>Ga0074195_1000028_pt1 | contig 398671 bp, 372 predicted proteins | sample EPASupsiteHSE623_FD_64525 | JGI IMG/M metagenome (GOLD analysis project Ga0074195, IMG submission 64525) | Bioremediated contaminated groundwater from EPA Superfund site, New Mexico - Sample HSE6-23 | ecosystem: Environmental > Aquatic > Deep subsurface > Groundwater > Contaminated ... | reverse complement strand
GGCGTGCAAAGTGCGGCCTGATCCCGTCTTTCCAGGGATCTGGACGCAATTCTTTTAAGGCTTCCTCCTACCCTCTCTTCTATGCCTCCAGCGAGCCCGAAGGGCAAAGCGGGCGTGAGACAGGTATTTTGTCTTTGCCTGCTTTTCGCGTTCCGAAAGTTCCGCTGGTAACAAGGTGGACCGGTTTGGGCAACAGGCCGGCGAGATTGTCTTTCCAAACGGGGCGTGCAAAAATTGATCGATTGTGCTATGGTAATTTTACTGCCCGAAACACATGAGGATGTTCCATGACAGAAACCGAAAACGAGGCTAAAGAAGCAGAGCCGGTTGTGTACCGGACCACGATTCACTGGGCCGCATTGCTGGGCCCCGCGATGCTCTTTGTTATGGGCGGAATATCGGTCCGCGCGAAACCACTCGCGGCCCTTATCATGATCGGTCTGGCCGTTGTGTGGGGTTTGTTCTCCATTCACAATCTCCGCGCGTCGGAGTTCGCCATAGGCACGTCGAGGCTGACTATCAGGATCGGCTTTCCCTTTAAGCGTTTCTACGAATTTCCTTTTTCACAAATAGCCGGGGCTGACTATCATCAGCCCGCTCTCGGGGTAATACTGAACTTCGGAAAGGTCATGATCATACATACCACCGGAAAGACGATCGTCTTCAGACTGGTGGCGAAACCAAATGATTTTGTCGAGAGGCTCAGACGGGAATTGGACCGTTTCAGACAGGAACAGGAACCAGGTCCGACAGGCGGGTAAACATGATCGGGCGTACAGATTACCTTCGAGGTGGTGTGATGAGGATGAAAAAGGCTACGGCGGCGATAACCGTCATGCTCATTCTTTCGGTCATCACCGTGATGACGGTCCAAGATGTTCTGGCGGAACCATACCGGCATCAGAAGACGGGGCTTCTCTTTCCCGATCCTGTCGGTACGATGCAGCTTGTGAGGGCCACGGATTATGAACCGCTCTATGCAGGCCTCGGTACAGGTATTTCCTATCGCACACAGACGATCAGGGCGGACATTTTCCTCTACGACCTCGTGCAGGGTCCGATCCCCGACGGGATTTCGTCCCCGATTGTAAGCAAAGAGTTCGATCAGGCTTCGGCAGACATCTACTCCCTTGAGAAACAGGGAACGTACAGGAACGTATCTGTTGTCGTCAAGAAAGAGACCGTGGCGGCAGGCGGTCATATCAAATTCCTCCACAGTGTTCTCACCTACGAGCAAAACAATATCAAGCTCATATCCCACCTTTACCTGACAGGTTACCGCGGTTTTTTCATGAAGCTGAGGATCACCTATTTCCAGGAGGCAAAGGCCCGCGAGGAGGCCAATCTTGCCGCGTTTCTCGCCATGATCGGCGATATAACAAAGCCCTCTCCACGACCGTAGGGTTGCCGGGTGAAAAAGAGGACACCGGTCAGGGAGCTAAATAAATTCTTCCGGTTGCCGATAAAGACACAGGGAAGGTATATCACGATCAAGGGGGTTATTAAGAATGAACCTGTCCAAGAAGTTGTTTCTTCCAACTTTGATTTCCAGCGTTTTTCTCATCGTCCTGGGGGTTCTCGTCTACCTGCCTTCCCTGGGAATTGTTGTGGATCAGGGTCTGATGTCGACCCTGGCCGCCGTTATCGTTGTTGTCGCCATAGGCTTTACCGTATTTGCCTGGCGCGTGGCTTCCTCGGGGGTGCTAAGGCCGGTGCAAAAGGCCATGACATCCATCGAAGCGGTTTCACAAGGCGATCTGACGAAGCGGATCGATGCGGATTCGGCCGATGAACTGGGGATGCTCTACCGCCGCCTCAATCTGTTGGTGGAGAAACTGCACTCCTCGGTGTCAAAGGTGAATGAAAGCAGCGTCAGCGTTGTCTATGCCGCCAACATACTCGACAGAACGGTCGTGCAGATGGCCACCGATATCGAGCATGTCACGAACCAGGTTTCGTCCGTCGCCGCCGCAAGCGAAGAGATGTCCACGACCTCCTCGGAGATCGCCCAGAACTGCGTGATGGCGGCGAAGAGTTCCGAGAAGGCCGACAGTCTTGCCAAGAAAGGCGAGTCGATCATCAACGAGACCGTTGAGGTCATGTCCCACATCAACGAGCGGGTAAACGGTACGGCGGAGATCATAAAGAAACTCGGGATACGGTCCGACCAGATCGGGACCATCGTGGAGCTCATCAATGATATTGCCGATCAGACGAATCTTCTCGCACTGAACGCCGCCATCGAAGCGGCCCGCGCCGGCGAACACGGCAGGGGTTTCGCCGTTGTGGCCGACGAGGTCCGTAAGCTTGCAGAGAGGACGACGCAGGCGACGAAGGAGATCGGCCAGACCATTGTTGCAATGCAGACGGAGACGAAGAGTGCCGTTTCTTCAATGGAAGAAGGCGTCCGTGAAGTTGAATTGGGTGCCGAGGAGACAGCAAAGTCCGGACAGTCTCTTCATGAAATATTGAAGCAGATAGAGATCGTTACGTCCGAGATCAATCAGATTGCCGTGGCATCGGAACAGCAGACGGCGACGACAAATGAGATTTCCCGGAACATTCAGCAGATATCGGAGGTCATGAAAGGCACGTCCAAAAGGCTGAAGGAAAATGCGGAAGCGGCGTCCCAGGTCGTGGACCTTTCGCAGGAACTCCAGCACGTTGTCAGCCAGTTCACCCTCGATAATAACGAGGTGGAGGCCATAGCGTCCGATGATGCCCGAAAAGCCGAGACGATGGTTGAGAAGGCCTCGCGGTATATCAGGGAACACGGCGACAAGAAGGCCTTTGATGAATTCACGAACAATCGGACCGGGCAGTTCAAAGACAAGGATCTCTATATCTTCGTGGTTGATCTCCAGGGCATCACCATTGCACATGGAGGCAACGGCCAGCTGGTAGGAAGGGATATGTTCGGGCTTAAGGACGCCAGAGGCAAATTCTTTATCAAGGAAATGGTTGAGGCCTCCTTGAAGACCGGCAAGGGATGGTCGGACTACAAATGGCCCCATCCCGAAACGAAAAAAATCTGCACAAAAGCAAGCTATTTCCAACGCGCCGGAGATTACGTGATCGGTTGCGGTATCTATAAGAACAAAGCAGCTTAAATGGCTTGACTTCAAAGACAGTGTGAACGGCACCGACGACAAGGCCCTCACCTGTTTATCCTGCTGTCATTCCGGAAGAGGCGGGGTATTTTCGCACGTTCTCTCCCTTCTTTTTTGTCGCTTCCTACCTTCTATCACACATCGTTTTCCCGCGGCCCCGCCTCGATCCGTCACGATGACCGGATCATCGGATCCGCATGATCGGGAGACCCGGTGTCATCTATAAGGGTGATACGCAACCCCACGGATTGACCACAGAATTATAGTCGTTTTAGCGGACAGAAAGCCCCCGTCCTTTTATGCTAATTTTTCAAAATACGAGGTTTCACCTGACGATATGAACGCACAATCCAGAAAAGCCTTGTACTGGCTGATTTTCATCACAGCCGTCACAGTTGCGGGGCGGGCAATGAACATGGAGGCCTATGACAGGGGCGGCGAGATTTTTTGTGACACCGAACAATTCTGTGCTTTCGCCGACGATTCCGATGACAGTTCCCCGTCGGCCGAATTCGGCGCTTGTTCCGACGAGAAAAGGGGACTGGTCAGGGAAGTGTCGGCGTACAATTCAGTACCGGAACAGACTGACACCAGCCCCTGCATCTCCGCGGATGGAACGGACATCTGCAGGAGATACAAAAAAGGCGAATGCATCGTCGCAACCAACGCCTACCCTTTGAAAACCAGGCTCCGAATAGACAAGATCGGCGATTGCACGGTAGCTGACCGGACGCATGTCAGATACTCACATCGTGTCGACCTTTTCATGGATAAGGACATCGAGGGAGCGGTCAATTTCGGGGTGCAAAAACTGACCGTCATTGAACTCACAGAAAACATGTAAATCTACCGTATGAAATGTGCTCCGCGGCTTACGTTGTTCTTCAGGGCCGCCTCGGCGACGATTCGCGCTGTTCTGACGCCGTTGCGCAGGTTGATTACCATGGGGACGAGCTGGGCCCTTCGGTAGAAATCGTCAACGCGGTTTTTCAGGTAACCGATGTCCGCCCAGGCGCGCTGCAGCCTTCTGAATGTGCGGATTATCCCAACGTAGTTCCACATTGTGGACTTGATGCTTACCCAGTCCTGGTGGATGAGGGCAGGGTCGACCTCTTCGGTTCGCTCGGGGAACTGCCAGGGGGGTATGTCCGATTCCTTGTAGGGCCGGTTGCCGTTAAAGCTGCCGGCGATGTCCTTTGCCGACCGGATACCCCATACCAATCCTTCCAGCAGCGAGGTGGACGCCAGCCTGTTGGCTCCATGAAGGCCGGTAGCCGCCACTTCACCCGCCGCATAAAGGCATTTCAGGGAAGTCTTCCCCCAGGTATCGACCTGTACGCCGCCGCAGCTGTAGTGCGCCGCGGGGACGACGGGGATGGGCACTTTCTGGATATCGATATCAAAGGCCAGGCATCTTTCGTAGATCATGGGAAAACGTTTCTTGACGTTGATTTCCGTGTAGGAGGCAATGTCGAGATAGACGTAGCTGTCACCTCGTTTGATCATCTCTTCATACATGGCGCGGGAGACCTCGTCTCTCGGTGCCAGATCGCCCAGATCGGAGTATCTCGCCATGAAAGGAACCCCGTCTTTGGTCTTCAGCCGTGCGCCCTCTCCCCGAAGCGCCTCGGAAATGAGGAAGCCGTCGGCGTCCTTGTGGAAGAGCGTGGTAGGGTGGAACTGGATATACTCCATGTTGATAAGCCGCGCCCCCGCCCGGTCGGCCATGGCGAACCCGTCTCCCGTTGCGATCGGGGGGTTCGTGGTGTGCAGGTATATCCTGCCGAGGCCGCCCGTGGCCAGCACCGTGTAGGACGAAAAGAAACGCTCCACGTTCCCCGTCGCGTTGTTGAGCACATATGCACCGATACACTGAGGTTCCCTGTAAAGTGCCAGCGGGCTTGTTGAATTGTGCGGTATCGTCAGAAGGTCGATCGCCGTGTACCCCGGAAAGGCCCGGATGTTGCTGTATTCGGCAAGTTTCGCGACCAGCGCCGCTTCAATGGCCTTGCCTGTCGAATCCTTGGAGTGGAGTATCCTCCTGCGCGAGTGGCTTGCCTCGCGCGCGAACTCGAATTCATCCTCACCGGACCGTGAAAAAGTGACCCCCACTTTCTTGATGAGGAAATCTTCGACCATCCCGGGACCTTCGTAAGCAACGATCTTGACCGCATCAGGATTTGAAATGCCGTCGCCGGCCTGCATGATATCGTCTGAAAGGAGTTCCGGAGAATCCTCCTGGCCTCTCGCCACTATACCGCCCTGAGCGTAGAAGGTATTTGATTCTTCGATGGAAGCTTCCTTGTTGATGATAATGACTTCCAGTCCCAGTTCGGCCGCCGTAATGGCGCAGGATAGTCCCGCAATTCCGGACCCGATAATCAGTACATCGCAATACTGTCTTTCGTCGGTTTTCATCTTCAGGTTATTGCAAGCATCCTTTCCAGGGCAATCCTGGCATATCGGGCATCATCGGGATCGACGGCAACCTCCGGCTGCGGCTTTCCCTCTACGAGGTTTTCCAGTACGCCGAGAAACTTGAGTGCCGTGACCTTGGCCATCTCCCGGCATCCCCATTCCCTGAGGGGCACAACGAGCTTGTCGGGGTGGTCCTCCTTCAGCCGGTTGACGAAGTTGATCTCAGTTCCGATGGCCCACTTCGAACCGGGCGCGGCGGCTTCGATGGTATTCTTGATGAAACTTGTGGAACCGACGTAATCGGAAAGCCGGACTACGTCAGGGACACATTCAGGGTGGACGATAACAGTGATGTCCCCGTACGTCCTCTTGACTTCTTCAACATCGGAGGGCTTAAAGGCCACGTGGACGTAGCAGAAACCTCGCCACAACACAACCTTCTTCGCCGCTATTTCCTTAAGTGCTGTCGCGGATATGTCCGCATAGGGTTCCCAGAGGAACAGTTCGTCATCGGTGATACCCATGGTGTGGGCCGTGTTACGCCCGAGGTTTTCATCGGGAAAGAAGAAAGGGACGGCGCCCTGGGCCAGGACGTGCTCCATGACTTTTTTTGCGTTCGCCGAGGTGCAGACGAATCCCCCGTTCTTTCCGCAGAAGGCCTTGAGGTCGACCCGGGAATTGACGTAGACCACCGGGACGAAGGGCTTGCCCGTTTCCTGAAGAAGCTCCCAGGCTTTTTCCACGTCCGCGATCACTGCCATTTCGGCAAGCGGGCATTTTGCCGCGAGTTCGGGGTGAAAGACCTTCTGATGGGGCTGACAGAGGATGCGGGCCATCTCAGCCATGAACGATACGGCACAGAATACGATATACTTGGCTTCGACCTGCTTCGAGGCGCTCTGTGCAAGCTGGAGAGAATCTCCCACAAAATCAGCTGAGCGCACGATGTCGATGTTCTGGTACAGATGGGCAAGGACGACGAGATCCTTTCCGAGTTTCTTTTTAGCGGCAGCGATGCGTTCCTTGATCTCCTGTCGGGACAGGGTTGTATCAATGGTCACGTAACAACTCCTTCATGGAGCAAGCTCATGTCGAGTGCCCTGGCGGAATGGGTGAGGGCACCTACAGATATGAAATCGATTCCCGTCGCCGCTACTTCGCCTACCCTCTCGACAGTCATGTTTCCCGAGGCTTCGAGTTCCACCCGTCCCCCCACGAGGGCAACGGCGCGGCGCATCGATTCGGTGTCCCAGTTGTCGAGCATGATCCGCTCGACCTTCGCCTCCACGGCCTTTTCCAGCTCCTCCATGGTGCGGACCTCGACCTCAACAGGGACGTTGGATGATGTGCGGATCAGTTCGACCGCTCTTGCTATCGAACCGGCGACGGCAATATGGTTCTCCTTGATAAGGGCCATTTCCGTAAGGTTGTGGCGGTGATTGACGCCGCCACCCATGGTGACGGCGTATTTTTCCATCGTTCTCATACCCGGCGTCGTTTTGCGGGTATCGAGTATCCGGCTCTTCGTGCCGGATACAGCGTCCACAAAGGTTCTCGTCAGCGTGGCGACGCCGGAAAGCCTCTGAAGAATGTTGAGCGCCACCCGTTCCGCCGTCAGGATCGCCCGCGTCCTGCCCTGTATCGCGGCAATCACGTCGCCGGCCCTGACGGTGTCGCCGTCCGACGCATGCTCGCGGTAATCGATATCTTTATCGAGAAGCTGAAAGACTTCCCGCGCGTAGACGTGACCCGCCAGCACCCCCGTCGCCTTTGCAACTATCTTCGCACCGGATCTGTGTTCCGGGGGGACGATGGCGTTAGTCGTTACATCCTCCACGCCGACGTCCTCCATGAGAAATCTCTCTATTACAGTCTTCATGGTGCTGATATTATAAAGTGAGCATTGGGGTGAGTCAATGGAAGACTGCGGGAAGACTGCCGAAGAATCTCATTCTGCTTGACTTTGAAGGAAAATTTTCATATGTTAATGCACGTTTCGGGCCGTTAACTCAGTCTGGTAGAGTATCTGCCTTTTAAGCAGAGAGTCGAAGGTTCAAGTCCTTCACGGCCCATATGTATTGATGTCCCCATCGTCTAGCCTGGTCCAGGACACCGGCCTTTCAAGCCGGCAACGGGGGTTCGAATCCCCCTGGGGACGCTTTTAACTCCCTGAAATTATTCATTGTGACCCCCTGTTTTTGTGTTCTATGTGTGTTACAGAAATCGCCTCGACAACATCATGTAATCTGTCCGAATCTGCGTGGTAATATCGCTCCGTCGACCGCTTGTCCTTGTGCCTCATTAACCTCTGCGCAGTGAACGGATCCGTGAGCGGAACGATCTGGCTGCAGAATGAATGCCGGGTCGCTTCGTAGAGACAAACATCGGTTTGTGATTTCTCGCGCCATAGATCTGACAAAAACCATCCGGTGTAACCCTTGCCAGTGCCCGGATGGATGAAAAGGAGCTCGTCACCAGGTCTGTCAGCGGATTGGCGCTGCGCTATCTCCCAGGCAACGGAATTCAACGGGATGGAGAGTTTCTGTCGGTTCTTCGTGGTGTTCTCGTAATCCTTACCCGTCTTGCGTCTCTCTATCCAGGCACAGCGGTTGATCTGGTCGACGGACTTGATAAGGATGGCGATCGCCTCGGATGGCCGGAGGCCTGTTTCCATCATGAACCTGATAACGTCCCGGTGCTCGAAGGGGAGGGCTTCGATCGCGTTCAACTGCTCCTGCTTGCGGAGTGCCTTTCTCAATGTCTCGTCACCGCCCTCGATGCTGGGGAATGCCGGCATCGTTGCCAGTTTCCCCCGCTCGACCAGCCATTCAAGGAAACGGTGGAGTGTTCCGACGATGTTTCTCTGGGTTTTGCTCTTGACCGGCAACTGCATAATAAAATCATCGATTATTCCCGTGTCCAGATCGGCTACGTTGTAGCGGTCGAAGAACGAGAAATGATTTCCATATGCTTTAACGTGCCGGTAATGCTCCAGGGTGATCTTGCCGAGATTGAGGCGTCGTTCCATGTAGGAAACAAATTCCTTGTATCTGTTGGGGAAGCGGTTTTCGGCAATCTCCTGGTCGCTCCACTTGGCAGGGTCGAATGGTTTGATGCCTTTGCGGTCATTCTCGAGGAGCTTGTTCAGATCGATGAGCAGCCTGGTGCCTTCGACGTAGGTGAGTCGGGCGCCGTACTGGTCGTACATCCTGTTGTATCGTCCCTTGTGATAGTAGCGGATGAAACAGTGTATGGAACCGCATTTACATGCGTCGGCGGCCATCCTTTTCTTGCACCGTGAACACAAAAGCGTACCTTTCCCCATAAGCGCCATGAGAGCACCTCCTGAGGAAGTGTAGCTTTTCGTCCTTTGTGAAGTCAATCCTAGCTCCTCTCTGGAAATGCGCCCGGCTCCGCGACAGAGCCGGGCTTTTTGGGGGAAGTATGTGCAACATGCGAGGTATGGACAGAGATTCCTAAGGGACGGAGTTTTCTTAAGGCCCGGTTCAGCAGGCCAACGTTATGGTTTCGCACGGTGAAGCGCGACAGGTAGGCATTGCCGTCCCCGTCTTTTAACGTGATCTCGAATTCAAGGCAATCTTCATGCTGGGTAGCGCCCAGGATGCTCTGAATGATAAGGTCGCGACTGTCACTCATTTTTGCCTCCGGTCTTGTCGTTGTTCCCCTTGCTGGCTTCTTCTTCGATGGGTGTGAAGTTCTCACGAAGCGGCATGACGAGGCACAGGTAATCGTCGGAATCCATCACCACGGCGCCGTAGGTACGGGGATAGCGAACCACCAATTGGTCCGCTTCGATGTGTTCTACGGCGTCGTACAGGTACTCGAGATTAAACTCCATCTGGAAACGGGTCTTGTTGTTGAACTCGCAATCGACGGTTTCCTGCGCGTAGCCCTTGTCAGAATCGATGCGCACGGTGAGTCCCGACGGCCCCATCCTTGAGAGCCTAAGAGAATCCTTTTTGCCGCTGAGCGGCACCATCCTTTTCAGGCAATCGAGGAGATGGACCCGCTTGATGATCATCACGTTTTGATCCCCCGTCTTGGACACGGCGCTTTCGTAATCGGGATAGGCCCCGGAGAGTGTCCGGAAAATAATCGTTGCCCTGGCAGTCATGAACTGCACCTTTTCCTCATTGATGATTACGCCGACAGTGTCGTTGTGTTCGATCATATCCCGGAGAATCTTCACGTTCTTTCCCGGGATGACGATCTGAGGGGAATCCGGCGTGTCACCGTCGATGTTCTTGCGCAGCATGGCCAGGCGGAAGCCATCGGTGCCGCACATCCTGAACTGTCCGCCCTTGACCTGCATGAACATACCGGTAAGGACGTAACGGTCTTCATCGTCGGACACGGCATAAAGGACCTTGCGGATGCCTCTCAGGATGTCCTTTCCTTCGAGAGAAAAGGCCTCGGTGTCGTTGAGGACCTGTATCTCCGGAAAATCTTTCGGATCGGCGAGGGCGAGACCGATCTCTGTCCTGCCATGTTCTATCTTCAACATAGTCTCATCACCGTTGCGGGTGAATTTCACTTCCTGATCCTTGAGGTTCTCGAGGATCTCCGACAACGTGCCGGCGTGGATGACCACCTTCGCGTCTTCGCCATCCGTCTTGAAGCTGGTGACCGCGGAGACCTCCAGGTTGGTGGCCGACATGGTGTTGCCGGGCAGGTCGAAAAGAAGACTCCGGCATATCGGCATAAGGGATTTGTGCTTGGTGATCCCCTTGAGGAGATCGACCTTGCTCTGGAGATACTCCCGATCCAAGATTACTTCCATAAGGTCTCCTTTTGGTGAGAGGGCGAGCGTCTAGAAGGGGTGTGATGCACAACGCCGGCCCTCTCTGTGCTGCAATAGTCGGGGCAGGTATTCGCGGGGTTGGGCCCGGTCCTCCCCTGTGGGTATTCACTCAGACCGATCATGACCATGGCGATCATGACAAAGAGCATAATTGCTATACCAGGAATGCTCAGGACGTCCTCTATATCCATATCCATGCTCGCTTCCCTTTCCGCAGTTGCCTTCACGTCTACGTTGTCCAGTGTCATCGTTTCACCGTCGCAACGCTTCCAGGAGCGTCTCGTTTTGTAGCCTGAGCCTTTCGCATTCTTTGTCCTTGTTCTCGAGGAGAATCTCGTAGGCTTCTTTCCGGGGCTTCATTATGTGATGTCTAATAAGGTTCATGAACCGCGTGGGTATCCAGTTACCGCAAATGTCCTCGAGGTGGGGGATGTGGTCGGGATCGAAATTCTTTCGGCCGCCGTTGAGCGCTTCCGTGAAATGTGACTGCTGGTACTCGTATTTGGTACGGATCTTGAGTTCGTGGATGATCTCCTTGTCTGTGAGGGGACAACAATCCCGGCAGAGTTTGAGAGCGTCTCTCACCGATTTGCATCTCCTGAGGATAAGATCATCCGCGATATCGTCAGAGTTGAGAACGAAATTAAGGGCCTCCTGGTGCATTTTCCTCACCTATTGCGCCGTATGGGAAGGTATCGGAAATTTTTTCCGATGCTTTCCCATACGGAAATCGCTAAGATTATTTTGTACTGAGTTTGTAAAGGAACGTAAGCATAGGCTTAAAATGATTGACAAAAACCCCCGCCCCGTGACAAACTCATCTTGTCGAAGGAGGAAGCCGCCCCGTTTGCGGGCGAGGGTAATGTTTGTTGAAAGCAAGCCCTGTGTACAGGAGAACCGATGGGAAAACATTATGTTATGAAAATCTGTCCCAAATGCATGTACGGCGTCGATGTGAAGGAAGTTAACTACTGCGAGGAGTGCGGAGAGAAACTGATATCTGAGTGTCCTTCCTGCAAGGCAAAGATCAGAACTGAAACCGCAAAGTATTGCTTTAAGTGTGGTCATTCTCTCCGTCCCGATTTGGCCGTTGATCCTCCATTGGACCAACGATGACACTCCTTTCCACTTCCTCCTTAACCCAATCGAGTATACCTACAGCATCAATTCGACTGAGGCCAAGCAGCATAGCGTATATCGAGGCGACGAGTGCTTCATCCTCTTCCCGAGTCAGATCCGGGCGAATCGTGACGTGGTCCGTTCCAGGTTCCATTCTTGTTTCCAAATTTTCCACCCCGTGGAAACAGAATATGTAAGTACTTACAGTTTGTCAACTAAAAAAGGTTAGTACTAACTGGCTTATTATGATCGGCAAGAGAATCAAAGAATTACGGAATGCATTGAAAAAGAATCAAGAAGACTTTGCACGCTCTCTTGATGTGACACACAGCGCCATTTCACAAATCGAGAACAACAAGGTAAATCCTTCCAAAAAGCTTTTAAAATTAATATGTTCAACCCATAGCGTTAATCGCGAGTGGCTCGAAACCGGCAAAGGAGAGATGTTTAAGGATACGGTCGATAGCCTGGGCAGATTCTCTCCCGCCCAGAGGCTTCTCGTTGAGCAGTTCGCTCGTTATTTCGCTGAGAAGGTGCCGATAGTCGAAACCGACGAAACCATGGCGGTGATCGAGGGCCTCATCAATATCCTGATGTCGGACAATGAGAGCGCAAAGCGGGCCATAAAATCGAGCATTCTGGCCGTTAATCAGACGCTGGACAGTCGCGAAAATGAGTTGCCTGATCCCAAACCAAACCCCGGGTCACGTACAAAAAGAACCAAAGTGGGGTGATCTTCGCGCAATTTAGAAGATCACGGACATCGTAACATGTTGCCATGGTTAGTTCCGTTTCATGTGTGACATTTGTCACGGTCGAGGAAATATCGTTATGTTAATGTTGAGATTATGTCAGTAAGGATTCGTTCAGGCAGATTCGTCGTCGATTATTACCCGCACGCGCGAGCCGGCAAGAGGGTGCGCCTGACTCTGCCGGACTCCGTCCGCGATATCGCATGCTCGGGAGAGCACCACGGCCGACATGTACACACATGGCACGATTGATCATATGCGCTCAGCGCAATCAATGCTGGAAAAGCAATACAAAAAGATCTCCAAGAAAATGTAGGTGCAAATCAATGCGAGTTATCTCGGCTTTGACAGTCGCAGAACCGAATAATGCTGATCATGAATCAGAAAAGTATCTGTTGCGATTCCTTTAACAAGGATTCTTGGAACAAGTAGTAGAGACGGACCGCCCGCCTTAATTGGGACTTCACCGTCATCTCTAGCTCCCGAAATTGTTGATTTGAGCCCAAAGCAAATATTGTCTCATCAGCGCTCTCAAAAGTTGAGATGTCCACATATTTGGAGACCCTTTTCAACCTAGACAATACGTCGCGAGCCGACTTGTCACCGAGAGAGTTTCTGCCTGTAAGCCAAGTTTTGAACAAGGAGTCGTCTTTCATCGCCCCCCCGAAGCAACCCTATCCTGTTCGCCTTCCTCGGATTGCATATAGGATAATATCGCGCTAGCCACAAACTCCGCCAACTTAACCGGCACGGCGTTTCCAATCATTTGCTCCAACTCCGTCTTCTTGCCTTTCCAAACAAAATTGGTCGGGAACGTTTGAATGCGTGCCCTTTCGAGAGTCGTCAAAGGTCTCACGCTATCCGTTACCGGCACAGGATCATTGGGATGTCCTACATAGCCCTTGGGAATGGGTCTGTTTACTCCACGCACGGTCGGAGCAGGTTCGTGTATCGAAAAAATGCCACGTCTATTATAGTTTCTTGGATGCCTGTAGTAATAGTCTATGCCCAGTTCCGCGCCGAGGTATTCCTGAACCGTGAGGGTGTTGTCCGATACTGACGAATCCAGCAAAGGGCCTAAGAAATCATCCTTGGCATCGATGAGGCCTATGCAAAAAAAACGTTTTCTGACTTGTGGGACTCCGCATTTGCTCGCGTTCAACACCCGTTCAGTAAGCCCGTATCCAGCCTTCTTGAAGATCTTCCGTGCTTTAATGTAAACATTGCTCTTAGAGGCCCGGTCGACATTCTCCATAACAAACAAATGCGGCTTGAGAAGCGAAATTGTCTGGGCGAAGGCCATTGTAAGGCGGGCGCGATCCCCCTCGCTTCGTTTGCCTGCGTGAGAGAAATCCTGGCAAGGAGGCCCGCCAATAATAGCGCTGGCGTTCCACTGCGAGATGTGCTCAACCGCCTCGCTTACATTGGACAAGTCAAGTTGAAAAATGGGATGTTTAAAATTAGCCTTGTAACATTCGATGGCGAGCGGCCAAGAATCATAAGCCGCGACAACCGTGAAACCTACGTTCTGAAACCCTAAGGAAAGCCCCCCTGATCCCGCAAACAAGTCTACGACCTTCATTCTCTTTCCTTTTTGTGCGGCTTTTGGTACCATATACCACATGGATAACTGGACGTCAAGTACTTGACGTCACTTTTTTGAAAACGAGGACAAAAGATGCCCGAAAAACCGGCCTTGTATGGAATCAAAAATTCCAATAGGAAGAGTGAAGATTTTTGGGGGAAGAATCAATTCAATAGCAGTTTTCCGGTCGCATTGGCATGCTACATGCGTGACAAGAAAATTAACGCGGTTTATCTCAGGTTAAATGAGGAGTTGGAAGTGGAGGCGGGTGAACTCCCTTTCTCCGATGTCTTTAACACTACCTCGCCAAACTCTGACCTATACTTTTCTTTCGAGTCAAAATTCCAGCCATACCAAAGATACTCTCACGATGACATAGGCGGTATCGACCTGGTGATTATGGACACGAGCGGTGAATATCTCAGGCCATTCGAAGTCAAACTGACCGTCATTCCCGATAGCACCACAGCAAAACATCCGGAAGCCAAATGGGGTTCAGAGATCGTATTTCGCCCTGCTACCACGAAGTATTGCGCTCTTGGTATGATAGATTCTCTTCAGGAGGAACGGGAATGGATCAGAGAAAAGTTCGAACCCATTTGTCACGACATGCAGGATTGGGGCAATAGTTATGAAATACTTCGAAAACTCCCCAGCTTGTTGAATGCTCTTGACGAGTTGGAGCTAAAAGCGATTGGTCACCAGAAACCGTTCTTACTGCAACCGATATGGAAAACCGAGGGCAAGAGCCCCTATTTGGCGCACAATGCCTTGGATGTTTTCATTTGGAGCGACTTGGCGTTGAGTCGACTTTTTCTGGATGCCGCGAGACAGAATATCGATACGAAGAAAATGACTAGGCAAATGCGAAGCGCGGCGAGAATGGCCCGTTTCTTTTACCACGCAAGCACAAGCGGAATGGTTCCGCTGAAGAGAATCTATACTGAAATGCCCTTCGAACGCCAGACAGACAAGGAATTCGCCGTCAGCGGAAACGTCACTAGTCGGTACATGAAGTCCCCCCGTAGAATCCGTCCGATTGTAGAAAGAACTGCCTTGAAGGACATCATCCTAAACGGCGGAGAGAAGGTATTAAGCCCTGAAAGGCGATTTGACCAAACAGTCAAATTTACCATCGTGGCAGCAGACAAGACATGATCGGGCCATCATGACTGACGTTTTTACCCCAGCAAAACGCAGCGAAATCATGTCTCTCGTGAAAAGTAAGGACACGTCGCCGGAACGAAGGCTCAGGTCCGCTTTGCACGGGCTAGGATTTCGTTTCAGAGTATGCAACAATGTTCTTCCAGGTTCGCCAGACATTGTCTTGTCGAGATATAGGGCGATAGTCTTCGTGCACGGTTGTTTTTGGCATAGCCATGAATGCAGGAAAGCGAAGGCACCCAAAGACAATTCCGTATATTGGAGCGAGAAGCTCGAAAAGAATAGGAAACGAGATCGAGACAATATTGACGCCCTCCTATCATTGAAATGGAGAGTGGCTATCGTGTGGGAATGTTCACTCAAGAAAAGACATCTTCATAAAACTGTAAGTGTGGTGAGCGAATGGATTAATTCAAGCGAAGAGCTTTTTCTGGACGTAGGCGAGGACAGCGTTGGCTTTCTCATTGCCTCGCATGTTTGCGAATGTAGGACCAGCGACACATGAGATATCGATCCTAAGACTATCCGGGAAGGCAATTTAGGGAACAACGATCCTGACCTGCTCAGCCGAAAGCGCCACGTACGTTTCTATTTCTCCGTTCTCGATCACGTCACTCGTTACCAAGGAATCATAACCTTCCTTCCATAACTGCTCTCTCACCGCTGGAACGTAAATAAGGTCATTGAGGTTTTCTCCGTCATAGGGAGAATACCGAGCTATGTCGGGAGCTTCAAACGACCATCCGTATTCCCCTTCTGTCACCGTGACTTCTACTCCGGCTCTCCTTGCAATGTCGATGAATGCCATGGATTCCATCCTCGAATGACACGCGTAAAAGGGGTTCTGCAAGGATAGATATGCCTCCAACATAACCCCATCGGACTCGCCATTGAGATAGAATTCAGCGCCTTCCCTGTTGTCAGTAAAAAACGCTGGGCAGTCGAATTTGTGTATCTCCCGTTTGGTTGCGCCGTGAAACACAATCAACGGATTTCCCAGTTTATCGATCACCTTGCTGCCACAGAACCACTTCTTAAATTCAGCCGTATTCGTGTAACTGGAACTGTGCACTTCCGGCACTTCCTTTATCTGCGAAGGATCATCAACCACGTATACGACATCGCCTGTGCCGTTCTGAATCTCTAGCCTAGGACTCTTCAGGAACGCCCTTACCAGTCTCGGTCGCTGTTTCCTCTCACCAAGCTCTGCTGCCCTCCGCATCACATCCGCAAGCTCTCCCTTACCAATCTGCCGAAGCCTGACGGAAAGTTCCTTCAGATGCAGCCGAAAGTCATCCCAATCGTCAACGTTTCTACCGCTGAACTGGAAGGTCTCCCATTCGTAGCCCGTTTCACTTTGGAACCTGTCCAATTCCTTCTCAGCGAAGGTTGTCCCCTCGATAGCATCGTTAACCATTTGCACGGCATCATCGATGACAGTCTGTTCGCTATCGGAAAAGACTGCATCCCGATACGCTTCGGCCCTCGCTTTGTTTTTTGTAAAATTGATGCCGCCACGAGATATGCCCGACAACCTCCCCCGATACTTCATGCTAAAAGCGTCTCCGACGAAGTCGGGGCTTCCGTGCCAGACGGGACCCACAGTAAAACCCTCGCATTGCGCGCCACCATCCAATTCTTGCTGCAATGAGCACGAACGCGCCATCCCGCGGGCAGTTTTTCTGGCCTTAGCTCTCCCTTTTTTTTGCTTAACCATCATCTATATTATATCTCTTTATCGTTTTATATTCAATAGTTATATGCTCCTTTTGAGGATAGATTCGGGTGCTTGAGACGACAAGGAAGATTTACGGCCTAACAAATGTAGTCGGCGACCGCAGTCACCGATGTTTTTGTAGAAACGCAGCTGCCGTGACTCGAACACGGAACCTACGGATTAGAAGAACGCGGTGATATTACACGATATCAAGTACTTAGCTCACATACAGTAGTCACCAGGTGGCCTAAACCTTTGTTGCCAGTAGTCACCGCATTGAATTTAAGACACATTTGACACCCCGGCGACGGCGCTCACGGTACTGAGCGTCACTCCAGCGACCGCATTCACCGATGCCTGGGCAACTGAGGCTACCGAAAGAATACTTGTCGGTCCAGGGCCTCCCCCCGGAAAATCATTTGTCACGAACGGCCGCCCGCTGAAACCATAATCCATGGTTTTCGTGTTGACTGTGTTTTTTGAGGGGACCTCAAGAAACGGTTCGCCGCCGAAACTGTAGTCCATAGTCTTGAGGTCGATCGCCATTACGCCGCCTGCTCAATCGAGATATCATCCACCCATACGTTCCCGCTTGTCGACGCGACGTAATAGCCATGTGCCTCGATCTCGATAACACCCTTTTCCGTCGGCGTGAAATCCGCAAAGGTCAGCTGTTCCCAGGATCCCGATGATGCCGATGTCGTCGTTACCGTGATATCGTCTGCCGGCATACCTGCCAGTTGCCCTCCCCGGATAACGAATTTCATAGCGGCGTCTGTGTCGTTGTTCCGGCGGACATAAACTTTTACCGTGACCGCCTTGTTTGCTTCCACCGCGACCTTCGCGATCTTGACGTCAATAGGGTATTTGATTCCCCTTGTCGCATCCGAAAACGCCCATTTCCAGGAAATGCCTGACCGGGCGGTAACTCCATCGGTCGTGACTGTCCCGCCGTCGGTGTATATGCGATGGTCGGTTGCATCGTTGTTGAAATTGGTCATGCAGACGCGGGCATTATTTCCGACGGTGAAGCCCGCGGCGATGGACGCTTCCGCGCATGCTGCGTGATTTACATAGTTCATCCCCTTGTCGAGGTTTATCGCCCTCGTTGTATTGCCGGCCGTATTTATGGAATGAACGGTATTGTGCCATGAACCACCATTAAAGGCCAATCCATACGAAGCATTGGAGTTCGCATTTGCTATCTTCTTGATCAGGCACTGGAAGGACGAATAAAGGTTCACGCCGACAGAATTAGAATTGGCATTGCCTATTTCCTTGATCGTGACGCCTGTGCTATTGGTCAGGTAAACCCCGCTGCTGCCGTTATAATTTGCATTTGAGATAGTACCGATCTGCATGAAATTCGACGAAGTGATGTAAAGGCCCTGGCCGGTTCGATTGCTCGTAAGATTCCCGAGCGTCGTGATCTGCGCATACTCCGAGTTCGTAATAAATAGCCCCGTGCCGTTGTTGTTATTGGCGTTCTTTATTTCCGTTAAAATACTGCTCGGGCAAGCCTGTATCTCCATGCCATACGTGCCAAGGTTATTATTAACGTTGCCGAATGTCCCGAATGAGGTCGGTAATGTGGTAATCAGGTAAACGCCATAGGCCCCGTTATTATTCACGTTGTTTACGTTGTTAATGGTCAGGCCTGCCATTGAAGTAAGTTGAAGCCCGTACTGTGTATTGCTGTTGAGATCTCCGACCTGGTCAATCAAACAACCGGTTCCACCTGACATATTCATGCCGTAGTATGCCCGGACAACAGAAAGATGATTCACCGTTATGTAATTCTTCGACATTCCCAAGACGCCATTGCCATACCCGTTAAGGTAGTCGAGGATCGTCTCGCCGTCCTGGCTCCCGGTCGCCGTATTATAACCGCCCTGAAACTGGATATTATTGCCGTTCGACCCGCTGTCCTGGATCGTGCCTACGCTTCCAGAAGACGACGACTGGATGGTTGCCTTGACGGTTTCCCTGATATATGTCGCGACAGTTTCAGACGTTCCATAATACCCTTGCCCGGCATTTACTTTGGTCGTTGGGTTGTTGTCAAGAAGGACTATCATATCGTCGATCGACTGGATTCCATACCAGCTTTCGGTTCCGCCCTGGGCCGCCGCATTCTTCGATATCAGACTTTGCAGGTTGATTCCCGATGTCGTGCAGGCGATGATGTTGTCAAGCCTCACATACTTCGACGCTGTCGGGGCGGTTGACGAAGAATAGAGGGCGACGGACTGGATACTTGCACCGCAATTTCCACCGCCTGTTTTCGTTATTGTCAAGGGAAGCACCTGAGCAATTGAGGGTATCGCTGGAATTTCAAATTCATCAACGATGGTTGCGCCGGCCGCATCAGAACAAAGACACAGCTTCCAGTTGCCCGCCGCGAGAGCCACCTCATTCTGAATCCACAACGATATCTTCTGATACGCCGAAAAATCAATTGCCGATCCAAGGGCACGATAAGCATACAGTGTGTTTGTCGCAGGGGAAGCCGGCGCCGTGACCTTCTGGATATATGCGCCCTGTTTCGCGTAAGAATACGTCTCGAGTGCGACTGTGGCGCTATTCGCCAGCGTCCATGCGGCTTCGCATTTATCCACGTTCTTGGTGAGCCCTGAGGTCGACAGAATGACCGCCTTCGCATTGATTTTCATCATCGAGCCGGTTGCGCCGCCGGTACCATTGCCGACCGATCCCTTAAGGGCGAAGGTGTTGGCGGAGGACAGCTCCACTTGCCAGACTCCGTTTGCTGCCGTGTTGACTGTATGATCCCGGATGAACAGAATGTCTCCGTCTACATAACCATGACCGTTCTTCGCGATCACTATAGGAGACGCATTCGTCGAAGACGTGGGGGTTTGCGTGGTTGTGGAATAGGGCCCACATGTCCATTTTGCATTACCGACCGCTACCGGATCAGGGCTTTTTGCGATCTTGATGATATCGCCTGCAGCGATTCGCGAGGCCAGCGCTCCGGAGGTCATCGTCTTCCAGGCGAGCGCCCAGTTGCTTCCGTCGTTACTGTCATCGCCATTTACAAAATCAAGATAGAAGGTAGCCATTATACGTGCTCCACCTGCACCAGCTGAGGATAGAAAAACATACGGTCCGCGTGGGTCGCGATCCCGATGATCTGAATAACATTATTCGATGCCGATGGCCGCGTTTGGGTCAGGGTATTGCCCGTGGTCCCGGTGAGCGACAGATATATGGGATTGCCTACCACCCAGTCCCAGGAATCGTCTCGCGCGATTCCGCCCGGGGTGAGCCAATTGCCGGTAGCGTCCTGCGCGATCGATTCGTCGGCGCACATAAAGAGCCCCCATGCGTGGTCAACGAGATCCGCTTTCGCCAGGGCTATCTTTCCTGTTGAATCGATTCTGCCGACGTCTCCGAAGGCGACCGCGGCGGCGGCCGTCAAGGGGACCTTCTGTCCCGAAATTACATGGTCGCTGGCCGGTGCCGGCACAAGGTCGTATCCTATCAGCGTGGCCAGCTCTGCGGACGAGAGCCCCTTGATCCCGCCCGATGCGAGCCTTCCCAAGACCTGCTGCTCGCCGATCGTCATGGGTAAAGGCGTATTGTCCGCGTTCGCGGCCAGGATCGTATAGGCATCAAAGAGGGTCTTGGCGACGCATGCGCTCCTTAGTATCAGGCCCCACAGCGCTCCGTAGAAATTGTCATCCGCCGTATTCCGGTACCCGAGAACAACCAGGTTATAGGTGAGGAAGTTGCTCGCGGAGCCGGTGGCGATCGCTGCCTTGCTTACCGTCAACGTGGCGTCGTTGGTTTCCGACAGGGTGACAAAGGCAAACTCGTTGTCGAGGAGCGTCACGCTTCCCGCTGGAATGTTGTTGTGGGTCGCCAGCCCGTTCGTGTTGTTGAAATAGAGGTGTATCGTCCCGGACCAGGAAAGGCCTCCCGTCGAGGGATTGTAGGCCACATCGCCGTCGCAGGCGATCGTGTTGTTCTTCAGGAAGGTGATGCCCCTGTCCAGATAGGACAACGGGCGGTTCATCTCCTCGGCCTTCCACTTTGTTATATCGTCGGACCACGGATCGTGGAAGTTGTTCCCCATGTGTTCCCCTTAGGCGTCGGCCATTGCTTCGAAAGTCTCGTAGTACGCTATTGCACGGATGGTACCCTGGGCCGTGAAACTGCCGCCGCCGTTCTTTGTAATCGCGATATTCACGGTGTCTGTGGAGATCTCCGCCGCGTGCATCTTGTTCACCTTCGTATTCTGGGCCACCGCCGAGGCGGAAGCCAGGCTCGTTGTGGACCCGCCGGAATATGCCGCGTCCCAGAGTTCCCCTGTCGCGAGGGCCGCGTCAACCCGGAACTGAACGCCCAGGAGTCTTGTTCCGGAGGGGATGCTGAGGGTTATAGCGACCGACGCGGAGGCTGTGATATCGGCGGTGGCTTCCGCTCTCTTGCGGATATACCCGCCTGTCGTGCCGGCCACTCCGACACCGGTAAACTTCGGGGAGTCGGAGGAAGACAGTCCCAGATCGGTCTTGAGGTCGGAAAAGGATATCGCGACGACGCCCCCGGAGGACCTCTGTCCGACGACGGAGCCGGCGCTCAGGAGGGCTTTCTCGATGTATACGGAGCGAAGGACCAGGGGCCAGAGCGACCCGTAGAACCTATCGTCCGCCGTATTGCGAAAACCCAGAACGAGGATATTGTAGGCAAGGAAGTTGCTCGCCGCGCCCGGTGAAACCGTTGCGCTGCCCACGGTGAGGACGGCGTTGTTCACCTCGGACAAGGTTACATACGCGAACTTGCCGTCTGAAAGCGTTATGTCCCCTGCCGCGATGCTGTTGTGCGTCGCCAGGCCGTCTTCACGGTTAAAATAGATATGGATTACACCGGCCCACGTGAGTTTGCCGGTGGATGAATCATAGGTGACTGCCCCGTCGCATCCGACCATGACGTTCTTCAGGTATGTCAGCGCTTTGTCCAGTCCCGACAGTGGAGGGTTGAGGTCCACCGCTACGTATCTCGTGTTTTGGTCAACATATGGCGAATGATAGTTATGCACTGATGGCCTCCCTTATGACCACATTTGCCCGCCCGAGGCGTTTAAGAGCGTCACGTACCCGTTGGCCAGGAGCGACGTTCCGCTCACCGTCGCCTTGAGCATCGGGCTGATGTCACCAGGATCGGCGAGGTTTCTCGTGTAGGTGAACTGCACCGACGTTCCGCCGGCGCCCGCGTGCTGGCCGATCTTCGTCGTGCTGCTGCCCTCCTCGACGCTGGACACCGTACCGTTGCCGGAGAGGAATTCGAGCGTGACGTACCAGCCGCCGGCATCTCCCTTGGCGACGGGGTGGCCGTATTGATCGAAGACCTCAATCGTGATGGTCGTGCTCGGCTCTGTCCATGCCAGCTCGTCATCTGCGATGGTCATTGCAGCCGACCTGGCTGCCGGCGCCACGTAGGGGACGTTGATGTTCGCCTGGGTGATTGAGGTCGCCCCGCCCGGAACGAGGACCGTGCCAAGGCAGAGGTGATCCGCCGGCGTGTCAGGTCGGACAGGGCTTGCCGATGCTATGCCCTGGACATAATCCACGATCATATTGACGCCGATCGCCGCGAGATCGATCCGAAAATTCCCTACAGCCGGGGCCGCTGTTATCGGGACCGCCGCCGCGATCTGGCCCATCTTGCCGCCCATCCCCATTACATAGGCGGCCGCTCCCATGGTTATCGGACCCAGGGAATAGTTGACACCCCCGAACCTGAGGGTTCCGACCCTGGCCAGGACGACCATCGAGGGAGATTCCGTCGCGATGAGGTTACAGCCATCGATGACCGCGTTATCCGCGACGGGGTTCTCCGGTAGTACGGGGGCTCCGCTGCTTGTCGAAGGTATCGCCTGTCCGTGTCCGGCGACTTCGATATACCCGTGGACTCCGCCCTTGTGAATGATCCTGACGGCATTTCCCGGTTTGAGCCATGCCGGGATGGTCTGCCAGTTCTGGGGGTAATGGGCCGTGACAAGCTCGTTGCTGCCCTGGATCTTCACCCGACAGGTGCTGTTTGCCAGATTGACGTCCCAGAGAACGGCGTCCCTTGACTCAACCCGCTTCTCTGCCTCTTTTTCCATCTTTCGCAGAAGATAGCGCTTGCCGTAGAGCCTCATGAAAGCACCCATCCTTCGACCCGGTCGAGAAAGTACCCGTCACCTCGCGCGTCGGACTTCTTCATGACCCTTTCCAGCTCCGCGACAAAGATGTTGAGGGGCTGCTTTGAATAGGGATGAAGGATCTGTATGGTGTCTCCGTCTTCGTTTCTCAGGTCTGCCACCATTTCGAAGCTGCACCTGTTTCTCTGGAACCGCGCGACCTTTAGTTCCTGATCTGCCACCGCCTGACAATCCGACGCAGAGTAGCAGAGTACATCCTGTATCGTTTTGGTGATTACCTTCCTTACCTGTGCCTGGTGCACCGCATCGTTGGCTTCTCCCTGGACGGTGCGCTTCACCTTGCCTACCGGACATGCCCATATCTCGTAATCGTAGCTGCCTGTCGCCCCGAGGATCATCATGGTGGTCCAGGTGAACAATGCAGTCAGGTACGAGCCAAGACGAATTGTGATTCCCGTGCTCGAGCCGAAGCCAAATACCTGCACCATATCGGGCATGAAATAGCTCCCCACCAGGGCCGCGAGCGAGATGATCAATTCCTCCGTGAGGTCGGGGGCATCGATGTTGACGATGCAGTACCTCTCGCCAGGGTCCACGTCGAGGAGTTGCTCAGATATTTCTCCGGAGAGCTCAAAGCCGATCGACGTAGACGTCTTGATCACCACAAGCCTGGGATAGCGGCACTTGCGGGACTGATCGTCGCTGTACCAGATGACATGGTCCTCGGAACCGGTGTTGTAGGCCACCTGGCCGTTAAGGCCCGCTATCCTCTCTTCCGGGTACAAGACCTCGATCTCCGTGCGTTCCGTGCCCGTCACTATCACCCTGTTGACCGTCGAGGAATAAGAATCGTCGGGGCTGAAATTGATGATCTTTGTCGTGTCGGGATAGACGGTGCTGAGGGGATTGCTGTCGCTGATTCTGCGGGCGACGGCGTCATCGTTGCAGTCGATCCGGAGATAGTACCCGTAGCGGTTAAGGACCTCCTCGAGAATGGTCTTGAGGTCGGATTCTATCCACTGGTGGGTGAGCGGCGTCCTGCCGGCCCATGCGCCGAGGATGATGTCCTCTTCCGCCATGTCCGCATTGGCGATAAGAAGATCCCGCACTATCTCTTCGGGGTACTTGCCGTCAAAGGGGGTGGTGGCCGCCACCTCCTGATCGATCCAGTACTGGCTCTTGTCCTGTGCGGTTATCTGCATCACCGGATACTCGTCCCTGCCATAGCGAACCTTCTGGCCGGTGACAAGGAAGTACCCCATCGGCTGCCAGTAGTCGGAACCGGAGATCCTCTCCCCGAAACGCAGCCGAAGCCGTCGCCCCTTTGCGAGGTAGGGGCAAAGAAGGCTGTTGCGGTTGTGGACATCGAAGAGATGGCCATGGGAGACTTCAAAGGAAAGACTCGCGGGAGAGCCGTCGACGGACCGCCTGTAGACGATATCGGTGTCCAGCGTGAGGTAGGCGTCCAGGTTGAGTTCGACACCTTCCTTGTCCCACATTGCCGACAGCCTGGTGCTGTTCTGCTGGGTCCAGAACGCATAGAGGGCGGACTCGGCGGGATCAACCAGGCATGCGGCTTCATAGTCCTGATAACCTTTAACGAGATTGTCTGCCGTTCCCCACGTCCATACGCCGCCCGCATAAGTCCCGATCCTGTACTGAGATTGCTTCATGACGCCATAAACGGAAAAGGCGGTGATGCCACGAAGATTGTGAGGCTCGATCGGATCCGTCGACCCGAAGTAGATCATGTCTTCCTCGAGGTCATAGCGGCACACATACGCATCAAACCCAATATCGAAGATGCCCGGGACGTTAATTGCGTTATAGAGAGTCCAAGCGTTTGTCGCAATGTCAAATATCGCAATTCCCTTGCCGGAGGTGCCTATCATCAATCGATGATTATCAATGGCGACGGTTCCATATGCCCCGAGAGCGGCCACTCCAAATCCGTTTGAGAGCGGCTCTTTCTGCACCAGTTCGGACGCGACGTTGATCTTGTACAGGTATCCCGGGTCCTCATTTGCCGAACAGCCATAGACGACCCCGCCCACCATGCAGGCATCCGTCAAACCCGCATGTGGAAAATCGGTCTGAACCGTGTCTTTAAATGTCTTCCAGCAGCCGCCCGACGAGATATTGTACAACTTGACCGCTCCGTAGCCGCCCGCAGCGGCGGGATAGTTCACGAGGATCGTATCCTGTGACGCATAAATTTTGATCATGCCGTTGTGTAAATTAAAGCCTTCCCCTGAGGGCCAGCCGCCGGCATATAAGTCCCTGACCACCTCGGTAAAGGCATAGGATGACCCGCTGAGCAAGGAAAAATATCCAATGATGATGAGCGTCGTGTATGCTGACCCTCCACCCACCTCAAAGATGCACCATATCCTATGATTCGCCGCATCGATAAACGTGGAGGTACAAACACTGTGTGTAGGGAGAGCGCTTGACCCCTCAAAGCTCAATCCTGTCACATTGCAGGACGGGTCATTCGGGTGGAAATAGATGGTCTGGATCGTATCGCTTTCACCGTTGAGGATCGATATGCACTGGCAGACATTGAAAAGGTCGGCGGCGTTTCCAACGAGCTGCTGGTATTGTCCAGCGCCCATATGGTTAAGGCCGTAGGTTTCTGACACATGCCTACCTACCGGGAAGTGAGGGCTCGAGGCCTCGTCGTACTTCTTTATGACCTCCCAGCTGTCCGGATCCACAACAATCACGTTTGCCGGCACAGTGCCGATCGCGTTCACGGCATACAATTTTCTGTTCACTTCGTCAAAATGAATATTCCTGACGTTGCCGAGCGTCCCCCAGTTGAGGGTGGACGTACCCATATGCAGGCAGCCGATGTATTCGTCATAGACGAGGTGCATCGACACGCTGGTCTTCTGGGCGGCAACGGGGTGCATGGCGACCTGCTTGTACTCGGTATAGCTCGTTAGCTTTGTCGGGGTACTCCAGGTTGCGCCGGAATCGGTGCTCGCTGAGCAGTAGATGTTCGACAGTTCCAGACCGGTTACATCGACCATCTCGGTATAGCCAAAGAGAAGCCACAGCTCTGTAGACCCCGCGAGCTTGAGGATATAGGGGTTCGCCTTCCTGTTGGCATCGGCGAGGCCTGCGAGGGTGATCTGCATTTCGGCTGACCAGGTGATGAAGTCGGGGGACGTCCTTTTCTGCACCGTGTATGTCGGGCCGCTCGTCCATTTCGTGTAGACCATCAGGTACGAGTTATCGGGCATCCTGATGACAAAGGGTCCGCTGTATTGATTGGAGGCATCGGAAAACGTGGCAATGGTCCCGGCGGCCAGGGCGCCCCCGGATACGTTGATTACCCTGTAGCGAAGGGACCCGGTTATGCGGTACACGATGCCTATGTTTCCATTGGGCATTTCGGTTATCGAGGCGTCACGGGCGAAACCCTCGATCCCTATGTCCACAACGTTGAACTCCGTCTTCTGGGCGTCGCTGTAGCGATACCTGAGATAATAGGGGTTTGTAGTGCCATGACTGCTGATGTAGCAGATCCTGCCCGTGGAATGGAGAATGCAGTTCGGGAACTGTTCATTGAGAACCGAGCCCATCAACGAACCGTCAAAGGGGATGCTCGCGACGGTCTCCTGCGAGATGATCTCCACCAGGGGATGACGGCTCTGCTCGGACATGCGTGCGGCCAGTGCCGGATCAAGGACCAGGCTCATCACGTCACCTCCGACATGATGAGCAGTTCGAGCTTGACATCCTTGCGGTAGGCCACCTCGGTGTCGATGGTGTTGCCCTGGGTCTGGTAGTATTTTCCATTGAGGCTCAGGATCTCGACGGTATATGTCTTGCCGTTCTCGAGATCGGGATCGAAGCCCAACGTATCATCGGACTCGAGGAGGGCCTGCAGGGCATCGAACATGGTGCGGGGCATGTAGTCCCAATCCAGCGGGATCGTCTTGCCGGCAATGAAGACGCCCCAGGAGAAGAAGACGCAGCTCGAGTAGGTCTGCATATAGGCCGTGCTGCGTACCTTCGTGAACATCCCGTCGATGCTGCTGGGATTGACGGGGAACGTGTAGCCGCCAAGAACCATCGCCATCAGGTCGCCCTCCCCAGCTCCCTCTGCACCGCCTCTTCCACGGCGATCCTGATCCTGTTAGCCAGGCGGGGATCACCGTCGACGTTTACGGGGACATTAATCTGGTACGTGTTTCCCATGTGCGCGCCGAGAGCCTTCATCTGGCCTGGCGTAAAAACGCCTTCTTCGTCTGTGATGATAGCCGCTCGCTCACCGGGACCGATGCCGGTGTGGTAGCGCGGGGCATTGAAGAAGATGGACGGGTCCACGGGCCGGGTGAACAAAGGAGCATCAACGCCGGGGATGCCGCCGCCGTGAAAGCCCAATCCGGCTGTCCAATCCCCGAAGCCTGTCGAGTAGCCGGCAACGGAGGCACCGGTACCCGTGACGCCGCCCCCGAGGCCAAAGAGTCCCGCGATCCCCCCAAAGAGGCTCATGAGGCCTCCGGAGGATTCGGAGCCCCCTCCCATGCCCGCCGTCTTCATCGCGTTGCCCGTCATTATCCAGTTTGCGAGCATCTCGGCGAGCATGTCCTCCCAGACCGTAAGGAGCTTGTCACCGAAATTCTTGAAATACTCGGTAAAGTCCTTGAGTTCCCCCTTTCGCAAATCTTTGAGGGCGCCGCCGAGGGAGTCCTTTATGGCGTCCCCCTGCGCCTGGAAGACCTGGGCGCCATACTCCCCGGCCGTTTTCATGTCGAGCTTGTATTGTTCGAGCTGGGCCTTGTAGCCCTCCGTGAAGTCGTTGCCCTTGATACCCTTGACGATATTCGCGCGGAGCCTCTGGTCGGCCTTCCACGCTTCGACCGCCCGGGGGTCTGCGCCATCCTTCAGGTAGGCCGCTCCCTGCGCCTCTATCTGCTCGAGCCTGAGCTTGTGCGCCCAGGTCTGCATGCCGGAGATATTCTGGATAAGGTTATAGTTGATGTCGGCGATCTTCTTCGCGTTCTCCGTTTCCTTGTCCAGGATCGCGGCGGCGGCGTTGGCGTGGATCTTCACCTCGAGTTCCCGGAACTCCTCCTCGGTGATCGCTCCCCTGGCCCAGATCTCCGCGAGCTTGTCTATCTTTTCCTCTTCCTTGTGGATCACCTGGTTCGCGTAACGTTCGTTTTCGGTCCTGCCGTAGTCGATCTCGTCGGAGAGGAGCTTTTGATAATCCTCGTAGAGCTTCTTCATCTCCTTCTCGGTGGCGTACTCTATGCCCTGCGCGAGCCCGGCCCTGACCTTTGCGATGAACGGGGCGGTGTCGATACCCGCCTTGTCGGCCTGGTCCTGTATCTTCTTGATGAGCGTCTCCGCGTCGTTCGTCAATTTCAGAATCTCGCTGTCCTGCTTCTCCAGTTGCGGATTCATCTCGGCGACCCTGTTCATCCATGCCGTCGTCTCATCGGTAATCGCTCTAAGGGTTTCGGCGTATTTATCCTTTTCGTCCTTCCCTGCAAGCAACGGGGCGTCGTAGGGAGTCGTCTTCTTTCTCGGGGATTTGCCGACATAGTCCTTGTTCATGAGTCCCTGGATCATGGCGCCGTAGCCTTCGGCCTTTGCCTTGAGGCCGCCGAGAATATCGACGCCCGCGGGGTTCTGTATTTCTTTGATGATTTTATAGATACCCACCGGGGCAGTTATCGGAGTCGCCATAAGCAAGGCGTATTTGCCGTATTTTGCCGCTGCCTGCCCTATGGCGGTGCCCACAAGATCAAAGCTGGCTACCACGCCTACGCCTACCGCTACGAGGCCCTTGAGGGCAAATCCCAGGGAATCTATAACAGGCGCAAGGGCGCCGCCGTCCTTGATATTCTCGATGAACACCTCAGACATGTTGAGAAGCCCGGGGACCACCTGCATGGCGACCCGGGAGGCCACGTTCCCGAATACCATATCGAGCTTCTCGAAGCTCTCGTTAAGCGCGGCGGCCTGTTTCATGCTCACTTCATCGAATCTGAAACCGAGCTTCTCCATCTCTTCCCGTGTCTCGCGGATACCTTCCGATCCCTGGTTAAGTATAGGGATCATGTCCTTACCTGACTTGCCAAATATGGCCATGGCATAGGCCGTTTTGCCCGTGCCGTCCGCCATCTTCTGGAACTTGTCCGCGATCTCCGGGATGATCTGGTCCATAGATTTCAGGCGCCCCGAAGAATCCTTGACTGAGATGCCAAGGGCGGCCAGGGACTTACTTGCCCCGCCCATGTCGACCGCTGCGCCCTGCATGTTCTTTGCGAGGATGCCCATGCTCTTTGACACGCCCTCCATGTCCATGCCGGTGAGCTTTGCCATGTAGCCGAAGACCTTGAGCGTCTCATAGGAGGCGCCTGTCTTCTGCATCAGCAGCTCCATGCTCTCCGCTGCCTCTGTGGTCCCTCGTATGAGTTTGTAGATACCAGCGATAGAAATGCCGGCGCCGAGTCCCGCGAGGGCAGAGCCGAATGAGGAAAACCCGGAGCCGAGTTTCGACAGCATGCCCGTGTGCTTGCCGAGCAGGTCGTTGTTGGCCCTGGTGATCGCGGCGTTCTTTGCCTTTTCTGCTCTCTCGATCTCCTTGGCGGAGGCCACACCGGATTTCTTTATCGTTTCATAGGCGGCGGTGATCTCCGACTTCTTCTTGTTGATCTCCGCGATCGACGTCGTGGCGAGTGTCTTGTAAGCGTTGGTGATCTCCTGGCTTACCTTTATCGCCCGCGTTCCGTCTGCTGATATGATGAGTTTAACGTCGCTGTCGGCCATTGCCTTTTCCTTTAGGGAGACTGTCTATAATGATGCCCTCGCAGATTCGGACCTGATTCCAGAATAGTTCGTCCGTCGGGATCCCCATATCGTCAGCCACTCGCGCGACCGTGTTCCAGTCGAGTCCATAGGCTCCGGCGAATGCCACCCGTAGTTGCGTTGAACACAGGCGAAGACACGAGTATACCGGGTCGTTCTCCGGAAGCAACTGCGGGGGCGCCTTCGAACACTCCTCGCAGTTGAGCACTTTCTTTCTCTTCTTCGCTACGGCCTTGCATGTGTCGCAGTACCCCTTTTTGTCTTTGCCGTAGGCCCAGGCTACGGCGTCTATGAGTTTTTTTGCTGTTCTTCGACGACCTGGAATCCCAGTTCATTCGCCTTGTTGACGACCCTGACAAGTATGGCTTCCTCTCCGGAGGGAACCGGCATATGAAGGAGTTTCTTCTTGCTGTCGAGGTTTATCTCCACATGGGATACCGAACCGTCGGCGGCCTCTTCTCCCAGGCCTTCAATGTCCTCAACGAGGTGATCGTACATCGCCTCGAGGATCGCCTCTGCTTTCGCCTTGCCCTCTTTCATTCCCTTGAACCTGGCCCTGATCGCGTCCTCTATTTTCGGGGTTTTGGGCCGTACTTTGACCCGTATGGTTGTCCCCCAGATCTCTATCTCCATCCATTCGCCCTCGCGGGGCGTACCTTCGTTCCTCATGACGAGCATTGATTTTCCTCCCTTGACTCGTTAAACCGTTGCCTGGGTATTGACAAGTATCACCCTTAAGGCACTTGCGGCCGATGCGCTGCCGTAGAATGCTTCAAAGGCCAGTTCTACTTTGATGCCTTCATCACCGCTTATCGCCGGGGACTTGGGCTGGAGCTTCACTTCATCCATGATGAAGGTTAATTTTTCGTTGCCCAGGGACCCGGCGCCGGTACCCCGCTGGAAGTCGACTTCGATTGATATCGTCGTATTCGCAAGGGCAAGGTTGTAGAGCAGCACATCTTGAAAAAAGGTCGTCATCGTGCCCTTAACCGCGACCTTCCTGGCAGGCAGTGACACCCTCTCGCCGGGGTTCGATCTGTCTATGGCATAGTTGCCGCCGTCGAGGCCGTTATCGAGCGAGAAGCTTATCGCCGTCACATCGGCGAGAATGGTCACGCCCTGCGTGATCTGGGCTCCGAAGGCATCAAAGGGGCTGAAGGGATCGACAAGCGCGTCATCATCGAAAGGAACGTCCCTGGGGGTTTCCTTTGCCCCCATGATATCGAAGTTGAGGGAGATAAAACCCTCCTGGGGGCAGTCGACGTCCATCTTCGAGAACTTGCATCCGTTGTAAAGGAAATACTTACCGATATCCTGGAAGGCCTTCTCATAGCCGAAAGAGGGAAGGCTTCCGATGGTGAAGGTGTGGGTGTAGATACCGGATCCCGGGACCGTGGAGCAATTGCCGAAGGCATAAAGTAGCAGACGCTCGATGTAGGCGTTAAGCTCGCAGTTGAGAGGTCCGCCAATCGACTTGTTACCCCTGACCGGCTCCACAGGGTTCCGGTTCGACCGGAGCGTTTTGGAACTCTGCAGGGGCCTGTCCATGACGACGCCCTCGGACACCAATGGGATGATCTTCCCCTGGGAAGACAGGGCCCGCACGTCATCGATCCACAGGTTCACGGCGCCCTTGTCGACGTGCTGCTTGATGCCGGCACTGATGACAGCCGTCAAGAGCGCGGGGTTTGCCAGGGCCATCTTGTGGAAGGTCCAGATATTGGCCGGTGTCGCCGGGATGTTGAGCGTCTCGAGAGGACTTGCGCATTCGGCCGTTTCGTCCAGGAGCAGCTGCATATCACCGGCCTCGAGGGCGACGTCGGAGCGGAGCCAGATCCCGACGTGCGTATATGCCGAGAGGTTCTTGGCCGCGAAATTGTTCGTGCTCAGGAGCTCATCGGCGCCCGCGGCAAGGGCCACGGCTATCTTTGCCGAATGGGTACCCACCTTGAAGATCGCCGCATCAGCGGTATTGGTCACGTTCACGTTGGTGTGCTCGTCCCAGGCCGCTTCGCAGTCCTCGATGACGAGTTCCGGGGATTGCTTGAAAATGCTTTCTGTAAAAACCGTGATTCTTGCCTCAGAGCCTTGTGCCTGCATGACTGCCTCCTATTCGTAGGGATTCCACTTCATTGTCTGGTACGTTATGTTGAGGGTTATCGTTACTCCCCCGATAATTGTCTCCACCTCTTCCACTTGCATCTCGTTGCTGACGGGATCCGTCCGGGTGGCGAGCCTGCCCCAGGTCTGGTCGACCCCGATCGCCTTGATGATGTCGGCCAGGAGCGCCCGGATCTGCTGGGCGGTGGTCTTGCCCTTCGCCGTCGCCACCTTGAATTCCATCGTAAGGACGTGATTGTGATACCCGATGGTGCCGGTGCTGGCGTTTGAATCGTCTTCGGAAACATCGCGCCAGTTGAGGGCCGGGAGTTCGTTCTCGTCTATGGGGTTGCCCCGCCACTCGAAGACGTGGTTTCCCAGGTCGGTGTTGTAGCCGTTGGCGATGAGGATCGTTTTAAACCTTGCATCAATTTTCTGGCATATGAGCTGCCGTTTAGAGTCCATGTCAATCCCTCGATAGGACCAGTATCACCGATCCGTTGCCGTCCGGCTGGATCTCGATAATGGCGTGTTCGACGCCGTTCACGGTCAGGGTGTCGTCGGCTGTGGGGGACGCCGATCGGTCTCTTATGGAAACCCCGGCGACATCGGCGGCCATGCACTCAAAGCGCGTTCGGTACGTCTGCACGTCGCCTATCGTCACCCAGCCGCGCCCGAAATCACCCCTGACCTGAACGCCCCTAAATGTGACGACGCTCCCTGCAGCGTCGTTTATTATGTTGAAACCGGTCCTCAGGGCGTCGTCGAAGATGGTCACTTGCTGCCCTCCTTGAGGTTCGTGAGAATGCTTTGGCATTCTTCCTGGTAGCCCTTGTCAAGCTCGCGGTTCTTGAGGAACCCTTTTGCGCTGTCAACAGAATCAAAACAGTAGAAGCCGTCTTTTACGGTGAAACCTACCGGATAGTACTCCGGAGGGGAAGGAGGTTCCGGGATCTGCTGTTTTATGTATTCACTCCTTACTATCTGACCGCTCGAGCCCGAACATCCCGTTAAGACCATCCAGAATAGGATCAGCAGAACTGCTCCCGCCAGAGTTACTATTTGTCTCATTTCCTGTCACCCCCGGTTTTAAACTGTCGATCCTGCGTATTTTCGACATGGTCTTTTCTTTGAGCTTGATTCGCGCGTCGCAGCTTTTGACGGCGTTGTCACGCTCCGACGTGAGGCTCGATATGGCGGCCACGTTCGTCTCGTTGGCACCCTTGCAGGTCTTGAGTTCCCCCTCCCTTACCGCGAGGGTCGCTTTGACTCCGTTGATTCTGACCTGCTGGACCCATCCGGCAAGGGCGGCGCCTATGATTGCCGCGACCAGGTAGGGCCATGCTACCCGGAACACCTTGAGCGCGATTGAGTTCATTTTCTGTACCCTTCTCCCTTCCGTATCACGTCGTGCGGGTATCGGATATTGACCTGACAGAAGTCGAGAATCTTCCCGCTTTTCAAGCGGCGCTTTTTGCGGGCGCATTGCTGCTCAACGAGAGAGGTTTCACAGGATCCCGCGCGGCGGATCTCCCGATTGAGCAAACCGGCACCGCCGTTGTAGGCCCTGAGCGCGTAATACCAGCCCTCACAGATAACGGCTCCATACAGATACTCGTCATAGATTATGAGGGCCCTGATCGACCATGTGGTATCGTAGGGCGACGGCCTTTCGGATATCTCCTGCAGTGCGGTTTCGCGGCTATGCAACCACTCCGCCGTCGCGTCCATGAACTGTGCGAGACCCCGTCCCTGATCGAACGCGGTGACTGTCCGCCTGCACCCGCTTTCCTGCTTGAGCTGACCCAGGAAAAGCCACCATTCGGCGTGCAGACCGAACCGATATCTCGCTTCCCGGATCACCTGGGAGCGGTATTTCAGGCAACGGTCGGCCGTTGTTTCACAGTCCCCAGGCAATGCCCAGGATAACAGCGATATAAAGCAGGCCACGGAAAATAAGGACACTGCGCCTTTCATATGATTCCATCCTCTCGATCGGTCCGAAGATCGGTTTATATGCAATCACCCAGAGCACCTCAACGACTATGATGCCGACGACGATCTGACACGTCTTGTAGAGGAGCAGGGGAAAGTCACCCGGTTTGAGTGCGAACATGAGGGCGAAAACCGCCAGGAGCGGCAGGCCGAGCCGCAGGAAATACTTCTTCACGTTACCGATGCACGGGATCTGTAACATAAAAAAACCTCCTTAGAATACCTTGACCTTGAGAGTGACAAGGATGAGTATCATGACCGCCCCTCCGACCACGCTACCAGCAAAAAGACACAGCGTCTTGAGAAAGAGCCATTTCTCGAGCGTTCTCAAACGCTCGTCCATGCTCTTTAGCGTGTTGAGCACCATCCAGTGGCGTTGCTCGGGGCTTGCCTTTTCCCAGTCTTTTTCTGTGACCGTTATGAACCTATCGTTTGCCATCCCCCGTCCCTCCGTCGGAATTCGTTGATCACTGAGCCACGTGGCGAAGTAGGGCCGGGTTTGAAGCCCGGCCCTTCCCGACTGTTTCTATTTCGTCGTGATATTGCTGAACAGGTAGACGCACTTTGCCGAGATGTCGCTCACGACATTGCCGTTCTCATCATAGGATTTCAGGAGGCACTCGTCGCTGTCGTGGCGCACGCGGAAGATATCGCTCCTCCTGGACTCATCGCGATACTGCTCGACGATAGGCTCTGCCGCCGAATCTTCGGTCCAGATGAAGGTGCGGCCAACGCAAGGTTCGAGAAGATCGACCCTCTCCGTAGCGATGCGGACCAAGGCCGCGTACTCGTTGTCCCAGATGTCGGTAATGTTTACGGAGAGGCCCTTGCCCTTCGAGTCATAGATGCCCCCGCCAACAAGCACCCTGGGAACGTTGAAGATTCGCGCCACCTCGACGGCTCCGACGCTGTTGATGTCGATGCCGGGGAAGGTGAATTTGAGCAGGTCAACGATCTGTGCCACCCTCCTGAGCCTCTCCAGAGTTGTATAGCTGATGACCAAAGCGTTGGGCAGCATGCCACACTGCTCGCGGAACGCCAGTTTGCCCACTGTCACGTCATCGATCGGAGTGGCGGAGGACGCGTCGTCCCATTCGTTCGACACGGCATGGGGCGTAAAGTTAGACGGGTTGAAAAGCTTGCTTGCGATACGCCGCTCCTGATTGCGCACGATGATACCCATAGCTCTTCTCGTGGCGATGAAATCGCCCTGGCCGGGTGCGCGTCTCTCGAAAAGCTTGCGTTCCCTGTCGTCTATGGGTTCTTCCCAGCCGTTCTCTCTCGTGGCATACTTGCCCTCTTCGTGCTCCCAGTCGCCCCGGTTGTACTGGCCACGCGGGGCTCTGGAGGTGTCCTCGAGAGCAAGGAGCGCCTTCGCCGGGATAACGGGAAAACCGGAGGATTGTTCATCCACCGCAAAGGGCGGCATGATCTGGAGCCCGATGTTGGACATCGCCTCGCCTTCCAGATACTCCATGGCGACGACGCCGAGGTCGGGTCTGTATATGCTCGGTGTATTCGATGATCTCATCTTGTGTTACCTCCTTCTTTTTGTGGTACCGTCGGGCATCATCGTTACGCCGTCAGGCACTTTCTGGTGACTTCGAGCCAGGGCGTCAGCAGGACGAAGTCATCGGCCGGGAGCTGACCATCCTTGGGATGGAGCACGCATGTCAGCACGCAAGGTGCCGCAGGGGCATTGGCCGCGGTAATCGTGAGAGTCTTCTCCTGGTAGGCCGCGTCGGCGGTTGCAAGAAATTCCCCGGAATCACCGCCGCAATCGGTATCGGCAGCCGGATCCGCGCCGACCTCGGAGAAGTACGCTTCGGCGGTTATGACAGGAGAGTCGGCCTCGTCGGCGCCGGCCTTGACGATCGCTCCCATAAGGTGCAGGACCACGTCTGCCTCGTCATTGAAATCCTGGGGCATGACGAACTGCATGATAATGTCGTCGGGGGTCGCCTGGTTGTTCCACCGGATTGCCAGGTCTTTGTTGGAAAGTTGCGCCAATCCGACACCGGTCTCGCCATCGGCGAACTTCCCGAGTGCGGTCCCGTCCTCGAGACAGATTATACTCGGGGCCATGGTGTGCTGTGCAGTCTTGATGCCCTGCATGATCTCGGCAAGGGCAGCCTCTACGGTTGTACCCGTGATCAGGCTTCCGGAATCAGCAACGGAGACGGTGGCCGCTGTGGTGGATTTTACGTTCCAGGGGGCCATTTCGATATGCTGGTTGTCCGCGCCTGTCTCGAGGGCGATCCCCTGGGCGGTACCAGAGGCCGCATCGGACACCATGCCGTCGTTGGCACCATAGAGAACGGTACCCCTGTTTATGGCGGTGTCGACCAGGCATTCGACCTCGAATGTTCCCGGATAAGAATTGAGGCGACACGCGACCAGGTCGGCGAGGACGACGGCATATTCCGTTATGCCTATATAGTCTTCGCCTGCATCAGCGTAAACGACCTCCGGAGGCGTCGTGGTGGTACCCGATTTTATCTTGATCCGACGGCGGGCTTCCAGGGCCTCACCGGCCAAGAATGTTTTAATTCCTTCGTTGTACATGTCCCTTACCTCCCTTCGTTTGCTTTTTTGATGTATTCCCGGTGCTTCTCCGGGTGCAACTTGGTTATTGCCTGCAGAGCCGCCGTCATGGAGCACTTGTGCGTCGCTACATATTCGTTGACCAGTGCCATATAGCCCTTCTGGTCCTCCTGCTTGCCGTCGGCCCCGCCCACGGGTCCGGCGCCTGCGGCCGTGATGGCTTCGAGCATCTTGCCCTTTTCCTGAGTGACGAGGGTCGTTTCTTTGTCCTGCTCTCCGGCAGGCATGGTCCCCCTGATCGCCTTGAGCTGTTCCACGGTTACGCCGGTAGCGACGATAGAGGTGAACTCCTCGCCTGCTTTGGCACCGAAAACGGTTTCCATCAGGCCGAGGATGCGGGTCCTTTCCGCTTGTGCTGCTGCCTCTACCGGAGCCTTCAGGTCAACACCGGCCACTGCCTGCTCACGTATCGCCGTCACAAGTTCCGGGTACGTGGCGGCGAGCTGTTCGATTGTGGTGATATCTTTCATGCTACGCTCCTTCCCGGAGGTTTGCCCTCCAGATTTTAGATAATATCCGGCCTGCGGCGTTTGAACCTGCGACAGCGCCAGTTGTACAGCCTGGTCAATATTTGCTATGCCGTCGATGAGACCGGCGGCCTGCGCCTGCTCGCCGATAAAGTAGTCGGTGACATCCGTTGACATGTCCGTGAGGACTCTCTCGGATGTAACGCCACGATACCTCGCGATGGCGTCGATCATAAGGGAATAGTAGTAGTCGGCTTTTTCTTCGATGCTCATCCGGCCCTCATCGGTCAACGGCCCGGAGGATATGATCCTCTTGTATTTCCCGCGAAAGATCTCGGTGGTTACAACACCGGAGGCTTTCTCCTGGGCAGAGGTATCGCGATGGGCGTAGACAACGCCGATCGAACCGACAACGGCGGCGACATCGGTGGCATAGACCCGGGATGCGGCGGAGCCGACGAGATACGCCGCGCTCGCCATGGTGCCGTACGCAAGGGCTATCGACGGTTTTTTGTCGCGGGCATTATAGATAATCTCGGCCAGTTCAAAAACGCCGTCTATGGTACCGCCAGGAGAATCAATCTTGAGGATGATAGACTTGACGGCCGGATCTTCAAGCGCAGCGTTGAAGTCGGCGGTGAGTTTCTCGATGGACACGCCTCCGGAGATCTGCATGAAAAGGTTCATCCGTTTCGAAATGATGCCGGTCACATCAATGACGGCCACGCCGTTTACATTTTCAAACCCGGCCGGCCGGTCATTGTTGAGGGGCCTGCCGAGTGACGCCTCGATGGCCGGAATATCGGCCTTTTTTCCATCCAGGCGATCAAGATAGATGCGATCAATTTCATGGAGCATCTGCTCAGTGATGGCCCAGGGCGTGCCGTTGATAAATTTACCGATCAATTCGTACATGGGGGCACCTCATGATTGTTCCATGTTGTTCTCGTCGTTGTTCTCGTCGTCGACGGTGTCTTCGCCGGATTTCTTTTTGTCGTCGTCATTCTCATTCTCTTTTTCTGCCCATTCTGCCGCCTTCGCGGGTTCTATCTTCTCTTCCGTAAGGCCGCGCTCCTTCATCATCTCCTGTTCTTCCTGGAGCTGGTCAAGGGTTGCCCGGAGGTCTCCGCCGCGTTCCGCGATCGAATCGGCTCGGGTCTTGAGGTTGTTCTGAATCAGAAGCGCGTCGGCCTGTGCGGCCTTGATGGGCTCGATGTCGCCCTTTGGGCTTCCCCGCCAATCCGCCCGGGTGATCGCTTCGCGGAACTCGTAGAACTCCTTGGCATCGATCTCGCCCTTGAGATAGGCCTCTTCTTGAAGCATGGTATATATCTTCTGACAGGTGTCCTCAGCAAGGGATGTGCGGTACATCATGAAAACGCGCCATGCATCGAGCATAACGGACCGGAAACCGGCGAAATTGACTCCGTCGGTGTCCTTGAAGGCGATGGCGTAAGGGAGATTAAGACCCAGGGCCATGCCCTTTTTGATGACCTTCGTGAACGGGTCAAAGGTGGTGCCAGGCCTGTTCGGGGAAAGGAGGTGTGGTTTCTCTCCGGTGTTGCCGTACATGATCGTGCCGCCCTCAAATTCCTGGTACCTGATTTGGCGGGCTTGCGCGCCGGCACCGGGCCTGTCGCCACCTTCCGTGAGGGCCGCGAGGTTGGCGGCCACACCCATGGGATCAGTACCCATCGGCAGTTCGATGAACATGGAGATCGCCGAGGCGATGAGGTTCGTCCATAGTTCTGTCTCGAGATAGTCGGTAAAGTCGCGGAAGAACTTCATTCCCGACGTGAACGCCGGCAGGCCGCGTATCTGCTCCGGCTCGCGTGAGATAAACCGATGGATGACATTTAGCCTGTGCCCGACCGCGGCAGGTATGCGGCGGAAGTTTTCCGACGTGTCCGGCAGGGTTGAGATGCCGTTGGGAGATGAGAGCTTTATCCAGTAGGCGACTGGCTCGCCATAGGGGCCGATCTCTATACCATCGCGGATGTTTGGCTCATTGATCTTGTCCACGGGCGTCTTGAGCCGTTGCGGATTGATCACATGGCAGGCTAGGCGGTAGGGCCGGAAAGGGTCCTCGATCATATAGAGCAAGATGAGATATTCGCCGTATTCTATGAGGTTGCGAATGCACAGGTACTGGATGGCGCCAAAAGTGAGGCGTCGCGTCGCGTCGGCGAAGGGATACCAGCGACGGTACACGTTGCGCTGGGCAACCTGGAGCGCGCGGACCTTCTCCTTCTCATAAGGGAGGAGATCGGTATCGAGAGCGGGAATAGGGGTAAGGCCTGAGCCCGCTACAGTGGTGGCAAAGGTGTCGACAACACCTGATGCGTGGGGATCATTGTTCGTAAGATCCACAGACCGCGCGACGATCGTTTCCCTGTCCTGCGCTTCGCGAGTAGCGGAAAACTGCCGCTGGGGTGCCCAGTTCCTGTAAGTCGACTTGTCGCGGCCGGCGGCTTGCTTTCTGTACGAATACCAGGCATCAGGGGTGATGAGATTGCCGGAGGGACCGTACAGCTTGACGGGGTGTGCTGGTTGCTGCGCCAGGATCTCCATTGCCATCGCGTTACGGGCGGCCGTGAAGATCTCAAGTTTGCGGGCGATGGAGTTCATCGTGCCTTATACCCTCTCGAAAAGACGGGGCCGCCGCCGATGCCCTGCTCGGTCCTGTATTGAGTGAGAAGGGCCTGCTCGCGGGCGTAAAGGGTGCTCAGATCGGCGTAGGTGACGCTGCTTCCGTTAACCGTGACGCCCTGTGCACCGCTCTCAATGGCGGCGATGGCGGTCTGTACGGATTCGAGCTTTTCTGCTGTGGTCTTAATGGCCACGAAACACCTCCTTGCTTGATTGGCTGCGGGAACTGGGCTCGAACACAGTATTTCTTGCCTGAGAGGCAAGCGTCCTGCCATTTAGACGATCCCGCAATGGTCCGGAGTGGTGTCTTTTGATCATGGCGATATCATCGCACGGGAAAAACGATGAAAAACCAAATCCGGGTCAATCTCGGGTCAAAAAGGGGGGGCATTTCGGGTCAATCTCGGGTCTTAAAGTTCTTGACATGATTTTGTATGGGCGAAAAAAACAGCCAAAAAAAAGGCCCCTCGATTGAGGGGCCGGTTATCTCAAATCTGTGCAAAAAGTGGCATGGTGTCCGAAACGGTGGGCGGGTCCGCCTTGGGCGTTTCCTTCTTGACCTCCTTCGGGTGGTGCTTTGCTCTGCTGTTGTAAATCGAACGCTTAAGGTCGCGTAGAAGGCCCATTCTGTAGCTGTCAAGCCTCTCTACCCGGATGTCTGGCGGGACCTCCTTTCCTGTGCGCTCCAGGGTTCTTGTGCAGACATAAAGATATATCTCGGACCAGTCCCGATCGAGAGGTGCGTCAAGGGAAGCCGAATAAATATAGGCCATGACCTCCGCATCCGTGGCCGAGCCGGGCTCGCCGGTCATTAGCGCGCAAAGTCGCTCCGTAATGATTTGACCGCGAACCCACTGAGGAAGAGTGTCCGCCCAGGGCGAACGGTGCAGGACGACAGGGTCCGTCAGCGCGTGTACTATGTCGTCAATCCCGCGCTCTGGCTTCTCCTGTTTGCGTTTCTTAATTGTGTCAAGGTCAAAGAGCATGCAAGACCCTCCCTATGCGGCCGATGCGGCTGTCTTCATCGCCTCGCCTGCGAGGGCCACCTTTCTGAGTTTCATAAGATGGTTAATTATCAGGTCGATACGCTCCGGCGTGATGGACGAATGGTAGGCCGCTTTCTTCAACACGTCCAACGAGGTCTGAGACACGAGCCGCTCTATGGTGCCCAGGAGGGTCTTGACGCTGTCAATCGACTGTCTGTCTTCTTCCGTTATGGTCTGGAGCACGAAAAGGTTGTCCTGATTCTCGAGCATCAACAGGCCATCCACGAAGGCCCGGAGCTTGTTGTACGTAGAAAGCTCGCCGGAGATAATCCTTCTTCTGATGAGTTCCTGCTTGTCGGGGTCGACCCTGGCCATCTCCTGCGCCTGGGCGTTGCTGAGCGTGCCGTCAATAACGAGCTTCCTGTTCTCGTCGGTGAGATTGAGAAGGCATATCTTTTCATCGATGCGCCAGATCTGCTTGAAACCCATCTTCTGTGCCAGTTGCTCCGCCGTCCATCCCCTGTCCATGAGGTTCTTGTAGGCAAGGGCGATCTCAATGACGTTTAGATCCTCTCTCTGGATGTTCTCGAGGAGGGCCAGCTCTTCAACAAGGGCGTCGTTGATTTCATCTATCACCGCGGGCATTTCTGTGAGGCCCGCAAGGAGAGAAGCGCGGTAACGCCTCTCTCCGGCCACGATCATGTATCGGCTGCCGCGCGGCGTGACCAGGATCGGCTGGCGAACCCCGTACTCCTTGATGGACATGGAAAGTTCTTCGAGCTTCACCGGGTCAAAGTCCTTGCGCGGTTGGTTCGGGTTGGGGAATATGTCTTTAATGGGTAATTTGGTTGTGCTCATGCTTCGCCTCCCTGCTCCTGACGGTCTTCTTCCTCTTCTTCTTGGTATTCTTCCTCTTCGGTTTCCTCAGGTTCCGGCTTGACAGGTTCGACGGCCTTGATCTCGTCGGGCACTTTCCCGGTAAGGTCGACACCGGATTTGAGGATAAGGTCTATAAGCTCGCTCTTTTTACAGTTTCCCGCGCTTTTCTTGTGGAGCACGTCGGCCAGGTAATTGACGGCCTTGTCAACGGCGAAGATTTCGAGGTCGTTTCCAAACTGCATGATCTCTTTGATCGTCTTCTTCTTGAGATATTCCTCATGAAGAAGCCAGTCGCTGCCAAGGTCTATTCCCAGGTGCGAGGCTATCAGGTGCCGGGTTCGTGACCCCATATACTGGTGAAAGTAACCGACGATCGAGGCCTCACGAATGGCGTCCCTGAGTTCAGGTGCGGTCATCTTCTCGACCTTGAGCCAGACATGCTCAAATTCAGATTCGTAATAGAACCTCTTCGTCTTCATGACCGTTTCCGTAAACCAGCGTTTCACTGCATCGTTGGACCGGACCAGGGCGATGAGATTCAGGCGGAGTATCTTCTCGTCTTCTGGCTGATATTGTGCCCTGGCGACCTCCGGTACCCGTTCCTTATAAAACGCCTCTCTGAATATGGTGCCGTGGTCGGCCTTCGTCTTGGAATTTTCGGAACCACTGATTTTCGTCCTTGATTTCGACCTATGACAAGGCAGGTTCGAACAGGCCATGTCACAGTAAACCTTGCCATCGTAGCGAAGCAAGGTAACGAATGAGGCGCATGGGGCGCAGTCCGGAAACAGGTTCTCCTTTGACCAGAACCGCGACCAGGTGTCGTAGGATACTTCTTCGCTGAAAAGGAAATCGTTCGTTTTGTTCTTCTTGGCGTAGGACGTTTTAGACCAGTTCTCGGTAAGGTGCGTGCGCTGGTGTTCGATGAAGCAGGAAGGATTGAGACAACTTGCTTCTTGCCCGATGAAATCATCCCCGAAGATGGACCCCTGCACTTCGGTGTTGCGGTTGCAAGAACCACAACCGGCGGCCTTTATCTTGAAAAGTGCCTGTTTGAGAGGGATTGTCCTGTTATCGATCTGTCTCTTGAAGTAGTCAACGGATGTTCCGTTATATTGCCTGGCTTTGCGGTAGAACTCTTCGACTTCCTGTGGGTCCAGGCGGAGGAGTTGCTCGAGGACGCCGAAGGCTATTTCACCTTTTTCCCAGTCCTCAACAACCTTCTGGGGAAGTTTTAGGACATCTACGCGCCGGCGGATATACCGGGCGCTGATGCCGGACCGTTCGGCCAATTCTTCGACGGCACCCTTGCCTTTCTTGTCTACGTACTGCTTGAAGCTGTAGGCCTCTTCCGCCTCCGTCAATCCCTCCCTGTGGAGGTTCTCGATGGTCATGATGTCGAAGGCCTCTTCGTCGGAGAGCTTGCGGATGATGGCGGGGATCTCTTGGCTGGCGCCGTCTTCTTGCGCTACCTGAGAGAAGGCGCGGAAACGCCGCTCACCCGCGACTATCTGGAAGCCCTTTCCCTTCGGACGGATGATGATGGGCTCGAGGACTCCGTTCGCTCGGATTGATGATACCAGTTCGTCGAAGGCCGGGCCCTCGAAGGTCTGACGGGGATTCAGCGGGTTCGCTTTGATCTTCTTTATTGGCACATTCTGGAATTCCATACTAATTACCTCCGTTGAGTATTTGTGATGTCGTTTCTGCGATGCCGTCATGCAGATGAACGACGTCGATCCCGTGCTTGAGCAGACGCACACCTATGTCCTGATAACGGTGGCAGTCGCGCGGGTCGTTTTCCAGGCACATGAGGATATGTTTTCCTTCCTTGTCGAGCTTCCGGAGAAAGTCGATACCCACTTCCTGAGCAGGACCGAATTTACCGCCGAGGATGTCACCCTTCCAGGTATAGACCTGCAGACCGAACTGCTGCTCCAACCTCTTGCGGTTAAAGGCGGGCTTTCTGGAATAGGGGGTGGAGCGGATGTCTATGAGAAGGTTGATGTTATGTTCCCGGAGCGTTCGTTCCAAGTCCTCCGGTGTTATTCTTGCGTAACCGATGGAGTAAATCATGCGTGTCTCCTTTTGGGATTAAATAGGGCGGCTCGAGGCCGCCCTTCATGTTTCACTGCTGTCTGATGGGCATGATAAGTGCCTGTTCGTTGAGAACGATCGCCGCATACCCGGAAGGGAAGGCGATCTCGATCTCTTCGGACGAGGCGTATGCCCTGATCGCGTCCACGATGTACCGTGAATTGATGCTGATCGTTTTGGTCTCCCCGACAAGCGTTGAGTCAGCCGGCACGTACCAATTGTATGAGCCCGTTGCACTCTCGGCTTTGATGTCGATGCGGCCGTTTATGGTCATCTCGATCTTTGCGCTGTCCGATACGGGAAGAACGCCCGGGAGCAGACCGAGAAATTCCTTCGCCTTGAAATGGACCTTGTTGTACTGAGCGGTATCCGGCCACACGCCCGCGTGATTGGGGTAATCGCCCTGGATGAGCCGTGACGTGAACGTACCGCCCACGACCGACGCGGAGATGCGAGCGTCAGCCACGGTGAGGTTTTCCGCCCCGTACTTTGCCAGGATTGCGGCCGCTCTTCTCGGAACAACGAACTGGCTGATGTCCGCCTTCTCAACCGTTGCCCGATGGAGCCGGAAACCGTCCGTGCCGATGAGACACCCCGCGGTAAGGTCAAAACAGACGCCGGTGAGGATGTATCGAGCCTCATCAGTGCTCACCGCAGGGAGTACACACGCCAGAGCGGACTTGAGGTCCTTGATCGAAACCTTCACGCCGTCGATGGTTTCGATACCGGGGAAGTCGTCCGTTAAGGTGGCTGGCAGGTTACAACGGTCATTGATACGTATGGAGTCGCCTTTGACGGTGATCACCACGTCCTCGATCGATTTGTTCAACGCCTTCACTTCCTTGTAGAGGATGCCGGCGTCTACCAGAAACGCGGTCGCGTCGTTCTTCTCGAGAACGGCTGGGATTGTTGCCAGGTAGGAAACCTCGAGGTCCGTTGCCGTCACCGCGAGGTTTTCCGGCGAGGCCTCCACCTTGACCGTTCCAAGAACGGGCATGAGGTCTTTCTTCGCGGTGATATCACACACCACCTGCAGCACGGCTTCGAGTTCCTCACGGTCCACGGTGATCTGACCCGCGGCAATCTCCGGGACGGCCGTCGTTGCGACTTCCAGTTTCTCGGTTGCACCTTCCTCGATCACGGCTTCCTCGATCACCGGTTCGTCAGGCTCCGGAACGCCATGCACGACGGGAACAAGAGCAAGGGAGCGGACCCGCTCAAGCGTGTATGTGACAGCTTTCTCGGTAACCACCTTGTCGGTTCTTTTCCAGTCCTTCGGATTGAGGCCCAGGACCTCCATGGCCTCGCGGGCTGAACATTCGCCCTGAATAGTGTCTTTCTGTCCATCAAATTTCACGATCGTTTTCATGCTGTTCTCCTTTTTTGATGTGGTTTTTGGTATACTGTTCCTAGCCCTGTGCTCATGGCGTTCCCGCGTCATGACAGGTTCAGTTCTCCGCCTGTGATAACACAGGGCTTTTCTTTTCACTCGTTTCATCGTCGAACGTTTTGGCTATGATGCTTGAAACCTCCGATCCCCACCCGAGCTTTGTCCAGGTGGAAAGCTCATGACCGGGGAACGTAAATCCCCCGATAGTGAAGGTCTTGAACATCGGGTCATAGAGAGCCGAGAGCACCCGCTCGTTCTTGAGTGTGATCTCGACTCTGACCTTCGGACGCTCGGAGAGCGCCCTAGCCAGTTCGCGAAAGTGGAGAAGTGCTCCTTCGTTCATAACTCCGCCTCCTTTAGTTCTCGATTGCCCCTTCAAGGTTGAATCTCTCCGGTATCCGGCGTCCAGTCTTTCATGCTGGCACATTTCCATATCCGGCCGTTATACCCCACCGTACCAATTACCTTGCTCCCTTCTTTGAGTTGTCCACCCGTCCAGTTCCCGCCTCCGAGGCCATAGGTATCGATGAATTCCCTGCAAATCTTGACTGCTTCCTCAAAGTCCTTGACCTGAATCCACCGGCTTCTTGCTATGTCGGGCTTGCCGCTCCAATAACCGCCCGTGATATCAGGATTTGAGGCGTGTGCCAACTTAACCTTCATCCTGTCCTCCCTCCTCAATTTTGATTATTGCCGGGTACCAATCCCAGGCACCATAACGTGCTCCGTTGTATCTCGTGCCGTAAAGTTCATCGTTTTCGTCCACCAGTACACCCGTGAAACGAATCATTATCTCTATGCGTTGCTTGAACTCGTTGAATTCAGGCGATTTCGTGAGCTTCGTGACCTTGAAAAGATGTCCCGACCGCCAATTGAGCATGCCCTCTTTCAGCTCATCGTGCCTGATCTCCTTTGTCTTGCCCGCGTCCCTGATGTAAAGCACATTCGTCCCCATACCGTTTTGCCTCCTACAGTTTGAAAGCCTGTGCCAGGGTGATCTCTCCTATCCTTACGCCTTCATCGTCGAAGACCTTTACCGGCTGTTCGGGGTGTTCGGGCAGCTCGATGAAGAGCGCGCCTGCCCGGTTGATCACCTCGGCCACTTTACTGCTTTGAAGCACGTTGAGTATCTTGACCCTGTCCATTAAACCCTCCTCATATCCGTTGCTGGTTTTTGATGTTGCGCATCCACTGGTTGCAGAACGTGACGAGGTCCGCCTGAGTCTTGCGGTTGCACCTGGTCACTGTCTTGCCGTCCACGGTCTCGAAGATCACCGCTTGCTGATCGATACCCAGGTTGTCCTGACGGAAGGTGAGGGGGAAATAAAAGGTGCCGGGCTTGGCGCCCACCCTCTCGAAGACATGGACGACCTTGAGAAACTCCACGTCGGGATCGCACATGAGGTCGCCGTTCTGTTCATAATAATGGGTTACGCTGTAGACGGGACCGTACTCAACCTCTCGGACCCGCTCCACTACCACCGCCATGAAATCGGGCTTGCCGTTGTCAACCTTCACATGGCCATCTTTGGCAAGCTCTGTGAGTGTGTTCATCACCTTTGTCGCCTGCTTCCCGAGATACTTCATATGAGCCTCCTTGCGCTTAAGTACTTGTCCTTCGCCATGACCTCGCCGATCGCGGCCATCTCTTCCTGGGTGATGCCATGGACGTAATCCCGATCCTTCTCACCGACCAGGTGCCACTTCTCGTCCTGGGTGCCGAAGACGAACCTCATCGCGGCCCTTTTGCTGTCGTACCTGTAGTTGGCGCAGGCGGCCGCGAGGTTTGTTGAGCCGCCGACAGGGTCCTTAAGCTCCGGTCCCCACTTTTCCAGCATGAAGTCTGAACATCGAGTTTTTGCGCACTGGATGCAAGAACGGCCGAGCCTGTTCACCAGAAAATCAAGCATCGTGGAACCTCCTTTAGTAGTTTCGTCCTTTCGGACTCATTCAGCCCGGACACACATCCGGAGACTACCGCATGAAAACAGCACCATGGGCTCTACTGTTGAACGGGAGTTAAGACCCTGATCCTCAACCCGCCCGTGGTTTTATCTCCCCAGTCCGACTTTCGGGTGCTATGAAGCTGCCCGTCTTACCGCGCTGGGTACGGTGACTGCCTGGGAGGGATGACCCGAAGGCCTGTCCGCATCCGTCTGCCGATTTCTATAGCCGGCTGTCCCGGCATCAACCTGTCCGCCGACAGGATTAACGGACTTGGGAATGGAACCCGCCGCCGCGTGGAATGAACCGCTTGAATTGTCGTGAAAAGCTAATGATTTCAAGGAGTTCATGTGAATATCATATCAAACGACCACACCATGTCAAGTAAAAAGCACAATAATTACGGGCACTTACGTAACATATGAATTTTTTCCATCGTTGGTTTGGCATGGTTTTTGACGTACTGAAGGGTTTTTAAAAGCGCAATATATTAAGTACGGAGTTTAATATAGTGTGAGTTCCAAAACATCGTCTGTAGCATGTTGATACGTAAGGGTTTGCGCGATAAAACCGTACTGTATTCTAATTTTGTGCATGGGTATTTGTATCTATGAGGGTCCAATAATGCACTTACGGGGCACCTACGGCGCGCTTTTGTAGCATGTTGATACTATTGTGTTTGCGATGGGGTCTCGCTCTCTTTAGCAAGGTATTCCTTCACGATCGCTAGGACTGTGGTCATGATGGCCGCGATGTTGCGCACGTTGTTTTTCTTGCTGACCGCCTGGATCATTTCCTTGTAGGTGTCGAACTGGTCGAGCAGGCAGAGCATGATCTCGCGCGAGTCGGGAAGGTCCTCCATTTCGGCGAGGACCTTGGAGAAGTCCTCGTATTCGTGCTTGAGAAAGAGGATCGTCACCTGCTCGTAGTCGAAGGAGATCTTCAGTTCGTCGACGGACACGTTGAGGTCCTTTATGTCATGCTCAAAATTGAAGATGCCGCTTTCGAGCTTGGCGTTAAGCTCGTCGATCGCTTCATATAATTCGAGGAGGATCTGCTGATCATCGGTACCGGCCAAGGAATTGTGGGCAAGCTGCTTGGCAATGATCTGCGACTTCGTGAGTTCCCGGTCTTCGACCAGTACGTAGATCTCCTTGAGTCCCGCCTTGCGGGCGGCGCGGACCCGGTGATGACCCGATATGATGGAGAATTCTTCGGAGCCCCCGGGGGACACCGTCCTGTGACAGTATGGCAGGCTCTCAAGCTGTTTACTGTTCTTGATGTTCTCCGTGAGCCGTTGGAACGTCTTTGAGGACATGACGCGGGCGTTTTTGTCCTGTTCGCGCAGGACGTCCGGGTGCACTTTCCAAACCGAGAGCGATGTCCCGGGCAGGTCGACGATTTTCTCTTTTATCTGCATGTTCGGGTGAGCCATTCAATTCCTCCAGGTAGAGCCTTATACAGTCGGCATACGAGCGGTCGTGCCAATCAGTTTGATACTGGATCCGGTACATATCCGTGGACAGCTTCTCGCGGTTCGTGATCTTGAGAATGCCCGTGTTGAGCTTCACCTTACGGTATTTGGCGAGGCAGGTGGTCTTGAGGCCACGCATGACATAGAAACGGTTTCTACGCATCATGAAACCCTGGAGGGTACGGTCGAAATCCTTGCAGGTGATCAAGAGCATCAGAAACCGATTGATGTTCGGATATTTTTGATGGGCGGCGTTGAATCCGAAGACCTCCCCGCAATACTCCTCCTTCATGATGTACACCTTGCGTAACGCATAGCCGGTCACCGCAAAGACCTTGCCGTCGATAAGCGTAAGAAGATACAGCTCTGCTCTCACGTCGCCGAGCTTGTGGGCGAAGAGGTCGCGGTAATAAAGGGCGTGCTCTTCGGTGGTCTTGATGAAGGTGATCCGGCTTTCCGGCCTGAGTGTGTCGGAATCGGAAAAGACACGAGCGCCGGCAAGCGAACGTGATTGGTGGAGAGGGCGGCGCTTGACGAGCCTCAGGGAGGGAAACTCCGCGAGTTGCTCGGGTTTCGTGCACAACCAGTAATCATATCGTTTCTCGCTGTATTCTTTCGCGAAGACCACTTCCGACGAGGGCAATTCGCGGGCCTCCTTGTATCGGTAGAGGAAGGCGAGCGAGGCGAGAGCGCAAAGGTTCGCGTGGAGTTCATTATATTCCTTGGACATTGACCACTCCTCTATAGGCACGCGATAGTCGATGACACCGGAGAGGTCAAACATGCGGGCGTAGCCTTTCGCGAATGCGGGCGGGTTCATGAGGATAACCGTACCCGGGTCGTTGTACTGCGTCACAGCGCGGAGGTCCTCGATCCGATAGGCGATGCCGGAATAGACCTCGCGGTGATGGATGAGCTGGGAAGCCAGGAGGTCGAGCACCTGGGGGCTTGCGGCCAACAGGGCCTCTAGGTAGCGCTTCTCAAAAAAGATGTGCGGCCGGAGTTGGCGCTGCTTGATGAGAAAAAGAAGAAACGCCGCTTTCTGGGCGTCTGTGGGATACGAGTCGTAACGGGTGCGAAGCTCATCGAGAAGGATTGAAAAAGGCAGGTCGGATAGCGGCCGGTCCGTGTAGAAATAGCCCAGGATCGATGAAAACAGCGACACGTCGGACGCTACGATCGAGGAAGCAGGGAAACCCGCCTGCAGGGCGCACTTCACGAGAGCGAACTGGCCGCAACAGGGCACGACGACGCGATCGAACCGGGGCCGCAGGAAGGTAAGCGCCTTGGCGATGAATTTGCGCTGGTCGGATTGCGTATTGCCGAGAAAGATCTTTTCAAAGTCCATGGCCATGGATGCGCTCCTTTTTAAAACGTTACGGCGATGTTGAGGGCGGCGGCGGAAAACCAGTACGCCGCGTGACGGAGATCGCCATGGGCGGCGTATACACATCCCGCGGCGAGGGAAAGACCGATAATGATGCCGGGAAATAGTCTCTGTATCATGGTGTTTCTCCTTTATTCAACGTCTTCACCGTTTCCGACCGTGATCTGCCTTTGAAGCGAGTGACGTATCGGGCTGTGGCTTATACTGTTCAGCCAGTCGTCGATTTCCTTCGTGGTGCCCAGCCAACGACCATTGACGCAGAGGCCTGGCAAATTCAAGGGCACGTATATCTTGTCGAGGCGTTCTTCAGTGCAATTCAGATACTGTCTGAACTCCGTTTTTGACGTGAGCAGGATGTTGCAGCGCGGGGGTTCTTTGGGCATTAGCGTGATCTCCTAGAAAAGCGTTCACGGAGGTCCGTGCCGCGATCATAACTTATCGGAGGCGGCGGCGGGGCTGGCGGCTCCGGTTGCACGGGACGATACAGGTTGATGCCGCCCAGGGGCCACTGCCAATGGGCGAGGCTCATCGCCAGGATTTCGCAGTCGAACAGGTGATTGTCGTTGCGTATCTTGACCCATGACTCGGCGCCCTTGCGGTCGCGGCGTTTTTCTTCGGCCAGTATATGCCTCGTGTAGGTACGGTAATCCGATTCCTCTCCGGCGTGAAGATATGCTCCCTGGGGATCGCCGCTTATGGCCTGTTGAAGGTGACGGTGGTAGGTGTCTTTCATTTCATGCGTGTCGATCAACACCAGCTTAAAGGGGTTGTCGATCTTCTTGCCTGAGGGCATCTTGACGATGGGTTCACCATACTTGAATGTACCAGGAACACCGCTGGTCGAAGATGAACCCTTTGTACCGAAGACATGACACTGTCTCAGCGCCGCCCTTTTTATGAGTCTAATGATCCACGAGTATGTCAGTTCCGTTGCTGACACGCCCATCACCGATTCGCTGCCGCCAGTGTCGATGCCCACGCGCCAGATCCTCATCGCGCGATCGCTGTTGCGGATCGGATAGGCCTGTTCACAAATGAGCTGCTCGAGTTGCTCCCAGGACGTCTCACCGTAATGGATGAGCCATGATGTGTAATCTCGCGCGAAGGCCCGAACGAGGAACCATAGGCCGTATTTCTGCACATCGACGCCAAGGGTCAAAGCGATGGCGGCCTCCGGGACTGTCTGGGGCGGCAGATCGCACCTGGCTTTGAGCAGGTCCGCTTTGACTGTTGTCTTGACCACCTCTTTGAATGCCTCGGCCTTGACCTGCGTTACAAAGGTGTACTTGGCCGTGTGGTCGTTGAGGCCTTCCAGGAACCGCGCGGCGGCATAGGAGAGGCTCCTGTTGCGCGAGTACCACACCGGGAGATGAAAGGCCACGGAGCGAGGACGAATCACGGCGATCCTCGGCAGCCAGTGACCGCGCGAGACGGCTATGTTTCGCTGGTAGTCATTCCAGAGAAACCTGCAGGCCTCGCATTCATACTTGGCATGGCGGCCGTTTTCCATGGTGCGTGGATCCCTGATCTCCTTAGGCCATTTGATCTGGTCGAAGATCATGATCTGTGCATGGCCGCAGGTAGGACAGACTGCATAGAAGTCGCGGATCTCATCGGCCTTGTAGTTCATTACCCGGGTGATGGGACCGTTTTCTCTATTCGGGGTGGACAGGTACATGATCTTTTTCGTGTTCGGATAAGCTGTCGTACGGACCTCACCGAGTGCGAGAGGGTCGGCCTCCTTGCCGGAAAACTCCTCGTATTTGTCGCATTCATCGAAAAAGAGATACTGGATCGAGACTTCCGACAGGGCGGAAGGCGAATTTGCCCATACCGTCCTTATGTGCGTGCCGTTGAGAAGCGGAAGATTGAGGGTTCCCCAGGACGTGGTTCCCGAAGACAGGAGGGCTTTCAGGCGCTGGGATTCCAGAAACAGGTTCTTAAGTTTCAGCCCACTGAAATCCTTCGCTTTATTTTCCGTCGGCATGACGTACATTATAGGTCCGGGCGCCTGGTCGGCTACGAAGCCCAGGCAATTCATGGCTATCTGGCTCTTGCCTGTTTGCGGGGCGAAACAGAGGATGATGGATTCGATGTGCGGACGGGCCCAGGTGTCCATGGGCTCAACGAGGTAGGCAAAGTTCTCATTGATCCAAGGCCCTTTGTGCTCTCCTTCTGTGACCGTCCGATAGCGGGCCGCCCATTGTGAAGGGCTGATATTCTCCGGAGGCGTGAAAAAGGCGATCTCTTCATCATAGAACCTGAGCGGAAGACTCATTGCGGGATCACCTCGCCGGAGGGACCGCACACTATTGTCATGTTTCGATACTGGACCAGGTTGCCCAGAGCCGTGTTGATTCCATGACGGGCGAGTTCGATGAATTCAGGAAGGTACTGGTGATCGCCGTGAACGGTCTCTATGAAGTTGGGAGCTTCGGACGTAAAATAGTTGATCAGATACACTTTGAAGAAACCTTCCCGTTTGACAAGCTCCTCGGCGACACGAGAACTGATTTCCTTATCCATGTCGGCGTTGCGACGTTGAAGCAGACGGAGCTGTTCCTGGGCGATCCGGTTGTTCGTTTCGAATTTCTCCTGCTGAAGTTCTTCGAGACGTTGTTGTTTCGGATCATCCTCGCCGTCGGCGCTCTTGATGCGTGTGAGATTGGCGGCTGCGTAACGGTCGAGTTCGGTTGAATCATACTCGCCCGAGGCATTCGGGCTGAGCAGACCAGCCCTTTTGTGATTGTAGAGTGATGACTTCTTGATGCGGTATCCCTGGGCATTCAGATATTCGAGGGCCTTGAGAAGATTGGGAAACGTCACCGCGACCGGAGGCAGTTCGGATTCGTCAATGATCTCTCCCCTCAGTTCGCGCATGAGACGATAGTCCGCCCGGGACGCTGTCCCGCCATTGACACGATTCATTACATCGAGAAGAAGGCGGCGGGTGGCGTTCTTCGTGAGTTCGATGAGTTGCTTGTCTTTGTCCGTGTCAGCCAAATTCTCTCCGTGTGAACGCCAGTAGAGACGCTACCGCTTTTTCACAAGCTCGATATTTTTCCATTTTTCCATGTCTACTTTTCCAAAAAGCTGCCGAATATTGGGATCATCTGTGCCGTGAGCAGGTCTAACCCCACGGAGGACCCGCTCTCACCTGGCACCGCCTCTGTACCTGTCGAGCCAGTACTTGAAGCGTGACGTGAACTTTTCTTTTATGACTGCCTTTGTCGGCTCCATGACGTACCGCGATCCAAACAGCATGCCTACACCGGGGCCGTAGAGCTGCTTGAGGGGCAGGCGTTCTTGACCTCGCCGCTGCATGACCGCTATGTGACCTGATTTCAACCGGATCATGAACGCCTTGGGATCCGTCGTGACCGTCTTGCGTCCGTGAGACCTCTTGACCAGTACCGTGACCTCGCCGCCGCGTCTCTGCCATCCCTTCGTCTTTGACTTACGCGTGTAACGAAACTCATTTTTGTTGATCCTGACACCTTCCTGCTTTGCTCCGAAGTAGGACAGGGCAATACCTATTCCCTTGCCGCTGATCACTGCCTGGATCAGGGCGCCGCTTGCCCTTACGGATATGCGTAGGAATTCAGCGATGCGACCAGGCTTTATGTTATATCTGGTCGCGATCTGTCTCTTGGCCTCGGCCGTGCCTTGTTTGGCCACGTCATTGACTGCCCTTACTGATGCCCGGGTGACAACCTGCGGGTCCAGCCTCTTTAGTGCTTTCTCGACGCCTTCAACCTTTATATCAACGTTCATCTGTATGCCTCTGTAATTTCCCGGACGAGTGAAAGAACTGGAGTAGCGGCCTCTTTTGCCGCTTTCCTCCTTAGTGCCCTGGCCGCCTTCTCTTCCTCTGTAATCACCCTATCGGTGCCGTATTCTTTCACCGTCACGCCATCACCCGCCATATACCACCGTGGTTCCGGGGGCGGTCCGGACGGCTTTTCCTGCTCCTGGGGTTTGTCCTGATGATCTCTTGACTCGGGCTCTGTCCAGTCCCGCCAGTATTCGACTTTGTCTTTACCCCTGCCGGAGACCAAGAATCTTTGAGGATCTCTGATACCTATGCCGTCGCGGATCATCTGGCTGTCCGCGTAATGCTTTGCGGCGTGAATGCAGAGAAGGGCCTCGCAGGGTTTCAGATTACAAAACAGGTCGAGGGCTACAGGCTTGCCGAGCTTCTTGCCATTGCGGGCGGGATAGTTTTTCCAGAACTCTTCAAAGAGGGGTGCATATAAGTCTTTTATTTCTTTCTTAAGAACATTCTTATCTATGGTGTCGGTACATTGTGGCTCTCGTGTGGCTCTCGTTGTGGTCTTCATCGTGGTCTTCGTTGTGGCTCTCGTTGTGGTCTTCGTTGTGGCTTTCGTTGTGGCTTTCATGTCGTGCTGATCGCCGTCAACGGCTGATGTGCCTTGTTCTACATCCGTGTCCGTGTGGCTCTCGTTGTGGCTCTCGCTGTGGTCCTCATCGTGGTCTTCGGTGTGGCTCTCGTTGTGGTCTTCGGTGTGGTCTTCATTGTGGCTCTCATAATGTGACCGTTCATTTCTAATTTCATTTCTAATTTCATAGCTCTTTGGATTCTGATCTTCGTCATAATTACAGATAGTTATGATTAACCCGCGAGTGGTTTTTTCCGTAAGAATCATCCTTTTTTCCGTCAACCACTTAAGGGCCTTTTCGCAATCCCACTTCGAGTACCGCACCTTTCGGAAACCGACAAACCAGCACAGGCCGTCCCGGATGTCATCATAGGAGGCTATCAACTGGCCTCTCTTGAGCTGTTCGCCGTCAACAAACATGGAGTTTCTTATGAGCCAATCGTATATCTCTCGAATATGCGGCGGGGCGTGGGCGATGCCGGCGCCGTCGATACAGCGGGCTTTTAGATAGAAGCCGCCCTTGATCATCGGATGTCCCGGGAATTACCGAGCGTATTTTTCATGTCATTTCTCTCCGGCCTTTCTTTTGCGCTTTTCTTCTTTGGACTGATTCTTTATTCGTGCGATCGCCCTTATGCAAAGACCGGGCTTTGCTCTCTCGCACTCTTCATATGTTGCGATATCCTGGACAGAGGGGGTACGGAGTTTCCAAACCGTCGCCGGAGGCTCGCCTCGAACTTTGCGCTGTGCTGCGGTATGCTCAGCCGAAGTTGGGAGGTAGGCTATTGTATTGTCATCCTTGCCGACCAATCGATAGAATGTTGCCATCGCTACGACCCATTTCTTTCCCTGCATATCGACAACCATTTCTGGATGATCTTTCACGATTCCTCCATCTTTTCTCCGTACTGTCCGGTTATCATGCGGACCTCCGCATCGGGTTCTCAGCCGGCCGGGACTGTAATTCCCTGTTGACGATCTCGTAGATCTCCCAGGTTTGATGACCCTCCTTCTCGAGTCGGTCCAGGATGTAACGGAGGCCGTAGGGATTCATCTCGGTAATATTGCACCATATCCCTGATTTGGTCTTGTAGTACCACTGCGTTCGATCCTGACTGAACGAGAATTCCAGCTTGTGCTCGCCCTGATGGCGGTTAATAAAACGTGTCTTTCTATTTTTGGCTGAGGCTTTCTTGGTCAAAGCACACCTCCGGAATTATGTTTCGCGGCAAGTGTGTCCTTTGTGCTGTGTTTCGCGTGTGTTACAACGCGGTTTGTGGAATGAGGAATACCAACGGTTTACAATATAGATGCGAGGTTCGAATCCCCCTGGGGACGCTTTTCTCCTCTCTTGAATCTTTGAGTTCTCCTGTTAACCTATGTGTATTCCAGTGGACCGGATTTACTATAAGTCCCGGAGGTTCTATCTTTTCATCTTCCAGTTGTGTCCTTCCCGCGACCGATATGCATAATTCCCCGCCCTTTCCATCCAGCGCACGGCGGATCGCCGGCGCCGTTTCCTCTCTGGCGAGTAGTTTTGCATTCAGAAGGGCCGGAAAGTGCTGGATGAGTGATAATTGGTATCGGACCCACAGGGAAAGTGCGGGGTTCAGGGATCTCCGGCAGTCTTTCTTAGTCGGCGAGCGCCGTATTTCCCATCGTCATGGTGCCGTTCTTACCCCGGTAGCCCATTTCGTGCGAAATGCCGTCGGCTGTTTTTAAAACCTCCGCGAGGAGCGCTTCCTTTCCTCGTGCATCGACGGAGGAAGAAATAAAGCTTACGCCAACCGCAGCCACGGCGGATCCGGTGAAGTTATAGATGGGCGCCGCAATCCCGGAGATGCCTTCGATAGCCTCCCCTTCTTCGATCAGGTAGCCCTGCTTTCTTATCCTGGCAAGTTTTTCCCGAAACTCATAGGGATCGGTGGTTGTTTTTTTGGTGTGTGCGGCCAGAGGTTTCTTTTCGAGAATCCTGTCCACCTCATCCTCGGGCAGGGTAGCCATCAGGACCTGGCCCAGCATGCCGAAATGGGGCGGACGGATTCGGCCTATCTGGGACGCGAACCTGATCGGATTACCCGGGCTTTCTCTCTTGTCCAGGTAAATCAGTTCGTCATTCTCGATAATTCCCAGAAATGAGGTCTTTCCCGATCTGATCTGGAGCTGCTGCAGGAATGGCGATGCCATTTTTCTCAGAGACAATGAAGCGTACACTATGCTTCCCAACTCGAAAAGTTTTATGCCAAGGGAATACTGCATGGTCGAATGGTCGAATTTCATGAAGCCGTACTTCATGAGCGTGGAGCAAAGCCTGATAGTGGTGGCCTTCGGCAGCCCGACCGCCTCTGTCAATTGTGTGAGGGTAAAGCCATCTCTTTCGATGGTAAAGGCACAGAGGATCTGAAGGGCCCTTTCGAGAGAACGGTTGAAAAATCCTTTATCGCTCTTTGTATCATTTGTAGTTCTGTTCATTGCATTTCACCTCGTGACCTACTATTTCAGTATATGAAATACCATTGTGTGAAATATGTCAAGATAACTTCTTGGTAAATTTCTGTGTTCTGTCTTGAGTGTACATATTGTATATAAAAAAATCTCTCCTCCTGTCGACAATAAATCTCTTGACAAGGGTCATTTTTCGTTGATAGAATCACAGAATGAAATGCAGCACCAGTAAGTGGAACAATAATTACAACCAATCGCATTCGACGCGACTATTCGGTTACGATGACTGCCGTAGATGGAGATGCGAACCTATCTGTGTCCGGTGACGTCGGAGATGTGTTCAACAAGCGGAATAAAGAGACTGTCTCGATATTTTTGAGGAGGTTCATATGAAGGCATTCCTTAAGGGTGTTCAAAAGGTCATTCTGTTCATGCAGGGCATTTCAGGCGTCGTCCTGACCTTCGTGATCTTGTTGACCACGGCAGACGTTATTTTGAGGATATTTGGACACCCGGTACCCGGGGCGGTTGAGATCACCGCAATGTGCGGAGGCATCATAGTGGGTTTCATGGTACCCATAACCTCCTGGATGAAGGGTCATATCGCCGTCGATTTCGTCCTGAACTCCTGCAGCGAAAAGGTGAAGAACGTGACCGAAACCGTCACGAGATGCGTGGGAGTCGTTATGTTTATCTTCATCGGCTGCAACGCAGTCAAGATCGGACGGGATTTCCAACTGGCCGGTGAGGTGACCGGCACGCTTGAATTGCCTCTGTATCCTGTTGTGTACGGAATAGCCGCAGGCTTGTTTGTCCTGTCGGTCGTACTATTTTGCGACATCCTGAAGATCTACGGAGGAGAAGGCCATGAATGAGGTTATGGTTGGGTGCATAGCACTGCTTGTACTACTGGCATTGTTTTTTACCGGGCTCGAACTGCCCTTTTGCATGATACTTGTCGGCTTTTCGGGATTTGCCTACCTTGTAGACTTTACGGCGGCGTCCCACATGGTGGCAAGCGATATTTACGAAACCTTCGCATCTTATGCGTACACCGTCTTTCCCCTCTTTATCTTCATGGGTCAGGTTGCCTTTGTTTCGGGTATAGCGGGAAAACTCTATGACAGCGCGTACAAGTTCTTCGGTCACATCCCCGGGGGTCTCGCGCTGGCGACTGTCGGCGGGGCCACTGCCTTCAAGGCGTTGTGCGGCTCGGCCGTCGCTACGGCAGCCACATTCTCGAACCTCGCCATCCCGCAGATGAACCGCTACGGCTACTCGAGGACACTTGGAACGGGGCTGGTGGCGATCGTCGGGACCCTGGGCTGTCTCATGCCCCCCACAATCTTCCTTATTATATACGGGCTGATCACGGAACAATCGATAGGAGCGCTGTTCCTCGCCGGCATCTTTCCCGGACTCGGCATAGCCTTGCTATGGATCCTCACGATCTTTGTCTGGGCCAAGATTGTCCCGAATCTGGCGCCTGCCGGCGAGAGATCCACCTGGAAGGAAAGGTTTGCATCGCTTCCTCAGGTGGCGGTGGTTATCGGAGTCTTCCTCCTCATGATCATCGGGCTTCTCAAGGGATTCTTCACGCCCACGGAGGCGGGCGGCATCGGTGTCGCAGCGGTTTTGGCTATGGTGATTATCGGAAGGCAGCTGACGTTCAAGAGCTATGTGACGGCCCTGGGCGAGGGCCTGCGCACCGCCTGCATGCTGCTCATGCTCATCGCCGGCTCTGCGGTTCTCGGCCACTTCATCACCGTCACCAATATTCCCATGTACATATCGGAATGGGTCATGAGTCTGCCGATCCACAAGAACCTGATCCTGGTGATAATCTTCTTCGTCTATCTCGTCGGAGGGTCCTTTATCGACGACCTTGCCTTCATGATACTGGCGACTCCAATTTTCTACCCCGCGATCCAGAAGATGGGCGTCGACCCCATATGGTTCGGCATCATGATCGCCATTACCGTTATGATAGGGATCGTTATTCCGCCGGTCGCCTCCAATGTTTTTGTGGTGCATAAACTGACGAACACCCCCATGTCGCAGGTCTATAAAGGGGTCGTGCCCTTCCTGGCGGGCATCGTGGTTTTCGGGGCTATACTCTTCGTATTTCCGCAGATCGCGACATGGCTTCCGCAATACCTGATGGGCAAGTGATGGATACGGCGATAGGAGCGCCAATGCTCCGAAAGAATAATCAAGGAGGTATGGAATGAAAGTAAAATGGTTTTTGGTGATGCTGGTGGCGGTTGCAGTGACGCTCACAGGTATTTCGGCAGGCATGGCCCAGGGTAAGGATGTAATCAAGCTGAAGTTCTCCAACCCGCACCCGATGACGTTTTCATCGGCACCGGTTATGGCGGCTTTCTGCGACGAGATCAAGAAGCGGACGAACGGCAGGGTTGAGATCACCCACTATGCGGGCGGCACGCTGACCACGTTCCCGAAGGCGTACGACGGAGTGGTGAGCGGTGTCTCCGACATCGGACACAGCCATATCGGCTATACCAGAGGACGTTTTCCGGTGACCGAGATACTTGATTTGCCCGTTGGCTACACCAGCGGTTTCGTGGCCACCCACGTGAAATGGGATTACTACAAGAAGTTTAAACCCAAAGAATGGGACAAGGTACATGTCCTCTATTTCTGGTCTGTCGGTCCCCAGATCCTTGCCACAACGAAGAAAGAAATCAAGAAGTTTGAGGATCTGCAAGGCATGAAGATCCGCGGTACGGGAAGGCCCGCGGATATCATCAAGGCCATGGGCGCGACCCCCGTCGCGCTTGAGATGGGTGACGTATACGATGCCTGCCAGAGAGGCTTGCTTGACGGTGTTTACGATGCGATGGAAATATGGAAGGGTTTCAGGCTGGGTGACGTGCTCAAATATGGTTACCTCTCTCAGCGCGGCGCGGGTTCCATATTCACCTTTTACGTAGCGATGAACAAGAGAAAATGGGATGCCCTGCCTCCGGACATCCAGAAGATCATGACGGAAACGGCGGAAGAGTGGGTGGATAAGCACGCGGTTAAGACGTTGGAAGCCGACCAGGCGGGTATGGATTACCTGCTGTCAAAGGGCGGCAAGGTCATGAGCCTTCCTGAGGCCGAACTCCAGAAGATGAAGAAGGCCGTCCAGCCCGTCATCGATGACTACGTGAAGTCCATGGAGAGCAAGGGCCACAAGAAAGCCGAGATGCAGGCACAACTGAACTATATCTACGAGCGCATCGATTACTGGCACAAGCAGGAAAGACAGAGAAAGCTGAAAAGCCCGTACGAGAAGTAAGGGCTTTCCATGAATCTTTAAGGGGAGGGGCGGGTAAGCTCCTCCCCCTTTTTTTCTTTACCCGGGAAAACACGTCTCTCACATCCGGGTTGTTATTCCAGTACATGAACTATGAGGTCACGACATGACTCGGCAGCTTTGATATGGAACCGGTTACCGGACCAAATAAATGGCGGCCACCGGCAAAAATATGAGGCCATCTTGCGGAAACTAAACTTAAAAATAAACTTTTACGAAATATTCTTGACAATATTTCTCTGTGTGATATATTTCATTACATGAACTCAGCTTCCATGAGGTGAAACAGATGGACGAACACGACATCCTATACACGAAGCAAGATTCCATCGCTTTTATCACTATCAACCGGGTCGAGGCCCTCAATGCATTAAACAACAGCATATTGACCAAACTGGACAAGATTCTCGATGACATTGAGCATGATGACGCCATAATCGTTGCCGTTATCACCGGGGCCGGAAAGAAGGCCTTTATAGCGGGAGCCGATGTGAAAGAGATAAAGGAGGCGGGCTCCGGAAGGACTGCCTTCATCACCGGGGGTCACCGTACCATCCATAAGATAAAGACGACAAGCAAGGTTATCATCGCCGCCATCAACGGCTATGCGCTGGGCGGAGGATGCGAGCTTGCGTTGATGTGCGACTTCAGGATCGCCTCCGAAAATGCGAAACTGGGACTTCCCGAGGCGGGACTCGGAGTAATGGCCGGCTACGGCGGCACGCAGCTTCTGCCGAGAATCGTGGGACCCGGCCGGGCAAAATACATGATCCTGACGGGCGCAATACTGACTGCTCGCGAGGCATTCGCATTCGGGCTTGTCGACAAGGTTTCTCCGCCGGAGAGCCTCATGGAAGAGGTGACGGGTCTGGCGCAGAAGATTGCGGCAAGCGGTCCGCTCTCCATCAAGGGAAGCAAGGAGGCCATCGATCGGGGCCTTGCGGTGTCCCTGGAAGAGGGTCTCAAGATCGAATTGGAGATATACGACAAAGTGGCAAACTCAGAGGATGCGGAGAACGGTTTGTCCGCATTCCTGGAAAAACGAAAGCCTGTGTTTAGAGGCAAGTGATTGACCGGCTGCAGGCAACTAACGAAAGTAGGAGGAGCACAATGAGTTATCCGAATCTGTTCTCACCAGTTACTTTGAGAGGCGTGACATTCCCCAACAGGATCCACAGGACATCCATGGTGTCGGGTCTTACGACTGAGGATGGAATGGTCACCGATGAGCTGATCAAGCGGTATATAAGAGAGGCAAAAGGCGGCGTAGGTTCCATCGTTGTGGAAGCGGCCGTGATCATCTCGTCGAAAAGCCCTTTTAACCTCAGGATCAGCAGCGACGAATACGTGCCGGGCCTGACGAAACTCGTGGCGGCAATGCGTGAGGCAAACAAGGAACTAAAGATCGGCGTCCAGATCATGCAGCATCTCAAACTCGCAAAAAGCGGTTGGAGACAGAAAGTTGAAGATTTCAAGACCGAAGAACTTCCGAAGATTGTGGAAGATCACGTCGCGGCGGCAAAACGCGCCATGGCAGCCGGCTTCGATTTCATCGAAATCCATATGGCACACGCTTATGTGCTTTCATCCTTCCTGTCGCTGTGCAACACGAGAACCGATGGTTATGGCGGCAACAGCCTGAACAACAGGATGAAACTTCCCATCGAGGTCTACCAGGCAGTTCGCAAGACCGTCGGCGAGAACTTCCCTCTTGGTGTAAGGATCAACGGCGAAGACTTCTGTATCCCCGGCAGCACCCTTATGCAGAGCACCAGGATCGCGAAAAGGTTCGCGGAACTCGGCGCGGACTACATCAGCGTATCGGCAGGAAGCCGCTTTGAGGACGCCGTCACACCGGCGGAAGGCAACCCTCCCGACCCGATGTCAGGCTACAGCGGACACCGCATGAGCCCGATGTACTGGTGGCCGGACGGAACGCACGTATTTCTGTCAGATGCCATCAAGAAGACCGTCAATGAAGCAGGCTACAAGACCCCTATCATTATCGCCGGCAAGATCCGCGACCCGAAACATGCGGAACAGATCCTTGCAGAAGGTAAGGCTGACATCATCGGCCTGTGCCGCGCGCTCCTTTGCGACCCCGACTGGCCGATAAAGGCAAAAGAAGGAAGGGACAAGGAGATCGTGAAGTGTGCGGCTTGCAACTGGTGCCTCGAGGCCGACTCACGGTACGAGCAGGTTAAATGCGTCCGCTACCCCGACGGCTACACCAGCGCACCCGAGCCTTTCCTGCCGAAGATGGCAAAACCCGGCGCGATCAAGCAGGAACAGGAATAAAGACGGTCCAAAGTCGAAAAGGGGCATAGAGATGAGCACACCCACATATCCTAAACATAAAAAGAAAGACGCGGACACCTACCTCAAACATGGCTGGTGGACGGGCGTAACGCTTGGCGACGTCATTGACAAGACCGCGGATGTTTTTCCTAACAAGGAAGCGGTCATCGATGACATAGTCAGGCTTACGTTTTCGGAGCTTCGCGCCAACGTCGACAAACTGGCCCTGGGTCTCCTCGATATAGGGATCAAGAAAGGTGACGCGGTGCTTCTGCAGCTTCCGAACTGGGCCGAGTACGTCTACTCGTATTTTGCGATGCAGAAAATCGGTGCCATCCCCGTCATCCTCATCAGCGGCTACAAACAGCTGGAGGTCGGTCATCTTGCAAAACTGACCCAGGCAAAGGCATGGATCGTGCCTGAGAAATACAGAAAGATAGACTATACATCGTTCATGGGAGAAGTCAGGGCCGCCAACCCGCAGCTCAAGAACATGATATTTGTGAGATCCGACAACAAGGGCGGCGGCGATGTGATAAACTTCGAGAGCCTTCTGGATCGTGAAGTGAGCAGCAAGGACAAGAAGAGGCTGGAGCTGGCAAAGCCCCTGCCGACCGATGTCTGCCACGTCGTTCCGTCTGGCGGCACCACCGGTCTTCCCAAGGGCATTCCAAGAACACATAACGATTACATCTGCAACGTGGAATACCTCCACAAAGGGTGGGAGATGAACACCACCGATGCGTGCCTCGTGATCGTCCCCGTCGGGCATAACCTTGCGGTTCTCAACGTCGTGGGGTCGCTGCTCTTCGCGTACAAACTGGTCCTGTCCGATTCGACACGACCGGCAGATATTTGCAAAATGATCCAGGATGAAAAAGTTACCTATATGCCGAGCGTGCCGAGCCTCGTTAGACGCATCATGGAAGCCCCGGAAATGGGTGACTTCGATCTCACGTCACTCAAAAAGATATCCGCCGGCGGAGAACCCAGTACACCTGATCTGATCATGGAGGTCTACAGGAAGCTTCATTGCACGTATATAAATGAGTTCGGGATGACGGAGGGCCTCCTGTGCAGGTCCACTCTGACCGACGATATCGAAACCATCTGCACCACCGTCGGGAAGGCGACATGCCCCTACGACGAGGTGAGGATCATCGACCGGGACGGCAAGAAGGTCCCCGCTGGAGTCGATGGTGAGCTTGCCGCCAAAGGTCCCGGCATATTTGCGGGCTACCTGCTGGCACCGGAAGCGAAGGACTCCAGCTTCACCAAGGACGGGTTTTTCAGGACCGGCGACCAGGCGCAGATTGACGTATCCGGATATATCAAGATAACCGGAAGGATCAAGGACATAATCATACGCGGCGGGGAGAATATCAGCCCCGCCCAGGTTGAGGAAATACTCTGCAGCCACAAAGAGATAGCCGACGCGGCGGTCATTGGAATGCCCGATAAGGATCTGGGCGAAAGAGTCTGTGCGTTTGTGCGTCTGGTTCCGGGCGCGAAACTGACCCCTGAGGCAATAGTAGAGTACATGGAGGCAAGCGGTGCCTCGAAACTGCTGGTTCCGGAAAGGTTCGAGTTTGTTGACAGCCTTCCGATGACCCAGGCCGGAAAACACGACAAGAAAGTCCTGAAAAAGGAGCTTATAGCCCGGTTGGGACTTTAATGAAAGAATGCAAAGAATAATCTTTATGAAGTATGAAACCCCGGAGGTGATCTCCCTATGGCAAAAGACATCAAGAAAGTAATCACCGACTGCACCCTGTGCTATCACAGCTGCGGTACCATCATGACGATAGAGGACGGCAAGGCGGTAAAGGTGGAAGGCCTTCCCTCCCACCCGCTCAATCACGGCAAGCTCTGCGAGAAGGGCGAGGCCATGCTCGACAACATCTACGACCCGAACAGGCTGCGCTACCCCCTCAAGAGAACGAAGGACGGATGGCAGAGGATAAGCTGGGACGTTGCCCTCGAGGAGATCTCACAGAAGCTCCTCAAGCTCAAGGACGAATTCGGCCCCAGCACGCTCGGCGTCTTCTCCGGCTCCATCGGTGTGGAGAACCTCGAGATGGCCGGCCTCACCCAGAGGATCAAGGCCGCATTCGGCTCCCCCAACTTCTTCTCCGTGGAGAGCATCTGCTACAGGATGCGTATCCGTACACGACAGATCACCTTCGGGAAGTATCCTACGGAAGAACTCGACTCGAACCTCTACCTGCTCTGGGGCCACAACCCCGAGCAGTCCGATTTCCCCCTGAAGCTGGCCATTGAAGAGAACCTGAAGAAGGGCGCGAAGCTCGTCGTCGTCGACCCCAAGCGCATACCCCTGGCGGACCGCGCGGACATGTACCTGAGGATAAGACCGGGTACCGACGGTGCGCTGGCCCTCGCGATGATGAACGTCATCGTGAACGAGAAGCTCTACGACAAGGACTTCATCGACACCTACACCCTGGGCTTCGACAAGCTTGTCCCCCACGTCCAGCAGTTCACCCCCGAGTGGGCCGAGAAGATAACGTGGGTCAAGGCCGACGACATCCGCAAACTCGCCCGTCTCTTCGCCACAACGAAGGGCGCAGGCATCTACCAGGGGACATGCACCCAGGACCAGACGGCGAACGGCACCCAGAACAGCCGCGCCTTCTCGGTCCTCCAGATCATAACGGGCAACATCAACAACCCCGGCGGCTGGGTGATAAGCCCCCGCCTTCCCCTGGGCAACGTGGGGATGGGTGTCGAGGGAGAGCCCCTCGGTGCAGACCAGTATCCCCTCTTCTACGAAGTATGGGGCAGAAAGAGCCCCTACGGCGTCGTGACATGCGTCCCCGAGAGCGTGCCCGACAAGATAAAGGCCTTTCTCGTCATAGGCGGGAACCCCCTTCTTTCCATGGCGGACTCCAACGCCTTCCGGGAGGCCTTCGACAGGCTCGAGCTCCTCGTCGTCCACGATCTCTTCATGACGGAGACGGCCGAGCACGCCCACTATGTCCTTCCCGCCTGCTCCCACCTCGAGAAGTGGGGTGTAGCCTACACCTACAACGTGTGCCACTGCATGCCCTACCTCATGCTCAGGAAGCAGGCCATAGAGCCCCTCTACGAGTGCTGGTCGGAGTGGAAGTTCTTCACCGAGCTGGCAAAGAGGCTGGGCATAGGCGACAAGTTCCCCTGGAAATCCGAGGAGGAGCTTGTGCGGTTCGAGCTTGAACCCACGGGGCTCACCTTCGACGAGCTCCTCACCGAGAAGCCCGAAGGCGCCTTCTACCAGCAGAAGCAGTACGAACTGAAGGATGTCCGGTTCGCGACACCGACGAAGAAGATAGAGATCTACAGCCAGGCGCTCGCGGATATCGGCTTCGACCCCCTGCCCACGTACCTTGAACCCCACAGGAGCCCCCAGAGCAGCCCCGAGCTCCTCACGAAGTATCCCCTTATCCTCTCAACGGGGAACAGGAACCTCTACTTCACCCACGGACAGTTCAGGAACGTGAAGGCATTGAAGGACATGAACCCCGAGCCGATGGCCGAGATGGCCCCGACGACGGCAGCGAAATATGGAATATCCGACAGAGACAGGATCGTCATCGAGACGAACACCGGAAGGGTAATGATGAAGGCCCGCCTCGAGGAGAGGCTCGCCGAGGACATCGTCATCGTCCCCCACGGCTGGCCGGGAGAGGCGAACGCCAACCTCCTGACCGACACCCAGTGCCGGGAACCCATCATGGGATACCCCGAGGTGAAGTCCCTGCTGTGTTCGGTAAGAAAGGCATGACAGGTTTAAAATAGCGAGAGATAATGATTACGAGCCGGCCCGTGACCCCGAAAAAACCTTCCTACTCCCACCTTAACGGGCCGGCTTCGCTATTTTCTTTATCAACCAATTATTCAGCTCACAGACTGAGGTAATCTAAAAAATGCAAAAAAGATTTGCATGGGAGAGGTATTTTTGTAGCAAAAAAATTAGTGGTAATAATTATGGAGTATTGGTTAGTAATTGGAAGAATTGTTCGGAAGATAATAGTATAATAGATGACGAGGCGCAGAATGCCTGTCAATATCCGGACACTGGATTTCCTAAAATTCACTACACAGCCCCATGTAAACGGCATGGACGGCAATTACTATACTGGAGGAAAGGATGACTGGAGAAGACACAAGAAAGGCTTACAGCGGATGCGCACTGTGTTATCACAGCTGCGGCGTCGAGGTTACCATAGAGAATGGTAAGGCAGTCAAGGTTGAAGGACAGCAGTCTCACCCCATGAACAAGGGGAAGCTCTGTCCCAAGGGGCAGGCGATGATCGAGCACCTGTATCATCCCGACAGACTCAAATACCCTTTGAAGAAGGTGAACGGCGAATTCGTCAGAGTTTCCTGGGAACAGGCCATGTCAGAGATCGCTGCGAAGCTGGACGACCTGAGGACGAAGTACGGTCCCTCCGCCCTGGCTTTCTTCTGCGGCTCCATCGGTGTAGAGAACCTGGAGATGATATCGCTGACCCACAGGTTCAAAGGGGCCTTCGGCTCCCCCAACTTCTTCTCCGTGGAGAGCATCTGTTACCGAATGAGAATACGGGCGCGTCAGATCACCTTCGGCAAATATCCCGTCGAGGAGATGGATTCGAAGCTCTACCTTCTGTGGGGCCACAACCCTGCGGCATCCGACTTCCCGCTCTCCCTCGCTATCGAGGAGAACCTGAAAAAGGGCGCGAAAGTCATCGTCATAGACCCGAGAAGGATTCCCATCGCGGACAAGGCGGAGATCTACATATCGATAAGACCTGGCACCGACGGCGCCCTGGCCCTTGCCATGATGAACGTTATCATCAACGAGAAGCTCTATGACAAAGAGTTCCTCGATCAATGGACCTTCGGTTTCGACAAGCTCATCCCCCATGTCCAGCAGTACACCCCCGAGTGGGCGGAGAAGATAACGGGTGTCAAGGCCGAGGATACGCGCAAGATCGCCCGGATGTTCGCCACGACGCGCGGCGCATCCATCTTCCACGGCACCTGCACCCAGGATCAGTGTGCGAACGGTTCCCAGAACGACAGGGCGCTCGCCATCCTCCAGGTCCTTACGGGCAACATCAACGTTCCCGGCGGTTGGGTCATAAGCCCGAGGCTGAGGCTCAACGACGTAAGTCTTCCCTTCCCGGGCAAGCCTCTTGGAGCAGATGAGTATCCGCTCTTCTATGAACTCTGGGGCAGGACAAGCCCATATGCGGTCATGAACATGGTCCCTGAGAGCGTGCCCGACAAACTCCGGGCGTTCATTGTTGCCGGCGGCAACCCGCTGGTTACCATGCCCGATTCAAATGCCTTGAGAGAAGCCTTCAAGAAGCTTGACCTCGTAGTCGTCTACGAGCAGTTTCTTACCGAGACGGCACAATACGCCGACTATGTCCTTCCGGCCCTGAACCAGCTTGAGTTCTGGGGGCTCGCATACAACTATAATGTCTGCCACTGCCTGCCCTACCTCATGCTGAGGCCTGCAGTCCTTCCGCCCTATTACGAGTGCCGCTCCATCAGGGACGTTTATACCGACCTCGCCCAGAGGCTTGGTTTCGGCGACAAGTTTGCATGGAAGACGGACGAGGACGTGGTGAGGTATGAGCTCGAGCCCTGCGCCCTTAACTTCGACGCCCTCACGGCAAAACCCGAGGGCGCCATCTACCAGGAGAAGGATTACACCCTGCGCCAGGGTTCTTTCGCCACCCCCACGGGGAAGATCGAAATCTACTCCCAGGCGTTCGCCGATGTCGGTTTCGACCCCCTGCCCACGTACCTCGAACCCTCAAAGAGCCCCCAGGGACGCCGTTGGGCCGAACTGGGAGAGAAGTACCCCCTCGTCCTGGCGACAGGTACCCGGGACTTCTACTTCAACGGAGCCATGCTCCACAACATAAAGTCTCTCCAGACCTGGTCTCCCTTCCCCAAAGCGGAGCTGGGGCCCGAGACGGCGAAGAAGTACAATGTTGCCAACGGTGACGACGTGATCGTTGAGACAGACCGCGGCTGGGTGAAGATGAAGGCATCCGTCGACGCCAGGACCATGGAAGGCGTCGTCCTCGTACCCCACGGCTGGCCGGGAGAGGCCAACTGCAACAGGCTGACGGACTGCAACGCCCGCGAGCCCATCATGGGCTATCCGGAATGGAAAGGTTTGCTGTGCAGCATCAGAAAGGCGGATGCGGCGTAGAGGAAACACGAAGGAGACAGGACATGATCCTTTCATACACTTTTGAGGAGTATGCCCGGATGGTAAAGGCCTTCCACGGCAGCACCGCCCCCGGTCTGATGATCGGCGGGTTCATGGTGGACCTGGCATACCGCAACCTGCCTGAGGGCGGGCTGTACGACGTGATATGCGAGACGGCGAAGTGCCTCCCCGACGCGGTCCAGCTTCTGACTCCCTGTTCCATCGGGAACCAGTGGCTGAAAATCATAGACACGGGGCGCTTCGCACTTGCCTTCTATGACAAGAACACCGGAAAGGGGATGCGGGTCTTCATCGACGCTCCCAGGCTTGATGCCTGGCCGCATATAAAGGGCTGGTTCATGAAGCTCACCCCTAAATCCGGGCAGGACGATGCCCGCCTCATGAAGGATATAGAAGAGGCAGGAAGCTCTATATGCTCGGTGGAGGCCATTGAGGTCTCCCTCGACCGAGTGAAAAAACAGAAGGGCGGAGCCATAGTGTTGTGCCCGTCCTGCGGGGAGCCGTACCCTTCCCTGCGGGGGGCTATATGCCCGGCATGCAGGGGCGGGACGCTGCCTTACAGATCGGGGCCGCTAAAAGGCCACGGAACGATCATTCGGGACTGCATCGGCAAATGATGCCGCATTGACATTCTGCTCTGTCCACCGGCATAATACCGGTGGACAGAGTTTTTTTAAAGACACCAGGAGACAAGCGTGCAAGGTGATCGGGAGATAAAGCTGGATATCGGCGTTGAGGCCGCCGCGGTGCTCGAAGCCAGAGGCATCAGGCCGGAGGATATTCGGGGAGTCATCGGTTTTGCAGATGAAACGGGGAATCTTTACGTTCATCGCACAAGCGGCCGTTGCCTCGCCTATTTTACACCATCGACTACGACATACTGGGTGGAGTTCGACCGCAATGGAGACGCTTACCGGGTATACACGGCTTATTCACATCGCATGGAGATACTGCACGGCTTCAACATGGAGGCCAAACGAAAGGAAATTTCCGGGTGGACCTGCGTGAAGTGCGACAGGCCTCTTGAGCTTGCGACGGTAAAGCTGAAATACATGGAGGAGACATTCGGAGTCGACATACCGGCCTGTCCGGCCTGCCAGCGCATATTCGTCAGTGAACAGGATGCAACAGAGAAAATGGCCCTGGCAGAGAAGATGCTTGAGGACAAATAAACCGTACCATGGCAACTATTGAGTATGCCTGTCTTCAGACGATAACGGGCGGGACCTTGAGACCCGGTGGATTTTCCATCACCGACCGCGGAATAGACCTGTGCCGGTTCCCTGAAGGAACGCGGGTTCTTGACGCGGGCTGCGGTTGTGGCGCGACGGTTCGCCGCCTGTGGGACCGACACAACATAAAGGGCTATGGCGTCGACCTCTCCCTCGCAATGCTCGCCGAAGCGGGTGTGATGTGTGCGCCGCGCCGGCTTGCGGGTGCACGGCTGGAATCGCTGCCCTTCAGGAACGGGGTTTTCGGGGGGATCATCTGTGAATGTGTTCTCTGCCTTACAAAGACTGAAATGGTGCTTCGGGAATTTTTCAGGGTAATAGAGACCGGCGGCTTTCTCATCCTGTCGGATCTGTACCGGACGGCGGCGGCTCTACCCGGCCCGCCGGGTATGGAGATCCTGGAAAAAGAGCGGATCCAGGCACATCTGGCCCATCTTGGTTTCGATATCATGACCTTTGAAGACAGGACCGCCGACCTCAAGAGGCTGGCCGTGGAGCTTATACTGTCGGGGCATGCCTCCCGACAGTGCGGGGTGGCCGCTCCTGCCCGCGGCAAAGGGCCCGGAGCGTGGGATGGTATCGGATATTATCTTCTTGTTGCGAGGAGGATCGCGTAATGGAAACTTCTGATGGCGAAACGATAAATCTAAGTGAACGCGTGCTCGAGGCGGTAAAGCTTAACGCCAAGGGCTACTGCTGCAGCCAGATAATGGCGATCATGATGCTCGAGAGCATGGGAGGGGAGAATCCCGGTCTCGTCAGGGCGGTCGGCGGACTCTGCAAGGGGATTGCCGATTCCGGCGAGACATGCGGTGTGCTTCTCGGAGGGGTTTGCCTTGTTTCCTTTATTATGGGAAAGGGCTCCGACGACGAGACGCCGAACATGGACCTGCCCTTTGCAATCTATGAACTCACGCAGTGGTTCAGGGGTCAGACGCAAAAACCGTACGGGGGAATGAAGTGCTGCGATATACTTGCTGTAAGCCCCGACAAGAAGGCCTGCCTTAAACTGATCGTGGAGACATACGAAAAGGTGCTGTCGATATTGGAGACGCGCGGGCTTACGCCCCGGGGGTAACGTGGATGGGTGATGCCGGCACGAAGGTGATCAAGAAGGTGGACAGCCTGTGCCCCGTCTGCCTTAAGGTTATCGGTGCCTCCATCGTGGCGCGGGGCGATGAGGTCTTCCTTGAAAAGACCTGTGAGGGGCATGGCCGGTGGAGTGTCCCCCTGTGGCGGGGCGAGCCCCGGTACGAGGATTGGGTACGGCCGAAAGACCCCGTTCAGCCGGAGGTTCTCTATGGCCGGATAGAAAAGGGGAAGGGGTGTCCCTACGATTGCGGACTCTGTGCGTCTCATCGTCAGTATCCCTGTTCGGTGCTGCTGGAGGTCACGGACCGTTGCAATCTCAACTGCCCGGTGTGTTTTGCCGACACGCCCCGTGACCGGCGGAACGCCGGTGAACCCACGAGGTCAACCATCGCCTGGTGGTACGATCGCGTGATGCAGGCTGCCGGGCCATGCAACATCCAGCTTTCCGGGGGCGAACCCACGCTCAGGGACGATCTCCCCGAGATCGTAGCCCTCGGGGTCGAAAAGGGTTTCTCTTTCATCCAGGTAAACACGAACGGGCTCGTCATGGCACGGAAGCCCGACTATGCCGGGATGCTTCGTGATGCCGGGCTTTCAACGGTCTTTCTCCAGTTTGACGGGACCGACGACGGGATCTATCGCGAACTGCGCGGACGCCCCCTGATGCGGGAAAAGATGGCTGCCATCGAACACTGTGCCGCGGCGGGCCTTGGTGTCATTCTTGTGCCCACCCTGGCCGCGGGGATAAACACAGGCAACATCGGCTCCATGGTCCGTTTCGCCGTTAAGAACAGCCCCGTTGTGAGGGGGATTCATTTTCAGCCTCTCAGTCATTTCGGACGTTATCCTGCTGCCGCATATGCCTCCCTGCGCTTCACCCTGCCCGAGGTTATCCGGGCGATCGAAGAACAGGCCGGCGATATTTCCGGTAAGTGGAACTTCCTGCCGCCGGGTACCGAGAATGACCATTGTTCCTTTCATGGCAGCTTCATCGTGATGCCCGGGGGCAAACTGAAGTGCACCTCGCCATCGGCGAGTGCCTGTTGCGGGAACAGGGACGGCAGGCAGGGGCTCCTTCGCACCATATGTACCGTTGCCAGACAATGGTCTCCCGGCGGCGCGTACTGCCAGCCGGCGGGCGCAGCCGAAAGACCTGCCGAAGGGCCCGGTGAGTCCCGGTTTTCCGACGGAGATGTCATCGACCTCGATACCTTTCTGCAAAGAGGCAGGGACTACGGGTTTTCCATCTCCTGCATGGCCTTTCAGGATGTCTGGAATCTGGACATCGAACGGCTGCGCGACTGCTGCATATCCATAATGTCCCCCGACGGACGGCTGATCCCCTTCTGCGCCTACAATCTTACGAGCGAAACAGGGAAGACCCTCTATCGCGGGAGATGTCATGAGAAAGACGCCCCTCGATGAATGGATCGCGGGGAAGATCCGCGGCGGCCCGGGTTCCCCGCTTCTTCTTTCCCGCGGCGAGGCAGACCGCTACCAGCTCGAGAAGCTCCGTGAGACCGTGGACTACGCACGGGAGAAGAGCCCCTTTTACAGGCGGCTCCTCACGGGTCGCAGCGGCGGCGAATTGAAATGCCCCAACGACCTTGCCTCCTTTCCCTTTACCACCGGTGATGACATAAGAGAATCGGCTCTGAGGTTCCTCTGTGTCTCCCAGGACGAGATAGCCCGTGTGGTCACCCTCAATACGTCGGGCACGACGGGCGTGTCGAAACGGCTTTTCTTCACCGCCGACGATCTGGAACTGACGGTGGATTTTTTCCATCACGGTATGTCCACCCTCGTATCTCCCGGTCAGAAGGTGCTCATTCTGCTTCCCGGCGATAAAAAAGACAGTGTCGGCGACCTCTTGAAACGAGGACTTGCACGAATGGACGTAGAGGGGATCGTACACGGGCCCGTTCGGGACGTGGACAAGGCCATATCGGATATCATGAGGTTTTCCGCCGATTGTCTGGTAGGCATACCGACGCAGGTCTTGTGGATTGCAAGAACAGCTGGCGGGGCCTTCCCCGCCGGAAGGATCAAAAGCGTCCTTCTGTCGACGGACTATATCCCGCGGGCCGTCGTCAGGGAGCTTGAGAGCCGGTGGCACTGCCCGGTCTTCGCCCATTTCGGAATGACGGAAACGGGTCTCGGCTTCGCCGTCGAGTGCGAGGCCCGCTCGGGTTACCATATCCGTGAAGCGGACTTTTACGTCGAGATCGTCGATCCCGGGACGGGACAGGCCTGTCGGGACGGGCAGGCGGGCGAGATCGTCTTCACCACCCTGACCCGCAGGGGAATGCCCCTCATACGGTATCGGACGGGGGACATCTCTCATTTTATGACTGAGCCGTGCCCGTGCGGCAGTGTGCTTGGGCGTCTGGGCACGGTAGCCGGAAGGCTGGACGGCAGGGTGCCTCTGGGGAAAGATCTTACCCTCACCATCATCGAACTCGACGAGTCCCTCTTCCCCATCGAAGGGCTCATCAATTACACTGCGGAGGTCATCCGGGGTGACGGGAAAGCCCGGCTCGTCCTGTTCCTTTACGCCGGAAGAGCCACCGAACCCAAGATCGCCGAGGCGGCCCGTGAGGCCGCGTCTTCGATCCCCCCCGTGAGGGATGCGATCGCCGAAGGCCTGCTGGAAGTGCCGCTCCCATCCTTCACCACCGAGAACCAGTTTACGACAGGCGTGGGGAAAAGGAGAATAATACAGGTAATAGGTGATAGGTAATGAGTGATGGGAAAAACGAGAAACAAGATGAGTCCTTCCTATGACCTATAGTCCATTACCTATTACCTATCTTCTCTATCCTGTACTGCAGATTGGGGTGGGTGTCGAAGAGACCCGTGGAATCTGAGCCGTTGCCCTTCGAGGCGGCGTATTGCTTCATCTTTTCCAATGCGGAAATGTAATTGTCCGGTGTCAGGCGCAGGAGGTGGCACTGGTCGACCACGTCCTTGTCGGCCTCGAGTTCCTGCGATCTGCTGTAGCCCCTTGTGACAAGGGGATTGACGACGAGATTCCCATAGCCCACGCCGGGCAGGAACAGACCGCCTATGGTGAATGCCGCCGAGGTGACGTCGGAGAGGAGGCTGTTTTTGGCCGCGTGATCGTACTTGATATGTGCGTTCTCGTGAAGGAAGATAAGGGCGAGTTCGTTGTCATCGCACAGGGCCAAAAGACCGGTTGTAACCACAAGGATGCCTTTCTGTGTGTTCACCCAGGCGTTCGGTGTCTTGTCTTCAAGGATCGTAAACTGAAACCGGTAAATGGGATAGGGGTTTATGACCTTGCGTGAGTCGGTGAGGATGCGGTCCACCCTCTGGTACATATCCGGGTTTTCACGGGGCTTCACGTACCTGGCTTTTTGTGCGGAGCACCCCAATCCCGACAGGAGAAACAGGAGAAGAACGACCGTCAGTACGCCTTTCCAATGGCGCCCCCGCACCGTTCGACCTTTCTTTCCGGGAGATCCGGCCTCTCTTGTGTATCCTGACTCAAACCCTTTTTTGCCCCCGGTATTAAAACCTTCGAACATTCAAGCCGCCTTTATTTTTTTCTCAGGACACAGGTTATCTCGGTAAGGTCGCAACTTTCCTTGCAGGGTTCCACGTGCACGATAACATCGGAAAGAGGTATCGTTGCCTTTATCTGGTCCTCGATCCTGTGGGCAAGGGCGTGGGCTTCGTCGATATGAAGCTTTCTGCATGCAAGAAGGTGGAAATCTATATATTTGTTGCTTCCGGCATGACGGGTCCGCAGTTTATGGAACCCGGCCATAGGGAAGGACATCCCGTTGAGAATATCCTTGATCTGGCGCTCTATCTCATCGGAGAGGCGAGAATCCATGATGCCTGAGACGCTTTCACGGAAGATGTTCACTGCCGAAACGATGATTATTGTTCCGGCGATGACGGCAAAGACAAGGTCGAAGAGAATAATTCCTGTGTAGCGGGCGAGCGCGATTGCCGCGATTGCCCCCGAGTTCGAATAGAGATCGCTCCTGTAATGGAGGGCGTCCGCCTTAAGCGCGGCCGAGCCCGTGCGCTTGCCGGTTCTCAGGAGGATTGTTGATATAACGAGACTGAAGACAAGGGAAAGGCACATCGCAAAAAAATCGAAGAAGGAGTAGGATATGGTCCCTTTTTGAAGGAAGGTTTGCAGCGCCTTGCCGATAATAAGCGACCCGGACAGCACGATCACCACAGACTGGAAGACGCCTGCCAGATCTTCGGCCTTGCCGTGACCGTATCGATGCTCGTCATCGGCAGGTTTGGACGCCTTTCCGATGGCATAGAAGTTCATTGCCGACATGAATACATCGAGAAGGCTGTCGAGGCCGGAAGAAACCACCGTCATGGAGCCCGAAAAAAGCCCTGTGGTGACTTTACCCGCGGCAAGAACCAGGGCCGATGCCGCGGCACAAAGAGCTACCTTTTGTTTTATGTCCATAGGCATGGTTCCATACTATATGCAGAATATTTATGGTTGTAAAATACTTTGGTCAACGAAAAGCGGGCGTCGCGTCCAAAAACTTCAACAATGTCAAGGCAGACGCTCCACATCGCATACGTGAGACAGACATATCAACGCTTCCCGGTTTTTAAGCCGAAACCCGAAACGTGATCATCTTAGGGATAATCCACGGTGGCTGGCGGAAAATCCGTATTGGGGTAAAGGGGGAGGGCGTTCGACATGAAGTCGATCCATATGGGCAGCGCTGTTGTCCCGCCGGCTTCCTTAGCGCCGAGATTTGTTTTCTTGTCGTAACCGACCCAAACGGCGCACAGAAGGTTCGGCGAAAATCCGATGAACCAGGCGTCGCGAAAGTCATCGGTCGTCCCGGTCTTTCCCGCCAAATAATAGGGCATCTTCGCGGCCGCGCGCGCCGTGCCGTGCTTGACGACCCCTTTCATGATATCCACCAGGGTATAGGCGACCTCCGGTGTTACAATGGGCTCTTCGACGGCCTCTTCGCGGTAGCGTTCCTCGCCTTCGAGGGTCGTGATGGCCTTTACGGATATCGGTTGGATGTATGCCCCTCCGCGTGCGAAGGTACTGTAGGCCGAGGCGAGTTCAATGGGAGCGATCTCGGTGGTTCCGAGGGCAAGGGAAAGGTTCGGTTCGAATTTGCTCGTTATATGGAGCTGCTTTGCCATGTCGATGACGTTTTCCAGGCCGACCTGTTCGAGGAGCCGCACCGTCGCCGTGTTGAGTGAAAGTTCCAGGGCTTTTCGCATCGTGACGTCGCCATGATATTCGTTGCCGTAATTTCTCGGGCTCCAACCCACTCCGGTGTACGGGTTGGTATAGGTCAGCGGGGAATCCCTCAGCATGCTTTTAGGGGTAAACCCCTGCTCCAGCGCAGTCAGGTAGATGATCGGTTTAAAGGACGAACCGGGTTGCCTTTTTGCCTGTACAGCCCTGTTATACGGCGACTGCGAAAAGTCCCTTCCGCCGACGATCACCTTCAGTTCCCCTGTCTTGACCTCCATGGCGACGAGGGCGACCTCGGGCAGTTCCTTGACGCCGGGATGGCGTTTTTTGTAGGCCTCCATGCCTTTCTCGATGGCGTCGTAGGCATACTGCACCATCTTGAGGTTCATGGTGGTCTTTACGTTGAAACCGCTGGTGAATATCTCCTGGGCCTGTTCGACATACTCCTCCAGCACCTGCTTCACGTAGTCCGTGAAATACCCCGTCCTTTTCTCGTAGGTCTTGAACGGCGCAATGACAAGAGTCGTCTGGATTGCCTTTGAGTATCGTGCCTTGTCGATGAAACCGGCCTCATACATCTTTCTGAGGACCGTGTTGCGGCGGTCTACCGTCCTGGCGGCGTTCTTGTAGGGAGAAAGCCGTGAAGGGGATTTTGTGAGTGCCGCCAGCATTGCCGACTCTTCCAGGGTGAGGTCCCTGGCCTTCTTGTGGAAATACGTGTATGCTGCGGCCTCGACGCCGTGTGCCCCCTCACCGAGGTAGATAAGGTTGAGGTACATGTTGAGTATCTCGTCCTTGGAGTAAGTCCTTTCTATCTGGATGGCGAGGATGGCCTCCTCGATCTTTCGCTTGTAGGTCCGCTGAGGCGTCAGGTAGAGGTTCCGGGCAAGCTGCTGCGTTATGGTCGACGCCCCTTCCGTAATACCTTTTTTCATAATATTGCGGAAAAATGCCCGTCCTATGCCGCGGATATCGACACCGAAATGATTGTAAAAACGCACATCCTCGATGGCGACGAAAGCGAGCCTGAGGTGCCGGGGCATGTCAGTCAGCGGGATGGGTATCCTTTTCTCGACGTAGAGCTCCGCAAAGAGTGTTCCATCGTCTGCGTAAAGCCGTGTTGCCGATTTGGGCCGGTAGCTCTCGAGCTGCTTTACGTCGGGGATTTCAAGATAGTTGACGAGGCCGTATCCCAGACCCACCCCGAAGATCATGGGAAGCATGATGAGAATGACCGCAAACTTGATAATCCTTGAATACATCCGGGGGTTATTATACTGTATATCATTTATGTTATCAAACAGGATCAAGGTCGTTGCCATAGGCGGGCCAACGTGTACGGGCAAATCGGATCTGGCGGTCATCATTGCAGAACGCTTCGGCGGAGAGATCGTCAACGGCGATTCCCTGCAGGTATACCGCTACTTCGACATAGGGACAGCGAAGCCTGACGTCGACGCCCGCAGAGTCGTCCCCCATCATCTTGTCGACATTATCGATCCCGATGAGGAGTTTAACGCCGCCCTTTTCCGGGACAGGGCCGACCGGGCCATCGTGGATATCAGCGCACGGGGGAGACTGCCCATCATTGTCGGCGGGACCGGTCTCTACCTCAAGGCCCTTTTCTACGGGCTTTTTCCCGCGAAGAGAGACGACGCCCTGCGGGAGAAGCTCCGCCGCGACTACGTCCGTGACCCCATCTCTTTTTACGAGAAACTCAAAGAGGTCGATCCGGCATATGCTCTGAGGATCAGCTTCCGGGATCGTATACGGGCCGTCCGCGCCATGGAGATATATCTCCTGGAAGGAAAGCCCTTTTCGGAACTTGAGAAGGAGCATGGCTTCCGGGAGGCGAGGTATGATATATGCAATATCGGCCTTACGGCCGAACGGGGGGAACTGTATCGAAGGATCGACGACAGGGTGCTCGCCATGCTTGCCAGGGGTCTCGTTGAAGAGGTAAAGTCCATTCTGGCGAGGGGATACGCGAAGGAACTGAAGCCTTTTTCCAGCATCGGGTACCGCGAAGTCCTGCACTATCTTAGTGGTTCCATTGGATATGAAGATATGGTAAAAGATATACAGAAAAATACCCGACATTATGCCAAAAGGCAATTCACCTGGTTTGCAAAAGAACGAGATATGCAATGGTTCGAGTATCCCCGTGAACTGGACGGGATAGTCGACAGAATATCGGGGTTTGTGGATCGATGGAACTGAAGAACATAATAGAGGCGGTGCTTTTTTCTTCGTCGAGGCCCGTGACGGTCAAACAGGTAGCGCGGCGTCTTGAGGAGTTTCCTGTTCAGGATATAGAAGAGGCTTTTCGCGCGCTGGTAGGAGAGTTTGCCGACCCCGGGCGGTCAGTTGAGATAGCCGAGGTTGCCGGCGGATTCCAGATGAGAACCAAGGTGGCCTACCGTGACTACGTGAAGCGGTTTGTCAGGGAAAAAGACGTCGGGCTTTCCCGGCCGATGCTGGAAACCCTTTCCATCATCGCCTACAAACAGCCTGTCACGAAAAAAGAGATCGACGTGGTGCGCGGCGTCGATTCAGCCCGGGCCTTACGGCACCTCCTGGAGCGCAAGCTCGTAGAGATGGCCGGACGCAACGGTGATGCGGGAAAGCGTATTGTCTTCAGGACCACCCCGAGATTCCTGGAAGTCTACGGACTGAAGAGCCTTGAAGATTTGCCGACATATAAAGAGATCGAATCGCTGGAAGGATAGGAGGACACCATGGATATTTCAGAACTGCTGCGTTTTGCACTTGAAAGCGGAGGATCGGATTTGCACATCAGCGCGGGAGAGCCTCCCGTGATCAGGATCCATGGCGAGATGACCAAGGTGGATCTGCCGGCCCTCGATAAAGAGGACGTGCATAACATGATCTACGACATTCTGAGCGATTTTCAGCGAAAGGTCTTTGAGGAACACCTCGAACTGGACTTCTCCTTCGGTCTCGGCGATCTGGCCCGCTTCAGGGTCAATGTCTTTAAACAACATCGCGGGGAATCAGCCGTCTTCAGGACAATCCCAAGCAAGATACCGACCTTCGACCAACTCAGCCTGCCGCGGGTCTTCAAAGACATCGCCGGTTTGGAAAAAGGCCTTGTCCTTGTCACCGGTCCGACGGGCAGTGGGAAATCAACGACCCTGGCTGCGATAATCGACTATATCAACGATACAGTGAAGGAGCACATCCTCACCATCGAAGACCCCATAGAATTCCTCCACCTCTCCAAGAAATGCCTTTTGAATCAGCGCGAACTGGGGCCGCACACCAAAAGTTTTGCCAACGCCCTGCGAAGCGCCCTGCGTGAAGACCCCGATGTGATCCTCGTTGGTGAAATGAGGGACCTGGAGACGATTCAGCTTGCCCTGACAGCTGCGGAAACAGGCCACCTTGTCTTCGCCACCCTCCATACCAGTTCGGCTCCCGATACGGTAGACAGGATCATCGATGTCTTTCCCGCCGGGCAGCAAAACCAGGTGCGTTCCATGCTTTCGGGTTCTCTCCAGGCTGTCATCTCGCAGGCCCTTTTCAAGAGGCGCGACGGTAAGGGGAGGGTCGCCGGTTTCGAGGTAATGATAGCCACCCCGGCCATCCGGAACCTCATCAGAGAAAACAAGATCGCCCAGATACCGTCGATGATCCAGACGAGCAAAGGCATCGGCATGCAGACGATGGAAGCGGCATGCAACGAACTTATCGCGAAAAATCTTGTAACGAGAGACGAAGTGTCATTCTATCTCAGCAGTTCAATGAGGTGATCCATGGACATCATCAATAAGTACCTGAAGTACATGGTCGAGAAGGATGCATCGGACATCTATTTTACCGTGGGTGTGCCGCCGGCGTTCCGCATTGAAGGTATCGTCTCTCTCTACGGAGACACGCCGCTCACGGCGGAAGACACAAAGAATTTTGCCTACGCCATCATGAACGAGCGCCAGCAGAAAAAATTTGAAGAAGAGATGGAGATGAACCTTGCCATTTTTCAGCCGGAGTACGGCAGGTTCAGGGTCAACGTATTCAGACAGAAAAGCTTCATCGGCATTGTTATCCGGCAGATCAAGCTCACGATCAAGACCATCGATGACTGGGGCCTGCCCACGGTCATGAAAGATATCTGCATGTCGAAACGCGGCCTCGTTCTTGTCGTCGGCGCCACGGGCAGCGGCAAATCGACGACATTGGCGGCCCTCATCGATTATCGCAACTCCAATCAGCCGGGACACATCATTACCATAGAGGATCCCGTGGAGTTCGTTCATCAGCACAAGATGAGTGTCGTTACGCAGAGGGAGGTCGGCTTTGACACGCTGAGCTTCTACAACGCCCTGAAGAATACCCTGCGCCAGGCTCCGGACGTCATCCTCATCGGCGAGATCAGGGACGCCGAAACGATGGAAGACGCCATTACCTTTGCGGAAACCGGCCATCTGTGTCTTGCCACGCTTCACGCCAACAACGCCAACCAGGCCCTCGAAAGGATCCTCAACTTCTTCCCCATAGAACGCCATCTGCAGATCTACATGCAGCTTTCGCTCAATATACGGGCCATCGTATCCCAGAGGCTCATTCCGACCATCGAGGGCAAGCGCGCCGCGGCCATCGAGATACTCCTCGATAGCCCCAGGGTAAAAGACCTTATCCTGAAGGGCGAGATAACCCTCCTGAAAGAGACGATGGCGGAATCCTACTTCGAAGGAATGCAGACCTTCGACCAGCATATCTTCGATATGTACCAGGCTGGCCTTCTCGACCTCGACAACGCCATTGCCTACGCCGACAGCCCCAACGACGTCCGGCTCAAGATCAAGATGGCGGAGATGAAGCCCGACGATGGGGCGGAAAAGAAAGATTCCGGACTGAGGCTCAAACTTTAGTGGTTTCGGGTTTCAGGTTCAGGTTAAAGCTCTATACGCATCTCTAAAACCTTTCCGAGGATGACCATGAAGAAAACCGGTGTTCGCGGTGTGTTTACGCTGTTCCTGTTCCTGTTGTCCACGATGTTTGTCTCCGTGTTGGATGCCCCTGCGGAAGAGACGGCGATCGCCTTTCCCGTGGAGGGAAAACACGCGATGGTTGTCACCGGCCAGGAACTGGCGACCAAAGAGGCGCTTGAGGTCCTGAAGAAAGGAGGTAACGCCGTCGATGCGGCTGTGACCGCTTCCTTCGTAATGGCGGTGACTCTGCCCAGGGCGGGCAATATCGGCGGGGGTGGTTTCATGCTTATCCATAATGCCGGCAGTAAAGAAGTCATCGCCCTCGATTTTTGGCAGAAGTCTCCGGCGCAGGCCTCGCGTACCATGTTTGTCGGCAGTGACGGCCGGGCGGACCCGAAGATGAGCCGCGAGAGTTACAAGGCTGTAGCGGTGCCGGGAACCGTCGCGGGGCTTACCCTCGCCCTCGAGAAGTTCGGCACCATCTCTCTGGAGAAGGCGATGGAACCCGCCATCAGGTATGCCGACCAGGGTTTCATTGTGAACCCCGGTCTGTCTTCCGACATAAAGTCCTATGAGAGACTGCTCAGGGCCCGTCCTGATTCGACGAGGATATTCTTCAAACCCTCCGGTGAATATTACGAGGCGGGAGACCTTTTTGTTCAAAAGGACCTTGCCCGGACCCTCAGGGCCATCGCGAGTCATGGGCCCGAAGTCTTCTACCGGGGCGACATCGCAGACCGTATCGCGCGGCAGATGAAGGCAAATGCGGGCTTGATAACACGAGAGGATCTTGCCGTCTACACACCGGTAGTGCGCAAGCCGGTCCATACGACCTACCGGGGTGACGATGTCTATTCGATGTACCCGCCAAGCTCCGGCGGGGTGTGCATAACGGAGATACTCAATATCCTCGAAAGGTTCGATCTCGCGGGCACCGGACACAACAGCGCGGCCACGATACACCTCGTTGTGGAGGCGATGAGGCGTGGCTTTGCCGACCTTTTCGTCTACGCCGGTGATCCCGATGCTGTTTCCATCCCCGTCCGGAGCCTTACGTCGAAACCGTACGCGGCGAAGCTGGCTGCCGGTATAGATCCTTTACGGGCCACGTCAAGCAAAGATGTACGTGGGGGCGACGCAAAGACCTGCGAGAAAGACGAGACGACCCATTTCTCCATCGTGGATGGGGCAGGGAATGCTGTATCGGCCACGTATACCCTCAATGGAAACTTCGGCAGCGGCATCGTTGTCGAGGGCGCGGGCTTTCTGCTCAACAACGAGATGGACAATTTCAATACGAATCCCGGCAAACCCGACAGCTCCGGCATCGTTCAGGGGGACGCCAATGCCATAGCCCCGAACAAGAGAATGATAACGGCCATGGCCCCTACCATGGTTTTCCGGCAGGGAAAGCTCTTTCTCGTGACGGGCAGCCCCGGCAGTTCGCGCATAATCTCGACGGTTCTGCAGGTCATCCTGAACGTGATAGATCACAGGATGAACATCCAGGAAGCAGTCAATGCCCCGAAGGTTCACCACGAGTGGATGCCCGACGAACTGCGCATAGAAAAGGGGATAAGCCCCGATACGATAAGGATACTGAAAGCCATGGGCCATAACGTCGTCCAGAGGGCCCCCATGGGTTCGGCAACCAGCATTCTCGTCGACCCCGTCACCTCAAAACGCTACGGCGCCGCCGACCCGAGAAGGGATGGACTGGCGGCAGGGTACTGAAGCATCTGAATTTCTTTTACCGTCTCTTCGTTTCCAGGTGATAAACGTAAAAAGCGGAGGATTCGAGGGCACTGGTCAACATGTAAGCTTCCTCCAGGGTGTTGCCGTGGGCGAAGCTGCCGTGGGCCCTGACCATGACGGCCCTGTTATTTTTCAGGATTTCGCTCACGAGGTGTGCGGCCTCCGCGGAAGCGATGGGATTCTGCGGCGCTACGACGGGAACACGTCTCAGGTGGTAGGAACCTTCGGAGTCCACGGGGACGATCTCACCGCTCATGGAAAGAAGGGTTGCGTAGGGAGGGTGGGCATGCACCACGGCAAGCGCACCGGTGTTGAGGTAAATGGCGCGGTGAACGATGTACTCCGATGATGCGCTGAGGATACCAGGATCATTCTCGCGCCGGAGGTCCACTTCGACTATATCCGAGGTCGACAGACGGCTTGTCATGGAACCTTTTCCCGTGATGTAGACGGTCGATGCGACCCGGACACTGATATTTCCTCCATGGGAACTTACCAGCCCCCGCAGGAACATGTCACGCCCGATATCGACAATTTCCCTGGCTGTGGCAGAGTCGAGCATTGCCTTTGTTTTCTAACATAAATTCGCGAACCTGTGAAGGAAAGAATTCCTCGCGCGCAGTCCCCGGCGCCTGTTGTTTTGACTTGAACCTCCATGTGGGTTGTTTTATACTCTGCGCAGCAAACTTCACGATAGAAAAGGAGAAAAAATGGCTGACATGGATGGGATTAAAGAAGCCAAGAATTTTTATACGGACAGGCCGCAGGAATGTGAGGGGTTCTTTCTGAAAGGTTCCAATTCGCTGGACTGGGGCATCAAGAACAGGCTGGCGCGAATATTCAACCCGGTGTCCGGCCGGACGGTCATGCTTGCCATCGACCACGGATATTTTCAGGGGCCGACAACGGGTCTCGAACGTGTGGATATAAACATTCTTCCCCTGGTGCCCTATGCGGATACGCTCATGCTCACACGGGGTATACTGCGGAGCGTCGTCCCGCCATCGACATCGAAGGCGATCGTCCTGAGGGTCTCCGGGGGCGCGAGCATTCTCAAGGAGCTGTCCAACGAGGACATAGCTGTGGACATCGAGGAGTCCATCCGCCTCAACGTGTGCGCCATGGCGGTTCAGGTCTTTATCGGGGGGGAATACGAGAGACAGTCGATCATTAACATGACCCGCATGGTTGATATCGGCAACCGCTACGGCATTCCAACCCTGGCGGTGACCGCCGTGGGAAAGGACATGGCCCGCGATGCAAAGTACTTCCAACTGGCATGCCGCATATGCGCCGAACTGGGTGCCCATTACATCAAGACCTATTACGTGGAAAAGGATTTCGATACCGTCACATCATCCTGTCCCGTGCCCATCGTCATGGCAGGCGGCAAGAAGATACCCGAACTCGACGCGCTGACCATGGCCTATAACGCCGTACAGCAGGGGGCCTCCGGGGTGGACATGGGCCGCAATATCTTCCAGTCTGAAGCACCCATCGCCATGATCCAGGCCGTAGGCGCCGTCGTTCATGAGAATGCGACCCCGGCTGCCGCTTTTGACCTTTATAATAGTCTGAAAAACAAGGGATGACAGTTTCTTCGCGCGAGGGATAGCCATAAAAGTCTCGTATTGGTACAACAATCAGGATATTCGGATCGAGGATGTCCCCACACCTGTTCACGGCCCCCGCGAGATGCTGGTAAAGGTCCACGCCTGCGGCATCTGCGGAAGCGACATCGTCGAATGGTATCGCCTTCCCCGGGCGCCGCTCGTCCAGGGCCATGAAATAGGAGCCGAGGTGGTGGCGGTTGGCGAAGAGGTGGACAGGTACAAACCCGGCGACAGGGTCTTCATTCCTCCCAAGATACCCTGCGGAAAATGCCTCTACTGCGCGAAGGGACATTATCCTCAATGCACACAAATCAAGGAAAGGCTGCCGGGCGGCTTCGCTGAATACATCCTGGTTCCGGAGATTTTCGTACGGCAGGGAACCTACCCGCTGCCGGAGAGGGTCACCTACGATCAGAGTACATTCATAGAACCCCTGGCCTGTGCGGTCAGGGCACAGCGGCTGGCGGGGGTAAAAAAGGATAACAGCGTCCTGGTGATGGGCTGCGGGATGTCAGGCCTCCTTCATGTAAAGCTTGCCGCGGCACGGGGATGCAAGGTCATTGCCGTGGACGTGAATCGGATGAAGCTGGATGCTGCCGCGCGAACAGGCGCCGCTTCAGTCATCGACGGCACCAGCGACGTGGCGGAGCGCCTGACCGGTGAACAGGGGAGGAAGGCTGACACGGTGCTGCTTTGCTCTTCGGCCCGGCAGGCCGTGGCACAGGCCTGGAGATGCGTCGACAAGGGGGGAACGATCGTTCTCTTCGCCGTCCCCGGACCGGAAGAAAAGGTCGTTGTTCCCGTCAACGATTACTGGATGAAAGAGATCACCATCCTGACGTCTTACTACTGCGGCCCCCCGGATATCGTCGAGGCAATGAATCTGATCGAATCCGGCGATATCATCGTGGACGACCTGATAACCCACCGGCTTCCTCTGGTCGACATTGTCAAAGGTTTCGCATTGGTCTCCGACGGCCGTGAATCCATTAAGGTAATCATCAGACCGCATCAGTAAAAGAACAAAATCAAGACAATAGGTCCTATAAGTCGTGTGAGATCTATAAACCGATAATTCTTCACGTGATCCCGGTTGGATATACCAGTTTTACCGATCGCTAGAGGTCGCCTTCGTCCGCGAAGCCTATCCCTTCCAGCTTGGTCACGTGCTGGTCGGAGGGGATCTCTGAAAGGAAGTCGCAGAGAGGTTTCTTGAGGACAGGGTGGATGAGGCCGGGGTCGATCTCGATGCAGGGGACGATGGCGAACCTTCTGCGGTGGAGTTCCTTGTGGGGAACCGTGAGAGGTTCTCCTTCGATGACGCCGTCGCCGTACAGGAGTATGTCGAGATCAATGATGCGCGGTCCGTTCGCTTCTCCCCGGACCCTGCCCATTGTGGACTCGATGTCGCCCAGGAACCTGAGAAGTTCCAGGGGTGTGCCTTGCCAGTCGATTTCAACGGCGCAGTTGATGAAATCATCCTGTTTTATATCTGAGACGGGTGATGTCGAGTAGAATGAGGATATCGATTTGAGGCCGGCCCTTTTGTCGCTGGAGATCCGCTTAATGGCGATCATGCAGTTCTTATAACTGTGGCCGATGTTCGACCCTATCCCGATGAAGACCTTCTTGTCCACGCCGGTACCTCCATACCCCCGCCGGTGATCCCAACGTGGCGTTTTATCAACTCTTGCCGTCGGTTTCCTTGACTTCTTTTTTGAAATCCCTGATGCCTTTGCCTACCGACCCCATGATCGCCGGAAGCTTGCCCGCACCGAAGATAAGAACGACGATAACAAGAATTATGATTATTTCCGGAACTCCGAGACCAAACATTCCTAATGATATCACCAGCAAAGGAAACGAGTCAATGTTTTTCGGCGGGCATGCATGTGAAAATCCTTGATTATCCTCTTGTCGTCAGTATAAATAGTAGCGGTGTTAAAAATGAACGACAGCGAACTTCTGAAAGACCTGAACATGATGCCCGTCAACGTCATGGCCCTGAGGTTTCTCGAGGAGTCGGGCGGCCATGCCGTCGACGGCAGCCTTCATTGCGTACGGGCGGCGATGCGCGCCATCGAGAGCAATCAGGTAACGGTCGAGACGGATGTGGCCGAGACGGTGGCTGCAATGATGTCCTGGAGGCCCCAGCGCCTCGTCAATTTTCTCATGCTCATGAACGGCGAGGAATACGATCCTCCGGGCTGGGAAAATGCCAGAGACCTGAAGGAATTCGCGCAGGTCGTTCTCGATGACATCGAAAACAAGATGGTCACTCACTTTCCCTATTACCGCAGTCCGGAATAGAAGACGAAGAAACAGGAGATTTCAACCATTTTCCCTCCCTTTCTCGGGTTGACTCTCCCGTCGATTTGGTTTAAAACTTTACATGTCGACAATTGATATTCGTGTCATTCCCGACCCTGTGCTGAGGACGCAATCAAAGCCCATTGAAAACATAACAGACGAGCTTGTAAAGCTTACCGATGACATGGTGGAAACCATGATCCTCGCTCATGGGGCGGGCCTTGCTGCCCCTCAGATCGGTCTTCCAATCCGGCTTATCGTCATAGACACGACGCTGAATCCCACGGAAAAAGAGCCCCTTATCCTTATCAATCCGCTCATCGTCGAGGCGCAACTCGAGGAGAACGGAGAGGAAGGGTGCCTGAGCGTTCCCGGTTACTATGAATATGTCAAGAGGGCAAAAAAGGTACTCGCGAGGGGTACCGGTCTTAAGGGCAAAACCATTGAACTGGAATGCGAAGGTCAGCTGGCGCGGGCTCTCCAGCACGAGATCGATCACCTCAACGGAGTGCTTTTCATCGATCACTTAAGTCCAATCAAAAAGAGCCTTTTCAAGAAGAAGTATTCCAGGAAAAATACATGAGGACGGTTTTTTTTGGTTCCTCGGGTTTTTCAGTTCCCTCCCTTCTGAAGATCAAGGATTCCGTCGTGGCCGTGGTGACCAAAAAAGCAAGACCTAAGGGCAGGGGTTACCAGATCGACGACAATGAGGTCAAGAGGGCGGCGATGCACCTTGATTTGCCGCTTATCGAAATAGATTCTTTTAAAGATGACGAGGCGAAGTCGATAGCCGATCATCGCCCCGATCTTTTTGTGGTAGTTTCCTTCGGACTTATCGTGCCCAAATGGGCCCTCGATGTTCCGTCGATGGGCCCGATCAATATTCACCCGTCGCTCCTGCCTCTTTATAGGGGTCCGTCCCCCATGCAGTGGGCGCTGCTCAATGGCGATGAGGCAACAGGGATCACCTTCATCAGGATGAATGAGAAGATGGACGAAGGTGACATAATCCACCAGGAGCGGATCACCATAGAGAAGGATGACGACTACATCACGCTCTCGAAGAGGCTTTCCGAGAAGGCAGCAGACCGCCTTCCCGAAATAATCGATCGTATCGTTCGGAAAGGGGGCATGATAGAGGGAACCGTGCAGGATCAGGCCATTGCCACCTATGCCCCGATGATCACCAAGGAAATGGGCAAAATGGACTGGCAGCAAAGTGCCGCCCGGCTGGACCGTCAGGTGAAGGCATTCGTGACCTGGCCTACGGCTTTCACGTATCTTGATGGAAAGCTCTTGAAAGTGTTCCGCTCCTCGGTGGATGAGAGCGTTGAGACGAAGGCCCCTGTCGGCACTATCACGGGAGTGACGAAAGCAGGCCTTGAGGTAAGCACTGGCAAGGGTTTGCTGATCATCAGGGAACTGCAGCTCGAAAATAAGAAACGCATGAATGCGTACGATTTCTCCAGAGGATACCGTGAGTTACAGAACAAGTCATTGAATTAGCTTTAAAAATAGCCATTTTTTTGTTGACAGAAAAGGCTTATAGCACATATCATCAATTAGAACTACAGACAGAATGCGGTGCGGTAAATAAGGGGATCATGAAAAAATATCTCGTGTTGATGGTTTTCGTTTTTCTACTCGCCGGATGCGCAACATCCAATCATGTCTCCGTGCAGAATGTCAACGACCCCGCTGTGGCGGTGGCCCCGGAACCGCCCCCAGCGAACGGTTCCGAGTTGCCCGCTTTTTCCGAAACCGCCAGGAAGCCGGTCGGGACGTCCTTGAAAACAAGGGCTATCGTCGCACAGACCCGGCAGAAACAGACAAAACAACTCCCATACGCGCTCGAAATGCAGGTCAAAGACGATGACGATATAACCAACCTGCTGGCTAATGATTACAATAAGAATTTCGACATCCCCATCGTATTCAATGAGGCGGTCAAGTATTATATAAAGTGGTTCTCGGAGGACAAGAAGAAGGTTTTCGCAAGCTGGCTGAAACGGTCCCGGCTTTACGTTCCTATTATTACCGAGATCCTCCGTGAAAAAGAGATGCCGGAAGACCTTGTCTATCTTGCCATGATCGAAAGCGGTTTCAACCCGAAGGCGTACTCCAGCGCAAAGGCATCGGGTCCATGGCAGTTCATCTATTCGACGGGCGGGCGATACGGTCTGGAAGTCGATTACTGGGTGGACGAAAGACGAGACCCCGAGAAATCGACAGTCGCCGCGGCCAAGTATCTCAAGAATCTCTTCGACCAGTTCGGGTGCTGGTATCTTGCCGCCGCAAGCTATAATTGCGGCGAGGGAAGAATAGGGCGGCTGATTCAGAAGCATCAGACAAACGACTTTTGGGAACTCTACAGATACAATACGCTTCCCCGGGAAACGCGGGAATATATCCCTCAACTTATAGCGGCTGCGATCATAGCGAAAGATCCGTCAAAATTCGGTTTCGGCAGTATTACCTACGATCCCCCGATCAGGTTTGCCGAGGTGAGCGTACCCGCAGCCACGCCGATCACGGCCATTGCAAAAGCATCCTCAGTCGATATCGATCTTGTCCGAACCTATAATCCGGAACTCCTCAGAGGCATCACGCCGCCGGGAGCGAACGGTTATACGGTGAAACTACCGTCCGGTGTTGACAAGGAGGCCTTTTACGCGCGTCTTGAAACGGAACTTGAGGGAATTCCGAAGATAAGAAGCGTTACCACGTACAAGGTAAGAAAAAAAGACAGCATGGCAAGGATCCTCAAGAAATACAATGTCAGGCAGCAGGATCTGGTTCTGGTCAACTCCAGCGATAACGAACTCAGGATAAAGTCAGGAATGGTTATCGCCATACCAAAATTCTCCGGGGAGTCGGTGGGTACTACCGTGCTCGCCAAAACCGTCACACAGGATCCTCCCGGCCCGAGCAAGGCAAAAGCTGTGGGGAAAGTGAAAGACGACGACGTCAGGCCGGCGAAACCAGCGATGGTGAAAATCGCGAAAGCCGATACGGCAGACCGCTCGGTCAGAGAAGCACCCGTGCGCCCCGTCAAGGCCTTCCACGTTGTAAAAAAGGGTGAAACACTTTCGGAAATTAGCGACCGCTACGGTATCGATGAGGACAGTCTGCGCTCGGCAAACAAGATCAGGGGCAACAGGGTCTATCCCAATATGAAGATCCGTCTCGTGAGTCACGTTGAGCCAAAGAAGGCGACTGTCGCACCCGCCAGGACGAAAAAGGTCCGGTACCATACGGTAAAGAAAGGCGAAACGCTTACATCCATATCGGAAAAATATGGTGTTGATGTAGATGACCTGAAAACCGCCAACAAACTCAAAGGCAACAAGATCAACAGAAGCGCCAGGCTGAAGATAGTAAGAGAAGGATAGGGGAAAAGAAAGCCTCAGCGCCGGGAAGCACCGTTAGAAACCCCTTTGGATAGTTATTGATTATTCTCGATCTCTTCTGGATCCCTGCCTTAAGCCGGAATGACGGATAATGTATATGGGAAACGCGGAACTTTAAACCGCCGCTTTAGACTTTCAGCACCAGATTGATCATATCACCGCGTGAAAAACCCATGGCATGGAAGAACTGGAGAAGATCCCAATCATTCCAGTTGACAAGAGTATATATAGTATCGACGCTGTATTTCTGCAGGTTGTCGATAAGGCCTACTGCGAGAACTTTCGCAATACCCCTGTTCTGGTAATCCGGGTCGATTCCGATTGTGTCGATCCAGCCTATATTGTTGGGAACTTTGAACTCCCAACCACTGACCTCGCCAAGAATAAAGCCAGCCACCTTTCCGTCTATTTCCGCTACCAGTGAGGCATCGGGGGGTCTGTTCTCGGCCTGATTTATGATTTTTGTGACCCAATAATCTTTTCTGCTTTCGCCTAGAACCTTGGTATCGATCTCTACTATGGAGTCCAGATCATCCTTTGTCATCTGTCTCACGGATAGTTTGTCAAGAAAATTACTCATTGTGGTTTTAACCTCGCTTGTACATTTTTTAACATAGTGATGATATGGATTGCAAGAGAAAGATTGATCTTTAAGGTATGAAACAGGCAATGTTATCGGAATGTTAGAAAGGCGAGTCTATTTAGTGGGTCAGACTGTCAGTCTTTCGACGGAAATGGCCTTGCCATGGGGACGACCGGGTCTATGCATCTTTGCCCTGCTCTTCTTCATCGCGGCTTTGCACTGCGGGCACAAAACCCCCGGACAATCCTCATCAACTGTGAATATCTCGCCGCACTGGTAGCACATCTCCTGGTTCCCGCTTCGCGTGGGGTAATCGGGATAGATGCGATGGAGACACGTTGGCTTCGAGCACACAAAGACTTTCACCGTATTGCAGGCATCAAAATCGGGGTACATTTCCGAGCCGCAATGGGGGCAAGGGCTGGTGGGTAGTATTTTGTCGGTCATGGGTTACCTCCCGTGTTTCTAAGAGGATTATCGGCAGGGGGCATGGATATGTTAGCGAAAAAATGTGAAAAATACATGTTGCGGGTAAAGGGACTAAATCGAAAGTTTTGGGGTTGGTGTGAAGCCTTGTGTGAAGCCTACACGGGACGAGTTCTTCTTTTTGCTATCTCTGCAAAAAGACTGTGGAGCATGGGGGTTTTTTCGAAGTCTTCCGTAGTGATCCTGCGCACGGCAATGTCCGTCGCGGCAACGACCGTGGCGCTACGCTTTTTGCCCATGGTGAAATAGGCCATTTCTCCGAAGATGTCTCCTTCGGAGAGGTCCGCGATCCGGTTTCCTCCGGCATCTTCAACCCGTACGTTGCCCCGGGCGAGATAGTAGATGCCGTTCGGTTCATCGCCGACCTTCATGATGACGTCACCCTCCTTGAACCATTTTATCCTGAACAGATTCTCCCACCTGGTGTTCTCCACCAGGGCATAGTAAAACTCCTGATCGAATGCCTTGATTAACTGCTGTGAGAGAAGTAATAACCTGATACCTATGGACTGCCCTTGCTTTTCGTCTATCGTCATGCCCAGTTTTTCGAAGGTATCGAGCGGATAGGGATGTTCATGGATGTATTCGGATATGCGCAGAGTCGCCACATCAAGCTGACCGGTGGCCTTCCTGAATGCCATCTCCGCCTGGTGTAATTTGTGTTCTGCAAGCTGGAAATTGGGGGTGATTCCTTTCTGTGCATTACCGATAAAATGTTCGATTGCCTCGTTCTTTAACTGGATGAAATGGGCGAGGCTGGATTCATCGACGCCGGAAGGGCATTGATGTATGCCGGGTTTGTAGACAGAATATACATGGATCGGGTGCTCAAAACCCTTGGGCGTTACTTTGCCGATGGCTACAATATGCCGTGCCTCTTTGTCCTGGGCGAGTGCCATCTCGCGGTCCATAAGAATGGTAGTGCCAAAATAGGCGCATAATTCCTCCAGCCTGTTGGCGGCAGCAAAACAGCTCCCGAACCTCAGCATCAGCTTTCCAAATGGAGCTTCTATGATCTCTCCGACGTAAATACCTATCCTGGTGAAGGGGATCGTTCCCGATTCAATCGCTCGCACAATTTCGATGGCCGCGTTGAGGGCCCGCCTGCATTTTTGTTCCCGGCCTTCCTGTTCCTTTTGCCTGAAGATGACAATCGATGCATCTCCGGCGCAGGGTTCGAAGTCGTCGGCGGCATGTTCCCCATCCATAACGATACCCTGCATCAATCCGTGGTAACCGATCATGAAATCCCGGATCTCTTCAGCGGTCATATTGGCTGTGATCCTGGAATATTGATGGATATCGGTTATGAGAACGGCAGCTTCATTTCGAGGATCGTTCGATTTTGTCATGGTTTATCTTGCATGACCATTATACGCAAGAAGCCGACGACGAGTCAAGAAAGGTTAAGAAAGACAAAAAAATAGGTCCTATAAGTCGTATAAGACCTATAGGACCAATAAAAAAGCTTTAAAGAGCGGGCGGGCCCCCGTGTGTGTCTAAGGCCGAAGCGTCCGAGTTATTCCTTACTTTGTAATAAATACCTTGTGTTTTTCCAGGATCTGCTTGAACTCTTTGCTCTTCCTGAGGTTGTTGATATCCGGGTCCTTTCTCAGGCTGTCGTAGTCGTTGAAACCCTTGGAAAGGGCCGCATCGAGTTCGTCCAGACCATAATCGGTATTTCCCATAAGCGAATGGACGGAGGCGAGGTTGTACCGGATTGTCGCGCTGTCAGGTTTCAATTCCTTGGCCTTCTTGAGGTCGTCGAGTGCCTTGTTGTTTTTCTTTTGAAGCATGTAGGCCACTGCCCTGTTCGAATAGGCTTCGGCGTAGTTCGGGTCTTTGTTGATAGCATTGGAGAATTCCGCGATGGCGTTGTCCAGGTTCTCGTTGAAGACGGACTTGGACGTTGCATTTTTCGCGATACTCACATAGCTCATACCCTGTTTCAGGTGCGCCTTTACCTCCTGGCTTGGTTCGTCCGACGCCGGTTTCTTGGCTTCGGGTGCGGCGGCCTCAGGTTTTTGCTCCTGTGCCTGCGGCGCAGGTTGCTGAGGCTCGGCCTTTGGTTGCGGTCTTGACCAGGGTAGTTTGTCACATCCCATGCCCATGAGTCCCAGGGAAACCAGGACAGTTATGCTGACAACTGCAATCAATTTCCTCATCTATCGATCCTCCTCCTTATTTAAATATCAAGGTTACTTTTTAATGCGCATGTTCCAGTTGTCGCTTGTCGCCATTGCCTGCGGCGTCTGACTGATCTCGGCGCCTTTCTCCTGTTTGACCCGTTGAGAGACAAGGGGTTTTGAATAGGTGAAGGCGTCTTTGACGGAACCGTTGTACCTCTTCAATCCATCGACAAAATAGTACGTGAAGACGCTGTTTTTGAGGCTGTCCGATTCCCAGGATTTCTCGCCTGCGCTGCTGGCGGACAGGAGTACTTTGCCGTAGCCGTCCTGGCTGTCGATGCTCTTGCCGGCGCTGGCAGTTTTCTTCGGCGCTTCGTCGAGGACTATGTCTTTTGAGCCGAACAGGCGTTTCCCCTGGTCCTTGGAGATACCGTATCCCTCGTCCTCATCGGCGCCCAGCGACTTGCCGCCGGGAGGCAAAAAGCCCGGGATGGATCTGTAAGCACCGTTGCTGTAGCAGGTGTCAAGGATCATGACAAGCCGTTTGGCTCTCAGGCTCTCGACGAAGTCCTTGAGCATGGTTTCGGTCACGGCCGTATGCCATACGCGTTCGCGGGGCTTTACTTCGGTATCATAGGTCACGATATGGACGCCCCCGAACTTGTCGGGAGGCGTACCGTGACTGCTCATGTAGATGACCACCAGGTCGTCGGGACCGGCAACGCTCTTGATCGTGTTGAGATATTTCATGATATTGTCCCGCGTCGCGGTCTGGTCCGTAAGGTAATAGACGTTGCTCCGGGGGAATGCGGCTCCCTGGGGATTTACGATGAAGCTGTAAAAACTCGAAGCGTCCCGGACTGTGTATTGCAGCGTCTGAATACCGTTTTTGAATTGTCCCACACCGACAACAAGGGCGTAGCGGTTCCGTACCGAACCGGGCGCGCCCTCAGACCCTGTTTCCTTGAGGACGCGGGCGCGGCTGAAAAGGCTCCCGATCCTCTTTTCCCATTCCTTTACCCGGATGTTGTCCGGTGTTACCGGTGAAACCCACCTGACCCCGACAACCGTCTGGGCGAGAGAGAAGGCAAGATCGACCTGTCTGTCGTCCTCGTAGCCTCCCTTTAGTTGAACCCGTCCGTATGAGTCAAGTTCGGCGAATCCATTTGCTATCCTGTTCTGTTTGAAACTGTTGTTGATACTGTTCAGGTGGCCCTGGGTCACCGGTGAATTATCCGCAAACAGGGAGCACTCTCCCGCCAGAAGAAAGACCAGGAGAAATGCACTTATTAATAGTGATAAACGCGGTTTCATCATCCCTACCTCATGACGGACCTGCCGGCCGTTTTCTGAAGCATCGAAACCTCTTCGACAACGAGTACGGTCTCGGCGCGGTATGATCCCGGTTGGTTCACGAGGGCGTGGATACGGTCGGTGTTGGGTACGAAAGTTGTTGCCTTCCGGACGGTGAGTTCGCGCTCCATCATATCGGATTTACCTTCGGCGTTGACGATAAAAGCGATCTTGTACCGGCCTTCAGGCACGTCCTTGGGGATATCGAAATTGCCATCGGCTGTCCTGGTGCCCGGAGCGGCGGTAACCTGCTGATCTACCTGTCCCAGATCCACGAATTCATTCTTGGACGGATCGAAGTACTTGACGATACGGGTCTCCGTCACTTTTATTTCCGTGCGGTCGGGTGGCGCCATCACATAGTAGGAGCCATTGAGCTTCACGGAACCGCCCTGGCCGACCGACGCGGGACTTACGTTAAAGCTCTGGATCTTTACGACTTCTCCCTGAGACTGGTTGTAGCCAACCTTCTGGGCTGTTTCCTGATACCCCGCGGTGGGCTGGCTCTTCAGTGTCGAATACAGCGAAAGGCACTTGCCCCACGCGTAAGCGAACCCTATACCGCCCCCGATTGCGGCGCCGATACCGGCCCCCTTCCAATCTCCACCGATCAGTCCACCGATAAGGGCACCGCCGAGGGCTCCTCCAACGGTATGGAGGGCTATACATTGATTTCTCGCTCTGATGCGGTCTTCTTCGGTCTTTATGTCATCGGGGTTGGGCAGCATTGAGGCGCAGGAGTACAGGAAAAACACCCCGATGAGTGCAATCGCGTATAGTCTTACCCGGTTTTTCTTCATGTCTTTAGTCTCTCCTTATCTGTGGTTCAACTTGATTTCGAGGGTGAGGATCTTGCCGTCCTCTATGTAGGATGCAGGCACAACGCCGAAATTTTCGCCCCCACGGGATTCAAGAACGATGTCTTTTTTGCCCTTGGGCTCGGGTTTCCAACCGTTTTTTGGCGAAATAACGGAGTAGCTCGTCCTGTTCGAATCTTCAAGGGTGATGTCCTTGCCGCCTGACAGGGATGCCGTCATGACTCCGGGAGGAGGAGGCGGCGGGATGTTTGCCACGTCTGCCTGTCCGGGGGGCGGCGGAGGAGGAAGTGCCGCATTTGCGTCGGCCGCAGGAGGCGCTGACGGTGCCTGTGCCATGGTCTGGCCACCCTGCACGGGCGCTCCCATGGGATTAGGGCTTCCCGAGAGCATAACAAGAAGCTTTTCCGTGCCGGGGGCTCCGGAGAATCTGAAATTCCCGGCCTTGGGGATCTCTACCATGCTGCCCGGCTCTGCCTGTTCGCTGTAAAGAACCGTAGTATTGCCCGAGGTTCCTATGTTCATGATCGTAAGATAACCGGGTTTGTTGGTCCTGACGAGAAGTTTCAGCCGTTCGCCGGAACGGAATGTCCTGGACCGGGGAACGATATCGAACCTGCCGTCGTCGCGAAGGAGAACAAGTTTGTAGGAGATGCCGACATACTTCTCCTTTGCCGGGGCCGCCGCCGTCTGTGTGGCCGGTTTTACCGATCCCGAGCCGGAAGACATCCGAACCGCAGGACCTTCGCCGCTGTCAAAGATGGCTTTTGCCCCTGCCGGAGCTTTTGTCTGGGCCTGGCCGCCGGAGCATACAACAAGAATTGTTACAAGTACAACGATCAGGATTGAAGGCAATGATTTCATCTGAACCTCCGTCTAGATTAAGGTGTTATGTCCTAAGACATTTATTCGGTATATCGGTTTAGCACTGATAGATCTCGGCAGGGTGGAGATCATGGTGTACCACGTAGTATAACTGCAACCCTGAAATTTTGTCAATCGAAGAAGGGTTTCCAGTGCAAATTTGAGGATATGTAAGACTGCCTCATATTAATGTTGACAATCCATGTGTCTCACCGATATATTGCGTGAAAGGCAAAGGGTACGTTCTTAAAGTATCCGTCGTTTTGTCTTTCGGCCGATGGGCCGCCACGGATTTAATACGAACCCACATATCGCGGACGTTCAGGAAGGGAGATCGCATGCGCATTCCAGGATCGTTGAGAGTGAAATTTTCAGCGTCAATTCTTTGTCTTTTTCTTCTTTTACCGGCCCTGCTTTTTGCCGTATCCGTTCCGCCATCAACGCTTGTCAGCAGTGCGATGGATGGCGTCCTCCTGGATATGGGCAATCCCTTTCTCAAGGTCATCAAGCAGGGATCATGGATATCGGGTGAGAAGTACCGCAACCCCCTGACGAATCTCCTCGACCCTTCCGACCACGACGCGCGGTTGTTCATTTCACTCGACGATGTGCCGCCCGAGCGTGCCCGGGAGGTTTGGAAGGCATACCAGGGCCGCCTGAGGAAGAAGATATTCGCGATGGCGCAGAACGCGGGCTATAGCTCAGACGAGATACAACTGCTCCTGAAATCGGTCAACTTCTATCCCCCCGCACAGCTCCTGAAAGGAATAGAGCAGAATGAAGAGGCGATTGCGAGATTCCTGAAGATGGGTAACTACCCCAACCTCCTGGAGGTCGGCGAAGAGGCGGCGGAGGGGCTCTATACGACGCCCACGAAGTTCATCCGTCAAGGCTACGAGACAGGTACACGCGTCCAGGTCGCAGAGCTTGCCGCCGATGAGGGATCTGACGCATACCGCGTTGTGCACAAGGCGACCGCCGAGGCAGAGCATACGGCGGAGGCAGTCGGTGAGGCCAACCTCAAGGGATACGTGCAATCTGCGGAGTACTCTCTGAACGAGGCGCAGAAGGCGTTGAACGAGGGCAAGCTCGATACTGCGAAGAAGAACCTTCAGCGGGCGAAGGACCGTCTGAAAAGCGCCCGGAAGCTTGGCGGGGTCAGTGCAGAGGGCGGTGCTGTCAAGGAACTCGACGCGCTGGAAAGCCAGGTCGATGATGCCATCAAGCTTGTCTTTGAATCTGCCGACGATGCGAAGGCGATGCTCGGCAAGACGAAGCAGCTGGCAAACAAGCTTGGCGGTGAGGTCATGAAAAAGACCACCGTCGACCTTGCCGCCCTGGAGGCGATGGGGCTCAAGAGTTCTGTGAAGCAGCGCGCATTCCTCAAAGGAGTATTGGAGGGGGAGGGCAAGTGGGCTACGCTCAGGGTCAATCTTGAAGAGGCATCGGGCAGCGCGCTAACGACCTTGCGAAGCGGTGCCAGACTGGCCTACAAGAACTGGTTCATGTCGCTCATCGCCCTGTGGGAGCTCAAGGAGTTCCCGGCTGCTATCGAAAAGGAGGGCGCGGCGAAAGCCAGCGCTCGGCTGGCGGCAACAATCGCAGGTCTTGCGAACCCGACCTTCGGTTATGCCCAACTCTTCAGCGTCATCTTCATGACAACGGGCGAACTCCTGGTGGACTGGGTCAGCTCCTACGGCTATGGCGCCGTTGTGGGCAGGCAGGACTGCATGGACCTCATTGCCGGTATCTACACGGTCCCCGGCAGGGAACAGAACATCGAAGGGAAAGAATGTGAGCAGATCCAGAGCGACGGGCAGCTCGCATGCCGGATCTACGATTCGAAGGGGCTCAGGAGGGATCTGGCGGCGGGACGGAAGTTCAACCAGGAACTGATACCGCCTTTCATGATCTCTCTTCTGAACTGCCACGCGAAGGCGGCATCGAAGCACTACGACGACTACGAATCCAGCCACGATGAGGGTGTTCAGCAGGCCCTCGTCAACAAGTGCCTCCAACCGGTCCTGAAGACCTGGCTTGACAGCCGCCAGCTTGTTGTCAACGAGGTAGACGCGCTGCGTCAGAGCATGGAGGAGCAGTCCGTGAGGGTCACGGCGGCTCCCTCCCGTTTGAAGGAGAAGGGTACGGTTAGGCTCTCCGCGGACGATTCATCGAGCATCGCGGGGATCGAAAGGGATATTGAGGAGCGGGCAAAGTGTCTTGGCGGGGTCCATGCAAAACCCCGTTCGGGCCGCGACTATGTATGGACAGTGAACGGCAGGGAGTTCAGGAAGGATTACAACAGGAGCACCACCGATCTTTCCCTCGATACGCCCGGCAGCTATGAGGTGTGTGCCGCCGTCACCTATACATGGCGCATCGACGGTCTTCCCATCGTTTCGCTGGAGGACGGTCTCTCGGGCACAGGGGTCAGGAAGGGGTGTGCGATGGTGGTCGTTGAGCTGCCGTCCGATGACAAGAAGCCTGAGGATGTGAACAAGCCGGAAACCCCACCGCCCGCCGACCCTCTCACCGGTGTGAAGAAAGAGCCTCCGGCGGACGTGAAGAAGACGGCTCCGACATGCTCCTACGAATATTCCGCCTGGGGCGAATGCAGCCGGGCGACAAAGAAACAGACGCGGACGGTGACGGCGAAGAAGCCCGAAGATTGCGTGGAACGGAGCAAACCATCGCTCGAACAGGGGTGTACCCCGCCACCGACGAAAAGCGAACTGGATTCCCGGTATTATAACTGTCTTTGCCGCTGCTACTGCGGCTGGGCGGGACACATCGGCGTATGGTGGGACCCGGAGGGGAAATCCGTACCTGAGTGTGACAGTAGCGGTCCCTGTTTCGGCGGGGCCGGAGCCTTCGGTTGTACGAGAAGACATGGTTTCGGGGCTCCCAACGATTGCGCCAAAGGATGCTGGGAAGGCGCCTACGGTAAGGGGACCTGGGACCAGAAGAAAGCCGACGAAATGAGAAGGGAAGAGAACAAGAAGCACAAGAAACCTCTCAAGGTAAAGCTCAACGCATCGAAGAACCCCGCTGATTTTGGCGACATTGTGATCCTTACCGCGGAGGCGAGCGATGGGACAGCGGGATACAAATATACCTGGGGCGGCTGTGCCCAGGACGCGAAGGACAACAATGCGAAGGTACTCAACAGCATGCAATGCAAGCCCTGCACAGCATCCGTTACCGTAACGGACCAGGATGATGAAAGCGCCTCCGCCTCCGTCACGATCCAGTGTACCGCTCTGAAGGTGAAGCTCACCAAGGAGAGCCCGAAGGAGAACAGCGTCCCCATCGGCGGCACGGCCACGTTCAGGGCCGAGGTCTTCTCCGGCGACAAGCCGGCAAGCGGTTCATTCACCTATCTTTGGGAGCGTAACCCCGACGTGCTGTTCGGTGACCCCAAAAACCCGAAATATGAGACCACGGGGGGTTCCACGGCGCGCAACTCCGCTTCTTTCAGAAAGCCGGAAACGGCGCCGGTGTGGGTCGTGGTGCTGCGTGAGGTCGAAGGGCGCAAGATGACCGTAGGCGAGTCGGAGCAGATCATGATCCAGGTGGTCAAGCCGAAACTGAGCCTGAAAGCCGAGCCGCAGGACCCGCTCGTCGGGCAGGAAGTGAAGATCACCCTCACCGAGGAACCGAAACTGGACGATCAGACTGTCTCCTACTGGTGGGAGGTAGCAGGCAACACCCAGAACGCGGGGCCTGCAACCAAAGACCAGAAGACCTATACCTATAAACCGAAGGACGACAAGCCCGTGACGGTCACCGTTCACGCGAAGGCGAAGGATGGCGGGGCAGAGATCGGCCTTGAGAAGATCACCGTCTCCGCGAAGAAACCGACTGTTACCGTGACGGGCCCGAAGATAGCCGGGCCGCCCCCCATGATCTGGAAGGAAGGCGTCGGGCTCGTGCCGGCGGACCGCCAGATCGCCGAACACCAGCGCGTGGAGTTTTCCGTCGCGGTGACCCCCGCCGGCGCCCAGCAGCTGCGCTACCAGTGGACCGTGGCGCCCGAAGGATGCAGTATCTCCGCGCCTTCCTCGAAGGATACGGGTGTCACCTGCAGCAAGACCGGCTCCTACACGATGACCTGTTCGGTAAAGAGTGCCGATGGAGCTGACTTTGGCAAGGGGACCGGGTCTTTGAGCGTTACCATATCCCAGTCGGACATGGCGACGGGCAAGAAGAAGGACGAGGCGAAAAAGAAGCTCGATTCCGCGAAGCAGATGTGGTCGCAAAAGAAATACGACGAGGCTGTCACCGCGGCCGAGGCGGCGGCGCAGGTGGACCCGAAACTGGCACAACCCGTACTTTCACAGTTCTCCCAGGAACTGAAGAAGATGGGTTGGGACGCCCTGAACAAGGCTGACCATACGGAAGCGATAAAGCGCCTGGAACAGGCGGTCAAGCTCAATCCCGCCGACGCCGACGCAAAGAAGAAGCTGGAGGAGGCAAAGAAATACGCCTCGGTTTGGCCTCGGGTAGAGGCAAAGGCGAAGGAATTTGACTCCTTCATGGCGCAGAAGAAGGTGTGGTCGGCGCAGAAGGCGATGCTCGAGATGCAGGACATCCTGCGCGGCCAATCCGGAGGACAGTCATCGACGAATCCTCTCTGGGCCAGGGTAACGGCGGATTTCAATAAGGGCGTTGCCTGGTACAATGATTTCTCACAGAAGAGCAACGCCGAATGGACGAGGCTTTTCAAGGAACAGGATTGGGAGAAGGCAGAGGCCCACATCAAGCAGGTCCTGACGCAGGAGCTGACCCCCGCCGACAGGAAACACTATGAAGCCGCACTGCAGACGACGAATTCGATGCTTGGGATGAAAAAAGAATCGATGCAGTACTACGAGACTGCAAAGGCTAATTTTGCGAAGGGCCAGCCCGCCGACGCCAACGGGCTTGCCGCCGTCGCGAAGGAACTCAGGAACAAGGCTGCACGATTCAAGGAAGGCGATGCCCGGCGCATGCAGATCACTGAACTTGCGGCGGCGATGGAGAAAAAGCAGAAGGGTGTCAACGCAAAGGCGTACGCACAGAGCTTCTTCAACAACGGCGACCAGTATTACCGTTCGAACAATTTCGAGCCTGCCGTGAAGCAATATGACGAGGGGCTTAAAGCCATCAGGGAAAATGGAGATGTGAAGGACACGGACTACGCAAAGTATATGAAGCTCCGGGAAGACGCCGCTCAAAAGGACAAGCGTTTCAAGGAGCTTTACGCATACGCCGCCGGGCTTGCCACCACTACGAAGCCCCTTGACGAAGAAACTATTAAGAAGGGTATAGCCTCGGCCGAAGAGGGGCTTAAGATCCGTCCCCGCAACGGCGATATGGAGATCCACTGGAACAAGCTGAAGTGGAAGCTTGGCGAGCTGCAAAGGGCGAACGCGAAGAAACAGGATGACCAGCGTAAATGCGAGGCGAAGTGGACCGAGGGCCAGGCGCTTTACAATGCCGGGAAACATTCCGAGGCACTGGCGAAGTTCAGGGAGAATATCGTCTGTGCCCCGGGGAACGCGCAGCGGGAAGCCTATGTCCGGCAGCTTGATGATTCTCTCAAGAAGCAGGCCGCCGCCAAACAGGCATGTCTTGCGGTAAGACAGCAAGGTGATGCCTTCGTGCAGCAGAAGCAATATGCCGCGGCAGTGACAAAGTACCGGGAGAGCCTGAAATGCCAGCCCGACCCGAAGCTGGAGGCGTATATACGCCAGCTTGAGAGCGAGATGAAGAAGCAGGCCGACGCCCAGGCAAACGCTACGCGGGCAAAGCAGCTGCGGACAGAAGGTGAGCAATTCCAGAGACAGAACAAAATCCCCGAGGCGATAACGAAATACAAGGAATACCTGAGATACGCTCCCAATGACACCGCGATGGTCAACCACGTAAGAACATTGGAGGCCGCCTATGCCGGAAACAAAGTCGGGACGGGGAGAGTATACACCGCAAAACCCGTAGAGACCTCCCACGGTCAGGTAACAGCATCGTCGTGGACGGGCACCTGGAAGAGCGCGGCCGGTCCCGAGGGTGAGACGATCAACTTTGTACTCACTTCGAGCGGTAACCGTATTAACGGCACCTTTTCCGTTGCTGTCCCTTACAAAACTTCGTCGGGTGCACGCCAGACGGAGACGCTGGGCGGCCCCCTGGAAGGAACAGTGTCAGGCAACAGGGCGAAAGGCACCTTTCGCGAGTCCAGTGACGCAAAACACTCGGGGACCTTTGATTTTGTCATGGCATCCGGAGGCAACCAGTTCAGCTGCACCGTCCGGGCCACCGATGGCGGAGACAGCAGGACATATACGGTGCAGAGGACGCGGTGACGGAGACAGCGCGGCTCAATTATTTCGCATGCCCAGCCGGGAATTATGCAAAGGAAAGACCCGGCCGATAACATCAAGACCAGTGAACGATGCGGGGAATACCGATCGCCCTGGTATGTTAAATCATAAGGGGGTTACCAATGAACAAGGGCCGGTCTTTTTTCATAGCGATTCTTTGTCTTTTGTTCTCCTTCGCCGCGGCGGATGCGTACTGCCAGGGATTCAATCTGGCGGATTTCAAGACGGCCCTTAAGGCGCAGATAAAATCGACGGGTGCAAGAGATACCATAGTTAAGCGTGTGCCGGCCGGCCAGTCCTGCGTCGAAGCGTCGGACTCCAGGGCCGAAGAGGTTGCCAAAGTGGTGAAAAACATGCAGTCCAATGGCAAATTCGGCCTTCTGGGAGCGAGGATAGGCAGAACGAGCGGCTGGAATCCCCTTTCCATCGTCTCCGAGGAGACCCGGAAGAAATATATCGGCGAAACGGCATCGGGGAGCATGCATACCTATACTGTAGCCCAGTTGTACGATGCAAACGGCAAGGTGTGGTTTACTATCGATGCGGACAATTACCTGGGTCCCATTTATATATCGGAGCACGGATCTGTCGACTGGAACGCCGATCACACGAAGCTGATCGAGGACGTCCCGCCTGTCATCAGAGGAGTCCACATGTTCAACCCGCCTGCCGCCTTTGTCGGTGACAACGTGCAGTTCCAGGTGAGCGCCGAGGCGGCGCCCTGGATCTCGGGGAGCCTGAAGTATAAATGGATGTACGTCGGCGGGACAAAGGTGTTAGGTCAAGGCGAATCGCTGAACCTCAGGGTGGACCGCCCGACCACCTATAATCTCAAGGCCATCGTCTATCACGTCGTCAAAGGCAAGGAGATAGTCCTTGCCGAGGCCACGGGCTCAACGCTTGTCAGTCCGAAGCCCGCTATCCCCGTTGCGCCCGCCCCCGACACCAGTACGACGGGGAGGCGATACACCTCGCGGCCATCGGGAGGCCAGTCAGTCAATCCCACCGGGGTTGTGCCTCCGGTAAACACGACGAACCCCGTGCAGGGTGTTTTCGATGTATTCAAGAAGGCCGGTGATTTTTTCGGGAAGTAACCAGTGAGGGGCGAGGGCCGCACCCGGTATGCGCTTGTCCCGCTGGTTGCGGTTGTCCTTGCCTATCTCAACTCCTTCCAGGGGGTATTTCAGCTCGATGACTACAACGTCATCGTCTTCAACCCCGCCGTCCACTCCTGGTCCGCCTTCGGGCAGGACTGGTTCCAGGGGATACGCCCGCTCCTCAAACTGACCTATACCCTTAACTGGACCTCACCGGCAGGGACCTTCGGGTTCCATGCATTCAACCTGGCCGTACACCTGACGAACACCCTCCTGGTTTTCAACCTTACCGCATATTTTTTCAGAGAAGGCCGCGAGGCCCTGCCGGCGAAGACGGTATACATGACTGCCTGCCTGACGGCGCTTATCTTCGGACTGCATCCCATCCAGACGGAAGCGGTGACATATATAAGCGGACGCAGCGCGTCCCTTATGTCAATGTTCTATCTGGGAAGCCTTGCCGCCTATGTCAAAGGTACCCGGGAAAACAGACCCGTCTGCCTCTACCTTCTTTCCCCTTTGTTCTTCCTCCTTGCTGTGGCGACAAAAGAGACGGGCATTACCCTGCCGTTCGCCATCGTACTCTGGGAAGCCGCCGGCGGGCGGCGCGCCGGTTTTAAAAGGACGTTCCGGAACCAGTCGGTCCACTGGATACTCCTGGGGGTGCTGGCTGCAGCCGTCCTCGCCCATCCGCGCTACCGTATGTTTCTCCTGTACAGTCTCAACCTCAGAGGATTTCAGGAGAACCTTCTCGGCCAGATAAACGGGGCGGCCCACCTGCTTTCGCACGTGGTCATGCCCGGCCGGCTCAATATCGATCCCGGCACTCTGCTTCCCGTGGGCTGGTTCTCGGTGGAATCGCTCACTCTTGTCTGTATCGCGGCGCTGGCTGCTGTGGGGATATGGAAAAAGAGATCCTGGCTCTTTTTCGGTACAGCCTGGTTTCTCCTGCACATGATGGTAATAAATGTCCTTATCCCGCGCATCGACAGTGTCAGCGACCGTCATTTTTACCAGGCAAGCTGGGGGATCTTTCTCATTGCCGGCGCAGCCGGAGAGTGGTTTCTCCTTCGTTTTTACGGAAGCAGCCGATGGTTCATAGTCATGGTGGCCGGAGTCTCCATCCTTCTTGGCGGTTATACCGTAGCCCGTAATTACGTGTACAAGAGCGAGATCGCCCTGTGGGAGGATACTGCCAGAAAATCGCCTCAGAACCCCAGAGCCTACAATAACCTCGGTTATGCCTATTCCCTGAAGGGGCGCAAAGCCGATGCACGCGACGCCTACCGGCATGCCCTCGAGATAGACCCTGCCTTCGAACACGCCCGCAACAACCTGAAAATGCTCGACAGGCAATGATCCTGGCGGCAGTACCTTCTCATTAAAAATATCCTGTTACGTTGCTCTACTGCTCATCCAGATAACGGGCCATCTGTTTTTCTGTCAACACCTCGGAGAGGCGCCTCGTCGTGGTTTTTTCGACATCCGCGAGTTCAGAATTTATGGCGGCGAGATCGGGATGGTCCATTTTTTCATACTTGCCGACGATGAGCGCTCGTTTGTTCTTCTGATCTTCCAGGATGGATGCGACCCGCGATTGCTGAGCGGGATCGAGGTTCAGGCGGTCCTTCAGCGTCGCGGCATCGGGAAGGCCATTCCCGGCAGTGTTCAACAATCTGAAGTAGTAGGAAGTATATCTCCGGGAGAACCTCTCTTGCCTCGCATGCAGCCTGGTCTTCTGTTCGTCATTGAGCTTTTCTTTTATGAGTTCAAAATTCCGATCGTAAACCTTCTTGAGGCTTGGCTCATAGGATGCCCTGACACCTGTCGCCTTTGCCTCCGTCATTGTGACTATCTTATGGATCTCGGCCTGCTGCGCGGTATTGAGATTGAGGTCAACGGTGAGCTTTTTCATGATCTTGTTCACCCTGTCCTCGGCACTATGTGACCTGCCGGCCCGAGATCCATCCAACTGGTGATTGAGGTATATCCGCGTCCCCAGTGAGCCGGCGAAGATCCCTACCAGCAGGACGAGCACCAACGTGACGATGAGCTTTATCTTGTCCATGGTATCTCTCCTCTCAACCATTGTCATCCAGAAGGACCAACTCGACGTTGTCGTCGGCCACAATCCGGGTGAAATACTGATCGGCGGTCACATCATAGCGGTATACGGCAACGGCAAGAAATATGATGATCGCACATGCCACGGGGCAGATCCGCCAGAACATCTTCCCGAACATATCCGTCCAGGCCGGGGCCTCCGACACGCCCGGCATGCGGCGTATGCTGTTCATGACCTCCGTTTCCCATGATTCGCCCGGTTCTGGCCCCCCGCGGCTCTTGTGCGCGGCGGCAAGGGCCTTTTCGAGCCTTTTGAGTTCCTCTTCCTTCAGGGATTTCATATGACATGCCTCCTTTATTTCCTGCCGGCATCTTTAAGGAGCTTACGAAGCCTGTTGCGCGACCGGAAAGAACGAATCTTCACGTTTGCCGTGCTCCATCCGAGCAGATCGGCCGTTTCCCGCACCGACAATCCTTCCATGTATACGAGTTCCAGCACCATGCGATCTTCCGGCGTCAATCTGGCCAATGCCCAGTTAAGTACCTCCCGTGCCTCGATCTGCCTTCCGATATCATCCAGCGACCCTCCGGACGGCTCCGACAGGGTGTGCTCGATCCATTCGCGGTGCTCGTCGCCCAACGAACTCATGGCCACCTCTTTCGATCGATAGGCGCGCCTCCAGTAGTCGTAACAGGTCCGCGTCGCAATGGCCGCGATCCAATGCCTGAACCCTTCGGGCCCCCTGAACTTTGCAAGAGACTCCCAGACCCGTATGAAGGCGTCATGAGCCACCTCTTCGGCGTCCTCATAGGGGATATGGCGATTTACGATCTTAAAGACATACATCTTATATTTCTTGAGAAGAAAGGTGAAGGCGTTCCTGTCCCCGTTGAGGACGCGGGTTATGTACGCGGCGTCGGAGGACTCCTGTTCGTCCTGTTCGATATGATCAATCACGGCGGATACCCATACAGGTCTGTTATAACAAAGCTGACCGGCCAGGGCAAGCTCCATATCCAGGGGGCGCCGACCCATCGGTAGGTTTACCGCCGTGTGAGCCCCTGATCCTGTTTCGCAAACGCCTTCCACATTCTCTCCATCACGGAGCCTTTTCACCTGCTCCTTTCCCCCTTAAGTCGTACCATCCGCAAAAAAGGTTACAAGAAGATGGGTGATGGGTAATGGGTGATGGGTAATGGGAAAAACGAGAAGCAAAAAAAGTCCTACCTATGACCTATAACCCATTACCTATTACCTATCTTCATTTCTTTTGTAACCAATCGTGAGCCTCTTACGACTTCATAGAAAGCATGATGAAGAATTTGAAAAGGCGGACAAAAAATTTTTATGGCAAGGAGCCCCGGATGGAAGAATCACATGACGAAACCTCATATATAAGGAAGATCCTCGAGTCGGCCGGCGGGTCCGTGAAAGGGCTGAACAAGAAGACACTGTGGATGGTCGGGGCCGCTCTGGCAGTAATGCTGGCCGGGGCGATCGTTCTGTATGCGTCGACAGGGAGGTCCCAGAGCCGCTATCGGACATCCGAAGTCAAGAAGGGCAACCTGACCGTTACCGTCAGCGCCACCGGGACGATCCAACCCGTAGAACAGGTGGAGGTCGGTACGGAAGTTTCCGGAACCGTCAAGACGGTTCTTGTGGATTACAACAGCAAGGTGAAAGAGGGGCAGGTCCTCGCGAAACTGGACACCACCAAGCTGGAGGCGCAGGTCCAGCAATCAGAGGCGACGCTTAACTACTCACGGGCGAAGCTCTTGGAGGCGCAGGCCACCGTGGCGGAAACACAGAGCAAGCTGAACCGTTACAAGGAAAGCCTTGAACTAAGTGGAGGCAAGGTGCCGTCACGCGCGGAATACGATACGGCGGACGCTGCCATGAAGCGCGCAAAGGCGCAGGAGGGAACGGCCCGGGCGGACATTGCCAAGGCCGAGGCGACACTGAAAGCCAACAGGTCCGACCTGGCAAAGGCGACGATACGTTCCCCGATCAGTGGCATGGTCCTTGAGCGAAAGGTAGACCCGGGCCAAACAGTCGCCGCGTCCCTTCAGACGCCGGTGCTCTTTAAGATTGCTGAGGACTTAAAACACATGGAACTGCGCGTGTTCGTCGATGAGGCGGACGTCGGCCAGATAGCGGAGGGCCAGAAGGCCATCTTCACCGTCGATGCATTCCCGGAGAGGAAATTCCCCGCAAGGGTCAGGGAGGCCCGTTTCGCCGCAAAAACGGAGAACAACGTGGTGACATACGAGACGGTCCTGGAGGTTGACAACAGCGATATGGCCCTTCGCCCAGGCATGACGGCCACCGCGTTTATTGTGGTAAACAGGGCCACCGATGCCGTCCTTATCCCCAACGCGGCCCTCAGGTTTACCCCGCCCCAGGACAAGTCACAGACGGATGGATCCGGGGGAAGCAAGCTTCTGACCAGTCTGCTCAGTCGCAGGCCGCCCGGGACGAACACGCAGGCGACGCAGAAGAAACAAAGTATCAACAACTCAGTATGGAAGGTAGAAGGTGAAGGGATCGTACGCGTACCTGTGAAGCCTGGCCTGACCGACGGAGTGATGACGCAGATTCTCGAGGGAGACCTTGCCCCGGGGGCCAGAGTGGCAACGGACATCGTGAGGGAAAAGAAATGAAGGAAGAAAAGATCGATATGACGGAGAAGCCGGACCAAGCCCTCATAGAGCTCAAGGGCATCACCAAGGTCTACGGAAAAGGGCAGGCCGCCCTGCAGGCCTTGAGGGGGATTGACCTCGCCATATATGAAAAAGATTTTGTGGCGGTGATGGGGCCGAGCGGCTGCGGGAAATCGACGTGCATGAACGTACTAGGATGTCTGGACACCCCGACAGGCGGCCACTACCTCTTCAAGGGCATAGACATAGCGGATTTGTCCCGCAACCAGCGGGCGCTGCTTCGGCGCCACTATCTGGGTTTCGTCTTTCAGGGGTTCAACCTCCTGAGCCGCACTTCCGCCCTGGAAAACGTGGAATTGCCGCTTCTGTACAGAGGTATCCACCATTCACAGCGCGCCGGCATTGCCCGCGATGCGCTCAACGCCGTGGGTCTTACCGGGTGGGAGCACCACACGCCCGCGGAATTGTCGGGAGGGCAGCAGCAGCGAGTGGCAATCGCACGGGCCATCGCCACATCCCCCACGGTGTTGCTTGCCGATGAGCCCACAGGCAATCTCGATTCCATTCGCAGCAGGGAAATCATGGAGCTGCTTACATCGCTCAATAGAGACAGGGGCATCACCATAATGATGGTAACCCATGAGCCCGACATGGCCGAATACGCCACCCGGATAGTGCGTTTCCGTGACGGCCTTATTGCCTCGGATAGCCGAGACGGGGAGGTGGTGCAATGATCTGGAATGCACTTGTCCTGGCACTGCGCGCGATCCGACGCAATAAAATGCGTTCCTTCCTTACCGTTCTCGGCATCGTCATCGGTGTCGCCGCCGTCATCACCCTCGTCACGGTAGGCGGCGGGGCCACAGCAAAGGTGACCGAAGATATCGCCAAGCTGGGAAGCAACCTGCTTATGGTGACACCCGGCCAGATGAGGGGTGGAGGCGGCGCCTCGGGAAGCGCGAAGTCCTTCGAGATCGACGATGTAAAGGCTATCTCCCGAGATGTGGGTTCCCTTGCCGGTGTTGCCCCCACATCCTCCGCATCGGCGATGGCCGTGTTCGGTGCGAAGAACTGGTCGACCCTGGTTAGCGGCGTGGACCAGGCCTTCTTCAAGGTGAAGGACTGGTCTGTGGAGGAGGGGAGGGCTTTCGCGGAGGGAGAGATCCGTTCAGGGACAGCCGTGTGCGTTCTCGGGGCTACCGTCAAGAACGAACTCTTCGGCGAGCAGACGCCGGTGGAACAGAGGATTCGCATCAAGGGCATTTCCTTTGAAGTTGTGGGGGTGCTCAGCGCCAAAGGGCAGTCCACGACGGGCAGAGACCAGGATGACCTCATCATCGTGCCCCTGCGCGCCTTTCAACGCCGCATCTCGGGAAACGAGAATATTAGCCTGATACAGGTCTCGGTGGAGGAAGGCGCGTCCACGGAAAAGGCCCAGCAGGACATTGAAGGGCTCCTGAGGGAGCGCCGCCGCATCTCGACTCTCAAGCCGAACGATTTCCAGATAAGGGACATGAAGGAGCTGGCCAGTACGATGCTCGCGACGACGCAACTCCTCACGACGCTTCTTGGAGCGGTGGCGGCGGTAAGCCTTCTGGTTGGAGGCATCGGTATTATGAACATCATGCTTGTCTCCGTGACGGAGCGGACCCGGGAGATCGGGACGCGGCTCGCCGTAGGCGCCCTGGAGCGTGAGGTTTTGCTGCAGTTCCTCGTTGAGGCCATGGTGCTCTCGGCATTCGGCGGCCTTTTCGGGATCATGCTCGCCCTCATTGCCTCCGCGATTCTGGCCCACATTCTTGAGGTCCCCCTTGTCGTGAATGCGGGAATCATCGTGATCGCCTTTATTTTTTCGGCGGCGGTGGGGCTCATATTCGGCTATATGCCGGCACGAAAGGCGGCAAGTCTCGACCCGATCGAGGCGCTTCGACACGAGTAGGAAGATAGCATGATCAAGATGGAGGACATACTGACCATGAACGTTAAAGAGAGAATCCTGAAATACGCGGCAATCCTTGCAGCCATTGTCATGCTGGCCGGATGCGCGACAGTCGGGCCCGATTACGCAGCGCCGGAAATTAAGCCCCCCGATAAATGGAATACCGCCGTGCCTGCCGGCAGCAGCGTCGCGGACACATCCCGCGATTCTCTTGCGTCGTGGTGGGCGAACCTCGACGATCCCGCCCTTGTGGCGCTCATCGATGTTGCCCTCAGGAACAATAAAGACCTCAAGCAGGCGAAGGCCCGTATACGGGAAGCCAGGGCCCAGCGGGGTGTGGTCGAAGCAAGGCTCCTGCCTTCGGTAGACGCCTCAGGCTCCTACACATTGTCCCGGACAGAAAACAATTCCGAAGCGGGCACGACCAGAGACCTTTTTGCCGCGGGCCTCGATGCCGGATGGGAGATCGATCTTTTCGGCGGCCTCAGAAGGGCCACGGAGGCGTCACAGGCCGCCTATGAAGCATCTCAGGAGGACTACCTGATGGTTCATGTGAGCCTGGCGGCAGAGGTTGCCCTCAATTATATCGATGTGCGGACGCTCCAGGAGAGGCTCGCGATCGTCGAAGAAAACCTGAAGCTCCAGACAGAAACCTACGAATTGACAACCTATCGCCTCAAGGCCGGCCTTGTAACGCAGCTTGACGTGGACCGCGCGAAAACGAACATGGAAGAGACCCGCGCATCCATCCCTACACTGGTCACCCGTCTGGCCGCCGCCAGGAACAGGCTTTCCGCCCTCATGGGAGAATATCCCGGCTACGCCGACCCACAGGTCGCTGACCCCAAGACACTTCCAGTCGCCCCCGTGGAAATAGCATTGGGCGTACCCGCGGAAACGCTTCGCCGCCGCCCCGACGTCCGTAGCGCCGAAAGGGAACTGGCAGCGCAAACCGCACGGATAGGGGTCGCAACCGCCGATCTGTATCCGAAACTGAGCCTCAACGGTTCCATAGGTATAGATGCCTCCAGCTTCGCCGGCCTCTTCTCGGCCAATAGCCGCGCCGCCGTCATAGGCCCAAGGTTTACCTGGAACATCTTCAATGCGGGAGCCGTGCGCAGCAATATAGAAATCCAGAATGCCAAACAGGAGCAGGCACTTCTCCAGTATGAGAACACCATCCTCCTGGCCCTGGAAGAAGCCGAAAACGCCATAACCGCCTTCGTCAACGAACAAAAACGTGCCCAATCGCTGAATGACGCCCTGCTTTCCGCCACCAGTTCAACAAGTCTTGCACTGAATCAATACCAATCCGGCCTGATCGATTTTCAAGACGTTCTCGATGCCCAGAGGACCTTGCTTTCCGTAAGAGACAACCTGGCAGTAAGCAAGGGAACCGTGGTCGCCAACCTGGTACGCCTCTACAAGGCCCTCGGAGGCGGCTGGACCCCAGCGGCAATCCCTGTCCGGCAAGGTTCTTCCGCCAACGGACAAAAAGAGGAGAAGGGATAACCTTTCTCTTTATTACTGAAATTCCATAGTGTATACTATTCCCGTTTCTGGGAGAACCTCGCATCGTCTTCCCCTGCGTATGTCCGACATGCAATTTCCCCGTAATCTTTTGTTGACTTAAGTGATTGATTAAGTAGAATATCAAGCATAGATGTAATGTATTCGAAAACATTACATAAAATGTGGTCGGCTCAGCGAAGGTTTCCGGGGGCTGAAGACCGCCGGGTTCGAAGACCGACATTTAATCAGCAAGAGATTTCAGTCCTTAGCACCTGTTCATGTTGGACGCGACGCAACTCCGATATGAACAACAACAAAGGGGCAGTTATCAAGCGTTTACCTAACCCTGTTTATCATGATCATTGATAAAGCCGCCCCGGTATTTAATGCACGGGTTACTAACCAACCCCGTGCCAGGCATTAACGTAAGTGCACTATTGAAAGCATCATGAAAACTAAACCCCATTCTATGGCGCCAAATTCCCGCCGCTGGCGGTAGCCTGTTTCAAATTTCTCATGAAACTTCTCCGGATGAACCATACTCTTTGATGTGAACGCATCATATAAGGAGCCTTTATGTCTCAGAGTCTTATAAAAAAGATCACCGGCCGATCGGCTAGAATAGGTGTTATCGGTCTTGGGTATGTTGGTCTGCCTCTGGTAATCGAATTTTTCAAGAGCGGTTTCGATGTCACAGGATTCGATGTTGACGCGAGGAAGGTGAAGGCCTTAAGCAAGGGAGAGAGGTACATAAAGCACGTAGACATCTCGCCGCTTTTAGTGGGTCGATCGGAAAAGGTTGCTGCAGGAAAAGAAAAAAAGCAGCCCAATCCGAGAAGCGGTTCCTTCAGACCAACCACAGATTTCGCACGCCTGGAAGAAATGGACTGCATCATCATTTGCGTACCCACGCCCTTAACAAAATATCGCGAACCCGACCTTTCCTATGTCCTCGAGACAACGAAGACCATTGCCCGGCATCTGCGCAAAGGCCAACTCATCGTCCTGGAATCCACCACGTATCCCGGCACCACCGACGAGGACATGCGGGCGGTATTGGAGGAGAACGGTCTCAAAGCTGGCAAAGATTTCTTCCTGGCGTTCTCTCCTGAACGCGAAGACCCCAACAATAGGGAGTACAGGACCGGTACCATCCCCAAAGTGGTAGGTGGATATACCAAAAAATGTCTCGCCGCCGCGGTGGCGCTCTACGATACCATCGTGGTGAAAACAATTCCCGTCTCTTCAACACGGGTAGCCGAGGCGACAAAGCTTATCGAGAATATATACCGCAGTGTTAACATAGCTCTGGTCAACGAACTGAAGGTCCTCTTCGACAGGATGGGAATAGACATCTGGGAAGCTATAGATGCAGCAAAAACAAAGCCATTCGGTTTCCAGGCCTTCTATCCGGGCCCCGGCCTCGGCGGCCATTGCATCCCTATAGACCCCTTCTACCTCACCTGGAAGGCAAGGGAGTACGGCTTTTCAACCCGCTTCATCGAACTAGCCGGGGAGATCAATACATCCATGCCCGACTATGTTGTATCGAAGGTCGTCATAGCCCTGAATGACGCAAAGAAACACGTAAAAGGCGCTAAAATACTGATTCTCGGCCTCTCATATAAAGCAAACGTCGACGACGACAGAGAATCCCCCGCGTACCGTCTGATGGAAAAGCTCGAAGACATGGGCGCGAAGGTCTCCTATAATGACCCCCACATCCCAATAATAAAACCAACCCGTGAATTCGCAAAATTCGCCGGAAGAAAGTCTGTTGAGATCACCGGCGATTACGATCTCTTTCTAATTGCTACGGCACACGATTCTTACAGAAAACTTGATTTTGCGGTGTTCGGCAAGCCCGTGGTGGATACCCGCAGCATTGTACAGGAAAAGTTTGACCTTCTTTACAAAGCATAGAGGAACGGTTGGAATGTGCACCCTTCAAGACGCCAGACAAGTATCCGGAAGATATAACCACATTACGACAACAAGGAAGGACGTTTGAACCGGTTAGTTCTCGCTGTTCTTGAAAGATGCCCGTCAGCTGTTAGACGCAGCCTAATATTTTTCTACAGATGGCTTCAGTTCCGATTGTGGAAACTTAGAGTTTTCACGAAAACGAGACATATCAAACCCACTTATGACATATATAAGACAATTTGGATTGACCCATCCAAGATTGAGTTTGTGTGTGAGCCAGGGGGCAAGAAAGGGCGGTTGTTAACTTGCGGTGAAGTCGCCGGCGGTGATTGGGACAAGGCAATCAGTTCTTTTGATAGCCTTGATGTTTACCGGGCGCTCAAGAACAGGATTGAAGAACAGTGGGCTTGGGATGAAACGCAATTTTATAGCCGTGTATTAATGGAAATAGACAAAGGGAATTATTTATGGGGATGCAAGAACCGAGAGGAACTCAACGGAAGGTGCGCGAGTATAGACAGGCTTTACGAAACTATCAACGGCTCAGGATACAAGACGAAAGAAGAACTTTCGAATGATGCCGAAGATCCCTTTTGGGATCACGATGAGGTGATTGTTCATATAGATCGAGATGGGCGATTACTGTTCGGAGATGGACGCCATCGACTCGCGATTGCCAAGATATTGGGATTGCAGTCGATACCTGCAAAAGTTGGCAGAAGACATGCAAATTGGGTTGAGTTTAGATCGGAAATAATACAGTATGCGAATGAAATGTATGGTGGAAAAGTATACCATTCGTTGATGCACCCGGATTTGAGAGACATTCCGGCGTCACACAGCCTTAAGAGATTTGAGATAATTGAGCAGCACGTACCTACCCCGCCTGGACAGGTTCTCGATATAGGGGCAAATTGGGGGTTCATGTCTCATTGTTTTGAGAACCTCGGTTTTGCCTGTGTTGCGGTGGAAAACTCACCAAGAGATGTCTATTTTTTAAAAAAGTTGAGAGATGCAGAAGGCAAGAAATTTGAGGTCATTTCAACTGATGTTCTTGAATACCAGGACAAAACGCGTTTTAAAATTGTTCTAGCTCTTAACATATTTCACCATTTTATCAAGACTGAGTTTCTCCACGACAGACTCGTCAAGTTTCTTAATAGAATAGAAACCGAGGTAGTCTTTTTCGAACCTCACAATATTGAAGAACCACAAATGGTAGGGGCCTACCGAAATTATGATCATGAAGAGTTCGTTGCCTTTGTGCTCAAGCATTCTGGACTAACCACCGCAATCAATGTTGGAATGGCTGAAGATGGGAGACCAATATATAAGATGTCGCGATGAATGACCGGGCTAACAAACTCGTAGGACAAAAGAAGTAAATAGATTTGAGTATCCTACAAAATCCTGAAGGAAGGGCTATACAATGAAACGATTGGCCATTGATGGCGGACAGCCAGTTCGAAATAAGGACCAATTCCTCGTTTTTGGAGCACCACTGATTGAAGAACCGGAAATCAACGAGGTTGTTTCATGCATGCGTCGCAGATGGATCGGTACAGGCCCAAAGGTCCATCAATTCGAAGAGGACTTTAAACATTATAAGGGGGCACAACATGCGGTGGCGCTTAATTCTTGTACCGCAGCACTGCACCTCGCGATGTATTCAGCCGGCATTGAGCCTGGCGATGAAGTCATTACTACGGCAATGACATTTTGTGCTACTGTGAACGCCATCATTCATTGTGGTGCCATCCCCGTGCTCGTTGACTGTGACAGGGCGACTATGAATATCAAGCCTGAGGAGATTGAGAAGAAGATTACCAACAAAACGAGGGCGATCTTGCCGGTCCATTTTGCCGGCCGTTGTTGTGATATGGATTCCATTATGGATATCGCTCGATCCCGCAATTTATTAGTAATTGAGGATTGTGCCCATGCAGTCGAGGCAGAGTATCATGGAAAGAAATCGGGGACATTTGGCGATATAGGATGTTTCAGTTTTTATGTTACCAAGAATATCATCACCGGCGAAGGAGGAATGATTCTAACTGATAATGAGGGCTATGCGGAAAGGATTAAGGTTCTTGGTCTCCACGGCATGTCGAAAGACGCATGGAAACGCTTTTCCGATGAAGGGTATAAACATTATCAGGTAGTAGATGCAGGCTTCAAATATAACATGACGGATATGCAAGCGGCCATTGGCGTGGAACAATTGAAACGGATCGATTCGTACTGGAAAGCTAGACAGGAGATTTGGCAACGATATAACGAAGCGTTCAACTCATTGCCTTGTGTGCTGCCTGCTGAACCAGAAAAGGACACGAGGCACGCGTACCATCTGTATACACCCCTCGTTGATATTAATAAGCTTGGCAAGAGTAGGGACTGGGTTCTGGATGCGCTGACTGCGGAGAATATCGGTGTCGGAGTTCACTATATGCCTATACACTTACACCCATTCTATAGAAAGACATATGGATGGCGGGAGGGCGATTTTCCCAATGCGGAGTGGATAGGCGAACGGACCCTGTCGTTACCTCTGTCTGCAGCTGTAGGCGATCGTGATGTTGCCGATGTTGTAGAGGCATTTACGAAGGTGCTAGCTCTCTAAGTTTGTCAGTATCGTGGAGAACTTCGTGGGTAGCGAATACGCACACCGCCATTGTCAGATAGAAATGGATTGATATAGCGCACATATGTTGACTGCTTTTACGAAGTTTCTTGGCGGGATCTATCGAAAGCTCATCGGGCTTGATCGAAACGCAGCACGATACTGGAACCGCAGGTTGGAGACCTATGGCAAGAGAGCGGTCCTGCATCTCGGGCATCCGAATGATGAATATGAAGCTGTAACAGAAATGCAAAAAAATGAAATATATCCATTTTTCGAAAAGCAGATACAAACAGCCGATAAGTTAGTATTGGATCTTGGTTGTGGACTTGGAAGGTTCACTGCCGACCTGGCCGAAATGATACATGGTAAGGCTTTGGGCATTGATGTCGTGCAAGACTTTTTTGAAATGGCGCCAAGAGCGGAGAAAGTGCGGTACCTTCCGATGAGGAAAGAAACGGAGATTCCGTTACCTGATGCCTACGTCGACATAGTGTGGATTTGTCTTGTTCTTGGAGGTGTCCAAGACAAGAAGCTAGAGAAGCTTGTAAACGAGATAAAGCGAGTGTTAAAAGACGGCGGCCTCCTGTTTCTTATAGAGAATACCACTGCCAAGGAAAGCGGCGGATACTGGAAATTTCGCAGCATTGAGAGATACCTCGATCTGTTTTCATTTGTTAACCTTAAGCATCTGCACGATTACTACGATATGAGCGAGAGAATCTCTATTATGGCAGGGAGGAAAAGGAATTAATGACGGACGCGTCCGTGTCAGTCGCACCCCAAGACCAGGTGCGAGAGATCAGTGAGCATAATACTGGTTCTTCTAGCGCTTCATGACTCTAAAACATAAAGCAATTTCTGGAGTAAAATGGAATCTTCTTGCTACCGCCATAGGAGTAGCAGTTCAGTTTGTTACGCTTATTGTTTTGGTCCGTATCTTGACCCCTTCAGACTTTGGCCTCATGGGGATGATTATGGTTGTGATCGGATTTGGACAGCTATTTTCCGATATGGGGATGTCAAGCGCAATTATCTACCAACAGGATGCAACAGAAGCAGAACTCTCGAGCCTTTATTGGCTTAATATCTTTGTTGGGATCGCAATTTTTCTAGTATTGTGTGCTGTTTCTCCGTTGGTTATTGCCTTCTATCATGAACCAAGATTGAAGGGGTTGCTGTTTACGGTCGCTTTTGTTTTTGTCATTACGCCTTTTGGACAGCAATATGAGGTGCTCCTTCAGAAGGATCTTGAATTTAACAAGCTTGCTTCAACACAGATGCTGCACACGCTTGCCAACGCATTATCGACGATCTTATTTGCTTTGTCAGGGTTTGGAGTTATGTCACTTGTTCTAGGTCTGTTATGCGGTTCGTCGTTGAAAGTCCTGTTGCTTCTGATGTGGGGATCAAGAATCTACAAACCTCGTTTTCATTTCAGACGCACTGATTTACGGAGATATGTGAGTTTCGGTTTCTTCCAACTTGGCGACAAGACTATAAACTACTTTAACTCCCATCTGGATTATCTACTTATAGGTTCGATGCTTGGAGCAAAGGCCTTAGGTTACTACACATTGGCCTGGAACCTGGTGTTACGTCCGCCAACAATGATAAACCCTATCATTAATCGTGTGACCTTCCCTGTTTTTGCGAAGGTTCAGAATCAATTAGATAAATTAAAAAAAGGATATCTAAAAACGCTTCAATTACTTACTCTGGCAAATTTCCCAATACTAGTTGGTTTGTGTGCCGGTGCAAACACAATTATACCGATCGTGTTCGGAGATCGGTGGTCAGATAGCATTATTATAGTTCAGATACTTGCTGTAGTTGCCATCTCCAAGTCCGTTAGCAATCCTACGGGCTCTTTGCTGTTGTCAAAAGGAAGAGCGGACTTGGGATTTAAATGGAACGCGTCACTTGTATTGGGGCAGATGGTTGGCCTCTATGTCGGCGCAAGAGCGGGGGGATTGATCGGAATATCAACAGCGTACGCAATTCTGTTTTTCACTTACAATATTCTTGAATATCGTGTCATAATTCGGCGCATGCTAGGGCCTTGTCTGCGCGACTATATTTCGAGTATAATCCCAGCTCTGTGGATTGCCTTTGTAATGGGTGTTGCCATGTTCCTCGTTTTCGTTTGTCTGAGAAAAGTAGTCCCCCCAAGAGCCCTTTTGACAATTCAGCTTGTCACGGGAGTGTCGGTGTATATCGGCCTCTTCGTTAGTAGCTACAGGCCCTTGTTCTATGAACTTAAGAATACGTTTTTCCCAGTTAAATCGAAGAGGACAGTTCAGTAAATGGATGTCTGGCACCGCATGAGACGTCTTGGTCTTTTCCACTAATAATCTTATTTCGATGAATGTATTGCATCTGCTAAATGACTTCTTGCCGGCCACTGAAGGGTGGATATATCCTCAGGTGATCGGAGATAGCACATGGAGGAGTGTTGTTGCTTCGATTTATCATACAAATAAAGAAACCTACCCTTTCCCCAGGGTACACTCACTGGAAGACTCCTTTCCTGCTCTTATAAAGAAGAAACCGATGAGAATTCTCCTGTATCGATTCCCATCAGTTGCTGCGTACTGGCTTCGTTCGAAAGTGAAGCAGAGGAATATCGATATTATACATTGCCATTTCGGTAATATGGCGTATCATTTTCTCCCCATGAAAGACTACCTCGGTGTGCCTGTGGTGACTATGTTTTATGGATATGATGCAACAATGCTTCCCGTTACCTACCCAGTCTGGAAAGAAAGGTACAAAAAGCTATTTTCAAAGGGAGACCGCTTCCTGGTGGAAGGGACGTGCATGAAAAAAACACTTGTGGATCTAGGATGTCCCGATCAGAAGATAGCAATTTTTCATCTTGGCATCGACACCGGCGGTATCACGTATACGGAAAGACACTTTCGAAAAGGGGACACGCTGCGCATTTTGTTCGCAGGCGCATTTCGTCAAAAGAAGGGCGTGCCTGACGCCATAGAGGCGTTTGCCCTCGCCAAGAGAGAGTATCCCAATATGGTATTGACTATTATCGGTGATGCGTCTGATGCTGATGGCATGAAAGAGAAGAGCATCATACTCGGATCTGTGGCTCGTCACAATCTTTCTGATTCAGTAGTATTCTTGGGTTTTCAGCCGAAAGACAGATTGCTCGGTGAATTTGGCAAACACCATTTGTTTCTCTCGCCGAGCAGGGTTGCCGAAAATGGGGACAAAGAAGGCGGTTCCCCTGTTGTAATAACGGAGGCGTCTGCTTCGGGATTGCCCGTAATTAGCACTTTCCATTGTGACATACCGGAGGTAGTCCTGAATGGCAAGACCGGTTTGCTCTCGAACGAGAAAGACGTGGAAGGTTTAAGAGAGAGTATTCTCTTCTTTATCCGAAACGAGGAAAAGCTCATAGAATTCGGTCGCTCAGGCAGAAGCCATGTTGAGAGCGAGTACAATCTGGATGTTCAACTGGGAAGACTCAGGGACATTTACGAAACCATTGTGAACAAGGACGTTCCGTCAGAACAACAATGATATTCGTACTCATCCCCATAATCCTTTTTGCATTTTTCATTTACTTTGTTCGTTTCCACAACAACCGGTTGTTTCTGGCGTACCCACTTATCGCATATCTTTTGGTCTGGCCGAGATTCCTGGATGAGATTGGTATAGTGCCGCTGAAGGGAGCCTTCGGCTCAATACAGATAGGAGATGTCTTCCTCCTGTGTTTTGCGTTCGTGTTCTTGATGCGTTTTTTCTCCAGGAATGTCCAGTCTGTATTGTTCAGCTATAGAGTTCCTCTTACACTTGTAGCATTATTCGTAAGTTATTGGTTTTTGCAGGTGCTCATTCAGTACTTAACCGGAGGTAGTCGAATATACACTCTTAACCAATTGCGTTCGTTGGTCTATTATGCATTCTTGTTGTTCTTTCTTGTAAGGATGAGAGACGCGAAAGATGTTGCTGATACATTAAGATTTGCCTGCTTACTGACAATACTAATATTCGTTATCCAGCTTATCTTTTTTGCTTTATACACCAACCCAAGCTTAAAAGCTTTCTTGCTTCGTAAAGCACCGGATTTCTATGATGAAGTTTATGTGCAAAAACGTTTTGAGATCACCAATTTTAAAACTCTCTTCATTTTGGCTCCGTTTGTATTGAATCTTTTCTTCCTTCCTCTACACGAGATTAGACTGAAGAATATGTATCGCATCGTTATTTTTTCCTGTGCCTTTTTTCTCTTCATAGTAGGGCAATCAAGAGCAATGTGGATCCTATTGGCCTTTTCCATGGTCCTATCCGCCTTCTTATTTGTTAAGAAAAGAAGATTCGTCTATACGAGAATTGCGAGAGTAATCCCTATGGCAATTGCTGGACTTGTCGTGATTCTATTTGCTATTCTAGCCGCAAATGTATTCGTGCCAGACCTCATTGAAAAGCTGCAGGCCCGTACCGGCTCCTTGACCGTTGAGAGTATTGGTACGTATGAAACGGGGAAAGAAATGAAGTCTCTTCGAAGCCGCATCCAGTCATATGATCTGTTGCTTGCACGACTTGGAGATGATTTCTTTTTTGGGAAGGGTCTCGGAAATCCTGTCGATCTTCATAGCGCCTTCAAAGTAGGAGTGGATTCAACGTATCTTATGATTCTCTGGGCAGGAGGGCTAATACCTCTCATTCTCTTTCTGGTTCTCGAGCTGTATGTATTGCTGAAAGCAATTAAGGGATACGTAGGGGCAACATCGGGTTTTGAGGTCTATTTTTTTGCGTCAAGCATCGCCAGTCTTGGTATAACCTACATTCTTGCCATTCAGGACCGCATTCTCTATTTTGGAAACGGTGTTATCATGTTCGTGTATTTGTCGGCGATGGTTCTTGTTGCCGAGAAAGGTATCCTGTCGAAGAGAAAAAGTGCGGAAGGCAGTCTTCGATCAAGCACGATGGGCACTTGGAAATGATTGAGGATCTTACCATTATTGTTATTGCACGCAACGAAGCTTTCGGTCTGAAGAAATGTCTCCAATCTATCGGGCGATTGAAGCTGAAGAACTGCCAGGTTATCTGTGTTGACTCTGGATCGACTGACGAGACCCCTGAATTGATGAGAGAGTTTCTCAAGGTGCTGCCGTTCATGCACGCATTCAGTATACGTGGTTATTCCAACGCTGCTATTGCCCGAAACGTAGGTATAGAGAATACCCTGAGAGAAAACGTATTTTTCGTTGATGGCGACGTAGAGATTGATGGCGGATTCATTACAGTCGGGATAAACTGCCTGAAGAATGGTGTGGATTGCGTCACCGGTGGCCTCCGCGAATTTCAGTATACACGGGGTTTCGAGGAGATAAGAAAGGTGATAGATGACCGCTTCTACATAAAGGCGGCAGAACGCATATATGCCTCAGGGGGATGTTTCCTCACAAGGAAGAGCGTTGTTGATGAAGTTGGGTTTTTTGATGAACGCCTCGAAAGAAGCCAGGATTACGATTATACCCTCAGGATAACGAAGCGTCATATTATGAAGGCAATTCCCTATAATATGGGGATACACCATACCATAGGATATGACGATAGGGGCCAGATGCGGGCCCACTTGAATAAGCTCCATGCGGTATTCTTGGGTAATGTTATGAGAAATAACTTGCATAACATCAGAGGTATTGCGTGGCTTTTCTTGAAAAGAGAAAGAGGAATTGCGTTTGGGGGTGTGCTGCTTGTCATGGGCATTATCTGTTCCATCACTTTTGGATTACCGGTAGTTCTGTTATTATTGGGCGCTGTCATTCTTGATGTCCTTTGTGGGATGGTCAAGAGAGACAAAACATTGTATCGCTTCTACCTCCACTATGTCTTCCCGATTCTCGCGTTTATCGGTCTTTTCCATGTCATAGACAGGAGAGCGAAAAGAGATGTTTCAGAAATAACTTGATATACATGACGAACAGGAATTCTTGATGGAATCTTGGATAGAAAGGGTTGTCTTGGTTTCCTGTGTGGCAATCCTCATAGTTCCCCTTATAGCCGGAGCAGATACCTCTTGGGCACAAAATTACAGAGAGGTAAGACCAGCGATCGACAACGATTCGGTTCTCTTCAACCCCGGTATGGGTTTTACTATGAATGGCCAGGACTGGTATAAAGAAAATGGTGTCTATAAAAGCTTTATCAATATAGCCTACATGCGATTTGGATGGGCGGAGCTTGAACCAGAAGAAGGGAGATATAACTTCAAAGTAATAACGGACTGGGCATCGCGTTGGCGCAAGGCAGGTTACAGATTTGCTTTCGGAGTATATTCGACCAACGTAGAGCGCACGTGTACTCCTCAATGGGTATTTGATGCTGGCGTTCCGGGGCCATATCACAGGAAGGGAAAACAGCGTGATCCCGTGTATTGGCATTCCCTTTACATCGAAAAACACAAGAACTTTATCGATGCTCTGGGCCAATACTTCGATGGAATGGAGGGTCTTGAATATGTGGACATTCGGGGAATAGGTGTTTGGGGTGAGATGCATCTTGGGACATTTCTTGATGACATGTGGACTAAAGATGAACTGGCTCATTACGGCTTTACGATCGACAAATACAGCGATGCGTACAGACGGATAATGGATGCGTATAGATCCGCTTTCAAGAAAACAACCCTTTTTTTAAATATCGGACAATACAGCGATTTAACAGAGTATGCGGTGAAGAAGGGAATCGGTTTGAGATATGATGGGCTGACGTGGAAAGTGAAGATGAATGAGATGCCAATGGTGTTGAACAGCTTTAACAAGTATGGATATAACGTAGGCAAATCTCATAGCAGCGTAAAGTGCCATTATGAGTTTGCCGAACCCGTCAGTGATCCGGCACTGCTGCAAAAGACCCTTGACATTGCCCTGTCGGGCCCGGTGAGTTATATTGCTCCGAATCCCGGTGACATGAATCGTGTAACTCCACAAAATAACATCGTTATTAGAAAAGCTGGCGCAAGGATAGGGTATCGGTTTGCGCTGCGTAGGCTAAAGGTGACAGACAACGCAGAATTGTCAAGGAACAAGGGCGCGACCATTCTGATTGAACAAGAATGGATAAATAATGGTGTTGCCCCGTGTTATCGAAGCTATCATCTTGTTTATGCGCTGACCGGTCATGACGGAACAACGATTAGCGAAGAAAAGTTTGTTCCCAATCCATCAACTATGGAATGGACGCCAAATACCCCCATTCGTATGACGAGTTCAATTACAATACCATACAGGACAAAGGACGGCGTATATAATCTGACAGTCATCATGTTTGACCCTGATAATCTTCGTTCTGTTGTGTTTCTAGGAATCCGGGGCGGCGATAAGAAAGGCCATTATACCGTTAGTAGAATACGAGTAAGTTCGAATAAAGGGAGAAAAAGCATTACTGTGCTCTCGCAATAAATGAAATCGTGGGCAACAAGACTTCTATTATGCTCAATAGAATTAAGATATATTTGGGATTAACATATCGTAGGGCTGTAGTCTGGTACTATCGCAAATTAGGTGTGAAGATAGGTAAGAATGTTTTTATCAGTCACAAGGCGAAATTAGACACCACTTATCCTGGCAACATAGTAATAGGTGACGATTGCTATATTACCTATGGAGCCATGATAATAGCACATGATCACTCCGTCTACCGGCGTATCCCATACAGAGAAGGGATCAGCCAGGGAAGGATAGTCCTTGAGAAGAATGTTTTTGTAGGAGCAGGCGCGATCATACTAAGAAATGTAACCATAGGAGAGAATAGCATTGTTTCTGCGGGAGCCGTGGTTACCAAGAATGTTCCGCCGAACACCATTGTTGCGGGGAATCCGGCCCGAATCATGAAACACTTTGAGCCAAATAGAAGGTCTTCTGACGGATGACTGAGGCTGCGAGATATTGGTTCCAAACGCCCCACCCGTGATGGCCCAGACATGGCAGTTGGATGAAGGCTGCGAACAATAGAAGGCAAGAATCGTCAAGTTGTTGTGCCGATAACTCAATCGTCAATGTACGAAACCATGTTCTTATTCTCTCCAGACAAGATCAGTAAAGGTCAAGTATTTCCTTGGAGGAATTTGGGCGGCCATCGAGATCATTGAGGAGTTGACATTTGAGAATACTATTCCTTAGCAATTATTACTATCTTCGTGGTGGCGCAGAACGTGTGCTATTTGAGGAACTGCGGATACTTAGGAAAGCGGGACACGAGGTTGAAGTATATAGCAGAGACAACACACTAAACAAGCCATCGAAATACGATGGATACTTTCCTCCAGAAATAGAAACAAGTCTTTCTCGGGTTAGCTTTAAGGCACTACAGACTGTCAAGGAAATGATATACTCTACAAAAGCCCAGGTCGGGCTCGAAAAGGTCTTGAAGGATTTTAAACCAGACATTGCACATGCGCATAACATATATGGCCGCCTTAGCTTATCTGTTCTTGATACGTTGAACAAGCACGAAATCCCCACTGTTCTTACGCTTCACGACTACAAGATTCTTTGTCCGAGTTACCTGATGCTCAACAATGGGGAGATTTGTGAAAGGTGTATGAAAGGCAACTTTACTAATGCCATAGTAACTAGATGTCATAAGGACAGTTATTTGGCGTCCATGGTGTATGCTTTTGAATCGTGGTTTAACCACAGGTTCCGCAAGTACCACTCTGTGAGCATGCTTGTTTCACCCAGCAGGTTTCTCAGGAACAAGGTGATTCAGTTTGGCTGGGATCCGTCACAGATAGTACATATACCAAATTTCATCGACGGCAATACTATAAGAGCCTCAACTGTTGCAGGCAAATACTTTCTTTATCTTGGCAGACTATCACACGAAAAGGGAATAAGGACCCTTCTCGACGCAATTGCTGGATTGACCGTTAAGGTTCCGTTGATGGTTGTAGGCGATGGGCCAATGAGGGGCGAGCTCGAAGACCTTGCACAACGTACCGGGATGTCTGCCAAATTTACTGGCTATCTAAGCGGTGCAGCGCTGTCTGATTCCATATCAAATGCGAGGGCGATTGTAATGCCCTCTGAATGGTATGAGAACGCTCCACTTTCTTTGCTTGAAGCCTTTGCCTACGGTAAACCGGTCCTAGGTGCCCGAATCGGTGGCATACCAGAAATGATTGATGATGATATCAATGGATATCTTTTTGAACCGGGAAGGATTGATAACTTGCAGGAGAAGATCCTATTAATGTCGAACCTGCCGGAAACAGAAATCATTAGGATGGGTAAGAACGCGCGAGAGAAGGTGGAACGGAAATACAGCGCAGAAATCCACTATGAGAGACTGTTGAAACTCTATAAAGAAACCCTCAGGAACATTTAGCATATGCGCATTTCCTACATTGCGGTAAAAGGCATTCCCATCGGCGGCGGGATAGAAAAAGTGACGGAGGAGATCGGCTCGCGTCTCGTGGAAAAGGGGCACGAAGTGACCGTATATTCCAGTAAGGATTATGGGACAACTGCCGACTGCATTTTTAGGGGGATGCATATAAAGACCGTTCCTTCGATCAATACAAAGGCCTTTCATAAGCTATCCATTTGCTATTATGCTACCCTCGATGTAATGCGCAATCGTAACGTTGATCTTGCACATTTTCATGCTATTGGCCCTTCCGTGTTTTCCATATTCCCACGGATCAAAGGGATCCCAACCGTTGTCCAGACGCACGGTCTTGAATGGAAACGTGACAAATGGGGTATCATCGGAAAGAGTTTTTTTCGGCTGGCCGATTACAGTGTTGTTTACTTTCCCAACAAGGCGACATCTGTTTCCATGGTCCAGAAGGAATACTTTGAAAACAAGTTTGGCCGTGAGGTTGTCTACATCCCCAACGGGGTATCGCCGGTGGAAAAGCAGCCTGCGAGGTGGATCCTAGAGCAGGGGATTCTGCCGAACCGATATATTTTGTTCGCTGCTCGACTCGTTGAGGAGAAAGGGGCTCATTTCTTGATTAACGCTTTTCGCAATCTGGACACTGATATGAAACTTGTTATCGCCGGTGATGCCGCACATATGGAAAAATACAAATCAAAATTACACGAATTGGCAGGCGATGACGCCCGTATTATTTTTCCTGGTTTTGTTACGGGATTACCAATGCAGGAGCTTTTCAGCAATGCCTACCTGTTTTGTTTGCCCTCGACCCTTGAAGGACTTCCCGTTGCCCTTCTGGACGCAATGAACTACGGCAACTGTTGTCTTTCCAGTGATATACCTGAGAATATCGAAGCCGTGGAAGATCATGGATATACCTTTCAGAACAGGGATTCCGATGATCTCAAGCGCGTCCTGAAACAATTGATAGCGTGTCCTGAGATGGTGGAGGCGAAAAAGAAAGAGGCCCTCGACCATGTCCGCAGCAATTACTCCTGGGACCACGTGACGGACATGATGGAGAGTCTGTATAGCTCAATATTGGAAGAGCATAAGAAGAGAAGAAGATGAAACTCATTTACTGGAGCAAAAGGAGTCAGGAAAATGGACGGGATAGTTGCCGTAACATACAGATGTAACAGCCGTTGCATCATGTGTTACATCTGGGATCATCCAAGCAAACCGAGCGAGGAGATAAAGCCTGAACACTTCAGAAATCTCCCCGATATGGTGCGCCTTAATGTTACCGGCGGCGAACCGTTTCTCAGGGATGATCTTGGCGAAATACTCGATATCGTCAAGCAAAAGGCAAAACGCGTGGTTATCAGTAGCAATGGGTTTCTTACAAAGAAGACCCTCGAAGTCATGGAAAGACATCGGGACGTGGGTATTCGCATAAGTTTCGATGGTATTGGAGAAACCCACGACAGAATACGGGGTATTGAACTTGCGCACAAGAGAGCACTCGCGACCTTGAAAGGCCTGATTGAACTTGGTGTTAAAGATTTGGGCATTGCCGTAACAATATCCGATATAAACGCCAGAGATCTTGTTCCCCTGTACAAGTTGGCCTGTGATAACCGCGTGGAGCTTGCAACGGCCATCCTGCATAACGCGTACTATTTTCAGAAACAGGACAATGCTATTGAAGACAAAACAAGGGTGGAAGTGGAGATTAAGAACCTCATGCGTGAGTATCTCAAATCGTCGCATCCGAAAGACTGGTTCAGGGCATACTTTTCGAAAGGGATCATCGAGCATATGTATGGCAAGGAGCGCGAACTGAAATGTACAATGGCGACAGATTCATTTTTCGTCGATCCCTACGGATATGTAAGACCCTGCAATGTTATGGACATGCCCTTCGGTAACATCAAGGAAAGGCCTTTTGATGAAATATGGCATAGCGGTGAAGCCGAGGAAGCAAGGGGAAAAGTGGACGCTTGCCGGATGAATTGCTGGATGATCGGAAGCGTCGGCCATCTTATAAGACGTAAGCCTTGGGCACCACTTCTTTGGATATGCAAAAATAAATTGAGCCCCGGGGGTAATATCGAATGATCGCGGTAAAGAGGAGGTTTTGGAACCAGGCTTGGTTTCGGCCGGTTTCATTGCTATGTCTGTTCATCCTTGCCTATTGGGTTCCGTTAAGATCAATGGCGGCCACGTGGTGGAACAACGAAGATTATTCCTATGCACTGCTTATACCGATTATGTCGGCCTATCTTCTCTGGGACAAACGTTCGGTCATAAGAACGCTGACACCGAAAGAAGACTGGAGGGTTTTTCCAGTACTGCTTTTCTTCGTGCTTCTTTCGCTATACGGCATACTTGGCTCGAGCGGGAATATATCAATGCCGGCCATTCCCATTCTTATTATTCTATTCACGGCATTTTGCTTTGGGATCGATACAGTCAATAAACTCAGGGCACCACTTTTTTTTCTGTTGTTTCTGGCCCCGGTTCCGCCCATCATCGAACGGTACATCGGGATATATCTCAAGTCCGTATCATCGAGAATCGGCGGGATGATCATAGATATGTTCAATATTCCGGTGTTCGTCGCGGGCAACGTAATAGACCTTGGTGTAACACAATTACAGGTTGTCGATGCCTGCAGCGGGATGCGGTACCTTTTTGCTCTTGTGGCCCTTGGGTCAGTGTATGCATATTTCTTCGAAAAGGTGACATGGAAGAGGATTTTTGCCATTTCTTCGACCATACCTATCGGGGTGATCATGAATGGATTGAGGATAGGTATAACGGGGATACTAACTGATAGATACGGAGAAAGGATAGCCCAGGGCTTTTTTCACACGTTCTCAGGATGGGCGCTCTTTGCCGTGGCTTTCATGTGCCTTTTTGCCATGGGACGCGTTCTCACCTTATTACCTCCGAAGAAACGTCCCGAAAGGAAAGAAAATGGTTCGAAAGGCGACGACAAACCGAATGCCCAGACTTCGGGTAACACGACAAACAAAGCCGTATTAGTCTCAATCCTGTTGATGTTTATCGTTGGCGTTTTGACTGTCAGTACCGACGAATTGCCCGCAATCAAGATTCGGGACGGGTTGCAGAGCTTCCCTCTTGCATTTCAGAAATGGCAGGGCCGGTTCGAGGTGGTCGAGGCCAAGATCATTCGAGCCTCGGGGGCCGAAGAAGCTTTCAGCGCCATGTATCGTGATGACAAAGAAAATACGGTTTCACTTTATCTGGGGTACAGAAGCTCGGCATTTCTTTCTAACGAGAATTTTTTCCACAGTCCGAACGTATGCCTGCCTTCATCGGGATGGAAGATTCTGGATGATAGAACTTATCTGGTCCATAATGTTCCTCAGTTTGGGAAGATCGCCGTTGACAGGTTGATTATGGAAAATCAAGGCAACAAGATGCTCGTCTATTTTTGGTTTCAGACAAAAGACAAAACAACTCAGTACAAAGATTTAAACCGTTTTCACCTCGCTCTTCATGCCATCAGGAGAGACAATACCCACGATTTCTTGATAAGGCCCATGACCCCGATCTACCCCGGCGAGACTGTCACGGATGCTCAGAAAAGAATGGATGATTTCGTCAGAGATATGACGACCGTTCTCCTTAGATTTTTGAAGGATAAACAATACAACGACAGATCGTCAAACGTGTACAACTAAATCCCAGTGCAATACACCAGGTTCCAGGAAAAGGTTTTGACCTTATACTCACTTTGTTTTAGCGCGCAATTCCGGAATTTACCGTGATCATTTATTTATCCACCCTCATATTGACCCTTCTCGTCACGATCGTCCTGGTCCCGATCACCATCAAAATATCCGAGATGATCCAAAAGTACGATATGCCGGGCAGGCGTAAGGTCCATACGGTACCCGTTCCGAGAACGGGCGGTATCGCCATGGCGGTTGCCGTTTTCAGTTCCATGTTGTTGTGGGCGCAGGAGAGCTCGTTACTCAGCGCTTACGTTATGGGTGCGGGCATTATCGTTGTCTTCGGACTTATCGATGACTTTGTGGACCTGCCTTACCGTTACAAGTTCGCCGGTCAATTCCTGGCGGCGCTGGTCATTGTTATTGTGGGAGATGTCCAGATTCGCAACCTCGGCACCTTGTTTCCCGGCAGCAGCCAATTGAGCTTATGGATTTCTATCCCGCTTACCATCATTGTTATCGTGGGAGTAACGAACGCCATAAACCTGGCAGATGGCCTTGACGGTCTTGCGGGCGGTATTTGCATCCTCAGTTTTTGTTGTACAGGCTATATCGCTTATCTGAGCGACAACGTGGATATTTCGCTCCTTGCGGTTGCGCTTGTCGGTTCTATTTTTGGATTTCTCAAGTACAACACTCACCCAGCCTCTGTTTTTATGGGCGATACAGGGAGCCAATTTCTCGGTTTCTCTCTTGTGACTACCACTGTCTCCCTGACTCAGGGTGCCGCAGGTTTGAGCCCTCTTTTACCGATGATAATCTTCGGGTTTCCTGTCCTTGACACGGGTGTTGTCATGCTGGAGCGTATCGGCGCGGGAAGATCTCCCTTCAAGCCGGACAGGAACCACTTTCATCATAAACTTATCCGCATCGGCCTTGTCCATAAAGAAGCAGTCTTCATCATCTATCTCCTGCAGGCGCTTCTGGTCGTATCTGCTTTTGTTTTCAGATACTATTCGGACTGGTTCCTGTTGATCGGTTACGGTATTTTTGTCGACGTTGTTATCATAGGTTTTTTCGCCGCGGAAATAACCAGGTGGAAGGCAAAGCGGTACACGTTTCTCGACCAACACATCAAGGAGAAACTGGCAAAGGTCAAGTCAAGAGGAGTATGGATTATTTTTTCATTCAAAGTAGTTGAGTATGGCATACCACTACTTCTGTTTGTTACGACGCTTCTGCCGACAACTGTGCCAGGATACTTTTCCTGCCTCGCGGCAGGCTTACTTATCCTCACCACCGTGATCGCACTTGTGAAGAAGAAATGGCTCAAATGGTTCCTTATGGCCGACCTTTACATAGTGATACCGCTCATCGTCTTCTTCAGCACGCAATCGTCCTACGCCTTTGTGACGCAGTCCATGATGTGGGCGTACAACTGTGCTTTCATCGTGTTGGTCTTCTTTGTGATTATGACCTTGAGGCTGACCAGGAGGAGGAACGGGTTCAAGGTGACCCCAATGGACTTCCTCATAGTATTCATAGCGATAATTGCTCCATTTGTTTCAGGGGTCTATGGACAACACAAGCAAGTGACCTTTGTGGCTGCCAAGACGGTCATGCTTTTCTTCAGCTTCGAAGTGCTTATCGGCGAATTGAGGGGAGAATACAAAAGGCTGGTTCTTTTCACCATGTGCTCCTTGGTTGTCATAATAGTCAGGGGGCTGATGTGATTCGTGGAGGTAACATCGTGGTTTGCATTAACAAGATTTTCATGAAGCTGACTATCATTGTGTTGGCGCTTCTTCTTGTCAGTTGCGGCGGGCCAGAGGCCAGGAAGATGAAGTTTCTTGAGAAGGGAAAGGCCTTGTACGAACAGGGTGAGTACATCAAAGCCAGGCTGGAACTCAGGAACGCCATACGTATAGATCCAAAGTTGGCTCAGGCACATTATGTCCTCGGCCTTGTCGCTGTGAAAACAAATGATCTCATGAGTGCTTTTTCCGAATTTTCGAGAGTTATCGAACTGGAACCCGGGCATAAGGACGCGCACGTGGAATTGGGGAAGATGTATCTTGTGGCGAAGGCCGCAGACAAGGCCACGGAAGAGGTAAATTTTGTCCTGAAAACTGATCCTAAGAATCAGGGTGCCCTTCTTCTCAAGGCTGCAATCATGATAGCGAACAACGAGAACGAGATGGCAATCCCTTACCTGAACGGACTCTTGCAGGACGGATCGAAAAACCAGGATGTCTTCCTTCTTTTGGCGGGTGCGTATATGCGTAAGGGCGCGGTCTCCGAAGCAGAAGCTGTCCTTAAAAAGGGAGTGGCGGTAAATCCCGGCTCCATTATGCTCTATAGCACTCTTGGGGATTTCTATCTGAAGAACAGCAGAACGGAGGACGCTCTTTCAATCGCGAAGAAACTGGTAGAGATCGAACCCAACCAGCCACGGCACAAATTCACTGTTGCAAGCCTCTATTGGGATTCAGGCAGACAGGACAAGGCGCGGGAGACGTTAAAAGAGCTTTTGTCGACGCGTTCCAAAAACGAGGAAACCTGGGTTCAGGCTGCTCAATTCTATACATCAAAAGAACATGCAGACGAGGCGGAAGCAATCTTGAAGGAAGGGATGCGAAAGATTCCCGGGAGCTTTGCTATCCGGTTTGCCCTGAGCGGTCTCTATCTCAATGCGGGAAGGTCCGATGACGCGGTGGCATTGCTCAAGGAAACGGCCGGCCTCAAAAAGAGCGGTGAAGACAAGAACATCACCGAGGCAAAGAACACTCTGGCCCGGATATACCTTTCACGTCAGGAGATAACTCGAGCCCAAAGACTCGTCGAAGAAGTGATCAAGGATAACCCCAGGGACGTCGAGGCACATTACCTGAGAGGTGATATGTTGCTTGCCCTTGGAGAAGGCACAAAGGCTATCTCCGAGTTCCGCACCGTAGTTGCGGAGCAACCGGAGTCCATAACAGGATATATCAAGCTTGCCGAGGCTCACGTCATGGCCGGTGAGATCAATCTTGCCATTGATACCCTTCGAAATGCCCTCAATGTGCAGCCAAAGTCAAAAGCTGCCACCCGTGCCCTTGGTAGGGCCTATGCCTTGCAGAGGGATTTCAGGAAAGCTGAATCACACATGCGCAAGGCCATCGAGGAAAACCCTGACGACCTGGAGGCAAAGGCCGATCTCGGGGACCTTTTTATGGCAATGAAGGAATATGCCAGGGCAGAGATCCTGTATAGCGAGATCAAGAAAAAAGAGCCACAAAATCCGTATGGTTACGTTAAGACAGGGAACCTTATGGCCGCCCAGGATAAATGGGACCGTGCGGCGAAGGAATACGAGCAGGCCTACGCACTAAACCCTTCGTCGACGCGACTTCTGGAGTTAGCTGTGCTGGCGCTCATGGAAACGAAGAACTACCAGGGTGCTCTTTCCTTGTGCGAAAAGAAGATCCGCCAGACCCCGAAAGATGCCGTTGCCTACGATCTGATCGGGCGCGTTTATGCAGTTCAGAAAGACATGAAGCGGGCCGAGGAATCCTTTCAGAAAGCAATCTCCCTTGAGCCTCTTTTGTCAGCAGCGCACAACGATCTTGCCAGGCTCTATGTAATAGAGGGCCGGACAGCTGAGGCAATTAAGAAGCTTGAGGGGTCGATCAAGGCGAACCCCGAAAATACGGGAGCCTACCTTTCGCTGGCCCGGGTCTACGGACAAAGCGGTGACTATAAGAAATCCATCCTTCTTTACGAGAAGATCCTTGAGAAGGAGCCGAACCTGTGGGTTGCCCTCAACGATCTGGCGTTCCTGTTGAGTGAATATGGAAATTCCAGGAAAGATCTCACCAGGGCATTGGAGCTTGCCCTGCAGGCCCGGAAGCAAAGACCCGATGAGCCGGCCGTACTGGATACACTCGGATGGATATATTACAGGAAAGGCGATGCTGGCACGGCCATTGGAATAATCGAGAATGCCGGCGGGAAGAACCCGAAAAGCCCTGTCATCAATTATCATCTGGGAATGGTTTATCAGAAGCTTGGGAAAAAAGCGGAAGCAAAAGAACATCTGAGAAAAGCCCTGCAAGACAAGGAAAACTTTCCCGGCAGGGAAGAAGCAAAGAAAGCGCTGGGAGAGATATGAAAGGAGATGGCATATTGAAAGGCGTATTTCTGATTCTGTCTGTTCTTGTGGTATTGGGCGGTTGCGCGACCGGCGGGAACGTAACGCAGCCTGATACCGGTGTTGTCCAATCAGAGAAGCTAGGTGACGACTACATTATAGGTTCTGGCGATATACTTGATATCTCTCTCTGGAAGGACGAGGCCATGACGAAGCAGGTTACTGTCCTGACTGATGGCAAGATAGTCTTTCCCCTTATTGGTGAGGTGAAAGCGGCGGGAAGGACCCTTGGCGAGGTAAAACAGGACATGATAGAGAGGCTCAAGGAGTATGTCCCCGAACCCGTGTTGAACGTGGACGTCAAGCAGGTCAACAGCATGATCGTCTACGTGACCGGTCGGGTCACGACGCCGGGCCGTTATCCCGTCAATACCAGGGTAACAGTACTTCAGGCCATCTCCATAGCCGGTGGTGTTAATAGCTTTGCAAAACGCAGCAAGATCAAGATATTCCGCCAGGAAGGCAATAAGACCGTCACATACCCCTTCAATTATGACGAGGTAGTGGATGGGGAAAATTTGCAGCAGAACATAATTCTCAAACGAGGCGACGTTATAGTCGTTCCATAGGGACTTGCTCCGGGTTCCGAGTTACGAGTTACGAGTCAGAAACCTTTAACTGCCGTTCACCTCAACGTGCAGCCCGGAACGTTCTCTTTGTTGATTCGGAGGCTGGAAATAGGATTTAGGTTTGCAGATGGCTGGATAAGTTTTGTTGTGATACTTCTTTGTGTGGTGTCTTTCCCCGGCGTTAGCCGGGCTGACGAGGTCAAGCTGACGCCTTCAATAGGAGTCAAAGAACAGTACAATGACAACATACTTTTCGGATCCTCTGAGACATACAAAGATTTCTATGCAACCTTTTCCCCAGAGCTGACCTTCCTCGAAAAGACGGAAAGGCTGCAGATGGATCTCTCGGGCCGCGCGGAAAGAAGAGTCTATTCAAAATACAGCGAGTTTAATGCAACGGACCAATTCTACACGGGAAGCGGCCGGTACTCCCTGGCGGAACGCTTGGGCATAACGGGAAAAGCTGAGTACTCACAGGATTCCCGGCCGGACCGTGATCTCGAGACCACAGGCCTGGCATATACCGGGGTAACCCGATATCGTCAGAACTATGGATTTGGGTCAAACTACCTCTTGTCCGAAATATTACTCGCTACTTTTTCATATGATTATTCGAATGACACATACAACGATCCGCGCTATAGCGATATGGAAGCACACGTGTTCGGGATGGGAGTTGTCCACGATCTGAATTATTTCATGCAAAAGACGCAAGGCAGGATGAACGTCAAGTACGCAAGATACAACGTACCCAATTTGCGACTGGACAATTATGAATGGACTGCAGGCATCAACAGGGCGCTTGATGAGAAATGGAACCTTCTGATCGATGCAGGTGTGCGCTATACCACCTCCCGTTTTACGTACTCCGAATTCGTCCCAATCCCTCCGTTCTCCGTCGATAAGTACGGAAGTAATCAGGATTGGGGGGCAGTGGGACAACTGGCCCTGACGTATAAAGGACTCAAAAATTCCGGCGACGTGCGGATAAATCACGACATCATGCCTGCGAGCGGCCGTTCGGGAACGACAGACCGTACAAGTTTCCTCTTCAACCTGACCACGAGACTGACGTATGAATTTCGTTGCTCGCTCAGTGGTGGATATTTCATAAATAAGACCCAGGCGGGCCAATACTCGGTTCAACAAATCGATGAGGATAGTTACTGGATCAGCCCAAATCTTAACTACGATTATTCAAAAGATGTCTCTTTAGGTTTTTCATACACGTTTAACAGGACCCACAGTTATATGGCCGGCACCGACACGGATCGAAACGTTTTCCAGGTACGCTACAAGATTCAACACGACCTCTTCCACTGAAAAGCTTGCTCAATCAGGATTTGATTTAACAAAGGGATAAATATGTGTATTATTATTGAAATCTATCGGGGGCAGGAATGGAAGAAGAAGTAAAGACGGTACGCGACTATCTTGATATCGTGAAACGGAGGAGGTGGGCCATCATCCTTCCCGCGTGCGCCATTTTCTTTCTCGCCTTCATCGTAACGCTCATTTTGCCGCGCATCTACAGGTCTACGTCGACAATCCTCATCGAAGAGCAGGACATACCCCCCGAATATGTAAAAACAACCGTGACAGGATATGCAGAGCAGCGCCTTCAAACGATCAGTCAAAGGGTAATGAGTTCTCAGAATCTGTCTGGGGTCATCAACCGTTTCCATCTCTATCCTGAGCTAAAGAAGAAGTTAACGAGCGATGAGATAATCGAAATAATGCGCAAAGACATTCAGTTCGCTGCGATCAGTGTCGATGTTGTCGACCGCGGCAGGGGAGGATCACCGACGCCGATGACCATCGCCTTTACACTCTCCTACGAAGGCCGAAGTCCCCAGGTGGTTCAGCAGGTCGCGAACGTATTGGCGACGCTTTACCTTGAAGAGAACTTGAAGGTGCGTGCCGATATGGCCAGGGAGGCCTCGAAGTTCCTCGATGAAGAAACGAAAAATATGCAGGACCAGCTTGCCCAGGTGGATGCGAAGATCGCGAAGTTCAAAGAAAAGCACGTCAATGAATTGCCCGAACTTGTATCTATCAACATCCAGACCCTCGATAGGGTGGAACGTGAAGTCGACATGCTCAAACAGCAGTTGAGGACGGCCAAGGAACGGGAAGGCTTTTTGGAATCCCAGCTTGCCGGCATACCCGCCGACGCTTCGAGTCAGGACAGGATACTTCTCAAGGATCTCAAGGCGAAGCTCGTCCAGCTTAAGAGCAAATATTCGGACAAGCATCCCGATGTCAAAAAAATGAAGACGGAGATCGCAGAACTGGAAGTAAGAGTGAAAGGAACGCCTGCAAAGTCGCCAGGCGGCAGACAAAGATTCCAGGCGGACGACCAGCCGGACAACCCCGCGTATGTTTCGTTTGCGGCGCAGCTTTCTTCCGTCCAGGCAGAGATTGGAACCCTCCAGCGCCAGATAGACGATCTCAACAAGAAACGGAACGATTATTACCGAAGAATAGAAACATCGCCCAAAGTCGAGGAGGCATACAAGGCTTTGATGGCGGACCGTAATAACATCCAGGCGAAATTCGACGAGATGATGAAGAAGACCATGGAAGCGAGAGTGGCCCAGGGTCTGGAAAAAGAGCAAATGGGTGAACGCTTCACCATTATCGACCCGGCCAGGCTTCCCGAAAAACCTGTAAAACCGAAGGTTCCGGCAATACTGCTCATTGGGCTTTTTCTCGGTGTTGGCGCCGGTGTCGGCACGGCGGCGATGAAGGAATTTAACGATCGATCCGTAAGAGACCCCAAGGTCCTTACAGAACTGATGCGGCTTCCCGTCCTTGTAACGGTTCCGGTCATCGTTACAGCCAGGGATGTGCTTCGTCAGAAGATCCAGCGGAAGCGTATCGCCGTAATTGCAGCGGCGATCTTTGTAATTGGCCTTATCCTTATACACTTTTTCGTTGTGGACCTTGTTGTTTTGTGGGCGCGCCTGACGAGGCGTCTGTAATGAAAAAAACGTATCAGTACGCACCGGGGAGGCACGCGTTGAGGGATAAAGGGTTGTTGAAGGATGTTGTGGGAAAAATGAGAGCGTTCTGGGGAAAAATGCCCACAGAGGAGATCATCCCCGTAGAAGCCATATCTCAGGAGTTTACACAAAAAGAAAAGGAAAATGCCGGATGGGTCTCCCCGAACTACAGCAAGTCGAGAACGGTCAAACTGGATCCGGCGGTGCTCGCCGATAACCGATGCGTGGGAATATTTCCCTATGCACGGGAGGCAGAGGTATACAAGGTTCTGCGCACTCAGATATTGCAGGCGACCAAAGAGAAAGGCGGCAACGCCATCATGATAACCAGCGCGCTGCCGGGAGAGGGGAAGACTCTCACGGCCATCAACCTATCCTTCACCTTTGCGAAGCTTTTTGAACAGACGGTGCTTCTTGTTGACGGCGACCTGAAACAGCAGGCCATTCATAAGACCCTTGGTTTTGCAGGCGACAAAGGGCTCATCGATCATCTCATCGATGACACACCGCTGTCGGAACTCATGATATGGCCGGGCATTGACAAGCTGACGCTTATCTCCGGCGGCAGGTCGATCAACGAGAGTGCGGAGCTCCTAAGATCGGCGAGGATGAAAGAACTTGTGGACGAGATGAAGACACGCTACCCGGACCGCTATGTTTTTTTCGATGTCCCGCCCATACTGACCGGTGCCGATACGCTGGATTTCGTGCCCCTGGTGGACCATGTCATCGTAGTAGTCCAATATGGGGTCACTCCCATCGATGATATAAAAAAGGCCATAGAGCTGATCCCCCAGGAAAAAGTCATTGGGTTCGTCTTGAACAGACAGGACGTCAAAGGGACCACTGCAGACTGAGGACTCAATCCCCGCCAACCTGCATCATTGGACAGCCCGCTTTTATTCTTAAGTCTTAATACAAAACGCCGAAATATACTGCAGACGTTGTGCGCGTGCCGGCCACATTCCCCAATAATTATGGCACAACGTTGATGTATGTCACAGACATGTTGCAGAAACGAAGGTATACTGGCTCTATTGTTGTTCCCCTGCAATACTCGATAGAAGGTGCTCCATGGAAAAGAACAAGAGATACAACCTGACATTATCGGCCCTGATCGGTTTCTTCCTGTTGGTTGCTCCCGCGATTGCCCATGCGGACTGGGGTTTCAGCATGGGTGATGACGGTTATAACCCGGCTCGCACAACACATTACGACAACATAAAGAAGATCGAGTTTTTTATTCCCAACGTTTCCCAGAACGCAGGCATAACATGGTCGGGACAGGGCGTGACCGACTTGTCTGCTTCCGGATGGACCGCCACCAAGATAAACCCCACATACGTCCTGGCAACAGGACCGTCGGTAGGTTCTCTTTACTGGAATCTTCTGTTCAGCGGCACCGCGCCGAGCGAATTCCGTCTCGACTATCTCGTTTATACGGGTAATAAGAATAAACCCGTCTATGCGATCAGCATGACGATCGTAAACGGAGTTCCCAATTTTTCGCAGGGTTCAGGATGGGTGGCCCTGGATCCCAAGCACCTGCCGGACTACAACCGCAACCCCGTGCCGTTGCCCCCCACCGTGTGGCTTCTTGGCGCAGGTCTTGTAGGTGCTTTCGTTTTCAGGAAGAAGATGGCGGGATAGATTCCGGTCTCAATGGAAAAACCAGTTAAACCGGGGTGACATCTTGGACGATGTCACCTCTTCTTATTTGGCTTTGTCGTTGGCTGGAAACACCGCATCGACAGTCCGGCTGCGAATCAGATATTTTGACAATTTCAGTCTATTGCGTAGAATCTATATAAAGAGGCAAAACAATGAGCGCGCCTCTCGAAGTTGGGCGCCCACAGACCAGAAGGAGGTATTAATGAATGATGATGCGCAGCAAAAGAAGGGTTTGACGAGGCGTAATTTCTTGAAGTCCGCAGGTGGGGTTGCCGCGGTTGCCGGAATGGCCGCGGGAGGGCTTGCCGCGGGGGTGCGCGAAGGTTCGGCGGCAGCGGGGTCGATGCCGAAGAAGTGGGATGGGACCTATGACGTGGTCATTATCGGTAGCGGGTTTGCGGGTCTTGCCGCGGCTATGGAGGCGAAAAATGCAGGCGCAAGCGCCGTGGTCATTGAGAAGATGGCCGTTCACGGGGGAAACTCGATAATCAATGGCGGAGATTTTTGTGCTCCCGGGACAAAGCTGCAAAAAGAAGCCGGGGTTCAGGATTCACCGGACCTCATGTACAACGACATGATGAAGGCGGGACTCTACCTGAACCACCCCGAATTGGCCAGGACTCTGGCGGATCAGGCCAAAGATGCTCTCGAATGGTGCGAGAATTACGTGGGAGCCAAATTCACACGGCTCAACTTCCATGGCGGCCATTCTGTCAAAAGGGCAAACCAGACCGTGAATGCCTCCGGTTCGGAACTGGTCAACAAGATGCTTGCCAAAACCCGGGCTCTGGGAGTAGCGGTTCAGACCCGTACTAAAATGGAGAGAATGATAGCGGACAAGGATGGCCGGATTGTGGGCATCGAGGTGAAAACGGGTTACAGGTTTCCTGACGAAAAGTCCGGAAAGACGGCGTATATCAAGGCCAGGAAGGCCGTCATTCTGACTTCGGGAGGCTTTTCCAACGATATTCCCCTGCGCCGGATCGAGGACCCCCGGTTGACCGAAAAATTCGAGTCGACAAACCAACCTGGAGCAACAGGTGAAGCACTGCTCGCCGCCTGCATGGCCGGGGCAATGGATGTCCAGATGGACTGGATACAACTCGGGCCATGGACGAGCCCTGACGAGAAAGGGTTCGGTAATGTTCCCCTTTTCTGCGAAAGGCTTGTCGGGTACGGTCCCATGATCGATCCAGTCAAGGGAAAACGTTTCTTCAAGGAGACGGGAAACCGCAAGGAGAGGGCAGACGCCATTATCCTTCTCGGCCACCCCGTCATTATTATGGGCGATTCCTATGCGGTTCCCAAGCAGGTATTCCCCAAGGCCCTTGAGAAAGGTTTGGAATCCGGGGCCGTCAAAAAGTTCGACTCCCTGGAAGCCCTGGCAAAGAACTACGCTATGCCTGTAGAGGCCTTCACGCAGGAAATCGCCCGGTGGAATTCCTTTGTCGAAAAGAAGAAGGATACCGATTTTGACTGCATGATCTTTCCCGACGCCAAACCTACGGTCACCCCGCCTTTTTATGCTGCCAGGCTCTGGCCGAAAGTCCACCATACAATGGGCGGGTTGGTCATCGACAAGAACGCGCAGGTCATCGGCTTTGACCTGAAACCCTTGAAGGGGCTCTATGCCGCGGGCGAGGTCACCGGTGGGGTACACGGCGCCGTCCGTCTCGGTGGAGTCGCCATGGCTGACTGCGTGGTGTTTGGTCGTATAGCCGGCAGGAACGCGGCCAAAGAAACTGCACGGGGTTGAAAAGATAACTCCGGGGAGGCGAAGATGACAGGCAAACATCGCATCATGAGATTGCCCGCCGGTTGGCTCATCGTTTTCGGACTGGTCCTCGCAGCACTTTTGATATATGTCAGCACTCCGATGGCCGCGCCAAAGCAGGTAAAATCGGCAAAGCCGGGCGACTGCGCGGCCTGCCACGGACAGGAAAAGGTCTTCTCCCCTTCCCATGTCGACACGAAGGCTATGACCTATAAAGACTGTCTTGGATGCCACGAGAAGGCAGGCCCTCAAAAACTCGAAGGGAAGCTGCCGGGGAGCCATATCCATCAGCTCGGGGGCATAACGTGCGTGAAATGTCACGAAAATGCGAAGAAGGAAGAAGAGGTCACGATGGATAAGTGCGTCGTGTGCCACAACGCGGACAAGCTTGCCGAGAAGACGGCAAAAGTAAAGCCGGAAAACCCTCACACATCACCCCACTACGGCACTACCCTCGATTGCAACCTTTGCCACCACCAGCACAAGAAGTCGGAAAACTTCTGCGCCCAGTGCCACAAGTACGATTTTGTCGTGCCGTAAAACTTATTTTCATGCCCGACAAGGCCCTCTACGGAGGGCCTTTCTTATGACTTTCTTTCGCTTCGCTAAGAGTGTAGAATGAAGCACGACGAACGTATATCAAGAAGGGAGTGAAAAGGTCTCCGGCCTTTGGCGCAGTGACACGGTGGGGCTGATTGTCCGGGGAAAATCGTAACCTTATGCAGACAGGCCTGGTGTCCGGCTTCTCCAAATTGAATGTCTTCACGCGATTGACCATCGGGTTTGCCGCCCTCTTTGCCATTACAATCTCGACGAGTGTCTATTCCATCATAAAACTGAACCATTTCAATAAGTCGAGTGCGCATATGCTCGACCTCGGCGACCGGTTGGTCGAATACAAGGAACGCCTGAGCGATGCACTGCTTTCGGAACTGTCCTACGAAAAAAAATATGCCCTTTCGAAGGACCGCGCGCTCTACGACCGCTTTGTTTCAGCCGGAAAAGACTTTTCCCGGTACCTGACTGAAGCGGGTGCGATAGCCGATACGCTGGGCAGCAAGGAAATACTGGATAACATTGAAAGGCAGCATTCCCGGTACAGGACGCTCGTAGAGGAAGAGATAAAACGTCCCGGATCTCAAGATGTCTATAGTCCAGGTCGGTACAAAGCTGAAAAAGAGAAAACCCTGGAAGCCATGATCGAAGAGATCAAGAACCTGCAGCTTTATGTCGAAGATGACACGAAAAACAGAATACAGGGGTTGGCAAAAGCCGGGACAAAGGCATTACGGCTGGCCCTTATCATGGCATCCTTCTCCCTTTTATTCGGGGTTCTCATAGCCTCCGGCATCACGCTGAGCATTACCAGGCCCCTTTCTATAATGAAGAAAAAGACACGGGAGATTGCCCGGGGGGATTTTGACAGTCCCCTGGACATTTCTTCTCCTCCTGAAATCGGAGAGCTTTCACGGGCATTCAATCTGATGTGTGACAGGCTGAAAGATGCCGACAGGACAAAGTCCGATTTCTTCTCCCTTATGGCCCACGAACTACGTACTCCCCTTTCGTCAATGAAGGCAGGAATAACCCTCCTGAAAATGAATCCTGACCGGTCACGGGCTGGAGAGGGAGACAAAGTTCTGACAATTATGTCGGAGGAGTGCAATCGACTGATTCAACTCGTGAATTCCCTCCTTGACCTGTCAAGGATGGAGGCGGGTGTCGTGGACTTCGACTTTGCCATTGGAGATGTTAAACCTTTATTGGATAAAGCCGTTGCTGAGATTGAGCCGCTATATTCATCCAGGGCGATAACCTTCGAATGCGGTAAGGACCCGGAGGCCCCACCGGTTATGATGGATAGCGAAAGGATTCTCCAGGTCATAAGGAATCTTGTGGGGAATGCGGTAAAATTTACGCCCGATGGAGGCCGTATCGGGGTATCCTTAAAACCGGCCCCCGGAGGACTGGAGATCTCCGTGGCCGATTCAGGACCGGGCATTCCCGAGGAGGATCGCGTGGCGATTTTCGACAAATACAAACAGGCCAGGATGGAGGTATATGCCGGGATCAAGGGAACGGGTCTTGGTCTGGCCATTGCGAAATATGTTGTGGACGCTCATGGAGGCAAAATTTGTGTAGAAAGCGAACTGGGCAGAGGAAGTACCTTTACTGTATTCTTGCCGGCTTGACGATGTTTCTTCTCTTCGGATGTTCTTCTTTGCAGCAGAGCAGATTATCCGGGGACCTTCAGAACGCAGAGGAACTATATGCGCGGGGTGACTTCGAGGGTGGCTTGAAGGCGAACCAGAATATTATGTCGCTCTGCGAGAAGAAACCGCCCTGTGAACAAGCTCTCTTCAACATGGGTCTCATCTATGCCAGCAATAATTACGCGAAGAAAGACTACAGGAAATCAATGGCCATGTTTCAAAGAGTGGTCAGGGAGTATCCCCAGAGCCCCCTTGTCCCGCAAGCCAGGACATGGATAGGGGTTCTTGCCGTGATTGAAAGATCAAAGGATATAGACGTAGAGATAGAGCGGACAAAGAAGAAACTGGCGAGGTAGAGAAATGCCTTTGGGAAGAATATTGATCGTCGATGACGATCGAAACCTGCTCGAACTGATGAGCATGATGCTCCAGTCAGCGGATTATGAAGTAACAACGGCCCACGACGGGGAGGAGGCGCTCGCGGCTGTAAAGGGGCGAATCTTTGACCTGTCCGTTGTCGATCTTAAACTTCCACGAACGGACGGGATAACCCTGATGCATGACATCCATCAGATAAACCCGGAAATGCCCGTTATCATCCTTACCGCCCACAGCAGCGTCAAGAGCGCCGTTGAGGCTATCAGGATGGGGGCCTTCAATTATCTTGCGAAGCCTTTCGACCTGGACGAATTGCTTCTGCAGATAGAAAGGGCCCTCGAGAACCGCAGGCTCCATTCCGAGGTAAAAAGGCTCGAGAGCATCCTGGAAGAGCGATATACCTTTTCAAATATCATCGGAAACAGCCGCAAGATGCAGTCTGTCCTCAGCCTGGTGTCACGAATTGCACCCACGGATTCAACTGTATGCGTTTATGGCGAGAGCGGTACCGGAAAAGAGCTTGTTGCGAAGGCCGTTCATTTTGCCAGCACCAGAAAAGACAGAGCTTTTACTGCCATAAACTGCGCTGCCATACCGGAAACCCTTTTGGAAAGCGAACTTTTCGGTTATGAGAAAGGCGCGTTTACCGGAGCCGTAAAAAGCTCCAGAGGTCTCCTGGCGAATACGGACGGAGGGACACTTTTTCTGGATGAGATCGGGGATATGCCGTTATCCCTTCAGGCAAAGCTCCTGAGGGTTCTCCAGGAAAGGCAATTCTACCCATTGGGGAGCGAGAAACCCCTTGATGTGGATCTGCGGCTGATCGTTGCGACCAACAAAGACCTTGAAGCCGAGGTTAAGAGGGGGGCTTTTCGAGAGGACCTGTTTTACAGGATCCATGTCATCCCCGTTCGCATCCCTCCCCTGAGGGAGAGAAAAGAGGATATTCTCCCGCTGGCGGAACACTTCCTTAAAAAGACATCAGAAAAGATGAACAAGGGTGTTAAAGGCTTTACACCCATGGCCATACAAAAACTGATGCTCCACGATTGGCCCGGCAACGTCCGGGAACTGGAAAATGCTGTTGAGTATGCAGTGGTCACCAGCCGCCGGGAGTCCATATCGGAGGACGTGATCCTTCCCCTGAAGGAGGACCTCTCGACATCACCAAAACCTTTCAAGGAGGCCAAGGAGGACTTTGAAAGGGACTATCTTAATTGGGTCCTCCAGGTGGCGGAGGGTAACGTGAGCAAGGCTGCAAACCTGGCAGGAAAATATCGCGCTGATTTTTATTCCCTCCTCAGGAAATACGATCTCAAGCCGGATAGCTTCAAGAAAACATAGTGTATGATTTCCCTGCACCCGGCTCTTTTCCATATTCCATCATATTTTCAATAACATACCTTCTCAGGGAGATTATTCCCGTGCTGCAGGCAGTGTATGAAAAGCCATACAATTTACGAGAGCTTTTCATATTTATCTCATCATTACAATAACTTACGATTTGGCACGGATATTGTAAGTGTATGGGCATAACCTGACAGAGGAGGTATGGAATGAAGAACACATGGAGAGTTGTCATAGCGCTGGTGGTGCTGATGGCAATGGTAACGGGATGCTCTCACATGAACACGACACAACAAAGGGCTCTCAGTGGCGGGGCAATCGGAGCCGGCTCCGGAGCGGCTCTATCTGTCATAACAGGCGGCAGCATCCTGATGGGAACCGCCATTGGGGCGGGAGTAGGAGCCGTGGGGGGTTTGATATACGATGACGTTCAAAAGAAGAAATAGAGGATGTGTGCAATGAAAGTCAACACGAGGAGATACCTGCTCCTGTCTGTTTCCCTCTGCGTGTGGGCGGTGCTGTCCGGGGTGAGCCTTGCCGAGCTAAACGTGAATATAGGGGTCTTCGCGCCCCCGCCCCCGCTGGTAATAGAAAGCCCCCCTCCTATGGCTGTAGTGTATGGCACGCCTTACGTCTATTACGCCCCCGATATTTCCGTAGGCCTATTCTTTTACGGGGGGAACTGGTACCGCCCTCACGAGGGGCGCTGGTTCAGGGCGAGGTCCTACAGGGGACCCTGGAAGCATATCCATCATGGTTCCGTGCCGCCCGTGCTTGTGAAGCTCCCGCCTGATTACAGACACGTTCCTCCGGGTCATCAGAAGATCCCCTATGGCCAGATGAAAAAGAACTGGAAGAGCTGGGAGCGGGATCGTCATTGGGACGGTCGGGCTGGCGGGCCATCGGGACATAGGGCCGGCTACGAGAAAAGAGAATACAGGGCAAGGAGCGGGAATAATCACAAGAACGGCAATGGTCATGGAAGACAAAAACATTGACCGATGATATAGAACCGCCTCTGTAGGAGAGCGGCCATAATGCATCCTCGAGGTGTATAATGGCCGCTCATTTTTTTTCAAGCTTCTTTCAATGATCGAACCTCGTATTCCTTTTGATTTCTGCTACTTGTCATGAAAGTGCACCCCGTCAGAGGCGTGGAGTGTTTTACTTTTTATTTGACATGGAGTGACTTGTATGAGACTCATTAATAAAAAGACTCGTTAAGGAGCTCGCCATGGTTAAGAAACTTTTGATTGTTTCAATGATTCTTATTGTGGTTTTTGTCTTTTTACAGGTTAACGCTTCTGCCAAGATCATCGTGAAATACGGTCACGTTGGTCCACCCATCCATCCGCAGCACTTCGGTGCGGTTGCATTTGCGAAGTATGTGACGGAAAAGACCAAAGGAGAAATCGAGGTTCAGGTGTTCCCGTTGGGCCAGCTCGGCGGTGAGCGTTCGATGACCGAACAGGTACAGGCAGGGACCCTTCACATGACAGCGGTCACGTCGGGGGTGCTCGCGAACTTCGTTCCCGAAATCGGCATTATTGAGCTGCCTTTCGTCTATCCCAACAGGGCGGTTGCCTACAAGGTTCTTGATGACAAGGAAGTCCAGCAGCGCTTTGCCAAATACTGCGACCCGAAGGGTTTTATCTTTATCGGGTACACAGAAAATGAGTTCAGGGACCTGACGAACTCAAAACGGCCGATCAAGAAACCGGAGGATCTCAATGGACTGAAGATAAGGGTCGTCGAGAGTCCGGTATTTATCGATACCTTCAAGGCACTGGGTGCGAACCCCACTCCAATGCCGTTTCCGGAAATCTATAACGCCCTTCAGCAGAAGGTTATAGATGGCCAGGACAATCCGCTTTTTACATCTGTTCTCATGAAGTTCACCGAAGTGAATAAGTTTGCCACCGTCTCGAACCACATTCTCACCGAATGCCCCGTCGTGGTGAACAAGAAATTCTGGAACTCTCTGACACCGGAGCAGCAGAAGATATTCAGGGAAGCCGCCGCCGTTCAGATCAAGGTGAACAGGGAAGGAAACGCCAAGGGCAGCGCCGATGCAATCGAGAAGGCAAAGGCCCAGAAAGTGGACGTTTATGTTCTCACCGCGAAGGACAGGGAAGCTTTCAGGAAGGCGGTACAACCGGTTTACGACAAGTACAAAGGCGTGTTCGGCGCCGAGTGGTACACCTTCTTTATGAAGAAGATCGACTTTTATTCGAAGAAGAAATAGAAAAGGTCAATTATAAGGGGGAGGGGCGAGCCCCTCCCCCCATCTGATATGAAAGACTTCGTAAGGAAACTCCAGACGATCGAGGAAGGTTTTGCCGCCTTCTCGCTGCTCGGAATTGCTCTTCTCACCTTCATTGAGACGGCTCTCCGCTATACTCTGAACGAAACCTTTATCTGGTTCGGTGAGGTGGCGAACTATACCATGATCTTCTGTACGTACCTTGCCGCATCCATCGGGATCAAGTATGGAACCCATTTTTCCATGGAAGCGTTAACGGAATTTGTACCTGACCGGGTGAGTCACCTTTTGAAAACCATCGCTTATTTCATATCGGGAATTGTGACGCTCCTCTTCATCTATTACGGCACCGTGCACCTTATGACGCTCAAAAAGTTTGGCGTGACGAGCTCCGCCATGCAGATACCGATGTACATTCCGTATATTCCGATCCCCCTTTTCGCCCTGACGATGGCTATTCGTTTTTTTACGCTGTCTTACAGGCATCTCAGGAGTTGTCTCAAGGGGGAACCATTCGAAAGGGTGAGGAAAAAATAGCCGATGAGCCTTACGATTGTCCTCCTGTGCTTCTTTGTCCTCCTTGCCCTTAGCGCCCCCATTGCCATCGTTCTTGTGGCAACGACGGCAATCTACCTTATTTTTGTTGTTCAGACGCCGCTTACCTCGCTCATTCAGCAATTGTTCAATGGGCTGGACAATTTTGTTCTTCTCGGTGTTCCTTTCTTTATTCTTGCGGGGAACATCATGGCGGAAGGCGCCATTTCGACGAGGCTTGTGAACGTGATGAAGCTTTGCGTCGGCCGGTTTACGGGCGGACTCGCCATAGCTTCTATTTTGGCCTGTATGTTTTTCGCGGCAATTTCCGGTTCGTCGCCAGCTACCGTCATCGCCATCGGAAGCATCATGATGCCTGCCCTCATAAAAGAAGGGTATGGAGAGCGTTTCTCCATGGGTCTTCTGACATCCTCCGGTTCCCTGGGGATCCTTATCCCTCCGAGTATACCCATGATCCTTTACGCCCTCGTCATGAACGTATCCGTAGCTGAGATGTTCATGGCCGGGTTTCTGCCCGGTATTTTCATAGGCCTCTGTCTTATAGGCTATTCCTTCTACCAGTCCAGGAAACATGGCTGGAAATCGGAAACTACCTATACCCTCAAGGAAGCCCTGAAAGTTCTCAAAGATGGCATATGGGCGCTTTTCCTGCCCATTCTTGTCCTCGGAGGTATCTATGGAGGCATCTTTACTCCTACCGAGGCAGCGGCGGTATCGGTCGTTTACGCCCTTGTTATCGAGCTTTTTGTATACAAGGAACTCAAGTTCAACCGTCTGTTCACCATTTGCAGAGATTCGGCGGTTCTCTCGGGGTGCCTGCTTTTCATCCTCTCCTGCGCGATGACCTTCATCTGGCTTCTTACCGTCGAACAGATACCGGTGAAACTCGCGGAACTTATCGTTGCCAACATCGAGAGCAAATGGCTTTTTCTCCTGGCTATAAACGGCGCGCTTCTCATCATTGGTGCGCTGATGGACATCGTGACGGCCATCATCATCATATCTCCCATCCTGGGCGCGACCCTGGCGAAATATAATATCGATCTCGTTCATTACGGGATCATCATGATCGTAAATGTCGAATGCGGCTTCCTGACGCCGCCATTCGGACTGAACCTCTTTGTTTCGATGGCGATCATGAAACGTTCCCTTGTCGACGTAGGCAAGGCCATCCTTCCCTTTATCCTGCTTTTCCTCACCTGTCTTCTCGTCATTACCTATGTTCCCTGGATTGCAACGTTTCTTCCCAAGCTAATTTTAAGATGACGTTATGCCCTTTTTCAGGGTTTCCTGCCTTTTCCAGGCCAGCGTTTTGAGTACCCTCCAGCAATTTTCGGTGCTTCCCCCTTGTCTCACGATTAAGATCTTCCCGATAGCCGCGCTGCCCCCTGAGCTTACAAGGTAGGTGTATATATTCGCGGCGGCGTGTTTCCCCGTCTATTGGAGGTTCTTGACGTTCCGGCCGTCCACCCCTACGCTTATCGGCGTAGACAACTGTTTATCGCGATCCCGATGTTGTTGCCGGCGGTGATGCCGAGACGTCAATTGATGAGTTCGCGCGACGTTCCGACCATCCTGTGATCAAATCGCAAGGAGGTTGCGGAACCATCACTCGCTGGACGTGGTTTGGCAGGAGAATGGAAGGAATATGAGAACTGCTTTTCCTGGAGCCGGAAAAGTGAGTATCGCAAAAAGTAGTCGAAGCAGTCGGCAGGGAGATCGGGGAGTTGCGCTTCACATTCAAGGATCAAGGTTTGACCCCGTATTCATAAGAGAGACTCGTTGGAAGTGCCTCTCGGAAGCTACTCGGCGCACTCGGCCGGTTGGACCTGGCCGAGGTAAGAGTCTATGACGGCCTGATCAGCCATCAATTGCTGCGCCGAGCCTTCGAGAACGATCTTTCCGCTTTCCATGACGTAGCCGTAAGAAGAAACCATCAGGGCCTGATGGGCGTTTTGTTCCACGAGCAGGATTGTGAGGCCCTGGGAGTGCAGCTCGACAATGATGTCGAAGATGGTCTGAACGAGAAGAGGCGCGAGCCCGAGGGATGGCTCATCCAGAAGCAGTAGCCTGGGCCGTGCCATCAGACCGCGGGCGATGGCCAGCATCTGCTGCTCTCCACCGGAAAGCGTGCCGGCGAGCGACTTGCGACGTTCTGCGAGGATTGGGAAGCGTTCCTCCATGGCGGCAATAGTCGCCCGGGTTTCACTGGCTGACCGGCGGTAAGCCCCCAGTTCCAGGTTCTCCCGAACGGTCATGTTGGCCAGTACCAGCCGGCCCTCGGGGATCTGGACGATCCCCTCCGAGACCCTTCGATGAGCGCTCGCGTGAGTAATATCCTTTCCCTGGAATCGCATGCTTCCGTGAGCCGCAGGAACGACGCCGCTAATGGCGTTCAGTGTCGTAGTCTTGCCGGCCCCGTTGGGCCCGACGAGGGAAACTATGGTCCCTTCGGCGACATGAAAGGAGACGTCACGGACCGCCTCGATGTGGCCGTATGATACGGTGAGTCCACTTACCTCAAGCATGATGTGGTACTCCCGCTCCAAGATAGGCTTCGATCACCTCATGGCACGCCCGCACTTCCGCAGGACTGCCTGTGGTGAGCACCCGACCGAAATCGAGTACGGTGATGCGGGAACAGAGGCTCATGACAAAGGACATGTTGTGCTCGATCAAAAGGATGGTCGTACCTTCCCGGCAGAGGGTTCGCAAAAGATCCGCCACCACGGACGCCTCCCCCTGGCGCATGCCTGCCACGGGCTCATCGAGAAGTAACAGGCTCGGGTTGAGGGCAAGGGCCCTGGCGATCTCAAGGCGACGTCGCTCTCCGTACGACAGGTTGCGTGACTGATAATAGGCCTTGTCGGCGAGGCCCACGCGGTCAAGCGTCTGCATGGCACGTTCGTGAAGTTGGCGATCCTCGCGGCGGGCCGACGGCAACTGGAGCAATCGGGGCAAGAGCGATCGCCTGGATGTGAGGTGTTGGCCCGCCTCGACGTTCTCCAGACAGGTCATGTGCGGAAACAAACGAATGTTCTGAAAGGTCCTTGCTATCCCGATGGCCGCCATTTGATAGACGGCCAGGCGATGGAGGTCGCAATTCTTGTAGCTCATCCGGCCGGTATTCGGCGGAAGCAGGCCGCTCAGAATATTGATGAGTGTCGTTTTGCCCGCCCCGTTCGGGCCGATCAGACCGTGGATGGTCCCGGGTTCAACGACGAAGGATACGTCATCCAAAGCTCGCACGCCACCAAAATTTCGCGATACGCCCTCGATGCTCAGTCTGTTCATCCTGCCTCCACCTTTGCATCCGACCTTTGCCTCCTTGAAAAGAGTGAAGCCAGGCCGTTGGGAAGGAAGAGGATCACGAGGAGCAGAATGAGTCCGTTAATCCCCAGGCGGATAGGTCCGGCAGTCACGCCGATGCCGCGCAGGACCTCGGGCAGCGCGGTAAGCATCACCGCTCCCAGGATGGGCCCATACCAGACGCCTATGCCGCCGACAATGTTGTAGATCAGTAGATCCACTGCGATAAAGAAGCCGTAATCACGGGGCGTAATCAGGTAATTCAGATGAGCGTACATACCGCCCGCCAGCCCCGCCAGCATGGCACCGATGACGAAGGCAACGACCTTGTAATAGGTGATGCGGATTCCCAGAGAGCCGGCGGCAGTCTCATCTTCGCGTATACTTATCAGCCCCCATCCCAGGCGGGAACGGCGCAGCACCGCGAGGAAATAGGCCGCCGCAGCGAGAACCAGATAGATCATCCATGTTGTGGTGACATTGGGGATGCCCGTCAGGCCTTCAGCACCGCCGGTAACGTTGAGATTGACTGCCGCGAGGCGCACCATTTCACCGAAAGCCAGGGTGGCCATTGCCAGAAAAACCCCCCGGAGCCGCAGCACGGGCAGACCAATGACCAGCCCTACGAGCCCCGCCGCGAAGGTACCACCCGCAAGAGAGACCACATAGGGGAGTTTGAAGTGCAGGCTCAGGATGCCGGCGGTATAGCCCCCTATGGCCGCGAAAGCCGCGTTGCCCAAGGACAGCATACCCGCCGAAAGGGTGACGTTCAGGCTTAAAGCCATCAGGGCGTTGATGCCGATGAAGTTTATTACACTCCCGTATATGGCATAGAACTGGAGAAGATGCTCCACCGCGCCTCACACCTCCCTTGTTTTCCCACGGCCCAGGAGACCGGATGGCCGGATCAGAAGAATCACGAAAAGGACACCAAAGGCGACGGCGTCTCGCAGGGTGGACGTGCCGGTGATCGCTACGGTGAGCACTTCACTGAGGCCAAAGGCCAGACCTCCCAGGATCGCCCCGGGGACGCTTCCCATGCCGCCCAGGATGATCACCGCCAGCCCCTTGAGCTCTATGGAACGGCCCATGTCCGGTGTGAGGTTGTTGAAGTAGAGGCCGAAGAGGATGCCCGCAGCTCCGCCGAGGGCCGAAGAGACAAAAAATGTGAGGGCAATAATGCCATTTACGTTGATGCCGAGGAGGGTGGCCGCCCTCTCGCTCTCGCCCACGGCGCGGATGGCTTTGCCGATGCGGGCGTGTCCGATGAAGAGCGTGAGGATAACCATCAACAGGGCAGCGACGCAGACAATTCCGATTTGTAACAGAGTGATGGTTATTCCGCCAATATGCCATGTATGAGCTGCAAAGGTGCCCACAGGAAACCGCACGGATCGGGCGCCGAACAACCCCAGAGCCCCCGCTTCGAAGATAATCGCCATGGCGATGGACGATATCAATCCGGAAAATTGGCTGTCGCTGCGTTTACGCAAAGGAGCGAAGGCGACCTGGTTGAGCAGTAGCCCCAGCACGCCCGCTACGATTGTGGCCACAGGGAAGGCAAGCCAGATGGACAATCCGGCATTTTCGACCAGCCACAAGGCTATCAGGCCCCCGAGGGTGAAGATGGCAGCGTGAGCGAGGTTCAACATATCAAGGACGCCGAAGACAAGCGTGTAGCCAACCGCGAACAGCCCGTACACGCTGCCTATGAACAGGCCGTTGATCAACTGTTGGAGAAGTATACTCACCGTTTTCTCGATGCCTTAGTTTCCCAACACCACGAACTTTCCGCCTTTGATTTCCTGCACTATGCCGGCGTGATTGGCATCTCGGCCTTCGGTAAAGGAGAAACGACCCAACACGGTATCGAGGTTCTTGGTCTTGGCGAGGGCGTTGCGAAGTGCTTTTCGATCGGCACCGCCATTGGACGCTTTAGCCGCCTGATACACGATCTGCACACCCGCATAAGCCTGAGCGGCAAACTGGTCCGGGGCGTGGTTGTACTTTTTCGTATAGTCGTTGACAAACTTAACGTTCAGCGGTGACGTGGACGTGATGTTCCACGCAGCACCCACGATTATCCCTTCGGCAGCGTCGCCCGCGTTCTTGATCAGGCCGGGAGAGTTGAGACCGTTGCCCCCTATGATACGCACCGTCTTGGGTATTCCCAGCTGGCGCGCCTGGCTCGCGATTCCGGATGCCTCTTCTGCAAGGGCAGCGACGATGATGGCGTCAGGATTCTGGGACTTGATCTGGGTCAGCTGCGGCGAAAAGTCGCGGTCCCCCTTGGCGAAGATCTGTTCGCCCAGTATCTGGATGCCCGACGACTGCAGGACCTTTTTGAATACCTCATAGGTAGCCTTCGTCATCGCGTCATCGTTTCCGTACAGGATCGCGACCTTCTTCAGTCCCAGCTTCTTTTTTGCAATCTTGACGGTATGGGGAATAACCACGTTTTCGGTGAGGGAGTCCCGGAAGATGTAATCGCCGATCTCGGTAATACCGGAGATGGTGTTGCTGATGGCGAGTACCGGCACCCCCGCCCTCTGAGCGATGGGGTCGGTGATCTTGGCCGTGTTGCTGAGGGTCGGCCCTATGATAATTGAAACCTTGTCACCGTTTATGAGCTTATTGAATACGTTGGTGCCCTGTTGAGGTACACTGGCGTCATCCTCGAAAATGGGAACGATCTGCAATCCGCTGCCGGCAGCGGCGTTGATTTGATCGATAGCCAGCCTGGCGCCTTCTTTCTGGCTGGTGCCGTACACGGCCGCACCGCCGGTCATGCTGAAGACAAAGCCAATCTTGATTCCGGTGGCCCGAGCCGGAGTTGCGATGGCAGCCAAAAGGAACACGCTTGTGACCACTCCGATCAGAGTGCGAACTGATAATTTCATACGACCTCCTTACCCACAGTGTGTGGCCTCCAGGTCAGGCCTTCACCGTCGCGTCCAACCCAATCGGATCATGCCTGCCCGGAAGTCTGGATCAAGAAGAGCTCCAGGACGGTCTGTCCACCCCGAGACGGAGCGGGAAAGAGGGGATGATTTTCGGTTGAGTTGCTTTGTTCGAGCGGTAGACAGGGTTTGCCTGAAGCACGCGATTCGAGCAACTTTCCTGGGTTGAAGTATATCATAGCAGCCTTTCTATTTCCAAATAATATAGAGAATGGCTGACGACCCGATCTATTTCTCCTACTCTCTCAGACCAGACCCTAATTTTTTCTTCAGAAAAGCAAGGAGGGGGCAGGGACGTTTTTCCATAATGATGTAACGGCAAGAGACGCCGGATCCCGTGCGCCTCAAGGGTGCCCGGCCGGAACGACCAATACATAAGCTGTTGTCTGGAGCTTGAAACGATTTTCTTGGTGAATTGGCGCGCCCGAGAGGGATCGAACCTCTAACCTTTGGATTCGTAGTCCAACACTCTATCCAATTGAGCTACGGGCGCGTGGTGTGTAATTATAGCCGGTTTGCCCTGTATTTTCAACTGCCATTTGCCGATAACATATGTACGGAGACGCCTGAGGTGTGGGATATGTCGCGGAACCTGCATTTTCGTTGCTTTTTGCCGCAAAAAAGATTTACTTTTTACAGCAAATAGTTGATTCAGCAGCCGATATTAATTCTTCACCAAAGATAATAAGCGAATGGGGGTCCGGGTTGGAAAGACGCAGAGGGCTGTCGCAGACTCATCTTATCTTTATCGGAATGCTCGCCGGATTGATTATTGGATTTGCCTTTCCGGGACTCGGAACTAAACTCGAACCGCTCAGCACGATATTCATCCGCCTTGTGAAGACGATCATAGTGCCCATCATCTTCGCGACACTGGTCGTGGGTATTGCAAGCCACTCCGATCTGAAGGCCGTCGGCAGGATGGGCATCAAGGCGATCGTCTATTTCGAGATCGTGACGACGCTGGCGCTTTTTCTGGGTCTCGTTGTCGTCAACATAACAAAACCGGGAGTTGGTATTCAGCTGGGCAGTGCAGGGGACCTGCAGGGTCTCTCCGCAGCCAGGCACATGACCATTAAAGAGGTCGTTATCAATATATTTCCGGAGAACTTTTTCGACTCGGCGGCACGGGGCGATGTATTGGAGGTGGTGGTTTTTACCATACTTTTCGCCATTGCGCTGAGCCTCATCAAGGAAAAGAAAAAGCCGATCATTGAATTCTGCGAGGCTCTTGCGGAAACAATGTTCAAGTATACCAACATTGTTATGCGCTTTGCGCCTATCGGGGTGGGTGCAGCCATCGCTGTGGTTGTAGCCAGCAAGGGCATGAACGTTCTTCTCAACCTTTGCCTTCTCATAGCCAGTTTCTACGGGGCTATTGTTGTATTCCTTCTCGCCGTGCTTCTGCCGGCGGCCCTGGTCTTTAAGGTGCCCATTAAGAAATTCATCTCCGCCGTAAAAGAGCCTGCCGTTATCGCCTTTTCCACCTCCAGTTCGGAGGCGGCGCTGCCGAAGGCGATGGAGAACATGGAAGCGATCGGTGTACCCAGGCGGGTCGTTTCTTTTGTGATCCCCACGGGGTACAGTTTCAATCTCGATGGTACGACCATTTATTTATCTCTGGCGTCAATTTTTGCCGCACAGGCCGCGGGGATCGACCTGAGCTTTTCCCAGCAGCTCGTAATGGGCTTTACCCTTATCTTCGCAAGTAAGGGTGCGGCAGGAGTACCCAGGGCGTCACTTGTCGTCCTTGCAGGTACTCTGGCCTCCTTTGGCCTTCCCGTTGAGGCTGTGGCTGTGATCCTTGGCGTGGATACGGTCATGGACATGGGGAGAACGGCAGTCAATGTAACCGGCAATTGCCTTGCCACAGTTGTTGTTGCAAAATGGGAAGGCGTATTTGGCGAAAAAGAGGTTTCCGATATGGAAACGGAGCCGCAGGATGATGACGAGACTCTACGGGAGGCATCATTATGAGTAATGACACGAGAACAGAACACGATCTTCTTGGCGAACGGGAAGTCCCTGCGGGAGCCTACTACGGTGTCCAAACACTGCGCGGTGTGGAGAATTTCCATATCACGGGGATCCCGCTTTCGACGTATCCATCTTTTGTCAAGTCTCTGGCCTATGTAAAGAAGGCGGCCGCCCTGGCTAACGGCCAGCTGGGGCTTTTGCCGATGAATGTGACGGACGCCATAAGCCGGGCGTGCGACGCGGTACTTGCCGGGAAGTACGGCGAACATTTCGTTGTCGACATGATACAGGGAGGTGCCGGGACTTCGACGAACATGAACGCCAATGAGGTCATCGCCAATGCGGCCCTCGAGATCCTGGGCTACGAGAAAGGGCGCTATGATATAGTCCATCCGAATAATCACGTGAATCTTTGCCAGTCAACAAACGACGTTTATCCGACCGCCATCAGGCTGACGCTGATCCTCAAGATCAGGGCGCTCATGGAGGCCATGGAATATCTTCGCGCGGCCTTCGGGAAGAAAGCCGATGAATTCAGCGATGTTATCAAGATGGGCAGGACACAGCTGCAGGATGCCGTTCCCATGACGTTGGGCCAGGAATTCGGTGCCTACGCCATCATGCTCGGTGAGGATATAGAACGTATGAAAGAGGCGCAGGCGCTGGTGCGCGAGATCAACCTCGGCGCAACCGCCATTGGAACAGGCCTCAACGCCCACCCCGACTACGCCCCGCTCGTGGCGGAAAAGCTTAAGGAGCTGACGGGTATCGATGTCCTGACATCACCCAACCTCGTGGAGGCGACTCAGGATTCCGGTGTCTATGTTCAGTTGTCGGGTGTTTTGAAACGCGTTGCCGTAAAGCTTTCAAAGATCTGTAACGATCTCAGGCTGCTCGCCTCCGGTCCCCGCTGCGGCTTCAACGAAATAAATCTTCCCGCCATGGCGCCGGGTTCAACCATCATGCCCGGCAAGGTCAACCCCATCATCCCCGAGGTTGTAAACCAGGTGGCCTATCTCGTAATCGGGAATGACGTGACGGTCAGCTTTGCCGCCGAAGCGGGTCAACTGGAACTCAACGTTATGGAGCCCGTCATCGCCTTCAGCCTCTTTAATTCGCTTGTGGCTCTGCGGCGCGCCTGCAAGACCCTGGCCGACCGCTGCATAACGGGCATTACGGCGAACCGTGACAAATGCCGGGAATACGTGGAATGCAGTATCGGCCTTGTAACGGCCCTGAATCCCTATATCGGTTACGAACGATCAACTGAAATCGCCCACGAAGCCCTCGAAACCAACCGTACCGTCTGCGAGATCGTCCTCGAAAAAGGGTACCTGAAAAAGGAAGAACTCGACGACATCCTCTCCCCGGAAAACATGGTCAAACCAAAATGGATGGGGAAGAAATGAAGAGGGGTAATAGGTAATGGGTAATAGGTAATGGGTAATAGGTTATAGGGGAAGGCAAAATGCTGTCCGGTGTAATCCAGTTCCCGGACCGCTTTCTTTATAAAGCAATGATTCAAGGCAGGTAAATCCCCCATTTCAAGATCAGGTTGTGCCTTATCTCGCAGTTCGTCATTCCACCTTCCTCTATACGTCATTCCGGCGCAGGCCGGAAGCCAGGAAGAACTAGGAAGAACTTTCATACAACAGGAAGCAAACGTGTACAGAGCGCCATACTGTGTTTAAAGAGGACAGTTGGATGCCCCTTCGTCCGGTAACTCCATATCCATAGTCTCTCCTGGCTTCCGGCCTGCGCCGGAATGACGGAGAAAGAACGTTAACAGCGACCCATCACCCATCGTCGTTTTTCCCATAACCCATCACCCATAACCCATCACCCCTCTTCTTGTCTTATTCCCAACTTGTGCTAAAAGAACTATAGAGGGAGACAGTAAAAAGGAGGTGATCGGTGTGTCTATCATGGAAGCTTCCCCAACAAAGGAATTCGACCTTTTCAAAGGGGTGAGTCAGAGGGTCATCGCTGAGATCGGGAAGATGGGTGAGGAGGTGTCGTTCGAACGCGATGACGTTGTCTTCAGAGCGGATGAGCCTGGTTCCTACTTTTACGAACTGGTGGAGGGCGAGGTGGATATTGTCGTCCTGGAAAAGGAGAATATGCATTTCATCGTCAAGAGGCCCGGTGAGATATTCGGTTGGTCGGCCCTTGTGGAACCCTATGTTTACAGTGCAACCGCCCGGTGTCTCGCGCCGACCAAAGTCATAAGAATAGGGCGGGATGTTATTGAGAATGAGGTAAGACGTCATCCCGAAGAAGGTCTCATCATTTACAAACACCTTATAGGGATTGTCGCACAGAGACTGAGAAGCGCCTATCAGTACATCTACAGGCAGCAATAATCTAACGCCAGGCGGGCCAAAGCCCCCTCAAGGAGGAAAACATGGTTACCTGCGAAATGAACGACGATGAAGCAAAACTGCTGCTTAATGTTCTGGAAAGGTATTATTCCCACCTTGAGGTGGAGATAGTCAGGACCAACAGGCGAGAGTTCCGTGACGCCCTGAAAGAGCGGGAAAGACAATTAAAGACATTGATAGAGAAGGTGAAGTCGCTCATCAAATAAAGAGCGGCTTCACAGACTCTACAGAACGGTCAGAGACTATTTCACAGGACTCGTTGTATCGACGAATTTCCTGATGGCCTCCATGTACTGCCTCAAACCCACAAACATTATGTCGTTATGGGTTGCGCCGGGTATCATGAGAAGGTCCTTGTTCGGAGAACCGATGTTCTCCAAAATGGTTTCCGCTTCGTCGGGCGGCACGAGAGTATCATACTCTCCGTGAATGATAAGCACGGGGACCGTAATCGTCTTCAGCATGTCCAGGCATTCTTTTGTGATGGCATCGAGGTCCATGTCGGGCGTGGCGATGCCGTGGCGGACGATGAGGCTTGCAATGCTCGGAAAGCCGCTTTCTATAATGAGCCCATTGATTTTCGATCCCTGTTTGTAGGCAATTTCCAGGGCCGAAACACTGCCGAGCGACCTGCCCATGATCCAGAGGTCGTCTCTCAGGTTTCTTTCTTTCAATGCCGCCGCGACAGATTCGTAGACCTTGTGCGCGTCCACGGACATATCGGCGACGGTCGGCGTGCCGTTACTCTTCCCGTAGCCGCGGTAATCAACCACAGCGACGTTGAGTTTGTATTTGAAGTAAAAAATCGCTATTTCGTCATAATCGCTGACAACTTCACCATTGCCGTGGAAATAAAGAATCCATGGCCAGCTATCATCCTGGCTGTAAAACCTGCAGTGGACGGCCACCGCGTGGCCAACGGGGATGAAATGATCAAAGGCATATTTGGGGCAGGGACCGAATTCGTCGCGGGGATAGAATATATAGGACAAGACATCCGGTGTGTCGATTTTGCTGTAATCAGGCATGACAGGCACTCCTCCAACAAAAAGATTTTGTGAACTTCGATATTCTATCCGGCCGGAAGGCAAGCTTTCAAGGAAATTTGGCGATTACCTTTAAGAGAACAAGCCCGTCCCTGATAAGAAAGAGCGCGAAAACAAAGAGAAGAAATCCCAGAATCCGCATGATATATCGATACGCCTTTCCGGCCAGAACCCGTTTTGTCCTGTCCACGACGACTGTGATGAACACTTTGGTGCCTACGAGGGAGAAGAGAAAACAAAGGACAAAGGCCGCCGCGGTCATAAGACTTTCCTGATATGCTTTGATTATCATCGGCGCTCCGACGGTGATCCAGAAGAGATAGGGGTGCGGGTTAAGGGCATTGACCGCGATGCCCTTGCCGAGCGACTGAACCTGTCGGCCGGCTGCGTTCATCTCGGGCGGTGTTGCCCGAAATGTCTCCCATGCAAGGTATATCAGGAACGACCCGCCTGCGATGGAAATCCATCCGAGGACATTATGAACGTAGGCAAAGCTCGACAGGAGAAAGACTGCGACGCAAATGATCGGGATGTCGGTGATGAGGGGTGCCACGGAGACCTTTATCCCCTCTTTTGCGCCATACTTAATCGTCTGGGCGATGACAAGGGTTGACAACGGTCCCGGGGAAAGACCGGAGGACAACCCAAGAACCAGTGCGGCGCTTACAAAACCGATCACGGATGGTCTTGTTCCTGTTCGTTAGCCTTTCTCATGCGAAAAAGGAGAACAGGGGCTGCAAAGATAAAGAGCGTGGCGGGATCGATGACGGCCGGGATGAAAACCCATGCCCCCAGCGTATCTTTCGCGAAGACGTAGGCCATGATGGCGAAGACAATGGAAAGAACGTGGATGTTCGACCCCCTTCGGACCGTCTCACCCCTGCGTTTCCTGACCATCCTCGCGGCGCTGTTAACGATATTGGTCACGCAAATAAAACAGGAAAGCCCAAAAAAAACAAACCCTACAGTAGGCATCATAGCACCATCCCGCGTTTTCCCTCTTTGCCGTCATCCCGGACTCGATCCGGGATCCGGGGGTTTTCTATACAATGTTTTTCCTTGTTTCCGGCTGAAGCCCGAAACCATTTTCATTCTATCGGTATAAGCGATCGATGTCAATCTGTCAGGCTTACGAAGAAAAACGCCGGCAAAATCCGGATTCCCGGCAAGCCCAAAACCCTCTTGCCCGGATTTTTCTGTGGCATGCCGATCACGGATAGTCTACAATGAATCTCTACCCATGGCAGCCCAATACATAGAGATTATCTTCAACGGAGTGAAAGAGAAGGTGCCCGCGGGCGCAACCATCGCCGAGCTGATAATCAAGATTGGCGAACAGGACAAGCATCTCATTGTCGAGCGCAACAACACCTTTATTCATCCCCACGCCTATCCCGTGACAACCCTCGACGAAGGCGACAAGATCGAATTCATAAACCCGGACTTTGGAGGGTAGAGAAGGCGGTTTCGGGATATGGGTGCGAAGGCTAACGAAAACGGTCTTCTAACCCTTCTTCTGGTGGTATTCCTCTTCCATCTTCATCAGATTCTTGCCAAAGGCGATGGCGTGTTTTTCCATTTCTTTTGCAGCGGTTTCGGGATCGCCGGCGATGACGGCTTCGACCGCGGCGTCGTGAAGGCCTGCGGGGTGGAGCTTCTGTGTGTCCGGTTTAACGGCTTCGACGACCTGTTTGGTGAGCCTCATGACGCAGGTGACGAGGGCTTCGAAGAACCGGTTCCCGCACATTTCGGCAAGTATGTAGTGGACGGAAGTCTTCCGGTCGACCTCCTCCGAGAGTGTCGGGCCGGGGGTCCTTTCCGCTTCGATAGCCTCCCTCAGACGCCGGGCGTACTCGTCGTTCACCTTCAGTGCTGCAAGGCGGGCCACTTCGGGTTCAATAAGGAGGCGGACATGGTAGAGCTCGGGAATGGATAACTTCTCGCAAAGAAAAAGGTCAAGAAAGGAATTGGTAAGCTGCTGGAAGGTCAGGTCGGTGACGAAGGCCCCGCCCGTAATGCCCTGGCGGGTTTCAATGAAACCGGCATTCTCGAGGGCCCTGAGTGCCTCCCTGATGGCCACCCGGCTTACCTGAAAATCCTCAGCCAGCTCCCGTTCGGACGGCAATTTGTCACCGGGCTTGAAATGACCGAGGAGGATGGACTGTTTCAACTGCTCCGTCACCTCGTTGGAAACCCGCAAGGGCCTTATTGGCGTGAACATAGACATGGTGATGCAAGTATCATATACCAGGTCCGGGATGATTGCAATAAATTTAGCTTGACAAAAAGATTTGCGTTAGTAAAATATTAGACCAATAGACAAGGAACGTTAGAGGGGACAAGAATGAACCCCCGAAGAGTACAAACAGACTAAAGCCCGTGTTTTGGCACCACGTATCCGCTACGGGTACATAAAATAACAGGGGGTTTGTTATGAATAGGAGGAGTAGCCTTTGTTTAGTGGTCGCAGTCTGTTTTTTTTTGATTCTATTTCTCGCAGGTTCCATCCCAGCTTTCGCTCAGGAAAAGGTGATCACCCTTAATTTCTCTAATTTCTTCCCCGCATCCCACAAAAACAGTCTCATCATGGTCGATTGGTGCAAGGAGGTGGAGAAGAGAACAAAAGGCAGGGTGAAGGTTACTTACTATCCCGGCGCCGTTCTCACCCCGGCCGGCCAGACATACGACAGTGTCGTAAAGGGCATTGCTGACGTGGGTGAGAGCGTTCTCGGTTATACGAAAGGCAGGTTTCCTTTGACGGAGGTCATTGATCTGCCTCTGGGTTACGAGAACGCATATGTCGCAACGAGGATGATCAACGCCTACTACAAGAAATTCCAGCCGAAGGAGTTCGATCAGGTGAAGGTCATGTACCTCCACGCCCACGGACCGGGCATACTTTTCACGAAGAAACCTGTCCACAACCTCCAAGAACTTAAGGGGATGAAGGTTCGCTCCACGGGATTCAGCGCCAAGGTTGCTGCCGCCCTGGGAGCGTCTCCCGTTGCGATGCCCCAGACGGAGTCCTACGACGCACTTCGGACAGGCGTTGTTGATGGTATACTCAATCCCATAGAGGCGATGAAGGGATGGAAGATCGGCGAAGTGGTAAAGTACACCATCGAAAACTACGGTTCCGCGTATAGTACGTCCTTCTTTGTCGTCATGAACAAGTCCAAATGGGACTCTCTTCCGCCTGACATACAGAAAATCATAGAAGGCATAAACGAAGAATGGATTGAAAAACAAGGCAGACTATGGGACACGATAGACAAGGAAGGCAGGGAATTCATGGTTCAGCGCGGCAACAAGTTCATCGCCCTGTCGAAGGCGGAGGACGCAAGGTGGGCGGAGAAGGTGCGCCCCGTGATCGACGAATACGTGAAGGAACTCAAGGCAAAGGGTCTCCCCGGCGAAGAGGCATTGAAGTTCTGCCTTGAGTATCTCAAGACGCACCAGAAATAAGAAGCCCCACGGCATTGCGGGTCGGGATCTACCCCCTCCTGAAAAGGCCACGGCAACCGGCTCGCAGTGCTCTTATTGTGATCCGAATCAGAATAGACTCAGGGAGGTTGCGGTGATATGGCTCATCAGATGAACACATACTGGAATCCGATTCTCGAGACGATGCCGAGGGAAAGGCTGCGTGAGCTCCAGTTCAGGAAGTTCAAGAGGATAGTGGAGTACGCGTACGAGCACTCGCCTTTCTATCGGAGGCTTTACGGCGCCGCCGGCATGGAGCCCGGCGATATCAGGACTTTTGAGGACATCGTGAAGGTCCCGAAAACGGGCAAGGGAATGCTCAGGCAGGTACAGGAAAATCCGCCCTTTCCCTACGGGGACATACTCAGTGTTCCCCTCGACGAGGTAGTCGAGTTCAGGCAGACGAGCGGGACGACAGGCGTTCCCGTCTATCAGGCCGACACGTGGCAGGATTGGGAGTGGTGGTCCGAATGCTGGTCCTATATCCTTTATGCCCAGGGATACAGGTCCTCGGACAGGGTCTTTCTGCCCTTCGGCTACAATATATTTGTCGCCTTCTGGGCGGGGCACTACGCGGTGGAGAAGATCGGCTGCGAGATTGTGCCTGGCGGCGTTCTTGACACCGAGGGGCGCATCCTCAAGATGCAGGAACTGAAGTGTACGGCGTTCATGGCAACACCGACGTACGTCCTGGGGATGGCGGACACGGCACGGAAGATGGGAATCGATCCCGCGCGGGACCTGAATATACAACGGATAACCTGCGCCGGCGAGCCCGGCGCCAGTATTCCCGCCACCAAGAAGCGCATCGAGGAAGCCTGGAACGCAAAGGTATACGATCACGTCGGAGCCACAGAGATCGGGGCATGGAGCTATGAATGTCTCGCGCAGTCGGGGGGGCTTCACGTTAACGACGCCTTCTTTCTGGTAGAGATAGAGGACGTCGAGACCGGCGAGATCATAGACACCCCGGGGAAGACCGGCAAGATGGTCGTCACGGCCTTTGACAGGCTTGCAAAGCCCTGCATTCGCTTTGATTCGAAGGATGTCATCCGCTGGTCCGACAGCGCCTGCGAGTGCGGCAGGACCTTCAGGATGATCGACGGCGGGGTGGTCGGCAGGGTCGATGACATCACGAAGGTGAAGGGTGTGCTCCTCGCTCCGACGGCCATCGAGGAAGTGGTAAGGAGTATCCCCGAGATAGGCAACGACTACCAGGTGACGGTGACCAAGAAGGGCGATATCGATGCGATCCACCTCGAGATAGAGATGATGCCGGGGATGGAGGCGAAACAGGAGGAGGTTCTCGGGCGCCTGAAGGACCAGTTGCGCGTTCGCGTCAACCTGGGCTTCAAGATTACCGTACACCCCTTCGGCGTCGTGCCGAGATACGAGGTGAAGGCGAAGAGGTTCAAAGACCTGAGGAAACACTAGAGGAATGAAATCCGGGATGACGGCAAAGCAGAGAAGTACGGACTATTGATCAGGTCCGGGATGATGATAACGACAACGTACAGGAGATAATTGTGATGGATGACGAGAAGATAGCTGAGATGGACAGGAAGATCGAGGCTCTCAGGGAGATGGTACAGGAAGTTATCGACTCCGCAGGGGACATAGAGGCCGTGAGGAGAAACGCGAAGCGCATTCTGGCGAGTGTGAAGATGCTCGAGCTCAACATCTGTGATATTGCCCCCAGGACCTGACGAGGAGCACATGGAGATCGTTTATAACGGTGTGCGTGAAAACGTCCCCGATACCACCGCCGTATCGGACCTCCTCGACAAGGCAAACGAGAAGGATATCGGACTAATCGTGGAAGTGAACAACAGGTTTATCTTCCCCGGTGATTACGGAAAAACTTTTTTGTCGGAAGGCGATAGGGTAGAATTCATCAATCCCGATTTTGGAGGATAGGAGAAGGATCGACGTTAAAGGAGGCTTGAATGTTACTGCTGCCTAAGTTTGATTATGAGGAGCCGAAAAGCATGCGCGAAGCCCTGGCGATGCTTTCGGAACTGAAGGGGAGCGCGAAGGTGATTGCCGGGGGGACGGACCTTCTCGTGAATATGAAGAAAGGGACGGTCAGACCGACGCGCCTTGTGAGTTTGAAGAAGATCGGGGGACTTCGGGAGATAGCCCGGGAAGATGCCGGCCTTTCCATTGGCTCCCACGTGACCATATCGGAGATTGCCGACTCTGCCCTGGTGGTGTCCCTCTTTCCCGTGCTCGCACGGTCTGCCTCCTGTTTGGGCTCGCCGCTCATCAGGAACCGCGCCACCATCGGGGGAAATATCGTGACCGCACGGCCGGCGGCGGATCTGCCTCCCGCCCTGATGGTCCTTGGGGCCGAGGTGCAGCTCAAGGGGAAGGGAAAGAGCAGAACGGTGCCTCTCGACAGTTTCTTCACAGGACCGGGAAGCTCGGTGATGAAGGCCGGTGAGGTGCTCACAAAGATCAGCGTTCCCGCAGTGCCGTCATTCACGGGTGGTGACTATATCAAGCTCGGTCACAGGGCCGCTCTCGAGATCGCCATCGTGGCGGTGGCATCGAGACTGACCCTTGACAGGCCGGACGGGGTGATCGTCGATGCGCGCATTGTCCTGAGCTCTGTGGCCCCCACCGCCGTGCACGCCCCGTTAGCCGAAAAGGCCCTTACGGGCCAGCGCCCGTCGGAGGAGCTTTTTGCCAGGGCCGCATCCATCGCAGCCACCGAGTGTTCACCTATCACCGACCTGCGGGGCGGCGCCGGCTACCGTTGCGACATGGTGGGCATCCTTACGCGAAGGACGCTCCTGAAGGCTTTCCATGATGCCTCGGGGATGAAGGAAGGAGGTGCGTGATGAAAAAACTGATGACTCTTACAGTGAATGACAGGGCATACGAGGTGGCTGTCGCTCCCAACAGGACCCTGACCCAGTTGCTGCGGGACGATCTTAATCTCCTGGGCACGAAAGAGGGGTGCGGTGTCGGAGACTGCGGTGCATGCACGGTGATAATGGACGGAAAACCGGTAAATTCCTGCCTCGTCCTGGCCGTTCAGGCGGACGGTTCCCACATAAAGACGATAGAAGGGGTGGCCACGAGCGATGGTCTTCACCCGGTTCAGCAGACATTCGTGGAAATGGGCGCCATCCAGTGCGGTTTCTGTACCCCGGGGATGGTCCTTTCTGCCACGAGCCTCCTCGAGAAGAATCCCCATCCGACTGAGCACGAGGTGAGACAGGCCCTTTCGGGGAACCTCTGCCGGTGTACAGGATACCAGAAGATCGTAGAGGCCGTGCAGGAAGCTTCCAGAAGAATGAAGAAATGACGAGGAGGAGGCAGAATCATGAAGGCATATAATGTCATAAATACGCGGCTGCCCAGGGTGGATGCCATGGCGAAGGCAACAGGTGACGCCCGCTATGCGGCTGACCTTGCCATGCCCAACATGCTCTACGGCGCGCTCTTGCAAAGTCCCCTGGCGCACGCGAAAATACTGAATATAGACACGACAGCCGCGAAGAAGCTTCCCGGTGTGAGAGACGTGGTCACGGCGAAGGAAGCCGGACTGGTGAAATACGGTGTCAGCCCCGCCCGCTACGATGAACAGGTGTTTTGCTCCGATAAAGTTCGCTATGTCGGGGACGAGATAGCGGCAGTTGTTGCCGTGGACCTCGAAACAGCCATGGAGGCGGTGTCCCTTATCAAGGTCGACTACGAGGAACTGCCCGTGCTTCTTGACATAGAGTCGGCCACGACGGAAGGGGCCATCGCCATTCATGACGATTTCCCCGGTAACGTCGGCGCCGAGGTGCACCAGGAATTCGGCAACTTCGAAGAGGCCCTGAAGGAATGCGACATAGTTCGTACGGACAGGTTCGTGAACAAGAGGCAAGACGGCGGATTCCTCGAGCCCCAGGCCTGTCTTGCCCATTATGACCTGAGCGGAAACCTCACCCTGTGGTCGTCGACACAGTCGGTCCACTATGTCCAGAGAAGCGTGTCCATGGTGCTTGGCATACCCATCGGCAAGGTGCGCGTCATAAAGCCTTACGTGGGGGGAGGTTTCGGCCCCAAGGCGGCGGTGAATACCATGGAGATCGCGGCGAGCCTCATGTCGAGGCGCACAGGCAAGCCTGTGAAGATGGTCTTTTCGCGGGAGCAGGTCTTCCTGCATTCCCGGGCCCGGCACCAGTTTTTCCATGAACTGACGACGGGTGTGAAGAAGGACGGGACCATCGTGGCCCTCAAGAACACCTGTCACCTCGACGGCGGAGCATATTCCAGCTTCGGCATCGCCACGATCTACTACGCAGGTTCCCTCCTGGGAGCACCCTATAAGCTTCCGAACATGAAATACGATGGTTACCGGATATACACGAACAAGCCCACCTGTGGGGCCCAGCGCGGACATGGCGGCGTCGCCGCACGGGCGGCATGGGAACAGCAGCTTGACATCATCGCCGCCGAGCTCAAAATGGACCCCGTGGAGTTCCGGCTCAAGAACATTATGAAGACGGGTGATGTGACCTGCAACGATTTCAACATGTCGAGCCTAGGCATGAAGGAATGCCTCGAAGCGGTCAGGGACGGTTCCGGCTGGAGCAAAAAGAAGGGGAAACTTCCCAAAGGCAAAGGGATAGGCGCGGCCTGCGGGTTCTTCGTTTCCGGAGCCGGGTATCCCATCTATCGGTCCGAGACGTTCCATTCAACTGCAACCATCAGGCTCACCGAGGACGGCGGCGCGGTGAATCTCTATACCGCCGCTGCGGAGATAGGCCAGGGGTCGGACACGATCCTGGGGCAGATCGCCGCGGAGGCGCTCGGTGTCACCCTCGATGACGTGAAGGTCCACTCCGGGGACACCGATTTCGGCGTCGATCTCGGCGCCTATTCCTCACGGCAGACCCTCATGTCCGGCCATGCCGCCAAGGCGGCCGCGGAAGACGCGAAACGGCAGGTGCTCGAGGCGCTCTCGGAAGTCCTCAATGTTTCTCCGGCGGACCTTGACATCGCCAAAGGGGTGATTGTTTTCAAGAAGGGAAAACCGGATTTTTCCCGATTGCGGACTGCCTACGCAAAAGAGCACCGCGGGTGGAAGGACATTCCTTCCGAAGGGGAACTCACCTTCAAGGAAGCGGCCCGTATTGCTTTTCTCACACGGGGTGTTATAATCGGTAATGGCGCCTACAAACCCGGCGAGCTGGGGGGCAAGTACAAGGGAGCCGCGGTGGGAACATCGCCGGCATACGGATGCTCCGCGCAGGTAGTGGAAGTGACGGTGGATATGGAGACGGGAAAGGTCACCGTGGACGCCATGACGGACGCTCATGACTGCGGTTTCGCCATCAACCGTACGAACGTGGAAGGGCAGATGCAGGGGTCTCTTTCGATGGGACTCGGCGAGGCCCTGTTTGAGGAGGTCAGGTTCGACGGGAAGGGCCGGGTTGTCAACGCCTCTCTCGGGGAGTACCGGATCGCCACGGCCCTGGACATGCCCAATGTCAGGACCATCATAGTGGAGAGCGACGAGCCGAACGGGCCTTTCGGAGCAAAAGAAGTCGGCGAGGGAGCAATCATGCCCACGATTCCCGCCATCCTCAACGCCGTTTACGACGCCGTAGGGGTGAGGATCAACGAGCTGCCCATCACCTCGGAACGGCTCTATGCGGCCATGAGGGAGAAACAAAAGAAATAGGAGGACGGTATACATGTCTGTGCTGTTCACGCAGAGCTGGGACATAAGCCAGGGGAAAGACTTTGAATACCCGCAGTTCATCGTCGATACCTATTTACCTGAAATGGCCGAGATGGGTCTTATACCCGTTGGCGGGTATTATGTCGAGGTCGGTTTCGGTCCCCGCATAGTCGCCGTGTTCAGTGTCAACGAAACGGAGGAGGTCCTGAAGACCATAGCAACAAAAAGGTTCAAGGACCTTCTCAGCCGGCTCAAGGTTATCGTCGTCAATTACCGGGGCTCCATCCTGGAGCCCACGGGTGCCGTCAAGCGCGGCAAATACACCATCCAGAAGGGTGTCTGGAAGGTCAACCAGTACTATGACCTGAAACCGGGTGTGAAAAAGGCCTATGCCGATTTCGTCATCAACGAGCACATCCCTACGATGAACAAGATCAGCTTCGTTGAGGTGACGGGAGGCTGGAACGTTCTCATCGGCGGGATGAGCGAGATCATCGCCGAGTTCACCTTCAAAGACGCGATGGATGTCGGCAGGCTGCTGATGAACGAAGATTACAGGCGCATCACCCAAAAACTCCGCACCGAATATGCAACCAACTACGCAAGCCGGGTGCTCAGAAGCACGGAGAGGTTTGACGAGCCGAGATGGTTTAAATAAAGAGACAGCCAATAGGTTCACCCATTCTTTTGGTACACATATTGCACGATTATCCCTCGATGTCCAATACCTTGAAGGATACTGATAGATGATCGTGAACAGGCTGGAGACGGACAAGATACGGGAAATAAAGGCGGCTTGCGCGTGTTTGTTCTCTGAGGCGGCGGCTACGAATGAACAGTTTCTGGAGACACTCAGTGTCGATATGGTGAAAAGGGCCTATCGGCGCAACGCCAGAGTACACCATCCTGACATGAAGACCGGAATGGACGTCAAAGATGTGACATCGGACCGCTTCCTGGCGATACAGCAGTCCTACGAAGTGCTGATCAATTACCTCGAGGCAATGAACCCGGTAAACGATGCCGTTCTTTCCCACGGAAAGATCATCGCTGTAGGGGGCGCGAAGGGCGGCATCGGCAAGAGTGTGATCACGGCGAATCTGGGTATCTATCTGGCGTCACGGGGGCTTAAAACCGTCCTGGTAGATCTCGATCTGGGGGGTTCCAACCTTCACCTTTATCTCGGCTATAGGTCCATCCTGCAGAGCACAATCAACGACTTCCTCAAGAAGAGGGTCAATTCCCTCGCCGATGTCATGATCCAGAGCCCGCACGGACCGATCCTCGTCGGCGGAGACAGTTCGGAACTGGGCTCGGCAAACATAGATTTCATGAAGAAAATGAAGCTCATCAAGGCGATTAACGCCATAGAGGCTGATTGCGTTGTCCTCGACCTGGGGGGCGATACATCCTACAATATTCTGGACTTTTTCCTCCAGGCCGACCATGGTATTGTAGTAACCACGCGCGATTCTGCGTCCTATATCGGCGCCTATCATTTCCTCAAGGCCGCCATGTACCGGAAACTGAACAGACTCACCGGCATGGAATCGCGCTCCGGCGAGGAAAAGGATACGATGCTCGAAAGGTACATCCGGGAATCCACCATGGCGGAGGACGGGCACGGCGCAAAGACCGTCAACGAACTTGTGGCCTCGATAAGGGAAGACCATCCCCAGTACCTGTCCGCGGTGATGAAAGCGGTCTGGGGTTTCAACCCCTATCTCGTCGTCAACAGGGTTCCCCACGGCATTGGCCCGGAAGAAGTGGCCGGCAAGATACAAAACGTCGCCAGGAGGTGGCTTGCCAGAGAAGTCAAGCTTTTGGGCAGCATCGGCCGCCACCCCGATGTAGAAAGAAGTGCCATCGACCTCGTTCCAGCCATAATCCGCTATCCAAGGGGCGCATTCGCCATGGAAATAGCCGCCATAGCCAACAGACTCATAAAGACTGTTTAATCTCCTACCGTCCTCCCGGGCTACCCTTTTATCGTGCTCCCGGGCTTGATCCGGGATCCAGTGCTGTCCTGCGACCTGTCTTTCCGCCTTGACAGACTGGCGCGAACGGCATTAAGTTTATGAACTTGGAGGAGATACAGTGAGGATAGGTGGTTTTGAGCTGATCGATCCGGTCCCGGAACTGAATGAGCCTTACGTGCTCGCTACATTACGGCCGTGGATAGACGTGAATAACGTTGGGAGTCTGATCCTGAAGGACCTGGAGAGACAATTCACGGCTTTTGAACTGGGAAAGCTTGCCAGGCCAGGGCGTTTCTATGACTTTACCCGATACCGGCCCACTATCGACATCGAAGGCGGCATTAACGAAATGACGATCCCCAATACCACGGTCCATTATGCTCGAAGGCGCGACCAGAATGACCTGTTGTTTCTCAATCTGCTGGAGCCTCAGGCCAACGCGGATGTTTACGTGAATTCTGTTGTAAAGCTTTTGACGACGTTGAAAACGAGCAAATACGTTCTTCTGGGGAGCATGTACGATATAGTACCCCACACGAGACCTTTGCTGGTCAGCGGATATGGAATGGGCGAGCGGGCACTGCAGGATGTCCGGATGGCGGGGGTCATGCCCATCACATACCACGGTCCCTCAACCTTTGCGAACCTGATCACCAAGAGTGCCGCCGAATCGGGCATCGATGCAACCGTTTTCATCGTTTCCCTGCCTCAGTACGTTGTGATGGAAGAGGACCATGTGGGCAAGGTCAGGCTGCTGGAAGTGCTCAACATGCTCTATAACATTCCCATCGATAAGGACGACTTTGATAAAGCTCTGCGCCAGCGTGATCTCGTTACCGAGAAATTGAAGGACTCACCGGAGATCACCGATATTCTGGCCCAGCTTGAAAGCACGTACGACATGCGGGTCCAGGCGATGCAGAAGGAAGGGATCTTCCAGCTTGGTTCCGACATGGAAGAGATGTTCTGGAAGACGATGGAGAAGAACATCGGAAAGGCGTAAAGAAGCTTAAAGTTTCTCCCGGGTTCCGGCCTTCGCCGGAAGTACAAATAGAATTCCCTGAAACCGTGAAATCCTGAAACCTGTTCTTGTGGGGGCAGGAAGGTCCAATGTGGGGCAACTTTCCACAACACGAGTGTCAGGCTTCCTCCTGTCATGATCTCTCGAACCCCGGTGATAGCGCAGTTGAGAGGCGGCGGTCATATGGTACCGGTATTGCTAGACTTTTTATGAACCCGGGCAACGGGGTCGATCACGCGGAGGACCTATGTTCGAAAAAAGGATCAGACTTTTCAAGGTCTTCGGTTTTGAGGTGGGTATAGACCCGAGTTGGGCCGTACTTGCGATACTGATCGCATGGTCTTTGTCAATGGGGCTTTTCCCTGCGCAGTACAGGGGTCTTTCAACAAAGACATACTGGATCATGGGGGCAGTCGGGACCCTGGGGCTTTTCTTTTCCATCGTCTTCCACGAGATGTCACACTCGCTCGTGGCGAGAAGATATGGCATCGGTATCGGAGGGATCACCCTGTTCATATTCGGTGGAATGGCACAGATGGTTGACGAACCACCGCGCCCGATAGCCGAGTTCGTCATGGCCATAGCCGGTCCCATATCGAGCATTCTTCTCAGCTTGATATTCTACGTTACCGTTTCCGTTGGTCTTGTATCCGGGGTGCCGGGACCGGTCGCCGGGGTTCTCTTGTATCTCGCCATGATCAACGGCCTTTTGGCTGCCTTCAATCTTCTGCCCGCTTTCCCTCTGGATGGCGGGCGTATTCTGCGCTCGGCGCTGTGGGCATGGAGAAAGGACCTGAAGTGGGCGACCCGGGTTTCCTCCAGGATCGGGTCGGCGTTCGGGGTTCTCCTTATCCTTCTGGGGATCTTCGAGTTTTTCCGGGGGAATTTTATCGGGGGCTTGTGGTGGTTCCTGATCGGTATGTTCCTGCGCGGGTCAGCCAGATCGTCGTATGAGCAGCTGCTCCTGCGCAAGGCCCTTGAGGGAGAGCCCGTGGAACGTTTCATGAATACCGAGCCCGTCACGGTAAATCCGTCACTTCCCGTCGCAGACCTCGTGCACGACTACGTTTACAGGTACCATTACAAGATGTTCCCCATTGTAGAGGACTCGGGGCGGCTCGTAGGCTGTGTGACGACCAGGCAGGTAAAGCATGTACCCCGTGAAGACTGGAGCCGAAGAAAGGTCGAGGAGATATCCTCGGCCTGTTCTGAGGAAAATGTCATCGCTCCCGAGACGGACGCAATGAAAGCCCTTTCCCTCATGACCCGGACGGGATCGAGTCGCCTTCTGGTCGCTACCGGGAATCGTCTCGTCGGGATCCTCGCTCTCAAGGACATGTTGAAATTTCTTTCCCTTAAGGTCGAACTGGAAGAGACCTGAACCGGGACAAAAAATGATCGCAAATTTACGAGGTTTCGGGAAGTCCTGAACGATTCCCGGCGGACGTGTCGGAAGAATCTCCGGATAGCCGCGACCAGACGGACAATTGCGGGCACTCCGGCGAGGATGCTCGCAGCAGTCGTGAAAAACGAAAAGCCCTCGGGAGAAATAGTGATGGAAGTGGCTTCCATTAGTTGACAGCAACGGATTGGTTGCTTATAATGGCTGAACGGGATCAGGCAATATTCGATCTCGCTTTGTTGTTTAACCCTTGGTCTGTTCGAACCGAAAAAAACTACATGTTCTGATTGGGCTTGCTGTGGATTGATATGAAAGAACAGGACGAAAAGAAAAGACTGCCTGGGAACGAAAACGAGGCACCTTACGAAAAGGGTGGACCTGCACGGACCGCTGTCCTTCCGTCTCGGGGCCAGTCGAACATCGCGGTTGCGTTTTTTGCTTTTATAGGCGGGTGGGCGATTCGTGTGATCGGGAATTTCGGGGCGATAGCCGTCTTTTTCTTCCTTGCCTTCATCAATATCTTCCGGTCGAAACAGATACGTGAGATCACGAACCAGGTTTATTACATCGGGGCGAAGTCGTCGCTCATAGTGATACTTGTGGCTCTTTTCACCGGTATGGTGCTGGGCCTGCAGCTTTTTTACACCCTGGTGAAATTCGGTTCCGTGGGCGCCCTTGGCTCGGCCATCTCCCTGTCTCTTGTACGGGAGCTGGGACCGGTCCTGACGGCCATCATGATAGCTGCACGGGCGGGCTCCGCCATGGCGGCGGAGATCGGGATCCTTCGCAATTCCGAACAGATCGATGCCCTGTACACGATGGGTATCGACCCGGTGCGTTACCTCATCAGTCCGAGGATCGCGGCCTCTATCATCAGTTTTCCCCTGCTCACCGCCTTCTTCGATCTCGTAGGCATCATCGGGGGCTACCTGACGGGTGTTGTCCTCCTGGGGACAAACGCGGGTACATATTTTTACCGGGTGCAATCTTCCCTGGGTATAGTGGATATCCGGGGCGGCTTCATAAAGTCCCTGGTTTTTGGGGCCATCGTTTCCTGTATCTGCTGCTTTCAGGGTTATTTTTGTCATATGAGGAATGATGGATTTGGAGCCAGGTCTGTGGGTATGGCCACCGTATCGGCCGTTGTGATCTCGTGCGTATTGATTCTTGTCTCCGATTATGTGGTAACTTCATTCCTGATGTAAGGACACTTATGGAAACACCTCTCATAGAATTCAGGAACGTTACGAAGCGGTTCAATGGAAAAACCGTGCTCGATAATATCAACCTCAGTATATATGAAAACCAGGTGACTACCATCATCGGAAAAAGCGGCACCGGAAAGAGCGTGCTTCTCAAGCACATCATCGGGCTTCTCAAACCCGATGAGGGTACCATCCTGTTCCAAGGTACGCCCGTCAACAAAATGAAAAAGGCCGAATGGGAAGCTCACAGGCGCAAGGTGGCCTACCTGTTCCAGAACAATGCCCTCCTTGATTCGATGACGGTTCTGGACAATGTGGCGTTTCCGTTGCGGCAGACGACGAATCTGAGCAAGGCGGAGATAGAAAAACGGGCCATGAAAAGGATTGATGATCTGGAACTTGCGGAAGCTGTCGGAAAGTTCCCGTCGGAGCTCTCCGGCGGCATGCAGAAACGCGTCGCCCTGGCACGAGCGCTCGTTACGGACCCCCGGATCGTGCTTTTCGACGAACCGACGACGGGCCAGGACCCGATCCGGAAGAACATGATCCTGAGCATGATCATCCATTACAGGAAAAAATACGGTTTCACCGCCGTGATGATAAGCCACGACATTCCCGATGTTTTCTTCATCTCAGACCGGGTGATCATCCTCTGGGAGGGAGGCGTGGGTTTCGAGGGGCCTTACGAAGAGGCGCTCAAGCAGAACGTCCCCATGATCGATGAGTTCCTGCGCAGCCTGGACGGTTTTCAGGACCAGCTGACGGGCCTGCTTTCACGAGAGGCCTTCAAGATGCACTATTCAGCAATGCTCGGAGCCGCGGTCACAGAAACAAAGTATTCAGCGGCCCTTTTCAGCGTCCGGCTCAACATTCTTTACGAGGCCCTGGGGGCGCAGGCGGCAGTTGCCATTCTCAAGGCGCTCGGAGAATATGCCAACCGGTATTTCAACTCCATCGGGGGTTTCTCCGCGCGCCACAGCAGGGATGAAATTTTGACCATATTCCCTCATAAGAATCTGGCCGAGGCCCGCAAACTCGTGGAGGGTTTTTCGCATGAACTGGAGAATGGCGTGGTGGATCACATCAAGAACATCGCCTGGAAAAATACCGACGCCGCCACATGTTTTGACATCTACATTCGCGCCGGGGTGATAGAGATCTCCCCCGAGGATTCTATCGAAGAGATAATCCAGAAGGGTCGTGCGGAGCAGGAGATCATTTCAACACACCGATGCGACCTGGGAGGTAAAGTGCAATGAAAAAATATTCCATGGAGACGGCGGTAGGTATCTTCATAGTAGTCGGTCTCATATGCGTGGGTTACATGACCGTGAAACTAGGTAACGTGTCCCTCTTTGGGGACAAATCCTACCCCCTTTTCGCCCGGTTTACCTCTGTCACGGGACTGAGGGCGGGAAGCGCCGTTGAAGTATACGGGATCCAGGTGGGTACCGTGACAAGTCTGTCGATCGATCAGGAGAAACAAATGGGGATAGTGGGGATGAAGATCGATAAAGGTACGGTAGTCTACGATGACGCATCTGCAACTATTAAGAGTGCGGGGCTCATCGGCGATAAATATGTAAAGCTGGACCCGGGTGGATCGGGACAGGTGCTGAAGCCCCGGGGAATGATCACGCAGACCTCTGTGCCGGCGGACATTGAGGACCTCATCGGCAAGTATGCCTTCGGAGACGTGAAAAAGGAGCCCGGAGGGGCCCCGGAAGGATCCGCCAAATGATCGAGGAGGATAAAGTGAGAAAAATACTGGCCGGTTTGCTGATATTCATTGTCTGCGCGGTACCGATCCGTGCCCTTGCAGCTTCGGCCCTGGATACCGTGAAAACCAACGCCAACGTCGTACTGGACGTGCTCAGAGACCCCAAACTCAAGGGAGAGTCAGGGAAAAAGGTCAAAGAGCAGAAGATCGAGGCCGCAGCTGACAAGCTCTTTGATTACGTCGAGCTTTCCAAAAGGACATTGGGCCTCAACTGGAACAAGTTCAGCATGGAGCAGCGCAAGGAGTTTGTAGACCTCTTTAAAACACTTCTCAGAAACACCTATATCGATAAGATCACTGCTTACACCAATCAGAAGGTAACCTTTACGAAAGAACTGAGCCTCTCGGAAAATACCATGGAGGTCCAGAGTGTGGTTGTATCGTCGAGCGCACAGACACCCATCAATTACAGGGTAATCAAGAAAGACAATGATTGGAAGGTGTACGATGTTGTCATTGAGGGGGTCAGCCTGGTAAGCAACTATCGGACGCAGTTCAGGGAAACCCTCGCCAATAATCCACCGCAGACCCTGATCGATACTCTGCGCAAGAGGACCGGAAAATAATGAAGTATCGCCTTGCCACACTGCGTGTCACATGGATAACCTCTTCGAGGCATGCCGCCGGTCTGTTCCTGACGCTGTTTCTGTTTCTGGGCTGTCCGTCACTTCACGCCGAATCCGCTGTTTCCGAACCGGGCACTATTACGATACGAGATCTTCAGGTTGTCGAGAACCAGTCCCGGGAATCCCTCGCTGCGGTTGGGGAAGCCGGCGGGTTCACATTAAGAAATCTTCAAATGGCCCGGAGTGAGGTCGAAAGGTCTGCTCAACCCCCCGGGACAGGTGAAGCGAAATCCTCCGATGAGTATGGGGACGTGACCCCCGAAGAAGTGGGCGATACCGGTGCCTCCGGGGCGAAACCGTCCGACGAATACGGTGATGTCGTCGCCGACGGTCCCGTCGAGCGGTCACGGCAGATTGCCGATCCCATCAGACCCTTCAATGTGGCTATGTATCACTTTAACGACAAGCTCTATTTCTACGCGTGGAAGCCGGTTTCCACGGGCTACAAGTATGTTCTGCCCGAAGAGGTGAGGGGTCTTGTCAGCAGCTTCTACGAAAACCTGAAGGCTCCCGGCCGAATCATAAATAATCTTTTGCAGGGCAAGCCGTCAGAGGCCGGAGTCGAGTTCGTCAGTTTTCTCATCAACTCCACTGTCGGGGTCGGCGGACTGAGAAACTGCGCCCAGGAATGCTTCGGCCTGCGGGGCCGGTATGCGGATTTCGGTCAGACCCTCGGCAAATACGGCGTAGGCTTCGGTTTCTATCTGGTTCTGCCTTTCCTCGGCCCCTCCAGTGTTCGCGATGGCATTGGTTTTGCCGTGGACTGGACGATGAGGCCGCAAACGTACCTCAGTCCGGACTTCTTCAGCTACGAGAGCGTCGGGCTTTTCGTCCACGAAAAGATAAACAGCACATCATTCCATATCGGTGAATACGAGGCGCTCAAGGAGGCTTCCATCGACCCCTATGTGGCCATGCGTGATATCTACATCCAATACCGCACGAATTTAATCGAAAAGCGGTAGCGCAGGTTCCGGGCTTTAAACGACAGTACTTCGTTCAAACGTATCCCGCATCCTTTTTCCCTTCACTGTGAAGAACGGGAGGAAAATGACCCGGGAACGGCCTTTCGATTACTAAAAATTGTTTCAACTTTTTAAACCCCCTTTTAAAACAAGCCTTAGCGTTCCCAAAGCCAGTGATTGATAACCAATCGTAATAAAAGGATAAGTCGTTTTTGCTTCTTCTGGCACGCGATTTGCCTTAGGGATTGGCATGAGCATTATGACTTTGAGGGGAAAGGGGAAGGCAATGAAAAATTTAAAGGCGACAAAGACGTTCAACGCGGCAACGGAACTTCTCGACAAGAATGCGGCCGTTCGCGGTGATAAGGTGGCTATCTACTGCGGAAGGGAAAGGGTAACCTACAAATCGCTCCTGAAGAATGTGAATCGGTTTGCCAATGTCCTTGAATCTCTCGGGGTGAAGCCGTCGGAACGTGTTCTGATCGTCCTTCCTGATTCTCCGATGTTTATCTATGCCTTTCTGGGAAGTGTCAAGTACGGCGCCTGGCCGGTCCCGGTCAATACGATTTTGAAGGAAGACGATTATCAATACATGCTGGACAACAGCGACGCGCGGGTCCTCGTGACTGAGCAGCGCAGCAAGGCGGCTTCCGTCAGGACCACGCAGTTTTGCTACAAGCTTCTGTCCGATCATGGACTGGAGTCTTTGATGGATTCCTCGTCCGACAAGGCGAATGCCTACCCCTCCAGGAGGGACGACATTGCGTTCTGGCTTTACAGTTCGGGAAGCACGGGCAGGCCCAAGGGTGTGCCTCACAGGCATATCGACATGGTACACTCCGCCGACAACTACGGAAAAAAAGTCATTTGCGTCAGCGAGCATGACGTTTGCTTTTCCGTGAGCAAGCTCTTCTTTGCTTACGGTCTTGGCAACGGTCTTCATATACCTTTCAGACACGGGGCATCCACCGTCCTGTTACCTACCCCTCCCAGCCCTGAAAGCGTAATGGAGACCGTTGCCACCTTCAAACCGACCGTTTTCTTCGGTGTTCCCACCCAGTACAACTCGGTGCTGAAGAGGATGGATCGTTCCACGGTCGATTCCTTCAAATCCGTCCGTGTATGTGCCTCCGCCGGGGAGGCGCTTCCTCCAGAAATCTTCAGAAAATGGAAAGAGGAGACGGGCCTGGAGATCCTCGACGGCATCGGATCCACGGAAGCGCTGCACATCTTCATCTCCAATATGCCTGATGACATAAGACCCGGGACCTCGGGACGCGTAGTCCCCGGATATGAGGCGAAGATCGTCGACGATGCCGGCCGGGAAGTGCTGGAAGGAGAAGCGGGGCAGTTGGTGATCCGCGGTGAGAGTGTGACGAAAGGTTACTGGCAGCGGCCTGAAGACAACGACGAAAAGTTTCTCGACGGTGGATGGTTCAAGACGGGTGACATGTATACTCAGGAAAATGGGTATTTCACATACCAGGGCCGCGGAGATGACATGCTGAAGGTTGGCGGGATCTGGGTATCGCCCGTGGAGATAGAAAACGTTCTCATCCAGCACGAGGCGGTAAATGAAGCTGCGGTGGTCGGTCGCGAGGTGGAGGGGCTCTCGAAGGCCTTCGGGTACATCTCCCTCAATGAGGGGTACGTGGACCGCTCCGGCCGGGATGGCCTTACGGATGAGATCTTGAAATTTGTCAGCGAAAGACTGCCGAAATACAAGTGGCTCAGAGGCATCTATTTTGTCGAAGAGCTTCCGAAGACCGCCACGGGCAAGATTCAGCGGTTCCGTTTAAGGAAGTAGCGAGACAGACGATGCTGCGGACGAAGAAGGGGTTGTTCCCATGGATGTGAGCCGTTTTAAGAGTAAGGAAGAGGCAGATGAAGTGCTTGCAAAAGAACTTCTGCACTATACGACACAAAAACTGCCCCGGTACGTGTGGCTGCTCACCGGAGCTGCCGTGGGCGAAGACTCAAACAGGCCCCGCGGGGCAGGGTAGGCGGGTTGTGACGGCTGTCCGGTGTTCGCGGATTTAATGAGGTCTCAGGGGCTGTAAGGCTCACGAGGTCATTGGAAGATTCCCCGTAACCTGAGGAGATCCTGAGCGTCCGCGTCCCCCAGTTGAGCGGCGGCACGAAAGTCGGCGATCGCGGGCAGGGCCATCCCCACTTCTTCCCGGGATAATCCGCGATTGAAATAAGCCTCGGCCAGATCGGGCGCCAGCTCGATGGCACGTGTATAATCCTCGATCGCCCTGTTGTATTCTCCCAGGCTGTACCACACCTTTCCCCGGCTTACGTATGTTTCCGCATATTCGGGGTGAAGGCCGATGAAGATGTTGTAATCATCCAGCGCCTCTTTGTTCATGTCGACGGCCGCATAGGCGTCCGCCCTGATAACACGGACCCACAGGAATGTCGGTTTCAGTTCGAGGAGCGTTGTATAGTCGTCTATTGCCTCCATGTACCTGCCCGCCTGAATGAGGGCCGCACCGCGTCGGCCCCGAAGGAGGGGATCCGCAGGGGACAGGGCGATGGCGCTGTCATAATCGGCGACCTCCCTCTCGTGATCGCCCATACCTCCGTATACGTTTGCGCGGCTGATGTAAGTTTCGGTGCGGGATGGATCGAGTTCGACGGCCTTTGTGTAGCATTCCGCCGCTTTTTGAAGTTCGCCTGTCTCCCTGAAGACATCTCCAAGGTCCAGAAAGGCCTGAGTGAACTCGGAATCGAGCTGGGTCGCCCGCAGATAATTCTTCAAAGCCAGTTCCATATTGCCAAGCTCACGGCACGCGTCGCCCTTGCGATGATACGCCAGGGCAAATTCAGGGTTTCGGAAGTCAGCCATTACGTCTAACTTTACTAGGAAAACGCCATCGCTGCAACATTAACATGACTACGGGTAATGGGTAATCGGTGATGGGTAATGGGCAAGAGAAGAAGGTTATCCCCATAACCTATGACCTATAACCCATTACCTATCTTCTTAACTATCCTTCCGGTGACTACGTCATAAAGCCAGATGTCGAGGAGCTGTATGTACAAATAATGGTATCTGGCCAGATATGTGCCGGGGTTATCGGGTAGAGGTTTGCGGGTGATCTCCTCGTACGACGTATATGGCGATGCAAGCCTTCCGACGAGAAGAGCCATGACGTTTCCTTCGCAACGTTTTGCTTCGTCGGGAGTCATCTTTATCGTGGCCGTGATTGTTTCACGGTCCGATTTCCCGGGCCTACCCTTCGTTTTCTCGTCGCCTTTCGTGTTTTCCGGCACAGTCTTTTCTATGGGAAAGGCTCCGGCGTTGACGGCCACCACCGCATACTCGCTGAATTTGATCTCTTCAACCTCGATTTTGACGCCGCGCTTGTCTGTGATGGTGTACCTGTTGTCGAGCTGGGGCTGGTATCTGACCATGAATGCTTTTTTTGTTCTTTCCTCCCGCCCTCCCTCAAACGCGTACGTGAGCTCGCAGCGTACCCGCAAGACCTGGTTCCCGGCATTATAGAGAACCTCTTTGGGAGTGATCCTGAAGGCATAGACACTGTCGAAATCCAGAGAACCCATTAAGGGAAGGTATATCTCCCGATCGATCCTCTTCCTGTACTCTTCGTCTGTTTCATGCGGCTCCCTGAGGGCCCTCTCTTTTCTCATCCGGATGTTGTTGTAAAGGAGTTCCGGGTTGTGCCCCGTGTACATGGCCGGAAGTTTGTCAAGGCCCGTATTGAAGGGTTTTTTATCAAACATCGTCGAAAGGAAACTCCCGCCGGGCCCGTCCGGACCACCGGCCCGTGCGTCCGGCCCGCCTTTCGGACGCCAGCAGCCGGCAAGGAAGAGAACGCAGAATACGATAATCACGGCAACAAGGGTAGAAACCTTCCGATGATATTTCATGTCCTTCCTTTTATCACGGACGGTTTCAAAGTTCCAGAGCTTATCAATAGTTTCGGGATCCGAACCCTTCTCTACCCCCTTGGCGTAAATATGCTGAGGTCATAGATCTCGAGTTTCTTTTCGATTGCAGCCACCCGGTCGACCATTTTTTCAAAACCATTTTGACCGAACAGTTCCTGTTCTTTTTTCTCGAAGGCGTCGCCGAGATCGTCGTATTCCTTCTCTGAAAGGATTTGGTGAAAGGCGGGAAAGACGACCGTGTCCTCACGAGCTGCGTGAGGCTCATACATAAGGATGAAATCGAGCAGGGACCCGCTGAGGCGCGCGCGATTTTCGGATACCGTGAGAGATTCGGCATTCGAAAGACGGGTTGAAATGTCGGTCAATTTTCTACCGGCCTGATGCTGTTTCAACAGCTCATCCACGGTCCCGGTCAGTTTTCCCGCTTTCTTCAGCATCGGAAAAACATAATCCTCTTCGAGCATTTCATGGTAGTCTTCGACAAAGGAGCGCACGATTTTCTGTGAATCGGCCAATGTTTCGATATCTGCGATCCTGTTCATCGCCAGCCGTCCGATCCATTGCCTGTAAACAAGCAGGATTCGTCTGAGAAGGCCGTGTTCCCGCATCAGATCTTCCGCTGGTGAAACATCCACCCCCTTTGACCGTGTTCTTGCCGCCTGGGAGAAGACGTCGCCGCCACCGGTGAGGGTCATTGCGCCAACCGCCCCCGAAACCCGAAAAAGAAAACCTCGTCTTGTCATGATAATCATCTTTTGCCTCCGTGCAGAGCTCGTTTAATAGATAGGCTATAGTGCAGGCCCCATCGTTTGTCAAAGAGACAGGTGCCGGAGACCAAAGCAGACAAGGAATGCAATGAGTTCGCTGTAATGACCTTCATTCCCGTTTTGACAATATACAATCTTTGTATGTATACTTTGACAGCAAAGGAGGAAGCAGACAATGAAGACGAGCACCGTTAATATATCCTTTCCAAAAGAACTTTTGGATCAGATTGACGAGACCGCCCGCAAAGAAAGCAGATCCAGGTCGGAGTTGTTGCGGGAAGCTGCGCGTATATACATAGACAGGAAGAAACGCTGGGATGTTATATTCCAGCTTGCCGAATCGGCTGCGAAAGACAGCGGTTTGACCGGGAAAGATGTCGATAAAGAGATCGCATCCTATCGCAAAGACAAGACAAGATAATAATGCGCCGGATCGTACTCGATACAAACGTTATAATATCAGCTCTCCTCTTTGGCGGCAATCCCAGAAAAATGTTCCTCAAGGCCATCACGGGGGAGATACGCGTGGGTATATCGCCCGACCTGCTGGGTGAGCTTCAGGGAGTATTGGCAAGAAAAAAATTCAACCTGACGGAAGAGTTCATCGAAGCGGTCATGGATGAGATAAACAGCTTGTTCGACGTGGTCTTTCCTCGCGAGAAGATAGTCCTGATCGAGAAAGATCCCGATGACAACAGAGTACTCGAGTGCGCCCTTGAATACAAGGCTGACGCGATCATCTCCGGTGATGAACATATCCTGGGTCTCGCAGTCTTCCAGGATATCCCCATCCTAACCCCGGCACAGTACCTCGATAATAATTAAGGACATTTCAGAGTTTGACAGACTGTTGATAAACTCTCTTACATCCGTTATCCCGTTACAGACCTTAGGTCCGGGCGAGGTATAACTCCTGGCCCCCCCTGATTGTTGCTTCGCGAGACCTCTCCTATCCCAAACGCTTCTTGAAACGCAACGAGCTTGTGGCGACTACTGAGGCTCCCAGGATGAATAGTGCCAGGAACTGGGGCCAGAGAATGGCCATGCCGCTGCCTTTCAGGAAGATGCCTCGGATGATGACGAGGAAATACCGCAGGGGGTTGAGGTATGTGATGAGCTGGACGGCCGCGGGCATGTTCTCTATGGGGAACATGAGGCCCGAGAGCAGGACCGCCGGGGCGAAGAAGAGGAATGTGGCCATCATCGCCTGCTGCTGCGTTCTGGAGATGGTTGAGATGAAAAGGCCGAAGCCGAGGACGGACAGAAGATATACGGCGGTTGCCAGGACAAGAAGGGGGATGGAGCCGCGTATCGGCACCTCGAACCAGATCACGCCGACGGCAGTGACAAGGAACATATCGAAGAAACCGATGAGGGCAAAGGGGATCGTCTTGCCGAGAATCAGTTCGGCGGGGCGGATGGGTGTGACCATCAGCTGTTCCATGGTGCCGATCTCCCGTTCCCGGACTATGGCCATGGATGTCAGCAGCAGGCAGACGACGAGGACCATGATGGCGATGACCCCGGGTACGTTGTAATTTTTGCTTTTAAGGTCTGCATTGAACCAGGCGCGGGGCCGTACATCCAGGGAGCCCTTTGCCCGGTATGCTGTCTTCAACGCGATATCCCGACTGAACTGCGAGACGATGCCGTTTGCATATCCCGCCGCGACAAGGGCGGTGTTCGAGTCCGTCCCGTCAAGGAGTATTTGAACGGAGACCTTCCGGCGGGCTTCGAGGTCGGACGTGAAGCCGCGGTCAAAATGGAGCACCACCGTTGTTGCGCCCTCGTCGAGAAGGGTCCTGACCTCGGCATCCGATCCGGGGAAATGATCGATCCTGAAATATCCCGATCCCTCGAAGCGTCTCGCTATTTCCCGCGTGACGGATGTCTTGTCGAGGTCGTAGACGGCCATCCGTATATTGGTCACATCCATGGTGACGGCATACCCGAAGACGATGAGCTGGAGAACGGGGGTCACGAAGATGATGGGTTTCATCTTTCTGTCGCGAAAGATCTGGATGAACTCCTTGACGACCATATGCTTGATACGCTGCAGCATTTGTCGCATTCTATGTCACCCGCTTCTTGAATTTCTTCACCGCCACCGTGAATACGATAATACCGAAGAGGGTCAGGAGTCCCATATCGGTCAGAAGCATACCGGCCGTATTCCCTTTCAGGAAAATACCCTTGATCGCTGCGACGAAATAGCGCGCCGGAATCAGGAAGGTGATTGCCTGAAGGGGAACGGGCATGTTCAGGATCGAAAACATGAAACCTGAAAGCAGCAGCGCCGGAAGGTAGGATGAGACGACGGCGGCCTGGCTTGCCGCGAGTTGGGATTTCGTCACTATGGATATAAGGATGCCGAGGCTCAAACCGCCGAAAAGGAAAAGGGACGATATGAAAAGAAGAAGGAGGAAGCTTCCCTTGAGGGGAACGCCGAAGAGCGCGACGACGATGATGATGGACAGGATTGTGTCGATGATCCCGATGGCAAAATAGGGGATCATCTTGCCGATGATCAGTTCCATCGGTTTAACAGGCGTCGAGATGATCTGTTCCATGGTACCCCGCTCCCATTCTCTGGCGATGGTCAGCGATGTGAGCAGCGCGGCAACGATGGTCATGATCACTGCGATAAGTCCCGGGACGATGAAATTGCGGGATTTGAGCTCCGGGTTGTACCAGACGCGCGGGCGAACGTCGATGAGGGGGTCCAGGGAACCGAGGCCGGCACGCCTCGCCGCCAGTTCCAGCGCTGAGTTCAGATATCCGAGGGCAATGGTCGCGGTATTGGAGTCGCTGCCGTCAATGATGACCTGAATCCGCGCCCGGCCACCTGTCAGGGCATATCGGGAGAAGTCTTCCGGAATCGAGATCGCCACCCGCGCGCTTCCCTCATCGAGGGTTTTGTCAATGAGGCGCGAATCGTCCACATGGGCCACCACCGTGAAATACCGCGAGGCCTCCAGGCCGCGCACGATCTGCCTGCTGAGGTTTGTCTTGTCTCTGTCGTAGACCACGGTCGTCAGCCGGTCGACGTCGACGGTGATGGCGTACCCGAAGATAAAGAGCAGCATGACGGGCATAAGGAAGGCCAGTGCAAGACTGAAAGAGTCCCTTCGTATCTGGATGACCTCTTTCCTGGCGATCGCTGTGATGCGATTGAGGTTCATGTCATGATACCTCGATGAGCGACACGAAGACGTCCTCCAGGGAAGGGCGAACCACGGTGACGTTCGCAACGGGAATATTCGCTTCCGTAAGCGCCGAATGGATGGCGGGTATAGCGGACTCGCCCTTGTCGACGGTGGCATGAATCACGTTTCCGAACAACGCCACATCGAATCCTTTCCTGCCGAGGACATCGAGGCCGGCGACGATATCGAATACGGCGACCTCGAGGATCTCCTTGTGCATATGCTCCTTCTTCATGGCATCGGGGCGGCCTTCCGCGATGATCCTTCCCCTGTAGATGAGGGCGAGGCGGTCGCAGTATTCGGCCTCGTCGAGGTAGTGGGTTGTCACGAAGACGGTTGTTCCCCGGGAGGACATCTCGTAGATGAGATTCCAGAACCTGCGTCGGGAGATGGGGTCTACGCCGGAAGTAGGCTCATCGAGGAAAATTATGGGGGGTTCGTGGATCACGGCACATCCGAGGGCAAGACGCTGCTTGAAGCCGCTCGCCATGGTGCGCGTGATCGATTTACGTTTTTCCCCGATCCCCGCCATGTCGAGGACCCATTCCTTGCGCTCCTTCCTTTTTTCGTCCGCCACGCCGTATATGCCACTGAAGAAATCGATGTTTTCCTCGATGGTCAGATCGTCATAAAGGGAAAACCGCTGCGACATGTAGCCGATATGCTTCTTGATTTCCTCGGACTGTTTCATGATATCGAAGCCGCCGACAGTTCCCGTGCCCGCTGAAGGCGTCAGGAGGCCACAGAGCATTCTGATCGTCGTCGATTTTCCGGCGCCGTTGGGACCCAGGAACCCGAAGACCTCGCCTTTCGCAACCGTGAGGTCAATGCCGTCGACTGCCCGGAAATCACCGAAGGCCCTGGTGAGTCCCTTCACGGTGACGGCGGATTCTTCGGGAGGCAGCCTTTGTCCCTCGGCGGTGGTCATATCGCCTCCTTGCCTTCAGTACCGGCCCGGGCACCGATCATGGCGAAGAAGACATCCTCGATGGAAGGGGAGATCTCGCGATATCCTTCGGTGGCACAACCGCTATCGGACAGACGCCCCATTACGGCCGGGATGTCGGTCCTGTCAACGAGGCCGACGTGGAGTCTGTCGCCGTATATTCCGACTCCGGTCACCCTTTTGTCGGATTGTATGATCTTCATGATTTCCCGCGCGTTGTCGCACCATACCTCGATCATGGGCATGGCGTGTTTTGCCTTGATGGCCGAGGGGGTATCCTTTTCGAGGAGCCTGCCTTCGTAGATGAGGCCTACTTCGGTGCACCGCTCCGCCTCGTCGAGATAGGAGGTGGAGACGAAGATCGTTACCCCCTCCTTAAGGAGTTCGTAGAGGATCTTCCAGAAATCGCGGCGCGATACGGGGTCGACCCCGTTGGTCGGCTCGTCGAGAAAGAGGATCTCCGGTGTGTGGATAAGGGCGCAGGCAAGGCCGAGTTTCTGTTTCATCCCGCCGGAGAGCTGGCCCGCCAGTCTGCCGGTAAAGGGACCGAGGTTGGAAAAGCCGAGTAACCTTTCTATGCGCCCGGGGCGTTCATCCCTGGGCACGTCAAATATATCGGAGTAAAAGACCATGTTCTCCATGACTGTCAGGTCTTCGTAAAGGCCGAAGCGCTGGGGCATATAGGCGATCTTTTCCTTGATATCTTCCGATCCTTCCCTTATGGGATACGACGCGACCCAGGCGTCTCCGGAGGTCGGTTCCATGACGGCGGTCAGGAGCCTCATGAGGGTTGATTTGCCGGCGCCGTCGGGGCCGACAAGGCCGAAGAGTTCACCCTGGCGGACTTCCATCGTGATCCCCTGAATGGCCGTTACAGCGCCGAAACTCTTCGTGAGCGAATCCGTCTTTATGGCGATGAGGTCGTCCATGGTTACTTGAGAAGGATCCTAACGTCGGCGGGCATCCCCGGTTTAAGCTCCTGGTTCTTGTTTTCTACCGTTACCTTGACCCCGAAGACGAGCTTGACCCTTTCTTCCTCGGTCTGGACGTTCTTGGGCGTGAATTCGGCGTCGGAGGAGATGAAAGTGACCGTGCCGTCGTAGACCTTGTCTTTATACGTGTCCACGGTAATCCGTGCTTTCTGGCCCAGCTTGACGAGACCCAGTCTGTCTTCCTTGACGTATACCTTGACCCAGGGACGGTCGAGATCGCCGACAACGAAGACAGCTGCGCCGGGTTGTACGATCTCGCCGAGTTCGACATTCTTTCTGAAGACGACCCCGGAAATGGGGGCAGAGAGCCTGGTGTCGGCGAGCTTCTCTTCAGTGTTTGTCACAAGGGCCGCAAGCTGTTTCACCCGAAGCTCGGCTGCCTTGATATCTTCCTTTCGCGGCCCTTCCTCAACAAGGCTCTGCTGCTGTCTGGCGCTTGCGAGCTGACCGAGGCGGGTATTGTATGCGCTTTTCGCGGCATCGAATCGCGACGCCGATATGGCGCCGTTCGTATAGAGGGTCTCTGCGCGTTCGAAATCCTTGCGCGCCCTGACAAGCTCCGCTTCAATGGAGGCCGCATCGGCCCGGGCCTTGCCTATCTCCTGACGCCGCGAGCCGGTCTTTAACTCCTGAAGCTTGACCTGTGCCTCTTCCAGAGAGGCCCGGTTCTGATCCACGAGCGCCTTTATATCACCACTTGAAAGTTCGGCGAGAAGGTCGTCTTTCTTTACACGCGCACCCTCGTCGACGTTGAGAGTGACGATCTTGCCGGAGACCTTGAAGCCGATATTACATTCCGTCACCTCTACGTTGCCGGAGAGCTTCATCGTACTGTCATCGCGGCCCCGGAGGTAATGCGCGACAACTATGACGGCAACGATCACAATCGCGGCGATGACCGCCAGCGGGATGAGTCTCTTCTTGGGGATCATTTCGTTTCCTCCGTCATGGATTTTGTCGGGACCGTGTTCTTTTCGGTTACGGGTGCCCGCGGAGTGTTACTGTCACTCGCCGTATCCGACGGGATGTTCATATCGCCTGTTGCCTTTTTCAGGAAGGCAACGGCGACATGCCGGTCGAAACGCGCCTGGTAATGGTCGGAACGGGACCGGATGAGGGCGGCCTCGGCATTGATGACATCCGTGCTTGTGTTGTCGCCCGATCTGTATCGGAGGTCTTCGATGCGAACCTGCTCTCTGGCCGAAGAGACCGCTTTTTCCGACACGATTATACGCTCATCGGCATTCACTATGGCGGTTTGAGCTTCCTTCAATTCCCTGGCGATGGTAAGACGAAGCGCCCTCTCTTCTTCTTTCGCGTTCATGAGTTCCAACCGTTCGCGGTCTATCTCGGCCCCTATACGTCCGAAATCGAAGACGGGCAGCATGAGGCGCACCCCGAGGCTCCAGTTTTCCTTGAAAGCGAAGCTGTCCCCGGCCTTTCCGCCATAGTCGCCAGCCCCGTAGATATCGGGGAGCCGCTTGCCGCGGGCAGCGGCGACGCGCTCTTCGATCATCTTTACCTTGCTCAGCGCGGCCTTATAGTCCGGCCGTCCGGCGAGGGCGCGTTCAAGGTCGGCCTTCACAGTCTCTCGTTGGATGGTTGGCTTGCCTTCGAAGGCAATGGTGAACTCACCTGGTTCATCCATACCTATCAACGATCTGAGAAGCTCCCTGGTGTTCGCGATGCTGTTCTGTGTCTGTATCCTTCTTTCAATTGCGGCGGCCAGTTCCGTATCGGCCTTGAAGAGGTCGAGCTTCGGCGCAGTACCGGCCTTGAGAAAGGATTCGACATCGCGGCGATGTGCCTCAAGCCCTTTTACCTGGGCTTCGCATGCGCCAAGCAGTTCCTCGAGCTGGGCGAGTTTGTAGTAGACGGCGGTAACGTTATAGACAAGCTCGTGGAGATTACGGGTATGAAAATCCTGCGCCATGGATTTCTTGAGTTCGGCGATGGTGACGCCTCTTACGAGTCGCCCTCCCTTGAAAAGGGGGACGGAAAAGGTAGCAAAACCGTCATAGACGTTCTTTTCGAAATCGGGAATATCCGTGGCAAAGAGAGGCAGGCTGCTGATGACAATGGGCGTAAGGGGGGCAGGGTACCTGTAGCGCGTATATCCGCCGGTGACGTCGATCCTGGGCATCCTGTCCGCCTGCGCGGCTTTGAGACCCTGGTTCTCTATCTCTATATTCTGCCGGGTTATCCTGAGAGCGGGGTTATGTCTGATGGCGTACCGGATGAGGGAAGAAAGGCCGAATGAGTCCGCCTCGGGAGCTTTTTGCGCCGCCGCTCCAACGGGAAAGAAGGCAACGACGGCAAAGGTAAAGAATATGATAGTCTGTGTCATCCACTTCATGGTGATGCTCCTTCCCGGTCTTCTTTTGTTGCCGAAAGCGCCGCGAGACTGAAGCGGCAGATGTGTCCGGCAATGTCCTCCATGTTCATCGAACTGACCCGGTCGTCACCGATCAATCTGTTCAGGACGGGCCTGGCATACAGGAAATATAAACACTGGCCGACGATGCTGGCGCAGCAATAGAGCACGGTGTCGTCTGCCGGGTCCTTCCCGATAATGCGGCCTACGATGGATGATATCAAATGAAACATCGGCCTTGCCATCTCCTCGACGATCAAGTCAAGGGCAGCTGTCGGCTCTGTGAATTCCCTTGCCATGAGCCTTCCAAACCGCGACTCGATGCCCGTATCGAGAATGCGGAAGACGAATGAGCGGATAAAACCTTCAAGCCTTTTTTCGGGGGGATCATCCTCAGATGTACCCAACTCGCGCGGATACTTCTCAAAGGCAATATCCTTCCAGCAACGCAAGGTTTCAAGATAAAGGTTATCCTTGCTTTGAAAATAGTAGTTGATGGCGGCAATGTTTACATCCGCTTTGCCGCTGATCTGCCGGATGGTCGTCTGCCGGAAACCGTTTTCGGCGAATATCTCGCCTGCGGCCTCCAGGATCCGCTGCCTCGTGTTCGGTTTACCGTCTGTCACTTTCGTGGCCTATCATATTAAACTTATGTTTCATACAAGTATTTTAAACTACAGTTTTACGATGTCAAGAATTTTTTTTCACATGATTCCTTGTGAATAGAATAACATGCTATAGCGAAAAAGCCCCTGTGTTATCAAGAGGATGTGAGGGGTTAACAACAGAAGTATTCATTATCCTGAATCGTCGGGCGGCCAAATATGTATTGACAAGAAAAATCGAATTAGTGTTAAATACCCTTAAGGTTTAAGGGGTATAGTTCATTGATAAGCAGTTTTGTTCTGTTCGATCACTAATAGTGTTCACTATAGTGAATATATTTTCCGGAGCAGTTATTGACGAGTTGACGAACACAATTTGACTCTGGTAAACGGGCTCGCTGCTACCGGCTGCAAAGGTTGGTTAATCTGAATGGATACGATCAATTTATCTGAAAAAACCGATTGGGCTTTCATTGAAGAGGTAAAGAAGGAGAGCGGCCAGAACCCTTCACTGTGTTATCAGTGCGGGAACTGTACGGCGGGCTGTCCCTATACCCAGTACTTCGATTATCCGGTGAGCATGATAATGCGCCTCTTGCAGTCCGGGCAGAAGGAGACGATCCTCACTTCCAAAGCCATCTGGCTCTGCGCAACCTGCGAGACATGCACCACGCGCTGCCCCTGTGAGGTCGATGTGACACATATCATGGACACACTGAGGATCATGGCGAGACGGCAGGGTAAAGTCTCCGAGAAGGACGTGCAGCTTTTCTACGATTCCTTCCTCGATTCGATGAAAAAACACGGCAGGATCTTCGAGATGGGCATTCTCATGGGCTACAAACTTAAATCAGGTCATCTCATGGGCGATGCGGAGCTTGGACCGAAGGTCATGAGCCGCGGAAAGATCGGTTTATTCCCCAAGACGATAAAAGGCGCCGACAAAGTAGCTCAAATTTTTAATAGATTCCAGGAAAAGGCGAAAAAGCATGGCTGAGAAAGAATACGCATATTTCAGTGGTTGTTCGCTGGAAGGCACCGCGAAGGAGTACGACGAATCGTTGCGGGTTGTCATGAAGGCCCTCGGAGTGAATCTTGTGGAACCTGATGATTGGAGCTGTTGCGGCTCCACACCGGCCCACACGGTCGATCACGTGTTCGCTGCGGCGCTTGCCGCACGAAACCTTTGCCTTGTGGAGAAGATGAACAAGGACGTTCTTACGACGCCTTGTCCTTCATGCCTCATGGCATTCAAGAAGGCCCAGTACAATATGTCACGGGATGACGCGTTCAAAGGAGAGGTCAACGAACTCCTCGACGAGGCCTATAACTGCGGCGTAGAGTCAAAATCCTCCCTGCAGATAATTTACGAAGACATCGGGCTTGATGCCATCGCTGCCAGGGTTACCCACATCATGCCGGATCTGAAGGTTGCGCCGTACTACGGCTGCATCCTTTCGAGGCCGCCTGAAATAGCACAGTTCGACGACCCCGAAAACCCGGTTTCGATGGACAGAGTCCTTACAGCGGCCGGTATCGATGTCCGTGATTTTGCATTCAAGATGGAATGTTGCGGTGCCGCGTTCGGTGTTCCCAAACAGGACATGGTGAACAGGCTTTCGGCCAAGGTTCTGGAGATGGCTGTCGATGCCGGCGCGAATTGCATAGCAGTTGCCTGCCCGCTGTGCCAGCAGAACCTTGACCTGCGCCAGGAACAGGTCAACAAGACGACGGGTTCCAATTTTAACATCCCCATCATTTATTTCACCCAGCTCATGGGCCTTGCCTACGGATTTTCACCCAAGGAATTGGGTATGGATAAGGTGATCGTCAGCGCCGATAAGATCACCCGGCGGATTACCAGGGAAGAGTACGCGAAGATAAAAGAAGAAGAAGCAGCCGCAAAGAAGCCCCAGAAGGCCAAGAAAGAAGCAGCTGCCGAAGAGACAAATAATTAAGGAGACCTGATCGATGCGGGTTGGTGTATTTATCTGCCATTGTGGAAGCAACATCGCGGGAACCGTTGACGTCGCGAAAGTGGCCGAGGAAGCCCGGAAGATGCCCGGCGTCGCCTATGCGACGGCCTACATGTATACCTGTTCTGAGCCTGGACAGAAAGAGATCACGGATGCCATCGAGCGGGACAAGCTCGACAGGATCGTTGTCGCGGCATGTTCACCCCGTATGCACGAGAATACCTTCCGAAGAACGATAATGAAGGCGGGACTCAACCGCTATTTCTTCGAACAGGCCAACATTCGTGAACACGTGTCCTGGATCGGACTCGACAAAGAGCTCAACACGACGAAGGCGATAGAAGAAGTGAGGATGGCCGTGGCGAAAGTCATGAAGAACAAGCCTCTCTTTTCATCGTCATTCAAGATCAACAAACGAGTCCTTGTCATCGGCGGTGGCGTGGCCGGCATGCAGGCGGCAATTGACTGCGCCGACGGCGGTCTCGAGGTGGTCATGGTCGAGAAAAGCCCGTCCATCGGCGGCATGATGGCACGACTCGACAAGACTTTCCCCACGGTCGACTGTTCCATCTGTATCCTCGGACCCAAGATGGTCGACGTTGCACAGCACGACCTCATCAAACTTCACGCATACAGCGAGATAGCCGAGATCAAAGGCTATGTCGGCAACTACCAGGTAAAGATCAGGAAGAAACCGCCATATGTCGACTGGACCAAATGCACCGGCTGCGGTCTCTGCATGGAAAAGTGTCCGACCAAAAACGCCTACGATCATTTCAATTTCGGCGCCGCGCCTACGCGGGCCATAAATATCCCCTTCCCGCAGGCAATCCCCAAGAAGGCGACCATAGACCCCAATTACTGCAGACAGTTCGTCAAGGGTAAATGCGGTGTTTGCGCCAAGGTTTGCCCCACGGGTGCCATCAACTACGAGATGCAGGAGGAGTTCATTACCGAAGAGGTCGGTGCCATCATTACGGCCACAGGGTATGGGCTCATGGATATGGAGAAGCTCGCCGAATACGGCGGAGGAAGGTATCCCGACGTCATCAGCGGTATCCAGTACGAGCGGTTCCTGAACGCCTCCGGTCCCACATCGGGCCACATCATCAGGCCTTCAGACCACGAAGAGCCGAAGACCATCGTCTTTGTCTCCTGTGCGGGATCACGGGACAAGTCCTGCGGCGTTCCATACTGCTCAAATTTTTGCTGCATGTACATCGCCAAACAGGCGATCCTCACGAAAGATCACATCCCGGATTCCCAGTCGTATGTCTTCTACATGGACATCAGGTCCCCGGGAAAGGGTTATGATGAATTTACCCGCCGCGCCCAGGAGGAATACGGCGCCAAGTATATCCGCGGCAGGGTATCGCGGATTTATCCGAAGGGCAAGAAGATGGTGGTCAAGGGCGCTGATACGCTCCTTGGCACCCAGGTAGAGATCGAGGCAGATCTCGTTGTCCTGGCGACTGCGGTCGTGTCGGCGCCGGGCGCCGGCGAGATGGCCGAGAAGCTGCACATCTCTTATGATACCTTCGGTTTCTATGTAGAGTCCCACCCGAAATTGCGGCCCGTTGAGACAAATACCTCCGGCGTATACCTCGCCGGCGCGTGCCAGGGCCCCAAGGACATCCCGGCATCGGTGGGACAGGGATCTGCGGCAGCCGCCAAGGTTCTGTCGCTTTTCTCAAAGGACATGCTCGAATCCGACCCGGCAATTGCCCAGGTCAACCAGAATACCTGTGTGGGTTGCCTCAAATGCCTGAAGACCTGTCCGTTCCAGGCCATTGTAGAAGACACCTTAAGAAGCGGTAAGAAAGTGGCCAAGGTCATTGAAACGGTCTGCGCGGGATGTGGTGTCTGTACATCCACCTGTCCTTGCGGCGCGATTCAGCTGCAGCATTTCACGGACAACCAGCTCTTAGCGGAGGTTAATGCAATATGTCAGAAGTAGCACCCAAAGAACTGCGGATCGTTGGTTTTCTCTGTAACTGGTGTTCCTATGGCGGTGCCGACACCGCGGGTGTGGGACGGTTCAAACAGCCCACGGACCTTCGGATCATCAGGGTCCCGTGCTCGGGCCGTGTCGACCCCATGTTTGTAGTGCGCGCCCTTCTTACGGGTGCCGATGGCGTTCTCGTCTCCGGCTGCCACCCCAGGGATTGCCACTACACGGACGGCAACTTCTACGCAAGGCGCAGGTTGGAAATGCTCAAAAGGCTTCTGCCGTTCATGGGCATCGACGACAAGAGATTCCACTATACATGGGTTTCAGCCTCGGAAGGCCAGAAATGGCAACAGGTCGTGACGGGTTTTACCAATCAGGTTCACGCCCTCGGCCCCATGCATCAAAAGTAAGGAGAAGGCAGATTGAGTACTCAGAAGCTTAAGGAGATAATCAAGCAGGTCTTACCCGATGTGGAGACCGTCATATGCTGGCAGGAGGGTTATGACAAGCTCAATGTGACGCCGATCTTTATTACGTCCCCTGAGCAGGTCGATCAGGTAGTATGGAACCCACTGTGTGCGCAGAACCTTGCAAGTTACCTTCCCTCTCAGAAGAAGAAGGTGGCCGTTGCGGTGAAAGGGTGCGACTCGCGGACGATCGTCCAGTATATGCAGGAAGGTCTGATTGACAGGAACAATGTCGTGATCATCGGCATCCCCTGCAAGGGCACCGTCAGCAAGAAGAAGGTACAGAAAGCTATCGGCAACGAACCGGTGGAAGATGTAACCTTCACAGATGGTTCTATCAAGGTGAAGACACCTTCAGGCGAGAAGACGCTCGCATTAGCCGACGTCTGTCCGACAAAGTGCACCTCGTGCCAGTTTCCGACGCCCATTGTCTATGACCAGCTCACGGGAGATGCGATCAAATCGGATAAGCCGCCCGAAAGCGTCTATGCTGACGTAACAGAGCTTGAAGGGAAGACGCTGGAGGAGCGCAAGGCATATTTTGCGAGCCAGTTCGACAAGTGCATCCGTTGCTATGCATGCCGGAACGCGTGTCCGATGTGTGTGTGCCAGGACAGCTGCATCGCCGAGACGCGTGACCCGCATTGGATCACCCAGAGGAACAGTCTCGATGAGAAAGTGATGTTCCACATGATCCATGCCCTCCATCTTGCAGGGCGGTGCGTGGAATGCGGTGAATGCGAGCGGGTATGCCCAATGGAAATTCCCGTGGCGAAGCTGAAAAAGAAGATAAACAAAGAGATGAAAGATCTCTTCGATTATACCCCGGGAGTCAACCCCGAGGACAAGCCACCCATGTACACGTTTAACGTTGACGAAGCGAAAATCAAGGAGCATAAACTCTAATGGCGGACAAAGGATACCTTCCGAAAGAGAAGATAAAGGAATTCGTCGAGGCCCTCGGTAAAGACGCAGCCGTCTACGCTCCGTGCCTTGAAGGGGACACGATCATCTTCCGTCAGTATACACCTGACAAGGAGATCTCCCTGGACAGGCCGGCGAACACGCCACCCAAAGGGGCCATCTATCCCCAGTGCGAAACGCTGCTTTCCTTCGAGTTCAAGAAGGATGCTGCCACGCCGCAAAAGATGGACGTGGAACTCAAGGCAAACACCGACTTCCCCAAGGCGGTCGTCTTCGGCGGACGCCCCTGTGATGCGAAGGGTTTTACGGTCATCGACAGGGTGTTCATAAATACCGACACAGCCGATCCGTACTACAAGAAACGCCGCGAGAACACGACGATCGTTACAAAGTGCTGTAACGGCCCGTATGCCGGCTGCTTTTGTGTAGGCGTGGGCGGTGGCCCTGCTGTCAGGGAAGGGTCCGACGTGGTCATGACAGAAGTGGACGGTGGATATTACCTGGAGGCGGTCACGGAGAAAGGCAAGTCAGTGATGTCTCTGCCAATGATCCAGGACGGTTCATCCTACGAGGGAAAGGCAAAGCAGGCCAATGAAAAAGCGACGGGCGCCGTCAGAAATCCCTTCCCGGCAGATGCCAGGGTGTCACCGGAACTGTTCGACAGCGGTGATTTCTGGGGGCGGGTGGTCGACAAGTGTGTAAGCTGTGGTGCCTGTACGTTCCTGTGCCCGACGTGCTACTGCTTTAACATCACTGACGAGCAGGCGATCACGACAGGCGAGCGCATCAGGTCATGGGACTCCTGCATGTTCCAGCATTTCACTCTGGAGACGAGCGGTCACAATCCCAGGCCGGCCAAGTATAAGAGGTTCAGGAACCGTGTGGGGCACAAATTCTCCTACTACCCCGAAAAGTACGACGGGGCCATAGCCTGCACCGGTTGCGGAAGATGCATCAGGTACTGCCCGGTGTCGGTGGATATCAGCGAGATCGTCGGGTATTTGAAAGACCCCAAAGCGGATCCCAAACAGTGGGCCGCTGATAAAAAAGACGCAAAGAATTAGGAGCGCGTGATGACAGGGAACGAGAATCCATACCTTCCTGAATTAGCGACAGTCATGAAGGTAATCGATGAGACACCGAATATAAAGTCCTTCCAGGTCGTGTTTAACGACCCGGAGAAGATGAAGAATTTTAAGTTTGAGCCGGGTCAGGTCGGGCAACTCTCCGTTTTCGGTGTCGGCGAATCCACCTTCGTTATTAATTCCCCGCCCACCCGGATGGACTACCTCCAGTTTAGTGTCATGAAGGCCGGAGAGGTCACTACCGCTCTTCATGGGATCTATGAGGGAGATGTTATCGGCGTACGTGCACCGCTCGGGAACTGGTTTCCCTATCAGGACATGAAAGGAAAGAACATCCTCTTCGTCGGCGGCGGTATCGGACTGGCCCCGCTACGTACCCTTATCCTCTACATGCTCGATAACAGAGCGGATTATAAAGATATCACCATTATCTATGGATCGAGGACGCCCCCTGATCTGTGTTACAAGGACGACTTAAAGGAATGGGAAGAACGATCTGATGTGAACCTCATCCTCACCGTAGATAATGAATTCCCCGGATGGGAGAAGCGAACGGGTTTTGTGCCCACGGTATTGAAAGAGGAAGCGCCCAAGAGCGATAACACCATCGCCATTACATGCGGGCCTCCCATCATGATCAAGTTTGTTCTCCAGGGGCTCGCAGAGCTCAAGTTCCCCGAAGAGAACATTATCACCACACTGGAAGCAAGGATGAAATGCGGTATCGGTCTATGCGGCCGCTGCAACCTGGGCCACAAGTATATCTGCAAAGACGGTCCCGTGTTTTCACTGAAGCAGCTGAAGGAGCTTCCCAGCGACGAATAAGAATAGGGCCGGTCGCCTTTTGCCGGCTCACTTCGTTGCCTGCGGTGGCGCAAATCCTCAGCGTACCTTGGGTACGCCTCCGGTTTGCACCATCTTGTCGCCTCGTTATCCGACAAAAATCGACCGGCCAGCGAGGCCTATGTTGATAGAGAAAGTTTAGGACGAATGATCTTCCTTTTGGGGGGTCATTTTTTTTGTCGAAAAATGTTCATCGCTGCAAGTCGTGCGTGTACTCGGGGATTTATCCATTCCGGAGATACCCGGCTATTCGATCATGGCTTGCGTGAATGATGACAGAGGGGGTTTTGCCAGCAGACTCTTGGACTTTGGAAGCGTCTCTACTTTCCCAGTAGTTTCAGTTCTTCGGGGTTGAAGGAAGTGATTCTCCAGTGGCCCTCGGGGGCTTTTGCCATGGTGAAGCTTACTCTGTCCTTGCCGCGTTGGCGTACTTGTGCCACGTTGCCTTCTGTGGTGACAGAGAGGGCGAAAACCGTCGCCTTGCGAAGGTTGCCGAAGAGTTCGTCGTCGTTGTATGAGAGGAGCAGGTTTGTTATTGCTTCGCCCATCTGGCCTTTGAGTTGAGGGATAAGCTGTGTAGCGAGATCTTTTCCGGCGCCGCGCATGTGTTCCTCGAACTTGTTTCGGGCCGGTTCCTTTTTGTCCATCCGGGAGAATACATCTTTTGCCATGTTGTCGAGGATGCTGTCGGTATCGAGGTATTTAAGGACTCCCGGCGCGTCACGACTGATGATGGCCTTCTTCAGCATATAGAGACTGTAATAAGGCGTTGTCCGGGCGTAAATAAAAGCGGAGACAGCGAAGACGACGATAGCGCAGCAGATTACGATTGTGACCAGCGGGCCACGTTTCCTCATCTGTTCAGTTTTTTCCATATAATGACCGGTCTTTAAGCTATTCCAGCTGGATTGCGGTAATGACCCAATACTCTTCGGGTGTCTTCTCCAGTGTCACCGAGGTGCCTTCAAATGGTTGGACCGTCGCCGTCAACTGGTCTCGCGAAACGGTAACGGGCACTCTGATGACAGACCAACCCTTGACAGGGGAAAAGAAACTTTTTTCGCCGGGCGCGTCGAGCTCGTATATGAGGCGTTTCTTCACCACCTCATCAGGCTGGCCGTGGGTAACGCTATCGGGCAATCCGCGGATTACGCTGTCGAAGTCCACAAATCTCTGAGCCGTTTCGGAATTGCTGAAGAGGATGGCCTTTTTGAACTGGATCAAAGCATAGCGCGGAGTTTTCTTAAAGTACTGATAGCCGTATACACCTGCGGCGATGATTATCAGAATAATGATCCATCGCGCTACGCCGCCCCGTTCATTTCTGAGAAAACCGCTCATCGATCCTCCCGATTTTCCTGCCCGGTGAAGGGGATCGTCGTTATAGTCCCAGCTTATTGCGGAGAAGTTCACCGAGACTGCCGAGTTTCTCGTCGGACCGCTCTTCTTCCTTTACCTTGTCCCTGTATTGCGTGTAGCTGTCGAGTTCGAGCTTTTCATCGACTTTGGTTCTGCTCAAGCTGACGCGGCCGCGGGACGGGTCGGTGGCGACGACTACCGCCTGCATGGTGGATCCCGCCGGGAACATCTTGCTGTGGTTGGTTCCCTTCAGAGTTCCCATTTCAACGTTGGGGATGAACCCTGTCAGACCTTCTTTGATCCTTACAATGATCCCCGACGAAATAACGCGCTCCACCTTGGTTTCCAGAAGCGTGCCGATTGGGGGAAGGTCTACCTCCTGCACTACTATCTTGCGCTCCATGGAAAGAGTGAGCCGCCTCTTTTCAACACTGATATCGACGACCCTGGCCTCAACCTGCTGGCCCGGTTCGAGGATTTCTTTGGGATGATTGATTCTCCTGCCGGCTCCCAGTTTCGAAATGGGGATAAGACCATCGATTCCGGGTTCCAGGTTTACGAAAGCTCCGAAGTTTTCAAGACGGACGACGACTCCCTGGACCGTGGAGTCCACGGGATATTTCTCGGGAACAGACAGAAACGGATCGGGCAGGACGGCCTTCAGGCTCAATGTGATGCGATCCCTGGTCCAGTCGATTTCCAATATTCGCGTTGTTACCTGATCTCCGATGTTCACCAATTCGCTTGCTTTTGATCCCTTGATCCACGACAGTTCGCTGAGGGGTATAAGGCCATCGATCCCGCCGATGTCGACGAACACGCCGAATCTCTGAATTGACCTGATCTTTCCGGTGACATCCATGCCGACCGCAAGAGTCTCTTTGAGCTTTTCCTTTTCCTTTTCGAGTTCCTTTTCCAGAAGGGCACGGCGAGAAAGAATGATATTGCGCCCTCTTTCCTTATATTCAAGAACTTTGAAAGGAAATGTCTCACCGATGTATGTGCCGGCATCCCTGCTGCCCTTGAGATCCATCTGCGAGTAAGGGCAGAAGCACCGTACCTTGCCCACACGGATTTCGTAGCCGCCCTTCAACTCTGACGCGACCTTGCCGGTAACGGGTATGTCAGCATCAAAGGCATTCTTGATGCTCTGCAACGTGATGCTCGGAAAACTGTGGATAAGAGTGGTGAATTTTCTCGCGCCGTTTTCCACGGTCACGAAGTAGGCTTCGAGCTCATCGCCATCCTGAATGGTGATGCCGCCTTCCTCGTTGAGGAATTCCTTTCTGTCTATCACTCCCTCACTTTTGCCGCCAAGATCGATATAGACAAAGTCGCCCGAGATACCGGCAACCCTGGTCGTCACTCTTTGCCCTGGTTCAAGGCGCTTAACCGACTGCGTACTCTGTTCGAAAAGCTGCGCAAAATCTTCTTCGTGTCCGCTTTCTGCAGTACTCCTTTCTTCAATATTTTCCTGGTTGTTGATCTGTTCGTCTGACATCGTCCGATCTCCTGAAGTGTTAAAAAATTTTTTGTTCCAGTAATGTACAATTTCTTTAGTGTTATGTAAAGCTATAGTTCTCATGGATAATGAATTTGACAATACTAAGACCATGGAATAACATATGAAACAATGAAAAATCCGTGAATGGCAAATGAGCGGAAAGGAGGTGCACGTGAATTCTTTTTCCGTAAGAAAATCCTGTCTTTGGGTGGTTGCCGGCCTGTTTTTGATGATGACCGTTCTTGTTACGGGGCCCGTCTTCGCACAGTCTAAGGGCTCTCCGGCGCTGTCCAGGGAAAAGACGGGTTATGCACTTGGGGTCAGCATCGGCCGCAACATGAAGAATCTCGGAATAGATGTCGATCCCGATATGATTGTCCGCGGCATTCGGGATACGGTTCGGGGACAACCCACCATGACGGATCAGGAGATAAAGACCGCGCTGGACGATTATGAACGGGAGATTGTTAAAAAACTGGGCGAGAAAAACAGGCGCGAAGGAGAGGCATTCCTCAAAGAAAACAGGCAGCGCAAGAGCGTCGTCAGTCTATCCAGCGGTCTCCAGTACGTGGTGCTCAGAGAGGGCAAGGGTGCGATCCCGAAGATGAACGACCTGGTAACCCTGCACTATAAGGCACGGATGGTGGATGGAACGGAGTTTGAAAGTTCTTATTGGAACAATAAGCCCGCCGAAATTGCGGTAGGCAAGACCATTAAAGGGTGGACCGAGGCCCTGACGAAAATGCCCGTCGGTTCCATATGGCGCCTTTATATCCCTTCGGAACTTGCCTATGGAGACGCCGGCGCAGGCCCGATGATCGGCCCCAACGCCGTGATCGTGTGCGATATCGAACTCCTCGCCGTGAGGTAAATAGAAAACGCCGTGGTAACACCCCGGTTCCCGGGAGGATTGTCGTGAAGGCGATGGCAATTGAAAGGGTGTGTGATCTCAAGATTGAAAAGGAGCCCCTCGCGTTCGTGGAGATGCCGGTGCCTCCAATGGGCACAAGGGATATTCTGGTGCGGGTATCGGCTTGCGGGGTCTGCCATACGGAACTCGACGAGATAGAAGGGAGAACACCGCCCCCCAGATTTCCCGTGGTGCCGGGACACCAGGTGATAGGTTGTGTCGAGGAATGCGGTTCGGGGGCAAAACGCTTCAAAAAGGGTGACAGGGTGGGGGTTGCATGGATCTATTCCTCGTGCGGTACATGCACATTCTGCCGCGAGGGCAACGAGAATCTCTGTGAGCATTTTGTTGCAACCGGCCGGGACGTCAACGGGGGATATGCTGAGTACATGACAGTGCCGGAAGACTTCGCTTTCGAGGTCCCGGGGGCGTTTAGCGACCTCGAAGCCGCACCGTTGCTTTGTGCGGGGACCATAGGGTATAGATCGCTCCGCCTGACCGGGATGCACGATGGAGAGAATATAGGTCTTGTCGGATTCGGGGCATCAGCGCACCTCGTGATCCAGATGGTACGCCACAGATACCCTTCGTCGAAGATATTTGTCTTTGCACGCAGTACCGGGGAGAGGGAATTTGCCCGCGAACTGGGTGCCTTTTGGGCCGGCGATACGACGGACATACCTCCGGAGAAGCTGCATCGGGCCATCGATACGACTCCGGTTTGGGGTACCATAGTGCATGCACTCAGGAATCTTGAAAGGGGAGGGCGCCTCGTTATCAACGCCATCCGGAAAGAGGAGATTGACAAGGAAGAACTTCTTAATCTCTCTTATCCCGAGCATCTCTGGCTGGAAAAGGAGATAAAGAGCGTTGCCAACGTTTCGGCAAGGGACGTCAGGGAATTCCTCGATCTGGCGGCCGCGATCCCCATTCGCCCCGAGGTGGAGGTGTTTGCTTTGCCTGAGGCGAACAGGGCCCTTATCGAGCTGAAAGAGCGGAAGATACGCGGTGCGAAGGTACTCGCGATCCCATAATCAGCCGTTGTCACATCCCGTTTCGCCTCTTCGGTCCCCGCAGGCCCTTCCCCCGAAATTGCCGCGCCTGGCGTTGTTTCAGGGCAAATGATGTTGACAAAGTAAAATTGCTTTTGATATCGTTTATCAATGCGGGGAAGGTTACCAGAGGCTTAGATTTGTCGCGATACATGGGCTCACGGGTTACCGGGGGAACGAAGACGATAACAACATTCTCTGAGGCCGCATAAAGGATAGACACCAGCCCTCCATGCGATTCCAGAAAAAAGTGAAAGGGGAGGTACAGTCGGGCAACGGTATGCTGATAGTCGTTGTGCGATACCTGGCGGGGGATCGAAGGACGCGGTAATGGCCCGTATTCTGATAATAGACGATGATGAGAATTTTTCCGAGATGCTCTCCGATATGGTTGAGCGGGCCGGCCACGATGTTGTGACGACGGCAACCATCAAGGGGGGTTTGGAAAAGGCCGCCGAAGGCTCTTATGAAGTTGTTTTTCTGGATATCCACCTGCCGGACGGCAGCGGCCTTGACATACTGCAGGGGATCAAGGCAGCCCCGTCATCTCCGGAGATAATCATCATCACCGGATTTGACGATTCAGGTGCGGCAGAGCTTGCGCTCAAGAACGGTGTTTGGGATTACATCAAGAAACCTTCATCGATCAAGGAGATGCAGCTTGCCTTGTTAAGGGCCTTGCAGTACAGGAAAGAGAAGGGGCATCAAACACCTCCCGCGGCTTTAAAAACCGAAGGTATCATCGGGAGAAGCCCTGCGATCGGGGCATGTCTGGACCTTGTCGCAAAGGCGGCCCATGGCGAGGCGAACGTGCTGATAACCGGCGAAACCGGCACCGGCAAAGAGCTTTTCGCATTATCCATCCACAACAACGGTCCCCGCGCCAACAAGAGTTTTGTCGTCGTGGATTGTGCATCGCTGCCGCAAAATCTCGTCGAAAGCACACTTTTCGGGCACGAAAAAGGTTCCTTTACCGGTGCCGACAAAGCAAGGGATGGCCTGGTAAAACAGGCCCATGGCGGTACACTGTTCCTTGATGAAATAGGCGAACTTCCGCTTTCGATCCAGCGGAGTTTCCTGAGGGTCCTGCAGATGCGCAGCTTTCGACCCATCGGTTCGGATAGAGAGATCTCGAGCGATTTCAGGCTAATCTCCGCCACCAACAGAAACCTGGACAAGATGGTTGAAGAGGGGCAATTCCGGGAAGATCTCCTTTTTCGGATACGGACCTTGCAGATCGATCTGCCGGCGCTGCGCCAGCATCCCGAAGATATCCGGGAATTGCTTATCCATTACATCGCCCGCCTCTGTGAACAATACGGGATTGGCAACAAGGGCTTTTCACCGGAATTTCTCGCGGCGCTTCAAGCCCATGATTGGCCGGGCAACGTGCGCGAGTTTATCAGCACCCTTGAAAAATCCATCTCAGAAGCATTCCATCAGCCGACGTTGTACCCGAAACATCTTCCCACAGACATTCGCATTAAGCTCAAGAAATCCGAGCTCGACATGGACAGCGGTTCCGAAACCGTCCATGAACTTCATCCATTGACAACCGACTCCATCCCTGCGCTCAAAACATACCGGGAGGAGGTTATCGCCAATGCCGAGAGACAATACCTTAAGCGTCTGATAAAGGCGTCCGATGGTAAACTCAGGGAAATCTGCAGGGTTTCAGGGTTATCGCGACCCCGTCTCTATGCACTTCTGAAAAAATACAACCTCACCAGACAGAGCCTCTGATTCCGGCATCGAAGGTCTTGCGAAACGAGACAGTGTCTTGCCTGGCAAACTGCTGTCTTGACGGACAAGACAAACGCGGCGGCGCACGCTTCGACGCGATAATCGTTACTACCTGATATTACATAAGAATAGAGGCTATCGTCCCGGCAGGACATCGTGGCACGTTTCTTGATAAGCCTGTCCGTACCGATGTTAATGGCAAGTACGACAAAAGCGATGGTGAAGGAGCAATGTCTTGTACAGGGGACATCAAAGTCGAAGTGCGAACCTCGATAACATGTCCTCGAAACAGGATCGTTGATCAGGAAAAGAACCAGCAAGGAGGATAGAGATGCAAATTTCTACGATGAATATGTTGGAACAAGGGAGATTACCGGCGTATAGCTTTGATTCCAGGATGAAACTGAAAGAACACGATCTTAACGGGATCGTGGAAGAGTTGCAAGACCTTCTGCCGGGGGTTGTTCCCGATGGTATCGAAATTAAGATCGATCTTGCCGATTGTGAACTCAGAGTCATGACTGATGCCGTGAAGCTCACAGGGGCCCTGCTGAATCTTGTAGGAAATGCGGGGGATGCACTCTCCCCGGGCGGCAGGTTGACATTAAGCACCAGGCGTATCCGGTTTGCCGATGATATCATGGGTTGCTCCATGGCTTACGCCTCCAACGGTTGCGCGCTCATTTCAATTAGCGATACCGGCGCCGGAATGGATCAAAGCATACGAGAGAGGATCTTCGAGCCCTTCTTTACAACCAAGGAGGGCTGCCGCGGGCTTGGCTGCACCCTGGCGCGTCGTATAGTCGAGTCCCTGAACGGCAGGATAAGCGTCGAAAGTGCCGTCGACGCCGGCACGGATGTAAGGGTATATCTGCCGCTTATAAAGAACGATCTTATGCGAGCGATCCCCATAGCGCTTCCGGCATCATTTTCGGCGAGTCCGCTGAGGAGCATCTACCTCTGACGGAAATTTATGTGCAAGATAGTCCGGAGAAGTCCCGGTGCAGGTCACCGGATAAATGCCTTAAAAAAATTACGAAGGAGGTTCGCGTGTTCTCGCCAAAACGTATCCTTGTCCCAACAGATTTTTCCGAATATTCTGACCGGGCGGTAAGTATCGCCGTCGACATCGCGAAACAGAATGGATCGAAGCTGTATCTTCTCCATGTTATCGCGCTTATCCAGACCTGCGCCGTTGATTATTGTTTCGATCAGGCTACCCTCGACGACCTGGAGAAGAAAAGTTCCCTGTCGGCGGTGGAGATGATGGAGAAGCAATTGGCGATGTTTCCCGGGACCAAATCCATCGAGGTCGAGGCCGATGTCAAAAAAGGTGTACCTTACCAGCAGATCCTTGCTGAACAGAAGGAGAAGAAAGCCGATCTCATCGTGATGTCATCTCATGGAAGGACGGGTCTCCTGGATCACCTGCTGGGAAGCGTGGCCGACAAGGTTCTCAAATCGGCCACCTGCCCTGTCTTGCTCATCAGAAAGCCGAAGTGAGACAGCCAATCGCCGGGGACGACCCCGGGGATTGACAGAGCATAAAGACACGTGTTCGGGGAGGCGGCGCTCATGATAGTAAGAATCGATGAAGACCTGTGCTCACAGTGTGGGTCTTGTACGGAGATATGTCCGGAAATCTTCCTTATGGAAGATGACAGGGTAATTGTAAAAAATAGGCGAAAAGCCGGTACCACGACAATACGAAGAGGCATGCCGGGAAGCTGCCGATACGTGTCCAACGGAGGCGATTGCAATTGATTGATAAAATGGACGTTCCTCAGGAGGGCTGGGAATAATGCACAGATTAGGTCCGTTGTTTCAGATAGACGATTGGAAGAAGGAAAAACACGTTCCGGTAATCGATTGTCCCGATAAGGTTGCCGCAGGCAAACCCTTCGTCATCAATGTGACGATCGGGAAGGAGATCCCGCATCCGAATACGTGCCAGCACCACATCAAATGGGTCCAGGTTTTCTACAAGCCCGATGATGACAAATTCTCTTACCAGATCGCGCACTGCGATTTCGCGGCCCATGGCGAGTCCGCGGCGGGGCCCGACAAGGGTCCGGTCGTGACCGATCACACCGTGAGTGTGGCCGTGTCTGTAAACGGTAAAGGGAGGGTCTACGCACTCAGCCTGTGCAACATACACGGGCTGTGGGAGAGCGGTAAGGATCTTCAGATCATTTAGGAAACAGGTCGGGTCGATTCCGGTATGGCAGTCCAGCCATGCGTGGCGCTTAAGTCAGGACGTCCGCGGGATAAGGAGGAACATCATGGAAGACGTAAAACGAATTCTCGTCGTGAGCAGATCCACCGAAGAGTGCAAGAAAGCGTTCCATTACGGGGTCTCGATAGCGAAGGCGTTCCACGCGGAGCTTTCCATTCTCCATATCGAATACGACCCCTTTGCCAGGGTGGGCCTCCATTATCTTGCCAGCCTCGGCCGCTTTCAGGAAGAGTATCAGGCCCGCGAAAAACAGATAAGGGGTGAGATCGATGCAATGATACGGGATGAAAAGGCGGTGGGGATGGCCATCACGGAAATAGTGGAACAAGGCGAACCTGTCGAGCAGACCATGGCGGCCGTAAAGAAAAGCAGAACCGATCTCATCATCATGGCGGCCCACGAGGAAGGAAGGATCGAACGTGTGATTTATGGCAGGAGCGCCCATGAACTTTTGAGAAGGCTGCCCTGCTCGCTCATGCTCGTTAAGGGGGAATTGTTGCCATGATCCGTTTTCTTACCGGTAACAACCAATGATTCGGGTCAGAAGAATCTACGAGGATCCCTCTCCTGACGATGGCGTGAGGGTTCTCGTAGACAGGTTGTGGCCACGCGGCCTGAGCCGGGAAGATGCGAAAATCGATCTGTGGCTGAAAGAGATTGCGCCCAGTGACACCCTGCGGAAATGGTTTGCTCACGACGAAAAAAAGTGGGCGGAATTCAAAACGAGGTATTTCAGGGAACTCGATGAGAAGGGCGATATCCTGGAAAGTGTTTCCCAAATGTTGACAAAACGCGTGACCCTCATCTATGGCGCCAAAGATCACGAGCACAATAATGCCGTTGCCCTGAAAGAGTATCTGGCTGCCCGGGGCGGCAGGATCGGGAGCGTATGAATTTTGTCTGCTGCATCAAACAGGTGCCCGACACCGCCGAAGTGAAGATCGACCCCGAGACGAACACCCTCATGCGTTCCGGCGTTGAGTCAATCTCCAACCCTTATGACCTCGTAGCGCTGGAAACAGCCCTCATCCTGAGGGACAGGCACGGCGGGTGGGTGACGGCCCTCAGCATGGGACCACCCCAGGCCGAGCAGGTACTGAAAGAGGCAATATCGCTTGGCGCAGACGCCGCAGTCCTGCTGTCCGACCGGGCCTTCGCGGGTGCGGATACTCTTGCCACCAGCTATACCCTCTACAAAGCCATCCGGAATCTGGATCTGGATCGGCCCGTGGATATAGTGTTCTGCGGAAAACAGGCCATTGACGGCGATACCGCGCAGGTTGGGCCCGGCATTGCCACGCGGCTTGGCTTTACCCAATTTACCTCGGTGGTTGAAATACTGGAGTTAAACACACACGACAGGCACATCACGGTGAAGAGGAGGGTCGAGGGAGGGTTTGAGGTTGTGAGGGGCCCCTTACCGGCCGTCATTACCGTTGACCTCGGTCTCGCGCGACCGAGAAGGGCTTCCCTTCCCAGGCTGATACTCTCCCTGCGGGCTACCGTCGACAGGTGGGACGCGGATGCCGTCGGGGCTGAGGCAACAAAAATTGGATTGAAAGGTTCGCCTACCTGGGTGAGAAGGATATTCTCGCCCCCGCTGAGAGAAGGAGGGCCTGTTTTTGACGGCCGCAAGGATCCCGTCCCGGCCGTGGAGCGTTTCCTTGACGCTATTGTTGCCGATGGGGAGTTGACCTCGGAACTATTTAAGGACCCGGGAGCCTGATCGAGATGTCCCAAAATTCAAAGGGTATCGATGTTGCCGCGATAATTCCCGACAGGTGTATCGGATGTCAGATTTGCGCTGGTGAGTGTCCTGTCGGGGCGATCGAAATGTCCGGGGGCGTGGCGCGCATTGACCCTGAGGTTTGCATAGGATGCGGAAAATGCTTTGAAGTCTGCCCTGTCGAAGCGGTCAGTTTTGAGCCGAAAAGACCACAGGAGACCCCGCAGAGGATTCCGGGGGTACCGGAAGACAGATTCTCCGAATACCGTGGAGTCGCCGTCTTCATAGAGGTGGTACACGGACAGGCGGCCCCGGTGTCATGGGAACTCGCGGGCAAGGCACGGGAACTTTCGCGGAGGCTTGGCACTGTCATGATTGCCCTCATTGCCGGACACGGACTCAAGGACGTTGCCGCCGAGGCCTTGGAATACGGCTGTGATGAGGTCCACGTCATCGACGATGCCCTGCTCGGATCTTACCTTTCTAGACTTTACGGTAAAGCGGTGACGGATCTTGCCAATATCGTAAAACCGGAGGTCCTGCTTATGGGTGCCACTGCGCTCGGCAGGGACCTGGCGAGCGTCGTCGCAACAAACGTGGAAACGGGGCTTACCGCGGACTGCACAGGGCTGGATATTGATGAGGAAAAGCGCCTGCTTCTGATGACGAGGCCGGCCTTTGGCGGCAATATCATGGCGACCATCTTTTGCGAGAACCACCGTCCGCAAATGAGCACGGTGCGGCCCGGGGTCTTCAGGGCCGGCGAAAAAATGGTCGGCAGGACAGGTGCCGTCCATCATCATCCTTTTGTACCTCCTGTCGGCGAGGTACCCGAGATCCTGGATTTCATAAGGGACAGCACCGGTGAGACCGGTCTGGATATCGGCAGATTTCCGGCGCTGGTGGTTGTGGGGAAAGGGGCCTGCGATCCCGAGTCGATGCCGATGTTTCAGGAGCTTGCTGACCTTATCGGTGGGGTCGTGGCCTGCTCGAGACCGGTTGTCGAGGCCGGGTTTATGCCCTACGAGCGTCAGGTGGGACAGACGGGGAAGACAGTCGCGCCAAAGCTGTACTTTGCCATCGGCGTGTCGGGGGCCGTACAGCACCTTGTCGGTATGCAGGGTTCCCGCAGGATCGTTGCAATCAACTCCGATCCGCATGCGCCGATATTCGGGGTTTCCGATACGGGACTGATCGGGGATTACAGGGATGTGGTGCCTCTTGTGATTAAAGGGCTGAGAAAGGCCGTTTCCAAACGATGAGGATGAGGTAATATGCGGGAGGAATTTGAGGTGGCCATTGTGGGAGCGGGGCCCGCAGGAATCAGTGCGGCGCTGGCGCTGGCTGAAAAGGGTATCAAGGTCATCGTCTTTGAACGGGGAGAATTCCCGGGCGCCAAGAACGTGTCCGGTGGTGTTCTCTACGGTCACGATCTTGGCGAATCGGTACCGGATTTCATCAAGAGAGAGTGCCCGGTAGAACGAAACATAGTCGAATCCCGCATATGGTACCTATCGTCGGACGGGGGGTTCAATGTCTCCTTTCGCGACAGGGCATTCGAAGAAGGACTTTCTTTTAACGCCTTTACCGTGGGACGGGCAAGATTCGACAGGTGGTTTGCCGGAATAGCGGAAGAAAAAGGGGCTCTCGTGGTTTGCGGAACTACGGTCACGGATCTCCTGAGGGATGGCGGCGGCCGTGTGACGGGTGTCAGGACGGACCGTGCCGAAGGGGATGTAACGGCCCGCGTCGTCCTCATAGCTGACGGCATCAACTCGGCCCTGGCGGCAAAAACGGGGTTTCGCCCGGAACCGAAACCGAGCGACGTTGCCCTGGCGGTTAAGGAGGTGATCGAGCTTCCGGAAGAGGTCATTAATGAAAGGTTCAACGTTGAGGCAGGCCATGGGGTTACCATTGAGGTTCTGGGAGAGATCACCAAAGGAATGGATGGCGTTGCCGTAATATACACAAACAAGAATTCCCTCTCCCTGTGCATCGGAGCCAATCTTTTCGATCTCATGAACAACACCGTGAGGCCTTATGAGTTGCTGGAGGAGTTCAAAGGGCATCCCATGGTCGCTCCGCTCATCAAATCGGGCCGTCCCCGGGAATACATGGCCCACTGGCTTGCCGAGGGAGGCTACGACACGATACCGCACCTCCACGGTGACGGCTACCTCATTGCCGGGGAGTCGGGGATGCTGTTCAACGCCCTCCATCGGGAAGGATCGAACATGGCAATGGCCTCGGGGCGTCTCGCCGCACTGACGATCGCCGGTGCGCTGGCCAGCGGTGACACCGGCAGGGAAGGCCTCGCGGGATACGCCGCCGCATTGCAGGGGTCGTATGTAATGAAGGACCTGAAGAAATACAGGAGGTTCAACCGGTTTCTCCTGAACCATAAAGAACTCTTCTCGACGCTTCCCCGGCTGGGGGCATCCGCGGCACGGGAGATGTTGACCGTAGACGGGGTGTCGAAAAAGGAAAAGCAAACCTCCATTCGCCGAAAAATTCAAGGGGCGATCCCGCTGGCAAGACTGGCCAGGCTCCTGTGGGCCGGCGCAAGGAGTATCGGATGAAAGTCAAGGTTGAGGACAAGCTCTTTCTGGACCGATTTCGGGTGGACGAGGAGGCGCATATCCGGATCATCGACAACGATGTCTGTATCAAGAATTGCCTCGACCAGCCGTGCCTGTATTTTTGCCCCGCCAATGTTTATAAACTTGAAAAGGACAGGATCACGGTGGCCTACGAAGGCTGCCTGGAATGCGGTTCCTGTCGCATCGGCTGCCCCCGCCTGAATATAGAATGGAGATTTCCGACGGGCGGTTACGGCATTGCCCACAAGTTTGGCTAGACAGGCAAGAGGCGGGTGGTGATTAGATAGGCGGTAAAGAAAAAAAGGAGGTTGCATATGCTGCCAATAGCCCCTCTCATGATTGAACACAGACTTATAGAAAAGTTGGTTGGAGTAATCGAGAACGAGGTGGACTGGTGCGAACAGTCTGGCAACATCAGCATGGAACTTGTTGATATCGTGATAGATTTCATTGGGAATTATGGCGACAGATGCCATCATGGAAAGGAGGAGGGCATCCTCTTCAGGGAACTGAGGAAGAAGTCTATGTCCCCTGAACTGGTTGCGATCATGGAGGAGCTGTCGGAAGAGCACCGCGAGTCCAGGGCGAGCGTCTCCCGTTTGGTGGAGGCACGGGACAGGTACATCCAGGGCGATAAAATGGCCTTGCCGGATATCGTTGACTGCTTGCGATTCATAAAGCGCCTTTATCCTGCTCACATAGAACGAGAGGACAGGATGTTCTTCATCCCCTGCATGGAGTATTTCTCAGATCAGGAAAAAGAGGCCATGCTCAAAGAGGAGTCGGAGTTCGACCTGCGCATCATACACCGGATCTACAGGGACAAGGCGCAAAAAGCCCGGCAGTTCTTGTCGTGCACGTGAAAAGATAAAAGACCAGCCTCACGCCCTCAGGCCTTTTCGGCGAGAGAAAAAAACAGAAAGCGGTTATAGGTCCTATAAGTCCCATACGACGTATAGGACCTATGATTCTTCGAAGGAACAGCACACCCGTTACCTGGTCCCGGTTGGATATTTGACCGGGGTTCGTATTTTACCTGTTTTCCGTTCGCAGAGCGAGGAACGGGCGCGGGGCAAGTTTTTATACAAAAACCGCATCGGATGATATACAATGAAGCGTTTGAAAAGCCGCAGGAACGTAACGATGGAGTGTGAAAGAATAAAAAAATATGCCGAAGACGGGACTTGAACCCACACAGGCAAATTGCCTACTAGACCCTGAATCTAGCGCGTCTGCCAATTCCGCCACTTCGGCACGCTATAAAGTTATATGTATGTGACAGATAAGTCAAGAGGTGACGATGAAAATTTTTGAATCTTTCGATGTGGCCGATAAATTCCCCAATCCTGTTCTTACCATAGGAAACTACGACGGCGTGCACATCGGCCACAAACGCATCATCAAGAGGGTTGTGGAAAAGGCAGCCGAGATATCGGGTACCCCCATGCTCATGACCTTTGCTCCTCACCCCCACAGTATTCTCAAACCGGATTCCTACATCCGTCTCATTACACCGCCATCCGTCAAGGAGCGCCTCGTTGCAGAAAACGGTATCGAGGTTATGTTTGTAATTCCCTTTAGCGCACATCTGAGGTCGATAGCCCCGCAGAATTTTATCGAGGATATCCTTGTCGGCAAGCTGGGTGTTGCCGGTGTCATTGTCGGGTATGATTTCCGCTTTGGAAAGGGCGGGGCCGGGGATGTGGAGATGCTCCGCGACTTCGCCCGGAGAAAGGGATTCTATTTCGACGTAGTGGAGGCCATCACCATCGATGGGGAAAAGATCGGCAGCAACCGGATACGAAGGCTCATCATGGACGGCGATGTAAAGAAGGCAAATGAGTTGCTGGACCGCCCCCATATGATCGAGGGCGTCGTCGTCCACGGCGTCAACCGGGGGAAGAACATGGGTTTCCCCACCATCAACTTTGAGACCGTTTTCGAACTCATACCCCATAATGGCGTTTACATAACGGAAGTGGAATTCGACGGCAAGAGATGGCCCTCGGTCACCAACATCGGTTTCAACCCCACTTTCGACGGGAAAAAGCTCCTCGTCGAGACACATATACTTGGTTACGTCGGTGATCTCTACGACCGCGATGTCAAGATCTATTTCCACGACCGCATCAGGTCTGAGAGAAAATTCAAGGATATGGCAGAACTGAAAGAGAGGATAGCGGCGGACGTCTCAATCGCAAAGGAGTATTTTGAGAACCGCCCAACCGTTTGAAAAAATCTCGCTTCGCCGGAGCACGTAGAGGGTTCTCCTACCTCGCCCCTATCGTGACGTACACCCCCCCGATGATCGGGTCGCTGTCGTTGCGGTCCATCAGGACACGGATCATGCGCTCCTGGATCTTGACGTTCCTCGGGATCAGTTTGATGCCGCTTGCCGCGTAAATGTCCTCCGCGATGACCATGCCCGGTTTCAGCTCTTCCAGCGCGATCTTGCACTTGCTCGCCGCAAATTCACGGTCGTTTTCGATGATGTGTTCGGCGAGTGACGACGCGACCATGGGGTCGAGAATCCTGTTTGCCGATTGCCTGATCTCATGCAATATGTCATCCCGGGCATGACCGGACCGGCACAGATCACTTTGAAGGACGATACCGCGCAGAATGCGGGCCCCGGGAGGTATTTCATTTCCGATAAGACCTTCGGGGGTTCCGGAGCCGTCATAGTTTTCGTACTGATGGTAGATGGCGTCGGCGGACGTTTTGAATCCCGATATTGTGGATATGATGAGAGAACCGATAACGGGATGATGATTGTAAATACTGCTGTCGTTCATTACCATGTTGTTCTTGCTCTTGTCGGCGATCGTGTCGGGCAGGCCGATCTTGCCGATTTCGTGAAGCTGGGCACCAAAGGTGATCCTGGAGGTTTCTTCGTCGTCGATTTCCATTTTCTTACAGATGAAACGGGCGGCGTCTCTGGCTGCCCGGGCGCGGTCAGCCGCTCCCGGTACCCGCACGTCAATGATCTTCAGAAGGATCTGAGTAAGCTCCTTAAAGTTTCGCTCCAGGGTTCGATTGGCCTCGGCAAGCTTCTCTTTTTCATCGACAACCTCATTCTGAAGCTGCTTGATCCTCAGGAATGCCCGTATCTTGCTCGTCAGGATAACAGGGGGAGTCGCCTTTTCGATGTAGTCGTCGGCTCCGCACTCGAAGGCCTGCACCTTCAGCTTTTCATCCTTCTCCGCGGTCAGAAACAGAAAAAATGCTGATGCAATCTCAGAGGTGTTACGGACACGGCGACAGAACTCCATGCCATCGAGGACGGGCATGTCGTAGTCGCTGAGGATAAGATCGGGCCGTATATCTTTTGCCCGGTGAAAGCCCTCTTCGCCGTTTCCAGCCTCGTATATCTCAAAGCCGGGGTAGCGGGCGAAGAATTTCGCAAAGACACCGCGAAAATTGGCATCATCGTCTACGAGAAGGATACGTACCACGGGGCTTTCCATTATTTTGTTCCAGCTCCCGGCGTAACAGAGGGGGTTTGCGGGACCACGGATTCTTTCTTTGGCGCTGCGTCGGGGGCCGGGGGCGTGATAGCGTCAGAAGGTTTTGCCTCCGTCGCCGCGACAAGTATGCTTACCCTCCTGTTGCCATAATCAAGGGGTTTATCGGGATGTTTGAGATTCCGGTCGGCGAAGCCGCGTACCTGAGACACCTGGTCCTTGCCAACCCCGTTTTGCTCAAGGATCCTCCTGGCCATATTCGCCCTGTCGGAGCTGAGTTCCCAGTTGGTATAGTCGGGATTCACGTATGGCCGGGCATCGGTGTATCCTTCGATCATGACCTTATTCTTGAGGCGGCCCACTTCTGCCGCCACAAGCTTGAGGAGCTTTATTGTTTCCGGTTTGAGCCTGGCGCTGCCGACATCAAAAAAAAGACCGTCGGAATTCTCCAGGAGCTCGATACGAAGACCCTCCTTCGTTACGGTTATCTCTATCTTGTCTTTGAATTTGTCGAATTCAGGATTGGCCTTTATTACCCCTTCCAGTTTCTTGGCCTCGGTCCTCAGTTTCTCTATCTCGGAGGAGATGGCCGTCGTCGGATTGGGCGCGGACCCCGATGAGCCCGGCAGGACGCCGCCGCCCCTGCCGCTGTCGAAGACGCCCGGGTCCTTGAAATACGCTGAAATTGCCTGTTTGACAGTGCTGCTCTGGCCGACTATCCATAAAACGATAAAGAGGGCCATCATGGCCGTGACGAAATCCGCATAGGCCACTTTCCATGCTCCGCCATGGTGACCACCATGTCCCCTTTTCTTCTTGACGACGATGCGCACCGGTGTCTGGCGGTCATCCATCATTACTTGACCCCCTTCACAAAAGACTCCATCTCCTGAAAGGTCGGACGATAATCATTAGGGATCGACCTTCGTGCGAATTCCACGGAGACTATGGGGTTGAACCCCTTGGCAAGAGAGATGATTCCCGACTTGATTGCATCGTAGACCTTCGACTCCTCTTCAGCGGCGAGGTCCAGATTGGTGGCGAGAGGCTGGATAAAGCCATAGGACAGAAAAATACCCAGAAAGGTGCCAACGAGGGCCACCGCTACTTTGTGGCCGATCTCCTCGGGGGGGCCGTTGATCGCCTGCATGGTGATAACGATGCCGAGAACGGCGGCGACGATCCCCAGGCCCGGCATGGAATCGCCGATCTTTTGAAGGATCATGCCCGGTTGTGCCCCTTCCTGGTGGTGAGTTTCTATGTCGAGGTCCATAAGGCTTTCGATGTCATGGGGGGCGATGCCTCCGAGGACGATGAGCCTGAAGGTGTCTGTCATGAAAGAAATGATGTGATGCTCTCGTGTAACATTGGGATACTTGGTGAAGATCTTACTCTGGTCGGGATGTTCGATGTGGGATTCAAGGGCGATGAGTCCGTCCTTGCGCGTCACCTGGAAAATCTCGTACATGAGCCTCAGGAGGTCAAGGTAAAGTTGGCGATTGACGCTGCCGCCTTTGAGCGAGGCTGTTGCCTTGGCGATGATCTTCATGAGAAGTTTCTTCGGGGCCGATATGACCATGGCCCCAAGGGCTGCCCCGCCTATAATGAGGAATTCTACCGGCTGGACGATCAATTTCAGGGGACCGCCTTCCATGACGAAGCCCCCAAAGACTGCACCCAGTACGACGATTGCACCAATTATTACAAACATTTATATTCGCACCCTTTAAGAGGCCCGGCCCCCGATGAGGCCTGCCAGACCGGTAACCCGTCAATACAGGGACAGTAGCAGTATCCCTACCGTAACTTCATAGAATGTTTATCGGACAATAGAAAAAAAAGATTAAGGCGGGAAATGACAAAAACATTAGCTTTTTCTAATAAATCCTACAGGCCAAACAAGTCATACAAGAGAGGTCCCTGAAACCTGAAACGTGAAACCGTCTTCTAAAGTTCGTTATGGACGATCTTTCCGTCCACCATTGTGAAGAGGTTCTTGCCTTTTACGGTCATGGCGTGAAAGGGGGTGTTCTTCCCTTTTGATATGAAGGCATTCCTGTTTATGGTCCACTCGCGATCGGGGTCAAAGACGATGAGGTCGGCGGGGGCGCCTTCGGCCAGCGCTCCCGACGTGATGCCGAGAAGTTTTGCGGGATTGGCGGTCATCTTCCTCAGGAGTCCCTTCATATCGAGAACGCCCTCGTGGACAAGGCTCAGCGCGAGTGCGAAGGCCGTCTCAAATCCGGAAATACCGCTGGTCGCACTGTCGAATTCCACGTCTTTGGAGGTGAATTCGTGCGGGGCGTGGTCCGTTGCGATAATGTCTATCGTTCCGTTGCGGAGCCCTTCCTTGATGGCGTCCATGTCCTCCTGAGATCTTAGCGGGGGATTAACCTTTGCATTGGTATCATATGTCAGAGTAGCTTTGTCGGTGAGCGTGAAATAGTGAGGGCATGTATCGCAGGTGACCTTTCTGAATGTCTTCCTTGCACGCTCGATGATCTCGATGCTGCCGGCGGTCGATATGTGGGTGAGATGAATGGGAGCATCGACGTATCGGGCTATGGCAATATCCCGCCCGACAATGATCTCCTCGGCGATAGCGGGAACTCCCTCGAGCCCGGAGAGCAGGGAAGCCAGACCTTCATGCACATACCCTCCGGACAGGGTATCATCCTCACAGTGTGAGATGACGGGCAGTTTGAAGGTCTTTGCATACTCGAGGGCCTTGCGCAGGAGGCCGGCTCTTCGCACCGATTTACCGTCGTCGGAAATCGCCACGATCCCGGCCTGGAACATCTCGCCGATCTCCGAAAGCTCTTCTCCCTTGAGGCCCTTCGTAATGGCGCCGCAGGGAAGGACCTTGCATACGCCTTCCGCATGGGCCCTGTCGACGATGAACTCGGTGACGCTCCGTGAGTCGTTGACGGGGTTTGTGTTCGCCATGCAGACGATGGTGGTAAAACCTCCGGCCGCAGCCGCCATGGTCCCCGTTTTTATCGTTTCCTTGTACTCAAAACCGGGCTCTCTCAGATGGCAATGCACGTCGATGAGACCGGGCGCAACAATGAGCCCCGACGCATCCACAATCTTTGTTCTGCTGTCGACCTTGCCGATGTTCTTTGAGATTCCTTCAATGACAGGGCCGTCAGCCAGGACATCGTACCTTCCGTCTATGGCGTTTTTGGGATCGATAAGGCGGCCTCCCTTGATAAGGATCTTCACGCCTCACCTCCGATAAGGAGATAGAGCACCGCCATACGGACCGCGACCCCGTTTTCCACCTGGTCGAGGATCACCGATGAGGGACCGTCGGCAACGTCATCGGCGATTTCAATTCCCCGGTTCATCGGTCCGGGATGCATGACTATTACGTCATCAGCGGCCATATCGATATGGTTCTTCGTAAGGCCGTAGAGTGTGGCATATTCTTTGGTCGAGGGGATGTAGCTTGTGCCTCCCCGCTCTTTCTGAATTCGAAGCATCATGATCACGTCGGCCTTCTTGACCGCTTTCTTGAGGTCGTATTCCACCTTGACCCCCAGCGTCTCGATATGGGGGGGTATCATGGTCGGAGGCCCGCAGCAGATTACCTCGTTGCCGAAGTTTTTTAATGAGAATATGTTGGATCGGGCTACCCTGCTGTGCGCAATGTCTCCGACGATGGCCACCTTGAGCCCCTCGATGCGGCCCTTCTTGTCGCGCATGGTGAAAAGATCGAGGAGCGCCTGCGTCGGGTGTTCGTGGGAGCCGTCACCTCCGTTGATGATGGACGAATCGAGTATTCCGGCAAGCATGTGGGGGGCCCCGGGCATACCGTGGCGGATGACAATGGCATCGGGCCGCATGGACTCAAGGTTCCTCGCAGTGTCCTTGAGGCTTTCCCCCTTCGTTGAACTGCTTGTGCTCGACGATATGTTGATGGTGTCGGCGCTGAGACGTTTTGCGGCAATCTCGAAGGATGTCCGCGTCCGCGTACTCGGTTCGTAAAAAAGCGTGATGACCGTTTTACCCCGAAGGGTGGGGACTTTCTTGATTTCCCTTTTCGAGATTTCCTTGAAGGACTCGGCCGTATCGAGAATAAAAACTATCTCCTCTTTCGAGAGGTCGCGGATGCCGAGGAGATCTTTTCTTTTCCAGTTCATCGTGTCTTTACGATCACCACTTCGTCCTTGCCGTCTATCTCGCTCATCCGTACGAGGATTTCTTCATCATCGTTTACCGGGCATTCTATGCCCGCATAGTCCGGGTGTATCGGCAGTTCGCGGTCACCCCGGTCAACGAGGACGGCAAGCTGTATCTTCCTGGGTCTTCCGAGGTCCATGATGGCGTCGATGGCTGCCCTGGTGGTTCGCCCCGTGTGCAGGACGTCATCGACGAGGACGACGGTCATATTATTTACATCAAAGGATATGTCGGTTTTTTTTACTTCAGGCCATCTGAGTTTCGAGATGTCGTCGCGATACATGGTGATGTCAAGAACACCAAAAGGCAACCCGATTCCTTCCACATCCTTCACCTTGTCCTGTATGCGGTTGGCGAGATAGACCCCCCTGGTCCTTATGCCGATCAGGCACATCCGGGTACATCCCTCGTTCTTTTCCAGGATCTCGTGGGTGATCCGGGCTACTGTACGCTGAATGGCTTTCTTGTCGAGAACGACTCTCTTTTTCATTTAATCGTCAAAGTAAATGGCGTTCTGTTCGCACTCTTCCATACAGGCCCCGCATTCGATACAGTCTTCAGGCGTCCGTACCACCGTGATGCCGTTTTCATCAGCGAATACCTCATAGGGGCATGTCGATATACATTCCCCGCAATCTATACATGATACCCGGGAGATATAAGGTCGCACTCTATGGTACTACTATAGAAAGTTTTGCTGAAAAAAGCAAGGAATAGAGGGGACGGGTAAGAGGTAATAGGTAATGGGTAATGGGTAAGCAAGGTATTGCTGAAAGCCGGGGAGGGTGGGGCCTCTGGCCGGCTTTCAGCTAAAAGAGAGTTTTTTTCTGAAGTTACTCTTCGGACGATTCGTACTCGTCTTCGCTGGTGTATGATTCTTCCTGTTCTTCCGCGGCGGCCTGCGGCGGAGTGCTGTAGTCCGTGGTTTCTGCCGGGCTTATTGAAGCGGCGGAGGATGAATTTCTCTCCATCACGCAGGAACCATTGAATACCGCCCCGTTTTCGATCATGATGAAGGGCGAATTCAAATCGCCGATATGCGTTGCCGTGTTCTTGAGAACGATCTGTTCGCTGGCCGTGACGTTGCCCGTCAGCGATCCGTGGGAAATGAGCGTTTTTGTGTTGATGGTTGCCGTTACCCTGGCCGTTGATCCAATGACGAGGAGCCCTTCGGAAAAGATCTCCCCCTCAAAGACCCCTTTCAACATGACTGAGCTTTTGAATCTGATGGTTCCCTTTATCTCCAGATCTTCCGCAACTACGGTTGTGATCTGACTTTCCTGTATTTCCCTGATCTCGGGAATCTCTACTGACATGCCGAACCCCCTTCTGAATGAGTTTGCAACTATCTGACTGTTATATCCTTCGCCCTCATCGCACATGAGCCGTTGAATACGGAGCCGTTCTCGATGATGATATTGGGCGTGGAAATATCACCGTTATGGATGGACGTGCTTTTCAGGGTTACCTGCTCGTTGGCTATGACGTTGCCCGTGATCTCACCGTGGGAGACGAGTGTCTGTGTCGTGATGCTTGCCATGACCCGTGCGGTAGGCCCGACGACAAGGAGTCCTTCCGAGTATATCTCACCTTCAAATACACCTTTCAGCATCACTGATGTTTTGAAGCGTATTGTTCCCTTGATCTCAAGATCGTCGGCAACAATGGTAGTGATGTCTTTTTCATCAAAGTCGGTTGCTGTTTTCTTTTCACCTATCATGGTAAACTCTCCTCTATTTTTTAGTTATGAAAGACTGATGCCTGTCGTGTCGCATACCGATATTGTATGCAAGAACCTTACCACAACAAAGACCTCGTATGAATTTTTAATTTATAACATAAGCGTTTATCCGTTACAATGCGGAAAGGAAAGAAAATAGGTAATAGGTAATGGGTAATGGGTTATGGGAAAAGATGAAAGGAAGAAGATAGGTTATGGGTGATGGGTTATAGGTAATGGGAAAAGATGGAGTACAAAGGTGACCTATTACCCATTACCTATAACCTATCACCCATTTTCTTTCTTTCGTCGTTTTTTTGACAGGGGGTGTCAGAAGATGAAGATCCGTTTCAGCTTCTTTTTCTCCTCAACGGGTTCAGCGGTCTCCTCGGAGGGTTCAGCTGCTTCGAGGTTTTCTTCTTCGGGTTTTTCGACCTTGCGGGGTCGTTCCATGAAGGAGGTGCCGGAGAAAAAAGCGCCTTCGGTAACTATGAGTTTTACGGTGCGGATGTTGCCTTCCACCGCGCCGTCGGGGTTGATCTCAACAAGTTCTTCGGCAGTGAGGTCACCTTCCACGGTTCCATCCACCACGATTTCCCGGGCGGACATGTCGCCCTTGACCGATCCGGTTTTTCCGAGGATCAGGTAGTCTGCCTGGATGCTTCCTTCAAGCGAACCGTCAAGCCTTACGACGCCCTTCGATATGATCTCCCCCCTGATGAGGGAATCCTGACCTATGAGTGTTTCCAGGGATCCTTGCCCTTGCTGCTGTCTTTTGCTCGCCATGTTTATCCGTCCTTGAGAAATTGAAGAGGATCGATCTGTTTGCCGCTTTTCCATACCTCGTAATGGAGGTGCGGACCCGTTGACATTCCCGTCGAACCCGACGCTGCGATCTGCTGGCCCTTCTTGACCGTCTGGCCGACTTTCACGAAGTTTTCCTTATTGTGCGCGTATGCGGTACTGAATCCGTGGCCGTGTTCGATCACGATAATGTGACCGTTGCCGCCGGACCAGCCCGAATAACTGACGATACCGTCGGCGGTGGCCCTGATGGAGGTTCCTATGGAGGCACGGATGTCGATTCCGCTGTGGTGCGATTTGACGCCGGTGACAGGATGATGACGGACTCCATAGTGGGAACTGATCGTTCCGGAAACGGGCCATCCCCGGGGAGTCGCCAGAAAAATGTTTTTCTGATCACTAATATATTTTTTGATTTCGGCGACAGATTCGATCGTCTCCTTCATATCCTTCTTGATGGCTTCAATATCTATGGAGCCGGTGTCCGCGCTGAACTCGGCCGACTTGAGAATGTTGTTCTTTGATTTGAGATCGACGAGCCGCGAAAGCTCATTATTCGTTTCTTTAAGGGAGGAAATCGTGTGTTTCAACTCGGTGAACTCTTTGGTGAAGTAGGATAGTCTGCTCTTCATCACGTAGTATTCCGCCGTCTTCACTCCGGCAAACACTGTATACATGGCGCCGATAATGGCGAAAACCATGCATGCCGCAAGGCCTGCCACAGGCAGCCTGAGCTTCAGCGGCCGAGACTTCGAATGGGGGACGACCAGGATGGTTACAGACGTCATCCATCTTTTTTTGAGACGCTTCAACTTCATAGTCTGGTAACCTCGAGCTTGCAAAGCTTATACCGTAATCGGCAAAAGTGGTCAAGATATTAAGTCCGGTATTTATTCACAAGGATTACATGGACGCCGGACACGGCTTTCGGGTCATATAGAATGCCCAGTGTATCATCAGGATGAACCGCCCAGTCCCCGTCCTCTCTGCGGCCCGTCACCATTTTTTTCTTACTTTATACTCAAAAATTGGCTATATATATACCTGTATGTTCCTGCCCCTACCATTAATTAAATATGTAAAGAGATTTGCCGCAATGACTGTTTGCGGTCTTGCCCCCCTGTCTTTTCTTGTGGTCTTCCTTGCCGCTTCGGCCGGTCTTTGCTCTGATGACCTCAAGATCACCAGGGACAAACAGGGTACCACCTGGTCGGTGGGTTCCGAGGAATCACGGGAAAAGGCAAGAGCCGAAGAAGAGCGCGACAAGGACCGGGCATGGGATATGCTAAAGAACCAGTCGATCATCTTTGACAAGCGGGAACAGAAATAGAATGGAAAAAGGAAGGGTGATCATTGTTGAGGACGAGGAGAATATCCTCTCCATGCTTGCGGAATTCTTAAGCGCCAACGGCTACGTCGTGGATCCTTTCATTGACAGCAGAAAAGCCCTTTCGGCGTTGAAAAACAACGGGTACCATGTCCTGATAACGGATCTCATGATGCCCAAGGTCGATGGACTTCAGCTTATAAACTTCATTCAGAAGGAATACCTCGATACGCTTGGTATCGTCATGACCGGCTACGGAAGCATGGAGAGTGCAATAAGCGCCATGCGATGCGGTGCTTTCGATTACATCCTCAAACCGTTCAAGTTCGAGGAGGTCCTCGCCACCGTCGATTCGGCCATATATTATTTCAATCTCGTCAAGAGCGACAATATCCCCAAGGGGCTCACCCTCAAGGCAAACCTTCTCAGGCGGTATTCGGAAAACAAGATGGTCCGGGAAAATACGATCCTGAGATCGGCGTTGAAGGACAAATACAAATTCGAGAACATTATCGGTGTCAGTTTTCCGATGCAGAAGGTCTTTGAGATGATCGAACGCGTTGCCGATACGAACGCGACGGTTCTCATTACCGGCGAGAGCGGCGTCGGAAAGGAGCTCGTGGCAAGGGCGATCCACTACAACTCCTCGAAGCGGGACAACCCCCTTGTCGTGGTGAATTGCGGCGCCATACCGGAAACCCTTCTCGAAAGCGAACTTTTCGGGTATGAGAAGGGTGCCTTCACGGGCGCCGTCAACACCCGTCTCGGCAGGTTCGAGCTTGCCGGGGGCGGTTCGATCTTTCTTGACGAGATCGGGGACATGAGTTTCAACCTCCAGGTCAAGCTCCTGAGGGTTCTTCAGGAAAAGTCCTTTGAGAGGATCGGCGGATCGAAGACCATAAAAGTCGATATCAGGATCATCGCCGCGACAAACCGCAGGCTGGAAGAGCTCGTCAGTGAAAACAAGTTCCGCGAGGACCTTTACTATCGGCTCAACGTCGTCCCCATCCAGATCCCGCCGCTGCGGGAACGTCGGCAGGACATCCCGCTGCTCATCAATTTCTTTCTCGAGCAGTCAAACAGGATAAACTGCGCCGCCATCGAAGGCTTCTCCGAGGAGGCCATGAAGGCCCTCATGGAATACGATTTTCCCGGCAACGTGAGAGAACTGCAGAATTTTGTGGAGCGGATGGTGGTTCTCAAACGGGAAGGGCACATTGACATAGAGGACCTCCCGGAGAAACTCTACAGCCATGAAAAAGAAGAGGCACCGCCATCGGAGATCGATATCGACAGGGGATACGACACCCTGGTCTCCGAATTCGAGAAAACCCTCATCATGAAAGCCCTCACCGAAACCCAGGGCGTAAAAAGCAAAGCCGCCCAGGCCCTCAACATCAACCGGACAACTCTCATAGAGAAGATGAAGAGACTCGGATTGGACTAGGCCGTCAACAAATTGACGGCCCGGGTTATGGGTTATGGGTTATGGGTCATGGGAAAGACCTTTCGCAAAAGATATTCGAGACTACCTTGACCCAGGATCTTTCCACATATTTTCTTACCTTTCCCAGCACCTGCAATCCATTACCTGTTACGCGGTTTCTTTTCCTTTCCTATCACCCATAACCTATTACCTATAACCCGCCTTTTTGGCACCCTTCTTGCAATCTCCTCCTTCATGCAAATGCCCGAAGCTAAACTTCTTGAAAATGCCTTCAGCGAGTTCTCCAAGGCCTCCGATTCCATTATCAACCATTACGGAACACTGGAAAACCAGATCAAGGAATTGAAAAAGGAGCTTGAGGAAAAGAACGCCGCCCTGGAGCGGGCGAGCCAGTATCTTTATACGATACTCGATTCCCTGCCAGTCGGTGTCGTTGTGATTGACGGCAAATCGATTCTTTTTGCCAATAAGAACGCCGAGGAATTGATCCCCGAGGGCATCATCGGCAGCCTCAGCAGCACCTCCGACAAGAGGGGAGAAATAAGGTGCGGCCTGGGGCGGTATCGGTGGAAGACCGAGACCCTGCACAACGGGTTCGAAGGTAAACACGTTGTTGCCATCGAGGATGTGACGGAGATCGAAAGGATGAAGGAGCACATGGAGCGCGATGAGCGGCTCATGGCCATGGGAGAGATGGCGGCGCGGATATCCCATGAGATCAAGAATCCCCTGGGAAGCATGGAGCTTTTTCTCTCCATGCTGATGGCCGGCAAGATGCGCGTCAAGGACCGCAAGTATGTCGAGTATATTCTCTTCGGCGTCAAGACCATCGACAGGATCATCAATAATATACTTTCCTACACCCGTCCGCGGGAGCTGTCCCTGAAGGAAGGGGAACTGAAATCCGTTGTCAGCGATACACTCGATTTCATGAGCGTCTCCACGGCGGTCAGGAACATAGACCTTGAATTCGCGGCCACCTCCCCGGGAAAGGCACTTTTCGATCCCGACATGATCAAGCTCGTTATCATGAACCTTGTGAGCAACGCCATGGACGCGGTTGGTCCGAAGGGGAGGATCAAGGTTGACATTCGCGAGAACGAACGCTACGGGGTGCTCGTGGTGAGCGACAACGGGCCCGGCATGACGGAAGAGTTGAGGAGGAGCATCTTCAATCCCTTCTTTACCACGAAGGACAAGGGAGTGGGACTTGGGCTTTTCATTGTTTACAATATCGTAAAGGCGCACGGCGGAACCATCGAGGTTGAGTCCGAAGAGGGATCAGGTTCATCCTTTCTTATTTACATCCCCAAGGAGAGATTGACAGTCCTATGAAAACGAATGTTCTCGTCGTCGATGACGACAACCACATGCGTATTGCCCTGAAGGAATCCCTGGTACGCGCGGGTTACAACGTTGCCCTCGCGGAGGACGGTAAGAAAGCCATGGCCGAGATCGATCGCACCATCTTCGATCTCGTCATCACCGATGTAAAGATGCCCCATCTTGGGGGAATCGATCTTCTGAAGGCAATCAAGGAGACATCGCCGCTCCTGCCCGTGATCCTGATGACAGGCTACGGAACGGTCCAGGATGCTGTTAAGGTCATAAAGGAGGGTGCCTATGATTACATTCAGAAGCCCTTCAACACCGATACTCTCTACAGTGTGGTCAGGCGCGCCCTCGGTGTGAACAACGGGAAGATCATTTTCGCCTCGCGGGCAATGAAGGAGGTGCTGGTAAAGGCGCAAAGGGTTGCCGTATCGGACGCCACCGTCCTTGTCCTCGGTGAGAGCGGAGTCGGCAAAGAGGTAATATCGAAGTTCATCCACGAGAATTCCGGCCGCTCCCACATGCCCTTTGTCGCCGTGAATTGCGCCGCGCTGCCGGATAACCTTCTTGAAAGCGAACTCTTCGGTTACGAAAAAGGGGCCTTTACGGGCGCAATGTCGCGCAAGCCGGGTAAATTCGAGCTTGCAGATAAGGGTACGATTCTCCTCGACGAGATCACTGAAATGGATCTGAGACTCCAGGCAAAGCTCCTTCGTGTGCTCCAGGAAAGAGAGGTCGAGACCCTCGGTTCGCGGTTTCCGAGAAAGATAGATGTCAGGGTCATAGCCACAACGAACCGCGACATCCGGAAGACTGTCTGCGACGGAACCTTCCGCGAAGACCTCTATTACAGGCTCAGCGTTTTCCCCATAACCATCCCCGCGCTGCGCGACCGTCGCGAAGACATTGCGCCGCTTGTCGATCATCTTCTGAGGAAACATTCCCGGGGGATGGATATCGGTGTCAATGACGAGGTGCTGGAGCATCTTACAAGCAGGCACTGGAAGGGCAACGTGCGCGAACTGGAAAACGTCATAGCGCGGGCGTGCATTCTCTCCAACGGCTCGGTCATCACCATGAGCCACCTGGATGAAGGAAGGCCTGCGCAGGACATGGCAGTGGGTTCCGTCAGGGAGATGGAGACGAAGCTGATACTCGATGCGCTGAAGTCGGTCAGGGGAAATCGCTCCCGGGCTGCCGGCATACTGGGTATAACGGTCCGGACGCTGCGGAACAAGATCAGCGAATACAGGGCCATGGGCATCGACGTTCCGGTGCGGGAGTATTGATATGCAGATAGTCGATCTTATCGGAAAAGCACTTTCGGTCAGGGCCTTCTATCACAAGGTGGTCTCGGGGAATATAGCGAACGCTCAGACCCCGGGGTACAAGGAAAAAGAGATCGATTTCAGGCGCGAACTCGACAAAAGGGTTGGCGCGGACATGACAGGGACTCCCGCGGGTGAAACGGATTATACGATCTCCGAGAACATGGGTCACGATGGTCTTGCACGCCTTGACGGGAATACCGTCAACCTGGAGGACCAGACGGTAAAGCTGACGGAAAACCAGCTCATGTATCAGGCACTGGTTCAAATGGCATCGAAACGTTTTTCTATGATGAGATACCTGATAGGCGAGGGGAAGAGGTAAGATATGGGAGCTTTTGATATTTTCAAGATCAGCGCGTCGGGAATGAAGGCACAGAGGGCCCGTATGGATATCGTGGCGTCGAACCTTGCAAATGTTCAGACGACGAGCACCGAAGAGGGAGGGCCATACAGGAAGAAAGATGTCGTCTTTAAGGCCATCGATGTCTCTGACGATAAGACTTTCTCGGGGACCCTGTCAAAGAAGATCGAAGGTGTCAATGTGGAGACCATCCAGGAAAGCGACAAGCCTTTTCAAATGGTATACAACCCGAGCCATCCCGATGCCAATTCCGAGGGGTACGTCACCTTTCCCAACGTGAACCTGATGGAAGAGATGACGGATATGACGGCAGCCACGCGGGCCTACGAGGCGAACGTTAACGTCCTCAGCACGACAAAGGACATGTTCCTTAAGACTCTCGAGCTTATTAAATAGGGGGCGGATTCATGAAAGTGGAGACTTTTACTCTTCCCAATTTCGGCGAAATCCAGAAGCCGGCCAATGAAAAGACGAAGACCTCTTTCGGCGATGTCCTGAAGGACTCGATAAAAAAGGTCGTCGAACTGGAAAAAGAAGCCGACAAGGAAGTGGAAAAACTCGTCAAGATGGAAAATACCGACGTTCAGACCACCATGATCGCAATCGAAAAAGCCGATCTTTCTTTCCAGATGATGATGCAGATACGAAACAAGATCATCTCTGCATACGAAGAAATCATGAGAATGCAGGTGTAACCCATGCCGCCGATGGACGAACTTCTCACTACGACAAAGAATTATCTCAAGACGGCCCCCAGGAGCAAGCTTTACATGTACCTCTTCATCTTTATCGCTCTTGTGGGCGGCTCGATCATCGGCCTTTCCATACTCCAGAAGGAAAATTACCAGACTCTTTTTGCCGGGCTCTCCACGGAAGACGCCTCGGTTGTTGTGGCAAAGCTCAAGGAACTGAAGGTTCCCTACAAGCTGACCCTCGGCGGCACCGCTGTTTCCGTTCCCAGGGACAAGGTCTACGACGTGCGTCTCATGCTTGCAGGTCAGAACGCTCTTCCCGGCGGCGGCGGGGTCGGTTTCGAGCTTTTCGACAAGACGAACTACGGTATGACGGAGTTCATGCAGAACATCAACTATAAGCGCGCAATTCAGGGAGAGCTTTCGCGCACCATCAACCAGATGCCGGAGGTCAAGGCCTCCCGGGTGCATATCGCCATCCCCGAGAAGACGCTTTTTACGGACCGCGAGAAGGACGTTACCGCATCGGTCTTCCTCAAACTGCGCTCCGGCAAGACACTATCCAAGGACCAGGTGGCCGGGGTCGTGCAGCTCGTAGCGGGCAGTATAGAGGGTCTCAAGACCGATAACGTGACGATCGTGGATTCCTTCGGCAAGATACTCTTCAAGGCCGGCAGTGCGGGCTCCGCGGTGGCCCTTTCCGGACAGCAGTTCGAGCTTCAGAAGAGCGTTGAGAAGGCCATCGAGGAATCTGTCCAATCGATGCTCGACAGGTTCATGCCCGCCAACAAATCGATCATACGGGCGAATGTGGAACTCAACCTGCGCAAGGTGGAAAAGGTGGAAGAGGAATTCGAGCCTAACAAGAGGGTTCCCACCAGCGAGCGCAAGAGCAGGGAGAAGGTGGTGAACAGGACGGGCGGAACGGCCGGCGTGCCGGGAGTTGCATCGAATGTACCCAACGTTGGCGGTAAGGATGCGAACGCCGCCGCCGCGGCCAGTGCTCAGAAGACCGCCAACGGGGCCCGCGGCAGCGAATCCGAACGCGAAGAATCGCAGACAACCTATGAGGTCAGCAAGACCGTCAAGAAGATCGTCGAGCCTTTCGGCGATATCAAGCGTATGTCCGTAGCCATCGTTCTCGACGGAAAATATGAAAAGGTCAAGGGTCAGAATGGCGAAGAACTCAAGTACTCACCCCGGTCACAGAAAGAGCTCACGGATATCAAGGGCATAGTCTCCCGGGCAGTGGGAATCAACGAAGAGCGCGGCGACAAGATCGAGGTTCTCAATGTCCCCTTCGAGGCGGAGGGTCTTGCCGACGAAAGAGGACTCCTTGATGCAGCGGAACGGAAAGAAATGATATTCAGTTTCAGCAAGTATGGATTCTACGCCCTCATCCTTGCGGCCCTGTTCTTTTTCGTGATACGGCCGCTCATGGGATTCCTGAAATCGAGGGCCGATCGCGCGCCGCTCTACCAGGTCAAGGACATATATGTGAAGAGCGGCAATGCGGTGGCGGGTGACCAGCCTGCCGCCATAGAGAACAAGCAGCAGGCGGCGCTCAGCGACGTCATGCGGGACAAAACTGTCGTCGGCTCCGTCATCAAGGAATGGGTTAAGGAAGGAACGTAAGCAATGAACGCTGAAGATCTCTCGGGAGTCAGAAAGGCTGCTATCCTCCTTCTCACCATGGACGACGACGTCACGAAGGAGGTAATGAAGAACCTCGACGAGCAGGAGATAGAGGCCATAGGCAAGGAGATTACCAACCTGAAGCTCATCCCCGATCATATCGTTCACCGGGTCCAGGAAGAGTTCATGACGAAGGTCTCCAGGAAGAGCAAGAATGTCGTCGGTGGAGAGAGTAAGTTCCGGCTCCTCGTCAAGAAGAGCTTCGACGAGGAAAAGGCCGAGATTCTCCTCGGCAACCTGGATACGAGGAAGGGTGTCCCCGGAGAGTTCCTGAAACGATGCGATCCGAGGGTCCTGGCGAACGTGATCAGGGAAGAGCATCCCCAGACCATGGCGCTTGTGCTGTCAGTCCTGGGAACAAAGAAGGCCGGAGACGCCATAAGCTGTCTCCCCGAGAGGGTCCAGACGGAAGTCGTGGTACGGATGGCACACCTGGAAAAGGTGGAATTGAAGATCCTCGCGGAGGTTGAAAGCGTAATACGGGAGCAGCTTGAAAGCACCATGGGCGGGGCCGAAGGAAAGCAGCTCGGTGGCGTCGAGGTTGTGGCCAGTATTCTCAACCAGATGGACAGAACGCTTGAATCGGAGCTTCTGGGCAAGCTGGAGGAGACCAACCCTGAACTGGCCGAGCGGATACGGCAGCTCATGTTTACTTTTGAAGACCTTGCCAATCTCGACGACAGGAGCATCCAGGTGCTTCTCAAGGAGATCTCGTCAGAGGACGTGGGCCTGGCCCTCAAGGGCGCCTCCGACAGTATGAAGGAAAAGATATTCTCCAATATGTCCGAGCGGGCGGCGGCCATGCTCAAGGAAGATCTCGAGGCCATGGGCCCCGTTCGCCTCTCCGATGTGGAAAAGGCCCAGGTGAAGATAGCCATGGTCGCGAAGAAGCTCGAAAGCGAAGGTAAGATATTTCTCTCCCGGGGGAGCGAAGAATTCATTTGAAAGAACAGAATACGGAACCCTTTACCTTATACGATCTGGGCGGAGAAATGCCGGATGAGAAATCTTCGGGGTTCGTCAGGTTTTTTGACGAAGAGGCGAGTCCGGTCGATGAGGACAAAGAACCCCCCGCGGCACCGATAAACATGGAAGAAGAGGCCCGCCGGGTTTTTGAAGAGGCCTTTGCGCAGGGCGAGAAGGCCGGGCATGAAATGGGAATGAAAAGAGTGGAGCCCCTCATCAAGAGACTTGGCAGTTTCATGGCAGAGCTGTCCCTGTTCAAGGAAGAACTCGTGAAACGGGCCGAAAATCTGTCCACGGATATGGCCCTTATATTTGCGGAAGCGATCATCCTCAGGGAATGCCGGGAGCATCACGACGCAGTCCTCAGGATGATCAGGAAAGCCCTTTCCCTCTGCGAGGAACGAAGCGGTACCACAATCCGTCTGCGCCGGGAGGATGCCGAATATATTTCTTCCGGTGAGGAATTGGGCCAGTTCAAGATCGTCAGGGACGACACGATGCACGAACCGGGGTTTATTATCGAAACGAATTTCGGGGATATAGACGGACGGATCTCCGTCCAGATCGAAGAACTTAAGAAAGAGTTTATTAATGGAAACGTCGGCTGACCGGGCCCTGTCTCTGACCAGGGACATGCTGTCCGGCATCTATCCCTACCGTGTTTATGGTAAGGTGAACCAGGTGGTGGGGCTCGTTATTGAGGGAAAAGGACCCATTTCATCGGTGGGCGATTCGGCGCTCATCTATCCCGTTGACAGTACGGTTCCCATCGATGCCGAGGTGGTGGGTTTCAGGGAAGGCAAGACGCTTCTCATGCCGCTAGGCGACATACGGGGAGTCGGCATTGGCTCACGGATACTCTCCCGGAAGAAGACCGTGGACGTCGCCGCCGGCGAAGGTCTTCTCGGTCGCGTTATCGACGGGCTTGGCAACCCCATGGACGGGAAAGGTCCCCTCCAGTGCTCGGAATCCGTTCCCATTTATCGCGAGACCGTAAACCCCATGCGCAAGAAGCGCATCACGGAGCCCCTCGATCTCGGCATCCGGAGCATCAACGGTCTGCTTACCTGCGGAAAAGGTCAGAGGATAGGTATTTTTGCCGGTTCCGGCGTGGGTAAAAGCGTGCTCCTGGGCATGATCGCCCGCCATACCGAGGCGAATGTGAACGTCATCGGGCTTATAGGTGAGCGCGGTCGGGAAGTGCGGGAGTTTATCGAGCGTGACCTGGGCGACGGCATAAAGAACTCCGTGGTCGTCGTTGCCACATCGGATCAGCCCCCGCTTATAAGGGTGAGGGGTGCCTTTCTGACTATCGCGCTCGCCGAGTATTTCCGCGACAGGGGGAACGATGTCCTCTTGCTCATGGATTCCCTGACCCGTTTCAGCATGGCACAGAGGGAGGTGGGCCTTGCCATCGGCGAACCGCCGACCTCGAAGGGATACACGCCAAGTGTCTTCTCGCTGCTGGCGAAGGTCCTGGAAAGGGCAGGAAACGGCGAGGGAAGCGGAACGATGACGGCAATATATACCGTTCTGGTGGAAGGTGACGATCTCGACGATCCCATCGCCGACGCCGCACGGTCCATCCTCGACGGTCACGTGGTACTGTCCCGCAAGCTCGCCGATGCAAACCACTATCCGCCCATCGACGTCTTGAGGAGCGTCAGCAGGCTCATGAAGGACATCAGTCCAAAGGACCAGACGGAGTACGCAAGCCGTATAGTCGAGATCCTCGCCGAGTTCGAGCGCGCCGAAGACCTCATCAATATCGGGGCTTACACCCCGGGGAACAACCAGAAGATCGACCATGCTATCTCCATGATCGACAAGGTCAGGACCTTCCTTCAACAGGGCGTGGATGAACGGGTAGCCCTCGAAGAAACGTTGAACAGCATGAAGATACTCTTTTATGTTTGAGAAGAGGGGTAATGGGTAATAGGTAATAGGTAATGGGAAAGGATAGAAGAGAGGTAATAGGTAATAGGTGATAGGTAATGGGAAAGGAAAGGGGTAATGGGTGATAGGTTATCGGTTATGGGAAAGGATAGACTGTGCAGAGGTCGGGACCGTGGCGTTTTAACTGCCCCCATGTCTTTTCCGTCATTCCGGCGAAGGCCGGAAACCAGGAAAACCTGTGTACCCGAAGAACTCATGGCCTAGTGACGGAAGAAACTCGGAAGAAACTATAAAGACAGGCAGTTTACCAACAATCCCTTTACAGGAGACAGGTACGCGTAATGTGTTAGCGGGAACGCTTTTTGTTTTTCCCATAACCCATAACCTATAACCAGCCTCATGGACCGCAAGCGCATAGACCGGATCATCGAGATCAAGGAAAAGGTGAAGAAGGACAAGGAGCGCGAGATCGAGGAGGCCGCCTCCAGGATGGCGGCTATCTGCGATGAGATACTGGCCCTTGACAGGCAGATCGAAGCAAACTACGAAAAGTTCTGCAGGCCGCTGTCAGGCAACGACTTTGCCGTAATAAGAGACTACCTCGAATATCTGGACGTGTCGAAGACGTCTCTCATCTGTGAAAAGGCATCCATGCAGGAGACCCTCGATATCCTCTACCAGGAGTTTTACGAATTCGCCCGGGAACTGAAAATGCTCTCCAAACTCCAGGACAAGATCATAAAAGCCTTCAAAAAAACCGAAAACCGCCGCGAGCAAAAACTCCTCGACGAACTGGCCCTCAGGATAGAGGGCAAAAGACTGTAAAGAATCTGCACGGTCCTGCTGTGCCCGGGAGGGTGCTTCAAAAGAACGATAGGTCCTATATGTCCTATACGACCTATAATTCTCCCTTCGCCTTTAGCCCTTCGCCCTTTCTTGCCTTTCCCCACACCGTTGCCTGACAGGGAAATAATTTCCTCTTCGTGGAAATTATTTCCCCGGAAGAGAGGGCGTGTTCCCGGCGGTCTGTTTTGTAACTTATCGAGTTTATTAAGATTGGCTTCATGGCACGGAATTTGTTTATGGGAAGGGCATGGAAAATCAACTTTTGAATTGCCTGCTTGCAAACTTGATCGGTCTGGGAAAACAGTTCTTTCCCCAGGGACAGGTTGCGGTATCGAAGGATGGACAGGGTGCCTTCTTCGATATCCTGTCTCGGAAGATGGGCGGGACGGAGGATATGCCATCGCCTTTAATACCCTCGGGTGTTGTGACGGATGAGGGTGAGGCGGCAGCCGACAACGGGGAGGATAACGCGTTTTGCCCCGTTGCCGCGACCCTGGATACCCGGGATATCTCGATTCTTGTTTCTTCCCTTATCTCAGCGACGGAACAGCCTGTCGTGACAGAGAGCCAGCGGGATATCAAGGATGCTGACCTCGCTGCGATCACAGATTTTCTCCGCGGCGTTCTCGAGGTTCTTTCCGGCGGCGACGAGGTGGAACTCGCCAGTTCTGACGATGCACAACCGGCATCGGGCAGACCCTCGGAAGAGAAGGCCGGGAACGATACGGTCGACGGCACGAAGCAGTTCGCCGGGCAGGAGTGGCTTGCATCGGTTCTTCTTCAACTGGAGAGGATGAACGGTAACGGCGCTGACACCCGGGTGCTCCCCGTTGTGCGGGAGGATGTGCCGGTTGAAAAAGCCGGGACGTCCCAGCTTCCCGATCCGAAGACTGAGACGGTGAAGGCGGGCACTTCCGGCGCAACGCCTCAGACCGTCATCCCTGAGGACCAGGCGGCCCCGGTGTTTGTCGTGGAGGTCGTGAAGGCGGCAAAGAAAGCCTTGACCGGCGATCCAACGATGAAAAAGAACGTTGAGGCGCAGGCCGCGGTACCGGTTGCACAGGGCGAACCGGCCAAAGAGGAAGACTTTACCATCCTGTCCACTCGCCGGGATCTAGGTCCGAAGGATGCCGCGGAACCCGAAAAGATCGTCATACGGGTCAAGGAGACGAAAGAGACCGAAGTCGGGGAAGACAGCCACACAGGAGAGAACCCGATCGTCCAGCACAACGATACATCCCGTCATGGGGCCCAGCATACCTCCCCGGAGACGAAAGGTGTCGTCAAGAACGATTTCGGCGCGATGATGGTGGACAAGATAGAAAAACTTACCGAGCAGTTTGCCGGCAAGAGTATGAATATGGATATGACGGTAAAGCTCAAGATCGGCGATAACGAGACAGTCCTCGTCGGCCTGAAAGACGAAGGGTCAAGGGTCACCGTGGAAGTCAGAGGGGCGAACGAGAACACGATGAATTTTCTCCAGTCGCAGAAAGAGGAGCTTGTCAAAAGCCTTGAAAGCAAGAACATCCCGACGACGATCCATGTCGATATCGACCAGGACGCCCAGGGGCAGCGGCAGCAGAGGCAGCAGCGCAGGGACGCCGGGGATGGCACCGGGGAGAAACAGGATTTCGGGGCCTTCTTCGAGGCGCTGGCATAAGGAGGGAACATGTCAATCACAGGTGTGACAAACACGGTGGATACAACGGGATCAAGTTCGACGACGGGATCGACCACGACGACCCAGCTTCTCGACACCGACGCCTTCATGAATATGCTCGTTACCCAGCTCAAGTATCAGGATCCCCTCGATCCCATGGAGACGAACGAATTCATGAGTCAGCTCGCGCAATTGACCCAGGTCGAAAGGCTCCAGAACATTTACGATTCCATGGCGAACCTGGAGACGACGATCGAGACGGGCAATCTTCTCGACATGATCGGAAAGAAGATCTCCGTCGATGGAAATACGCTATCCGAGGGTGACGAATTCACGGTGACGCCTTCGGCTGACTATGACAAAGTGGTCTTTTCGATCAAGAATCTCACGGATGAGAGTGTTCAGGAAGTGACACGGAACAAGGGTGAATCCCTCACGTACATCAACGAGGGGACCGATAACGTGCAGGTGACGGCACAGGCATATCTGAGCGGCGCGGCTGTCGATAGCACCGCGGCAGCTTTCCGGATCGTAAGGGGCGTCAAGAGCACTGACAGCAGCGTCGTCCTTGTTGCGGGCAACGGTGATGAATACACCGCCAGCTCTGTTACGACAATCAAGAACTAAAGAGGAGGCATATAACCATGTTAAGCTCATTCTTTTCAGGCATCAGCGGTCTTATAGCGAACAGCTCATCCATCAACGTTGTGGGCAACAATATCGCGAACGTCAATACCGTCGGTTTCAAAGGCAGCAGGGCGACCTTCGAAGATGTCCTGTACCAGTCGATCAACGGAACCTCCGGCACGAGCCAGGTCGGCAGGGGCACCGCGCTGAGTTCCGTCGATACATCCTTCGGCCAGGGCAGTTTCGAAAGTACCAGTGAATCCACCGATCTCGCCATCGGCGGCAAGGGTTTCTTCATCGTACGGTCCGCCGAGGCCCAGACCAATTATTATACGAGAGCGGGTCAATTCCGGTTCGACAGCGACGGCTACATGACGAACCCCGCCGGGGATATCCTCCAGGGCAGGCAGATAGACCGGACGACAAATGCGCCCTTCGGAGTTGACACGGACATCATCATATCCCAGGCGCCAAGCGAACCGAGGGCAACGGAATTCATAGGAATGAATGTAAACCTCCAGTCCAATGCAACCGTGGCGGGGAACCTGGGAAGCTTGAGCGGCGTGGCCAACGGCAGTGTTACAAGCGTGGCGCTCAGCGAGGGCAAATACCCCCGGGCGGGTAATTACACGATATCCTATGCCGCTCCTGTGGCCCCCGCAGTTCAGGGGACACTGACCGTAACGGTGGCGCACACGAATCCCGCAGGTGCGCTGACGGGGACTTCCTCGACGTACACGGCCCTCGTCGACGCGGGGACGACGTACACCAACCTGGGAGGTTCGGGGCTCGATATAACGACTGATGCCGCCCTTGTTGGCGGCACATCACGGACAATAAGCTTTCAGGGATTTTCCACGGATTATGTGAGTGCAACCCGGAACCCGACAACGACTTCGAATTATTCATCGTCGGTTACCGCGTATGACTCCCTGGGTCAGCCTCATGTCGTGACGGTCTATTTCCGCAAGTCCTATGAGACGACCGTGCCCCAGACCAGTGTTTGGGAATGGATGGCACACCTCGATGCCGCCGATTCGTCGACGGGCGCGAATGCCCTGGCAGGCTGGGGGACGCTCACATTCAACAACAACGGTGCATTGACTGCCGGCGGAGACGCGACTAACGTCACCTTTAACTTCTCCCAGGGTGCCAACCCGGCCCAGGCGATCGATATGGTATTCGGTTCGGGATCGGGCGGCGGCACCACGACCCAGTACCCCATCGCATCCACGACGAACTTCCAGACCCAGGACGGCTATCCTCCCGGCGTCCTCCAGAACGTGACGGTAAGCGCTGAGGGTGTCATCTCCGGCCACTACTCCAACGGTCAGATACTGAACCTCTACCAGCTCACCCTGGCAAATTTCAACAACCCCAACGGATTGAAGAAGGAAGGAAGCAACCTCTATTCCGAGACCATCGAATCAGGCGTGGCCTACACCAACGCACCCGGCGAAGGCGGCCTCGGAAAGATCAGCGCCAATTCCCTCGAGCAGTCCAACGTGGACCTTGCGACGGAATTCGTCAAGATGATCATTGCCCAGAGAGGCTACCAGGCAAATTCCCGGGTCATCACAACGACGGACGAGGTGCTGGCGGAGCTGATGAATATTAAGAGATAGGTAATGGGTAATGGGTAATAGGTAATAGGTAATAACGGGTAATAGGGAGTAGGGGGGGTTGGGAGAGGTTTAGGGGCTTCCGACCCCCGTGACGTTTTGGGTGTTGTGATCCTGACGTGCAGATTTTCGGGTGTGGTTTTCGGTGTCAAACGGAATTCTCCACCGCGACTCCAAGCGGCCTCCTCCGTCACCTGGTGTCATCTCCTCCGTCATCCCGGCTTAAGGCCGGAGGAGGTGCTTTCGTTCTGTCAATTCCCTGACGGGGCTTCTCGCGAGATTAAATCACGCATTGCAGCCGGCACAAGATATACTCGTAAATATACAAGAAAGTCGATTAGTTACAGGCCTTTCCCATTACCCATTACCTATTACCCATTACCCATCTTCATTTGGCACACTTATTGCTTCTTCGTCTCCGCAAGGAGAATCATGATGGCGGAAGACAGAAAAGAACAGATGGACCTCGAAGAGGTCGGGCAAAAGGAAGGGCAGGAGAAGCCTGTCAAGAAGAAAAGTAAATTCAAACTTATCCTCATCGTAATCTTCTTTCTTATCGTTGCCGGCGGCGCCGGCGGTTACTTCATGTTCGGCAAGAAGGTGCTGGCCGGACTCGTGGGCAAACAAACCCAGGCAGCCGGAAAGGAAACGGCGCCTAAAAAGGAGGCCGTGGGACCCATTCTCCAGCTGGAACCCTTCGTCTTCAACCTTACCGGGAACCAGTCACGGTATGCCAAGGTATCCCTTGGCATAGAAGTGAAGGACGTCAAGGCGATGGAAGAGACAAAAAAGATGATACCCCTGATCCGTGACAGGATACTCTTCATTTTCGGGACGAAGGCCGTGGAGGTGCTCATGGATGTGAACCAGCGGGAGGCCATAAAAAAAGAGGTCCATGCCAGCCTGAAGGCCGTCTTCAAGAACGATGACGAGCTGAAAGCTGTCTATATAACGGACATTATAATCCAGTGAGGTAGTGATGGAGCAGGTCCTTTCACAGGCAGAAATCGATGCGTTACTCGGCGGCATATCGGAAGGCGAAATCCTGACGGAAGCGGCGCTGCCTGAGGAGCCCGAGCAGCAGGCCGTTGTCGAACAGAAGCAGGTGACCGATTTTGATTTCATCCGTTTCACGAAGGGCAAGAAGGAAAGGCTCCCTGCGCTCGAGTTCATTTACGACAGGTTCTCGAAATCATTCCGGTCGGCCCTTTCCCTTTTCATGGAACGGGAGGTGGAAGTGGGTCCCGTGCCGGCGCAGTATGTGGAGTACAATGAATTCATCAAGACTCTTCCCCTGCCGACGAACATGAACATCGTCGTGACGGAGAACCTCAACGGGTTTTTTATCGTCATCTTCGATGCAAAGCTCATCTTCAGCGTTCTGGAAACCGTTTTCGGCAGCGCCACGATATCCCCCGCCCGGATAGAGGGCAGGGAATTCACGAAGATCGAGTTTAATGTCATCAAGAAGCTCATTGATCTTGTTTCCGTGGAAATGGAAAAAGCCTGGGAACCCGTCTACGAGATACACTGCAAGTATTCCCGCTCTGAAATAAACCCTAACTATATCACCATGGTTGCAAGGGAAGAGACGGTGAACCTCAACGAATTCTCCATTGAGATCGGTGATATAACGAGCTGGATGAAGATCTGCATGCCCTACGGCGTTCTTGAGAGCATAAAGGGCTACCTGATTTCCACGCCTTCCCGCGAGGACATGGAGATGAGGGGAAAATGGCTGGCCCGGATGCGGGAACGTATCAACGAGATACCCATCGAGGTCAGCGCGATCCTGGGAAGAAAGAGCATATCCCTCCACGAATTCGCGGCGCTGAGCGCGGGGAACGTCATCATGGTCGATCGCTATGTCAACGATGCCATCGACGTGGAGATCCACAAAAAGACGAAGTTTCGCGGAAAGATGGGCGTCTTCAAAGGCAGCAAGGCGGTCAGGGTTGACGAGATCACTCAATAAAGGCACGAAGGGCTGCACGCTTAGGTCCTCCCCCCGCGCTTTCGGCGGGGCAGGTGGGACCGGGGAGGAAGAATGGAAGAGCTTTTGAACGAAGTACCTGCCGCCGCCACCAACGGCAGCGGGACAAAAAAATTCGAGATGAATATCGACAGTCTTCTCGATATCTCCGTGGAAATCTCGGTTGAAATAGGCCGGACGAAGCTAACCATAGGTGAACTCCTCGCCCTGTCCAAGGGTTCGATCATCGAACTCAACAGGATAGCCGGTGAGTCCGTGGATATCTACGTCAACGATAAGCTTCTCGGCAAGGGCGAGATCGTCCTTGTCAATGAGAGGCTCGGAGTGAGGATCATGGAGATCCTGACCCCGAAGGAACGAGTTCAGGAGCTTGGTTGATGGATACGTACCTCAGCATCATCAAGGTCATCTTCATAATGGCCGCCCTGATAGCGGGCATCTACCTTCTCTCCCGGTACGCCGGGAAGCTGAACCTCAGGTTCAAGCCGAAGGGTGCCGCCGACTACGGCCTCAAGAAGGTGGACACGATATACCTTGCACCCCGGAAGTTCATATCCGTGGTCGAGGTCAGGGATCATGTCCTGGTGATCGGTGCCGGGGAAAAGGAGGTCTCTCTTCTCGCGAAGTGGCGGAAAGAGGGGGCCAATTCATGAAATACCTCGTTGTTTTCTGTCTCGTGTTTTCCTTTATAGCTCTACCGGCCGTTGTTTCCGCGAAGGCAGGCAAGACCGCGGCGGATACCAACATTCTTAATGCCCTCGTCGGTGCCGACGGCGGCAGGAATCTCATCAACATCGTCATCGTGCTGACAGTGCTTGCCTTTGCCCCGGCAATCCTTCTTCTCATGAGCTCTTTTACGCGAATCATCATAGTCCTGTCCTTTTTGCGTCAGGCGATGGGTATACAACAGCTCCCGCCGAACCAGGTGGTGGTCGGCCTTTCGCTCTTCCTTACCCTCTTCGTCATGGGGCCGACGTACGACAAGATCAATGACGCCGCCCTGAAACCCTACCTTGCCAACAAAATCGGGTTCGAGGAGTTTATGGACAAGTCCTCGGTGGAGCTGAGCACCTTCATGCTCAAGTACACGAAGGAGAAGGACCTTGCCCTCTTTATAAACATCGCGAAGCTCAAGAGGCCGGAGGGACCGAAAGACCTTCCTCTCAAGGTCATCGTCCCCGCCTTTGCCATAAGCGAGTTGAAGCGGGCATTCCAGATCGGGTTCCTCCTGTACATACCCTTTCTCATGATAGATATGGTCGTAGCGAGCGTACTTTTGTCGGCGGGTATGATGATGCTTCCTCCCATCTTCATATCCCTGCCCTTTAAGGTCATGCTCTTTGTCCTTGTAGACGGATGGAACCTCCTCGTGGGGTCCATTATAAAAGGTTTTTGATAGGAGACAGTATGAGCCAGGACCTTGTTATCCAGATATTCAGAGACTTTCTCAAATCGACTCTCGTCCTCATGTCGCCGCTTCTCGTGGCGTCCATCGTGGTTGGTCTCATCGTGAGCATATTTCAGGCGGCCACGCAGATCCACGAGATGACGCTGGTCTTTGTCCCGAAGATCCTCGTGATATCCGTCTGCCTTATCGTTCTTTTTCCCTGGATGATGAATTTTGCGATTTCCTTTACGGTGAATATCATCAGCAACATACCATTGTACGTGAGATAGATGACGAACATAGCCATCACATTTGAAATGCAGAAATTCTTCCTCGTATTTTTCAGGGTTGCGGCGATGCTTTTCATGATACCTCTGTTCGCTTCGCGTTCGGTTTCCGCCATATTCAAAGGCGGTCTGGCGCTCATGATCACCTACCTGCTCTACGATCTTGCGAAGACGAATGTCGTCGCCCGGCCGGATTCTTTCGTTCTATTCATCCTGTGCGCAAAGGAGATATTCATCGGGGCGACGATCGGTTTTATCGTCCGCCTCGTGTTCATTTCGGCCAGCATGTCCGGTGAGATCATATCCTTGCAGGCCGGTTTGTCCTTCGCCCGTTTCATGGATCCCTACTCCATGTCACAGGTATCTGTCCTGGAACAGATCAAGAACCTGATAGCCCTCCTCATATTTTTTGTCATCGACGCACACCACATGCTGATCAGGGGGATTGCCTACAGCCTTCGGGAAGTGCCCGTCGGCGCTGTTTCCCCGAACTCGTCCCTGGCGGGATACCTGGTTACCGCGACGGGGAATATATTCGGAGCGGCCTTCAGAATAGGAGCCCCCATCATTGTGACGCTCTTTCTCGTGGAACTGGCCTTCGGCGTTCTCTCCCGGATGATCCCCCAGGCGAATGTTTTCGTCGACGCCATTCCCGTGAAGATACTCATTACGGTACTGATGCTTGGCCTCTCGCTGGGCTACATCGTGCCGAGCATAAGCGCCCTTTTCAGGGGGCTCGAAACCGATCTTATCCGGGTGATCCGGATGATGGGATAGGACATGTCGGAAAGTTTTCAGGAAAAGACGGAGCAGCCAACCGAAAAACGGTTGGATGATGCCCGGAAAAAAGGAAAGGTGGCGGTTTCCCGCGAGATCAACACCTCCGTCGTCATACTTTTTTCCACCATCTTTCTCTATTTCATGGTCTCCAAAGGCTTCCAGGAGATGTTCAAGGTCTACGCGAATTTCGCACGAAACGCCAATATGGATATAGGGCCGGGCAACATGCACGACATCGTTATATTCGGCGTCACCCGATGGTGGTATATCGTGGTGCCCGTATTCGGCATCGTGATGGTCCTCGGGCTTGCCGGAAGCATCCTGCAGTCCGGTTTCATGTGGAGTTCCGAGGCCCTGAAATTCGACGCCGCCAAGCTCAACCCCGTGCAGGGCATAAAGAACCTGGTATCGAAAAAATCCTTCATGGAGCTTCTGAAGTCGGTCATCAAGATCGTCCTTCTCGCTTACGTGGCGCGCAATCTCATCATGAGCCAGATGCCCGTTATCTTCGGCCTCTCCGGACAGGACACGGGCACCATCGTCAGGTATCTCGGGGAGACATCGTTCAGTCTGACCGTCAAGATCGGCATCGTTTTCCTCTTCCTGGCGGCCCTCGATTTTGCCTATCAAAAATGGGACTACAGGAAATCCATGATGATGACCATGCAGGAGGTCAAGGAGGAGCACAAGGAGCGCGAGGGCAACCCTCTCGTCAAGTCCAGGATCAGGACCCTCCAGCGCGAAATGGCACGTCACAGGATGATGGAGGACGTCAAGACCGCCGACGTGATCGTAACCAACCCGACGCACTTCGCCGTCGCCCTGAAATATTCCGCGCATGAAATGCCCGCGCCCAGGGTCGTGGCGAAGGGTCAGGGGTTTGTTGCCCTGAAGATCAAAGAAATGGCAGCGAAGCATCGCGTGCCCCTTGTCGAGAATAAACCGCTGGCGCAGGGGCTCTATCATGCGGTGAACGTCGGCGATTTCATACCGGAAAAATTCTATCTCATCGTTGCTGAACTTCTGGCCGGCATCTTCAGAAGAAAAGGGAAGGGGATCCTGTAATGGGCACAATGGTAGCGAGCCTCAAAAGCAAGGCCGATATCCTCGTCGCCGTAAGCGTCGTCTTTGTGATCATGATCATGATCGTCCCTCTCAACAGTTTCTTCATCGACATCTTCCTGTCGATGAGCATCTCCGTTTCACTCCTGATCCTGTTTATCTCCATGTATATAAAGAAGCCCCTCGATTTCTCCGTCTTTCCGTCGGTGCTTCTCATCGTGACGCTCTTTCGCCTCTCCCTCAACATCGCTTCGACGCGGCTCATCCTCGTTCACGGAGACGAAGGGTCCCAGGCGGCGGGGCAGATAATCAAGGGCTTCGGCACCTTTATCGTAGGCGGCAACTATGTCGTTGGAGCCGTTGTCTTTCTCATCCTCATGATCATCAACTTCGTCGTCATCACGAAGGGCGCCGGAAGGGTTGCCGAGGTAGCCGCGCGCTTCACCCTCGATGCCATGCCGGGAAAGCAGATGAGCATCGATGCCGATCTCAACGCCGGCCTCATCGACGATGCGGCGGCGCGCAAGCGCAGGGAGCGGGTGGAGATGGAGGCCGACTTCTACGGCGCCATGGACGGATCGAGCAAGTTTGTCCGCGGTGACGCCATCGCAGGGATCATTATCATCTTCGTGAATATTATCGGCGGATTGGTCATCGGAGTCGTCCAGAAGGGGATGAACATCAACGACGCCCTGTCGGTCTATACTCTTCTGACGATTGGTGAGGGGCTTGTGGCCCAGATCCCCGCTCTCCTCACATCCACAGCGGCGGGCATTATAGTCACCCGGGCGGCAAGCGAATCAAACCTGGGAAGCGATGTGGTCTCCCAGCTCTTTACCCAGCCGAAGGCCCTCGCCCTTGCTTCCTTTGTCATCCTGTCGATAGGCATGGTCCCGGGTATTCCGCTGGTGCCTTTTCTTATCCTCTCATCCATTACGTACGGCGTCGGCCAGGTCATGAAGAAAGCTCCCGAGGAAGAACTTCCGGCCGTCCCCGACGTTGCGTCGGAATCGAAAGAGAGAGGGGAGACCATACAGCCTCTCGAGATACTCGAGGTCGAGATCGGTTACGGCCTCATACCGATCGTGGACGCCGAGCAGAATGGCGAGCTTCTCGACAAGATAAGGGCCATCCGCAAGCAGATAGCCGTCGAGCTGGGTATCGTGGTGCCGCCGATGAAACTCAGAGACAACCTGCAGCTCGGGGCCTCCGAGTACGTTATGCTCCTCAAGGGGATCGAGATGGGCCGCGGCAGCCTTGTATCGGGCAGCCTTTTGGCCATGGGGCCGGAGGGGAAGGACAGGCCGGCGGACGGCATTCCCACGAAGGAACCCGTTTTCAATCTCGATGCCTACTGGATAGCCGAAAAAGACCGCGAGACTTACATAGGCGAAGGCTTCACCGTTGTCGATCATGCCACGGTCATAGCCACGCACCTTACCGAACTCGTAAGGAACAACGCCCATGAACTCCTGACACGGCAGGAAACCCAGAAGCTTATCGACAATGTCGCCCCGACGCACCAGAAGGTGATAGAGGAGATCTCCCAGAACCAGGTCAATGTGGGTGTCGTTCAGAAGGTCCTCCAGAACCTCCTGCGCGAGCAGGTATCGATCCGGGACCTGATCACGATCCTGGAGGCGATTGCCGATGCCTCGTCGTCAACGAAAGACCCCGATGTCATCACCGAATACGTGCGCCAGCGAATGGCCAGAAGCATCCTCAAGCCCTACCTGGTGGACGGGATCCTCAATATCCATATCCTCGAAAAGACCCTTGAAGAGAAACTCCTCAGCAGTATTCAACCGACGGACCAGGGTACGGTCCTTGCACTGGACCTTACCTTCAGCCAGAAGATAATAGAAAAGATAGGCAATGAGGCGAAGAAGGCCATGCTTCAGAATTACCAGCCCGTTCTTCTCGTCCATCCGATCCTGCGGGGACGATTGAGGAGGTTCCTCGACCGTTACATCCAGGGAATAACCGTCATCTCCCATAATGAGATACCACCTCAGATAAGGATCCAATCAGTGGGGGTCATAAGAATAAATGAAGGTTAAGACCTATACATTCGACGATATCCGCGGGGGCATGGATGTGATCAAGGAGCAGTTCGGCCCCGATACCATCATCATGGATATCAAGCAGAACAACCACAACGGAAACGGGTGGATGAAAAAAGGCTGCGAGATATCCATAGCCGTGGAGAACGATCCCGGCGCCGCACTGGAAACGGACCTTGGCGAGATCAGGAAGAAGACGGAGGCGATCTGGAGCGATGCGGCCCGTTACCTGACGGACCGGCTCGTTTCCATCGAGACGGACATGCTCGTCGACAGGCTCAAGACGTACCCCATGCCCCTGAAGATACTCCACGACAGGATGATGAAGGCCGGTCTTGACAGGCATATCTGCATGTCCCTTCTCTCCGAGGTATTTGCGGAGATAGGGTCCATCGCCGAGAACAGCACCAAGGCCCTCTTTTTTACGAAGGCGAAGCTCGGCAGGCGCATAGCCCTGTGTGACGCACTGGCGCCCGACGAATCGATCCTCCTTATCGGTCCCACCGGATCGGGCAAGACGGAAACGGCCAAGAAGCTCGCGGCGGTCATGAATGCACGGGACCTCAATCCGTCGATCCTCGCCTTCGACCCCGTCAGAAGAGGCGCCTATGAAGAACTTCTCGCCTTTTCGCAAAAGACGGGGACCCCCTTTCAGTTTGCGGCTACCATCGAAGAACTGCGCCGCAAGGCCCACGACGGAAACGGTAAGAAGATCATAGACATAACGGGCCACCTCACCTACCAGGGAGAGGTCGTGGATAATTTTCGGGGCATGAAGAAGCTTGTCGTGTTCCCGGCGGGGATGAGGGACGAAATGCTGGAGCACTATCTCGGCATCATGGACAGCGCGTCCATATCGGGACTCATTTTTACGAAGCTTGACGAGCAAGACCGGCTGGGTCCCCTGTGCAACAGTATCTTGAGACTGGGAAGACCCATAGCTGCACTGACCGGCGGAGCGGGGACCGGGGAGATCATGATCCCGGACCAGGATACATTCGGCAGAATTCTCATCGAGGGAAGGGTATGGCAATCAGCGGACGCAAGATGATCACGATAACGAGCGGCAAGGGCGGAGTGGGCAAATCTTCAATTGCCTCGAACATGGCCTATCTTCTGGGGAACAGGGACAAATCCACCTACATCCTCGACGCCGATCTCTCACTGGGGAATATCGACATCATGTTCGGGATGGTCCCGAAGTTCAATGTCAGGGACGTCATCGACGGTTCGCGGCAGATCGGCGAGGTAATTCTGGAAGGGCCCTGCGGAATCAGGATCATACCGGCCACATCGGGAGTGAGCGAGTTATCGCTCCTGAGCCAGGACGAGAGAGCCGTTCTCCTTGGTTCCCTCAATGCCCTGCCGGAACATGATTTCCTGATCGTCGACACCTCCGCCGGGATATCGTCCAACGTGGTCTATTTCAACGCGATGAGCGAAGACATCTTCATCGTGGTCACACCGGACCCGGCAAGCGTTGCCGATTCCTACGCGATGGTCAAGGTTCTCAGTGCGAAGACGGGCAGAAAGGATTTTAACATCATCGTCAACATGGTGAGGGAAGAGAAAGAGGCGCTTGAGCTTTTCAGGAGGATCGTCGGTGTCACCGATAGATTCCTTGATGTCTATCTCAATTATTTCGGTTATCTACCCCTCGATCGGCATATAAACATTGCCACGAGGAAACAAAGGCTATGGGTGGAGCGTTTTCCCGATGCTCTCGCAACCCGGGCCCTTTCAAAAATCTGTGACAGGTTGGTGTCGTGATGACATGGAAAAAAGGATATGCCAGGACATTCAGAGACGAACGCGAGCGGACCATCGACGATTTTATCCCCATCATCAAACATCTGGCCTACAAGGTTTCCAGACGTTACGAAGATGACGAGATCATCGAAGACCTGATCTCAGCCGGTATCGTGGGGCTTCTCGAGGCGATGGACAAGTTTGACGCCACGAAGGGCGCCAAACTCAACACTTTTGCCTATCTCAGGATACGCGGCGCCATGATCGATGAACTTCGTTCACGGGACTGGTTCCCGAGGAGCGCCCGGTCAAAATCGAAGAAGATAAGCGAAGTGGTGAGAAAGCTGGAGAACAAACTCGGCAGGCTGCCAAAGGAAGAAGAGGTGGCCGAGGCGCTGGGCATGCATCTCGACGACTACTTCAAGATGCTCAAAAACTATGGCAACCTTTCAGTCCTTTCTATTGAGGACCTCCATGAATTGCTGGGGGAAGACCGCGACAGGATCATGCGCTACGTAACGGAAGAGAGCGACGACCCTGAGAAGTGCGCAGAGGCGCTGGAGCTGGAAGGCATAATGGCAAAGGAATTCGACAAGCTGCCGGAAAGGCAGCGCTACGTATTGAGTCTCTACTACCATGAAGACTTGAATATGAAGGAGATTGCGCGTGTCCTGAGCATCACCGAGGCACGGGTATGCCAGATCCATTCACAGGCCATATTGAACCTGAGGGCGTCGATGAAGAAAGTGCTGCGCAATTAAGGTTTCGCGCGGGCTACCGATAACATTTCTGATACGTATGGAACGCGACGATATCCTGAAAAGGCTCAGGAAGATAGACGTACTGCCCACCTTCCCGGCGGTTATGGCCGAGGTCATCAACGTCATCGAGGACCCGATGAGTTCCGCGGCGGATCTGGCGAAGATCATGGACCCCTCGATGGCGGGCGAGGTGCTGCGCCTCGCCAACACCGCATATTACGGTACACGGAACTTCCGCAGGATCACGTCCATCGAACATGCCATAGCCATCGTCGGTCTGGAACAGCTCTCCCAGATCATTCTCCACATGCCTTTCCTGTCGATGATGAGGGGCGACGGAGGACTTGACAGGGAGAAATTCATACGCCATTCCATGATCTGCGGCATCGTCTCGAAGGTAATCAGCCATACCCTTCGCATGGGTGATGAGCACGCAGTCTATATCGGCGGGCTCATGCACGACATCGGCGCCGTCATCATATACCGGTATTTTCATGATGAATGGAAAAGGATCGACAATCTCGTCAGACGCGATGGTTATACGAAAGAACGGGCGGAAGAGGAGGTGCTCTCCTGCGATCATGGCATGATCGGGGCGTGTCTTCTGACCATGTGGAATATACCCCGGCAGGTGACGGACGGGGTCATGCATCACCATTGTCCTCAGAAGGCCGTGGAGAATACCTGGAATGCCAGGCTTATCAATACGGGAAATAGATTTGCAAAAATCATCGATTTAGGCGATAATCTCGCCAGTATCGATGAATTTATTAATAATAACAAAGACTTCGTTCCTATTGTCGAGGAATTGGGTTTTGATGTGTCACTCACACAGGAACTTGACCTTTTCGAAGGTGTTTTCAGTCTTATGAAAAATGTAAAGGGGCTGCTCTTTGGCGCAGGGGAAGATAAGGATGATCAAGGTACTGGTTGTTGACGATTCGCTGGTGATGCGCAAGATGATATCGAGGATGTTGTCGAAGGACACCGCCATCGAAGTCGTGGGCACCGCTGTCGACGGTCGTGATGCCCTGGAAAAGATTGAGTCTTTGAAACCGGACGTGATCACCATGGACGTGGAGATGCCTGTCATGAACGGCATCGAGGCACTGAAGCAGATCATGGCCGGGGATCCCGTGCCGGTGATCATCATGAGCGCCCTGACGAGGGAAGGCGCGGAGATTACGATGGAAGCCCTGCAGCTCGGAGCATGCGATTTCGTCACCAAGGATTTCGGAAATATCGGCGGAACCCTGGCGGCGAAAGAGGCGGAGATAATCACCAAGGTAAAGAACGTCGCGAAGAACAAGGTGAAATTCCTCCTGCGCAAGCTGGATATCAGGGAAAAGAAACCCGCCGCCATCAGCCCCGATCAGAAGATCCGCCACGAAGTCCTCGCTATCGGTGCCTCGACGGGCGGCCCTCCGGCCCTCCAGCATATCCTCACGAGCCTTCCGAAGGCTTTCCCGGTCCCCATTGTCATCGCCCAGCACATGCCGAAGATCTTCACCCAGTCTTTTTCACAGCGGCTCGATGCGGTGTCGCAGCTTCATGTGAAAGAGGCCGAAGACGGGGAGACCCTGGTCCCCGGCGTTGCGTACATCGCTCCGGGAAACTCCCATATGGCGGTCAAAAGGAAAGGGAGGATCGTCACTGTCCAGTTCAGCGAGGGCGCGCAGTACATCTACCGGCCTTCCGTGGACCTGCTTATGGCCACGACCGCCGGGGCATATGACAGGCAGTCTTTCGGCGTGATCCTGACGGGGATGGGCAACGACGGGCTGGTCGGTATGAAGGAAATGAGGGCAAAAGGCGGCTACATCGTTGCCCAGGACGAAGAAACCTGTGTCGTTTTCGGTATGCCGAAAGCGGTGATCGCAGCCAACCTGGCCGATGCGGTATTGCCCATCGACAAAATATCGGAAGAGATTATGAGGGTATTATGAGATCGCAGGGAAGACAGAGTGTACAAACGAAGGAATTGAGCGGGGAAGACCTGGAACGCTGCATGGCCCTCCTGAGGGACGGCGACAATTTCGAAAAGGAGAAGGCGATCGATGCCCTCGTGGCATCCGGCGGAAAAGAGGTCGTGGAAAGGATCGTCCCCCTTCTCCAGGAGAAGAACACGCCCGTGAGGATGGCGGTCCTGGACGTTCTCAAGAAGATCGGAAGCATTCACCTTGACGGAGTCATCGGGATGCTGGAAGACGCCAATGAGGACATACGGGTCTATGCATGCGAGGTCCTCTCCTTTCTCAGAGACCCGCGTTCCATACCTTTCATTGTAAAGAAGGCCCGTGAAGATGTGGACAACGTGCGAAACGCCGCCTGCATGGCCCTTGGCGAATTCGACGACGACGACGCGGTCGAGGCCCTCCTCGATGCCCTCAAAGACGAAGAGTGGATAGCATTCTCGGCCATCCTGAGCCTGGGAAAGACGAAAAGCGTGAAAGCCGTTCCCCGGATCCTGAAATTTTTCAGAGAAAGCGGGGAAGAGCTTTCCGGAGTCGCATGCGAGGTCCTCGTCGAGTACGGCGACGATGCCATACTCGACGAATTATTCGAGGTGCTAAAAGGATGGGACAGGCATAAAAGGAGCACCTATCTGAGGATCATACTCGAAAAGGGCAACGAGGAGACGTTCGAGAGGCTCAAGGAAAAGATAGGCGATGAACTTTACGAGCACCTGCTTGGCAGCGTTGCCGAAAGCAGGCACCGGCCCGTGGAGATAGTCCGCATGCTGACCCATTTCAGAACGCCCGAGACGTGCAGGGCGATTCTGACTGTTCTCAAGGGGATCGAACCTGACGATGAGAATTACGAGACGGTTCTGGAGCTCTTTGCATCCTTAAGCGAGATATGGGCCGCGGACGTGACGGGATACATGGCGCTTGACGAGGCGCATCTGCTTCCGCTCGTCAGGGCCTGCACGATGACAGGGGTGAAGATCAAGGAAAGTGCCCTTCTCGAGCGCTTTCTCACAGCCCCGATGGAAGTCAAACGTGAGATCGTCATGAACATCCCCGCGGTCATTGACGGCAGCGGATGTTCCATTATCAGGGAGGCCTTGCAGGATACCGATGGCCACATCAAGGGTTTTGCCGTCGAGGCCGTGGGCAATCTCGGGCTGGCAAGCCTCAAGGACGACATCCTGCGCATTCTGAGGGAAGATTTCCACGATGTCCGGGTAAAGGCGTTGAGGACCCTTATCCGCCTCGATACGGTGATGGCGATGGAAATGATATCCGCGTTCGTCGGGAAAGGATCGGCGGAGGACAAAAAGGTGTATCTTGCCTCCACGGACCTCATCGACGGAGAAAAGAACCTTCCTTTCATTACCCGCCTGCTGAAGGATGAAGATGAAGGCGTGCGCAGAAATACGATCGGGGTGCTGGGGAATTTCGTGGACAACGAGAACTACGTGGCGCTCCTTCAGAAAACACTCATGGATGACGAGATACCCCATGAGGTGCTGAAGGTCGTCAAGGACAGGAGATTGAGCCGCTTCAAGGACAGGCTCGTCGGGATCTTTACCGACGAGGGCAAGGGCATGTGGACGCGTTATTATGCGCTGTCCGCACTCGGTGCCTTCGAGGACCAGGCGCTCTTCGACATTTTTGCGAAAGGGCTTCAGGATGCAAACGGGCTCATCACCATAGGATGTATCCGGGCGCTTGCCGACCTCAAGGACAAACGGGCGATAGACTACATCAGGCCCTATATGAATAACGCCAACGACGATATAAGGTCCGCGGCTGAAATGGTAGTGAACAGAATGGAAAGTTAATAGGACCCGGCTATGACCAGAGAAGAATTTACCGTACTGAGAGACTTCATCTATGAGAAAACAGGTATTTACTTCGCCGAAACGAAGACCTATCTCCTCGAAAGCAGGCTTACGAACAGGCTTAACGAGCTAGGCCTCGGTTCATTTGAAGATTATTATTACCATCTGAAGTACGGCGCGGACAGAGCCAGAGGGGAACTTGGGAACCTCTTCGACGTGGTGACGACGAACGAAACCAGTTTCTTCCGGAATCCCCCGCAGCTTGACGCTTTTAAGATCATTCTGCAGAAAGCATATATGAACGGCTCGGGTCCCGCTTCCCCCATCCGTATCTGGAGCGCCGCCTGCTCGACCGGCGAGGAACCTTATACGCTTGCCATTATGCTCATGGAGATGATGGAGCTGCGCCGCGTCACCATCCCATTCTCCATCCTGGCCACAGACATCAGCAGCAAGGTCCTGGAATCTGCCCGCAAGGCCGTCTTCAGCCAGTACAGCGTCCGCAATACCGACGAGGCCATCAAGAAAAAGTATTTTACAGAAGAAAACAATATGTATAAGCTAAAGGAAACCGTAAAAAAGAACGTTAAGATCGACTTCATGAACCTCATGGATGACGATGCATACAGGTTGTACCGGCAGATGGATTTTATCTTTTGCAGGAATGTTCTCATCTATTTTGACGAGAAGATGAAGAAGAAGGTCGTGGACCATATGTACGAGTGCTTGAAGCCGAAAGGGTTCCTGACCATCGGCCACGCGGAATCTCTCCATAACATTTCGCGGGCCTTCAAGCCTCTCGTATTCCCCGGCACCATCGCATATCAGAAAGGATGATATATGAAGACGATACTTATCGTGGATGACTCGGCAACCATCAGGAAGCTCCTGGCATATATCCTGAAAAGGAAGAACTACGTCATTGCCGAGGCGGAGGATGGGATCGACGCCATGGAAAAACTGAGCCATGTCCAGGTCGATCTTGTAATCGTGGATCTGAATATGCCCAACATGGACGGGATCGAGTTCGTGAAGAATTTGAGAGACAACTACTATTATATGGATACGCCTGTCATCATGCTGACGACGACAAAGGATGACAAGCTGAAAAAAGACGCTTTTGATGCCGGAGTCAACATGTTCCTGAACAAGCCGGTGCAGCCAAATTTCTTACTGTACAAGGTTGAAAGTCTTTTACAGGATGAGGAGGAGTTCAATGGATGATCAGGCGCTCCAACGGGATGAGATGCAGGAAATCATCGAGGAGTTCATAGCGGAGTCGAGTGAGCTCATGGACAATGTCATTCAGGACATTGTCGTTATCGAGCAGAGCCAGGATGAAGAGGTGGTCAACAGCATATTCCGGGCAGTTCACACGATCAAGGGCACATCGAGTTTCCTGGGGTTCAACGCACTGTCCCAGCTTGCCCACAAAGCCGAGGACGTTCTCGGCGTCATACGCAAGGGCGAGATGGCGACGGATCAGACGGTGGCTGATATCCTCCTGGAATCTTTTGACCTCATGAAGGCGATGATAGACGACATCCGGGACCAGGGAAGTGAAAATCAGGATGCTTCCGGCACTATAGTAAAATTGAGCGATCTCCTCGATCCCGCCAAAAAGGCAGCACAGCCCCCGGTCGAGGAAAAGAAGAAGATCGGTGAGCTTCTCGTCGAAGAGAACATCATCAGCAAGACCGAACTGGACGATGTCCTCAAAAAACAGGAAACCGAAAAGGACAAGAAGGTCGGCGAGATCATCGTGGAGGAGAAATACATCACCGAGACGCAGCTGAACAAGATCCTGGTGAAGCAGAAGACGCCCAAACTGGAAGAGCAGAGTATCAGGATCGACGTCAAGAAACTCGACGAACTCATGAACCTCGTCGGCGAGCTGGTTCTCGGCAAGAACAGGCTCATCCTCGTGAACAGCATGGCGAAGAAAGGCGAGGAGACGGAAACGGTCTTCGACAACCTGACGGATATAACGAACTACATAGAGGTCATCACCAACGAACTCCAGCTGTCGGTCATGAGAGCCCGGCTGGTGCCCATCAGCAAGGTCTTCAACAAGATCCCCAGAATGGTGCGGGACCTCTGTTCCGAATTCAAGAAAGACATCGAACTCAAAGTCGAGGGCGAGGAGACGGAACTTGACAGGTCTCTCATAGAGGCCCTCCACGACCCCCTCATCCATATCATACGAAACTCCGTCGACCACGGCATCGAGGTGCCGGACGAGCGTATCGCGAAGGGAAAACGGGGCAAGGGCCTTCTTTCCATCAGGGCCTATAACGAAGGCAACCACGTCATCATCGAAATATTCGATGACGGCAAAGGCATCAACATCCAGGCCGTCAAGGACAAGGTTAAAGAAAAAGGGATCATGAACGATGCGGAACTTGCAAGCCTCTCTCCGAAAGAGGCGATGAACCTCATCTTCATACCGGGACTCAGCACGGCGCAGAAGCTCAGCAAGGTCTCCGGGCGCGGGGTCGGAATGGATGTTGTCAGGACGAACATCGAGAAGATGAACGGACAGGCGCAGATCGATTCGGAGGAAGGCAAGTGGACGAAACTTACCATAAAACTTCCTCTGACGCTGGCCATCATGAGGGCCCTCATCGTAAACGTGGCGGAGGAACTTTTCGCGATACCCCTCAATACCGTTACAGAGCTTGTCAAGCTCAAGGAAGGGCTTATCAAGACGGTGGACAAGAACGAGGTTCTCGTTCTGCGCAACACGGTGATACCTGTAGTCGACCTCGGAAAGGCCTTTCTCTTTCAGAGCGAAGAAGACGGCAGCGGCTACATAGTGATCTGCAACATAGGTGAAAAAACAATAGGCATAAAGGTCCATTCCGTCATCGGTCAGGAAGAGGTCGTCATAAAGCCGCTGGGTGAATTCCTCAAGGACATCAAGGGAATAAGCGGGGCGACCATACGGGGCGACGGGAAAGTGATCCTGATACTCGACATCCCCTCGGTCATCCTCAACTACAGCATGCACAGAAGGCTCCAGGCCCAGGCACAGGCACAGCAGATACAGGCGGGGATGAGGAATTAGGGATTAGGGACTAGGGATTAGGGACTAGGGATTAGGGACTAGGGATTAGGGATTAGGGACTAGGGACTAGGGATTAGGGACTAGGGACTAGAGACTAGGGACTAGAGACTAGGGACTAGGGACTAGAGACTAGGGACTAGGGACTAGGGAATAGGGAATAGGGAATAGGGAATAGGGAATAGGGAATAGGGAATAGGGAATAGGGAATAGGGAATAGGGAATAGGGAATAGGGAATAGGGAATAGGGAATAGGGAATAGGGAATAGGGATTAGAGACCATTCTCCGGTGAATGGTATTACTGGGTCCTATAGGTCGGAAAAGACTTATGGGACCTGTTTTTTAGTCTTAGTTCCCAGACGTACAAGTTTTGGGTCTGCTGCCTGCCCCTGGCCGCCCCTTCGTTATTCCGGCGCAGGCCCGAATAACGAATCAAAACTTCGTCGAATTAATAGGACGAATGCGAAGACTCTACGGGAAGTTCATGACTGCACAGGAAGATCGTAACCTCTGCAACTGTTCGTCGACGGAAAAGAGATAGCGATTTTCGATTACAGGTTGCGCTGATAAGACAAGCGCCCGTTAACGATGATGTGGCACAAAAAAGTATTAAAGATGATGTCGCACTCCACATCTAGTCCCTAATCCCTAGTCCCTAGTCCCTAATCCCCGATTCACGCGCCGCTCATCGCTTCATACTCGATGATCACGTTATTCTCGATGACGTAAAGGTCGCCGGGGGTCATGTTGACGTCGGTCAGGTTGATTTGCATTTCTTCGTAGTTTTCCTGCTCCAGGTTTTCTATCGCGGAGACGAGTTTGCCCAGAACGCCGTCGCGGTGGAGGAGGGCGGTGTGGATCTCTTCGGAGAGGTTGAAATCCTTGAGGATGGTTTCGAGGGGGACCTGGAAGAGGGCGTCTACGAGGGAGAGGACTCCGGTGATGAAAGCCATGTCGGCGGCGGATGTGTCGCGGGTTATACGGGTTGCCAGCAGTTCCATGATCCTGCCCCGTATAACGGCCCGCTCGAAGAGGGGGGCGCTCGTCGTATCGTGGCCTTCGTCGGCGAAAAGGAGGAGGGTGACCCACTTCTGGAGGTTGCGGTATCCGAGAAGGGCTATCGCCTGGCCGATGGAGTTAATCTTGTGGGCGGTATAGAAGGCCGCCGAATTCATGAACTGGAGAAGTTTGATGTGCAATTCGGGGTTTTTCCTGAACAGGCCCTCTATGACGAAGAATTCCTCCTCGCGGGCAAGGAACCTTGAAAGCTCAAGGAGTACGAGTTGTGCGGGGGAGATGGACCGTGCCGATATGATGGATGGTTTCGCGAAGAAATATCCCTGGAAGTAATCGAAACCGAGATCGCGGCATTCCTGAAAGTCCTCGTGAGTCTCCACCTTTTCTGCAAGCAGTTTCAGGTTATGCTGCTTCAGTTTTCCGACGAGTTCGGGAAGGGCGGACCTGTCGGTTGCCATGAGGTCTATCTTGACGTAGGAGGCGATGCGAAACATGTCCTCGAAAGCCCCGTCATATGCTGTAAAATCATCGAGGGCAAACTGGTAGCCGTTCTTCCTCGTCCTGGCGCAAAGCTCCACCACTCTTTCGTCCATCTTTACCGTTTCGAGAAGTTCAAGGACGGTTGACTTCCCGGGCAGAAGGTCTACAATGCCGCTTTCCAGCACCTGGTCATCGACATTGATAAACCCGATCTTGTCTCCGATGAGTTTCGAGATACCGATATTATTGAGGGCGTTCACCATGACGCTGGCCGTCGCCTGCATGTTGTCGGTGACGTTGGCGCCGTTCGCGTCGCCCTTGCGAAACAGGAGCTCATAGCCGAAGATCTTCTTGAGTCTGTTCAAAATGGGTTGTCTGCCGATATGAACCTGCCCGTCTTTGGCAGGCTGCGCATTGCGTTCCCTGTGGCTGGTGCCGGTTGCGGGTGTTTTTATCACGGGCCGGATTTCCTTTACATAATTTATCGGTTATAGTATCCATAAGATTAAGCCGACAAACTGTAGACGCTTAAGTTACGGGTGGATTTTCCGATCATAGTGGAAAGGAGGAGAATTACATGAATGAGGGAGCTATTCTGCAGCTTGTGACGTTTAAACTTGGAACCGAGGAATTCGGCGTCGATATACTGAAGGTGCAGGAGATCAACAAGATGATGAACATCACGAAGATCCCCAACGCGCCTGCATTTATAGAAGGCGTGATAAACCTGAGGGGAAAGATTATCCCCATCGTCGACCTCAGGAAACGTCTCGGCTTCAGGGAACAGCCCTATGACAAATCCACGCGTATAATTGTCGTCGAACTCGAGGGTCTTGTGCTCGGTTTCATCGTCGATTCCGTTTCGGAGGTCCTGAGGATCCCGGAAAACACGATCGAACCGCCTCCTTCCATGGTTGCAGGCATAGAGTCTGAATACATAGAAGGCGTGGGCAAGCTTGACGACCGGCTGCTTATTCTTCTCGAACTGAAGAAGATATTCTCATCTCCCGAAAGAAAGGATATCGAGAATATCGATATGAACTAGGAGACCACCGGACGGCGTTATGGATGATACCTTCGAGGTCAACCTCTTACGTAATGTTCAGCCAACCGACAGAAAACTCTCGGTATCAAGGGAATTCGTCGGCCCGAAGAAGAAACAGGAGAGGAACCGAAAGGACGGGCAGGGTAGCGCCGGATCGGAAACACCCGGGAAAGCCGTCAGGCTCTATGGCAGAGACGTTTCAGAAAACCCCGCGGATGAAGAGCACGAGGGGAGGATAGATATAACGATATAGAGGCGGGTAATAGGTAATAGGTAATGGGTGACGGTGAATGACCGCTGCCCATTTTTTTTTACGACTCTGCCTTCAACCCGCTTTTAGCTTTCGGGTTTTTCCTTGGCACCTTGCCCGCCGCCCGGTGACTCTTGCCCGTTTTCTTCATTTCCTCCTCCGCCAAGAACCTTGTAAAGGTTTACGAGATTGGCTATGCGGGCGTAGCGGACTGAGATCAGGCCCTGCTGTGCCGCGTAGAGGCTTCGTTGCGCGTCGAGGACGGTGAGGTAGCTGTCTATGCCGTTTGTGTAGCGCGCATCGGCAAGGCGGTAGGTATTTGCGGAGGCGTCCACCAGGGATTGCTGTGCTGTCATCTGGTCTCCGACGGTACCCTTCACGGCAAGGGCGTCAGCCACCTCCCTGAAGGCGGTCTGAATAGATTTCTCATACTGTGCCACGTATATTTCGCGAGTGGCCTTTGTCGCCTGGAGGTTGGCCCACAGCAAAATCGAATTGAAGATCGGCACGCTGACCTGCGGCACAAAGCTCCAGGTGGCGGCCCCGGCCTTGAACAACCCGGCAAGTTCGTTACTGGTTGTTCCGATGCTGGTCGAAAGCGTGATGGAAGGAAAGAAAGCGGCCCGAGCGGCGCCTATGTTGGCATTGGCGGCCTTGAGATAGCTCTCGGCCTGGAGTATGTCGGGCCTTTTCAACAGTACCTGGGAGGAGAGGCCGGGCGAAAGGTCTTTTGGCGACGCGATGGCATCCAGACTGTCGGACAAAAGCTCGGGGGGTACGGGGGCTCCGACGAGGAGGTTCAAGGTGTTCTCGTCGGTGGCCGCGTAGGCGGTGAAGCGCGCAACGTCCACGCGCGCTGCTTCCACTCTGGTACGGGCCTGGTTGAGATCAAGCTCGGATGAAGACCCCAGTTCGTAGCGCCGTTGGATCATGGTGTAGGTGGACTCCTGGGCTTTGAGGGTCGATTGGGCAAGTTTAAGGTTTTCCCTGTCGGCCGCAAGGATCAGATAGGTATTTGCAACCTCGGAGATGAGCGAAATCTGTGCGCTTCTTCTTGCGTGCTCTGTGGCGAAGTACTGTTCCAGCGCGCTGTCCTTGAGACTGCGGATGCGCCCGAAGAAATCAATCTCCCAGGAACTGATCCCCACGTTGGCATTATACAGCCGTACGTTGGTGGCTTCATGGTTCTCACCGATGTCAGCCGGGGTCCTGTATTCGTTGAGACTGCCAGCAGCGTTTGGCAGGGGAAGGAGTACGGCCTGCTGGACCCGGTACACAGCCCGCGTCTTCTCGATATTCAATGCTGCCACCCTCAGGTCCCGATTGTTCTTGAGAGCAAGGTCGATGACCTTCTGGAGCTTTTCATCGGTGTAGAACTCGCGCCACCCGATGTCGGAGGCGGCAGCAGCGGTCTCGCCGGCGGCAGTCTCCTTATACGCAGGGCCCGTGGGCCAGGCGGCGGGGACCGGCGCATCGGGGCGTTTGTAGGCCGGGGCCATGGTGCACCCGGCAAGGCACGCGATCATGGCAAGAATGATAATCGCATTTCGTATCATGTTACTTTCCCTCCGGAGGCGTGATATGGCCGGGCGTCTCCCCGGGCGCTTCGCTCACCCGCTTTTCTTTCTTGAACAGTTGCGAGATGACGACAAAGAGGAGCGGGATATAGAAGAGATCGATGAATGTGGCGGAGAGCATGCCGCCGGTGACTGCCGTACCGATGGCCTTCATGGCCCCGGCGCCCGCGCCTGTCGAAATGGCCAGCGGCAGGACGCCGAAGAAAAAGGCAAGCGACGTCATAATGACGGGCCGGAACCTTACCCTGACGGCCCCGATCGTGGCTTCGAGCAGTCCTTCCCCGCGGGCCAGTCTCTCCCGGGCGAACTGGATGATGAGGATGGCGTTCTTTGTCGTGAGACCCAGCGTGGTGAGGAACCCGATCTGGAAGTAGACGTCGTTGTGTAGTCCCCGGGTCCAGGTGAAGAGCGTCGCACCGAAGACGCCGAGCGGCAACATGAGCATGTTGGCGATCGGGATCGGCCAGCTTTCATAGAGGGCCGCCACGCACAGAAAGATGACGAGAACGGAGAAGGCGTACAAGAGGGGTGCCTGAGAACTTGACATCTTTTCCTGGTAAGAGAGTCCCGTCCATTCGAAACCGATCCCGTGGGGCAGCTTCTTGACGGCCTCTTCCATGGCCTGCATGGCCTCTCCGGAACTTCTCCCCGGTGCCGGTTCACCCTGGATATTCATGGACGGAAAGCCATTGAAGCGTTCGAGCCGGGGAGACCCGGATGTCCAGTGGCCTGTAGAGAAGGCTGAAAACGGGACCATCTTGCCCTTTTCGTTGCGTACATACAGTTTATCCACGTCTCTGGGGAGCATGCGGTGGGGGGCATCGGCCTGGACGAACACGCGCTTGACGCGTCCGCCTTGGATGAAATTATTGATGTAGGAACTGCCGAATGCCGCCGATATGGTATTGTGGATGGAACTTATGGGTACCCCGAGGGCTCCGGCCTTTTCCCAATCGATATCGACCCGGTATTCCGGCAGGTCCTCCATGCCGTTGGGCCTCACCTTGGTGAGACGTTTGTCCTGCGCTGCGAGGCCCAGCAGCTGATTTCGGGCCTCCATGAGTTTCAGATGGCCGAGACCGCCACGGTCAAGGAGTTGAAAGTCGAAACCGGTGGCCGTGCCCAGTTCGATGACAGCGGGCGGCGGGAAGGCGAATACGAGGGCGTTGCGATACTGGGAAAAAGCCATCATGGCCCTCTGCGCTATTGCCTTCACCTTGAGGCTTGACTTGCCCCGGAGGTGCCAGTCCTTGAGCTTGACAAATACTATGCCGTTTGTCTGGGACCTTCCGGAAAACCCTATGCCCGATACTGTCATGACCGACTCAACGGCATCTTTTTCATTTTTCCGTAAATAGTCCTCTACCTTGTTGACAATCTCTTTTGTTTGCTCCAGGGTGGAACCCGTGGGCAGCATGATCTGGGCGATCATAATCCCCTGGTCCTCATCGGGCACATAGGATGTGGGCATACGAAGGAAGATAAGCGCCGCGATGGCGACGATGATGACGTAGACGACAAAATAGCGCTTTCTCCGGGTGAAGGAGCGCTCCACCTGTTTGGTGTACAGGTCCCGGGTCTTGAAGAAGTAACGGTCGAACCACCTGAAGAAGGGGCGCAGGATGGGCAGGGCGGCCTCCGCCGGTTCATGGCCCTTGGGTACCGGCTTGAGGAGAGTGGCGCACAGGACCGGTGTCAGGATGAGGGCCACGATGACGGACAGAAGCATAGAGGCGATGATGGTCACCGAAAACTGGCGGTAGATGACGCCGGTGGAGCCCCCGAAGAAGGCCATGGGGCCGAAGACCGCCGAGAGCACCAGACCGATGCCGATAAGGGCGCTTGTGATCTGCTCCATCGACTTTCGGGTGGCTTCCTTCGGCGGAAGCCCCTCCTCGCTCATGATACGTTCCACATTCTCCACGACGACGATGGCGTCGTCGACGAGCAGTCCGATGGAAAGGACCATGGCGAACATGGTCAGCATGTTGATGGAGAAACCGAAAAGCCCCAGTACGGCGAATGTTCCCAGAAGGACGACGGGTACGGCGATGGTCGGGATTAGCGTCGCCCGAATATTCCCCATAAAAAGCCACATGATCAGGAAGACCAGCAGGATGGCCTCGAAGAGGGTTTTAACCACCTCGTTGATCGCCACCCTGACGAAGGGGGTGGTGTCATAGGGGTAGACGACCTTCATTCCCGGCGGAAAGTACTGGCTCATCTCGTTCAGCTTTGCCTTAACCGCGTCGGCCGTATCGAGGGCATTGGCTCCCGCGGCCATGCGTATGGCCATGCCGGCGGAAGGCTTGCCGTTATAGAACCCTTCGATGTCGTAGGCGTCGGTTCCCAGTTCCACCCTGCCTACATCGCTGATGCGCACACGGGATCCGTCGGGATTGACGCGGATGGGAATGGAGGCAAACTCGTCGGGATTCTTGAGCATGCTCTGGACGATGATCGATGTGTTGAGCCGCTGGCCCTCAACCGCAGGGGCACCGCCGAACTGGCCCGCCGAGACCTCCACGTTATAAGCCCTGAGGGCCGCCTGGACATCGGCCACGGTCAGGCTGTAATCAGTAAGCTTGTCGGGGTTGAGCCAGATGCGCATGGCGTACTGGGACCCGAAGTTTTCCACTTCGCCGACACCGGGGACCCGTGCCAGGACTTTCTCAAGGTTGGACTGGGCATAGTCCCTCAGGTCGTTGCCATCCATACTGCCGTCTTCGGAGATCAGGCTCACGATGAGGAGCCAGTTCCTGGTTGCCTTGCCGACGGTGATGCCCTGCTTCTGAACCGTGTCGGGAAGACTGGCCGTGGCAAGCTGAAGTTTGTTCTGCACCTTGGTCCAGGCCACGTCGGGATCGGTACCCGGGGCAAAGGTCAGTTCGAGCCGGGAACCTCCCGCAGAGTCGCTGGTGGCGGCCATGTAGATCATTCTGTCGAGGCCCGTCATCTTTTGTTCGATGATCTGCGTGACGCTGTTCTCAACAGTCTCGGCGGAAGCGCCGGGATAGTTGCTTTGTATATAGATGGACGGGGGCGCAATGGGTGGATACTGGGATATGGGCAGGCTGTAGATGGCGAGAGCACCCACGAGCATGATGATGATGGCGATGACCCAGGCGAAGACAGGGCGCTCCAGGAAGAATTTCGATAGCATCAGGTCCCTCCGTTATTTCGCTTTTGGGGCCGGCTGGGCCGGCTGGGCCGGTTTTGGTGGTTCGATCTTCGGGTTTGCGTCGCCCTGCGCCGCGGCGGGTTTGAAGGGGACGGCTTTTACCGGGATCCCGGGCCGTATCCTCTGGAGACCCTCGACTATCACCCGGTCGCCGTTCTTGAGGCCCTCAGTGACGAGCCATTTGTCGCCGATTGCATGGTCGGCGGTGATCATCCTCTGTTCGACCTTGCTGTTGGGATCGACGACAAGAACGTAGGGATTTCCCTTGGGGTCGCGCGACACACCCTGTTGGGGTACGAGGATCGCCTGCTCGGCGATTCCCTGCTGAACCAGCGCCCGGACATACATGCCGGGCAGGAGGATGCCCTTTGGATTGGGGAAGACCATCCTCAGGATAAAAGACCCGGTGCTGGGATCTACGGTGACGTCTGAGAACTTGAGGGTCCCTTCCTGGGGATAGGCAGTTCCGTCTTCAAGGAACAGTTTCACCTTTGCCTGATTGACAGCGGTGCCCTTGAGCGTGCCCGATGCCATGTAGCGCTGGAGTTTCAGCATATCCTGGCTTGATTGCGTCACGTCCACGTAGACGGGATCGAGTTGCTGGATTGTCGTGAAGGCAGCCGGTTGGTTCGCGGTGGCCAGTGCGCCCACGGTGACGCTCGACTTGCCGATGCGGCCGGCAATGGGCGCATTGACGTTGGTGTATCCCAGGTTGATCCGGGCGGTCTCGACGGCCGCCTTCCAGTACTTGACATCGGCCTCGGCCTGCATCTGCGCGGCGGTGACATCTTCGAATTCCTGCTGACTGACGGCCTTGATCGCAACAAGTTCCTTGTATCGCTGTGCCTTTGAGCGAAGCGGCGGCAGATTGGCCTCGGCCCTGGCGAGGGAGGCGCTTGCGTTATCGAATGCTGCCTGGTAGGGTGCCGGATCGATCTGGTAGAGGGACTGACCGGCCTTGACGTCGCCGCCCTCGGTGAAGAGGCGCTTCTTGATGATGCCGGACACCTGGGGTCTTACCTCCGCAACGAGAAAGGCGGATGTCCTCCCCGGCAATTCCCTTTCGACAGGTACTTTTTCGTACTCCATGACCACAACGGCCACTTCGGGGGTGCCCTGACCCCCCTGGTTCTTTTTGCCGCACCCGGTCGCCATCATGGTCACGACAAGAACGGCAACGACAGCCATGAGAACTGCTTTTCTGGAATACTGCATATACCACCCCTCCAGTGAATAGTAATTCCTGACGGATTCCTTCATTTCCTTTCGCCTTCACAGGGTACACAGCTTTCATCGGCAAGTCTCAACAATTCTTCGATGATCTTTACCCGTTGTTCCTCGGTGAAAGTCGATATGGACAACATCTCCTGCAGCCATAGCCCGTCGGCTGCCAGGGCTATGATGGCCGCCCTCTCAAACGCCATGCCTGAGGAAGCGATTTGAGTGTAGAATTCATTGACGACCTTGCGTACCGGTTCGTTAAGCTGTGGATCGTGCGCCACGGCCGCAGAGAGCGATGCACCGAGACTGTCGCGTCCACGTTCGCGGTAGAGGACGGCGAGTACGAAGCTCTTAAGCTCCCGTGCGGGACTTTCAGGCAGCTCGTCGAGTATCCTCTTACGCGCTTCCTGGTGGACCTGCACCTGCCGTTTGACCATGGCCACGAGAAGCGCTACCTTTGTCGGGAAGTGATGAAGAAGCCCTCCCTTGCTGACGCCTGCCTTGGCGGCCACGGCCTCGAGAGTCATATGAGACGCCCCGGCTTCCAGGACGACAGTCTCCGCGGCATCGATAATGGCATCATAGGAACTTACTCGTGGACTCATGTGATACTCCTTGCAATTCTAAACTATACAGTCCGGACGGTACAGTTTAGAATTGCCCACGGTTTTTGTCAAATGTTTTTCAATATTTTCCCTTCTCAATGGGTTTTGCCGGACTTTTCTGGAATTATTTAAGAGGGGTTTTTGCTAGAACCCCTGTATTCCCTTGCGTATGAACATGATCGCGATGGAGGCTATGATGAGACTGAAGACCCGGGAAAGGGCCTCCACGATACGTCGGCCGAGGAGTTTCAGGATGAAGTCCGAGAAGTAGAGTACGATCCAGCAGATGATGATGTTGAGGACCAGGGATATGAGGTAATAATAGAACGGGTACTGGCTCCATACGATCATGGAAGTGGCGAGGACGGCAGGCCCGGCGAGCAGAGGTATGCCGAGGGGCACGACGCCGAAGAACTCGTTTTCCTGTACAGGTTCACCATGACCCTGGATGAGGTCCCTGATGGCGGTTATGAAGATGACGATCCCGCCGGCGACGAGGAAATCCTGCATGGATATCCCGAGATAGGTCATGACCCTGTTGCCGACGATGACAAAGAGCATGGATATGATGAATGCCGTGAGCAGGGAATCCCTGAGGTGTCGTGTCCTGTTCTCGCGGTCCATGGACGCGGTGAACTTTATGTATACGGGCAGGACCCCGAGAACATCAAAAGCGACAAAAAGCGGGATGAAGGAAAGCAGAAAGGCATCGATCATTCCGGTCTTTCTCCCTCAAGGTATATCCGGGCATTTTCAGAAAGAGTCCCGTCAAGTCCTATCTCGTTTCCCCATTCGTCAAAGACCTTCTTCCCGCCCTCGACCTCGCTCATAAGACCGGCGCCGATGAGGGCATGGCGCACTGTCATGCCCGGTGCAAGGTGGATCTCGGCGTCGTTTACCCGTACTTTCACCGTCTAGTTCTCTACCTTTATCCTGCCCTCCAGGGCGGGGTTCACCTTTTTTTCTCTGGAGACTTCCGACACAACGACATCACGGAGCCATCTGCCGGCATCATTGTAAACGAGGTTTCCGCTTCGTATCGTTCCGCCGAGAATCTCAAAGTCCGGTGCCTGCCTGATGGCCTCGCGGAACGCCTGGTATCCGTCGCCTCCCGCGGCCAGAAAGTCATTGGTTGCCACCGTGTACTGCCGCGACGGGTCGATGGGTTCCCCGGCGATCTCTACCGTTCCCAGACGGCCGCCCGGCGCCCTTTTGCGGGAATAGGTGAAGGTGATGCCGGATACCTGCGGGAACCGCCCTTCTTTGTTTTCAATACCCGAGAGCCCGTATTCGAGGGCATCCCTTATCTGCTGTCCTGTGAGGCGGATCGCCACGATGTAGTTGTTGAAAGGCAGAACCGAGTAAACGTTTCCGACTGTGATCGAACCTTTCCTTATACTGGTACGAAGCCCGCCGCCGTTGATTATTGCGGCGTCGGCCCGCGACTGCTGTTTCAGGATGTCGGCGACAAAATTGCCGAGGTTCGATTCCGTGACGCGCGCGTTCTCTCCGTCAAGATCGACCGCGGCCTCTCCGATGACCTTTCCCATCGATTCGTTCACCCTGGCTGCCCAGGTATCGACGATACCGGCAACCTGTTCGTCTTTTTTCATTTTGGCCGGCATGATATCCTCAAGCCTGCTCGCGGCCCGGACAACCTTGCCGGATTCCACGGTAAGATCGAGGACGCCGAGCACCAGTCCGTGTTCCCATGCCTGGACGATGATAGTGTCCCCGACGGTGATGTGATGCACCGCCTTTGTGTGGGAATGACCGCCGACGATGACATCGATGCCCTTGACGGTACCGGCCAGCGCCATGTCGGCATTGTATCCCAGGTGGGAGACGACGATGATGATATCAACCTTTCCTTTCAGTTCCCCGACGTAACGCTCGACGGTTCCGGCCACAGGCAGGAAAGTCAGGCCTTTCACATTCCCGGGGTGTGTTGCCGCGGGGGTTTCCTCGGTAACGACGCCGATGATCCCCACCCTTATACCGTTTACTTCTTTTATAGTGTAGGGCCTGAGAGCGTCGAGGCCGGTTACGTTCGCCGCCAGGACAGGGAAATTTGCCTCCTTAACGCGCCGGGTAAGCACCGCCGTGCCGAAATCGAACTCGTGGTTCCCTACGACCATGGCGTCGAAACCCATGGCGTTCATTACCTCGATAGTCGGCTTGCCTTCAAAAAGGTTTGCCCAGGTGCTTCCCTGGATCATATCCCCGGCGGCCAGAAGGAGCGAGGGTTTTTCCTTTTTCAACTCCCCGGACTTTGCCGCAAGATACGCCGCCCCGCCCTGAAGTTCGTCGGACCCGATGCGCTTGTAGCTCTCCGCGAAACCGTGGAAGTCGTTTACGTGGAGTATTCTCAGTTCCGCGGCGCCGCAGGGCGCAAAAAAGACGGCCAGGAGAAAGACGATCGTGAATGACAGAAGAAGACTGATCGAAGATATCTTTTGTTTCATTATCTCTGCGCTCCCATTATGTTTTTCAATGTTTTCACATATCGTGCGTTCCATTTGTGGTCCTTGACGGGGAAGAACAGGGTCTTTGCGTCCCCCGTGTCGTCGACTATGATCCGGTATCGGGAAAAGGTTTCCAGGGGCTTCACGGGGTGGTCGACGAAGGTGATTACGAAGGAGCCGCCGCTGGTGGTGAAGAAGGTGATTCCGGGGATGCGCCGCAGGCCTTCCTCGACGAAGGAGCCTTCACTCTCCATGAACGACCGGGTCCTTTGGGGGTACGTACGATCCCGAAGTGACTCCACCGCGGCGGCAGCGGCAAGTGTGCCCGGCGTGCTTATGAACGACCGCTGCCTTATACCCCTCAGAGCCGCATCGGATCCGATGGCATAGGACACCGGCAGGCCGGCGAGCGCATAGTACTCGCTCAAGGAACTAAGGACGAGACATCTGTCGCTCCCGGTGATGGCGGCTGAAAGAGAAGGCATCTGTGAATATCTCCTCAGGGTCTCGTCAATTATGAGAAGAGTACCGCGCCCGGCCGCCTCCCGAAGGATCGTGTCGATCGCGTCTTGCGCCGGGGGAGCGGCGGACACGAAGGAGGGACAGGCGAGAATGGCGGCATCGCACCGGCGCATCTCGTCGAGCCAGGCGGTGATGTCAAGGCGGAAACTGTCCGTCCTGTCCAGGGGACAGAAATGAAGCTTCAGCGGATCGTTCAGCAATCCCCGGTAATATGCGGGGTAGGGTGCGGCACACAGGACACCTGAGGCGCCGTGCGCCTGGAGTATGGACGTCGCGAGGGCCGCAAATGTCTCACCGACAAGCACATTTTTCTCGGGGACACCTTCGGATCGGGCTATGGCCCGGATGAGGAACCGGGCCTCGGCGTCGGGATGCCGATCCATGACCTTCACGTTTTTTCTGACTGCGTTCCTGGCTTTGGCGGACGGACCCAGCGGGTTTACCGTGGTGGTGAAGTCCATGATTCGCGGCACGGAAATGTTTTTCCGTGCGGCAAAATCGTGAATGTCAGGGATATCTCTCTTCATAAATGGTAACTATTCTTATAGCACGAACGGCGGCAAAAATCAGCCCCGGCGCCCCCCCGGTGGATGCCAGTGCCTTTCGGCCCGCGCAGGGCTGGATGGAGGTCCGGGTTTCTTCTTAAGGGTTCACCGTCATTATATACCTGAAGCTTTTCTGCTCCACTCTCATGATGACACCCGGTTTCATTGCATCCCCGTTTGCATCGAAAGTGATCACCCCCGTCGCGCCCCTGTGTTTCCTTGTAGCCTCCAGGGCCCTGCGGATATCTTCCCGCTGCGGTTTCCTGGCCGCACCGATTGCCTTGAGGAGAATGGCCGTTGCATCGTACGCGAGGGCCGCGAATACGTCGGGAACGACGCCGTAATTGGCCTTGTACGTCCTGATGAAAGATTCAGCGACCTCGTCGGTCCGGTCGGGTGAGTAGTGGTCCACGAAGTACCCGCCGACGACGGAGTTGCCGCCTGACGCCAGAAGGTTGGGCGAATCCCACCCGTCGCCGCCGATGAGGGTCGATTTTATGCCCTTCCGGCTGATCTGCCTTGCGATAATGGCGGCTTTATCGTAATAATCGGGCAGGAAGATGACCTGCGGTTTCTTGAGGGCTGCCTGTGCTATCATGGTGGAAAAGTCGACCGTGTCCTTCCGGTAGGGCTCGAAGGCAACGACTGCCCCGTTCCCCTCTGTGAAAGCGGCCCTGAAAGATTCACCCATTTCGCGTGAGTAATCACTGCCGGAATCATAGAGTACGGCGGCGGTTTTTGCCTTGAGTTCCCGAAGGGCGAAGTTGGCGGCGAGAACGCCCTGAAAAGGATCTGCGTAACATGCCCTGAAGACGTAGGGTTTTCTCTTGCCGTCGGAGAGGGTCACCCGGGGGTTCGTGGCGCTGCCGGTTATCATGGGGACCCTGTGCTGCGAGGCTTTCTCGCTGACAGGTATGGCCACCTTCGAGGTCAGCGGTCCCACGATGGCGGCAACCTTGTCCCGGGTAATCAGGCTCATGACGGCATTGACGCCTTCAGCCGGATCGTTGCCGTCATCGGCCATTATAACCTGAATATTGTACCTGCCCTTTCTGCCGTATTCTTCGACGGCAATGTTAAAGGCATTTTTTACCGATTCTCCGAGGGTTTTCAGGCTTCCCGTCAGCGGGGTGATGAGGCCGATCTTTACGGTCTCTTTCGCTGGAGCATCTCCCGCAATGCATATGAGGAGGCAAAGTGCCATGAAGATGCAGGGCATAGCCTTCATTCTCTTCTCCCTGACAAGGGTTTCTGTACATTTAAACCGAGTTGGAACTCTAATGCAATGTTTTTCAAGCCGGCGCCGCTCAAGGGAAAAACCTTGCGGAATCTGCTATAATAGGTGCCATGAAGAAAGTCATATCATTCGATCTTGACGGTACACTGGTAGACGGGCGCTACGGCGACCTGGTCTGGAACCATGGGATTCCCGGCGAATATGCCCGGACGTACGGCATGACCTTAGAAGACGCGAAGGCGTTGATACGGGCAGAGTACGAATCCGTCGGCGACGGGGACATACTCTGGTACGAAATCGACTACTGGCTGAAGAAGTTCTCCCTTACGGTAGGTGCGGCGGAACTCCTTGACCGGTACACGGGTGAGATTGCCCTTATGCCCGATGCATTCGAGGTTATCACTGCGCTTTATAGCCGGTACACCCTCATAATCGCTTCCAATGCCGCAAGAATATTCGTCGAAAAGGAACTGGCCCATACCGGCCTTGCCGGACTGTTCTCGCATGTCGTTTCGGCCACTACGGACTACGGCATGGTAAAGAAGCAGGAGACGTTCTTTCGCAAACTCTGCAGAGAACTGGGGATCTCCTTTGAGGAGGTGGTTCACGTGGGGGACCATCCCGTTTTCGATCACGATGTCCCGTCGGGCCTGGGGATCGAATCCTATTACATAGACGGTCACGATTCGGAGGCGACCTTCGCCAGAAGGAAGATATCAGGCCTCAAGGACCTCCTGGAGGCGCTTAAATGAAATGCCGCAAATGCAATACCCCCATAACCGCGGAGAAGATCTCTTTCCGGGACGAATGTCCGGTCTGCCATGAGGATCTTCATGTCTGTCTCAACTGCCTCTTTTACGATACGGGAAAGGCAAATTCCTGCAGGGAGGACAAGGCCGAATTCGTGAAGGAAAAAGACAGGGCGAACTTCTGTGAATACTTCCGCTTTACCGAAAGGCAGGCTGAAACGTCCGCCAAGGACGAGGCGGAAAAACGGTGGAAAGAACTTTTCAGGTGATATAGCCGCGGCGGCTTTTTATCTCTCGGAGCGCCGGGTGAAGATGATACGGTAGCGTTCCGGGTCGACGTCAAAACAGGCAGTGCACCCTTTTTCTTCGCACGACGACCCTTCGGCGGCCTCGATTTCTTCTCTTGCAGGGAGGGGTTCGAGGTGGACTTCGAAGCCGATCTCCTCATACATTTCGACCATCTCGGACAGCCTGGGTTCACAGGCGACGAACCTTTTCTCCCAGCCGGCCTTGATGAGGTCTTCTTCCCGCTTCACCATCATGCCTTCCGAAAATGCCCGATGGTTTTGGCGAGACCTTCCTCGAGGCACGTTTTCGGCTCCCATTTGAGGGTCTTTTTTGCCAGCCCGATGTCGGGACAGCGCTGTTTCGGGTCGTCCTCGGGAAGAGATTTGTGGATAATGGGGGAGGCTGACCCGACGAGCCGTATGACACTCCGGGCTATATCGAGGATCGAAGTCTCCTCCGGGTTGCCGAGGTTCACTGGCCCCGCGAAACCGGAGACGAGCGGCGTCGTGTAATCCTCGGGCCGTTCGTGCTTCCCTTTCTGGTAATCCATCATCCGTATGATGCCTTCGACCATGTCATCGATATACGTGAAGGAGCGTGTCTGGGAACCGTCACCGTAGATCGTCACGGGACTGCCCGAAAGGGCCTGGACGATGAAATTGCTCACTACCCGGCCGTCGTCGGGGCGCATCCTGGGTCCATAGGTATTGAAGATACGGGCGACCTTGATGTCCACCTTGTTCTGTCGCATGTAGTCGAAGAAGAGGGTTTCCGCCACCCGCTTGCCCTCGTCGTAGCAGCTTCTTTTTCCGATGGGATTGACGTGTCCCCAGTAGTGTTCATTCTGGGGGTGCATTTCGGGATCTCCGTAGACCTCGCTCGTTGATGCCTGGAAGACCCGGGCACGGACGCGCTTTGCTAGACCGAGCATGTTCAGGGCGCCAAGGACGTTCACCTTGATCGTCTTGACGGGATTATACTGGTAATGGATGGGGCTCGCAGGGCAGGCTAGATTGAATATCCACTCCACTTCAAGATGTATCGGCTGGGTTATGTCATGGCGGATGATCTCAAAACCGGGGCGGCCGATGAGATGGGCGATATTTTCCTTCGTGCCCGTGAAGAAATTATCGAGGCAGATCACCTCATGGGCGTCATCGAGGAGGCGTTCGCACAGGTGAGAGCCGATGAAACCGGCGCCCCCGGTGACGAGTATGCGTTTGGGACTGTCGTAAGTACAATACTTATACATATGGTTTGCCCGTGCGATCACTTTTTACCCCGCTGCGCCGGGCAAAGTCAATAGAAATGCTGGTAATTAGCATTGCATTCCCCTGCAAATTATGATAAAACAATACCTTCAAGTGGGTCCAGCCCGCTTTTTTAATTTTTACCAGGATGATATCCGCCACGGAAACCATAGAAAAGATAGAAGGCATAGTTGCACCCATCCTTGGCGAACGCCTGCTGGAGCTCGTTGAGATCGAATTCCGTCCATCGGGGAAAAGATGGCTTCTCAGGGTCTTTATAGACAAAGAGGGGGGCGTAACGATCCAGGATTGCGAATATGTGAGCCGCGAACTCAGCAGGATCCTCGATGTTGACGATATCATCGAGCATGCCTACACCCTGGAGGTTTCGTCGCCGGGACTCACGAGGGCCTTGAAGAAACGGGAAGACTTCGTCAGGTCCCGGGGCAGGAAGTGCCGGGTAGTGACCGGTCAGGAAGTGAAAGGCAAACGGGAATTCGTCGGCACGATTGTCGATGTAACCGACGAGGAAGTGGTAGTGCAGGAAAAAATAGGTGTGTTTACAATCCCGATATGTGCTATAAAAAAGGCACATTTGGAGTTTGATTTTGAGGGGTAACGATGTATTTTGATCTCAATTACGTCATTGAGCAGGTAGGGAAGGAAAAGGGCATACCGAAAGAAACCATTATCGAGGCTCTTGAAGAGGCTATACTATCGGCTTCAAAGAAGAAATACGGCAGCCATCTCGATCTTGAGGCCCACTACAACGAAGAGCTGGGAGAGATCGAGGTTTTTCAGTTCAAGACCGTGGTCGAAGATGTCAATGAGCCCGATATGGAAATAATCGAAGAGGATGCCAAACATCACGACCCGGAGTGCATCGTGGGTGACGCCATCGGCATCAAGCTCGATACATCGTCACTCGGCCGCATTGCCGCCCAGACCGCCAAGCAGATCATCATACAGAAGGTCAGAAACGCGGAAAGCGACGTTATTTACAATGAGTTCAAGGGCAAGAAGGGTGAGATCATTACGGGTGTTATCCAGAGGGTCGAGAAGAACCACTACATCGTCAATCTGGGGAGAACTGAAGCCCTCATGCCTTTCAAGGAAGTGATACCCGGTGAGACATTCCGTCAGAGAGAGCGCGTAAAAGGGCTCATCCTCGACGTGGAAAAGGGACAGAAAGGCTGCATGATTCTCATGTCGAGGACCCATCCGGGCTTCCTTATGAAACTGTTCGAGCTCGAAGTGCCGGAGATCCAGGAAGGCATCATCAAGATAATAGGGGCCGCCCGGGAACCGGGAGAACGCGCAAAGATATCCGTCTACAGCGAAGATCCCGATATCGACCCCATCGGCGCCTGTGTCGGCGTAAAAGGTTCCCGCGTGCAAAGCATCGTTCAGGAACTCAGAGGTGAAAAGATCGACATTATCCCCTTTAGTAAGGATATAGCGAAGTTTGTCTGCAACACCCTCGCGCCTGCCAGGGTGTCGAAGGTCTATATAAACGAAGAAGAACATTCGATGGAAGTTATCGTCAACGATGACCAGCTTTCCCTTGCGATCGGCAAGAAAGGGCAGAACGTCCGCCTTGCCTCAAAACTGACAAGCTGGAAGATCGACATAAGCAGCGAGTCCGAGGTGGAGAAGACATCCAAGAAGGTCATCGATGAACTTGTGGAGAATCTCAAGGTAAGCGAGATCCTTGCACGCATCCTCCATGATGAGTACCTGCGCGACCCCAAGGACATAGCGAAGCTGACACCGGAAGAAATGAACAAGATCACCAGCATATCCGTAGACGATTGCAGGCGTATAATCGATGAGGCGAAGGGGATCATGGCCCGCAAGGCGCGTGAGGCCCAGGAAGCCAGGGAAGCTGAAGAAAGGAAAGAAGCTGCGGAAGCCCCGCAGCTTGTGGAAATCGACGACAAAGAAGGAGGTACCGAAGAGCCGGCGGACCAGACGCGGCAGGAATCAGAGGCGAAGCAGGATGAGACAAACGTTCCTGCCGGCGAATAACTGCCTCGGGGAGCAAGGAAGGATCAGGAATGACGAAAATTAAGATAACGGCCCTTACCGACAAGGCCAGCGATGACGAAATACTCGCCAAACTCAAAAAGATCGGCGTAAAGATTAAGGATAAACCGAGGGATGGCGAAACGGTACACGAACCGATAAAGGAACAGACCTCTGCGACGGGGGAGACCCTCGTTGAAACAAGGGTTGCTTCCACGATCATCAGGCGGAGGGTACAGGCTCCCCCTAAGGCCAAAGAAGAACCGAAAGAAGAGATAGTCGGGCGCGAAGAAGAGATCCAGGCAGAAGTTTCCGCGGCGAAGGCCTCTGCCAGAAGAAAGGCGCCGAAAGACTCAAGGCTGGAAGAGGAAATAAGCGAGGAGGCACAGAGGAAGATTCCCGAAGACCTCCACGTTCACATAAAAGAAAGGCAACCCGAAGAAGTTCCGGAGCCCGAGATCGAACAGGCAGCCCGTGCGGTCGAGGATCAGGCTCCCAAGGGCGACATAGAGCATATCGCGGAAGAAAAAGAGAAAGAGATAACCAAGGTCCTCGAAGAAGCCTACAAACAGGACCTTGAGAAAGATTTCAAGGCCGTGGAGGGCGGCGAAGGCGGGGAAGAACCCGAGCGCCAGAAGAAGAAAACGGAAAAGCTTCTCAAGAAGATCGAGGAGCAGGAGATAGAAGAGTCCAAGGAAAAGAAGAAAGGAACCCTGAAGAGAAAGGTGGTCATCAAGGAAGAGGACCTTTATTCCTTCAGGAGGCAGCGGCCGAAGACAGGTTCCTTCAGAAAAGACAGGCGGGACCGGGGCGGTGACAGGCGGGTTGAAGAGGAAAAAAGGCCCGAGGCAAAGATCGCCAGGCGCGTTGTCAAGGTCAGTGATGAGATCACCATCGGAGAACTTGCAAAGAGAATGAATGTCAAGGCGCAGGATATCATCATAAAGCTCCTGCCCCTTGGTGTGATGGCGACGGTAAACAAAACGATCGACTACGATACGGCTTACCTTGCCGCGACGGAGTTCGGCTACGATGTCGAGAAGATCGTTTCCATCGAGGAAGAGTTCCTCGCACGGGAAGAGGAAGAAAAAGAGAGCCAGGAGAATCTGAAACCGCGCTCTCCCGTTGTCACCATTATGGGTCACGTCGACCACGGCAAGACGCTCCTTCTCGATACCATACGGGACACCAATGTGGCAGAGCGCGAGGCCGGCGGCATAACCCAGCACATCGGCGCCTACAAGGTCAATGTGGACGGTAGGGAGATCGTCTTCGTCGACACGCCCGGTCATGAGGCCTTTACCGCCATGCGTGCACGGGGAGCTCTCGTCACGGATATAGTTATCCTGGTAGTCGCGGCGGATGATGGGGTCATGCCGCAGACGATAGAGGCGATCAACCACGCCCGCAGCGCCGAAGTTCCCATCATTGTAGCCATAAACAAGATCGACAAGCAGAATGCCAATATCGACAAGGTCCAGAAAGAACTGGCCGAGCAGAATCTTATTTCCGAGGAATGGGGCGGCACAACGCTGTTTGCGAAGATCTCGGCGAAGAAGAAGGAAGGCATCAAGGAATTGCTGGAACTTATCGTCCTGCAGGCCGATATGCTGGAACTCAAGGCAAACGCGGACAAACTGGCCCGGGGGACCGTCATCGAAAGCGAGCTCGACAAGGGGCATGGGCCCATCGGAACCGTCATCATCCAGGACGGTACCCTCAAGATACAGGATCCTTTCATTTCAGGAATGACCTTCGGCCGCGTTCGTGCGATGATCGACGACAAAGGCGGCAGGATCCAGGTGGCGCCGCCATCCACACCGGTGCTGGTAGTGGGTTTTCAGGATGTTCCCCACGGCGGCGACCGTTTCATCGTTACCACGGAAGAACGCTATGCCAAGGAGCTTTCCAAGTTCAGACAGGAAAAACTCCGCGAAAGAGAGGCACTCAAGAGCGCCAGGACAACCCTGGAAGACCTCTATTCAAAGATAGGTGAAACGGAAAAGGTCTTTCTCAATGTCATCGTCAAGGGTGATGTGCGGGGTACCATCGATGCCATCGTAGAGGCATTGAAGAAGATGTCGACGAATGCCGTCGAAGTCCAGATAACCCACAGCGGGGTCGGAGCGATCACTGAAACTGACGTGAACCTCGCCATGGCATCGGGTTCCATAATAATCGGCTTCAACGTAAGACCCGTTGCAAAGGCGCAGGCGCTGGCCGAGCAGGAAAAGATAGAGATCAGGAACTATTCCGTTATCTACGATATGATAGATGACGTGAAGAAGGCCATGGAAGGCATGCTGGCGCCAAAGATCGTCGAGGTGACCATCGGCAAGGCCGAGGTGCGGAAAACCTATTCCGTGTCCCGGATCGGCGTCATCGCCGGCTCCTATGTGACGGAGGGCAAAGCGACGCGCAACGCCACCGTAAGGGTCGTGCGCGGCGGAAAAGTCCTTCATACGGGGAGGATCGCCGCCCTCAAACGTTTCAAGGACGACGTCAGGGAAGTACAGTCGGGGTACGAATGCGGCATTTCGCTCGAAGATTACAACGATATACAGGAAGGGGATGTCTTCGAATTCTTTGTTGAAGAAAAGGAGAAGCAGACCCTTGACGGTTAAGCGCTATGGTAGTTGGTGTATCCCGCGTCGATATTTTCTTTCCTGAGAATCACTCTCTCAAAGACAAACGGCAAATGCTGAGAAAAGTGATTGAGAAGACGAGGGCGAAGTTTAACATTTCGATGATCGAAGTGGACCAGTCGAATCTGTGGCAAAGGGCCAGAATAGGTTTCACCGTCGCAGGGGTAAGGCAGGACCACGTGAGCAAGGTGATAGAGAACGTCCATGAGTACATGGAGTCTCTCTACCTCGGTGAAGTCATCGATACTTCATCGGAGATCATCGTTATCGGGAACGAGATATGAGATACCGTCGCCTGCGAGTGCAAGACCTGCTGCGCGAGGAGATTTCGCTTATCATCCAGCGCGAGCTTCAGGACCCTGGCCTTGGTTTCATTACCATTGTCGACGTCCGGGTGAGTGAGGACCTCAAATCCGCAAAGGTGTATATTTCGATATACGGGAGTGACGAAGAGCAAAAACATACCCTTGAAGCCCTGAAGCGTTCGAAGGGTTACATCAAGTTTCTCCTGGGGAAACGGGTGACGCTGCGCTATATACCGGAACTTACCTTCTCGCTGGACGACTCCCTCGAAAGGGTACAGAGGATGGAAGAGATCTTTAAGAAGGAGGCCGATGAAGGCAAAGATTAAAAGGGTGATCGAGAAAGGGAAGACCTTTCTGGTGACGACCCACATCGATCCCGATGGTGACGCCATCGGGTCCGCCTTTGCTTTCGCGCTGGCCCTTGAGTCGCTCGGCAAGGAGGCTACGGTCTATCTCAAGGACAAAGTGCCATACCGGTACGAGTTTCTTCCCGGTCCGGACAGGGTCGTCCATACACTGCCTGACGGCGAGTATGATGCGGTCTTCGTTCTTGATTGCGGCAGCCTCTTCCGTGTCGGAGACGGTCACGAGCGGATAGCCGCCCCGGGGCGGCCCGTCATCAATATCGATCATCACGACACGAACGATCACTTTGGCGGGATAAACCTTGTCGATTCGGGGGCATCGTCCACGGGAGAGATCATCTACCGGGTTCTCAAGTCCCTGGGCGTTAAAACGGACCCCGATATAGCGGTAAACCTTTACACGGCAGTCTTCACGGATACCGGCTCGCTCCGGTACGACAATACAAGCCTTGCAGCCTTCAAACTGTGCGAGGAGATGGTAAAAGCCGGCGTGGAACCGGCCAGTGTGGCAAAGATGGTCTACGAGAACCATCCCAAGGAAAGGTTTCTTCTCCTTGGCGAGGTCCTCTGTACGCTCAGTACCTACGATGAGAGGATCGCCGTGGCCCGCGTGACCTCCGATATGTTCGAGAAGACGGGAACGAACCGCGAATTTGCCGATGGTTTCGTCGAAGTCATAAAGGAGATCCGGGGTGTCGAGGTTGCGGTGCTTATCCGGGAGATCAACAAGCATCTTCACAAGATCAGCATGCGCGCGAAGGGGACCGTCGATGTTGCCGCGATCTGTAATGCCTTCGGCGGTGGAGGACACAAGAATGCAGCCGGATGCCGCATCGAGGGCACGATGAGCGAGACAGAGGAAAAACTTCTACAGGCGCTGCGCCTCAAGGAAGCGGGATAGATCTGAATTGTCGTCCCGGCGGCCCTTGGCGGGCCGCCGGGACTGAAATATTGGGAAGGAAACAGGATATAGCACATATGAATGGATTCTTAATAATTGACAAAAAAGCGGGGATGTCCTCCTATGACGTCATCAGGCGGCTGAAGAGGCTCCACAAGTTTAAAAAGATAGGCTACATTGGCACCCTCGACCGCAATGCGACGGGGATCCTCCCTGTTGCCCTGGACGAGGGCGTGAAGCTCATTTCCTTCCTCGAGAATGTCGAAAAACGGTACCGTGCAAAATTTCTTCTCGGTGTTACCACCGAGACGCAGGATATCGAAGGAAAGGTACTTACCGAGACCCCGACGGAACCTTTCGACCGGCAGCTTCTCGAAGACTCCCTCAAGGCCTATCTGGGAAAGATCACCCAGCTTGTGCCGGCGTACTCGTCGAAAAAGGTAAACAGGAAACCGCTTTACAAATGGGCGAGAAGCGGCATATCCGTCGAGCAGCCCACAAAAGAAGTGGAGATCTTCGATATCACCCTTCTCGATTACACGCATCCCTACCTGGATGTCGAAGTTACCTGTTCGAAGGGGACGTACATCAGGGCGCTTGCAAGCGATCTTGGTGAGAAACTGGGATGCGGGGCTACGCTTTATACTCTCAAGCGGACCAGACACGGCGATTTCACGGAAGAGATGGGGACTGATATTGATTATTTCAAAATCGAGCAAGACCTGTTAAACTATTTGTTACCTTTGGAAAATATCCTGGGCTCTGTTAAGGGAATGATAGTGGAAACGGCCCTGGAGAAGTTTTTGAAGCACGGGATGCCCGTGCCGATCTCGGGCAACGCGAAGGAATGGATGCACGGTGAGGCTGCGAGGCTCTTCAACAAGCAGGGGACGCTCATCGGCATGGGGGTTGCGGACCTCGGATCGAAAACGATACGAATAAAAAGATTAATCAATTACTAAGGAGGAATATATGCCACTCGATACTCAGCGGAAGAAGTCAATAATCGAGGATTTCAAGACCCACGATAATGACACCGGTTCCCCGGAAGTGCAGATCGCACTTCTTACGGAAAGGATTAAATCCCTGACGGAACATTTCAAGAAATTCTCCAAGGACCACAACTCAAGAAGAGGACTTTTGGTTCTCGTAGGAAGCAGAAGAAGGCTCCTTAACTATCTTAAGGAGAAGAACGTAGACCGTTACAAGAAAGTAGTCGAAAAGCTCGGTCTTAGAAAATAAAGGAATAATAGGAAAAATATGGAAGAAAATACAACTATCGAATTTGCGGGTCGACCGCTGACTCTCAGTACGGGAGGTCTTGCGAAACAGGCCGATGGAAGCGTCATAGCACGCTATGGAGATACGGTCGTTCTTGTCACCGCCGTCGCGGAGAAAACAGAACGGGACAAGGATTTCCTGCCGCTTACCGTCAACTACCAGGAGATGTCATACGCGGCCGGCAAATTCCCCGGCGGTTTCTTCAAGAGGGAAGGCCGTCCGACCACGCGGGAGATACTCACCTCCAGGCTTATCGACAGACCGTTGAGGCCTCTTTTTCCCAAGGGGTGGCGGTTTGAAACACAGGTGATCTCCACGGTGCTCTCGGCGGATCAGGATAACGACCCCGGTATCCTGAGCCTCGTCGGCGCATCCTGTGCGGTCACTATTTCGGATATCCCCTTTGAAGGACCCTTCGCGGGAGTCAAGGTGGGAAGGATCGACGGCGTCCTCGTGGCGAACCCGACCTTTCCCCAGATGGTTGACAGTGATATCGATATCGTCGTTACGGGAACCCGCGATGCCATCATCATGGTTGAGGGCGAAGCACATTTTGTGAAGGGTACCGATCTCATCGAAGCGATCGAGTTCGGGCACCGCTCCATGATGCCGCTCATCGAGATGCAGGAAAAACTTCGCGATAAGGTCGGCAAGGTAAAAAGGCAGGTAGCGGTTGCTGAAAACCTGGACGACAGGAAGAAGGAAGTCCGCGAAGCAATCGAGAAGGATCTTATCGAGAGTTTTGCCATAAAGGCCAAACTGGAAAGATATGAACGGCAGGACCAGATCCTCAGGGACCTTAAGGCCAGTTATGACGGCGATGAAGCAGCGGCAGCGATGGCAGCCAAGGTGTACGAAGATGTGACACGTGATATCATGCGCGAGCAGCTCCTGGCAACGGGCAAAAGGATCGATGGCAGAGCAAGCGACCAGATCAGGCCGATCTCCTGCATCGTCGGCGCTCTTCCGAGGACCCACGGATCGGCGGTGTTCACGCGCGGCGAGACGCAGGCGCTGGCAGTGACTACCTTCGGGACTTCCGACGACGAGCAGAAGATCGAATCTCTCCACGAGGGAGAGACCTACAAGACCTTCCTGCTCCACTACAACTTCACGCCCTTTTCGGTCGGTGAGGTTTCCATGCTGCGCGGACCCACACGGCGCGAGATAGGCCACGGCAACCTGGCCGAGCGGGCCCTGACGCCGATCCTGCCTGAGAGAGAGGCATTTCCGTATACGATCAGAATCGTTTCCGAAATACTCGAATCGAACGGTTCTTCTTCAATGGCCACGGTCTGCGGCGGCTGCCTGTCGCTTATGGATGCCGGTGTACCCATTAAGGAACCCGTGGCGGGCATAGCGATGGGCCTTGTAAAGGAAGGAGATTCGGAGATCATCCTCAGCGATATTCTCGGTGACGAAGACCACCTCGGCGATATGGATTTCAAGATTGCCGGTACGCGTGAAGGCGTTACGGCCATCCAGATGGACATCAAGATCAAGGGGATCTCCCGGGAGACCATGTCGAAGGCGGTCATTCAGGGCCAGCAGGGGGTCGGTACGATCCTCGACATCATGGCACAGACTATTGAAAAGCCGAGAGAAAGCCTGTCGCCCTATGCTCCGAGGATATACACCATGACCATAAAACCCGATAAGATCCGTGAAGTTATCGGCCCGGGCGGAAAGGTCATCAGAAGTATCATCGAGAGAACGGGCGTCAAGATAGACATAGATGATTCGGGAACTGTCAATATCGTCTCCGTGGATGAGGAATCGGCCAATGCCGCCATCGAGATCGTGAAGTCAATCGTGAAAGACGTCGAGGTTGGCGCGATTTACGAGGGCAAGGTACGGCGGGTTCTCGACGCCGGCGTCGTCGTGGAACTCGGGCCCAACATGGATGGTTTCTGCCATGTAAGCCAGCTTGATGACAAATTCGTCAAGAGGGCCTCTGATGTGGCCAAGGAAGGCGACACCATGACGGTAAAGGTCATCGGCGTGGAAGACAACGGGAGGATCAAACTCTCCAGAAAAGCTGTTCTCAAGGACCAGCAGGGACAGCGCTGATTAGATGTATAAGAAAACCGTACTCGATAACGGTATCACCGTCGTTACAGAATCCATCGCCTACTATTCGACGGTTTCCATAGGAATCTGGTGGAAGGCGGGGAGCCGTTACGAGACGGCCGGCAACAACGGCATCTCTCACTTTATCGAACACATGCTCTTCAAGGGAACGAAGGGGCGCACCGCGTACGATATCGCCCGGGAGATAGACGCCATCGGCGGTTCCATCAACGCCTTCACCGGCAGGGAATACACCTGTCTCTATGTACGGGTCCTCCGGAAAGACCTGAACCTTTCCCTGGACATCATTTCGGACATGTATCGGAATTCGCTCTTTGACCCCGAGGATATCGAAAAGGAGCGCTACGTCATCGGTCAGGAGATCAAGATGGTCGAGGACAGTCCCGAGGAATATATCTATGACATGTTCAATGCCTCCTACTATAAAGGACAGGCACTCGGGTTGCCCATACTGGGCACGGAAAAGACCGTGGAGGGCCTGACGGCCGGGCAGCTGACGGATTATTTCAAAGATTCCTACGGGCCGGAGAATGCCATTATCACAATCACCGGCAGGGTAGATCATGACAGGTGCGTGGAGAGCATAAAGCGACTCTTCGGCGCCTCTCCCCGGGTGGGTGTCGTCAGGGACAGCGGTGCTCTTGTTGCACCTTACGCAACGAGGGGTATCGACATCTATGAAAAAGACCTGGAGCATGTTTATCTGTGCATCGGTACCGACGGGGTGAGCCAGGTCGACAGGCGCAGGTATGTGCTTTACATACTCAATGCCATAATGGGCGGAAGTATGAGCTCCCATCTTTTTCAGGAGATCAGGGAACAGCGGGGGCTTGTTTATAACATTTACTCCTATGTCAATTGTTACCACGATGCGGGAACATTCGGCATATCAACGTCGACATCGCAGGAATCTATAACGGAAGTCCTCGTCCTCATCAAGGAGGAGATACTGCGTATACGGGATCGGGGCATAACCGATGCCGAGCTCTCCTTTTCGAAAGAGCACATAAAAGGCAACCTTTTCATTGCCCTTGAGGGTTCGGAGACGCGAATGGGACGGCTTGCAAAGAACGAGATATATTTTGGGACCTATATCCCGCTCAAGGAAACCCTTCGAGAGATCGACGGCATCAAGAAAAAGGACGTGGCAGCCATCGCGAAAGAGATATTCGACAATCCGCAGGAGATATCCCTGACGGTCCTCGGCAACGTTGACCGCCAGAAGGTTGAAACGGTATGGAAAGAATAGACGTCCTTATCAGAACGCTCGACGGAGCGACGATTCCGGTGTATGCGACGGACCATTCCTCAGGTGTCGATCTGTGTGCTTTTGTCGACGAGCCCGTCGTGCTTGGCCCCATGGAACGCGCGCTCGTGCCGACGGGTATCTTTATCGGCATTCCCGAGGGTTTTGAGGCAGAGGTGCGGCCCCGCAGCGGTATTGCACACAAGCATGGTGTAACGGTTCTGAATACGCCGGGTACCATCGATTCCGACTATCGGGGCGAGGTTAAGGTCATCCTTATTAACCTGGGCAACGAGTCCTTTACGATAAAAAAAGGCGATCGTATCGCCCAGATGGTATTCAAAAAACTGGCCCGGGTGGATTTCCGGCCCGTTGCGAACCTCACCGATACATGCCGGGGCCAGGGAGGCTTTGGTTCGACAGGGGTATAGGGGAGATATAACCGGGTGGAACGTCTCTACCGCCATCTTGACAGCTTTGTCCGCCACCTTGTCTCGGAGCGCGGTTCCTCACCGCACACCGTTGAGGCATATAACCGCGATATCCTCGTATTTATCAAATATCTTGAAGAGATTGCCTGTGCAGAGCCTGAAAGACGGCATGTGGAAGCCTTTATGGGCCGTATGCGCGAGACGGGGAAGTCGACGCGCAGCATCGTCAGAAGCATCTCGGCACTGAGGGGTTTTTTCAATTTCCTCCTTCTCGACGGAAAGATCAAGGTCAGTCCCCTCGAGGATGTGGATACGCCGAAGTTCCGGTCGCCGATTCCGAGGGTGCTCAGCGAAGATGAAATGGGCGAACTCATACGGCTGCCAGAAGGGGCAAAGATGGCAGTCAGGGACAGGACGATCCTTGAACTCCTTTACGCCACCGGTCTTCGGGTTTCCGAGCTGATAGGGCTTAAGAAGGGCGACGTCAATCTCAACGGGGGTTTCGTGGTTGCACTGGGGAAACGTTCCAAGGAGAGGGTCGTGCCCCTTGGTTCCTATTCCCGCGATGCGATCAAGACCTACCTGGAGACCCAAAAGCCCCCCGGTCAGTACCTTTTTCCGAACCGTCACGGCGGTATGATCACGCGTCAGGCCATCTGGAAGATCATAAGGAAATACGGCCTGCAGCTCCACAAAGGCCGCGTCTCTCCCCATACGATACGGCACACCTTCGCCACCCACCTCCTTGAAGGCGGGGCCGACCTGCGCTCGGTGCAGGTGCTTCTGGGGCATGAAGACATATCGACAACGCAGATCTACACCCACGTAGACAGCAAGCGTTTGAAAGAGATCCACAAGAAACACCATCCGAGGGGTTGATGAAGGTCATCACGTCCCATCTCAATGCAGATTTCGATTCTCTTTCGTCGATGGTGGCGGCGAAGAAGCTTTACCCCGATGCGACCCTCGTGTTTCCGGGGTCTCAGGAAAAGACCCTCCGTGATTTTCTCATCCATTCCACGCTTTATCTTTTCGATATCGCCAAGCTGAAGAAGATAGATCATGATTCCGTGGAAATGCTTATCCTCGTCGACACGCGGGACAAGACACGCATTGGCGACCTCGCGAAGGTGACCGAGAATGGAAAGGTCACGGTACACGCATATGACCACCACCCCGATTCGGAAAACGACGTAAAGGCCGATTTCCAGATCGTCAGGAATGTGGGTGCAACGGTGACGATTCTCATCTCCCTCATCAGGGAACGGGCCATCCCCATCACGCCTGAGGAGGCGACGGTCATGATGCTCGGCATCTACGAGGAGACCGGCAGTTTCCGTTTTTCCTCCACCACGGTTGAGGATTTCGAGGCAGCCTCTTACCTCCTTTCACAGGGTGCCAACATCAACCTTGTCTCCGACATGCTGGTCAGGGAGCTTACCCCGGAACAGGTCTTTCTTCTCAACGACATCATAAAGAATGCGACCGTGTACAACGTCAACGGCATCGACATCGTCATCACCGAGGGAAGCACCGAACAGTACGTAGGAGACCTGGCGGTCATCGTTCACAAGTATCGGGACATGGAGAACATCAATGCCGTATTCGCCCTTTTCAGAATGGAGGACCGCATTCACATCATTGGGCGCAGCCGGATCCCGGAGGTGGATTCGGGATATATCATGTCTCTTTTCGGGGGGGGAGGCCACAAGGTGGCGGCATCGTCGACAGTGAAGGAAATGACCCTTCCCGAGGCGAAGGAAAAGCTCATCGAGATCCTTCGCAACAATGTGAAGCCGCTGTGGAAGGCAAAGGACATCATGTTCTTTCCCGTCAAGACTGTGGATTCCCAAAGCCCCATCAGCGAGGCCCTGAGCGTTCTCACGAAATACAATATCAACGCCGTGCCGGTCCTTGCAAAAGACAGGGTTGTGGGTGTCATTACACGGCAGGTGGCGGCGAAGGCACTTTTTCATAAGCTGCAGAATCAGCCCATCGACGACTACATGTTCACCGAGTTTCAGACGGTGAGCCCCGACGACTCCATCGAGGCGGTGAAGGAAAAGATCATCGGCAACAACCAGCGCTTCCTGCCCGTCGTGCTCAACAACGAACTGAAGGGCGCGATAACGAGGACAGACCTCCTGAGGGTCCTCGAAGATGAAATCGCCAAGACGGTCCTGGAGAAACTCGAATTCCACGAAAAATACGTGCAGCGCAAGAACGTGCGCAAGCTGATGGAAGAGCGGTTGGACGACGAAACGATGAAGAAGCTGACGGACATGGGCGATCTCGCCGATGAGATGGGTTTTCACGCACATCTTGTGGGCGGCTTCGTCCGCGATCTTCTTCTTCGCATTGACAACTACGATATCGATATCGTCATCGAAGGCGACGGCATCGCCTTCGCCGAGGAGATGGTGAAGAGGTACCACACGAGGATGCGCTCCCACAAGGAGTTCTCAACGGCAAAAGTGCTCTTTCCTGATGGTTTCAAGATCGATATTGCCACCGCCCGCCTTGAATATTACAGGGCCCCGGCCGCACTGCCAACCGTCGAACACGGTTCGCTGAAGCTGGACCTTCACCGCCGGGATTTCACGATCAATACGCTGGCGATCTCCCTGAACAAGAAAAGCTTTGGCGAGCTGGTGGATTTTTTCGGCGCCCAGCGCGACATCAAGGAAAAGACCATCCGCGTTCTTCACAGCCTGAGTTTTGTCGAAGACCCCACCAGGGTTTTTCGAGCCATCCGGTTCGAGAAGCGTTTCGGGTTCAAGATCGGCAAGCAGACGCTGAGCCTCATCAAGAACGCCGTAAAGCTCAATTTTCTTTCCCGGATACGGGGAAAGCGCATATGGTCGGAACTTGCGCTGATCTTGAAGGAAGAAGCGCCCGAGGCGATCCTTGGAAGGCTCGAGGAACTCGACCTTCTGAGATTTATCTCGCCGGATATCGTATTCAATAAGGACAAGGAGAAGCTTTTCGGGCAGATGCACGCCGTCTACCAATGGCATGAATTTCTCTACCAGGGAAAGCCCGTCGACAAGGTCCAATTCTACATACTTGCTATCGTGGATAATATGAAGCTTCCCGATGTCGCGAAATTTGCGGCCGCAATGGAGATAAGCGAGCGCTTCAGAAAACGCGCTGTTGAAAACGTCGAGCATCTGCGTTTGGCGATGGCCCGTTTTTCTCAGGGAACTGCCGGGATAAAGAAGAGTGAGATATACCGTATGCTCGATTCTCTCTCCCGGGAGGCCATGCTCTTCATTATGGCCAGAACACGCTCCGATGAGGTGAAGAAGGCGATCTCAGCCTATATTACTCATCACAATGCCTACAGGCCCTTCACGACCGGCGAGGACCTGAAAAAGCTCGGCGTGCCCGAAGGACCCCTCTACAAAGAGATCCTGGAAAAGATAAAGGAAGCCAAGATCGATTTGGACCTCAAGACGAAGGAAGCGGAGTCGCATTTTCTTGAAGCCTATCTGGTGGAAAGGGGGATACTGACGTGAGCCTCCTCGTACCGGCGCTGGAAGTACAGCTTGAGTGTTACGAAGGGCCCATGGCGGTCCTCATCACTCTCATTAAGCGCAATCAGGTGAGTATCTGGGACATCCCCATCGCGCTCATCACCGACCGTTTCCTTCAGTACGTGGAGATAGCCAGGGACATGAATCTCAGGATAGCCGAGGATTTTATAGAAATGGCATCTCTTCTTCTTTTCATCAAGTCGAAGATGCTTCTGCCCTCCAACGGGACAAACGAGGAAGATGACCCGCGGGAGGAACTGGTCGAACGTATCATCGAATACGAGCGCGTCCGCAATATGGCCGTTGCTATCAACGATCTTCCGATGCTCGAACGCGACGTCTACTCTATCGGCAGGGGAAACCTGGCCAGAGAGGCCGAGTTCGACCTTCTGTGTCTGTGCAATCTCTATTTCGAGCTCCTTAAGGTCAAGGAGGAGCCCTATCTTATGGTCCGGGAGGTAAGGCCGACACTCGAGGAAAAGATCGTATCGCTCAAGGAACTGCTCCGGGCCGAGGGATTTTTCGAATGGGACCTTGTCAGCGAAGAGGACAAGAATGAGCGTGTGGCAACCATCCTTGGAATGCTGGAGCTGGCCAAGATACGGCTGGCGACGCTGACACAACGGCGTCCTTTTGGTAAAATTATTATGAAGACGAGAGACTCGGCGGCAATTCTGGATACGTAGATCTCCTGGAACCCGGTGAACAGGCCCGGAATGAGAATGATGCAGCTTGCAAGGAGGATTTTATGGCAGGTCGTACAGGCAGGAAGGTCCTGCTCATCGTTACTATAGTGATTGCGGTTTTGATCTTTGCGGGCAGTTTTCTATCGGGCATGTTCGGCGGGCCCGGGGGAGGCAAGATCGGCATCGTCGAGATCGAAGGTGCCATAGGGGATTCGAAGGAGGCCATGGCCGATGTGGTCAGGTTCAAAGAGGATGACGGTATCCGGGGCGTTATAGTTCGCATCAACTCGCCGGGCGGGGCCGTGGGGCCCACGCAGGAAGTGGCCAGCGAACTCAAGAAGCTTAAAGCTGTGAAGAAGGTCTATGTCTCGATGGGTTCCGTATGCGCTTCAGGGGGATACTATATTGCCGCCGTCGGTGAGAAACTCTATGCCAACCCTTCCACCATCACCGGTTCCATCGGTGTCATCATGCAGCAGACCGTCGTGGAAGACCTTATGAAGAAGATCGGTGTCCAGAGCAATACTCTCAAGGCAGGCTCCATGAAGGACGTGGGCAGCCCCTTCAGAAAGATGACGGACAGTGAGCGTCAATACCTGCAGGATATTATCAACAGCATCCACGAGCAATTCATCAAGGACGTGGCCGCGGGAAGAAAAATGCCCCTGGACAAAATCCGGTCGCTCTCGGACGGCAGGATCTACACCGGCCTTCAGGCAAAAGAGGCAGGCCTGATCGATGGGATCGGGACCTTTTACGATGTGGTCGACGATATGAAAAAAGCCGTGGGTATCAAAGGAAAGCCGGAACTGGTGTATGGCAAGAGACCTTTCTCTCCCCTCAAATGGCTTATCTCATCAATGGTTCAGGATATGTTCGCACGGGAGCAGGCGGAACCTTTTCAGTACAGATACGTGCCGTAGGCGCCGAGGGCAAGGGGTTAGGGGCGAGAGGCTACAGGCAAAGCCCAATCGCCCCTAACCCTGTTCGCAATTCTTGACAATTCCTTCCAAAGCCGTATATATTACGCTATCTATAGTGGTATACAACGAGGGTCAAGGGGGTAGTCCTTATGGATGTTTATGAAATGCTCAGGGACGAACTGAGGAGACTTGCGGGGGATTCGATGGACGAGCGCATCTCTGTCGTCTCGGCGCGCGCCCTTTCGGCCAAAGAAGCGATAGGTGAGACGGGCCGTGACGATTATCCCCTTCTCAAGGGGAAAGAGGCAATGGTCGAGGCGGTCTTCAGAGGAGTAAAAGGCCACGCTTTTACTGACATGCCCGGCGGGTTCGAGGGGAGTATCCGTAATGTCATCGAACTGCCGCTGGAGAATAATTTTGAACGGGCCGTCTTTATCGCGACCGTCAATGCCGTTATGCGCGAGGCCGGTCTTATTACGGGAACCGTGCATTGCAGGGACGACGAACCGGCGCGCTGCGCCAGGGAACTCGTCGCCTACGTGAGGGAAAAATTCGGCAATCCCCGCATCGCCTTTGTCGGTTTTCAGCCGGCCATGATCGAGCGACTCTCGGAAGTCTTCCAAATGCGGGTTATTGACCTGGACGAGGACAATATCGGCAAGAGAAAGTTCGGAGTCGTCATCGAAGGGCCCGATGCGACGCAGGATGTCCTCGACTGGGGCGACGTTATCCTTGCCACGGGCTCTACCTGCGTGAACGGGACCATTACCAGGTTCGTCGGTAAAAAACCGGTGGTATTCTTCGGTGTTTCAGCAGCGGGGATCACGAAGGTTTGCGGTTTCGAGCGGTATTGCCGATATCCTCACTAAATTCGGGAGGTCACTATGCGCAGGACAGTTGTCATCTTTTTGGTTCTCATCAGCTTCTTAATGTTCACAGCCGGTCTTGAGGCGGATGCCGCAGATCCTCTCATGGTCTTCTGTGGGGCAGCCTTCAAAAAACCCATTGAAGATATCATAAATATCTATCAGCAGAAGACGGGTACCACCATAAACGTCGTCTACGCCGGAGTGGGGACTCTCTTGACCCAGATCACCCTGTCACGGCAGGGTGATGTTTTCGTTGTACCCTCGCCGGATATCATGGACCGCGCGAAGAGGAGGAATTCTGTTGAGGGCGCCTCCATCAGGAACATCGCCTACGTTGCCCCCTGCATAAATACGCAAAAGGGCAACCCATTGAATATCCGGGGACTTAAGGACCTCACGCGGCCGGGCCTGCGAATAGCGATCGGAAACCCCCAGATCGTCTATGTCGGCGCGCTAGCTGTGGAAATAGTGGAGAAGAGTCTTTCTCCCGATGAGAAAACGGCCTTCAGGAAGAATGTGGTGACCTACGCCGAGGATTTTAACAAGCTGAGCACCATGCTCGTTCTCAAGCAGGTGGACGCCGTGGTCGGCATGCACTTCATGGAAGGCTGGTATCCGGACAAGGTTGCAACCATCAAGTTCAAACCGGCTGAGGTCTTAAGAATCGGTTCAGCACAGGCCGCCGTGATAACGTTCAGCACGAAAAAAACCGAGGCGGGAAGGTTCATCGAGTTTCTCGCCTCCACGGACGCGCAGGCCATATTTCGCAAGTATAACTATTTTGCCGGCACCGATGAGGCCTTCTCGTGGGTGGGGGGGACGAAGCCCATTGGAGGCGAGTTTGCCGTTGAAAAAGACTGGTGGCTGAAGAAATGAATTTCAAGAAACTCTCCATTGCGGTGAGCTTTACCGTATTTGCCCTGTACGGAGCGCTTATTCTCTCTCTTTTCTATTACTATGACGGGGCCGTTTTTCTCGAGACCCTGAAGTCGTCGCGGACCCTATTTTCCATCCGCCTTAGCCTTTTCACCGCAACGGCTTCCACGATCATCGCAGTTATTGTGGCCATTCCATCGGCATATGCGCTGTCCAGGTTCCGGTTCTTCGGCAGGCAGCTCATCGATACGATGCTCGAGCTTCCCATGATAGTCTCTCCGGTGGCGCTCGGCGCCGTCGTCCTCATCTTTTTCAATACCCCCACGGGCACTTTCATCCAGGACCATGGCATCAGGTTCATATTCACCGTGTACGGTATTTTTCTTGCCCAGTTCATCGTCACCGTCGGGATTGCCATCCGCCTCATCAAGGCTGCCATGGACGAGATCCCGGTGAGGTACGAGGAGGTGGCGAGGACCCTCGGGGCTTCGCCGGCCAGGGCCTTCATGACGGTGACCCTCCCGTTGTGCAAAAGAGGGATCATTGCCTCTTCCATCCTGACGTGGGCGAAGGCCCTGGGTGAATTCGGCGCCACCATTACCATTGCGGGTTCGATGGCCATGAAGACTGAGACGATACCCGTTGCGATCTTTATGCGCCTTGCCAGTGCCGATATAGAGGGGACGGTGGTGCTTGTCCTCATGCTCATCGGGATAGGTCTGGGGATCCTCTACGGGGTGAGACTGTTGACGGGCAGGGCCGTGCCGGTTTAGATTGTTGTTTCAGGACGTTCATTGTGCCGAAGATCGAAGTGAAGAATATAACCGGGAAGGTTTTGAAGGACCTGTCCCTGAGTGTCGGGGATAAGGAGATCCTGGCACTTGTCGGGCCCAACGGTGCCGGAAAAACGACGCTCCTCAACGTGATAGCCGGCCTGACCGATTATTCCGGAGAGGTTCTTTTTGACGGCATGAATATGGACCGCGTTCCGCCGCACAGGCGGGGGGTAGGCTATCTTTTCCAGGACCTGGCTCTTTTTCCCCACATGAACGTTGCCGCCAACATCGCATACGGACTGAGGATCCGAAGGTATGCTCCGGCAGTCATCGGCGAGAGGGTGGACGAACTCATGAATGCGCTGCATATCGCGAAATTGAGGGACCGTTTCCCCTACAACCTGAGCGGCGGCGAGAAACAGCGCGTGGCCATCGCCCGTGCTATAGCACCATTTCAGAAAATACTTCTTCTCGATGAACCGACGGCGAATCTCGACGCCCAGACTGCGAAATATTTTCGGTCGGAGCTTTCGGTTTTTCTCAGGCGCCTGGAGATAACGACGGTCTTTGTTATCCACGACCTTCTCGGCGCCGAAGAGATGGCCGACAGAATTGCCATCATGCACCAGGGGAGCATCGAGCAGGTTGCCGCACCCGGCGATATTCTCTTTCGTCCGCGGACCCGTGTTGTCTCTGAATTTATCGGTATGCCCAATATTCTCAACTGTGACGAATGCACCGTTCTTTCCACGGGACTTGTGGAGGTGCGTTCGGGGAGCATGCGTCTCGTTCTTCCCTACGAAGGTACGGCCATGAGCAAACTCGCCATCTCCCCCCACGATATCTACATCTCAGACAGCAAGCCTCCCGGACCGGCGCTCAACCGTTACACCGGAACGATCACGGAGATAATCCCGTTGAGGACCGTCGTGCGGGTCAAGGTACTTGTCGACGGCAACGAACTCCTGGCCGAACTGTCACGGGAGACATTCGATGAGATGAAGCTGGCGGCAGGGAGCAATGTTCATCTCATCGTGAAGCTGCGCCGGCTTAGGTATTTTGAAGTATAGAAGAGGGGTGATGGGTAATAGGTGATGGGTGATGGGCAAGAAATTAAGAGCAAAAAACCCTTTCCTTTGTTGCCGTTCCGGCATTCAGGGATAAATTATGTGTGAGGCGAGAGATCTTATTATGTAGTCTTTCGCCCCTTGCCTCGCCCCCTCTTTTCAAGTTCAACCCCATTCCTTTCCGTTTGCCAGTACGTGAATGCCGGTGTTGTCGAAGCTCAAGGAGATGTCATAACCTTTTTGCTGTTGAAATAGATCGGCGTATTTGGCTACGACACTTTCGGCGTTCGTACTTGCCAGGTAAGCCTTCTGGAACTCTACGGATCGGGCCGTGGCGACGGCGTGGCTGCTTATGGCCGCCAGGGTCCTGATTTCGTCCTTGATTTTCTCGTCACCGTCTATCAGGGCTTCAATTTTGTCCTTGTCGGGCCTGTCCGCTTTGACGGCTATCTCCATGGTCCTGTCATCCACATCGATCTCAACGGGCGGCTCAGCACCGATCCCCGCCCCGGCGAGGAGGGATGTGAGGTCCTGCGAGAGCGTCGCCGACAATGCCTGCACGGTGGCGGCAGTGGGAAGCAGGAGATCGTTCATGGAGAGCAAACGGCTCTTAGCGGAGATTGAGACAGTGTCCGGTCCGGCCTTGCCTGACGATGCGACGCTGCAGCCGGCCGCGTCATCGCCCGTCTTGTCCGACGTGAGGATCTTGCCGGCGACAGAGGAAATAAATCTTGCGGCGTAACCCTGAGCAATTGATTCAATCATGTCTCTCTCCTTTCCATGGTCAGATGGGATAACAAAAGCAAATTTGGTGCCGTGGAGAGAAAAGAGTAGGAAGTAAAGAGTAAAGGGTAAGGGGTAAGGGGTAACGAACAAAAACCAGGCGTGCTGGTGCCAATACAGGATGCACCGGATTCCTTTTTGTTCACCCCTTACCCCTTTGTTTCTCGTAAAGCCGGGAAAAAAATTCCGCAATCGGAAATTATTGCCGGGTGCGCACAGAAAAAGTGAGGTTGCAGCGCGACGAAAATACCAAAAAAGAAGGGTCCCTGACACCTCGGGGGACCCTTCTTTCGAAAACGGCCAGCGCGGAAACGTTCATTCCTCAAGCATAGAGCGATGAACCCAGGTACTGTGAGGCCTCCATATAACCGCTGCCACCATTGGAGCTGCTGCTTGCCTGATATGCATTCAATGCCGAACCGAGCATCTGCATCACCCCGTTCATGGTGTCCACAGACTCCTGGGAGGACGAGGAGGCTATGAAGCTGTCGATCTGGCTCATTGCCGTGTCGAATTCCGTTTCGCTTATCGTCCCGTCTCCATCAGTGTCGAGGAGGCTGAAGATAGACTCCGTCCCGGATTCATCCTGCGCCGGGGGTGGGGGAGGGGGAGGCCCCTGAACCTGCTGGTTGGCCCGTGCACCCTCACTGAATTCCGTTTCGCTGACGGAACCATCGCCATTGGTATCAAGCTCGGCGAGAAGCTCTTCGGCACCGGGGCCGCCCCTGGGCCCCATGGCCGCCATCTGCTCCAGTTCGTCCTCGTCGATGGCGCCGTCTTCGTTTTTGTCTATCTGACCGAACATCTCCTTGATGAAATCGGCGGTCGACATCGTCCCCGCGCCTCCCATCGGGCCCGAAGCTCCGGGGCCCGCTGCGTTAAACTCGCTTTCACTTATGGATCCGTCACCATCGGTATCGAATTGTGCAAGGATATCCTCTACGCCGGGCCCTCCCTGGGGACCGTTCGCCACCATCTGTGCCAGTTCGTCCTCGTCGTGTTTCCCGTCGCCGTTGGTGTCGATCTTGTTGAACATCTGCTGGCGCATTTGAACCATCGACGTGAGGCTGCTGTTCATGCTGCTTATTGAACTAATCATCTTTACCTCCTTTTCTCCTTTTTAGGCTGGCCGCCTTATTCATCTATTGCAAACGATGTACTATTTGTCGCCTGATAAGGTTACGAGACATTTCTTTCGTGTAAAGAATTGTGAAGCGCCGGAAAAAAGCGCTTAACATGATTTATTCCCGGGACTGAAGTGATGTACAATTGCAGTGCATACATCCTGTGTTTCAAAGTAAGAAGGTGCCGGAGATGGAGCGAATACTTGCGATAGACGATGATGTCGCGCTGTGTGAATTGCTTACGGAGTATCTTTCCTCGGAAGGGTTCCATGTGGAGAGCGCCCATGATGGCGAAGAGGGATTGGAGACCGCTTATAGCGGTGAATATGACCTCATTGTGCTTGATGTGATGCTTCCGAAAATAAATGGCTTTGAGGTTTTGCGTCACCTCAGGAGCAGGTCCAACACGCCGGTGATCGTACTTACGGCACGTGGTGAGACCGTGGACAGGATAGTAGGTCTCGAGATCGGCGCCGACGATTACCTGGCAAAGCCCTTCAATCCACGCGAACTCGTGGCACGCATCCGCGCCGTCCTGAGGCGCATACGCCAGGAACGGGAAGAGGGGCAAACGCAGCCGATACCCGAAATACTGAGAGTGGGGGATGTTGAGATGCGCATCTCCACCCGCCTGGCGCTCCTTTCCGGTAAGCCTGTCAACCTGACTGCCATGGAATTCAGTCTGCTGGAGATCCTCCTGCGCAAAGCCGGGCGTTTTGTCCCGCGGGAGGAATTGATACGGTCCGTGCTGGGCCGTTCCCCTTATCCCTATGATCGCAGTATCGACGTTCACATCAGCAGGCTCAGAAAAAAGCTCGGCCATATGGTCGACGGAACGGAACGCATAAAAACGATACGAAATATCGGTTATCTTTACGTGCTGACCAATCCCGCCCCGGCAGGTCTTTACGGAATTCAGGGATAGAGGTATTGTATGCCTGTCAGGGGAATCTTTCTTAAGATATATCTCTGTTTCTGGCTCGCCACATTGCTTGTTATCGCCGCACAGATAGGCGTTGACTGGCTGAGCAGTACCGGGCCTTTCGGTGGCGGTCCGCCAAGTCGGGAGCATCTGCAGCGTACCATGGCCCCTGTGCTAATACTCTACGGTCATTCGGCGATCGACCGCAGCAAGTCGGGCGGTCGTGAAGCTATTGCCAGGTCTGCCAAAAGGCTGAAGGACATGTCGGGCATCGATGCATATCTGGTCGATCCGACGGGTACGATCCTCGGCGGCGACGAGGCGCCGCAGAACATCAGAGATATTGCCAGAAAGGCCAGGCAGACAGGCAGGACCGAGTTTTCCTCCTCGAAAACAAGGGAGCTGATCGCGCTGCCGATGCCTGGCGAGGATGTAAAGGATTACTACGTTGTGGGGGACATTCCCCGGATGCTCTTCGGTCCCCCGCCCCCCGTCCCCTCGCATATGAACGGCGGCAGGGCCGCGCCGCCGCCTTTGGTCTTTGGCCCCGGTTTTCTCTTTCCGCCGGGTCCGCGCCCGTTCTCACTGCTCAGGCTGTTCATCACGCTTTTTATCTCGGGCGGTGTGTGCTACCTGCTTGCCCGCTATCTGACATCCCCGATCATCAGACTTCGTGAGGCAGCGCGCAGGTTCGCAGACGGTGATCTTGCGGCGAGAATAGGCGGAAAGAAGGCCAGGTGGAAGGACGAACTTTCCGAGCTTGCCGATGATTTCGATACCATGGCGGAACGTATTGAATCGCTCATGAAGCAGCAGCGCAGACTGATACAGGACATTTCCCACGAGCTGCGCTCCCCGCTTGCCCGGTTGACGATAGCGACGGAGCTTGTCCGGCGTCAGGGCAGCACCGTGGCCGCCTCAACCCTTGACCGGATCGAAAAGGAGACAGCGGCACTCAACGAGATGATCGGTCAGGTCCTTGAGCTGACGAGAGTCGAAAGCAACATGGAAGCCGTTGAAATGGCGCCTGTCGACCTGGCGACATTGCTTGACGAGATCGTGGCCGATGCGAACTTTGAGGCCGGGGCGCGCAACCGGGCCGTTCGATTTGCCGGCGGAGAAGCGTGCATCGTGTCCGGCAATGAGGAATGGCTGCTGAGGGGCATTGAAAACGTGATACGCAACGCCATACGGTATACCCGCGATGGCACGACTATTGAGATAAATCTCGACAGGATGGTTGAGGCCGGAACCGAATATGCCCGGATCACCATTCGCGATCATGGGGGCGGGGTACCCGAAAAGGACCTTCCCCATCTCTTCCGTCCCTTCTACCGTGTCTCCAACGCACGGGAACGGCAAACAGGGGGTAGCGGACTGGGTCTAGCCATAACAGAACGGGCTGTCATCCTCCACCACGGTTCGGCAACGGCGCAGAACGCCGCCGATGAGGGATTGATCGTCATCATCAAACTGCCGATATAAAACGGCCCCAAATAAATGAATCCTTTCATAATATTTGCCAGGCCCTCTAAAGTCCCAGGAAATAATCAAATACAAGGGCTGACCTTTGCGGCAACCCGCGTGACAGACCCCATGTCTCTTGAAATGAAATGAAAAGGCATTATGATACAATAACATTATAATCAAGAGGAGGAGCCGTATGTGCGCTGAAGCCGGGGATCACACTTCCAAACCGAAAGAGGTTGTATCAAATGCCGCCGCCGCCATCCTGATGGCCAAAGAGTATCTGAACAAAGCGGTCGAAGCAACTCATGGTTACGACCCTGAAGCGGTAAAACAGATCGGCATCGACTTCGGTCCCATCGATGCATTTTTGACGCAATTGACACAGGCCCGGGACGGGACCGGTGATAGTCTTCCCACCGGGACGGCCGAAAAACTGAGAATGCAGGCCGAAGCGCTTCATACTGTGAGCGAGGATATCAAGAGAATAGCCAGCGACCTCGCCACGCCGCCGGGTGTTGGCGGATACATGGAACAATCCGTGACTTTTATAGCCCAGGCCGCTGCTTTTATCAGAGAGTTGCCGTAGGGCCCGGGAGAAGTATAAAACCGATCTAAGAGAGGAGAAGGTAAAATGGCCATATTCAAAGTCACTTTCAGCAACGCACTGAATAGCGAGGGAGAGCCTTTCGAACTTCCTGCCGACAAACTCAATGCCAACGGTGTAATGATTGACTCCTACGGGTATGTCGAGAGGGAAATCAGAGAGGGTGATAGTTTTTCCCGTGATCTCTGGGAATTCGAGATCAGCGACAAAGATGCCGACCGTTTCGTCGAAGGCCTGAAACTTACACCAAACGTTATTGAATACACGAAAGAGTGATCTGCGCCAGGGGGAGAAAGAATTGAATCCTTTCTCCCCGCTATTTCTCCTTTAAGGACACAGCGAAGATGGGTGACTCCTTTTAAAGCGCCCGAACTTTGTGGTTACCTGAGCGCTCATGCCCTGTAAGCGCCTGCGGCGCATCGCACGTTTCGTAGTCAATTTTTGTTGAAACAGAATCTCAAAATTCCTATACTGACTCTCATAAAGAATAAATCCTTATCAAAGACAGTTCTCAAACACCGGAAGGGGTGGACCATGGACATCGACAGAAGGGATTTCATCAAGTACGGCGTTCTCGGTGTGAGCGCAGCCGCCCTCCTTGGCCCGACAGCCAGCCTGTCGGCCCGTGAATCGACGCGGAAAAATGATTTTGAATATGGTGGTCACATGCAACCCTCCGGAAAAGAGGCCTATATCGCCGACCATGCTCTGTCGTGGTGGGTCAACAAGTTTCAACTTCCTTTGCACATCTATTTCGCCCCCGTTGTGGCGCAAAATGTGAGGGCCTTCAAACAGGTCTTTCAGGACCTTTACCCCAGGGGTCTCATACGCTTTGCAGCCAAGGCCTGCGCCCATCCGGCAGTGTTCAGGACCGTCATCAGGGAAGGCGCGGGGATCGATGTGGCTTCCTACTATGAGACCCGGTGTGCCCTGGAGTCAGGGGCCCTTCCGGAACACCTCGATCTTAACGGAAACTGTAAAGAGGACTTTCTCATTTCAAAGGCAGTTGAGACGAATATGCTGATCGTGGTCGACAGCATCGAGGAGTTTCAGACCATTTCCCGTATTGCAAAACAGATGGCAAAGAGTCCCCGGATTATCATGAGGGTAAGCGGGTTCGACCTCGGTCAGGTCACTGCAGAGGCTGTCTTTACTGCAGGCGCGTGGACGAAGTTCGGGGTCGACCTGGAGGATGTCCCCCATTTTCTTAAGACACTTGACAGTCACCCCCATGTGCGATTTTTAGGTTTTCACACCCATATCGGCTCGCAGATCGCCGACCTGGCCCCTTACCTTGCCGTTCTGGGCAAACTGATCGAGCTGGGACATCTCCTGAAAGAGACGGGCAGGAATTGCGAGATCATTAACATCGGAGGGGGTTTTCCTCTCTCATACGTGAGCAAGGAGGAGTGGGACGGATTCATGAAGAGGGTTCGGGAAGGCTATCTCGCCTCACAAAAAGGCGACACGAGCCGCATCTTCATATGGCACAACCGGACGGGAGGTTTCGAGACCGGGCCGGACGGCAGGATCGATACGTCGCACTGGAATGACGAAAAATTCTACAGCCCTTATCCCAAGGAGAAGATGGTGGAGGCGATTCTCAAGGGCACGGTGAGGGTTCGCGGAAAAGACACGGGCACCGTGGAGGCGCTTAAGGCCGTTGGAGAACCCGCACTGGTCATCGAACCGGGCCGCTCTGTGGTGGGCGATGCGGCCGTCACGCTGGCCAGGGTCTCACAGGTGAGAAAGACCGGGAGATGGCATAATCTTATGACCCTGGAGATAGGTGTGACCAGTTTCGGAGAAGGCCTGGTTTACATGCCGGTTAATCGATGGGAGATCATCAACGATCATGACCGGAAGGACCCTGAACCCTTTGAGGCCTTCGTGGGAGGGAATCTGTGCTTTTCGGGTGACATGCTTGCGAAATACAAGATCTCCCTCCAGAGAAAGCCTGTACGGGGAGACATCGTACTCATTCGCGACACCGGTTCCTACGGCCCCCAGTTCTTCGCATCCAACGCAAACGCTTTTCCCCGTCCTGCCAGGGTTTTCGTGGAGGCCGATGGCAGACTGACGGTGATGAAAAAGAGGGACACCTATGAGGATATCTTCTCTCTGTAAACCAAAAGTACTTCATTACATACCTGTAACAGTTTGCATTCTGATGTGTTGGACTGCAGTCTCCCTTGCGGGTTTTTCTTTGCCTCCCGAAGTATACAGGATAGGTTCACTAAAGGATGCACAGGACAAAGCACGATCGCTCAACGTGCCTATCGTTTTCATTTATTCCGACGAAAACACTGCATGCGCTCTTGCCAAAACAGCTACCCTGGACGTGGTGCGGGAGACTAAAGGCAACGCTCTCGTTGTCTATATTTCGAGGAACGATTCGGCGAGCGTCCCCGAAAATGTTATAAAGGCAATGAATTCCCCGGAAGCGGGCAAGTTTATACCGAAATCCGTGGTCATCAACCCCAAAACGGGCAAGGTCGAAATGATCATTCCCTACATCAGCAACAGGAGCCAGAGAATAGAAGAGATCAAGAAAGTAAAAAACCTTATACGCAAATAGCGCCGCATCCAGGTCTGTACCCTTTCATAAAAACATGGCTCACGTGACCGCGTGGAGTCCCTTTGCCGGGCAGCCACGGCGAGGATCACTTATGTTACCGACTAAGAAGCATAAGATGGTATTCTGATCATGGTGTAATTTCAATACACCTTTGCATTGCTTTTTCTGTGGCGTAACCATATCATACTGGAGATACTAAGTTGCCAAATTGAATTGTGGGTTGAAACCATGAGCAAAAATGCAGCACTCCCGAAGGCTTCGGACTTCCCTGCTGGGACCACGTTTGTGATCAAGGAGTTCGATGTTCCCCTGGCTTACGTTCCCGGCCAGGGTTGGGTTAACTGGTTTGGCGGCGCGCCGCGCCCATATGACCCAGGTTCCCTTAAAGTCGATAATAACTGGCTCGCCGACTCGTTTGAGGAGTGGGTCGGAATCATCGAAGCATCGCTTAAGGACAAATAGGCCGGGGAAGAAGTCTTTGCCCGATGTTTCTCTTGAAAAATGTTCGGGATTGAAAGACAATAGTAGAGATTTGAAGCTGTACGCCGGCATCCACGCAATATGGCAGGATGTGGTCGTTGCGGCGCGTGTTATGGAGCAGTTATTTCTTCCAAATTCGGGGAGGGGACGAATGGCAAAATCCCAGGAAATAAAAAAAGACGAAAAAAAGAAATCGCAAAAGACACTCAAAGAAAAACGGCTCGAGAAGAAGGCCAAGAAGGAATCAAAGAAATAATCAGTGCTGATTCCGGGCATCGTCGTATTTTGTGATCTTTCAAGATAACTCACCCACCAGAGCGGTGTTGGTTCATTAACGGCCTATCGCGTGTTTGGTTTGTAGCCGGTATAAGAGGTCCGCGTGAGGTCTGTTCCTGGCAAAAGGGATATCTCAGCTGATACTGCCTTGAGATTGGCAAGATTCTTCGGAGTGTCGGCGACCGAATCTATTCACACCCGTAAGGAGGTTTTCTGCATTGGATATTCCACGGATCTTCAACATCACCGAAAGTGCTCACCGCATCCATAACCCGTTCACACCCGATAAGCTCGCCACTCTCGGCGCGGCGCTGCGTCTGGAAACGGGGACCCGAGTGCTGGACCTCGGCAGCGGTTCGGGGGAGATGCTGTGCACCTGGGCACGCGATTACGGAGTCATCGGCACCGGCATCGACATGAGCAAGTTGTTCACCGAGCAAGCGAAACTCCGCGCTGAAGAACTCGGTGTCGCCGATCAAGTCAAGTTCATCCATGGCGATGCTGCGGGTTATGTCTCTGACGAGAAGGCCGGTGTGGCAGCCTGTGTCGGTGCCACGTGGATCGCCGGGGGGGTCGCCGGTACCATCGAACTTCTGGCGCAGAGCCTCCGCCCCGGAGGGATCATCCTCATCGGTGAGCCCTACTGGCGACAGTTACCGCCGACGGAAGATGTTGCCCGGGGGTGTCTTGCCGGCTCAATCTCCGACTTTCTCCTGCTTCCGGAACTTCTCGCGTCTTTCGGCCACCTCGGCTACGACGTCGTGGAAATGGTTTTGGCAGACCAGGACAGCTGGGACAGATACGAGGCGGCCAAGTGGCTCACCATGCGGCGATGGCTTGAAGACAATCCCGACGACGAGTTCGCGAAAGATGTTCGAGCCGAACTAACCTCGGGACCCGAGCGCTACGCCGCTTACACGCGTGAATACCTGGGCTGGGGCGTGTTCGCGCTGATGAAGCGGTGACGAGCAGGAATAGAGCCCCAGCGGACCTTGCCCGCAATGGAGAGAATGTAAAGCCAAAGGGAACCGGGGAAGAGGATGGTGTATTAATGCAATGCTACTATTTGATGAATTGAACTTGCAAAAAATGAAAAATGGGTAGAAAATTGAAAAAAAAGCCTAAAGGCCAACAGTAACAATAAAGTACGAGCATCTATCAGAGTTATTAGTTTGCCATGAAAAAAACTCACATTTCCTTCGACACTTCTTTTGATCTCTTCAAGACCGTTTTTGAGAAGGCACCGGATATTGCCGTCAACATACTCAACAAAGACTACACGGTCCTTTGGGCCAATAGACTGATGGCCGCGGCAGTCGACAGGCCGCTGGCCGAGATGATCGGAAAGCCCTGTTACGAGGTATGGCGCAGGCGGGCAACACCGTGTCCGGTTTGCATGCTTCAGATTGTCTGCGATACGAAAGAACCCTGTATCATGGAGAGGTGGCTTGACCTGCCCAACAAGGAGCGGCGGTATGCCGAGGTGAAGGCATATCCTATATTTGACGAGGATGGCTCCGTAAAGCACATTTTCGAGATACTGATAATTATCACCGACAAGAAAAGGGAAGACCGTCGGCGTAGACAATACATTGAATCCCTGGAAGAAACATTGAAGAAGATGAACGCGATGGAAGACGAAAACGGACGGAAGGTTGCGGGCGACGATGGGCATGTATACCTGACGCGCCGTGAAACGGAAGTCTTAAAGCTCATCGCGCGGGGATTTTCCAACCAGCAGATAGCAGACATCCTCCGGATAAGCCTCGATACCGTGAAGACGCACCTGAAGAACCTTTTCGCAAAACTCGCCGTGAGCGACCGGACACAGGCGGCCGTATGGGCCGCAACCCATGACGTGAAGTAATATCGTTCTATTCCCAGATCTTGCCGGGATTCATAATATTGTTCGGGTCGAAAATACCTTTAATATTTTTCATCATATTGATAGCGGCCGGTTCGATGCCTTTTTTCAGGTATCTTTGCTTTTCAAGGCCAATCCCGTGTTCACCAGAGATAACCCCGCCCAATCGTATTGCGGTTGAGAATATTTCATCCATGGCCTTTTCTGCTCGCTCGTAATGCAGGTGGTCATCGGAATCCGTCAGGATAGCCGGGTGCAGGTTCCCATCGCCGGCGTGGCCAAGGATAACGATCTCGACCCTATATTTACCCCCTATTTCTTTGCAATTCCGTATCAGGTCCGGTATATTTCCTCGGGGCACGGTCACGTCCTCTGCCATGACGGTCTTTGCGGCACCGAACACTGCGGCAAAACCAGCACGCCTGCCCATCCAGTATTTGTTTGCTTCGTCTGCATCCTTCGCGATTCGGACCTCCTGAGCCCCGTATGCCCTGGCGATTTCTCCTATTCTGGTTGCTTCAATTTCCACGGCGTCGGACGTGCCGTCCACTTCGAACAGGAGCACCGCATCGGCCTGGCGCGGAAGCCCAATATGCATCATATCCTCAAACTTGTTGATGACCCAATTGTCTATCAGCTCGATCTTGCCGGGTATAATGCCTTTCTCAAGGATCCTGTACACGTTCTCTCCTGCCAGGGCGACGTCGTCATATATGCCGAGAACAGTCTTTCTGGCCTGAGGAAGGGGAAGGGTCTTCAATTGTGCTTTCGTCACTATTCCCAGGGTCCCTTCGGAGCCGATGATGAGATCCGCAAGGTTGTAACCCGGTGTTCCATATGTTTTTCTACCGAGATGAGTAATTTTCCCGGTCGGCAGTACGACCTCAAGGCCAAGGACATATTGCCGGGTCACTCCATATTTGAGACACGCCGGCCCTCCGGCATTTTCGGCGATCATACCTCCAATTGTGGCGCTTAAGAAACTTTGGGGATCGGGCGGAAAGAAATGCGCGACCTTGCCAAGCGCATTGTTCAGGTCCATCAATACGACGCCCGGCTCTACAGTAACTGTCCAATTATCTCTATTAACTTCCAGGATATTGTTCATATTTACCGTACAGAGAACGATCCCGTTTTTTATCGGAACAGGGCCGCCGCTTAAGCATGTGCCAGCTCCCCTTGGGGTTACAGGTATTTTTTCCTCGTTGGCGAGCGTGAGAATAGCTGATATTTCTTCTGGGGTCGACGGAAATACAACGACATCGGGTTCCGAAACCCAGTTCGTTGTTCCATCGTACGAATATGCTTCCAGGGTTTCACGGGTTGTATTGACCCTTTCCCTGCTCAGTATCGAAGAAAGCCCTGAAATGACGGAATTTCTTATCATTCGTTTCCCCCTCACCAGAATCGGCCTCAGCACGTTGAGCCCATTTTATGATCGAATAGCCGGATCGTCAATCACCCGAACGGGTGAGGGGACAAACCATTGTTGGTTCTATAGTAATTGCTGTACTCTCTGATATGTTTTGTTTTTAACTCTAATCTGCAATTTTTCATAAATGGGGAGGAGGTAACGGACGTTCGTTCATAAGCAAATAACTCAATCCCCCTGTCTCTTTCGCGTCATCATATTCCCAAAACCCAGGACTCATTCCGAAGCTATCAATTCCCGGCTCCCTTGCTGCCGGTAAGCAAGGGAATGTTCCTAGTATAGCGTATTGTGTGTTGGTTTGTATCGTCGGTCCAAAGCCCATAATGATTACTTCCTGCACTCGCGTTATCCCGTGGTCTGCCTAGCAATGCTATGTCTCCGGCGGTAATCAACAGTTTTTCTATTGAATATCGATAATGAATCGGATAAGAATAGGGTAACCACGAAGGTCGGGGAAACCAACAACAAGTTCAATCATAATGCAATTCCTCTTAAGACAGTCAATCATTTCCGCGTAGGAGATGAACGGTTGGTAAGCAAGTAATTACCAGAGGGTATACAGACCGTGATGAATAGGGTTCTCGTAACGGTCCTCGTCGTCGTTGCAGTCGGTACGGTTTACATGGTTCCGGCTTTTGCCATGAGCCAGGCCGATACCGAAAATGCCATGATACAACTTGCCTTGACAGATTTTGAATCAGTTCATCAAAAGATTTACGAGCGATGTCTTAAGGAGTACCCCGAAACCGCATCCTCATTCAAAGAAACCACGGACCGCTGGGGCAAGACGAATTATCCGGCGCTCCGGGAATTTAAGTTAATATTTCGAGATAAGCTGGTAGCAGGTGGAATGAGTCCCGAGAGTGTGGATTCAATGATGAAATCGAATGTAACAATGCTGACAGAGGGATTGCAGAAATATTATGCGGATCTACCGGTATCGGAATTACAGAAAATATGTTCCGGCAAATTTATGGATTCTTTCCTGTCACAAATGAATTTTGCCAGTTTTTTGGATAAGGTCAAGGCCAAAATGGAGAATCGGCAATGAAGTATGTGCTGGCAAGTTTAGTACTCTACAGCGCGCCTCTCCCATTTCCGGGTATGACGGAGGGACTGATGTAAGCAGGAACCAAATGCATCGATACGCAATAATGCCTCTTCCGCGAATGCGAAAGGATGATATGAAGAATATTCGGTTTATATTCATGGTCGCCGTTGCGTTATCTTTGGTTTGCAGGATGTCTTACGCAGACTGGACTATGGACTTCGTGAGAATCACATGCATTCCGAAAGCCCGTTATTTGCACGTCAAGTATACTCCGATTGATGGCTCGGCGGTTTACGTGGGGGTGGAGTTTGATAAAAAGAAAAGGAAGCAACGGTTGGCCATATGGAATAAACATGGCTACTTCGATCCTTCCAAGAGGATTCAGCACAAGTGCCGCATGCCTGAATCCACTTACACGATTTCTGCTATTCAACCCCCACCGCGCGCCCAAGGAGAATGTGGTGTGTCGCAGAGCATTACGCTTAGCCTGCTTCGCAATGGCAAACCCATGCTAAACAAAATAATTCTGGGCAATAACTGCTGGCGAGGCCCGGTAGTTGACGAATTTGAGATCATGGATGGAATCGAAACGAGTGAAAACCGCCAGATGGTTCTTTGCATTTCTTCACAGGTCGACTCCAAAACGGTCTGTGAACATCTACCGGAAACGTACGGGATCGATTATGAAAGCCTGGAAAAGTATTTGAAGAAAGGCAACCGGTGATCCATCAGACCACAGTTTGTATTTATTACTATCGGTAATCTTTGTCTTTGGGAAATCATAAGAACTCACGCCTTGTAGGTGTACCAGAGCATCGAGTACTTCCTGAAAGAAAGCGATCCGGTTCATTCCTCGTACACACGCTTTCGACTGGCAATCTTGCTAACCTCGCAGTCTCGCGTGGCAATTCTTGGGAAGCCAGATCGCTGGCCCTCTGCGCATTGGTAGATGAAGCCGACCTTCTTCTTGGTATCCTTCCCCGGCAAGTTGAGAAAATGACGCAATAATGCCACAAACGGTAATGCACCAAAGAGAAGAGGGAACCGGGAGATAGGCGACATGCCGCCTCGCGAAGATGTCCCCTTCTCCGGGCTGTTGCATGCAGCCGCTCGGCAATCTCAGCGTTCTATCCCAAGCTTCGCGCAGACGCCCCTTGCGAAGTTGCGCACGTTCTCGTTGGTGTCCTCGAGCCCTAGCCTTATGGGAGCGTCATAATCTTCGCGATAACCGTTCATCATCACGGTCAGAGCATTCAGCTTCCATTTCCAGAGGTTTTCCGGCCTTATGTACCAGTATTTGCGGCCCAACGTCTTCCCGATCTCATCGTAACTCGCCCTCATGATGTTCTCCGGCCGCATTGAAGGTGCGAGGCCTGCAAGGCCGGGAAAGTCCTCGCCTCCTGTCCACCTGCCTTTGTTATAGGGGCATGCGTCCTGGCACGCATCGCAGCCGTAGAGCCTTCGGCCTATCTGTTCGGTCATCTCCGGAGACGGGACGCCCATGCCCATATTCGCCGACAGGTTGGTCTGAAAGCTGATGCATCCGATCATCGACATGGTGTATGGCGCGGAAAGCGTATGGGTCGGGCAGGCTTCGATACACTTGCTGCAGTTTTCGGGGCAATCTTTGAGCCTTACGTCGCGAATGAGCTCGAGCTCTCCATCTACCGCGATCATTTCTATGCGGTTATGCGAGCCTTTTTCGGTATAGAAGAAATTATTTCGGCGGATCGTTCCGAGCCCCGCCTGGTACGATGCCCAGCGTGCGGGCGCCGGGATATCATGACCTTCGCCGACGGTGCACGTGAAGCCGAGGCTTTCAAGAAACGCGCAAAACCTTTTCCGTACCCTGAAAAACGGGGCACCGTGATCGGTGCGCGGATCGAACATATAGGTTTTGCCGTACGCACCCTCGAATTCGTCGGGCACGTTATACCTGTAAGTGGGCACGATGGCGACGACGATGGATTTTATTGCCGGGTTGGCCGCTGAGGGGTCCGCGTAGCCCCTGAAGCTTCCATAGACCGTTTCTCCTATAGGGATCCGGGAGATCCGCTCCTCCAGCTTTTCACGGAAACCGGCCAAAGCGCCGACTCTTACGATGCCGCAATCCTCGTATCCGAGTTCCAAGGCCTTTTCACGTATTCTGTCCTCCGTGTTCATGGCTCCTCCTTCGGGATTACTTTCAAATCGCAAGTAGTGTATAACAACAACTTGCTTTATGCAAGAAGTTTATATATTCTTTATCAGTATGAGGAAAATCAGCAGGAGATCCATGTGCCCTATCAGCTCAATGCTCGATATTTTAGGTGACAAATGGACACTATTGGTCATAAGGGACCTGATGTTCATAGGAAAAAAGACGTACGGCGAGCTCTTGCAGTCCGAAGAAAAGATCGCGACCAACATCCTTGCCGATCGCCTTCTCACGCTCGAAAAACACGGGATCGTGGAAAAAACAGCCTTTCCCGGAAACAAGGTAAAGAACCTTTACAGACTCACCCCCCAGGGGATTGATTTGATGCCTATCTTACTCGAGATGGTCCTGTGGGGTGACAGGTATTTCGAAGTCCCGGAACCCATTCATCGCGCTGCGGGACGGATCCGGAAGGATAAGAACCGTGTGATGAAGCAAATGATGGAGAGGCTCGCGGCCAAGGACCAGGAACATGGTCCTGAATGATCCCTTCTCTGATGATAGCCTGGCCCGGACGGTGTAGCTTGTGCCGCCCACGCGCACCTTTTCATCCCCTTCAAAATCGTCAAGAGCTGGTTACAGGCGGTAATGGCGAACAATGAGGTGTTCCGCGGATTTTAGCGTTTGTAGGTGTAACGAGACATTTTTGAGGCCGACACGGATTTTGAAAAAATAAATCCGCAATTCCGTTTGTTTCTTCCTGTAATCGAGCGTTCAGGATTATTTACGGATATGCGCTGTTTCAGTTCGTAATCACTGCTTTTATTCCATCGATATATATGATATGGAATTTTCAGTCTGATCCTGTGATCTTTGAGGTGTTTTGGCCACCAATACAAGGTTGAAGATCTGGGTAGAATCTTAATAAAGATTTTATAATGGATTACAGAACAGGAAGACTAACATGGATTTAATGGATCGTTATAAAGCATTAAAACAGAAAGTTATGGAACGAAACGAACCGTTTGACCGTTTTATTAAACGTCTGGAGGATGAGACTACATGGCTTACGTCTCCAGCACGCAGGAGGTTTCCGGGCAGATTACGGGACGGCCCATATTTATGCAGAAGGAAGGGATATACGATGAATGAATTGAAAAAACGTATTGATCTAGCTGTAGCAGAAATGTCTATCAAGATCATAAAGGAACCACTCAGCTATTTTTCCGAAGCAGATATCCAGCAACTTCTTGTTGAAGAACTGCGAAAGATAAAGCTTATCAGTAAAACCTATCTAACATCTGTTCGGAAAGGGAAAAATTCCAAGAGCAGATACAGCACATCTCTATTGCATCGTGAATACGGTGGTGGCGGTGGCACACGAATTGACGTAGTGATTTTTGATCCTGATGATGTCAAAAATATCGACGACGTGAACCTGATATCCAATAAAAAATATTTAAAACCCCTATATGCTTTTGAATTGGGCACGGAGAAATCGTCCGATGCCTCTGCCCATTTTCAGAATGATCTGGAAAAGCTGAATAAAAGGACCAAAGGAACTGGATACCTTATACATTTCTATAAGGATATCACCCAAGCGAGAACTGGAACTAGATCCCGAGCTAAAACCGAAGATAAGATTTTCAATAAGTTTAAGCAAGTCTTCCGTATAACACAGACAAAACAAATTACGAATGTGAAGATTCTCGCCATCCTTTTGCGAACATACAGGAATCAAGAGAGAATGCGAGGCAAGTGCGAGATTTTCAATGGGCAGGATTGGATCAAGACGAACGTCAGCAACGATGATGCGCTTCGGAGCGCAATTCGGAAGCAATTGGCATGATTAAAGAAGTGGGAGCGCTCGGGGTCAAATTTTTATTCTTGAAGTTATGCATATGAACAGTTGGCAAGTGATAGAATTGTCAATGATAAAGATTTGACCCCAAAGGTTTCCCCAGCGGCATGATGAGATTATTGTTCCCTAAATCGGGTTTCGGTCCAACCCATCGTTCCGATGCTGCGTCAACCGACAGCATCCCCTATGGTTCGTCTTGATTTCTCTTTTGTTCTCATCGCGCCGCTTTGGCAGGGCCGGCCAACTTCCCTCGTTATGCGACCTTTCCTTCTGTAATCCACGTCGCTGCGTTTGATGCGCCATGCTTACTTTGCAGCTGTTGTCATCAATTTGCAATATCCATTTGTCCAGAAACCTCATTTTCTTCAGTTCTTCCTGAAAGCATCAGATTTGATAAACTCCACAATATAGAAGCTTTTAAGTGGTAATGAACAGTTTTTCTATTGCATAATGGCATCGATTCAGAGAAAATGAAACGTAGCACGGGGCGGGGGAATCAGCAGAACCAATCACACAATAGCGTCCTGAACCTGTAGGCATCGAGATGCAACACTCGGTTAAGGAGCAACCAAGCGGCAAGCTTATTAGAACGAAATTGTCGCACAGAGAGCGGTCGGATAAATGACCATGGCATCCGCTAATTTGGAAAAAAAGATAAAGATTGCATCGATAGTCGTAATTGCCGGTTTGGTACTAACCTATCTAGCAATCGTCTTCCTTTCTTCGGTCAGTATTTCAACGTATCATGGGATATCAGCTAGGCCTGGGTATACGCTTCCGGAACTAACAGGTGAGTGCCTCCATGCATTGGCTGAAGCCGATCTACACCCGTATGGCTATAAAATACGTCATCCTGAATTTAGGGAATATGCAAACATCTGGCTCTGGGATGGGGCAAAAACGCTCATGTATGATAAATCAGTCCTACTTCATCCCGCATGCCTGAATTACCTGTTGCAAAGAACTATCGCCGCCAAACAGCGCTTAATCCTGGTAATATATGATCGGCAGGCAAAATGCGAAGCGCTGGTGATCCGCAATTATGCTTCAATCGATAAATCGAAAAGGAGATAGTTCTTTCTGTAATTCGTAGATCGGATAAACTTCCGACACTCGTAGATTTCAATCCGTAATAAACAGTTTTTCTATCGCATAACGACGACTGTTTAGAGAGAATAGAAAAGTAGCACGGGGTGAGGAAATTCGCAGAACAAATCATATAACAGGGCCCTGAACAATTGCACTTACTGGAACGAGGTAGCAATGCCGGAAGACAGAACTCAGACATCCCATATCCTTGAGGAGAGCATCCTATCAAACGAACATGGTTTGTTGCCCGTGAACCAAAGTATGGCAAAGATCCTTTTTCTATTTTGCATCAGCTTGTTTTGCCTTCTTGAAGTGTGTGACCGCGGTGGCGTACCAAGTATTCAGCCACCTCCTGGAAACGCTTCCCTCGGCAGGATAGACGGAGTATTTGCCTATGCAACTCCATCACAGCCGCCTTCGGAAGAAGGCCGGGATTGGTGTCTTCTTAGGTTCTATCCGGATGGCCTTGTTCTTTACACAGTCGAGAGAACTAAAACGAAAAGCTTGACTGAAAGCTGGCCATCGATAGACAAGTGGTTTAACCGTGAGAAGATCAAATTACAAAACACTTATTACGTACTCGATGACCAAATTTGGTTTAGGACCCAAGGAAGAACAGGGAATCAACATTATGTGCCAATTGTTGACTGGTGGGGAACATTCACAAACCAAAAGATGATTCTAAACTCCTTTAGTCACAAAACAAACTACAAACGGATGAATGCCGAGTTTGTTCGATTAGCGATCAATTAGCAACACGACATTCTGAAAGAGATCCTTGCCAATCTTCTTTCTATTCAAAATTTTCACCCGTAATCCGTGATTCTTCATCATATGTCCAAAGCTCACTTTGTAGGTGCACTTTGGAATCTAGACTCGTTTTTTTCACGCCGCAACTCTAAGATGAATTAAGATGACTTGATCAGGAAAGAGTCCCCACGCAGATGGAAGATATTGTTCTTTGTGTGGAGCCGCCGGCCGCAGGTATGCAAAGTGCGGCCTGATCCCGTTTTTCCAGGGATCTGGACGCAATTCTTCAAGGTTTTCTCCTCATGCTTTCTTTTATGCCTCCAGTGGAACCCCGAAGGGGTGGGACGGGCGTGAGTCAAGGCTGTCCCTGTTTCAATTCCGCCTGACATCAGCACGTTTGGAGTACAAAAACTTGAACGGTGTTGATTTATCGGCGGCTCCGGTTTACAGTAGGCCTATGTGGACATTGTTCGGGAAGGTCTTCAGGGGCATTGGCAGGAACGTGGTCGCCATCAGCCTTGTCAGTTTTCTGAACGACATCTCTTCGGAGATGGTCTACCCGGTGGTGCCCATCTTTCTTGTTACCGTTCTGAACGCCCCCGTGACCATCGTGGGACTTATCGAAGGGATTGCCGAATCTACCGCCAATCTTTTGCGCGTCTTTTCCGGTTATTTCTCTGACCGCTCCGGGAGAAGAAAGCCGTTCATGACAGGAGGATATGCGCTGTCGGCATTGTCGAAGCTTGTTATCGGCGCGGCGTCGGGCTGGACTCTGGTCATGGGGGGGAGATTTCTCGACCGTTTCGGGAAGGGTGTGAGGACCTCGGCACGGGATGCACTCCTTGCCGGGGTGTCTGAGGAGCGCTACCGGGGAAGGGTCTTTGGCTTCCACCGGGGCCTCGATACCCTGGGTGCCATGATCGGGCCGCTGATCGCTCTTGTCCTCCTGAAGGTCTTTGCGGGCAATCTCCGCCTTATCTTCTATCTCGCCTTTCTCCCTGCGGTCGCCGGCGTTGTTCTCCTTGTGGCCTTTGTCCACGACATAAGAACGGACAACGGGGCCGGAAAACGCCTGCCGTGGAAACTGCGCGACATAAAGTTGGACAGGAGTTTCAAGGTTTTTTTGCTGGCGAGCACTGTATTTGCCTTGGGTAACAGTTCCGATGCCTTTATCATACTCAGGGCTCACAGTTTGGGCTTCGCGGTGGGGACCACTATCCTCGCCTATGCGCTGTTCAATATTGTCTATGCCGTCTTTTCGTTCCCTGCCGGTATCATCTCCGACAGGGTGGGGCAGAAGAAACTCCTCCTGTGGGGTTTTGCGCTCTTTGCCCTCATTTATTTCCTGTTCGGTATCACCGGCAGGCCCGGTTTTCTCTGGGTCCTTTTTCCCCTGTACGGCATCTACATGGCTTTGACGGAGGGGATCGGAAAGGCGTACATTTCTCTTCATGCCCGGGGTGAGTTCGCCGGCACGACATATGGTGTCTACCAGACCGTAACCGGCCTCGCAGCCTTTCCGGCATCTCTGGCCGCTGGTTTTCTCTGGAGGTATGTCGGCCCCGGCGCGCCGTTCTTTTTCGGGGCCGCAATGGCCCTTATCGCCCTTGGCATATTTGGCCTGGCACGGGAAGAGGCCGCGGGTGGGTAACACAGGGTATTTTAGTGAAGCTATCTGGCAGTGTGTATGGCAGATAGCCGGGCCGCACTAATGATTATTGACGCCGTTGTGATGTATAATAAACCACTTTCCATCCGTGGGAGGTGCCCTCCGCACCTGTATCTCCGAACAGGTATGGGAAACCCATACTGGGAATAGGGCCGATAGGTTCAATGGCAAGTAATCGTCCGAGGTGATGTACCTCGACGGGACCGCATAATTAAAGGGAGTGTTTCAATGAGGAAACTGTTCTTGATCTTTTTTGCTGTGGCGCTGATCTTTTTTTTCGGATGTAGCGACATGAAGGATATGGAATCGGACCTGATGATCAAAGTAACCGGTACCGACGGCCTTAAGTTCAGCGGGCACTACTCCTTCGCGGGCACCGGCGCAGTGCCGAAACCGGAAAATGTTTCAGGCGTGGTACCGGCCGAGTACAAAGGAAGAGGCGTAGTCGCCGCCTGCCTGTTTCGCAACACATCGGGTCCCGGTGCTCTCAAAGTAGAGATCCTGAGGGACGGAAAGATGATTTCTGAAGGCGCCGTTGACACTCCCTACGGGGTTGTTACCCTGAAAACACCTTTACCTGACAAAAACACCATCGTAAACCAGATCCTCAAAATGGTCCTGGGCAAATGAGCGATCGCCTCCGCGAAGGAGACGGAGATTGCCATGCAGACAATCGATGCACCGTGAGGTTTTTCGCCTGTGATCCTATCCGGTACCGTTTATATTTTATTGTTGGCGATACTTGTCGTTTTTGGTATTATCACATACTGTTTTATTCGGAAGGGATAAACGCATCTGACGAGCCTGTCGTGATCGGGTGAAGGGGAAACGCGTTGTAAGATAGCGGCCAACGATGGACATTAAGTATAAAGCCTCTCTATTTGCAATAATAAGCGCTTTTATTCTCGCATCGAGCAAATTTGCGGTAGGATTGGCCTCCGGCTCACTTGCGGTCATATCCTCGAGCCTCGACAGTCTCCTGGATATCTTCATGTCGGGCATGAACTATTTTGCCATACGAAAGGCGGCAGAGCCCGCAGATCACGAGCATCAGTATGGTCACGCAAAGACCGAAAACATAGCCGCAACCATCCAGTCACTGGTGATCATTTTCACCGGCGGCATGATCCTCTACACGGCCATCCACAAATTTCTCGACAAGGGCGCCATCGTCTATAGCCGTTTTGATCTCGCGGTGATGGTCCTCTCGCTTATCTTCAGCGGCATGATCTCAACGGTGCTTCGGAAGGCGGGTGAAAAAACGGACTCAAGCGCCCTGAAGGCGGATGCGCTTCACTATACAAGCGATCTCTATTCCAACTCTGCCGCCATCGTTGCGATCATTCTCACCTACTATACCGGCAAGACCTATTTCGATCTCCTCTTCTCGGTGATCATAGCCTTCATGATCATATTCTCGGCATTCAAAATCTTCAGGGACGGTATCGGCGGTCTCATGGATGCCAGCATGCCTCATCATATGGAAGAAAAACTTCAATACATCATCGACGGTTTGCCGTTCCCGTATGCGGGCTATCACAAAATGAGGAGCCGTATCGCCGGGAGCAGGAAATACACCGATTTCCATCTCCTTGTCTGCAGAAAGGAGAACATCGACGACGCGCACAAGCTGGCGGACAAACTTGAAATAACAATGACCAGGGAGATCAGCAACCTCGATGTCGTCATCCATATCGAGCCCTGTCGTAATGAGTGCGAATTGTCCGACGAAACATGCACCGTGCCCCGCAAGACATCGAAAACTGTTCCAAAGACCGAATAGATCTTCCCGGTAGGCCCCACCAGCCGAGCCGGCACGGGATATCACCGCGGATACATCCGTTGTGCAAAAGGGATTCAGTACGTATAATGTTTCAAGCATGATCGCGCCGACGAACCCATTGAACAGCTTTTGGTCTCTGCCCCTGGATATCGCGCTTACCCGCCTTCGGGTGACACCCGGCGGTCTGGATGAGGTTGAGGCACGAAAAAGGCTTCAACTTTACGGCTACAATACCCTGAAGCCGAAAAAGCGGAAGGACTCCCTCGCTCTTCTCGTCGCTCAGTTCAAAAGCCCGATCATCATCATATTGCTTTTTGCCACCGGACTTTCTTTTGTACTCCGCGACGTTACCGATGCGTTGATCATACTGGCGATAATCATGATCAGCGGATTCCTCGGGTTCTGGCAGGAACGGGGGGCTGTCAATGCGGTGGAGCAGCTCCTCTCCGTGGTACAGGTCAAGGCAACGGCGCTTCGTGACGGGGGTTCCAGAGAGGTGTCCGTTGAAGAAATAGTCCCCGGCGATATCGTCATATTGAACGCAGGAGACATAATCCCCGGCGACTGCCTGATCTTTGAATCCAGGGATCTTTTTGTTGACGAGGCATCCCTGACCGGCGAGACCTACCCGGTGGAAAAGGAAACAGGTGCTCTCGACGATAAAACCCCGCTCAGCCGTCGGACAAACTCACTATTCATGGGCACCCACGTTGTGAGCGGCAGCGCGAAGGCGGTTGTCGTCCATACCGGCCTGGATACGGAGTTCGGCAAGATCTCGGAACAACTTCAATTCAGACCGCCGGAGACGGAGTTTGAACGCGGCGTCAGGCGCTTTGGCTACCTCCTTTTAGAGGTTACACTGATATTGATCATAGCGATCTTTGCCATCAACGTATACTTCCATCGATCCGTACTGGAGTCGTTTCTTTTTTCCCTTGCCCTGGCAGTGGGGCTCACGCCCCAGCTTCTGCCGGCCATCATCAGCATCAATCTCGCCCATGGAGCGAAACGAATGGCGGGACAGAAAGTCATCGTAAAACGGCTTGCCTCGATCGAGAACTTCGGAAGCATGAATGTCCTGTGCTCCGATAAAACGGGCACTCTGACAGAGGGCCTGGTGCAGTTGAGTTCTGTGCTCGATGTTGAGGGCCGCCAGAGCGACAAGGCGCTTCTCTACGCATACATCAATGCCTCCTACGAAACAGGTTTCACGAACCCCCTTGATGAGGCGATCCGCCGGTACCGGCAGTTCGACCTATCGCGCATGAGCAAGCGTGACGAGATGCCCTATGATTTTATCCGCAAGCGCCTGAGTATACTCGTCGCGAAGGACAATTCCAACCTCATGGTGACAAAAGGCGCCCTTTCAAACGTGCTGGCCGTCTGTTCGACAGCAGAGATGCCTGGTGGCGAGATTGTTGACATAGAAACGATCCGGGAGAAAATAAGTCAGCAGTTCAGAGACGTGAGCGGCAAGGGCTTGAGGACCCTCGGTCTTGCTTACAGGGATATAGGTCCTCAATCTTCCATGACAAAAGACGATGAGGTCGGGATGACCTTTCTGGGTTTCCTTGTCTTTTATGACCCCCTGAAGGGGGACATCATCGAAACTGTCAGAACCCTGAAAGAATTGGGCGTCACACTGAAGGTTATCACCGGGGACAGCGAACTTGTTGCCGCCAGCGTTACGGAGCTTATGAGCTTTCCGAACCGCAGCATACTCACCGGTCCCGGTATTCATGAGATGAGCGACGAGGCCCTGATGAAGAGGGTCAACAGCGTGGATATCTTCGCCGAGATCGAGCCGAATCAAAAAGAGCGTATCATTCTCGCCCTGAGGAAATCGGGAAATGTGGTCGGATATATGGGAGACGGTATCAATGACGCATCCGCCTTGCATGCCGCGGACGTGGGGATCTCGGTAAACAGTGCGGTGGATGTGGCCAGGGAGGTGGCTGACATCGTTCTCCTCGAGAAGGACCTCCGTGTCCTTGCAAATGGCGTGCTTGAGGGCAGGAAGACCTTCGCAAACACGCTCAAATATGTCTTCATGGCCACAAGTGCCAACTTCGGCAACATGTTCAGTATGGCAGGGGCCTCGCTCTTTCTTTCTTTCCTGCCCCTGCTCCCGAAACAGATCCTCCTCACGAACCTTTTGACCGACTTTCCCGAGATGACGATCGCCACCGACAGCGTTGACAGGGAGATGCTCGGTCAGCCGCGAAGATGGAACATCAAGTTCATCCGTAACTTCATGCTTGTATTTGGTTTGCTCAGTTCGGTCTTTGACTACATGACATTTGGCGTACTCCTTCTTGTCCTTCATGCATCGGTCGCAGAGTTCAGGACCGGCTGGTTCGTGGAATCCGTTGTCTCTGCTTCCATGATCGTGCTGGTGGTCCGAACGAGGGGATCTTTTCTGAAAAGCAAGCCGGGCAGGGCCTTATTGACAGCCACCGGCCTCGTTGCCCTGGTCACGATCATTTTGCCTTATACCCCTCTGGGAACGCTCTTCGGATTTGCACCGATACCGATCCCGTACCTTTTGACGCTGCTTCTCATTGTTGTGCTCTATATCATTTCGGCCGAGATGGCGAAAAACTTCTTCTACAAGCGGGCAAAGCTGTGACGGAAGCGTTGCTTTTCATGTGACACCATGGTCGATGCCGGTACAGTCATTCAGCACTTCACCTATTTCGGGATCTTTTGTCTCCTGATTCTCGGTGGACTGGGATTTCCCTTTCCGGAGGACGGGGTCCTCATCATAACCGGAGTGCTCATTGCCCACGGTGTCGTCAAACTCGTACCGGCTTTTTGTGTCATCTATCCATCCCTCCTTATTGCCGATTTTATCCTGTATTCCATCGGCAGAAAGTATGGGAGGATCATCGTTGAACACAAGAGATTCTCCAAAATCGTCTCACCTGCAACCCTTGTGAGGTTTGAAGACAGATTCACGCGGTGGGGCGCTTTAACGGTGTTTCTGGGGAGACACTTCGCCGGCTTCAGGGCGCCCATATTCGTCATTTCGGGGGTAATGCGCATTTCACGCATAAAGTTCGTGATTGCCGATGGTCTCTCTGCGATAATCACGATCTCCCTTACCCTGGGTCTTGGTTACTTTGGCGGCAACAGCCTCAGGGTATTGAAACAAGACATCACACGGATAGACTATATTTTGATCCTGGCCCTTGTCATACTGGTTGCAGGCTGGATCATCCTGAGGTACTTTAGAGACAGAAGAAAATGAACGAACGCATGCGGACAAAGGAACCATTGAGAGAAACCCCTTCTGCGGGTGTCCCATCTCCGCACGGAACTGCTCAATTTCTGCGGGAGGAATGATGGATGGTCCGCCCAATTCCGGACAGCGTGCAAACCTCACATTCCTTATAAGGGCACTTCATTACAGGAATTACAGGCTTTTTTTCAGCGGACAGGGCATATCCCTGGTAGGAACATGGATGCAGCAGATTGCGATAAGCTGGCTCGTTTATCGCCTGACTGATTCCGCGTTCCTCCTTGGTCTCATCGGTTTTGCCGGCCAGATTCCCACATTTCTCCTGGCACCGGTTGCGGGGGTCTTCGCTGACAGACGGGACCGGAGAAAGCTGCTTGTTCTTACGCAGACGCTTGCCATGTCACAGGCCTTTGTGCTCGCGTTGCTGACATTCACGGGCCATGTAGCCGTCTGGCACCTGGTGAGTCTGAGCGTCTTCCTGGGTCTTGTAAACGCGCTGGACATTCCGGTACGGCAGTCTTTCGTCGTTGACCTCGTAGAGAACAAGGAGGATCTGGGAAACGCCATTGCCTTGAACTCGGTGATGTTCAACGGTGCCCGGCTCGTTGGACCATCAATTGCAGGCCTTTTAATAAGTATCGTCGGTGAAGCCCTCTGCTTTTTCCTCAACGGGTTAAGCTTCCTTGCCATTGTTATCGCTCTTATGGCGATGAAGGTTCCCGAAAGGACGAGGACGCCGGAGACGGAGCCATTTTTTCAGGGGTTCAAGGATGGCTACAGATACACCTTTGGGTTTGCACCGATCAGATATATTATCCTGTTCCTCGGCCTTGTAAGCCTGATGGGAACGTCGTATCTCGTTCTCATGCCCGTTTTTGCAAGGGATATCCTGCACGGTGGTGCTCACACACTTGGATTCCTCATGGGTGCTTCGGGTATCGGGGCCCTTATCGGCGCCGTTCATCTGGCTTCAAGAAAGACCGTTCGAGGCCTGGGGAAGCTCATAGTTGTCGCTTCGGCCACCTTTGGCGCAGGACTGGCCGTTTTCTCCCTTTCCCGTTACATTCCACTTTCTCTCGCCATGATGCTCTTTGTCGGTTTCGGCATGATCGTGCACATGGCATCGAGCAATACGATCCTGCAAACTATCGTCGAAGAAGATAAACGAGGCCGCATGATGAGTTTTTATGCGATGGCATTCATGGGTATGGCGCCTTTCGGAAGTCTTCTGGCGGGCAGCCTCGCAAGTGTCATCGGTGCTCCGAACACACTTGCCATAAGCGGTCTTGCCTGTGTCGCAGGCTCTGCGCTTTTTCTTACCAGGCTTCCGTTGATTAGAAAACTTGTCCGGCCGATCTACGTGCAGATGGGCATTATAAAGGAGATGCCAACGGAACTTCAGTGATACGGCATATCGGATCCCGGGAAACGGCAAAGACTGAAATGGTTCCTGAAACAATGCGACCGGCTCCCGGTAATTTCATCGCAGCTTTCAGGTGGAAATAATCGAACTGAACCCTAAGGTTTCTCTTAATTTCCGACGAAGATCGTCGATGAAATAATCAGGCACGTTGTTATCTCTTTTTCATATGATTGATAAAGACAGTGTATCAGTCGGGATAAATGGAGATTGGATTTATCTGTATGTTTGCTATAGTATGGGAAACGTCTTGATACATCGGCACTCTTTATCACGATAGGGAGACCAGATGAAAGATTCGTACGGAAGAAATCAAGAACCTCTCCACGAGATACTCGCCTTAAAGCAAAGAATCAAAGAATTGGAACAATCGGAAACCGAACGCAGCGAGACCGAAGGGGTCCTCAAAGAGAGTGAGGCACTGTTAAAAACCTGTCTCGAGAACGCCCCGGACGGTGTTTATATTAGCGACATGGAGGGCAATTTCCTGTATGGCAACCGCAGGAGCGAAGAGATCATCGGCTACAGCAGAGATGAATTGATCGGTAAGAACTTTCTGCAGGTAAATATATTGTCGGAAAAAAGCCTGTATAAGGCCGCACAGTTGCTCGAGGCCAGTATCGAAGGCAGACCCACCGGCCCGGATGAGATCGAACTGGTTACGAAGGGGGGGCGCCTCGTACCCGTTGAGATCAACACAGCCGTGGTTCAACGCGGGGATCAGAGAATCGTTCTCGGTTTCGTGCGCGACATCACCGACCGCAAGCGTGCGGAGGAAACACTGCAGGAAAGCGAGGAAAGGTATCGTCAATTAGTGGAAGGCGTCAGTAAGGGTGTCTTTGTCGCGCAGGACGGTATGCTCAAGTTTGTAAATCCTATGGGTGTGGAGATTCTGGGCCACCCAAAAGATGATCTCACAACACTGCCCTTCACGCATTTCATCCACCCCGACGATCGTAATATGGTGATGGAACGCCACATGAGGCGGATGACGGGAGAGAAGTTCGCAACCAAATATGACTTCCGGATCTTAACCAGCGGCGGAGACATGAGATGGGTGGAAATGGATTCAGTCACGATACAGTGGGAGCACAGACCGGCTGTACTGGTCTTCATTAGCGACATCACCGACCGCAAGCAGGCGGAGGATGAGATACTGCTTGAAAGGGAGAAGTTGAAAACCCTGTCCGACAACGCGCCCTTCGGTATGGTGCTCCTTGACAAGGCGGGTCGTTTTACCTATATCAACCCGAAATTTACAGAACTGCTGGGGTATGACCTGTCCGATATCCCCGATGGCAGGACATGGTTCAGAAAGGCCTACCCCGACACCGAATACAGGCACTCAGCCATATCGGCCTGGGTCAAGGACTTCAGGGATACAGATCCCGGCGCACAGAGACAGAAGGTCTTCACTGTTACGTGCAAGGATGGGACCCAGGTGATCGTGAGGTTCACCCCTTCCGTGCTGGCCTCAGGTGACTGCCTGATGACCTGCGAGGACATCACCGAACTGCGCCGTCTCGAATCACACCTTCGCCAGGCCCAGAAGATGGAATCCATAGGTACCCTGACGGGCGGCGTCGCCCACGATTTCAACAATATTCTCTCTGCCCTGATGGGATACGCCTCCCTCATGCAGGTGAAGATGGAGAAGGACAGCCCCTTGCGGCCCTATGTAGACCAGGTCCTGTCGGCTTCCCGGAAGGCCGCCGATCTCACCCGGAGTCTCCTGGCTTTCTCAAGGCAGCAACCTGTCACGCTTGCGCCGCTCGATATAAACAATACAATAGAATCAACGAAGAAATTGCTCAAGAGGCTCCTGACGGAGGATATAGAACTAAGCACGTCCCTTACAACGGAAAATACCGTTGTGATGGCCGACAAATCGCAGATCGACCAGATCCTCTTCAACCTCGTCACCAATGCGAGGGATTCCATGCCGAAAGGGGGCGCGCTCATCGTAAAGACGGATATTGCCGACATGGACAGCAGGTTCACCAGGGCTCACGGGTTCGGGAAGCCGGGGAGGTACGTGCTGATAACGATCTCGGATACGGGTGAGGGCATGGATGAGGCAACGCAGGGGAAGATCTTCGACCCCTTCTTCACAACAAAGGAGACCGGCAAAGGAACGGGACTCGGCCTTGCTATTGTCTACAGCATCGTGAAACAGCACGGGGGCTACATTACCGTATACAGCGAACTAAACCGGGGTACTACCTTCCGTATCTATCTCCCCGCGGTGAAAGCGAGAGCGGATCATGAAGAAAATGCGATATTTCCTGTGACGACAGGAAATGAAACGATCCTGATCGCGGAAGACAACGAAGAAGTGAGGCGATTCATGCGGGAAGCGCTCAACGAATACGGCTACAGGATCATTGAAGCGATAGACGGCGAAGATGCGATAGATAAATTCAACCGACACAGGGACATAGACCTCATCATTGTCGACTCCGTGATGCCGAAAAAGAACGGCCGTGAGGTCTACGAGGAGATACACAGGATAAATCCCCGTATAAAGGTTCTCTTTACCAGCGGGTACACGAAGGATATCGTCCTCAATAAGGGGATCGAGGACAAAGAGTTCGACTTTATTGCCAAACCGCTCTTGCTTAATGAACTTCTCCAGAAGATCCGCGAGGTGCTGGACGGATATCCGCGAACTCTTTTCAGACGTGGATAAGAACAGTCGATCTTCTCCGAGAATATAAAGGTGCTTTCCTCCCGCAACCGCGATCGTCCAGGAGCAGTCAGGTTTCCGCAAACGGTTGACATTAAAGGGTTCAACCCATATAATGGCTAAATAAGGGCGGGATCGATTCAACCGGTGTTTCCTGATTATGGTTGTGGCTCCCGGCCTTTATTGGACCAGTAAAAATCGTGCACGCTTTTTCCCGGACCTTTGGGGATGGCCATGAAAGAACGGGATAGTAAGATAGGACAACCGACGACTGAACTGGCGGCAATGCGGCAGCGTATCGCCGAGTTGGAAGAGATGGCGCGTGAACGCAAGCAGGCCGAAGCGGACTTGAGAGTCTCTGAGACGCGCTACCGGAGACTCTTCGAAACGGCCCGGGACGGGATTTTGATCCTCGATGCAGACACGGGTGAGATAACCGACGTAAATCCCTTCCTGGCAGATATGCTGGGATACACTCATGAAGAGTTCATGGGAAAGCAACTCTGGGAGATGGGCGCGTTCAATGATATCAAGGCAAGCAAAGCGGCTTTCAGGAAACTTAAACGCGAGGGTTACGTGCGTTACGAAGACATCCCTCTCAAAACAAAAGACGGGCGCGAGATCGCCGTGGAATTTGTCAGCAATGTCTATCAGGTCAACCATCGTGACGTCATCCAGTGCAATATCCGCAACATTACCGACAGAAAAGTGGTCGAGGCAGAGCTTCGGAACGTGCGCGAGGAACTGGAGGTGAGGGTAAGGGAGCGGACGGCTGAAGTTCGGACGGCTCTTTCTGAGATCAAAACCTTGAAAGATCAACTCGAGGCCGAGAATATCTATTTCCGTCAAGAGATCAAAAAGAGACATCAATTCGGGCACATCCTCGGGCGCAGCGATGGTCTCAAGTACGTTCTTTATCGGGCAGAGCAGGTCGCCCCTGCGAACACAACAGTTCTCATCCTGGGTGAAACCGGTACAGGGAAGGAGTTGGTTGCCGCCGCCATCCACCACATGAGCCCTCGCAAGGACCGTCCGCTGATTACCGTCAACTGCGCTGCCCTGCCGGCCAATTTAATGGAAAGCGAGCTATTCGGCCGGGAGAAGGGGGCATTTACCGGGGCCGATTCCCGTCAGGTGGGCCGGTTCGAACTCGCCAATGGTTCCACACTTTGCCTGGACGAGATAGGGGAACTGCCGCTGGAGATGCAGGCCAAACTGCTCCGGGTGATCCAGCATAATGAGTTTGAGCGCCTCGGGTCATCGCATACCATCAAAGTCGATGTGCGGATCATAGCCACAACCAACCGAAACCTCGAGGAGGAGGTCCGCAAGGGCCGGTTTCGGCAGGACCTTTACTATCGGCTCAATGTCTTCCCCATCACAGTCCCTCCGCTGCGGCAGCGGACAGAAGATATCCCGTTGTTGGCCCATGCCTTCGTGGAGCGATATTCCAAGAAATTGGGAAAACAGATCACGTCGATTCAGAAGGAAACAATGAAGGCACTGCAGAATTACCCGTGGCCCGGCAACGTCCGGGAACTGGAAAATGTCATTGAACGGGCTGCAATCCTGTGCCCCGGACCGGCCTTGCAGCTCGCCGATAAACTCGAGATTTCGTCCCTTCCATTTTCATCCACCGTTAAAACCCTGGAAGAGATGGAACGAAATCAAATTCTGAAAACCCTTTCAGAAACTCGATGGCGCATCGAGGGAAGGGACGGGGCTGCAGCGATCCTTGGCCTCCATCCCAGCACTTTAAGGGCGAGGATGCATAAGCTCGGGATATCCCGGCCGGAGACCGGAGAGCCAGCTTAAGCTGTCCTGAATTCTCAAAGCTTCCCTCAACATATTGAGCTTCCACCAGATATTGAGGGCAAACCCGGTCATACCACAGATTTCTATCATCCCCCCTGTTGATCTAATCCCTTATTATTTCAGAATGATCCGAAGTATCTGATAATTTTCAGCTCGTTGGCGGGCCATTTGCAATAATCATGACCTATGATGCTTTTAGGGGACACCAGGAACGCTCTGCATACGAGTTGACGCGGGGCAGGTTGCAGGCAGTTAATGCCGCGCTGGAGGAGATCGATCAAATGCCGAATGTCCATTTCACCAACCCCGAGGTGCTTGCCAGTCTCCGCCGACCCATCCATGCTTCGGCGATGTCCCCGCAAGATGCTGGTATTCCGTCCGAGGAGGTTCACCCATGAATAATCTCAGACAGTTCTGGAATAATCTGCGGACGAGCTTCTGGTTTATGCCTTCACTGATTGTGGCGGCCAGTATTGTCCTCGCGGTGGCTTTGATTGAAGTAGACTCCACCGGGAGCGAACAATGGCTTGCACGCTGGCCGCGACTTTTTGGTGTCGGCGCCGAGGGTGCGCGCGGGATATTGTCCACAATTGCCGGGTCGATGATGACTGTGGTGGGGATCACGTTTTCGATGACCTTGATGACGTTGATGCTTGCCTCGAGCCAATACACTTCGCGCATCCTGCGGAACTTCATCCGCGACCGCGTCACGCAGATCGTGCTCGGAGTCTTCGCCGGCATTTTCTCCTATTGCCTGGTCGTGTTGCGCACCATCCGCAGCGGCAACGAGGGCGAATTTATTCCGAGCCTGGCAGTGTTTTTCGGCATCTTGCTGTCGATGGGTGGCATCGGCGTCCTCATTTTTTTCATTCATCACATCGCGTCTTCGATCCAGGCCTCGAGCATCATTGCATCGGTTGCCGATGAAACCATTGTGACCGTTGACCGGCTTTTCCCGGGACAGCTTGGACAAGGGTCGGTTGAAGACGATGAGGATCAGGCGCTGCCCCCTTCGTCAGGGCTCAACTGGCAGGTGGTTCCGGCCCGGGAGTATGGCTACATCCAACGTGTTGATAACGCGGCGCTTCTGCGCCTGGCACGGGAGCACAAGACCATTGTGAGGATGGAATGCGGTGTCGGCGATTTTGTGGTCCATGACACAAAGCTCGCCTCGCTCGCTCTGGAGGACCCGCCGGAAAAAGAGATCATCGCCGCCCTGCAGGCGGCATACAGCATCAGCCGCCACCGCACGCTGGAGCAGGATTGTGCTTTCGGCATCAGACAGATTGTGGATATGGCGTTGCGAGCACTTTCACCCAGTGTCAACGACACCACGACGGCCGTGATGTGCATAGATTATCTGACGGCGATCCTGGCGCGGTTGGCCTCCCGGACCATCCCTTCATCGCACCGCTATGAGGAAGGGGAACTGAGGGTGATCGCCATCGGGCAGACCTTTGACAGCCTGGCGGCCGCCTCGTTCGATCAAATTCGAGGCAGCGCCACAGGCAATGTCGGCATCATGTTACGGATGCTCGGTGCGCTTCAAACCATCTCCAGCCTGACGGCCAGTCCGGGCCGGCGTCGGGTGCTTCGTAACCAGGTGCAATGGATCGCAGAATTAGCCGAACGCACCCTTGAGTCCCCGCACGACCTCGTACGGTTCGAGAGGCGCCTGGAGAGTGTGCGCGAAGCACTGAACATAGAGGAGGAACGATGCACATCGGCATAGCTGCAGACCATGGCGGGTTTGAGTTGAAGTCGCAAAGAAGGAAAAAAACAGTGAGGTGAGATCATGCCAAAAGTTGTCATTATCGGTGCGGGAAGTGTGGGAACAACGCTTGCGTATACGTTGCAGATCGCAGGTGTTGCCACAGAGATAGTGTTGATCGACAGTAATCGCTGCCTGGCCGAAGGTCAGGTGATGGACATGAACCATGGCATGCCCTTCGTCCCGCCGGCCCATATCCATGCCGGTGATTACCTGGATTGCAAAGGGGCGGACGTGATCGTCATAACGGCCGGCACCCACCAGAAACCGGGGGAAACAAGGCTTGACCTTGTTGATCGCAATGCCCGCGTATGCAAGAGCATTATGGACAGCATAACGCCTCACACCGTTGAAGCCTTGTTCCTGGTGGTAACAAATCCAGTGGATGTCATGGCCTACGTCATGCTGAAGCACTCAGGATTACCACCGCACCGGGTTATCGGATCGGGAACGGTCCTTGACTCGGCCCGATTCCGCTACCTTCTCGGACGGCACTGCACTATAGATACCCACAATATTCATGCCTATGTCATAGGCGAGCACGGTGACAGCGAGATACTCTTGTGGAGCCAGGTTCGCATGGCAGGAACCTCCCTTGAATTATTCTGCAAACACTGCCCGTACGGATGTGCCCCGCTCGACAAGACAGAGATCACCGAAGCAGTGAGGAATTCCGCTTATCACATTATCGAAGCAAAGGGATTCACCAATTACGGAGTGGCCCTGGCGGTGACAAAGATCGTCGAGGCGGTGATCAGAGATGAAAATAGTGTATTTACCGTCTCCGTGTTGCTTGACGGTGAATACGGCATTAACGAGTGCTGTCTCAGTGTCCCGTGCATAGTCAACAAGAAGGGCGTAAGCCGTATCATTGAAACGGAGCTTGACGATACCGAAAGAACTGATCTAAACCGGTCGGCAGAGGTACTCAGAAATATATGCGGGAGTATGCCGAGCAAGCCGATGTAAAGGAAATAGCCGGAGAGGATGAGGGTTTCGCCTCGGTTATTCTCTTCGGGATGGTGGAGCATGGCGGATTTCATCAAAGACTTCTCGATCGGGCTTCCGCCGCTCAAACAGACCCCGGAGTGCGGAAGAATGAAGAGATAAAGAGGGTAGGGCAGGAAAGAATTGAGTAAAAGACGAAATATAAACCAGTTACTGGGTCGGTTTTTCAGCTTCCTGGGAAGGGTCGTGCGCGGTTTCCTGCGCAATCAGGGGCTGCTCTTATCCGGTGCCCTGGCCTATTACACCCTGCTGTCAATTGTGCCCATGTCAATCCTTTTGCTGACCGGGCTGTCCCATTTTATGGCAGAGGAGGAGTTGATCAACACTCTGTCCACCTATACAGGGATGGTGATACCGGGATACTCTTCAATTTTGGCCGAACAAGTACAGGTATTCCTTCAACATCGCCAGGCGGTCGGTATTATCGGGTTCGTGGCCATGCTGTTTTTCAGTTCCATGGCCTTCGGCGTGCTTCAAAGCGCCCTGTCGGTCATATTTTTTCGTCCCGTTAGGATCAGCCGCCGCAACTTCCTCATATCCGCTGTCATCCCTTATATGTATGTCTTTTCAATCGGGCTGGGCATAGTGCTGGTTTCGTTTATTACGGGAGCTTTAGATGCACTTGAAAAAAGGCAGCTGATACTGTTTGGATGGAGTCTGAGCTTTAAGGCTGCATCGAAGATCGCGTTGTATATGCTGGGGGTGGTCAGTGAGGTGGTTCTGCTCTCTTCCATATACCTGCTTATGCCGGCGGTGCGCACCACGTTTCGCCACGCGCTTATCGGGGGCCTAACCGCAACGATTTTATGGGAGATCACCCGCCGCGCGCTGGTCTGGTATTACTCCGTGCTGTCGCTGGTAAACATAATTTACGGTTCCTTCGCGACAGCGGTGGTGGCCCTTCTCATTACGGAGGCTGCGGCATTGATCGTCCTGCTGGGTGCTCAGGTTATCGCAGAACTTGAGCACCCAAATCAGTCCAGGGGCCAGGCTGCCCGGATCTCCTTGTATCCCTCAGGATGTTGAGGCTCCACCAGATATTGAGGGTAAACCGGTCGTATCAGGCTTTTCTATTGACCCCCCCCGTTGGTCTAATCCCGTGTTATTTCAGAATGATCCAAAGTATCTGATAATTTTCAGCTTGTTGGCAGGCCATTTGCAGTCACCATCAGCATGATTCTGCTCATCGTACGGATGAAGGTCATTCCTGAGAAGCATATGGAGCTGTCACAGGCGATTGCTTCATTGGTCGTCTCCATAAGAACGGAGAAGGGATGTGAGCGTTGCGACTTTTTCCAGAGCATGGAGGATGAAAATGAACTCTGCCTTCTTGGAGAATGGGATACCCGGGAAAATCTTAAAAGCCACCTGGAGTCCGAGCGTTTCAGGATACTCCGGGGGGCGCTGAATCTTCTCGAGGAACCCTATGACATGAGGTTCCATACCGTTTTCAATCCGGGGGGAAATGGAGGAGAATTAACGGGTGCCCATCGCGGGGGCTGCTAGAATCATCCCTGGAAGGCCAGGGAAACAGGAGGTTGCATATGGTCCCGGTTTATCTGTTCGTAGTGGCGGTAATTATTTTCTTTCTCGCGAGTGCAATAAAGATTCTAAAGGAATACGAAAGAGGTGTTATCTTCAGGCTTGGAAGGGTTCTCGGCACACCCAAAGGACCTGGACTGATCCTCCTCATCCCCGTAGTCGACAGGATGGTCAAGGTAAGCCTCAGAACTGTGGTGCTTGATATTCCTCCACAGGATGTGATCACAAAAGATAACGTAACCATCAAGGTAAATGCCGTCGTTTTCTTCAGGGTGATTGATTCACTAAAAGCGATCATCGATGTGGAAAATTATCTTTATGCAACGAGCCAGCTATCTCAGACAACTTTGCGGAGCGTGCTGGGTCAGGCAGAACTTGACGATCTTCTCTCCCACCGGGAAAAGATCAATGAGAGGCTCCAGGAGATACTGGATACCCATACCGAATCGTGGGGCATCAAGGTATCGAACGTGGAGGTCAAGAACGTGGATCTTCCACAGGAGATGCAGCGGGCCATCTCAAGACAGGCTGAAGCCGAACGGGAAAGAAGAGCGAAGATCATTGGTGCTGAAGGTGAATTTCAGGCTTCCACAAAGCTCTCCGAAGCGTCGGAAATCCTCTCCAGGAATCCCATGGCGCTTCAGCTCCGCTATCTGCAAACGCTGATCGAAATATCAATGGAGAAGAACTCCACCATTGTGTTTCCGCTTCCCATCGATCTTGTAAAAATGTTCATGGATAAGGTGAAGCAATGAAAAAGCGGCTATGAAACGTTTTTAGAAAACAGGAGGTGTAATCATGGAAAAAAATATCGGTGAGGCAATCAAAAACGGCGTAACCGCGGTTTTGAAAGGTACCAGGGAAGTCGCGGTGGGAATCGTCGATGTTGTAAGCGCCACCATAGTAAAAGCGTTGGAAGGGGTAAAGGATGTTCAAACCGCGGCCAGTTCAGTTGTTGTTGGGGCAACATCGATAGTCATTAAAGCGGCAGGAACGATTGGGGCAGACCTCACCACAGTTACCAAGAATTCAATAATCGGTGCTATCAAGGGGGTCCACGAGGTGGGGTCCGTTACTACTGATGTCATCCGGGATACTGTTCACGAAGCAGTAAAGGCAACCGCAGAGATCGGCGGCGACGTAGAGTCCGTAACCAAAAGCGCCATCGTGGGAGCTATAAAAGGGACAAGGGATATTGCCGTGTCATCGGAGGAAGTTGCGGCAGAAGCTGCGCGTGGTGCTATCCGTGCGATTTCTGAAGTTGGGGCCGACGCAGGCATAGCCGCCAGGAACGCTGTCAAGGGTGCTATCGGTGGAGTGGCTGAAACCAGCGGTCAACTTACCGCGGTGATCAAAGATACTACAAAAGGTTTGGTACTCGAGGCATCACAGTTCGGCGGAGACGTAGCCGCCATAGCAAAGAACGCCGTGATCGGAGCAGTCGAGGCGGCAAAGGAGATCGGAATATCGGCAGGAGAGGCGGCTTCGGCAGCAGCAACAGGAGCCATTGAGGCGGCCAGGACAGTTGGCGAAGACACGGCCTCGGCAGTTCGCAAGGCAGTGACCGGCACGATCGCGGGCGTGAAGGTCATTATCAAAGAACCCTTCAAGAAGGAAAAGTAATTTATGGAAGCCTGGCGAGGATACGTTGAGGAGAAAGAGTCCCTCAGTGGACTCCTTAAAAATCAAATTTACATGGAGGAGTAAAAGCTATGAAAAAGAGAAATATTTTTATCGGTTATGTTGTTCTTATTGCGCTGTTTGCCACCTTCATGGCCTGTGCATCGACACGCACGCAGGAGAGCACCGGCGAATATGTTGACGATTCGGTTATCACAACGAAGGTGAAGTCGTTGATTGCTGCGGATGATTTTCTCAAGTCGTTTCAGATCGGTGTAGAAACGTACAAGGGTGTCGTCCAACTGAGCGGTTTCGTTGATTCTCAGAAAACTAGCGATAAAGCGGTGGAGATAACACGGAGCGTCAAGGGGGTCAAATCAGTAAAGAACAATCTGGTCGTGAAGTAGGCGATTGACATCCAGGCTGGAGCCCGGCGGTCTTAAGAACGTGGTATTGAAAGGAGCGGATCATGAAAAGAAAGTCTTTTGCGTTAATGTTTATAATAGTATTGATGATATTTTCTTTAGGCGGCTGCGGATGTTTTTACCAGCAGATGAAGGGCGAGACCCCTCCCCCTGCGGCTCCGCCCGCTGTGGTCACACCACCCGAGACGAAGGTTGAGGTCCCCGTGGCGGCTCCGGTGGCTGTCTCCCTGAAGGACATCAATTTTGATTTCGACAAGTACAACATCAGAGAGACGGATGCGGCGATCCTGAAAGAGAACCTTGCCTGGTTCCAGGCACGGGAAAACAGCGGCAAGAAGGTCAAGATTGAAGGTCACTGCGACGAAAGAGGGACCGTAGAGTACAACCTTGTCCTGGGACAGAAGAGAGCTGACTCGACGAAGAATTTCCTCGTCGGTCTCGGTATAGACGGAAAGCTCCTTGAAACAGTCAGCTACGGGAAGGAAAAACCCGTTGATCCCGGGCATAACGAAGCGGCCTGGGCGAAGAACAGGAGAGCCCACTTTCTGGCGCTGCAGTAAAACGAATACGAATAGCGAGCAGGGGGATGGAACAAACACCCTCCTGCTCGCCGGCCATGCTGAGGATTCAGCACGTTATCTCACTGCAGTAAAGCGGCCGAACATTGCGGTCCCGACGGGGAGGAGAGAATGAAGATACTTTTTGTATACCCCAAATATCCCGACACCTTCTGGAGCTTCAAGCATGCCTTGAAGTTCATATCGAAAAGGGCCCTTCACCCACCCCTGGGTCTTTTGACCGTAGCCGCAATGCTCCCCGGGGAATGGGAAAAGAGACTCGTCGACATGAATATCGCCAATTTGAAGGACAAGCACCTTCGATGGGCGGATTATGTTTTTATCGGGGCCATGGCAGTCCAAAAGGAATCGGTGAAAGAGGTCATTGAGCGGTGTAAGGAGGCAGGCGTCAAGATCGTTGCCGGAGGCCCTCTCTTTACCGCAGCCTCGGAAGAGTACCCACACGTGGATCACCTGATACTCAATGAAGCGGAATTTACCCTTGGCCCCTTCCTGGAAGACCTTGCCAGAGGGGAGGCAAAACACGTTTACTCCTCAGGGGCCTTTCCCGATCTCGACAGGACACCTGCCCCTCTCTGGGGGCTTGTTAAGATGAACAGGTATCATTCGATGAATCTTCAATATTCCCGGGGCTGTCCATTCAGCTGTGAATTCTGTGACATTACCACGCTTTACGGGCGCAAGACCCGAAGTAAAACGACTCAACAGGTAATCAATGAGCTGGAAGCCCTTTACAAGGCCGGGTGGAGGGGCAGCATCTTTTTTGTTGATGATAATTTCATAGGCAACAAAAGGAAACTCAAAGAGCATGTGCTGCCTGCCATGATTGAATGGATGAAGAAGAGAAGGTATCCTTTCGACCTGGCAACAGAGGCATCAATGGATCTCGCGGACGACGAAGGACTGATACGACAGATGATACAAGCCGGGTTCGAGGGCGTGTTCGTCGGCATTGAAACACCTGATGACAGGTCCCTTAAGGAGTGCAACAAATTCCAGAACAGGAACCGCGATCTGCTTGCCGGTGTGAAACGGATTCAGCAACTCGGCCTGCGTGTTCGAGGGGGCTTTATCGTGGGGTTCGACAGTGACTCTCCTGAGACGTTCGAAAGCCAGGTCCGGTTCATTCAGGAAAGCAGGATCGTCACCGCCATGGTGGGCATGCTCAATGCGCCAAAGGGCAGCCGGCTTTACGAAAGGCTCCGGGAGGAAGGCCGTTTGGGGAAGGATGTTTCCGGAGACAATACGGACTTTTCCACGAATATCATTCCTAAGATGGGCTATGACAGGCTCATCGCCGGCTACAAAGAGGTATTAAACGGTATCTATTCGCCCAGTGCCTACTATGAGCGCGTCAAGGCATTTCTCAGGGAATACAAGCCCCTGGAAAAGAGAAAACGAGGCCTGCATTTCAGATATATCCGCTACAATCTTCACTACCTTGACGCCCCTTTTAAAACATTGGTGATATTGGGCATAAAAGACAGGGCGCGGCTGTACTACTGGAAGCTGGTTATCTGGTCCTTATTCAGGCGCCCGCGGCTCCTGCCCATGGCAATGGCATACATGGTATACGGGTTCCATTTCCGGAAGGTTTTCAAGACCACCTTTTAAAGGCAGGGCAATTGAAAATAATTCCCAACGCAGGATCGGGGCGGCGGAGGATCGGCCCTGATCTTCTTTCATTGACACAATAAGGGACCGGTCTTCCGGTCCCTTATTCTATGGTCGTGATTGGTGAGTATCTCAGGATGCTATCATGAGGCCGATGGCGAGCAGGGCCGGTGTGGCAAGATTGATGATTACGTTTTTGCCGAGATAGGGGACGAGGCTTTTCATTTCCTCGGAATATCGCACGACGCCGCGTGATGTCTGAACGGCGATGATCGTTGTGGCAAGGGCAAAGAAGACGTGGATGGGGAAGACACCGAGTGCATAACCGAGAAAGAGGGGTAGGTAGGATGCGGCGAGGAAGAAGATGTATATCCTCGCGACATTTTTTCTGCCGAGGAGGATCGGCAGGTGATTTCTACCCACGCTCTTGTCTGCCTCCACGTCGGGGAACTGGTTAAGAAGAAGCAGGTCGCTGACCAGGAAGCCCGGAACCAGGGATGCGAGAAGAGCGGTCCATGAATAGCTGCCGGTGAGGACGAAGTGCGTGCCCAGCACCATAAGAGGCCCGAAGGCCAGCCCGGGGGCGACAAGGCAGACGAGAGGTTTCTTCGTGATCCACTGGGTGTAAAAGACAATAAGCGCTATGCCGAGAAGCCCGAGGGGAAGCAGGAGAACGCCTACGGTGAAGACGAAGTACATGCCGATGGCGAAACAAAGAACCAGTGATATTATCCCCGTCGCCAGCGCGGTGCCTGCCTTGTCGGGACGTTCCTGCAGGGCTCCGCTGCCGCCGCTGAAGGGTGTCCTCTCTGTCCTGAAATCAAGGCCGCTTTTAAAATCGCAATATTCATTCAAGGCATTGACGCTGATATGGGCACAGACCGCACCGATGACTATGAGAACCACGGAAAGGACATCGATCTTCGCCCCGGCCCACATGGCTGTCGCTATCCCCACCAGGATGCACATAGGCGTGAGAATCAGGAACGGCACCTTCATCGGCCCCAGTATATATTTCATCCGCTACCCCTCCCCATGTAAATAAGTCCTTAATATTACAGGATCAGGCGGGGTTTTTCAAGAATAGAAACATGGGTCGGCCCGATGAGGGTACGAGACCTCCATCCATGTCAGCGTGACGCCGCCCTGCAGGGGACGATCGTGATGGTTTCCTTTCCCTCGAAGGCAGTCCCGTTGTCGGTCGTGCCCTTGAGAATCCCTGCGGTGTCCGAGCATGTGAAGCCTGCCGCGCTCGTCCGGAAAAAACACAGGAGGTCTCCATAACCGTCCTCATTGACATCCCAATTCCAGGGACTGCAGAAGGCCATACTGTTTTCGTTCCCCGTATGCCCGAAGGTGATCCTGTCGAGGTTGGCGGTCTGGAAGGCATCGAATGTACGGCTGCTGAGAATCGCGACCGGTATGAGCCCGTAGCTCCTGTAATCGATCATGTTCTTTTTGCTCCAGGGCCTGATGTCGATGGAGACGGACAGGAGGTCGGAAACGGGGGTAGCCAGAAAACCGTGGATGCCGGTTGAGTCGACATAAGATCCAACAATCGAACCCGTGTCGTTTATTCCATGGACGACGGTTTCCGCTGCTCCCGGATAGTCGATCGTAGTCCAGGTGCCGCCGCTTAACGTAAACCCGTGGGTTCCCGCCGCATCCGTGTATTCACCGACGATCGTACCCGGTTGGTTGACGTCCCAGGCTACTATGGAATCGGCACCGGGACGGTCATGGAAGGCCAGGGTGCTGCCCGTCAGGGAACAGCAATGGGTTCCGTCGAAATCGACGCACTGCCCGACGATCGTGCCGCCGTCATTGATGCCTAAGGCGTTAAAGACCAGGCCCGGGCTGTCAGGGTAATCCAGCATGGTGTACACACCTCCGGTCAGGGAAAACCCGTAGTATCCGCCAAGCCCCTGGGGTACTTCAGGTCTGAAGCCGGAAAACCATCCGACGATGGTGCCCGAATTGTTGATGGAATACACATACGTTTCAGTGGCAGTGGGATAGGATGCGATATTCTTGTAGGTGGTACCCTTCAGGGAATATCCGAAAGCGACGCCGCCTGGACTCACGTAAGTTCCGACCACTGTTCCCTGGTCGTTGATGCCGAGGCCGAAAGTCCAAATAGCCCCCGGGTAATCAAGGCTCCTCCATACGGCACCTTTCAGCAAGAAGCCATGGGGCTCAAAATCCTGCCCGGCGTTTTGATCGTAGTATCCGACGATAAGCCCGGAGTTGTTGATGCCCCAGGCCTCCGTGTGTACGGCCCCAGGATAATCGAGGGCGGTAAAGGTATAGCCCGCGGCCCGTACGACGCTGAAAAGGGCAAAGACGAGGGCCATGCCGATCATGACAGCCGAAGCTCGTTTCATTGCAAGCCTCCTTACTGGTTTATGAGACCTCTGACTGGCCGGGATCTTCCTTCCCCGCCCGTCGATTCCTGGGTGCCTGGTCCGGAGAGACGTTGTTGGTATGATATGAAATAACGCAGAGTCTGTCTGTCGCAGAAAGAGTGATTATTCTATAGCTGTTTCTGTATATCCTCTGTCACGCTTTAGGGTGACAGAGGATTGGAGGGCGTGAGATAGTCTTTAAAGCATCTTCTTCAGCGTTTCCATGTCCTCCCAGGCGTCGGTTATCTTGCTCTGGCTGCGAAGGAGGTAGGAAGGGTGATAGGTGGGCAGGAGGGGTATTCCCCGAAAGGTTGTCATCTTACCCCGGATACGGCTGATGGGTGCATCCACTTCGAGCAGTGTGTTGTAAGCGTGGCGCCCGAGGGTGCATATGACCCGGGGGCGGATGATATCGAGCTGTGCAAGAAGATATTCTCTACAGGCCGCCGCTTCCTGCGGTTCGGGATCGCGGTTCCCCGGCGGACGGCATTTAAGGACATTGCAGATGAACACATCGCTTCGATCCACACCGATGCGTTCGATGAGCTGATCAAGGAGTTTGCCCGCCCTGCCGACGAAGGGCCTTCCCTGGTTGTCTTCTTCCTCGCCGGGTGCTTCACCGACAAAGACGATATCGGCCTTCGGGTTTCCCTCCCCGAAGACGACCGTTTTTCGCGTCTTCGCCAGATCGCACCTTTCGCAGGCCAGCACGGTCTTCTTGAGGTGAGCGAGAGTAGGGCCTTTTTTTTCGGCAAAAGCGTACTCTTCAACACCCATATTCTTCAAAGCAGTCAGCAATCCTTTTGCCTGTTTGGCATCCATAGCGTTATATGTTCCTTAAAAAACCTGTATCACGTTTCCCGCCTCAAAGCGGGATCGTTTTGCGCATCTCTCGAGATTTATCAATGCCGGCATCCGTACTATCGATCTCTCAAACGCCCCGGCACCGTCTCCACTTTTTTCACCGATTCAAAGACATGCGCTGTCTGGAGCATGCGGCCTTCGTCGAGGGGTCTGCCTATGATCTGCAGGCCGATGGGAAGACCTTTTGCATCGAAGCCGCCGGGGATGGAGATCCCGGGCAGGCCTGCGAGGTTCACGGGTATGGTAAAGATGTCTGAAAGATACATGGTCAAGGGGTCGGCAACGCGCTCGCCCACCTTGAAAGCCGTCGTCGGGGAGACGGGGGTGACGATGAGATCACAGGAGGCGAAGGCGGCATCGAAGTCCCGGCGGATAAGCGTTCGCACCTTGCCGGCCTTGCGATAATATGCGTCATAATAACCTGAGGAGAGGACGTAGGTGCCGAGTATGATCCTGCGCTTTACCTCCTTGCCGAAACCCTGGAAACGCGTCTTCTTGTACATGTCGATTATGTCTTTGCCGTCTTCACGAAGGCCGTATTTTACACCGTCATAGCGCGCGAGGTTCGAGGACGCTTCAGCGGTGCAGATGATGTAGTAGGTAGCCACGGCGTACTGCGTATGGGGCAGCGACACGTCGACAAGAATCGCACCCTGGTCCGTGAGTATCTGCAGATTATCTTCGTAGGTCTTCTTAACGTCGGCCTCCATTCCTTCGACGAAATACTCGGCTGGTATGCCGATCCTGAGCCCTTTTATATCCCTGCCCAGAAAGGACTGATAGTCCGGAACAGGTTCAGGGATGGATGTGGAATCCATCGGGTCGTATCCGGCGATAACACCAAGCATGGTGGCGCAATCGCTGACATTGCGCGAGAAGGGGCCGATCTGGTCAAGGGAGGAGGCAAAAGCCACGAGTCCGTAGCGGGACACCCTGCCATAGGTAGGTTTCATGCCGATCACGCCGCACAGGCTCGCGGGCTGGCGGATGGAGCCGCCCGTGTCCGTGCCAAGGGCCGAGGAGCATAGGCCGGAGGCTACCGCCGCCGCGGATCCGCCGCTCGAACCTCCGGGAATGCGCGTCGTGTCCCAGGGGTTTCTCGTTGTCTGGAATGCCGAGTTCTCCGTCGATGATCCCATGGCGAACTCATCCATGTTGAGTCGGCCGAGGTGGACAAAACCGGCTTCCTTCAGCTTCCGTATGACCGTCGCGTCATAGGGGGGTACAAACCCCTTGAGGATATTGGAACCGCAGGTGGTCTCGATACCTTTCGTGCAGAGAATATCTTTCATGCCGAGGGGAATCCCGAGAAGCGGGGTATCTTCACCGCGGCCGATCCTTTCGTCGGCACTTCTGGCCATCTCCATGGCGTAGTCCTCTGTTGTCTTCAGATAAGCGAGGACTTCGCCGTCATATTTCTTGATACGTTTGAGATAGTACTCCGTCAGCTCCACCGAACTTAATTCTTTTTTCCGGAGCATTTCCCTCAGCTGGACAACTGTCAAATCGAGTATATGCACGTTATAAGCTCCTTAGATACAAGGTAATGGTAATAGGTTATGGGTTATGGGTCATAGGTCATGGGAAAAAGATTCTCCTATTACCTATCACCCATTACCTATTACCCCTCTTCATTCCACCTCAATTATCGGTGGCACCTTGAAAAAAGTGTCGATACGTTCAGGGGCGTTGCCGGTGGATTCCTCCGCGGTGAAGGATTCCTTGACTACATCCTCTCTCATGACGCAACCGACGGGGACGGCGTGGCTTGTCGGTTCGACGCCCTGCGTATCGAGGGCGTTCAATGAATCCATGTACTGGAGTATGCTGTCGATCTGGCCCGTATATTCATCGATCTCCCGGGGATCGAGGTCAAGCCTCCCAAGATGCGCCACATACTCAACAGTCTCTCGTGTAATCTTCATATTCTTCCGCCTTTAATCTCTTTCACCTTACAAGTACATTTCGTATTATCTTTGAAACCTGAAATCGTTTCTATCCGCACTCCGCTACGGCCTTGATAATGTCTCCCCGTGTGACGATGCCCACAAGCTTTTCGTTGTCTATGATCGGTATCCTGTTGATATGTTTTTCAATCATGATCTTTGCAACCAAGACTGCCGATTCTGTGGGTGATACGGTTATTACGTCTGCCGTCATTACGTCAGCCACCGGTATATCACCTATCGCGCCTGATTTCAGGCCCTTCAGGATATCGCTCTGACTTATTATGCCGACGAGTTTGCCCTTGTCGACGACGGGCATGCCCGCAATCTTGAAAAGTTCGAGCTTGTTGAGAATGATATTCAGCTTCTCCGACGGATGACAGGTTACCACGTTCTTGTTCATCAGCTCCACAACCTTCATAAATAACCCCCTTATTACATTGGCTGTCCGAAGAGCAGCGTTTCCTGTATCAGCTTCTGAAAGGCTTCGACGGACTTCATGGCCCTGCGAAGCTTTTCTTGTTCGTCGGGACCCAGCATATCGGGCCGCAGGAAATTCGAACTCTTGCCGCCCTCGTCCCGGGAATTGATCTGGTTGATTATCCTGTACCGGACAAAAGTGAAGTAAGCGTCGATCAGCGAATTCTCCATATCTTTCTTGATAATGTTACGTTCTCTCAGGATACCGATGCGTTTGAGCGTGTTGGTCTCGAATATTCCGTTGGACAAGGAAAGCATCCTGACGGACAGGATAAGTGGTGACCATCCCATCACCTTTATGTTGAATCTGTCTTTGTGCTCGCCTTCTTTCTCAACCTTGAAGCCGCCGAAAAAGGTGAGAGCACTCGGCATGAGGACCGCCGACTGGACGAACTCCTTCATGACGTGTTTGCTGTTCGTGAGCATGGCGAAGAAATACTCCAGGAACCCGGCGAGCAGCGCGCTGTCGCCCTTTACCGCCCGGGCATCGGTGAGGATGATGATGTCCAGCGGCTCGAAGATGCCCTTGTTGTAGGTGATACGCTCTTCGATTCTCTTTTTCCAGTCCGGTACCGAGCCCCTCCACCGTGCATTCACGGGCATGACGCCGCCCTTGCACTTCTCAAAACCGACCTCGTTCAGTCTGTCCGAGGCCTTCCGGGCAAATATCTCAAAATATCCGTCGAGGAGCCTCTTCGGTTCAAGGGTTTCAAGAGAGATGGGGCCTCCTGCTACGCCCGTCATCTCGCTGTATCGCTGCCTGAGGCCGGGTGTCGCGAAATCATCATCGCACTCGCTGTAGATCAACATGTTGTCCTGGTCGGTGACCATCGTCTGTTCGTCACGGCCTTCGCTGCCAAGGCCTGCCCAGACGTATTCCACGGGAGGTTTCCCCAGTCCTTCCTCGACCATCTCCTCTTCGACGAGATCGAGGACACGGTTGGCTATCCGGTCCCTGATGATGCGAAAGAGATTGTGGACATCCACTATCGTGTCTTCTTCAAGAAAGAAGTTCTCCACTCCTGAAACAGCCCGTTCATGGCATTCGAGAAGCGTTTCGTAAGAGGTGGCGTTGTGAATTGTCTCGATGACAAGAGCGTTCAGTTCGGTCTCGAAGACCTCGTAGTCCTTCAGAACGGTCTGCAGTGTCTCGCCAAGCTCCGACAGGATACGGTAGCGGTCATGGCGCAGCATGGCCTTGTTCTTCATGTCCTCCTGGTGTTCGTTAATGAAGGACTCGATGATCGAAAAATTTAAAGGCATCAACTACCTCGAAAGGTTTTCAAGGACCTTTCTGCTCGTCATGAGCTTTTCTTTCTTTGCCGCCAGTTCGCCGTACTGCGCCTCGTTTTTGGCGATTACCTCAGCGGGTGCCTTCTGGCGGAACGCCTCGTTGCTGAGCTTCTTCATTAATTTTTCACTATCTTCACCGATTTTGGCAAGCTCTTTATCGATCCTGCCCAGTTCCCTGGCGACGTCGATGAGGTCTTTGAGGGGAACGAAGACTTCTATGTCCTTGTAAACCCCCACGGCCGAATGGTCGGGTCCCTTGCCGTCGATGAAGGAGAGGCGCTCCACCTTGCCAAGCTCCTTGATGTAGTATTCGTAGTCCTTGAGGAAGACGGTGCTTTCTCCTGCCCTGATCACGGCTTCGATGCGGACGTTGGGCGCGATGCCTGTTTCGCCGCGAATGTTGCGGATGACATCTATGACGCCCATGATCGTCTCCATCATCTTTTCGCTTTCAGGATCGATCTCTGATTCGTCGGAGGCAGGGAAGGGTGCGACCATGATGCTCTCGGATTCCCTGCCGGGCAGGCGCTGGTAGATCTCTTCCGTTACGAAAGGCATGATGGGATGGAGAAGCTTCAGGATGTCCTGAAGGGTATTGTAGAGGGCGCCCCGGGTTACCGCCGTGTCGAAGCCGTCCACCTTGCCGTAGAGATTGGGTTTGATGAGTTCCAGGTACCAGTCGCAGTATTCATGCCAGACGAAGCTGTACAGGGAATTAGCCGCCTCGTTGAAGCGGTACCCGGTGATGCTGTCGTGGACCTCTTCGATCACCTTCTGGGCCCGGGAACGGATCCACCGGTCGGGAAGGAAGGACGAGCCTTTGCCGTCATGGGAAGGCCTCTCCTCACCGGTAAAGGAAAGGGAGAGCTTCGAGGCATTCCATATCTTGTTGACGAAGTTGCGGCATCCCTCGATGCGCTCTTCGGACAGGAGGACGTCCCTTCCCTGGGCGGCCAGCATCGTCAATGTAAAGCGGAAGGCGTCAGTCCCGTATTCATCGATGATAATGAGAGGGTCGATGACGTTGCCCTTTGACTTGCTCATCTTCTTGCCCTCTGCATCGCGGACGAGGGCGTGGATGTATACGTCGCGGAAGGGCACGTCGCCCATGAACTTGAGGCCCATCATGATCATCCGGGCAACCCAGAAGAAGAGGATATCGAAACCGGTAATGAGAAGCGACGTGGGATAGAAGGTCTCGAGGTCCGGGGTCTTGTCCGGCCAGCCGAGGGTGCTGAAGGGCCACAGGCCCGAGGAGAACCAGGTGTCGAGGACATCCGATTCCTGCCGCAGGGCGCCGCCGCATTTGGGGCACCCGGAGGGATCGTCGACGGAGACGATCATCTCGCTACAGGCGGTGCAGGTCCAGACGGGTATCCGGTGGCCCCACCATATCTGGCGCGAGATACACCAATCCCTGATATTCTCCATCCACTCGAAATAGACCTTTTCCCACATTTCCGGGATGATGCGGACCCTGTGTTCGCGCACTGCGGCCATGGCGGGTTCGGCAAGGGGTTTCATCCTCAGGAACCACTGGAGGGAAAGGGCGGGTTCCACAACGGTTTTGCAGCGATAGCATTTGCCCACGCCCATGGCGTAAGGTTCCGTCTTTTCCAGGTACCCCTTCTCGTCGAGTTCCTCAACGATCTTCCTGCGGCATTCGAAACGTTCCATACCGCGGTAGTGGAGGGAGTTTTCGTTCATGTTGCCGTCTTCGTCGATGACCTTGATGAGTTCGAGGTTGTGCCTTTTCATAATCTCGAAGTCGTTGAGGTCGTGGGCGGGTGTAACCTTCAGGGCGCCCGTGCCGAATTCGACGTCGACGTAGCTGTCGCCGATGACGGGAATCTTCTTGTTGACTATGGGGAGAATAACGTTCTGCCCGACATACTTCCCGTACCTCGGGTCCTCGGGGTTCACGGCAACGGCTGTATCGCCGAGCATCGTCTCGGGTCTTGTCGTGGCAACGGTGAGGTAGCCTTCGCCTTCGGCGAGAGGGTAATGGATATAATACAGGAGACCCTGCGTGTCTTCATGTTCGGCCTCGAGGTCGGACAATGCGGTCTTGCAGCGGGGGCACCAGTTGATTATGTAGTTGTCCCGGTAGATCAATCCCTCGTTGTAGAGCCTCACGAAAACCTCGCGTACGGCGCGCGTGAGCCCTTCGTCCATTGTGAACCTTTCCCGTGACCAGTCGCATGATGCACCGAGCCTCTTTAGCTGTTCGATGATGGTTCCACCGGACTGTTTTTTCCACTGCCAGACGCGTTCGATGAACTTTTCCCTGCCCAGGGCCTCGCGGTCCGTCCCTTCTTTTGCCAGTTCGCGCTCGACGACGTTCTGCGTGGCTATGCCGGCATGGTCCGTGCCGGGAAGCCACAGTGAATTTACACCGCACATGCGGAAATAGCGCGTGACGATATCCTGCAGGGTGTTGTTGAGGGCGTGGCCCATATGAAGAGATCCCGTAACATTGGGAGGGGGGATTACCATGGAGAAATACTCGTCGGGCGAGTTGCTTTTCGCCCTGAAATAGCCCTTATCAAGCCAGTGGGCATACCATTTTTTTTCTATGCTGTGGGGGTCGTAAACCTTATCCATCATTATGAGCTCCCTTTTCCATGTGTACCTATCAATGAGGATTGATGGCCATGATTCGTTATATTCGTGTCTTCCTATACCGGAATGCTCCAGGGCATGGGCAGGAAGAGTTTTTCAAAAAGACTGAAGGCATAACGGTCTGTCATGCCCGCTATAAAGTCGCGGACACAGGTGGACGGATCGTCGTAGAAATCCTCACGCCCGGTTTCTTTAAGGAATGCCGCGGGGTGCTTCAGAAAATATTCGTAGAGGTCCTCGATGATCCTGGAACACTTGATAAAATCGGAATGCACGATGGTGCTTTCATAAACCCGTTCGTAAAGAAAACGGCGCATGTCCACGATGCAGGATTCCAGCTCTTCGCCGCATTCCAGTTCCATCTTTCCGTTTTCCAGCGTGCTCCAGATGACGCCGCGCACCATGGTGTCGATGCGATCGGACACACTGTGGCCGAGGCGGTCCGTGAGGTGTTTCGGAATGCTGTCCTCGCTGATGACGTTGCCGCGGATGGCGTCATCTATGTCATGATTGAGATAGCCTATGATATCGGCGATTCGGACCACCTCCGCCTCTTTGGTGAGCGGTCTTTCATCATCATCGCGGATGATGATATCACCTTTTCCCTTGGAATGTTTGAGAATGCCATCACGGACCTCGTGGGTAAGATTGAGTCCCAATCCGTCTTTCTCGAGTATGTCGACGACCCTGAGGCTCTGTTCGTAATGTCTGAAGCCGCCCGGATAGAGGGCATTGAGAACCTCCTCGCCGGAGTGACCGAAGGGCGTGTGACCCAGATCGTGTCCCAGCGCGATTGCCTCCACAAGGTCTTCATTGAGAGACAGGGCCCTGCAGATGGTCCGTGCGATCTGCGAGACCTCGAGGGTATGGGTCAGCCTCGTGCGGTAGTGGTCCCCGGTGGGCAAAAGGAAGACCTGTGTCTTGTATTTGAGCCTTCGGAAGGACTTGCTGTGCGTTATCCTGTCCCGGTCATGCTGGAAGGCAGGCCGTATGTCGCACTCCGCCTCCGGGCGGACCCTTCCGCGCGTAGCGACGCTCTTCTGCGCGTACGGCGACAGGATCAGTTCTTCCCGTTCTTCCAGTCTTTCGCGGATATTCATTCGGTTGGTACCAACTCCCTAATGTAGCATAAAGGTGTAACAATATCAATGACCTGAACTTCGAAGTTCGAAGTTCAGGTCGGGTAATGGGTAATGGGTAATGAAGATGGGTAATGGGTAATAGGTTATGGGCACATCTGTCCAAAATAATGTAAAGGCCAACCTCCCTCCGAAGCCTTCGTCGTTCCGCCCCCCTAACTCCGTCATTCCGGCGAAGGCCGGAAACCAGAAGATACCATGGATAAGGAACCACCATACGAAGGGACATCCAACTGTTCTCTTTAAACACCGCATGGTGCTTTATATACGTATGCTTCCTGTTGTACGAGAGTTTTTCCTGGGTTTCGGCCTCCGGTTCCTATCACCCATTACCTCTTACCCATATACCCGCAGTTTAGCCATCCTTGACAATCCCTTCATTCGCGACTATACAGAACAGTATAATAAAACCGCCCGTGACGGGCAAAGGGGATGGAGGTATTGTAATGGCAGGGAGAAAAAGGGTTGCTGTATTGACCGGAGGCGGGGACGTTCCGGGGCTTAACGTAGCCATCAAGGCCGTTGTAGTCCGTGCCGCGGCGACCGATATTGAAGTTGTCGGGATACGCAGAGGGTGGATGGGTCTTCTCGGGATCGACCCTGCCGACCCCGAAACGATGCAGCGGTTCTTCATGCCGCTTAGCCTCGATAAGGTGCGGACCATTGACCGCACCGGCGGGACTATCCTCCATACCTCGCGCACGAATCCCGGCAGCGTGAATGCCGATGAAGTACCTTCTTTTGTGAATGAAAGCGACCGGGTTTCCACCTCAGGCGGTAAGATCGACTGCACGAGACATATCCTCAAAGTCCTTGAATACCTCGCGATAGACGCCATCATTCCCATAGGGGGTGATGACACGCTCAGTTACGCCAGTCGCTTGAACAGGGAGGGCGTCCAGATAGTGGCCATTCCGAAGACAATGGATAATGACGTTTTCGGCACCGATTTCTGCATAGGCTTCTCGACGGCGGTCACACGATCCGTCGATGCCATCAATGCCCTGCGCACCACGACCGGTTCCCACGAGCGTATCTGTGTCGTCGAGCTCTTCGGGCGGAATTCGGGCGAGACATCGCTGATTGCGGCCTACCTTGCCGATGTGGACCGTGCGATTATTTCCGAGGTGCCTTTTGACGTGGATAAACTCATTGATTTCCTCGTGGCGGACCGGTCGAATAACCCATCCAATTATGCCATTATGACCATATCGGAAGGAGCCCATACGGTGGGAGGGAGCGTAACGGAGACAGGCATGGAGGACGCTTACGGCCACAAAAAGCTCGGCGGCGTGGGTTATCTCCTTTCCGAGGCGATCAAGGAGAAGACGGGGATCAATGTCATCTACCAGCAGCTTGCCTACATGATGCGCTCGGGCGCGCCCGATTCCCTTGACCGCATGGTCGCCGTCTCCTACGGCAGCCTTGCCCTCGACCAGATAGCGATGGGTCACAGGGGGCGCATGGTAGCCCTCCAGCAGGCGATATACACGACCGTCCCCCTCGATATGGTCATTGCCGCGAAGAAACAGGTCGATGTAACGGCCCTGTACGACGTGGAAACATACCGCCCGAAGGTGCGGGACACACTGGGAAAACCGATGTTTTTGTATTGAGAAGAGAGGTAATAGGTAATAGGTAATAGGTAATAGGTAATAGGCAGACACGAGTATGACAATTATGTACCACTTCTTCTAGTCTCCTTCACATCGTTGCCAGTGTCTAAAGGATGGTCTCCAGTTTGCTGTTGGCCACGTGACGGCTTGTCCTGAAAGAGGGATGCAGCAGCGCCTCCTAAACCTCATAACATATTGTGCGATAATAATAGCGAATGCGGATGCTGCAAAACAGCATAAGCATTCAGTTGACGGAGGCAATCGTGTTTTCACACGTATATCCTTATTGACACATTGACATGACTAATATAACATTCTCGTTGTTCTGATATATTTCGACATCATTTATCACCATCGGGAGAACAGATGAAATATCCATCCAGAACACATCAGGAGCTGCTCGAAGAAATATCCGTATTAAAACAGAGAGTCAAGGAACTGGAACAACCGGAGACCGGACACTTGCGGGCAGGGCATGTACTGTTGGAGAGCGAGGCGTTGCTAAAGGCCTGTCTGGAGAACGCCTCGGACGGCATTTGCATAAACGACGTGAAAGGCCGCTTCCTTTACGGCAACCGCAAATTCGAAGAGATCGTGGGTTACGAGAGAGATAAACTTACAGGTAGAAACTTTCTGGAGTTGAACATACTGCCGGAAAAAAGCTTTGATAAAGCCGCCCGGTTGCTCCAGGCCAATATCGAAGGCAAGTCCACCGGTCCCGACGAAATTGATCTGGTCAACAAGGAAGGGCGCACCGTGCCCGTTGAGGTCAGCACCATCGTCGTTCAATACGTGAATCAAAGAATCGTCCTCGCCCTCGTCCGCGACATCACGGTACACAAGGAGGCAATGGAAAGACTTCAACAGCGGACAGATGCTATAGAGGCTTCAATGGATGGCATTGCCATCCTTGACGAAAATCAAAACTACGTTTATGCCAATGAAGCGCATGCAAGGATCTACAATTACGATACAGCTGAGGAATTGATAGGAAAATCATGGCGTATTCTTTATAACGAAGATGAACTGAAAAGGTTCGATCATGATATCATGCCCGAGTTTGGCAAAAAAGGACAGTGGCGAGGAGAGGCAACAGGAAAAAAGAAGGATGGAAGCCCTTTCCTGCAGGAAGTGTCATTAACGGCATTGGATAACGGGGGGTTGATTTGTGTTGTCCGCGACATCACCGAGCGCAAGGAGGCAGAGAAGGCGCTGCAGGAGTCAGAGCGGAAATTCAGGGACTTGTCAGAAAAGTCCTTCGTCGGCATTTATCTGATTCAGGACGGTATATTTAAATACATCAATGCAAGATTGGCTGAAATACTCGGCTACACTATTGAGGAAATTTTAAATGATAAACGGCCAATAAACCTGGTAGTGCCTGAAGACATACCGATTGTAACAGAGAATATACAAAAAGGGATATCGGGCGAAATAGACTCCCTCCATTATAAGTTTAGAGTTATTACAGAGAACCGGAAAATTAAGAATGTTGAAGTCTTCGGGTCCAGTACTATTTATAAAGGAAGGCCTGCAGTCATAGGGACATTGGTTGATATCACTGACCGCAAGAGAATCGAAGAAGCATTGGAAGAGAGTGAATCAAGGTTTCGCGCTCTCGCTGAAAACAGTCCTGCATCGATCTTCGTCATCCAGGGGGAAAAGTATATATACGTCAATCCTGCTTTCGCCAAAACAACAGGATATACCCATGATGACCTCTCTTCCATGAATTTCTGGGATGTTATCCATCCTGATATGCGCCAAGTGATAAAAGCAAGGGGTATGGCACGCCAGAGGCGGGAAGATATGCCTCCACGGTATGAGCTTAAGTTCATGACGAAATCCGGGCAGACAGGGTTTGGTGACTTTGGGGCGACTTTCATTGAATATCAGGGTAAGCCAGCCATATTGGGATCGTTATTTGACATAACCAAGCGTAAAAGAACGGAAGAAGCCCTGCGTGAATCTGAAAGTAAGTTCAGGGACATGGCCGAGAAATCGGTGGTGGGCATCTACCTTGTCCAGGATGGCCTGTTTAAATATGTAAATGCGAAGTTTGCCGAAATATTTGGATACCCAATCGAGGAAATAGCAGGGATAATGAGAGCGGAAGATGCTATCTTTCCTGAAGACTGGCCCGTGGTGGAGGAGAACCTGCGCAAAAGGATATCAGGCGAGTTGGAATCGCTCCATTATGAATTTAGAATAGTTACTAAAAGCAGAGATGTCAGACATGCCGAGATCTATAGCTCGCGCACGATTTACCAGGGAAAACCGGCAGTCATAGGAACTTTGCTGGATATCACTGAACGTAAGAATCTCGAAACCCAGCTCCTTCAATCCCAGAAGATGGAGGCCATCGGGACTCTGGCAGGCGGCATCGCCCATGACTTCAATAATATCCTCACTGCGCTGATGGGATACGCCTCCCTCATGCAGATAAAGATGGATGAGTCAAGCCCCTTGCGGCCCTATGTGGACCAGGTACTATCGGCCTCCGAGAAAGCGGCCGATCTCACAAAGAGCCTCCTCGCCTTCAGTAGGCAGCAGCCCGTCACGCTTGTCCCTCTTGATATCAACCTCACAATAACAACGACAAGGCAATTGCTCAAGAGGCTCCTCACCGAGGATATCGAACTGCGAACATCCCTTACGAAGGACGATACGACCGCCATGGCCGACAGGTCGCAGATCGATCAGATCCTCTTCAACCTCGCCACCAATGCGAGGGATGCCATGCCGAAAGGCGGGACGCTCATCATAGGGACGGATATCGTCGACATAGACGACAGCTTTGTGGGAAGCCACGGGTTCGGGGAGTTCGGGAGATACGTGATGATAAGCATCTCCGACACCGGAGAAGGCATGGACGAGGCAACAAAAGACAAGATCTTCGACCCTTTTTTCACCACAAAGGAAATCGGGAAGGGTACCGGGCTTGGCCTTGCTACCGTCTACGGCATCGTAAAACAACACAATGGATACATTACCGTGTACAGCAAAGCGGGCCGGGGCACCACCTTCCGCATATATTTTCCCGCAGTGAACATGAAGACCGGTCAGGAAACAAATACGGCAACTCCCAACGCAACAGGAAATGAGACTATCCTTATCGCCGAAGACAATGAAGGAGTGAGACGATTTATACAGGAGGCCCTCAGGGAGCATGGCTACAAAACCATCGAAGCCCGGGATGGTGAGGATGCGGTAGATAAGTTCAAAAAGCAACGGGGCATAGACCTGATCATCATCGACTCTGTAATGCCTAAGAAGAACGGTCGCGAGGTCTACGAGGAAATACGCGGGACAGAGCCTCATATAAGGGTGCTCTTTACCAGCGGGCACACGAAGGATATAGTCCTCAATAAGGGGATCGAGGATAAGGAGCTGGATTTCATTTCCAAGCCCTTGTCGCTCAACGAGCTTCTTCGGAAGGTCCGCCAGGTGCTGGACCGACAATAAATATCCTGCCACAGATACCGTGCCCCTGAAGCTTTTGTGGGGGCTTTGTTTTTTGGTCCGCACAAGCGCAAGTGCGTGCGCTCATCACAAGGGTCCCCTTGACACTTCTCAGAACTTCACTAGATTACCTTATCAGGAATTATTCCTGATGATGCCATGATTAGAGAATCGGTACCAAAAGAGTTAAAGGGCAAGGGCCTGAAGATTACTCCGCAGAGGCTGGCTATCATCGAGGTGTTGGCGGCGATGCGGAACCTTCACCCCGGTGCAAGTGCCGTGTACCGGGCGGCGAAGAAGGTGCACAAGAGCTTGAGCCTCTCGACCACGTACGCCATGCTCAACCAGCTTTCCGCTCATGGCATCATCAAGACGATCCAGTCTGGCGCAACGGAGAACAGGTACGAGGCGAACATCGAGGAGCATGTCAACCTGATTTGCGATGGCTGCGGGAAGATACTCGACCATGAGGTGTCTGCCCCGGCAGACCCCGGCAAGGTGGAGGAGGGAACGGGTTTCTCGGTTGCAGACACAAGGCTGGAATATTACGGCCACTGCGCAGAATGTCGGTGTAGACCTGTTCGTCAAAGGACATAACGAAAGGAGTGAATATTATGGATGAAGAAAGAACGAAAAGACCTTCCGGAGACATGACCGGCCGTGGCAGGACGAACCGCGACTGGTGGCCGAACCAGGTGAACCTGGATACGCTGCATCAGCATTCCTCCAAGTCCAATCCGATGGGCGAGGATTTCAACTACGCACGAGAGTTCAAGAGTCTTGACCTGGAGGCCGTGAAGAAAGACCTCCGTGAGTTGATGACGAAATCTCAGGACTGGTGGCCGGCGGACTTCGGCCATTACGGGCCTTTGCTCATCCGGATGGCGTGGCACAGCGCCGGCACCTACCGCATAGGTGACGGGCGCGGCGGAGCAGGCCGCGGCAACCAGCGCTTTGCACCCCTCAACAGTTGGCCTGACAATGCGAACCTCGACAAGGCGCGCAGGCTGCTCTGGCCGATCAAGCAGAAGTACGGACGGAAAATTTCCTGGGCTGACCTGATGATCCTCGCCGGCAATGTTGCCCTGGAATCGATGGGTTTCAAGACCTTCGGTTTCGCAGGCGGCCGTGAGGATGTCTGGGAAGCGGACAAGGATGTCTACTGGGGCTCCGAGAGCGAATGGCTTGGAGACCAGCGCTACACCGGTGACCGGGAACTCGAGAATCCCCTCGCCGCCGTACAGATGGGCCTGATCTATGTGAACCCGGAAGGCCCGAACGGCAACCCGGACCCGGTTGCTGCGGCGCGGGATATCCGCGAGAGCTTCGGTCGCATGGCGATGAACGACGAGGAGACGGTGGCCCTCATCGCAGGAGGCCACGCCTTCGGCAAGACCCACGGCGCCGGCGATCCGTCACTGGTGGGCCCGGAGCCGGAAGCCGCCCCCATTGAGGAACAGGGCCTGGGCTGGAAGAGCAGCTTCGGCTCGGGCAAAGGCAACGACACGATTACCGGCGGCCCGGAAGTCATCTGGACCAACACTCCCACCAGGTGGAGCAACAACTTCTTCCGGATCTTATTCACCTTCGAATGGGAACTGACGAAGAGCCCGGCCGGTGCGTACCAGTGGAAGCCGAAGGGTGACGCGGGCGCAAACACCGTGCCTGATCCCCACGACCCGTCGAAGCGGCGCACCCCGGCCATGCTGACCACCGACCTCTCCCTGCGGTTTGACCCCGTCTACGAAAAGATTTCCCGGCGCTTCTACGAGAACCCGGATCAGCTGGCGGACGCGTTCGCCCGCGCCTGGTTCAAGCTGACGCACCGCGACATGGGTCCTCGCGCACGCTATCTCGGCCCGGAGGTTCCGGCAGAAGAGCTCATCTGGCAAGACCCCATCCCTGCCGTCAATCACAAACTGATCGATGCGCAGGACATCGCATCCCTCAAGGGCAAGATCCTGGCTTCCGGCCTGTCAGTGTCGGAGCTGGTTTCAACCGCCTGGGCGTCGGCGTCCACCTTCCGCGGCTCCGACAAACGCGGCGGTGCCAACGGTGCCCGCATTCGACTGGCTCCGCAGAAGGATTGGGAAGTCAACGAGCCCGCCCGGCTGGCGAAGGTTCTCAACACCCTGGAGGGCATCCAGACCGCGTTCAACAGCGCACAGTCCGACGGCAAGAAGGTATCCCTGGCTGACATCATCGTTCTGGCCGGCTGCGCGGGCGTTGAGCAGGCCGCGAAGAATGCCGGTCACGAGGTGACGGTTCCTTTCACGCCGGGACGCATGGACGCCTCGCAGGAGCAAACCGATGCAGCCTCCTTCGCCGTACTCGAGCCTAAGGCAGACGGCTTCCGTAACTACCAGAAGACCCGCTATGCCGTATCGGCCGAGGAAATGCTGGTTGACAGGGCACAATTGCTGACCCTGACCGCACCGGAAATGACAGTGCTCGTGGGTGGCATGCGTGTACTGGAAACCAACTTTGGAGAGTCCCGGCACGGCGTTTTCACGACGCGGCCAGGGGCGCTCACCAATGATTTCTTCGTGAATCTGCTCGACATGGGTACGACGTGGAAGGCAACCGCACAAGACGACGGCGTATTCGAGGGCCGTGATCGCGCATCGGGCGAGCTCAAGTGGACCGGCACCCGCGTCGACCTGATCTTCGGTTCGAACTCCCAGCTCAGGGCCCTGGCGGAGGTCTACGCATGTGATGACTCCCGGGAGAAGTTCGTACATGACTTCATAACAGTGTGGAACAAAGTCATGAACCTTGACCGTTTCGACCTCCTGACCACGTCATAAACGCCTTCAATGGCGTCTGGCAGGTCGGCAAAGATAGTCAGCTGACAACCGGTTTCAGCGGATGGCGTATCGTCGCCGCTGGAACCGGAACGTTGATTACCGGAAGACCAATCGTGAGGGTTATTCGAGACATTGAAGAGCGGAAGTCTATCCATTGTGCGCGAGGTCCGCGGGGGGCCTAATTCTCCGGTCAGCCACGCTACGGATCACACCCGTTAACCGCTTTCGGGCCGCTCGATGCTTATTGCGGACAGAACTGGGTGTGGAATGCTGACTGGAAGTCCGCAGACGCAACTTATCAGCGTGTTCCCAACCCGGTACAGTCAGGCGCATCGGTCCCGGTCACTTCGTGCCCGGTCCGCGCGCCCCGAAAACGGAACGGGTCCCGTGCTCCTCCGCTACCGGCTGCCCGGAGAATTAGGCCCCCCGCTCGATGGATTAGTGAAAGCTCTAACTGAAAAATTTTAGGAGAGACAGCTTATTCATTTTGCGTCGACTTCGGTGCAGGACCATGGAGGTTCTCCGGGGTGTTACGAACTCACCGTTACACCTACAACTCAATATCTTCAGTGGATTATGAAAACACGAATTACGGAGTGAAGTGCATCATATCGCCTGTGCCGGAGATTTTATGCTTTATGCGGCAATGAGATCAATGGAGGATTTTCCCTCACCCCGTCATTGTTTCCTCCTTGGAATCCAGCGCCAGGCGCACTGCCTCAGCCATTCCCCGCTTATTAAGGGGTTTCATGAGCAAGGCCTTGATCCCCGCTTTTTGTATGCTGTCAGGTGAGACGGCATCGCTGTGACCCGTGCAGAGAATGATCGGGATATCTGGTCTTACTTTCAGAAGCTCCGTGGCGAGGTCCATTCCCGTCAGATTCGGCATTGTCTGGTCCGTAATGACGAGGTCGAACGCATCGGGCCCCTCCCGGAAAATGTGCAGCGCCTCCATGCTGCTCGTGGTTGCAACGACGTCGTAACCGAGTCTCGTTAATCTCTGTCGATTTAGCTCAACCAGCGTGTCCTCGTCGTCCACGATCAGTATGCGCTCGTTCCCCCTTGCTACGGAAGGCGCCTCTTCGTCTCGGATGACTGCGGCGGTACTGACCTTCGGTAAATAGACCTCAAACGTCGATCCTTTTCCCGGTTCACTTTTGACTGCAATGTATCCGCCATGGCTCTTCACTATGCCATAAGAAACGGAAAGCCCCAAACCTGTCCCTTCCCCTTCTCTCTTCGTGGTAAAAAAGGGGTCGAATATCCGTTCAAGAGTCTCTGACTCCATACCGCAACCGGTGTCGCTTACTTTCAGCACGACATATTCCCCCGGCACCATTGCGGCGACAGGCAGGGGCGTTCCCTCGGCAATAACGGCTCTCGAGATGCCTATTGCCAGTGTGCCCCCGTGCTGCCGCATGGCATGGGCCGCATTTGTGCAAAGATTCATCAGAACCTGGTGCATTTGCACGGGATCGGCAAGTGTCCGATCATCATCGATTGGATACTTCCACACGATCTCGATCGTGGACGGGAAAGCAGGCCTGAGCAGCTTAAGCACTTCATCGATGATCTGGCTCAATACCAGAGGCTTCTTGTCATGCTCGCTCCGGCGGCTGAAAACAAGGATCTGTTTCACCAGATCGCGTCCCCGGTGGGCTCCTTTCAGCACCAGCCCCAATCTTCTATGCTCGGGGCTGTCAGGGCTCAGGTCTTCCAGCGCCATCTCGGTAAAACCGATTATGCCGGCGAGGATATTATTGAAGTCGTGGGCTATGCCACCCGAGAGGACGCCCAAGGCTTCCAACTTCTGGGCCCGAATGAGCTGCCGTTGGGCCTGTTCGCGCCCCCGGGTTTCCTGCTTGAGCTCGGCTGTGCGTTCCTGAACACGCAGTTCAAGAACATCATGGGCCCCGCGCAAGGCCTCCTCGGCCAGCTTGCGGTCGGTGATATCACTGATCACGACCCGGCTCACGGGCAAGCCGTCAGCATCCTCTGTCACGGTCGCTTCCAAATGCGCCCAGAACTGGGTGCCATCCTTTCGCGCCATTCTCAATTCGCACGTCTGTGCCTCGCCGGTTTTCAGAAGCTGTCTGTGGTGTCGATAGTAGATATCCTGACTCTCGGGGGGGATGAACCGGGTGATCGGCTGATTGACCAGCTTCGCCCGGGGGACACCCAGCAGGGACACGGTGGTGAGATTCGCCTCCAGTATCAGCCCCTTTTCGCTAAGGGTGCAATAGCTTACCGGGGCCCGGTCGTAGAGGTCGAAATAGCGCGCCCGCAAAGCTTCCAGTTCTGCCTGCGCCCGTCGCAACTCCTCATTGTGCATCTCCAGCTCGATCTGATGTACCTGCAGTTCATGGAACATCTGCCGGGTTTCTTCCGGTCCCAGGGCCTCCAGGTTTCCCGGCAGCTGGGCCACGTTTCTCCGGGCGATCTCTTCGGCCCGCCTGCGTAGTTCGGCGGTTTGTCGGGATATGTCATCATCTTTTTTCATCGGGCATTTCCATCGTTTTCCGGTGCTTTTTATTTCCCACCAGTATCTGCCAGGTCTTGAGGTCGGCTATCGCTGATGTCCATGATGGCGCCGACCACCCGGACCACTTTTCCGTTCTCCAATACGGGCTCGGCGAGCGCGCGAACCCGCAACTGCCGTCCCTTTGCGGTGGTGAAGCGTAACTCCAGATCGTACGGCTGTCCTTTTTCCACGCACCTCTGAAAGGCGGCCAGGATCAGCTGGCGATCCTCCGGCAGGTAACATTCCATGCCGGGGGCGATGTGCTCCGGCGTCCCGGGCACGAGTTCGCCCGGTTCGAGATCATGGATGCGATACATCTCCTCTGTCCAAAACATGGTTTGCTTTTCAATATCCCACTCCCAACTGCCAACGCGGGTCAGTCGCTGTGCGGCCCGGAGGAGTGTTTCGCTTCGCTTCAGCGACTCCGCAAGCTGCCGGGAACTGGATCCTTTCTCCCCGATCTCACCCTGCACCTTCCTCATTTCGGTAATGTCAACAAAGGTGATCACCGCGCCCTCGATCACGTTGTCCAGCGTCCGGTAGGGGAGAATGCGCATTGTGTACCACGCCCCCGCCCGGCTTTGTACCACCACCTCTTTGGGAACCAGTGTGTCCAGCACCGCCTGCACGTCCTCCACCAGGTGGTCGTAACCCACAAGGTTGGAGACGATGTGGCCCACGGGCCTTCCCACATCGCTCAGGATCAGGTTGATGATCCGGGTGGCGGTGGGGGTGAAACGCAGGATGCACAGCTGATGGTCGACGAAAACGGTACCGATGCCGGTGCCGGCCAGCAGGTTGTTCATGTCGTTGTTGGCCCGCGACAGGTCGGCCACCTTGGTTTGCAGTTCGGTGTTGACCGTGGCCAGTTCTTCATTGACCGACTGCAATTCTTCCTTGGAGGTCTCAAGTTCCTCGTTGGTGGATTGCAGCTCCTCATTAACCGACTGCATCTCCTCGTTCGAGGATTTGAGCTCTTCGTTGGAGGTGTCCAGCTCCTCGTTGGCGGCCTGGAGGTATTCCTCCTTGGCTCGCAATTCTTCCTTGAGCGCCGCGATCCGCGTGTCGGCGTCCGTATTATCGGGGCCTGCCACCCCTTCGGCGGCCTGGAAAACGGCAACCGGGTGCACCTGTCCGTGGTCGAAGGGCATCGCTTCCTCGATGATGACCAGGTACAGGGGCGCCTCGGGCGTTGCCGCAGGGCCTTCTGCAACCGGGCGGATCGTCAGATTGACCGTGGTGAACTCGCCGTTGGTTTTGACCCGCAGGCCCGGGTGGCGGACCAGCCCTTTTGTCCCCGCGGCTTTGTGCAAGGCCATGGTCAGGCCACGTCGCAACCCTTCCCGGGCCATCTTCAGGATGTTGTTGACTCCTGCCTCGCCCGGGGTAGGTTCCAGGTACATGCCCGTGCGGCCGTGCAGATAGAGGATGTCGCCCTGGCCGTTGACGAGCGCACCGGCCGAGACGATCTGTCGCAGCAGCGCCCGTTCGGTCGTCTCGCGCAGCGAGAGTTCTCTGGGACCGCCCGTCTTTCCGGGGGCCCGCGGAACGAACTCCTCGCGCGCCGTCACGGGCGGCAGAAAGCCAGCCATGGTGGCGCGTTGAAGGCCGTGAATATCCTCCTTGCGCTGATAGAGCTTCTGTTTGCGGTCCAGTGTAGCAAAAAGGGTAACAAACTCACCTATGGTCTCGGAAGTACCCAGGAAGAGGAAACCGCCCGGGTTGAGCGCGTAGTGGAACAGGGGCATGAGTTTCTTCTGCAGTTCCGAGCCCATATAGATCAGGAGGTTCCGGCAGCTGATGAGGTCGAGCTTGGAGAACGGCGGGTCCTTGATCACATTTTGCTCGGAAAAGACCAGGATATCGCGGATGTGCTTGTGAATGCGGTATGCGCCGCCGTCGGACTCGGCCACGAAAAAGCGCGCCAGCCTCTCCGGAGAGATGTCGGCGGCGATGCTGGCGGGGTAGAGGCCGGCGCGGGCCACTGCGATGGCCTGGCTGTCGATGTCGGTGGCGAATACCTGTACCCTGAAACCCTGCTTCAGCGACTCGAGACGTTCCTGGAGCAGGATGCCGATCGAATAGGCCTCCTCACCGCTGGAACAGCCCGGGACCCAGACACGTATCAATGCGCCGGCGGACTTTTGGGCAAAAAGCTTCGGGATGATCTGTTCCTCAAGCGCCTTGAAGGCCTCGGGATCGCGAAAAAAATTGGTGACGCGTATCAGAAAGTCGCGAAAAAGCTCCTCCACCTCCGCCGGTGCCTGCTGTAAATACTTGAGATATTCGTCAATCGTTTCGATCTGGTGGACGGCCATGCGCCGCTCGATGCGCCGGTGGATGGTATTCGGCTTGTACTGGGAAAAGTCGTGGCCGGTTTGGGCACGCACCAGGAGAAGGATCTTCCTCAACACGTTCTCCGCCTTGGAAGGGGTGGTGTCGGCGCGCCGGGGGGGCCTGCCGAATGCATGGGTCACGTAGGCGATGAGTTGGGCCGGCATCTCAGCAGGCGGAAGCTCGTAATCCACCAGGCCGGTCGCGATGGCGCTGCGAGGCATCCCGTCGTATTCGGTGGATTCGGGGTTCTGGGCCATGACCATGCCGCCCTCGCCCTTGATCGCTCGCACACCCATGGTACCGTCGCTGCCGGTACCGGAAAGCACGATGCAGATGGCCCGCTCGTGCTGGTCCTGGGCCAAGGAGCGGAAGAAGAAGTCTATCGGTAGACGCTGCCCGCGGGGAGCGGAGGGTTCCAGCAGTTGGAGCGTACCATTCAGAAAGGCCATGTCGCGGTTGGGCGGGATGATGTAGGCACAGTTGGGCTTAACCGTCATCCCGTCCTCGACCTCGAAGACCTCCATGCGGGTGTAGCGCCTGATAAGATCGGTGAGGATGCTTTTGTGGTCCGGGGCCAGGTGCTGCACCAGGACAAATGCCATGCCGGGATCGGTGTCGGCGGGCATGCTGGAGAAGAACGCCTCGAAGGCCGCCAGTCCCCCGGCCGAGGCGCCGATGCCCACGATGGGAAAACCCTTTTCCAGGGGAATGTCTCCGACTGCCTCCGGAACGGGTTCGGTATTAATGATGATTTTGTTTGTTTCGGGCGGGACTATTGGCGGGTGTTTTTTCTTCATTATGCGATACCTTCCTTCCCGGAGCCTTCACATGCGGGTCATCTTCGATCTGCCAGTTCTTTTGGCTGAGCTGCCACCCCTTTGTTTTCTGTTTAGTCGTCCCGTATTTATTGTCGTATTGTTGTCTGGAAATGTCAATAAGCAGGTAGGGTGCATTACGAGCGGAAAGATGGAGATGCATACATTAGCCGTTTCGTAAAAAAACGGATTTCAGTCGATGATCATTACCGTTTAAAAGCACAGATAATTAATTAAATATGACAGCTGTTCACTTCAGGAAGAAATAGGTCATACCCCGGTTACAGGGTACACCTGGTATGGGACGGAGACGTCCCTGAGTCGACTGAACCGACACAGGGAGAGTATTCTAGTCGGCGGGGGCCTTATTCCCCGGGCAGCCGGTAGCGGAGGAGCACGGGACCCGTTCCGTTTTCGGGGCGCGCGGACCGGGACCGATGCGCCTGACTGCACCGGGTTGCGAACACGCTGATAAGTTACGTCTGCGGACTTCCAACCGACTTTACGGAACCACCTCTGTCCGCAATAAGCATCGAGCGACCCGAAAACGGTTAACGGGTGTGATCCGTAGCGTGGCTGACCGGGGAATAAGGCCCCCGCGGACCTTGCCCACAATGGATGGACTTCCGCGCTTAAATGTCTCTAATAACCCTCACGATTGGCCTTCCCGGTAATCACCTGACAATGATAATCTTCAAACAGCCAACGGTAGTAGGCGGAATAGGTAATAGGCAAAAGACATCACGTCTTCCCATTACCCATAACCTATTACCCATTACCCGTCTTCTTGACCTTTCCCGATAAAAGGTGCAAAATTACCAGGTAATTCATTGAACGGAGGGATAAATGGCACTCATAGACGACATCAGGAAGAGGACCGAAGAGGGCTTAAAGACCTTGAAAGAGACGGCGCAGGACATCGCCTTTAACGTTGAGAAACAGGCCATGATCGGCAAAAAGAAATACCTCGATGTCTCAAAACTGAAGCGTTCCATTGAGAAGGCCAATGCCGAGATCGGGGAATATGTTTACGATCAGTTTACCTGCGGCAAAACCATCTCCTGCGACGACCCCTTCATCCGCGACCGGATCAATTCCATCACGAGGATGCGCCTGACTATTAATGACATCGAAGAGGAAATAGCCGAACTCGAGTCAACGAGGCCGCCAAAGAGGTAAGAAGAGTTCCGGGATCGGGGGCCTTTTCCGGATCCGATCTCCTACCCTTTGGCCCTTGTCTTCCGCTGTATAAGTTCCATAAGGACCTTCATTTCGTCCCCGTAGAATGCGGTGATGGGCAGCCACATCTCGATTCCGTCGACGAAATAGAGGTGGACTCCCCGTTTGATCTTTTTATATTCGATGAGTTCCGGCCAATCCCTTGTAAGTTCGCTGTCTGGCCTGCGTATGACGATACCGCTGCCGGTGAATGTGAGAGATGCCTCCGGGTCCTTACCGGTCCCCGGGCTCGTTGCGGACCTTCTCTTGTCCATTTCCGGCTTGGCCAGAAAGACCCAGATGATGGCGCCCCCGAGGATGATCCAGAGGAAGCTGAAGATGTTCGGCTTGCTGCCGAAGAGTCCCGTCAAACCCAGCATGAGGCAGAAGATTCCGATGGTGCTTATGATGAATCTTTTCGCCGGGGCCAGCGTCCTTTTTTCGGCGGCCCCTCCTTGTGAATCCCCAGAAGTTCCTTTGTCTCTTCCGCCCTGTTGAACCTGTATAATTCCGAGAGCGGTACCTGTAATGTCAAATCTTCCCGGAATTCCCCGGGCGCTGTTGTTTCGGGCATGTGGTTATTCTATTTAGTTGAGACGGGAATTGCAAATGGAAAGAGGCAGGTCATGGGCAATAGGCAATGGGTTATGGGAAAAGAAAGTCTTTTCCGGTTTTACCCATCACCTATTACCCATCACCTATTACCTGCCTCACATATACTTCTTTATCAGTGATTCCGCTATCTGGACCGCGTTCAGTGCGGCTCCTTTTCTGATGTTATCGGCGACTATCCACATGTTGAGACCGTATTTGACGGTATCGTCAACCCTGATCCTGCCGACAAAGGTATCGTCTTTGCCTGCGGCATCGAGGGCCAGGGGGTATTTGTTCTTTGACGGGTCGTCGACGACTTTCACGCCGGGCGCTTTCTTGAGGAGTTTGCGTGCCATGTCGGGGGTTAGTTCACGCTCGAATTCGACGTTTACCGATTCCGAGTGCCCGTAGAAGACGGGGACCCTCACCGTTGTTGCCGTGACTGCGATGGATTCGTCTTCCATGATCTTTTTCGTCTCGTTGACCATCTTCATTTCTTCCTTGGTGTACCCGCTTTCCAGGAAGCTGTCGATGTGGGGCAGGCAGTTGAAGGCGATCTGATGGGGATAGACCTTCTTTTCGATCTTCTTCATATTGTATATGGCCAGCACCTGCGCTTCTAATTCCTTTATGGCTTTCATCCCTGTGCCCGAAACGGCCTGATAGGTGGACACGACGATCCTCTTGATCTTTGCCGCGTCGTGGAGCGGTTTCAGAGCGACGACCATCTGGATCGTCGAACAATTGGGGTTCGCGATGATGCCCCGCTTGGTGTGCCGCGCGATGGCATGCTCGTTCACCTCGGGAACGACGAGAGGGATGTCCGGGTCCATCCTGAAGGCGCTCGTATTGTCGATGACGACGCATCCGCTTGCCGCTGCGATGGGCGCGAATTTGAGGCTGACCGATCCACCCGGTGAGAAAAGGCCTATGTCGATGTCTTTGAAGGAGTCCTCCTTCAATTCCTGCACCTTTACGTTTTCACCATGAAAGCTCATTGTCTTGCCCACGCTCCGCGAGGAAGCGAGAAGTGTCAAGGTCTTGACCGGGAAATTCCGTTCCTCGAGGACTTTTACCATTTCATTTCCGACGGCGCCGGTGGCCCCGGCGACTGCAACGTTGTACTGTTTCATTTAGCCCTCCAGCTTTTTCTTGAGATAGTTTATCAACCCCCCCTCATTGATGAGTTCCACCATGAAGGGAGGGATGGGTTTGGCTGTGACTTCCTGAGTTCCACACCGGATAACGCCCGTTGTGATGTCGACTTCGATCTCATCTCCGTTCTGCACGAGGTCATAGATATCCGCTTCGAGGAGCGCGAGGCCCTTGTTGAAGGCGTTGCGGTAGAATATGCGTGCGAAGGTCTTTGCGATTACAAGGGGTATTCCCAGTGCCGTGATGGCGATGGGCGCGTGTTCCCGCGAAGAACCGCAGCCGAAGTTTGTGCCTGAGACAATGATGTCGCCGGCCTTGACCTCCCGCGGAAAGTTGGGAGCTACAGGTTCCATGCAGTGCGATCCCAGGACCTTCGGGTCCGTGTGGGCCAGGTACTGCGCGGGTATGATGATATCCGTGTCGATATTGTCTCCGAATTTCCAGATCCTTCCTTTCAGTATCATAATACCTCCTCCGGACGGGCTATCGTTCCCTTGATGGCCGTGGCCGCGGCGACGGCGGGACCGGCGAGGTAAACCTCGCTCTGAGGATGCCCCATCCTTCCGATAAAGTTCCTGTTCGTTGTAGCAACGGCCCTTTCTCCCTTTGCCAGAATGCCCATGTGACCGCCGAGGCAGGGGCCGCAGGTCGGAGGCGAGATGATGCATCCCGCGTCGAGGAATGTTTGGAAATATCCCCGCCGCATGGCCTCGCCGTAGATCGCCGGCGTGGCAGGAATGATGATGCATCGCAGACCTTTCCTGACCTTCTTGCCCTTAAGGATGGTTGCTGCCATCTCAAGGTCTTCCAGCCTGCCGTTGGTACAAGAGCCGATGACTACCTGGTCGATGTCCGTTCCCCCCAATTCGCCCGCATCTTTGACGTTTGACGGGAGTGAAGGACAGGCCACGGCGAAGCCCACTTTGGATACGTCGATCTCGTAGACCTGAGCGTATTTTGCGTCGGCGTCGCTCTCGAAGACCTTGTAGGGCCGTGATGCATGTTCCTTCATGTAGGCTGTCGTCTTGTCATCGACAGGAAAGATGCCGTTTTTCCCGCCGGCCTCGATGGCCATGTTTGCGATAGAGAAACGGGAGTCCATGGACAGGGCGGAGATTGCCTCGCCGCTGTATTCCATGGAACTGTAGAGCGCGCCGTCAACCCCGATCATGCCCAGTATATGAAGGATCAATTCCTTGCCGGTAACCCATTTCTGCCAGTTTCCGTAGCAGTGGAACTTGATGCTTTCGGGTACCTTCAACCAGACGCGGCCCGTTACCATGCCGTATGTGACATCCGTCGAGCCCATACCCGTTGAAAAAGCACCAAGCGCCCCATATGTGCAGGTGTGGCTGTCGGCCCCGATGACGAGATCGCCTGCCACGACGAGCCCCTTCTCCGGCAGGAGGGCGTGTTCGATGCCGCATTCACCGCCTTCGAAGAAGTTGACGATTTTGTATTTTTGCGAGAACTCCCGGATCTTCTTGCAGTTCTCGGCGGATAGAATATCCTTGTTGGGTGTAAAATGATCGAGGACGAAGACGACCTTTTCGGGGTCGAATACGGCCTTTGCCCCTACCTTTTCAAACTCCTCTATGGAGAGAGGCCCCGTGATATCGTTGGCCATGGCGAGATCTATGCGGCAATCGACGATCTCACCCGGTTCCACCCTGTCTTTATCTGCATGTGCCGCCAGAATCTTTTCTGTTATAGTCATTCCCATATCGTTCCCCTTAAGACGTTTTCGTTTTCAGATATTCCAGCCGGTTCAGCGCATTGATGTATGCCTTTGCGCTGGCCACGATGATGTCCGTGTCCGCCCCTTTCCCTATGGCCTTGAGGCCCTTTTCGGAAAGCTTGACAAAGACCTCGCCCTGGGCGTCCATATCCTGCGTGATGGAGTTGACGGAGAATTTTTCCAGTTTGCTCGTCGTCTTGACCAGTCTCTTTATGACCTTGAATGCCGCGTCGACGGGACCGTCGCCGGTACCGACGTCCTGGACCATATTCCCGCTGATCTCCATCTTCACGGTGGCCGTGGGTATTGTCGTGTTGCCGCAGCTCACACTGAGATATACAAGCTTGCAGTTCTCGGCGGTTTTGTATATCTCATCCATAATGATCATTTCGATATCTTCATCATAAATGTTCTTCTTCATGTCCGAGAGTGCCTTAAAGCGCTTGAAGGCCAGGTTTAGCTCCTTTTCATCGAGCATGTACCCCAGGTTCTCTATACGGTCCCTGAAAGCGTGCCTGCCGGAGTGTTTGCCGAGAACCAAAGAGCTCCTGGGGATACCCACGGACTCCGGTGTCATGATCTCATAGGTGAGCTTCGCCTTGAGGAGACCATCCTGGTGGATGCCCGATTCGTGCGCGAATGCATTCGCCCCGACTATGGCCTTGTTCGGCTGGACGGGCACGCCCGTGATGGAGGTTATAAGCCTGCTCGACGGATAGATCTTTTCGGAGACGATGCGGGTGTCGGCGGTAAAATTGGCCTTCCTTGTCCTCAAGATCATGGCTATTTCCTCGAGGGAGGCGTTGCCGGCCCGCTCGCCTATACCGTTGATCGTACACTCCACCTGGCGCGCCCCGTTGTGGATGGCGGCTATGGAGTTGGCGACGGCGAGGCCCAGATCGTTATGACAATGAACGCTGATCACGGCCTTGTCGATATTGGGCACGGTTTTTCTGATGTAGCTGATAAGTTCGCCGAACTCGTGGGGGACGGCATATCCGACCGTGTCGGGTATGTTGACCGTCGTTGCCCCGGCGTCGATGACCTCGGCAACCACCTTGCACAGATAGTCCCAGTCGCTTCTCGTTGCGTCCATGGCGGAGAACTCGACGTTGTCGGTGTATTTCTTCGCCCGTTTTACGGCGGCGACGGCGATCGCAAGGACCTCGTCGCGGGTCTTCTTGAACTGGTGCTTGAGGTGAATGTCCGACGTGGAGATAAAGGTATGGATTCGGGGCTGCGCCGCTATCTTGATCGCCTTCCACGCCCGGTCTATGTCCTCGTCGTTCGCGCGCGCGAGCCCTGCTATCTGACAGTTCTTTATTATTTTGGCTATCTGCTTCACTGCGTCAAAATCGCCCTCGGAGGCGATGGGGAAGCCGGCTTCAATGATATCCACACCGAGGAGCTCGAGCTGTCGCGCCACCCTGAGCTTTTCTTGAGTGTTCATGGTATTGCCGGGCGATTGCTCGCCGTCGCGCAATGTCGTATCGAAGATGAATACTTGTTCTGACATGCTCTGTCTCCTCCTTGTTTTATTTTCCATCCCGTCCAGGACGGGAGGGTGCTGCCATCTATTTTATTTTCAGGTCGAGGTCTTAAAGAGTTGATTCGTGAGCTTTTGTTCCCCGACCCGCTTTGTCTGCCTACGCGAGACGGTCCGGGGAACGTGTCCGGATCTTCTTAAGCAGGAGCTCCATCAATGTGTCCTCATCCTCGATCCGGGCTTCGATGGACAGATAGAACAGGTTATCGGGAATCTCCAGGCCAAGGAGTTTCACCGCGTCCTTTTCCGTCGTGACGATACATTCGATACCCGTGACGGACGCCATCCTGTGTAAATCCTTCCGGGTGTACCTGTGGTGATCGGGATAGGATGTTTCATGGACCACGTCGGAGCCGATCTGCTTCAAGAGCTGAAAAAACGACTGATTGTCGCCAAGTCCGGAAAAGGCGAGGACCCGCTTATTTTTCAGGAAGTTGTAATGGGCTATCAGGTTGTTCTTAACGTTATAGAGGTGCACCGGTCTGTACCTTACCTGGAACCTGGGAATACCCCTCGTGAAATAGAGGGTGGCGCTGTCCGGCTCGGATTTGCTGACAAGTATGACGTCGCTGGAGCGCACCCTGGATACGGGTTCCCGGTATGGGCCGAGGGGAAACAACTCCTGTCTGCTCAGTGATTCCCTGCCGTTGAGTATGAGGATTTCCGCATCTTTTTTCAGGTCCCGCACCTGGAAACCATCGTCGAGGATGGCTACGTCTATATTGCAGTCCTCGATGCCGCGCTCGATGGCACTGAGGCGCTCTTTTCCGACGATGACGGGAATGCGCGTTCTCTTGGCCAACATGTATGCCTCGTCTCCGGCCGTCTCGGCTGTATCGTTCCTGATGTCCACGGGAAAGGTTCCATTCTTTTTCCTCATGTATCCCCGCGTGATGATCCCGGGGTTAAAGCCCTTATCTTTGAATCTCCGGGAGAGCCGTTCGACAACGGGCGTCTTGCCTGTCCCGCCAAGGGTTATGTTCCCGACGCTGATGACCGGTATGGAGGCGTTCTGTGTCTTCATGATTCCCGTCGTGTACATATACTCTCTTGCCATGAGTGCTATCTGGTAGAGATAAGAAAGAAAGGCGAGGGGGATATACAGGAACCACCTTGCTGTTTTCGCTTCGCCATTCCAAACCCTCACCATGGTGTCACGCATAAGCAAGGAAAATTTATAACAGAAATATGTAGGAAAAGCAATAGGTTAAAAGGACAGGTAATGGGTAATAGGTGATGGGTGATAGGGAATACCAAAAGACTGCTTGGCCTTTCCCATTACCCATTACCCATTACCTATAACCTCTTTTCATTCTATATGAAACAGCGGGGCCTGGATGTGGATCGAGCGGCAGGAGGGGCATTTGCCGGGTTTTGTCAGGCGGTCACGTTTTTTGAAGACGAATCCGCAGTGCCTGCAGGCAGCGCTGATAACTTCGAGGTGCTTGTCGGTCTTGTTAAGGGTTCGCTGGAGGTGTTCCAGGTGGTCGCAAACATCTCTCTCGGGTATCCTTACGATATTCGAGAGGTCTTTTGCCGAGTAGGTTCCTTCCTCAAGGAGCGCCGCAATATAATGGCGTATCGTTTCATAGCGTTCGACGGGTGCCTCGAAACCTTCTTTCTTTCTTGTCATCGCGGTCAACGGTGGTGCATCTACTTCAGTGCAAGAGAAACATGAGAGATGCCGTCGGGCTCGCGGCGGACTTTGAAACCGAGTTTTTCAACCACCGAGAGCATCCTTTCGTTTTCCGATAGCACGCTTCCGTAGATCTCGTCAAGCCCTTTATCCTGGGCTATGCCGATGAGGAGGTCGACGAGCTTGTACCCGAGACCTTTACCCTGGTAGTCGTCGCGCACAAGGACGGCGTATTCTGCCCTCCCGCTGTCCGCTTCGACGATGATCCTGCCGATGCCGATGAGTTTCCTTTTTCCGCCGTCACGGACCTCCGCGACAATGGCCATTTCCCGGTCGTAGTCTATGTTGCAGAAACGCATGAGCATTTCGTGAGTTATGTCCTTGATGATGGAAAAGAACCTCACTCTCAGCGTTTCCTGCGAGAGGGATGACAGCATTTCATGTTCCAGGGGCTCATCCTCGGGCCTGATGGGCCTCAGCGTAATATCCGTTCCGTCCTTGAGCCGCCAGTTCATCACGTAGCGGGAAGGGTAGGGTGTGATGACGAGATGGGGGTAAAGGGTCTTGTGGTCCACCTGGGAGAGGTCGAGTACGATGCGGGCATCCAGCGCACAGGGCTTGCCGGCTGCAATCACCACAGGATTTATGTCCATTTCCCCGATTTCCGGAAAGTCGACGATGAGATTGGAAAAATTGACGATCAGTTCTTCCAGCTCCTTCATATCGGCCGGTTGTCTTCCCCGGAAGCCCTTAAGGGCCGGGTATATCCGGGTCTCTTCCATGAGCCTGCGGGCGAGTATCTGGTTGAGGGGTGGAAGCCCTATGGCCACATCTTTGAATATCTCTGTTCCGACACCTCCCATCCCGAAGAGGATTACGGTGCCGAAATCATTGTCTTTCTTTGCGCCGACGATGAGTTCGTAATCGATATTCTCCACCATCTTCTGCACGGAGATCCCTGTTATAGTCGCTTGAGGCGCATTTTCTTTGACGCGGCGCATAATGGAATTGTAGGCCTCGATGACTTCGTCCGCGTTGCGGATCCCCATCGCGATCCCGCCGACGTCGCTCTTGTGCGTGATATCGGGAGAGACGATCTTGAGGACAACGGGGTACCCTTTCTCGTGGGCCAGAAAGACGGCCTGTTCCGTGTTCGCCGCCAGGGCCGATACGGTGGCGCTTATGCCGTAGGTAATGAGAAATTTCTTGGATTCCTCTTCACTGAGAAGGATCCTTTTTTCGTTTGCGGCCCGCCGGATGAAGGCCTTGAGATGATTTTTGGCGGGCCCTTCCGCCAACCCGAGTTCACCGGGGGTCTCGTAGAGAAGGGCGAGATTGCGGCGGTATTGATACATGTGCAGGTACGTCCTGACGGCATCTTCCGGGCTCTCATAAGTGGGTATGCTGTTTCTGATGAGGACGGTCTTTCCCGCCTCCACCCAGCTTCCGCCAACCCAGGCCGTTATTATCGGTTTGGCGGATTCCCTGGCCAGTTCCACGACGGATTCCGCGAGAACATCGGGACGCAGGACGGCCTGGGGAGAATAGACTATGAGAATGCCATCGACATTCCGGTCATTGAGGCAGGCCTTGATGGCCTGGGAATAGCGTTCATTATCCGCGTCTCCCAGAACGTCGATGGGGTTTCCCTTGCTCCAGAAGGGGGGAAGGACCGTGCCGAGGGTTTCCATCGTCTCCGGGGAAAGCTTCGCAAGGGTGCCGCCAAGCTCGATCAGGGCGTCCGTCGCCATGACACCGAAACCTCCCGCGTTGGTGATTATGGCGAGCCTGCCTCCGCGGGGAAGATATTTGGAGTCGAGTACGGAGGCTGCATTGAAAAGATCGGAGAATTCGCCGACCCTGATGACGCCCACTCTCTTGAATGCCGCGTCATAGACCTCATCGTCTCCCGCCATGGAACCCGTGTGTGAAAGGGCGGCCCGGGCACTCTCCTTGAACTTCCCCGGCTTGACGATGACTATGGGTTTGGTGCGCGCAAAACCGCGTGCGGAGCTCATGAACTTCTTCGCGTTTCCGATCCCCTCCATATAGAGCATAATGCTTCGTGTCCTGTAATCCTCCCCGAGGTAGTCGATAAGATCGGCAAAATCGATATCTATCATGGAGCCCAGGGATGCGAACATGCTGAAGCCTATGTGGGCCTTCACGGCCCAGTCGAGAATGGCGCTGCCGAGGGCGCCGCTCTGGGAAATAAAGGCGACGTTACCGGGTTCGGGATTGGCCTTGAGAAAAGAAACGTTGAGTGCGACGTTTGGCCGTACCACCCCGATGCAGTTGGGGCCGATTATCCGCATACCGTATTTTTTTCTTATGGAAATGATCTCGTCCTCGAGTTCCTTTCCGTGCTCGCCTGTTTCTTTGAAGCCCGCCGAAATTATGATAACCCCCGTCACGTCCGCCTGGCCGCACTGCTCGACAATCGACGGTACCAGGGCCGCAGGGGTGGCGATCACGGCGAGATCGATCTCTTCTTTCACGGAGGTAATATCCGGATAGCATTCACGGCCGAAGAGAGTATCCCTTCTGGGATTTACGGGGAATATCTTCCGGTTGCCTGAACCCATCAGATTTTCCATTATGGATCTTCCCACGGAATCGTTTTCATCCGTCGCCCCGATCACGGCGATGGTCGACGGGTCGAACAATGCCTCCATCTTCCTGGCTTTCATCCCTTACCTCCCGACATTAAATCGAATTGGCCTATACGTCCATTGTAGCAGAAAATTGTAAATGCGGTCCTATTTGCCTTTTCGTTTGAGAACGGTAAGTGTCTCCAGATGCGAAGTGTGAGGGAAGAGGTCAAAGGGGGCGACGCTCTCCAGAGAATAGCCTGCCGTGATGAGGCGGCCGAGGTCGCGGGCAAGGGTTGCGGGGTTGCAGGAAACATAGATCAGCGTCGCCGGCATGAGCGAGGTCATAAGGCCCATGCCCCTGGCGCTCAGGCCGCTTCTCGGCGGGTCTATGACGATGAGATCGGGTTTCTTGAATCCCCGGTCCATGACGATATCTTCGACCTTTCCGGTAAGGAAGGAACAGTTGGCGATGGAGTTTATCGAGGCGTTCTCACGGGCGTTTTCGATGTTTCCCTTGAGTGAGTCGACGCCTGTGACCTTCTGGGCATTACGGGACAACAGAAGCTCGATGGGGGCCATTCCACAGTAAAGGCCGAGGACGTTCCCATATTGCCGTGACCCTGTAATACGCCCGATCTCCTCGTAAAGGAGTGCGGCACCGGCAGGGTTGGGCTGGAGGAAGGATGCAGGATAGACATGCAGTGTCAGTCCCGCGAGTGTTTCCTCGATAAAACGCTCCCCGCCTTCATGACGCAGGTGGCTGTAGTCAATGTATGAGCCGGGGCGGTTGCTGATTGCCCTCCACAGGCTTGTCACGCGCGGAACCGCCTCTTTCAGGCGGTCATAGAGTTCGCCCATTGCATGGTCTTCATCGCCCCTGGTTTCGATAATTACCATGATATTTCCCGTTGATTTCGATTGCCGCAGGATGAGGTGGCGCAGCGTCCCCCGCTTTGCCCGCTCGTCGTAGGGGAAGAGGCCCTCGGAATGGATGTGTTCTTCGACGACGGCAAGTATCTCTCTCAGCGCCGGGCTGAATATCCTGCAATCGGGGACGGGGACGACACCGGGACGGACGCGGCCGCCAGCGGATGCAGATTCGCGCATGCCGGCGATTATCCGGTTTCCGTCGCTGCCGAAGGTCAATTCTATCTTGCTTCGATAGAAATATGTCAAAGGCGAAGGCGTGATCTCGCTGAAGCGGCCGCCGGCCACATCGATCCCGCCGATCCTCTTGAGAGACTGCCTGAGATGAGAACCTTTAATTTCGAGCTGTTTCGCATAGTCCATGGATTGGATGGTGCAGCCTCCGCATACCCCGAAATGGGGACAGGGGGCTTCGATCCTGTAGGGAGAGCGCTCCTGAAGGGCGACGACTTCACCGTAGCCGTAACGTTTTTCACGTCTTATTATGCGTATTGCCACCCTGTCGCCGGGTATCGTGCCGGGCACGAATACAACGAAATCGTCGGCCTTTGCCACACCTTCGTCCCCGGGCATGGCAATGTCGGTGACGGTTACAACGAGCGGCCCGGTGCCGCCGAAGGAGGGAGGCCCTTTATACTTCATCGATGGCGACCGGTTTTTTCCTGACCGGGAAGGAGACGGTGAACGTTGTCCCGCCCGAATTGAGACAATCCGCCTTGCTCCTGATGGATTGGCATTGTGAGGTATTACCGGGGCATACATCCCGGTCGGTGGGTATATAGATGCAGCGGTTGCTTTCGAAACTGATATCAAAGCCGAAGCGCAAAGAGTAATATTTCATTCTCAGGAGGTCGAGTCCTTTCCCCCCTGCTCCGAATTCAAAAGGTTTTTTCGATGAATAGAGGTCCGTCTCCTTTGCGTGGTGAAGTCCGTCGAGAAGATACCTCTGATTCTCTTCGGTGATGCCCACGCCGGTGTCGGTGACAGACAGGACGATCCGATCATCCTTTTGCTCCAGGCCGACCCGTATCGACCCGCCGTCGGGGGTATTTTCAACGGCGTTCTTTATGAGACCCTCGGCGATATCCCGAAGGATCTCGGGGTCGATGGAGATGAACAGGTCATTGGCACCGTCCACCCGTATATCGAGATCACGGTCCGAGAGCCTGCCCTTGATGCGATCCACCACCGAGACGACAAAGGTATAGAGGTCGATGGACTGGAAAAACTGGGTGCTCGCCTCGAAATACTGGTCTACCCAGTCCCTGAGGGCATTCCAGTGTCCGCGAACATCCGCGGGCACCTCCGAAAGGCTTTCCATCCTTTGCCAGAGGCTGTCGAGATCTCCTACAAGCATCACCGCCTCCAGTTCCTGGGAGAGCCTGAATATTTTGTCCGTTTCGCGGGATATGGTGAAGAGCCTCTGAAGGTTGCGCTCCACGGAATCGATAAGCTCCCGTATGGCCCGGTACTGCGGCGTCGGTTCGAGCTTTCGTTTTATGAGCCTCACGCTTCCCTGAATGACTGACAGCGGTGTCTTGAGCTCGTGGGAGATATGATCCACCGCTTTTGTCTTGGCCCGGTTCAGGCTTTCCAGGGCGTTGCGGGACTGGATGAGGACCTCCTCGGTGTGTTTGCGCTCCGTGACATCCCTGAGATATACGAGGTAGACGGTCGCGTTGCGGTAGGGGATCGTTGCGGCCGAAACTTCGACGTAGAGTATTTTGCCCTTCTTCGTGATGCCCTTGAACTCGTACCGTGAAGGGACGGGTTCCCCGCGCTGGCGCCGGAGGTTGATGTCCCTTACTTTCGACAGATCATCGGGATGAACGATGATGTGGACGGACTTGCCGATGATCTCTTCCGGTGAGGAATATTCGAACATCTCCATAAAGCGCCTGTTCACGTACTGATTGATATCGCCCTGAATAATCGCGACGGCATCGTTGGAATTCTCGATGGCGGTGCGGTAGCGTTCTTCGCTTTCCTGGAGCCCGGCCTCGGCCTTTTTTCGTTCGGTGATGTCCAGCATGGTGCCTTCGTAGTAACGGACCTTGTTTTCCTTGTCGCGGACGGCGCGTATGTTCATGGAGATCCAGTGGATGCTGCCATCCTTGCTGTACATCTGTGTCTCGAAGTTCCTGAGAGCACCTTCCCGGTTCATCTTTTCCATACTGCGGGCCCGGTCCTCCGGATTGACGTAAAGCTGCTTCGATATGTCGGTGACGGAATCGATGAGTTCCTGGGGTGAATCATACCCGTGAACGCGGGCTAGGGAAGGGTTGGCGCTGAGAAACCGTCCATCGACGCTTGTCTGGAATACCCCTTCTATGGCATCCTCGAAGATACTGCGGTATTTTTCCTCTGTTCTGCGCAGGGTGGCTTCGACCTCCCTGAGTCCGGCCAGCGTTGTTTCGAGCTCGACAACGCGGCTTCTCAGTCCTTCCACTTCGGCGAGGAGTTCTTCCCTGGTTTTTTCACTTTCTGTCATGATTTCCCCTATTATAAAGTTTTTGCCGGCGGATAACAAGAAACCCCAACCAATTCTCCTTGTCACAACCACCGGCTTTCACTATACTCTAGAAAAACTGCAACTTTCCGGGGGGCGCCATGAACGGTGCGGAACTGATCTTAGGAACAGCGCTTCAAAACGGTATCGATATTTGTTTCGCCAATGCCGGAACGACGGAGATCCCTCTTGTTGCGGCGCTTGACGGACAGGCCGGGATACGGGCCGTTCTTGGCCTTTTCGAGGGGGTGTGCACGGGGGCGGCGGACGGGTACGGCAGGGTGCTGGACCGGCCGGCGATGGTGCTTCTCCATCTTGGCCCCGGTTTCGCCAACGGGATCGCGTGCCTGCACAATGCCAGAAGGGCCCATACACCGATCGTAAATGTGATCGGAGAGCACGCATCGTGGCATCGCGATTCTGACCCGCCGCTCAATATGGACATTAAGGCGCTGGTGGGAACTGTTTCAGGCTGGAAAAGGACGTGCCGCTCAGCACAGTACCTCTCCCGTGATGTCGCCGCGGGCATTGCGGCAACTGGTCATGGACAGACAGCAAGTCTCATCGTTCCCAATGATTATCAGTGGGCCGACTGCCGTGACATTCCACTCATGAAGAGGGCACCTTTCTTCACCGCCGTGGATACCGGGATGATCGATGCGGCGGCCAAGACCTTGAAGAGGGGCAAAAAGACGGCAATGATACTGGGCGGCCGGGCGCTCAGGGTCGAGGGGCTCCGCCAGGCCGCGCTTATCAGGGCGGCGACGGGCTGCGATCTCCTGGCGAACAGCTTCCCGGGCTACATGGACCGCGGCGGGCCTTTGCCGGTTGTAGTGAGAATCCCCTATTTCCCCGAACCGGCCATGGAACTGATGGCGTCCTACGACACGGTCCTTCTGGCCGGCGCCGACGATCCCGTTACGTTTTTTGGCTATGAAGGGGTCCCGAGTTACATCATACCGGACAGGACCATGAAAATTTCTGTCGGCGGTTCCGGACAGAATATGACAGAGGTACTGGAATGCCTTGCCGACGCCGTCGGCGCACCGAAGAAAGCCTCCCGGAACGACCCTCAATCGCAAGGAGCAGCAAGGCCGTCTCTTCCGAAGGGCCGGCTCACCCCGGAGACGGTTTCGGGTATCATCGCCGCGCTGCAGCCCGAGGGAGCGATTCTGGTTGACGAGGGATTGACCACGACCTTTCCATATTACCCCATCTCCCACGGATGCGCCCCCCACGGTTTCATGACCATTGCCGGGGGCGCCATCGGTTACGGTATGCCCTGCGCCGTGGGCGCCGCGCTCGCCGCCCCACAAAGACAGGTCATAAACATACAGGCCGACGGAAGCGCCATGTACACCGTGCAGGCCCTGTGGACGATGGCCAGGGAAGGTCTGAACGTCACGACCCTGCTCTGCAACAACGGCGGGTACCACATCATAGCCCTTGAGCTTGAACGGGCCGGATTAACGGACCTGGGGGAGAACAGCCGCCGCCTCGTCGACATCGACCACCCCGCCGTCGACTGGGTATCACTGTCGCATGGCCTCGGTGTCCCGGCGGTCCGCGTCGAGGACGCCGCCGCATTGGCAAGAGAAATGAAGAAAGCCATGAAAGAGCCGGGACCGCATCTGATTGAGATGATGGTGAAACCGTAAGGAGTAAGGGTAAAGAGTGAATAGTAATTAGTAATTAGTTAATAGAAAAGGAAAAAGAGAAGAATCAACATCTTTTCCTAAATTGTTGCACTAATCACTAATTACATTTTCTGGTTTTTTTCAATTACCGTTTCCAATTACATCTCTAGTCTTAAACCAATCACCAATTACTAATTACTGTCTCTAAAGCAGTTTTTGAAAATAGAGCACGTCGAAAACCTGGCCTTTTTTCCGGCCTATTTCCCTGAAGCGGCCGCATTCGGAGAAGCCGTTCTTGATATGGAAACGGATGCTTTCTTCGTTGAGGGACGACACATTCGCCAGGACTGCATTGATCCCCAGCTTTTTTCCGGTGTCGAGGAGATAATCGAGGATAGCCTTGCCGATGCCCTGACCGGCGAATCCCGGTTTGAGGAAATAGGTGATCTCGGCGGTCTTGAAAAACGCAGGCAGGGGATTGTAGGGCCTCAAGAGCCCGAAACCGATCACAACGCCCTCCTCGGTCTTTGCTGCTACGGTCGGGTATCCGTGGCTCAGTATGAGAAGCGTTTCGAAAAATTCATCGGGCAGCCTCTGTTCGGGATAGGCGGCAAAAGTGTTCTCGATATAGTAATTAAATATCTCCATCACCTCTTTGCAGTCACTTTTGCCTATCGGTGATAATGTTATCTGCATAATTTTCCTTGCCTGTGCTCTTCACGTTCAAGCGGTTCATCGACTCGGGCGGTTCTAACCCGTCTTCTACTTGACGACTTCCCCTGATTCCGCATCGACCTTGACGATCCAGTAATCGCCCGGTTGACAGCGCCCTTCGGATTTGCCTTTGTATCCGCAGGTTCTCTTGATGACCCAGACAGGGATGTCCCTGCGCTGGTCGTACTTGAGCTCGTAGGTATAGCTGTCTATTTCCGCCGGGCGGTATTGCCTGTGGTTGTTGGCTGTTTCTTCGGCCCGCTGCGGGCTGATGACCACCCTCTCGACGGGGACGGAATACCCGCGGAAGTGCCTTTCCTTTGAAACGTTCATTCCGGCGGCGGCGCCTGTGACTCCTGCCTCTACCATACGAACGGTAATGGACCTTCCTTTGCATGACGTCGCTGCGCTCTCCGTCTCATCGAAGGACTGGGCCCTGTCGCAGCGGACGATCTGCGCCTCCCAAACGGGGGAGCGGCCGCTGCGGCCATCGAAGCCGACTACCGGTACGGAGATTACCCGTCGCACCCTCAGGCGGCTTCCTGCCCACCTTGTTCCTTCTTCAAGGGTCTTTGCCCAGAATTCCTCAAAGGTTATACCCTTGACATCCTTCCCTGCATGAAGGGATTGCCGGCGGGCCGCCTCGGCAGTGAAAGGGAAAAGGAAAGGAAGTGCGAGTAAAAGAATGGAAAGGGCAAATGCACACCGACTGCCTGAAGTTCTCTGTAACATCAGAAGACCAATTCCCCCTGGGATTTTTTTTGCTATCATACAACGAAACATGATCCAAGGCAACGAAAAGAGGGCTTTAATGGCTTGAATACTAAGACGTCTTTTTTACTTTCGTCCCGGCAGAAGTCTGGACAACAGATGTTCTTTCTTCAGCAGTTTCAGGGCCTCCGCGACAAGGGGCGCGTTCTTCGGGTTTTTGTACTGGATGAGGGCGCGGTGCATCTTGCGTTCCCGGAAGCTCTTGGCGACATAGATCTTTTTCCCCGTGAAAGGGTTCTTTTCCGTGTGATAAATGGTGCCGGAAAGGGTCATCGGCAGGGGCATGAAGTCCTGGATCTGCTCCGGGTGGATCCCGAGTTCCTGCAGTTTGAGGGCAAGGGAAAGCGCATCTTCGAGGGTGCAGCCGGGATGAGCGCTGATGAAATAATTGACGAGATACTGGTCTTTTCCTATTGCCTTGCACGTCGAGCGGTACAGGGTCAGGAACTGTTTGTATACCGCGAAGGCCGGCTTGTGCATCAGCGCCAGCACGTGTCCCGAGGAATGCTCCGGGGCCACCTTCATCCGGCCGCTCACATGGTCCCGGCAAACGGCTTCGAGGTAGCCGCGGGCCTTTTCATCGACGAGGAGGTCGTGACGGAATCCGCTCTCGATGAAGACATGCTTCACCCGGGGCAGGGCGAGGAGCTTGCGGTAAAGGGACAGGCTCTTGCGATACCCGGGGTCCAGGTTCCTGCATGGCGCCGGTACAAGACAGCGGCGTGTGAGGCAGGCGCCCGATTGTTGCCATTTTGCACAGACGGCCCCGTAGAGATTGGCCGTGGGGCCGCCGACGTCAGCTATCGTGCCGTGGAAATCCTTTCTTTCGGTGAGCGCCGCGGCCTCTTTCAGTATGGAGGACTCGCTCCGTGACTGGACGATCCTTCCCTGGTGGAGCGAAAGGCCGCAGAAGGAGCATTCGCCGGGACACCCTCTGTGGGATATAAGGGAGAAGCGCACCGTTTCAAACCCGGGGACGCCGCCGGCCCTGTCGTAGGACGGATGCCAGTTTTTCGCATAAGGAAGGTCGTATATGGCGTCAAGGTCCCTGGTTTTCAGGGGAGATGCGGGAGGGTACTGGATGACGTACCGGTTGGCATGCTTCTGCACTATCGTTTTTCCCCTGACGGGGTCCTGGTTTTCCAGGATGGCCCGGAAGGCCTCATTGAACTTATCGGGGTTGGAGCTTACCTCTTCATAGGAAGGGATCTCGATGGTGTCAGGATCGCCCTCGGTGAATTCCCCTGCAACGATCGCCGTTCCCTCGATCCCGTGAAGCGACTCTCCCGCTGCGATCCTGCGCGCGATCTCGATGACCTGTGTTTCGCCCATGCCGTATACGAGGATGTCAGCCCGGCTGTCGAGAAGGATGGAGCGCCGCACCTCGTCGCCCCACCAGTCGTAATGGGCAAAGCGGCGCAGACTGGCCTCAATACCACCCAGTACGATGGGTACATCCTTGAAGGCCTCGCGGGCCCGGTTGGCGTAGACGACGGCCGCGTGATCGGGGCGCAGTCCCGCGCTTCCACCGGGCGAATAATCGTCGGTTTTGCGCGGCCGCTTGTGTGCCGTGTAATTGGCCACCATTGAGTCCATATTGCCGGCGGTGATCCCGAAGAAGAGGCGGGGCTTGCCGAGGCGCCTGAAACCTTCAGCACTTCTGAAGTCGGGCTGGGCGATGACGCCGACGCTGAGGCCCTGGGCTTCAAGAACGCGGCCGATGACCGCTGTCCCGTAGGATGGATGGTCCACGTATGCATCGCCCGTTACGAGGATAACATCGAGACCGTCCCAGCCGCGTTTTCTTATTTCGTCGCCTGTCATGGGGAGAAAAGGGGTTGCCATCGGCCTCATTGTAGCAGAATTGGTTCCAAATAGGAAACGGGTGATGCGAATGGGCTGGTACGATCAAGCAGTTGAAGTAAAAATGTATTCCTGATATAAACCATAAGGTCGTTATAAAAGCATCAGAAGAGAATGCCGTCGGGGGTGAAAATGCAGGACCGGAAAACAGATATCACGCTTTCTGTCGAGACAGACATCAAGTTCCTCCCTCTCGTTCTGTCCTTCTCGGAATCGTCCTCGCGGATCTTCGGACTTCAGGACGCAGATGCGCTCAAGCTGACTCTGGCATCTGAAGAGGTGTTTGCCTACCTCTGCAGGATGACGAAGGACCCCGGAAAGGTCACGCTTACCATGGTCAACGGTTTCTATTATGCCCTCCTCACATTTGCCTTTGAGGGCATCGATTTCGACCCCCGCGCCTTCAACCTTACCGCGAATGTATCTCCCGACGAGGAGGGGCTTGAAGAAATGGGCCTGCTCATAGCCGCACGTTCTGTGGACAGGATGTCCATTTTCCACAACGCCATGGAGGGGACGGGTTTTGCCCTCATAAAGGAAAAGACCTACCCGGCGGCCGACCCGTGGAGAAGCGAAGAGGTTCCCCGGGCGGAGGGCGTTACCTTCGGCAGTCCCGATGCAGAGGAGATCAAGATTTTTGTCCGGTCTATCGCCGGTGCGTATGACTCCTTTGTCTACCCGCAGGATTTTCGCTATCCCGGCAAGGTTGTGGACATGGTCCAAAGCGGAGAATACGGGGTGCTCACTGCCAGGGACCCAAAGGGAGGGATCGCGGGTGGCATGGTGTGGCGCTCTTCCGGGACATCGATGATCGAGTGCTACGGCCCCTATGTATTCGTAGAAGAGGGAAGAGCGGGGCTTGCCGAGAGGCTCGTTGCCGAACTGATCTCGGCCGTTGCCCGGTCCGAGGCTGTCTGCCTCATGAACAGGTATGCCACCGACGACCTTCCTCCGGGATACTTCGAGACACTGGGCACCATCGATTTTGTCCTTGACGGGGAAAAAAGACCATGGAAATTTCTCTTCCGCCAGCTCAGGGAAGACCCCGGGTGCAGGGTATACTCCCACGCAGGCATGGAAGATTTCCTGAAAAGCCAGTACAAAAAGCACTTTCTCGCCCGCCAGATCGTTCCCGTTGCGTATGAGGGCGAGAGGCAAAACCCCCATTCCGTCTTCGGCGCAGCCTTCCAGCAGAATCAGGACCTGGTGGTTATTTTGCCCCTGTGGGACGGCGCCGACGCACGGGAGAATCTTGCGAGGCATATTGAAGCACTCCGTGCGGAAGGGATAGCCAATATTCTTTTGAGGATCGATCTGGGACACGGTTGGCAGGCGCGGCTTTATCCGGTCATCGAAGCCGGCGGATTCACGCCCTCCATCATAATACCCTACCGCGGTAAAGCCGATTGCGTCCTGTTCACCCTGAAAGGCTAGGGATTGCCCATGGTCAACGTTCCCCTCGCCACGCTTGTCCCGGAATATATTAAGAAATTCGAGGCATATATACCGTCACGGCCCGACCCGGAACTTATGAAACTCTACCAGGTCGACCACCTCTGGCGTCTCAATAACAACGAAAACCCCCTTGGCCCGCCCGAAGGGTCGGCAAGGATCATCCAACGGTTTCCGCCCAAAAGGGCAAGCATCTATCCCAGTGGCGATTCCTATTATCTTCGTGTGAAACTGGCGGAAAGATTCGACCTCGATCCTGACCAGATAATTTTCGGAAACGGGGCGAACGAGGCCATTGCATTCGTGATCAAGGCCTTCTGCCAGGAGGGCGACAACATCATCACCGCCGACAAAACCTTCGCCGTTTATGAATGGGTGGCGGAGTTCTCAGGCTTTGAGGCCCGGCTTGTGCCGCTCAAGGATTTCGGTTTTGATGATCAGGAGATGCTCGCCCGCATCGATGAGAGGACGAAAATACTCTTTGTCTGCAATCCCAACAACCCCACGGGGACCTACTGGGACGAGCCGAAGCTCAGGCGGTTTCTCGACACCGTTGCGGGTCGGCAGATTGTTGTCGTCGATGAGGCCTACTGTGAATTTGTTGAGGCTCCCGACTACCCTGACGGGATGAAGCTTCTCAAGGAATATCCCAACCTCGTAACCTTCCGGACTTTTTCAAAGATGTATGCGCTTGCAGGCCTGAGGATCGGATATCTCGCGGGCAGCCGCGATGTTGTGGATGTGATCAGGAGGACATGCGTCGTTTATTCCGTCAACGGCCTTGCCCAGGAGGCGGCGCTTGCCGCTATCGGCGATGATGAGCACGTGGCCCGGACTCGGCGGCATGTCAATGCCGAAAAATCCTACCTGCTTCGGGAACTTGGGGCCCTTGGTCTTGAGACGCACGCGGGGGAAGGGTGCTATGTCATGGTCAGACTTCCCATGAGCGATACGCTGGCCTATCGCAGACTTATGACAAAGGGTGTCATGATCCGGACGATGACGGGTTTTCGCTTCCCCAACTGGATCCGGGTGAGCGTAGGTGTCCATGAGGCCATGGAAGCTTTTATCAACGGCCTAGGCGAGATCCTGCCCGATGGGAATCACGGATGAAGAAAGAAACGGTTCTTGACGGACCGCGCCTCGATGCCTTTTCCAAGGTTACAGGCAGCGAGCGGTATTCAGTTGACTACTATCCGGAGAATTTCCTCTGGGCCGGCGCGAAGAGGGCGATGGTCCCCCACGCCCGGCTCCTTGCCCTTCATACGGAAGCTGCCGGGGCCCTTCCGGGCGTTTTTCGCGTACTGACATTCCGTGACGTGGCCGGGTCGAACAGGTTGGGTATTGTGAGGAACCACCAGCCGGTTTTAGTCGATGAAGTGGTACGCTATGCAGGTGATCCCGTTGCCCTTGTTCTTGCCGAGAGCAAAGAGATCCTCGCTGCTGCACTCGACCTCATCACCGTCGATCAGGAACTCCTGCCGTGCATCTTCGACGCGGAAGAGGCGCTGAAAGACGGCGCGCCGAAGGTCCACGAAGACAATGATGAAGGGAATCTCCTGAGGACTGTGAGTGTCTGCAAAGGGGACCCGGACACAGCCTTCGGCGCATGTGATGCCGTCGCCGGGGGCGTCTTCGAGACCTCGCGGCAGGAACATGCCTATCTGGAAACCGAGGCCGGCTGGGCCCATGTGGATGACCGGGGAGTACTCACCATCGTGGCGTCGACTCAGCACCCGTACCGGGACAGGCGCGAGATCACGGGTGCACTGGGAATCAGCCTGGAGAAATTGCGTGTCATCGCCCCCTATCTTGGCGGCGCTTTCGGGGGGAAAGACGGGATCACCGTGCAGTGCCTTCTCGGTCTTGCGGCGCTGTGTTCGGGCGGCAGACCGGTCAAGATGTGGTGGGACAGGCGCGAGAGTTTTCTTGCGGGGGTAAAAAGGCTCCCTGCGAGAATGTATTACCGTCTGGGGGCGAAAGGGGACGGTACCTTCCACGCGCTGTCCTGCAGGCTCTACTTCGACGCGGGGGCCTATGCGGGACTGGCAGGGGAGGTCATGGCGATGGCGGCGGAACATGCCGGGTCGGCATACCGGATCCCGAATGTTAACATCGAGGGATATTGCGTCTACACCAATAATCCTGTGGGGGGTCCTTTCAGGGGCTTTGGCGTACCCCAGGTTACGGCAGGCATGGAACAGATCGTCGATATGGTGGCAGAAAAGCTGTCAATGGACCCTCTCGAACTGCGCCGCGTCAATGCGCTGCGGCAGGGCGACAGGAATTGCCTGGACGTTGAGCTCACGCATTCCACGGGGGTCGTCGAATGTATCGGGAAGCTGATGGAGCACCCCCTGTGGAAAGACCGGCAGGCATGGAAAACATCGGCACCGAAATGGAAAAAGCGCGGATGCGGCATCGGCTGCATGGGCCATGCCATAGGCTATCCGGCGCTGGTGCCGGATGAGGCGAATGCCAGGCTGGAACTGAAAAAAGACGGGACGTTCCGGCTCTATTCGGGCGTCAGTGATATGGGACAGGGAAATGCAAGCACCTACGTGAGGATAGCCGCGGCAATACTCGATCAGGATGCGGCTGCAATCGAACTTCTTCAACCCGATACGGACCACGATCTGCCTTCGGGTTCCTCGTCCGCAAGCCGTACTACATACACCTTCGGGAATGCCGTCATAGAGGCGGCAGGCGCCCTTAAGGAAACGATCCTCCGGTGTGCCGCCCGGTCTTCGGGGCTTGAGGACATCGATGCCGTCGAGCTTCTTCCGGGCAGGGTAAGGTTCAAGGAATCCGGCCGGTCCATCCCCCTTTCCGACATAGCTGGCCTTATCGATAATGACGATCGTTCGCAAAAAGGTTATTTCCGGGCTCCCCATGACCAAAGCACCCTCGCCATAATGTACCTTGGCGCCCATGTCCTTTTTTCATATGGTGCACATCTTGCCCGTATCGAGGTGGACATCCTGACGGGAAAGATCGATGTCGTCGACTACGTGGCCGTCACCGATGCGGGAAAGGTCCTGAATCGCTGTGTCTATGACCAGCAGGTCCAGGGTTCGATCGCACAGGGCATAGGCTACGCCCTCATGGAAGACTACCTGGTGAGCGAAGGCCGACAGGAGACAGGCGATCTGGCAACGTATATCGTGCCTACCTCGGTCGATCTGCCCGACATGGTCTCCATCGCCGTCGAACCCGAGGAAAAAACGGGTCCCTTCGGGATGAAAGGGCTCGGAGAAGTGGTGATCAGCGGATGCCTGCCGGCCATTTCCAATGCTTTCCATGACGCCTGCGGGGTGCGGATAACGAGGTCCCCTCTTACCCAGGAACGGGTTTTATCGGCGCTTGCAGGAAGGGGGGAGGGACGGTGAAACGGAAGATATCCTTCACCCTCAATGGTTCCGAGATATCGATCGAAACGGACCCGGCACGCAGGGCCGTCGATGTTCTGCGCCAGGATCTCCAGCTCACCGGGACAAAGGAGGGCTGCGGAGAGGGTGAATGCGGTGCCTGCTCGATCCTCGTCGACGAAACCGTCAAGCTTTCCTGTCTCATGACGGCGGCCCAGCTCGAAGGGAAAAAGATCGTCACCATCGAAGGTATCGCTCGCGGGCAGGGGCTTCATCCGATACAGCAATCATTCATCGAATACGGTGCCGTCCAGTGCGGGTTTTGCACGCCCGGCATGGTGATCGCGGCCGTTGCTTTCCTCGCCGCAAACCCCGCGCCCACCCGGGAAGAGATTCGCGATGCCATCAGCGGGAACACCTGCCGGTGCACCGGATATCAGAAGATCGTCGATGCCGTGGAAGATGCCGCCGAGAAGATGCGCGGGGGTAATTCCGATGGGTAGAGTCTATCTTCCGGCCACACTGGAGGCGGTCTTCGAAATACTCTCCCGTGAGCCGTCGGCGAGGCTGTTTGCCGGCGGTACCGATCTTCTGGTCAGGTCATCTGCCGTCAGAAGTGATGAGGGGCCATTGGTCTGCCTTGAAAGGGTCGAGGGCCTCAGCGGAGTATCCGAATCGGACGGCGCCGTCCGGATCGGCGCCTCCACGACGCATGGCGCACTCATGGCGAGCGGTTTCATCAAGGAACGTTTTCCTCTCCTGAGGGAAGCAGTGCGACACATTGGCGCCCCGGCGGTAAGGAACATGGGGACCATCGGCGGCAACATCTGCACGGCGTCTCCCGCTGGTGACTCATTGCCGCCGCTTTACATCCTTGATGCCGAGGTCGAGCTGCGCTCGGCGAAGGAGGAGCGGCGAATGCCGCTCAGCGGGTTCATTTCAGGCCCCGGCGTCACGGCCCTTGAGCCGGGTGAGGTCCTCACGGCGGTCTGGATCGACAAGGACCATGGTTTCAATTTCCATCATTTCGAGAAAGTGGGACAACGAAAGGCCATGGCGATCAGCGTGGCGAGTATGGCGTTTGCGGCCCGTCTCGATGGGGATGGAGTCGTCATAAAGGCACGATCCGCCCTTGGGAGCGTCGCACCGACAGTTTTCACCTCTCAAGCCCTTGATGCCTTTTTTGCAGGCAAGCCCCTGAACGAGGAGACCCTCGGGAAGGCTGCGGCTCTTGTTCGTGAGGGAGTGTCCCCGATCAGCGACGTGCGGGCGTCACAGGAATACCGAAGGACGGTGGCGGGCAATCTCCTCATGCGCCTTGAAGGCGCAAGGTCGGTCGGCCGATGACAATGCGCGGCCCTGTCATTTTCACCCGGGAATTTGTACTCCTGAATATCGTCCTCGGCTGCGCGTCAGCGACGATGGCCCTTTTCTTTCAATTCCACACCTATCTTCTTTCACTGAACATAGATCCGCGATGGCACGGGTTTCTCCTCGGTGCCGATGCAATCACGGGCATCATCCTGCAGCCCCTGCTGAGTCCCTATCTCCATGGTGGGAACGCAAAAAAGGTGGCCGCGGCCGGCATGTGCATCATGGTGGCGGCGCTTGGGCTTTACAACTTTGCCACGACGACGGCGGCCATCGCCTGCGTGCGGATCGTCCACGGGGGCGGTTTCACCGTCCTCGTTGCGGCGATGATGACCCTCTTCGCCGCGTATATCCCGTCGGGGAAAAGCGGCGAGGCCATCGGGCTCATTTCGATCACAAGGCTCATTCCCTACGCGATTATCCCGCCCGTTGTGGTCTATCTCGTGGGCCGCTCCTACGGTTTTATCTTCATTGTCACTATGGCGGCCGGTTTCATGACCCTTTTCTTGATACCCCTTGCTTTGATCCGGTCGGTACCGGACAGGGGTCAGGATTCCGGAAGGGCCATGGGTCTTGGCAGTCTTGTCGAGAACGTCAAAGCGGTTCCCGTGAGGATGCTGCTCGCGGTAAATCTCGTCTTTTACAGTGCCTACACGACTCTTTTCTACTTCCTCAAGGGCTTCGGGACCGAGAAGGGAGTGGAGAATCCCGGCTTCTTTTTTACGGTTGCCATGATCGCCATGATCGTCGTCCGGCTTGCAGGCAGCCGGTATTTCGACAGGATGAGGAAGGCGCGTACAGCAGCGGTTTGCATGGCCGTCCTGGCCGTCTGCCACGTCCTTGTGGTTTTTATCCAGGGTTCAACGGCATATCTGGCACTCGGCGTCGCCTTCGGGGTCCTCTGGGGAGTGGGGATTCCGTTGACGATGGCTCTTCTCTTTGATGTGTCAGAAGCGAGGTTCAGGGGGCTCAATATGAACCTCTCACTGGTCATGATGCAGGCAGGCTTTTTTGCGGGACCTCTTGCCGGGGGGTTCATCCTTGCGCAATGGGGATACGGTATACTTTTTCTCTTCTGCGGCCTCCTGAACGCAGCGGGAGTAGTACTGCTCGCGGCTTTGCCGCGATCGAGGGTGAATAGTGAACAGTAATTAGTAATTAGTGATTAGTGATTCGTGATTCGTAAAGAGCAAAAAGTAAGGGGTAAGGGGTAAGGGGTGAGGTGGGTGAGGATGAATGTTGCAGTGACTGCAGTATTGCGGGAGATTAAAAAAGCGTAAGGTTTTAGAACTGCAACGCCTTACGCTCTTCTCATAACTCCTTACTAATTACTATTCACTAATTACTACTCACTATTCACGGTATTTTATATCAGCTTTCGAGGATAAAGATGACTTCCAGGGTGACGCGGAATTCAATTATCTTGCCGTCCTCAACTCTCGCGCGCTGTTCCTTTACGCGTAGGCCGGTTATGCCCCGCAAAGTCTTGGAAGCCCGTCTGAAGCCGATAACGACGGCATCTTCAAAGCTCTTGGGAGATCCTGCGATGACTTCCGTAACACGTGCGACTCTTCCCTCAGACCTCATATATCCTCCTTATGCCTTTTTAATCAAGGTTATCAGGGTGAGTATACAGTGTCAACTGTTTTAAGGCCCCTAAGGCTCCGTGGAGGGACAAATTACCTCTTATAGAGACCAACAGTCTGGGCCTCGGCAAGTATATGCCCCTGCATCGCTCTTTCGAGATCACGTTTTGTCGAATTCCCCGCGATGGTGAGGACGGTGTCGAGGGCGTAGACCTTGAAGAAATACCTGTGCGTACCCGACGGGGGGCACGGTCCTCCGTAACTCGTTTTTCTGAAATCGTTCCGTCCCTGAATGGCACCCGGCGGGACGGAGTTTTCCTTGATCTGGCTTGTGCCGGGGTCCATGTTCCAGACGACCCAGTGGACCCATATGCCCATGGGCGCATCGGGATCGTCGACGATCAGAGCCAGCGATTTGGCTCCCCTGGGGATGTTTTCGATAACGAGGGGCGGGTTCACGTCTTTCCCGTCACAGGTGTACTGTTTCGGAATGTTGCCGTTGTCCTTAAAGACCGGACTTGTGATCGTCAATGTGCTCATTTCTGCAACCTCCTTGCCGACGGCTCCCGATAAGAAGACTAAGACCGCCATCAGAGAGACAAACGGTATTCGATATCTCATTCGATCCACCTCTTTGCCGGCATGTTGTATAAGTACATTATAGCAGATCGGTTCGCCCGGCATTCTTCTTCACTTTCACACCCGGTTCGGTTATAGTACATTTCTGCTACCCCATGATGAAGACGGAGAACGATACATGAACATTCAGCACATCGAAAAGATTGCGGGCGAATTGAGCATAACCCGTGAAAGGATAAAGGCAGCAGCGGCACTTCTCGCGGAAGGCGCGACGGTTCCTTTTATCGCACGATACCGGAAGGAGGCGACGGGGTCCCTCGACGAGGTGGCGATCAGCGCCATACGGGACCGCCTGGAACAACTGGCTGAACTGGACAAACGCAGAGAGGCCATATTCCACTCTCTCGACGAGCGCGGGCTCCTCACCGAGGATCTGAAGAAAAACATCGAGGAGGCGCAAACCCTCGCCGTCCTCGAAGATCTCTACCTGCCCTTCCGCCCCAAGCGCAGGACCCGGGCCACCGTTGCCAGGGAAAGAGGGCTGGAACCCCTGGCACAGCGGCTGTACATAAGCGACGGCACCGCTCTAGCGGGTTTCGAACCTCTCCGGGAAGCCTCTGCCTTCATCGATGCGGAAAAGGGTGTCGAGTCAGCCGAGGACGCCCTTGCCGGGGCTCGCGACATCATTGCGGAGTGGATAAGCGAAGATGCGCCGGCGCGGGCGGCCCTGAGGGACCTTTTGCTCGCGAAGGCGGTTATCACCTCGAAGGTGGTGTCCGGCAAGGAAGAAGAAGCTGTCAAATACCGGGACTATTACGAGTGGCAGGAGTCCGTCAGACAGGCCCCGTCTCACCGCGTGCTGGCCATGAGACGGGGGGAGAAGGAGAGGTTCCTGATCCTCCGCATAGAGGGCTGCGACGAAGAGGCGCTTGCCTGGCTGAGGGCGCACTTCGTCACGAAGGATACTCCCGCGCCCGCCGAGGTGACGAGCGCACTTGAAGACAGCTACCAGAGGCTCCTTTTCCCGTCCATGGAAACCGAAGTCCGCCTCGTCATGAAGGAACGCGCCGACAGGGAGGCGATCAGGGTCTTTGCGGACAATCTTCGCCAGCTGCTTCTTGCGCCCCCGCTGGGAGAGAAGAACGTTCTTGCGATCGACCCGGGATTCAGGACGGGGTGCAAGGTCGTCTGCCTCGACAGGCAGGGTAAGCTGCTTCATTTTGATGCGATCTACCCCCATACGTCGAAGAAGGAGATCGATGAGGCCGGCCGTACGGTTATTGAGCTTTGCGGGAAATACCAGGTGGAGGCCATCGCCGTCGGGAACGGAACGGCGGGCAGGGAGACGGAAGCGTTCCTGAAAGGACTTGACCTGCCGAAAAGCATACAGGTCATCAGTGTCAACGAAAGCGGTGCATCGATCTACTCCGCGTCGGAGGCGGCGCGGGAGGAATTTCCCGATCACGATGTAACCGTGCGAGGTGCCGTGTCAATCGGCAGGCGTCTCATGGACCCCCTGGCCGAGCTGGTCAAGATCGACCCAAAATCGATCGGAGTGGGCCAATACCAACATGATGTAGACCAGTTTGCGTTGAAAAGGGGCCTCGACGACGTGGTCATGAGCTGCGTCAATGCCGTCGGGGTGGAGATCAACACGGCAAGCGCACAGCTTCTGGGCTATGTGTCCGGCCTTGGCCCGTCGCTAGCGAAGGCCATTGTGGCCCATCGCAGCGAAAACGGCCCTTTCCGTTCGAGAAAGGAATTCAAGAAAGTGCCCCGGCTGGGACCGAAGGCCTTCGAACAGTCCGCGGGATTTTTACGGATTCGGGGTTCGTCAAACCCTCTCGACGCCAGCGCCGTCCATCCCGAGAGCTACCCGGTGGTAGAAGCCATGGCGGCGGATACGGGCCGGAGCGTCACGGACCTCATGGCCGACGAAGGTTTAAGGAAAAAGATCGATCTCAGGCGTTATGTTTCGGAAACTGTGGGCCTGCCCACCTTGACGGACATCATGGCTGAACTTGCCAGGCCCGGAAGGGACCCGCGGGAGCAGTTCCATGCATTTTCCTTTGCAGAAGGTATAGAAAAAATGGAGGACCTTCGGCCGGGTATGAAGCTTCCCGGGATCGTTACCAATATCACGGCCTTCGGGGCTTTTGTCGATATCGGCGTTCATCAGGACGGCCTTGTCCACGTGAGCCAGCTTGCAAACAGATTCGTGAAAAATGCCGGCGATGTGGTGAAGGTCCATCAACAGGTGATGGTGACCGTGATCTCCGTGGACCTCGCTCGCAAGCGAATTTCACTTTCCCTGAAAGAGTGATGCTGTCCAACCGGAAAAAAATGCGGGACCGGAAAGCAATTCAGTTCTCTCGCCATTGAAACCGAATGATTGTTTGATATAATCTTTGCTATGGTCATCGGCAAGCTCATTCCGATAGACATAGGAATTTTGATGATTTTCAGGAAACGGTGCATGGTGTACCGGAGCAGAAACATGTGTAGCAAATCGCGAGGAGGGAATTATGAAGGTGATATCTTCGAGGAACGGTCTCGCACTTGTTTTTATGGTTTTCATGTTCACCTGTGCTCTTGCGGCAGGTCCGGTTTTAGCCGAAAAGCCTCCCTGGGCAGGCGGCAAGGATAAGGCGCAGAAATCGAAAGGGTCCGGGAAGTCCGACGTCAGAGAGGACTACGACGACAGGGGTGCACCCGGAAAGGACGGATGGAAAGGCGACCGCAAGGGGCCTTACGACAAAGGGAAACCTCGCGAAAAGGGACATTACTTTAGTGAACAGCAGCGCATCTACATTCATGACTATTATGCGGCCCAGTATAGAAAGGGGCACTGCCCGCCGGGTCTTGCAAAGAAGCACAACGGCTGTATGCCTCCCGGTCAGGCAAAAAAATGGGCGATCGGCCGGCCGTTGCCGAGTGGGGTCATATTTTACGACCTTCCGCCGAGCGTGCTTGTCCAGTTGGGACCGCCCCCGTCGCACCATCGCTTTGTCCGTGTAGCACAGGATATCCTTCTTATCGCGGTAGGTACGGGTATGGTGGTGGACGCGATCGACAATCTGAGCTGGGAGTTCAGTCACTAACCCCGGACTACGTGTACCTACACTCCCGGGTTCCAGGATTTCAGAAAGAGGGAAGGCCTTTCCCATGGCTGCGAACCCTGGAACTTTGAAACTTTTATATTTTTTTGGAAAGGTGTATACTATTTACACGGTCGATACATCCTATTTACCAGGCAGCTAACTCGCTGGATCGGCCGGTGCGGATGAAATCAGCCTTTGATTCCCGAAATACAGCGAACCAGTGTAAAAGGAGTTGAGATGTCCACCGTTGCAGAGTTCATCGAATTAAGAGAGAGTATTGAAGCTCTCGCCGGACAGATTGTTCTGTCCGTTAAGGATAAAGCGGTTCAGGATTCACAGCAGCGCCTTGAGGAAGCAAACAGACAGCTTGAAGTCCTTAAATCGATGGTTGCCAATGATGTCCAGGTGATTGTTGCCGAGCGTCTTTCCAGGCAATTGACAGGCCTTTCAGAGAAGGTCGAGACCATGGCGGCCAAAAAGCCCGTAAGAAAGACAGTCGTCAGAAAGAAACCGGTAAAGACGGACTAAAGTCTTTTCCCGATACGCAATCCGCCATACACACACTAACCAGACGCACCCCGCACCCCGCATCTTTTTACCCGTGAGACTCGCGTTCCGGTTTCATGCGGCATCCACGAAAGAAAGCATGAATTGTGATGAAAAGAGTCGATCATTCGGCGGGCAGGTTCTTGCCGACGTCCTGAGGCAGGATCAGCCTTTGCACCCCATGACCGTACCGGAAGAATACCCCGACAATGTGTCCTCTCTGGGTCTTCTCGGCGCTTAGCGCCGCCGCATAGTCGACAGCCACGGAGCCGTATTCGTCGGCAATTTCCGGATCGGCCCCCTTCGACAAAAGCAGATTGACGGTTTCAAGTGACCCGCTTCTGCATGCCCAGTTGAGAGGGGTACGCCCCGATCTGTCCTGGGCGTTGATGTCCGCCGAGTACTTCAAGAGGATGAATGAAACCCGCGTGTGTCCGAGGCGGCAGGCGACATGCAGCGGAGTCTCCTCCCATTTGTTCCTTGCGTCGACATCTGCGCCATGCTCCAGGAGAAACCGGACGGCCCCGGGATCAGGGTTGAAGGAAGCGCAGTGAAGGAGCGTATTCGAATCGCTGGTTCTGACGTTGACATCGCCCGTGGTTTCAATAAAACTCTTCAGATCCTGGATCGTATTCGTCGTGGCAACACGAAAGACCAGCCTGTCATCCGGCGCATTTTGTCGTGAGTGCATCTGCATGTTTCCTGTAGGTTTCGGGCCGCGCTGGTATGGTGTGCCGGACCGCGAATATCTGTGTATTCGAAAGTGTACACTATTTGCCTCATTGGTGCAACAGTGCATTACATGAGTTCCCTGCAGTCGCGCACGGAGCCTTCCGGTAGGGAAATCTTTTTTTCGTTATTTTTTTGTTGATAAATTGTTTTGCGGGAGAGTAGCATACCGCAGGCTTGCCGGGTGAGCCAGCGAGGAAAGCATGAAAGTGACCGATGTCCATCCTATCAGCATCCCGATACCGTATGCATCGGGCAGCATGAACGTTTATTTTTGGGAAAAGCCGGTGCCAACATTGCTGGATGTCCCTCCTGACGGGGGCGGCTATTACCCCCATCTCGAAACCGCCCTCAAGAAGCTGGGATTCAGCCTGTCCAGAGACATAGAGAGAATCGTCGTTACGCATCCTCATTTCGATCATTTCGGCATTGCGGGTTTGATCGCAAGCCAGAGTGGCGCGGAGATCTGGGCCTTCAAAGGCGCTGCCCGATACCTGGAGAGCTTCCCCGAAGGAGCCAGGGAGGATTTCAGATACTATGCGTCGCTTCTTGAAGACGCCGGTGTACCGGGAACGGGAATGGCATACCTGGAGGAGTTTTTCCAGGTTTTTCTGCAATCGGCCAGCAAAGTAAAGGTCTCGCGCTGCCTGGAAGAGGGCGATGAGATAGAATTGGGATCCACGGCATACAGAGTTGTTCATGTCCCGGGACACACTCCCTGGTGCTTCATGGTGTACGACGCTGACAGGCAGATCGCGTTTACCGGTGATTTTCTTATAAAAGATATCACCTCAAACGCCCTTCACCAGAGACCGGCGGAGTACCCGAAGGGATACAGGAGCCTTAAAAGCTATATTGAATCTCTGAAGAAAGCGCGGGACCTCGGTCTGGCAGAAGCATATTCCGGCCATGGCGAAGCGATCTCGGATGTTCCCCAAAGGATCGAAGAGATACTCGCGTCCATTGAGGTCAGAAAGAACCTGATCCTTTCCATTCTGACCGAAAGGCACATTTGCAGTCCTTTCGAGGTTGTGAATGAGCTTTTTCCGAACCTTCCCGATTGGCAGATCCTCCTGGGGGTATCCGAGGTGATCGGCCACCTGGAAGTACTTGAAGAGGAAAGGATGGTGCAAAGGGAAGCCGGACCTCCCTTCATGTTTTCCTTGTGTGGGCGTTGATCTAATTCTGACCGGCCCCTTTTCCTATCCATCCCGCCTCCCTCTTTCCGTCATTTAGCGATGCAGTATGACCTCATTCGCGATTTGCTAAAGGAGGATGCGAACGCAGCGATAACTGTATATCAGGATAAGTACTCGTCACTACAGGAAGGCCGAATGAAGGATCCATCCAGAACAAATCAAGAATTCGTCGAAGAAATGTCTGCCCCGAAAGCCACGCTCAGGAAGTTGGAGCGGCCTGAAATAGACCGCAAACAAATGGAGGCCGCACTCCTCAGGAGTGAGGAGACGTATCGTCCCATCTTCGAAAACGCTGTTGAGGGCATATTCCAGACGACCCCGGAAGGAAAATTCCTCACAGTGAACCCTTCTTATGTGAGCATGTTCGGCTACTCGTCGCCGGAAGAGTTCACCGCTGGAGGCGTCGATGTCGGTAAGCACGTTTACGCCAGCCCGGATGACCGTACCAGGTTCAAGGAACTGATCGACAAGCAAGGCATCGTCCGGATGTTCATGTGCCCGGCATTCAAGAAGGACGGGACCCGCATATGGGTCAGTCTCAACGCCCGGGCCGTGAGGGACGATACGGGCACGATACTCTATTACGAGGGGACTGTAGAAGACATCACTTCACTGAAGAAGGCCGAGGAGGCCATTCGTGAGAGTGAAGAAAGATATCGCCTGCTAATTGATAACAGCCATGAGATCATTTATACGCTGAGCCCGCAGGGGGTATTCACTTTCGTGTCCCCCAGTTGGACTGCGCTCCTCGGGCACCCTGTGGCTGAGGTCGTTGGAAAACAATTCCAGCAATTCGTGCATCCCGACGATGTTGACAAATGTGAGGCATTCCTGGAAAGAACGATTGAAACGGGGCAGCGGGAAACGGGCGTCGAATATCGCATACGGCACGCCGACGGGTCCTGGCGCTGGCATAACACAAATGGCAGTCCTTTGAGGGACAGCGTTGGAACAATCATTGGCTTCGAAGGCTGCGCTGGCGACATTACTCCCCGGAGATATGCCGAGGAGGAGTTGAAGAGCACTCTGGAGAGGCTTAAAGATGGCGAGGCGACATTGTCTGCCGCCGTAAACGCCATCCATGAGAGCCTGATTATGATCGATCATCAGGGTAGAGTGCTCCTGTCGAACACGATAGGGGCCGAGAGGCTGGGAAAGAGTGTCCCGGACCTTTTAGACACCTGTCTCTACGATCACTTGCCCCCTGATGTGGCAGCATTGAGGAAAGAGTACTTCGATACCACCTTCAAAACAGGCGAACCGGTACACTTCGAAGACATGAGATCGGGGAGGTATTTTGAAAGTTATTGCAGTCCGATCGTGGACGAAGGAGGGAAAATATCGCGGGCTGTTATCTTTGCAAGGGATATCACCGCGCACAAACTGGCACGGGAAAGACTCAAGCAGCAGTCAAATGCGATGGAGGCTTCCGCGGACGGCATGGCCATCCTTAACAAAGATCAAAAATACGTGTATGTGAACAGGGCTCACGCAATGATCTACGGTTACGATACAGCAGAGGAGTTGATCGGTCAGTCGTGGCGCATCCTCTACGACGGGGATGAGCAACAAAGATTTGACCGATTTATCATGCCTGAATTCATACGAAACGGGCGGTGGCAGGGGGAAGCTACAGGCAGAAGAAAAGACGGAAGCCTATTTCCTGAGGAGGTATCGTTAACGGCGCTGGATGATGGCGGATTGATTTGTATTGCCCGGGACATCACCGGGCGCAATATGGCCGAAAAGGAGCTGAGAACCACCCATCAGCGGCTCTTCGACATCATCGAATTCCTGCCCGACGCAACCTTTGTTATCGATGAAGAAAAGAAGGTTGTGGCCTGGAACCTTGCCTGTGAAGAGATGACTGGCGTCAAAAAAGAAGAGATCATCGGCAAGGGTGACTATGCGTATTCCATCCCCTTCTACGGTGAAAGAAGACCCATATTGATCGACCACGTGACCATAGACTCCAATGAGCTGCAAAAGAAGTATACGTCCATAGAAAGAAAGGGGCACCTGCTGTATGCCGAAGCCTTTACCCCGAACGTCCACGACGGGAAGGGTGCCATTCTGTCCGGTAAGGCCTCACCGCTGTTTGACAGGACCGGCAAGGTGGCCGGTGCCATAGAGAGTATCCGTGATTTAACCGCCGTTAAGCAGCTTGAAGCCCAACTCCGGCAGGCCCAGAAGATGGAGTCGATCGGCACGCTGGCGGGCGGCATCGCCCACGACTTCAATAATATTCTGACAAGCCTGATGGGATATGCCTCTCTTATACAGATGAAGATGGAAGAGGGCGACCCCCTGCAGCCGCATGTAGACCAGATCCTCTCGGCATCCCAAAAGGCAGCTGATCTCACGCGCAGCCTTCTGACTTTCAGCAGAAAGCAGCCGGTAACCCTTGCTCCTCTTGATATAAACGATACGATAAGAGCTATGAAGAAATTGCTCACCAGGCTCCTTACCGAGGATATCGAACTGCGCACATCCCTGACAAAGGACGATACCGTCATCATGGCCGACAGGTCACAGGTGGACCAGATCCTCTTCAACCTTGTCACCAATGCCCGGGATGCCATGCCGAAAGGAGGGACGCTCATCATAGAGACCGGCATTACCGATATGGACGAAGGGTTCACCGGTGCACATGGGTTTGGAAAGCCGGGAAGGTATCTTCTCCTCACTGTCTCCGATACAGGAACGGGAATGGACCAGGCAACAAAAGAAAAGATCTTCGACCCCTTTTTCACCACAAAGGAAACCGGGAAGGGTACGGGACTCGGTCTTGCCACCGTATACGGCGTTGTCAAACAACATAACGGATACATTACCGCGTACAGCGAATTGGGCCACGGCACCACTTTTCGTGTCTATCTCCCTGCGGTGAACACCAGGGTCAATCAAGAACAACACGACACGGCCCCTGTCAGCACGGGAAGCGAGACGATCCTTATCGCCGAGGACGATAAAGAGGTGCGACACTTCATCCACGAATCCCTTCAGCATTGCGGCTACAAGACCATCGAAGCTATAGATGGACAGGACGCAATAAACAAATTTCAACAACACCATGACGTAGATCTCGTCATTGTCGACTCCGTCATGCCGAAAAAGAACGGACGTGAGGTCTGCCAGGAGATACGCGGGATAGATCCCAACATCAAGGTGCTCTTTACCAGCGGGTATACAAGAGATACCGTTCTCGACAAGGGAATTGCGGATAAGGAGTTCGATTTCATCGCCAAGCCGCTGTCGCTCACCAGGCTCCTCCAAAAGATCCGCGAGGTGCTGGATAGGTAGCCCCATACTGCATGGACGCGAAGCCGGGGGATGGCCTCGGGTGTGATATAAGGCATTAAAGACTGTCTCACGTTTATCCCGTAACAAACGGGGCCCGCTTTGCCCTTCGGGCTCGCTGGAGGGATAGAAGAGAGAGTAGGAGGAAGCCTTAAAAGAATTGCGTCCAGATCCCGAGAAAGACGGGATCAGGCCGCACTTTGCACGCCTTCGGCGGGGATTCACTGTTGATGCTTGCAAATGGTGGTCATCGTTGTGGGACAGGTTTGAGCGAAGTATCATAGTTTCTTTACCCTCCCGCGTAGCGGGATCGAAGATTCCCGGGAATTTCAGTATTCTCAAATTCCCGGGAAGGTCTTTGTTTTCCTCCCCATCCTTTCTTCTATGCCTCCAGAGAGGAGCCTTAAGGCGACGAACGGGCGTGAGACAAGGTTTTTTAGGTCTTAATCGAATTCGATTTTGTAGTAGATGACGGCGCTGCTTTGGTTGCCCATTGTGCTTTCTACGTCCAGGCGCCGGGAGAGGCTGTATCGAAGGCCGAAGAGATTCTCGCCGGTGTAGATCGAGCGGCCGTAGCTGATATAGAGTTCCGGCGAGAGGTACTTGCCGATCTTTACGATCGACTGGGAAAGATCTCCGCCTGTCGATTCGACATCGATGACGTCCAGCCCCAGCTGCTTTTGGATGGTGGATGACTTGCCGGATGTAAGGAGCGCGCTGGCGGCCCGGGCGAGAAGGGCCGTATCTGCCTGGCCGGAGGTACCCCTTGGTCTGCCGAGAACGATGTAGCTCAGGATGTCCATATCCGGCATGGCAGGTTCGGAATAGAGGTTGACAAGCGGTGATGCCGGTGTTCCCGTGACGAGGACGCCCGCGGACACGTCGCTTACCGTGCGCAAGGCCAGAACGTCGAGAGTTGCCTGATTGACGGGACCCCCGCCGAAGGCGATACGCCCCCTTCTGACATCCAGCTTGACACCGTAGGCATCGAATTTACCTTTCACTGTAGAAATGCTGCCGCTCGCCCTGATGTCGGCCGGGCCCTTCATGGTGACGGTGACCTTGCCCCTTAATCCTGTGTCGATGCCGTATGCCTTTACCAGCACCTTGTCGCCGAGTTCAACGGTGATGGCAACGTCCATTGCGAAGGGGAGGACCTGCTTCGGTTTCTTCTTCCTGCCCTGGATCACGACATCGGGGCTCGGCTTGACGAGGTTCTCTTTTTTTTCTTCGCGGACGAGGGCTTCGGGTATGAGAAGCGAGCCCCTGACCGAGACCTTTTGCGCGTCACCGGTCACTGTAAGCTGCGGGCTCACCGCTGCCTGAAGTTCGGGGAGATCCACAGCCTGGAAGCGCTCGCCTTTTATGGTTCCCTCAAGAGTCCTTATCCGCAGGTTCTCGTGCTGCACCACTCCGCTGCCCCCGATATACCCTGACCCGGAGCGGGCAAGGAAGGAGGCTATGTTTATCCGGTCATTGTTGAAAATTACCTCGGCGCTTACGTTCTTGAGATGGATGCCCGCAGGTGGCAGGTAGGCGCTTGCCTCTTTCAGGGTGAGCCGGCCGTTAACGCGAGGATTTGCAATGGTCCCTCCCGCTGTGAGGTCGAAGTCGATCTGCCCGCCGGTTTCCTGGGCAAGGCCGGGAAAGAGCGCGGCAAGCAGTCCCTTTTCCTGCATCGCACCCCTGGCCGATATCAGCGTAAGGCTCTTGCTGTCCAGTGCGAGGGGGAACTTCGCTGCGACGGGGACCTGGAAGGAGGCCTCGGCATGACCGTATTGGCCCAGTGCCAGGTTTACGTTTCCTTTTAGTGACGTGTCCTTCCATGTCCACTCGAGAGCGGTCTGCCTGATTGGTGCCGTGATCTCGCCCTGGTCGCTCCGCCAGGAGAAGGAACCATCCGATATGCCTGTCTTCCCCGTGAGGTCGAACCGGTTGCCGGACAGGAGGTTCCCCGTGATCTCTCCCGACAGTCGTCCCTTGAGATGCACGGCATCGGGAAGCATCGGCTGCAGCATGCCGATATCGAGGGTCTTCCAGGTTGCCTGAAAGGCCCCCTGATCCGGCAGGGAAAAGGCCGCGGGCCGCCTGGAGGAGATTACGGCGTTCATCCGTCCCTTATCTCCAAGGTCAACGTCGCAGGACGCGATGAGTCCCGATCTGTCCCAGTTTACCTTGCCGTTTACGCGGCTGACATTCATCTTCATCGATCCCTGAGAGAATACACCTGATGCGTCGATGTCGCCCGAGAGGGCCATACGTTTGCCGCTGAGCCATTGCACGCGGGACGTACCGGATGTACGGCCCTCAATCTTCGACTGTCCCGTCAGCCTGCTCGCTCGTGCAAGGTTAACCTGCCGCCATTGCGCGGCGGCGAAGCCGATCATGGGTTCCAGCGTGATGTCGGCGCTCATGTCGATCCTTTCCCCGGCCGCACTCGTCAGGGCAAAAGGCGAAAGGGACATCCGTTTTTTTGAGATATGGACCGTTGACGGTGCCGCAAGGTCCCACCGCCCGAAAGAGGCCTGGGTTCCTGACACCTTCAGGATTGTCCCCTGCCAGGTCTCATCGGCATATTTCCCCTGGGCCAGGGCGTCTATCCTGTCCTTGTCGAAAGTAACGGCAAAAGCGATCCTGTGGTCGCCTGTCGTGCCATCGACCTTAAGGCTGACCGTGTCAGCGCGGAAGGTGTCATAGGATGCGTTCCGGGCGGTGGCGTCAACGGCAACGATGCCTTCGTACCCCTCGGGTATCTGCACAACGGCGTTGAAAGATGAGACCCTGACCCGGTCATAGGAAATATTTTTTCCCCGTGCCGTGATGACGCCAGCCGGTTCGTTTTTCAGCCAGCGCGCCCATCCGTTCGCGAAAAGGTTTCCCGTTGCGCCCGGCAGGAGCTTCGAGGCGTCGTCAATCCGTACTTCATAGGACAGGCGCTGCTGCACCGTGCCGCTGGCCGTGGCGGCAAATCCATTCCCTCGTGCGGTCAATGCGTTGATCTTTACGGTTTCGTTGCGGAAGGAGGCGTCAAGTTCAGCGGATATGGCCCGTTTCTGAAAACGGCTTTCCTTGAGGGCGGCTACAAGGGAGCCTTCCATGGGCCGGTTTTCCGGTAACTGGAGCCGGCCTTTTGCTTCGAAATTCAGGTTTCCCTCAAGGCCCGGCTTGATCCTGGCGGGATTCAGGTTTTTTCCGGTAAAGCCGGCTGATAACGTCATGTCCCGTGCCCGCGATATGCCGATGTGGCCGATGACTGTGCCACCGAGCAGCTTCGCTTCAAGATCCTTAAGTTCGACGAGTTCGCTGTCGCCGCGAAGGTTCCCTTTGAGTGCGATCTCCTTCCAGGATGTTCCGAGGTTCTTGAGATCGACTGTTCCCGTGAAGTCCTCCATGGTTCCGGCGATGGTGATGTTTCCCGAGAGGTTCGTACCCGCCGGGACTTCGGGCGCAAGGTCAAGTCCGGTGAGCTTTGCAGCGAAGGTGAACGCCGGTTTTTTTCCCGAAAGATCCAGCGCCCCGGCCGCCTCAACGCTCCCTTTTTCAGGTTTTTTCGTGAGTTTTGCCTCACTGATCCTGAGGGAGTGACGGGTGACGGCAACACGGCATTGAAGGCTGTAACGTTCCTGCGTTCCGGCGGCAGCCTTCAGAACCAGAGGCCCGGCAATTTGCTCCTCACCCTTCGACGCCGGGAGCCTGGCGTCAAGGTTCAGGGTATCGATACCTGCCGCGCTTTTTTGAAGAGTCATTGTGAGGCGTGCGCGCAGGGCGGGCCGTGAGAGGTTGGTCATTACGGCACCTGCCGCGCTGCCGTATGCGGTTTTCGCCTTCACGCCGGTGAGGGAGAGTACCCCCCGATCCCACAGGATGGTTGCTGAAATACCGTCGACGCTCACAGGTTCACTGCCGGACTTCATGTACTTCACGCTGCTGACACTGAGTTCGTTGACCCAGCCTTCCAACATGGCGAGCCATTTCGGGACGGTGGGCAGCAAGAGATCGACAGGCTTGTCTTCGGGGGGTTTGCTGTCTGTGATGGATACACTGTGGATGCGAAGACTGATGATCGCCAGTTTTCCGGTGGCGAGGTAAAGGGGCTGCCATGTGAGGTCGGCGGTATCCACGGCTATCTCAAGGTCCGTAAGGTGCAGTTTTAGCCCTTCCACGTGGAGTGAATATCCTATCCGGCCGGTTACCTCTTTCATCTCCACGGCGCCGGGAAGAACGCGCGCTATCCCCTTGAGCAGGAAGGATGTGCCTGTGACGGTGTAGATGGACCACAGGAACGACGCGGCGAATGCAAGGAACAGGAACAACAGTGCATACAAGACGAAGCGGCGCTTTCTCATAGTCCGAACCCTATCGATACATGGATCCTGAAATCCGGGCTTTTCACTCCGATCTGACGGGCGATATCGAGCTTTATCGGGCCAATGGGGCTGTAGTATCGCACGCCCATCCCGGCCCCCTGGGCCAGCCGCATATCCGAGAAGGTGTTGAAGGCGTTGCCCGTGTCGTAGAATGCGGCAACACCCCAATCCTTGCCGATGGCGCGCTCCAGTTCTATACTGCCCTCCAGGAGGTTCTTGCCCCCAACCACATCTCCGTTCACGTCCTCCGGTCCCAGTGTCTTGTATCCGTATCCGCGGACACTCTGATCACCGCCCGCAAAGAAGCGAAGGGGGACGGGCAGATCCGAATTCGGTTCGTTCTGCGTTGTCCAGCCTATTTTCCCCCGTGCGATGAGGGAGAGCCTTGCCGGAAGAGGTACGATGAGGCCGCCATCGCCGGTAAACTGGATGAGCCCCGTATCGGAGCCGATCGCCTGATGCGTGCCTTTCAGCTCCGTCTTGTACCTGTAGCCCCGGGACGGCCGTATCATGTTGTCATAGTAGATGCCCGACAGGCGGAAGCCGGGCAGAACGGAGAATGTGTTTGTCCTGTCGTCGCCGGCCTCGGAACGTTCCTTCAACATCTGGATAAAGACGGAACCTGTCATTACCTTGCCAAAGGTCCGTGCCCGTTCGAACTCCGCAGTCATCGATTCAGTGAATATGTCCCTCTGATCTTCGCGCTTCATGTTGAAACTGACCGACGAGAAGCTCCGCGTGTCCTTTGCGTGGGGTATGATATAGCGGGCCCCCACAACCTGAACGGGTTGACTGATGTCCATCTGGGATTCAAATCTGTGGCTTGTCCCGAAGAAATTCACATCCTCGTATTTTATTGTCCCCTTTATCCCGATATCGGTTTCGTAGCCGGTGCCCAGCCTCAACCGCTTCGGCTTGGAGGGCACGAGTTTGATGTGGACAGGCACCCGGTGATCCGCCGTCGCCTCGTCCTTGTCGGGGGCTATTATGACCCGTTTGAAACGGTCGGCATTGATGAGGTTTCGCTGCGTCAGGGCGACCTTTTGATGGGAGAAGACATCACCGGGCTTGAACTCAAGGTAGCGGCCGAAAAAAGATTGGGGGTACTGGGGCGCACCGGAAAAGTCTATCTCGCCGAAATAATACAGGGGGCCCGTTTGAAGGACAAGTTCGATCTCGGCCTTCAATTCCTGAGGGGTAACACGTATCTCGTGGGTGGAAAAATCGGCGTCGAGGTAGCCGAGTTCGACCGCCCTGGCCCGGAGATCGTTCTTTGCGCTTTCATAAACATCCTGGCGCAGTGTCGCCCCCGTGTGCAGGGGAAAAGCGGCGGCAACATCCAGGAGTTTCTTTTCCTTTTCGCCCGGACCCTTGATGCCAACTGTGACGCTCGTGACCCGTACGGGTTCCCCGGGCTCGATGAAAACGTAGACCTCGTGAACATTTCCCGCAGCAGGTTCCGATGATACGGTCACCTCGGGGTCATAGAACCCGAAGGGTTCCAGGGCCTCCCTGGTCTTTTCGGGTATCTGCTCCTGAAAGCGCTCCAGCCATCTTTCATTGACCACCCCGTCCTTCACGAGCCCCTCCGGCAGGGTCAGGGCCACTTTGACGTTCTCCAGTTCGGCGCCCTGCACCCCCTCGATATGGATCCGCACAGGCCCTTGAGCCCAAAGAAAGACCGGCATGAACATCCCTATGAGCGCAACCGCGAGCAACAGGCAGTGAACCGATACGGATCTTCCACATCTACGGCTTTTCGAGGAGTTCCCGGCGAGGAGATTACCCATCCGGCCGCCCCGAAAGTCCATGCAGATCATGATAGTGTCTCCAGCCCAGAATCAACCGCTCCTTTCTTTGTCATTATAGAGCAGCTTTGCCATGTAAGTCATCCTCCACTTTTGGAAACCTGTTCTCCCAACTGGAGGAAGGAAAGATGGGCGGGCTGATCCTTCAAGAAAAGAAGGATCAGCCCGTACTATATCGCCCTGAGGGGCGAAGGAAGGCTATCTATTCCCCATGCATCATCCACTTCGTTCAGGCTGCAGCAACATGAGGGACTATCTATATCCTATGAAATGCACCCCATGCCCGTCTGTCACTGAATGCATAATAATTTCGTAATCCCTTTGAATAGCCGCCGCGTCATCGTATTGAATACAAGGATTCGGGTGCGCAAACTCTGTAATATTCCAAGTTGTTCCAAGCTCTGTCCAAGCATTCTCTATCAGTAAACCAAAGTTACGTGTAAAATCGCCCTATCTGTAAATTGATTCTACATCTTGCCGGTGTCCCCTTTTCTCAATATAATTGAATAAATCTGTTAACGATGGGGTGTCGATTAAATGTCCACTCATGCGAATCGGAATCACCAATTTGACTCACGATCCACGCTTTACAACGTAACCGAGTTCCACAAAGCCATGAACGTCATGAACGAATCAGAAGAAAGATTCAAGATCCTCTTCGAGAGATCCATCGATCCCGCGTTTCTCCTCGATGGGGATACCTGCACATATATCGACTGCAACGAAGCCGCTCTGAAATTCCTGCGTTGCCCGGCCAAAGAGCAGGTGAGCGGACTGCACCCGGTGAGCATATCCCCGGAAAGACAGCCCGATGGCCGCATGTCGTCGGAGAGGATACCAGAATTGATTGATGCAGTCCTGCACGAAGGGGCCATCCGCTTTGAGTGGAACCACAATACCTTCGACGGGAAAAACGTGTGGGTTGATGTCTCCCTTACGGCAATACCCTTCCGGGGAAAGGAGATTATTTATACTTTATGGAGGAACATAACAAAGCGAAAGACAATGGAGGAGAAACTTGCGACAGAGATGCAGCGGTTCCTGACTGTTATCGAAAACACGCCATTCGGAGTGGTACTCTTAGATAAGAAGAGGAATTGCACGTATATGAACGCCAAATTCCAGGAACTGTTCGGCTATGATCTGCGGGATCTCCCCGACGAAAACGCCTGGTTCGCAAAAGCCTATCCGGACCCTGAATACAGGTCCCGGGTGATCGCAGCATGGCAAAGAGACATCGATGGGTTCGCTATCTCCCTGAGAGAAGGCGAGCAGTGGACATTCACAGTCACCTGCAAGGACGGTCAAGAGAAGACCGTTCATATCATCCATGTCCAGTTGCCAACCGGGGAGTACATGAAGGCGTATGAAGACATTACTGAACAAAAGAAAGCGGAAGAACTGCTGAAGAACAGGGAAGCGGAGCTGGCGATCAAATCGGTCAACCTTCAGGACATGAATGCCGCTCTCAAAGTGTTGCTCAATCAGAGAGAGAACGACAAGGCCGAACTGGCGGGAAGGATAGTAAGGAACGTGCATAAACTAGTACTGCCGTACGTTGATGAATTGAAGAGATGTCGACTGGAACCGCCTCATACGGCTTACGTCGATATAATCGAGGCGAACCTCAAGCACATCATTTCTCCATTTATGGAAAAACTGGGCTTACGACGCGTTGGCCTCACTCCGCGGGAAATGAGGATAGCCGATCTCATAAAGAGCGGCAAAGCGACAAAAGAAATAAGCCAGCTGCTCCAGATGTCCTCCGCTGCAGTGAATTTTCACAGAAATAATATCAGGCGGAAACTGGGCATCAATAATCATAAGGTTAATCTGGCAGTTTACCTTTCGTCACTATGAACCGGATACAAACCCCGACCCATAGAATCCACGCCTAGCGACTAAGTTGCACTACTAGATTTGACCTAGTAGAACGTTGGCAGTTAACTACGTTGACCTACTACGCACGATCACGGTATATAATTGCATCTTTGGGGTGTTTTGTTACCAAGTGAGTAGTCCGGTCAAAACCGAAATAGCAAAAATTTATTGGTTTGGCAGTATGAATATGCCTACGCCAAAAATCGAATGTCCCTTTTGCGGAAGGGAAGTTAAAGTCGTTTACTTCGGGGGAGGATATGTCGCGTTCCGCCGTGATTCGGTTATTTATAACAGCAGTAGATTACTACAGGACGATCAACGGGTCAGATTAACCAAATGCAAAATAGACGAGTAGGTTGTTGCCTTAACCGACAAGATGTCCTCAGTAAAAAAAGACCGTCAGGAACTCAGCGACATACTGTTGTCGTCCTCCTGTCGGATAATAAGATAACGAACATTGTTAATACCCGGCGTCAGAAGGAGTAGTGACACCGGTACCAGGATAACAATTTATAAAGTGGGAACCACATAGGGTATTTCATCGCTGGCCAAGCATCGAGGTTCCCGTCTGGCATGCGACCATATGTATGGTCAAACATGCCGCATGGCAATAACTCCGCAATATCTTTAAAGTAATTTCGAAGGCTATGGAGCTTTTCTTCATGTCTTGTTGGCGGTAGCCTATCGAAAAATTCTGCAGGCCTCACGAATTCCACGAAGCCATGAACGTCATGAACGAATCAGAAGAAAGATTCAAGATCCTCTTCGAGAGATCCATCGATCCCGCGTTTCTCCTCGATGGGGATACCTGCACATATATCGACTGCAACGAAGCCGCTC